>LNFM01000005.1_pt1 | contig 537149 bp, 502 predicted proteins | sample 596031 | NCBI WGS metagenome assembly LNFM01 (sample SAMN04254537, study PRJNA301005) | activated carbon metagenome | isolation source: dual media filters at the Ann Arbor, Michigan drinking water treatment plant | place: USA: Ann Arbor
TGGTCGTCAATATGGACGTATCGATCCTGCCCCATGCCCGACCATCGCCGACCTGGAGCCAGGCCCGCAACGTGGGGGCGGCGCAGCGGTTACCATAGCTCGCCTGTGCTGCTTGTGGGCTTGCCGGCTTTTCAAAGTCCGTGTCGAAAAGTGCGGCAAGCTTGGCTGGGTTGGTGTCAAGTAGGACAGTGCAGACGTGCCGAACTCCTGATCATTGGCTGGATATTCAAATCCTTCGCAAGGTGCTCCAATCGGGCTTCGCAAGCCAGATGTCTGACGCGAACTCGGGAACGAAGCGGTATTCGAGCACGCCAACGACTTCGAAGTCATCTTCGTCTTGGTATAGAAGGACATGGCTTCCGGCATGAAGCCCAAGGTTTTCGAGTTGGCTTGTCAGGTCGCGATCACCGTGACGCAGCAGCCAGCAGCAATCGTCCGAGGTCATTGCGTTGAAATCTGCGTAGACGCGTATCATCGTGAGCCTAGAAATTACTATGCGGCGCCAGAATATGCGTTGCCGAGGTGAGGCCGGCAATGTCCCGCCGTAGTGCACGCGACGACCATCGCCGAAGATCTCGTGGACGGCTTCGTCACCGAAGAGCACGCCAAGCGCGAGTATGGCTGGTCGAGCGGCACGTAGCGCGGGTGAGGCGTTAGCGAGTTGGTCGGCTCAACGGCCCTTTGGTTGAATCGCGAAGATGTGGGTGTCGCGGAGGCGGCAGTGCGTGACGCGGGTCGCGGGGGCGACGGTGTTTCGGAACAAGGTCTCAAGCACCCCGACGTGCCACGGGCATCCGGGCGTCGCGAGTGGGTTGCGGTCGATGGCGAGTTTGGCCGTGAAGCCGATGCCAATCGTCACATGGCCCGAGCCGGCGAACGTCCAGGCGTGGGCGCGGATGGCGGCGAGAAGCGCTCGCACCGCGATTGCCAGGGGAAGGGCGCGCAGCAGACGCTGGGCGGGCTGCGGAATGCGATGGGCGAGGATGTAATTAGCGGTCAACCGGCCGGCCTCGCGGAGGACGGCGTCGGCCTCGGCGGCGGGGCGCGCTGCACGGATCGCCGCGAACAGGCGCGCGGGCTCCGCCTCCGGGACGAGCGCGGTCGGCGGCGCGTTGCGATAGTGGGCGAGGCCGGCTGCCGCCATCAGTCGGTCAGTGGCCTCGCGTCCCCATGCGGCGACGAGCGCCGCCTCGGTCTGGATGATGGCGTTCGGACCGACGACGTCTTTCGGCCGTCGCCGGTCATTGGCGCCAGAGGCGGCGTCGCTGTGCGCGGCCTGCTCAAGCGACCGGGCCAGCACGTTCGTGGTCCTCGCGCATCTGTTGCGAGCCGCCGCCGCAGGCCATGGCCTGCTGGCCTTGCGGTAGACGCTCGGGACGCTGGTCGACGTCGTCCTGCATCTGCTGGCTGCCGCCGCCACAGGCCATCACCGGCTCGCGCCCCGCGTTGCGTTCGGCCGCGCGGGCCTTGCCCTGGGCACGCAACGCTTCGCGCCGTTCTGCGGCCTTCCGTGCCTTATCGGCAGACGCTTCCCAGTCGGCCATCTGGGCCGGCGCGATCTGGCGCGTCATGTCGAAGTCGAACTTGACCGACTTCGTCGATTGCGGACCCCAGTAGTTGTGTTTGCCGAGGTCGTAGAACGTGCGCTGGAAGCCGGCGCGCAGGAACGCCTTCAGGCACCCGAGCAGGTAGCGGCGGCGGAAGCCGGTGCCGCGCCAGGGGTAATGGAACAGCGCCTTCCGACTGTAGAACCGGCGGTAGTTCTTCATGACGCCGTCGAGCAGTTCGGCGCGCGTCATGGCTTTCGGCGCCATGATCGGGGTGACGAAATTGTACTTCGAGAAGTCGAAGACCTCGACCTTGTCGCGGATCTCCTGATAGAGCGGCGTGAACGGCCACGGCGTATACATGGCCCAGTTGGCGAGGTCAGGCTGCCACTCCCAGCAGAGCTGGAACGTCTCTTCGAGCGTCTCCGGCGTCTCGTTGTCGAGACCGACGATGAACTGGGCCTCGGTGAAGATGTCGGCCTCGCGGAGGAGGCGGATCGCCTCGCGATTGTCGGCGACGCGGGTCTCCTTGTTGAACTGGTCGAGCTTGAGCTGGGCGGCTGCCTCGGTGCCGAGCGAGACGTGGACGAGGCCAGCCTTGCGGTAGAATTTCAGCAGCTCCTTGTCGCGGATGATGTCGGTGACGCGGGTGTTGATGCCCCACTTGATCTTGTCGGGCAGGCCGCGCGCGATCAGCTCCTCGCAGAACTGGATGAACTTCTTGCGGTTGATGGTCGGCTCCTCGTCGGCGAGGATGAAGAAGCCGACGTCGTGGTCGCGGACCAGCGCCTCGATCTCGTCGACGACCTTCTTGGGGTCGCGGACCCGGTAGTCGCGCCAGAACTTCCATTGCGAGCAGAACGAGCAGGTGAACGGGCAGCCGCGCGCCATGTTCGGGATGGCGACACGCACGCCGAGGGGCACGTAGGTGTACTTGCTCCATTCGAGCAGCGACCAGTCTGGCGTGATCTTGTCGAGGTCCTTGACGGTCGGCGCGGCTCCGGTGGCGACGATCGTGTCGCCTTCGGTGTAGGCGAGGCCCTTGATCTTCTGCCGGTCGGCGGGCCATCGGCCTTCGGCGACGGTCTTCACGAGATCGGCGAAGATTTCCTCGCCCTCGCCGCGCACGATGACGTCGATCCAGGGCGCCTCGGAGAGAACCTGCTTGTACATGAAGGTCGCGTGGATGCCGCCGAGAACGCGTACGGCGCGCGGGCAAGTTTCCTTCGCGATCTCGAGGACGCGCTCGGCCATGTAGATCGAGGGCGTGATCGCCGTGCAGCCGATGATGTCGGGGTCGAGTTCGGCGAGGCGCTCGCGGAGCTGATCCTCGGTGAGGTGGTTCGTCATGGCGTCGACGAAGTGGATGTCGTCGAAGCCGGCAAGGCGCAGGTGGCCGGCAAGGTAGGCCACCCAGGCGGGCGGCCAGTTGCCGGCGATCTCGGCGCCGCCGGAGTGGTAGTTCGGATGAACGAAAACGACACGCATCGCTGGCCCTCCATGTGTCATAAAAAATTGACACAAAATTTGTCCCATCAATTTGACTCAGATCAGGCGATGTCGGGATTTGTCTCGCTCCACTCCGAGGCGGTGAGCGGGGTCGCGAGCGGCCGGGTTGTCGCCTATACTCGGCGCCTCCACGGCTTTGGAACGTCATGATCGACAAGCTCGAGCTTCTCTTGCATCTCGCGCGCGAGCGGCACTTCGGTAAGGCGGCGCAGGCCGCCGGGGTGTCGCAGCCGACGCTCTCGGCTGCCGTCAAGAGCCTCGAAGAGAAGCTCGGTGTGGTGATCGTCGAGCGGGGCTCGCGCTTCCGTGGCTTCACGCCCGAAGGCGAGCGCATTCTCGCCTGGGCGCGGCAGCTCAGCGCCGACCTCCGGGCCATGAAGGAGGAGCTGCAGGCGAGCCAGAGCGTGCTCGAGGGGGAGTTGCGGATCGGCGTCGTGCCGACGGCGCTGCCGGCGGTCACGGAGCTGACCATCCCCTTCCGTGAGAGCTTCGACGGGGTGCGGTTCCGCATCACGTCGCTGACGTCGAACCAGATCCTGCAGAAGCTCAAGGACCTGGAACTGGACGTCGGCATCTCCTACATCGATTCAGAGCCGGTCGGCCGCTTTCGCGGTCAACCGCTCTACGAAGAGCGGTACGCGCTGCTTGTGCCGGAAAAAGGCCCCTTCGAGGGGCGCGCTGCGGTGACCTGGGCCGAGGCCGGGCAACTGGCGCTGTGTCAGCTGACGCCGGACATGCAAAACCGGCGGCTCATCGACCGGCATCTCAGGGATGCCGGCTCGTCGACCAAATGCATGGTCGAATCGAATTCGATGCTGATCCTGCATGCCCACGTCCGCTCCGGCGGCTTCGCCAGCATCATGCCTGTCCGGCTCGCCGAGGAATTCATGCGGCCTGGGCAGCTGCGGGCCATCCCGCTGGTCGAGCCGGATGTGCGCCACACGATCGGGTTGATCCTGCCGGATCGCGATACGCAGACGCCGATCGTGGCCCGGTTCGCGAAGGCGGCGCAGAAGGCCTTTCCCGAGGGACGGAAGCTTGCGCGAAAGGCGGGCCTGCCGATCGATCAAAAAAGCTGATCGACGCACGAAATTTCTTTATTGAACTTGTCCCGGTATTCCGCAAAATGATCGAGATTCAAAGGAGTTGCGAATGCCGTTGCCGGAGACCGATCTCGACGCGCGTTTGCAGGCGATCCTCAGGGCGTTCGAGGGCGTCGAGGCGCCGCTGCTCGAAATCCTGCATGCCGTACAACTCGAATTCGGCCACGTTCCGGAAGGGGCGCAGCGCCAGATCGCGGAGGCCCTCAACCTCAGCCGGGCCGAAGTGCATGGCGTGGTGTCGTTCTACCACGACTTCCGGACCGAGGTGGGCGGCCGGCACGACCTGAAGATCTGCCGGGCGGAAGCCTGTCAGTCGATGGGCGGGGAAGCGCTGGCGCGGCAAGCCCGCGAGGCGCTCGGCATCGACTTCGGGGAGACGGCTGCCGACGGCTCCGTCAGCCTCGGCAGTGTCTATTGCCTCGGGCTTTGCGCCTGTGCTCCGGCCGCCATGCTCGATGGAACGCCCGTCGGGCGGCTCGATGGGCCGCAGCTCGAAGCGCTGATTTCGGAGACCCGGCGATGACGGTCACGATCTTCGTCCCGGATGATTCGGGCGCACTTGCCGTTGGGGCCGAGGCGGTCTGCGACGCGATCCGGCGCGAAAGCGCGACGCGGGGCGCCGATGTGCGGCTCGTCAGGAACGGCTCGCGCGGGCTCTATTGGCTCGAGCCGATGGTCGAGGTGGAGATCGACGGCCGACGTTTCGCGTATGGCCCTGTGACGCCGGCCGATGTCGCCGGCCTCTTCGATGCCGGATTTCCTGATGCCGGATCGCATCCGCTCAGCCTCGGTCCGACCGAGGACATCCCGTTCCTCGAGCGCCAGACGCGGCTGACCTTCGCCCGCTGCGGCGTCATCGATCCGCTCTCGGTCGCCGACTACGAGCGGCACGGCGGACTTGCCGGATTGCGCGCGGCGGCGGCCATGAACGCAAGCGAGATCGTCGAGACGGTGACGGCTTCGGGGCTCCGTGGCCGTGGTGGCGCAGGCTTTCCCACCGGCATCAAATGGAAGACCGTGCTGGAGGCAAAGGGCGCCCGAAAGGTCATCGTCTGCAATGCCGACGAAGGCGACAGCGGGACGTTCGCCGACCGGATGATCATGGAGGGCGATCCCCTCGTGCTGATCGAGGGAATGGCGATTGCTGCACTCGCGACCGGCGCGGATCAGGGCTTCATCTACATCCGCTCGGAGTACCCGCACGCGATCGCGAAAATCCGGCGGGCGCTCGTCGCTGCGCGTCAGTCGCGCATGATCGGCCCGTCGATCCTGGAGAGCGGACACGGGTTCGACATCGAGGTCCGGGTCGGGGCCGGTGCCTACGTCTGCGGCGAGGAAACGTCGCTCCTGAACAGCCTCGAAGGGAAGCGCGGCGTCGTTCGCGCCAAGCCGCCACTGCCGGCGCACCACGGCTTCCTCGGGCGGCCGACGGTGGTCAACAATGTGATCTCGCTCGCCTCGGTGCCGGTGATTCTTGCGAAGGGGGCCGATCACTATCGCGACTTCGGGATGGGGCGGTCGCGCGGCACGATCCCGATACAACTCGCCGGCAACGTGCGGCGCGGCGGTCTCTTCGAGGCGGCGTTCGGAATGACGCTCGGGGAGATCGTCGACGACATCGGCGGCGGTACAGCCAGCGGGCGGCCGGTCAAGGCGGTGCAGGTCGGTGGGCCGCTCGGCGCCTATTTCCCGCGCTCGCTCTTCGATACGCCATTCGACTACGAGGCGTTCGCGGCCCGTGACGGGCTCATCGGGCACGCCGGGATCGTCGTCTTCGATGATACCGCCGACATGCTGGCCCAGGCGCGCTTCGCGTTCGAGTTCTGCGCCATCGAGAGCTGCGGCAAGTGTACGCCCTGCCGGATCGGCGCGGTGCGTGGCGCGGAGACAATGGACAAGATCCGTCGCGGGGAGGACGTCGAAGCCAACACGGCGCTCGTCGCGGATCTTTGCAACACGATGAAGTTCGGTTCGCTCTGTGCGCTCGGCGGCTTCACGCCGTACCCGGTGATGAGCGCGCTGCGGCATTTTCCCAACGATATCGGCCGTAAACCGGCCGCAGAGGCAGCGGAGTAGCAGCGCCATGGGTCTCGTCCACGAAATTGATTTCGGCACGCCGGCATCCCGCTCCGAAGCGCCGGTCACGCTCACCGTTGACGGCTTCACGGTTACTGTTCCTGAAGGAACGTCGGTGATGCGGGCCGCGATGGAAGCGGGCATCCAGGTGCCCAAGCTCTGTGCGACCGACATGGTCGACGCGTTTGGCTCATGCCGCCTTTGTCTCGTCGAGATCGAGGGGCGGGCCGGTACGCCGGCCTCCTGCACGACGCCGGTGGCGCCGGGGATGGTGGTCAAGACGCAGACGTCGCGGCTGAAGGACATCCGGCGCGGGGTGATGGAGCTCTACATCTCCGATCATCCGCTCGATTGCCTCACCTGCGCCGCCAACGGCGATTGCGAACTGCAGGACATGGCGGGTGCCGTCGGACTGCGTGACGTGCGGTACGGCTACGAGGGCGAGAACCACGTCAAGGCCCGGAGTTCGGATGGCGCGCTCAACGCGAGCTGGATGCCGAAGGACGAGAGCAATCCCTATTTCACCTACGATCCCTCGAAATGCATCGTCTGCTCGCGCTGCGTCCGGGCGTGCGAGGAGGTGCAGGGCACGTTCGCGCTCACCATCGAGGGCCGCGGTTTCGACAGCCGCGTGTCGCCCGGCATGCACGAGAGTTTTCTCTCGTCGGAATGCGTCTCGTGCGGCGCCTGCGTGCAGGCGTGCCCGACCGCGACGCTGCAGGAGAAGTCGGTCATCGCGATCGGACAGCCGGAGCATTCGGTCGTCACGACGTGCGCCTATTGCGGCGTCGGCTGCTCGTTCAAGGCCGAAATGCGCGGCGAAGAACTCGTGCGGATGGTCCCCTTCAAGGACGGCGGGGCCAATCGCGGGCACTCCTGCGTCAAGGGCCGCTTCGCGTGGGGCTATGCGAACCATCAGGACCGCATCCTCAATCCGATGGTCCGCGACAGCATCGACGAGCCGTGGCGGGTGGTGAGCTGGGATGAGGCCATGACGTTCGCGGCCGGCAAGCTGCGCGGCATCCAGGCCCGTCATGGTGTGGAGGCGATCGGCGTGATTACGTCGTCGCGCTGCACCAACGAGGAGACGTTCCTCGTCCAGAAGCTCGCGCGCGCCGTGTTCGGCAACAACAACACCGACACCTGTGCCCGCGTCTGCCACTCGCCGACCGGCTACGGGCTTGGCCAGACGTTCGGCACCTCGGCGGGCACGCAGAATTTCGACAGCGTCGAGCAGTCGGACGTCGTGCTCGTCATCGGCGCCAATCCGACCGACGGCCATCCGGTGTTCGCCTCGCGCCTCAAGAAGCGGCTGCGGCAGGGCGCCAAACTGATCGTCGTCGATCCGCGGCGGATCGATCTCGTCCGATCGCCCCACATCGAGGCGGCGCATCACCTGCAACTCCGGCCGGGCACGAACGTCGCCGTCGTGACCGCGCTCGCGCACGTCATCGTGACCGAGAAGCTTTACGATGAGACGTTCATTCGCGAGCGGTGCGACTGGGACGAGTTCAGCGAGTACGCCGAGTTCGTATCCGACCCGAGCATGGGGCCGGAAGCCGTCGAGGCGCTGACTGGGGTGCCGGCCGACGAGATGCGGCGTGCGGCGCGGCTCTTTGCGACGGGCGGCAACGGCGCCATCTACTACGGCCTTGGCGTGACCGAGCACAGCCAGGGATCGACGACCGTCATCGGGATCGCGAACCTCGCCATGCTGACCGGTAACATCGGGCGGCCGGGTGTCGGCGTGAACCCGTTGCGTGGGCAGAACAACGTGCAGGGCTCGTGCGACATGGGTTCGTTCCCGCACGAACTGCCGGGATACCGGCACGTCAAGAACGCCGATGTCCGGGCCGTGTTCCAGAAGGCCTGGGGTGTCGAGATCTCCGACGAGCCCGGCCTGCGCATTCCCAACATGCTCGACGCCGCCATCGACGGCAGCTTCAAGGGCATCTACATCCAGGGCGAGGACATTCTGCAGTCCGATCCCGACACCAAGCATGTGTCGGCGGGGCTCCGGGCGATGGAGTGCGTCATCGTCCACGACCTCTTCCTCAATGAAACCGCCAACTACGCGCACGTGTTCCTGCCGGGCAGCACGTTCCTCGAGAAGGACGGCACCTTCACCAACGCCGAGCGACGGATCAATCGGGTACGCCGGGTGATGTCGCCGAAGAACGGCTATGCCGACTGGGAGGTGACGCAGCTGCTCGCCAACGCCATGGGGGCGACCTGGAGCTATACGCATCCGAGCGAGATCATGGCCGAGATCGCGGCGACGACGCCGGGCTTCGCGCATGTCAGCTACGAGATGCTCGACGAGCGCGGATCGGTGCAATGGCCGTGCAACGACGCGGCACCGGAAGGCTCACCGATCATGCACGTCGAAGGGTTCGTGCGCGGCAAGGGACGGTTCATCAACACCGAGTACATCCCGACCGACGAGCGGACGGGACCGCGCTTCCCGCTGCTGCTGACGACGGGCCGCATCCTCTCGCAGTACAACGTCGGCGCCCAGACGCGGCGTACAGCCAACGTCGTCTGGCACCAGGAGGACGTGCTCGAGATCCATCCGCACGACGCGGAGGTTCGCGGCATCAAGGACGGCGACTGGGTGAAGCTCGCGAGTCGCGCCGGTGACACCGCGCTTCGGGCGCAGATCACGGACCGTGTGGCGCCCGGCGTCGTCTACACGACGTTCCATCACCCCACGACGCAGGCCAACGTCATCACGACGGACTACTCCGACTGGGCCACCAACTGTCCCGAGTACAAGGTGACGGCGGTGCAGGTCACGCCGTCGAACGGGCCGACCGAGTGGCAGGAGGAGTACGCGGCGCAGGCCGAGCGTGCGCGCCGGATCGAAGCGGCGGAATAGGCGACCGGCATGGACACGAGCGCGCGGCATCCGCGAACACTCTGGCGCCAAGGCGAAGGCGTTGATGGAGTTCGTGTGCTCGCGGAGGAGACGCCGGTAGCGATCAGCTTCAACGGCTCGACGCATGCCGTCCTGATGGCCACCCCGGCCGATCTCGAGGACCTCGCCGTAGGGTTCTCGGTGACGGAGGGCATCGTTCGTGACGTCGACGCCATCGAGGCGATCGACGTGGTGGCCTTCGATCTCGGCCTCGATGTGCAGGTGCGGGTGCGGGAGGATGTGGCGCAGCGCCTGGCGGAGCGCCGCCGGAGCATGGCCGGGCCCGTAGGATGCGGGCTTTGCGGGCTCGAGAGCCTCGAGGCGGCGGCGCGACAACTCGCGCCGGTCACGAGCCGTCTCAGGTTCTCCGAGGCGTGTGTGCATGGAGCGGCGCGATCGCTGGAGACGTTCCAGACCCTCAATCGCATGACGTCATCCGTGCATGCGGCCGGCTTCTTTCGCCCCGGCGAGGGCGTCAGTCTGGCGCGCGAGGACGTCGGACGGCACAACGCGGTCGACAAGCTGCTCGGTGCCTTGTTCCGGCGTGGCCTGTCGGGCGCCGACGGCGGGATCGTCGTCACGAGCCGCGTTTCGGTGGAACTGATCCAGAAAGCCGCCGTCTCGGGCGCCGGGCTCTTCGCGGCCATCTCGGCCCCCACGGCCCTTGCCGTGCGCACGGCCGTCGAGACCGGCATTACGCTCGTCGCCGTCGTGCGCGAGACGAGTTTCGAGTGCTTCACGCATCCCGACCGCATCCAGCCGAAATTGATCGCCCATGTCGCCTGAGAAACTCGTCTACATGGCCAACCAGATCGCCCGGTCGTTGCGGTCGCGCCCGCGGGGCGAAGCCGTGGCCGCCACCGCCGAGCATATCTCGAATTTCTGGGAGCCGCGGATGCGCACCGAGTTGTTCCGTCTGATGGACGAGAACGGCGAGCAGTTCGACGCGATCGTGCGCGATGCGCGGCCTTCGATCCGCCCGGTGCGCGCGGCATCAGGCTGAGCGACCGGAGCAGGGAGACACGGCCGAACGCCGACTTTTCCGCTCCCCCAGGCTGTACTCGGTGCCAGGCAGTACGCGAGGCTTTTCGCTTGCCATTAGGTTCGGACCGGAGCCGGTGCCCCGCAGCGCGAATCACTGGCCGGGCGCGAGCAGCAGCTGCAATCTCGAAAACGTGCGAGATTCAGGCAGCTAGAGCAAGTACCTGATATCGCGTTGAAAAAATGGTCGGAGCGAGAGGATTTGAACCTCCGACCCCCAGTCCCCCAGACTGGTGCGCTAACCAGGCTGCGCTACGCTCCGGATTTTGTGCTCGGACACCAGCCAAAAGACGATCGGGCCGGGCGTCGGGCGTCTGCGACGACAAGCGTGCCGCGGACGTCGGCTGCGGGGGTACAGCTCAGAGGCCATGTAGCAGATCGGCGGCGGCGGCGCCAGACCTTGTTGACACGCCGCCCAGGGTTGTGCGCCGCGGGGGGGCAAGTTTTCGGCCTCGCGCTCTTGCAATCCGGATCGCGACAGGCTTTAAATGGGGCGATCGAGAGCGGGGCGCATGCGCCTCCCTGACGAGTGCCCGGTGGCTACGGGGCGCTCCGGCCAACCGGAAGACGATGCGCACGACGACTGACAGCTCCGCGTTGACGACGACTGCAATTTGCAGCCGCAACGCGTTGCGTGCGCCGCTCCTCACCCTCCTCCTTACGTGCCCCTGAGCCTTCGAGGCTGAGGACCGACGGTCCGCAGCGGCGCTCAGGGGATCAACGACGCAGCAGCAGCGATCAAGCGCCGGCTGGGCCCCAAGGGCTGGCTGGAACGAGGACACACAATGAGCACGTCAGGCAAGCACGACACCGCCAGCATGGTGGCCGCGAACGCAGGCAAGGACCCCAAGGACCGCGTTCTGATTTTCGATACGACGCTGCGCGACGGCGAGCAGTCGCCGGGCGCGGCCATGACGATGGAGGACAAGCTCCGCGTGGCCGAACTCCTCGACGAGATGGGCGTCGACATCATCGAGGCAGGGTTCCCGATTTCCTCGAACGGTGATTTCGAGGCGGTTTCCGAGATTGCCAAACTCGTGAAGAACGCGGTCGTCTGCGGTCTCTCGCGCTCCAGCTTCGCCGACATCGACCGGGCCGGCGAGGCGGTGCGCCATGCCGTGAAGCCGCGCATCCATACGTTCATCTCGACGAGCCCCGTCCATCGCAAGTGGAAGCTGCAGATGGACGCCGACCAGGTCGTGGCGGCCGTCGGCGCGAGTGTGGCGCGGGCGCGGAGCTACACGGACAACGTCGAGTGGAGCGCGGAGGATGCGACGCGGACGGAGCGCGACGTACTGCTCCGGTGCTGCGAGATCGCGATCAAGCAGGGCGCGACGACGATCAACATTCCCGACACGGTCGGGTACTCGGTGCCGGAAGAATACTACGAGCTGATCAAGATGCTGCGCGAGACGGTGCCGGGTGGCGACAAGGTCGTGTGGTCGACGCATTGCCACAACGATCTCGGCATGGCCGTCGCCAACTCGCTCGCCGGCGTGCGGGCGGGCGCGCGGCAGATCGAATGCACGATCAACGGTCTCGGCGAGCGGGCCGGCAATGCCGCGCTCGAGGAAGTCGTGATGGCGATGAAGGTGCGCGGCGACATTCTGCCCTACTGGACGGAAGTCGATTCGACGAAGTTCACGCGCGCCTCGAAGCTGGTGGCGGCCGTATCGGCATTCCCGGTGCAATACAACAAGGCGGTCGTCGGGCGGAATGCGTTCGCGCACGAGAGTGGCATCCATCAGGACGGAATGCTGAAGAACGTCGAGACGTACGAAATCATGAAGCCGGAGACCGTTGGGCTCTCGAAGTCGACGCTGTCGCTGGGCAAGCTCTCGGGTCGGGCCGCGTTCAAGGACAAGCTGAAGCAGCTCGGCTACGAACTGGGTGACAACGCCTTCCAGGATGCTTTCCGGCGCTTCAAGGATCTGGCGGACAAGAAGAAGCTGGTGTTCGACGAGGATATCGAGGCGCTGGTCGATCAGGAGGTCGCGACGCAATACGACCGGATCAAGCTGGTCGGGCTGTCGGTCTCGGCGGGCACCGGTGCGCCGCCCAAGGCCTCGGTGACGCTCGAGGTCGACGGCGTGCAGACCTCGAAGGACGCGAGCGGAGACGGGCCGGTCGATTCGATCTTCAAGGCGATCAAGGCGATCGTTCCGCACGAGGCGCGGCTGCCGCTCTACCAGGTCATGGCCGTGACCGAGGGCACGGACGCCCAGGCCGAGGTGATGGTGCGCCTCGAGGAGAACGGCAAGGAAGTGACGGGCCGCGGCGCCGATACGGACACCATGGTCGCCTCGGCGCGGGCCTACGTGACGGCGCTCAACAAGCTCCTCATGAAGCGCCAGCGCGGACCCAACGCCCAGGCCATGGCGTCCTGAAATCGTGCTGCGAGGGGCTTGCCGCCCCTCGCGGTGCCGACGTTGCCGTGTTCCGGGTCGGGCGGAGGTCATGAGCGGTATCGACATCGCGCTCCGGCTGCTCGGGGCGTTCTACATCGTGGCGGGCCTGCTGGTGGTCCGGGCCTTCGCCATGTCGCGTCTGCTCGACCATGCGATCGAGCGCCTGACCGGGGAGCGGGACGGACGGGCGGCAGCCATACGTGCGGCGTGGAACGTCGCCACGGCGGTGTTCACGTTCGCCGGCGGCATGGCGCTCCTGCTGCTCTGGGAGGGGGCGGCGGTCCTGTTCGCTGCCTCGCTGGCGTGGCAGGCGCTCTACATCGGATGGGTTGCACCTCGCCTTCTCGATCCGGCCGATCCGCCAGACCCCGAGGGACGCCAGCAGTCGATCAACGCGGCGGCGATCTATTCGGCGGCGACCGGCTGGGTGCTCTGGGCCTGGTGGCACGGGCGACTCCGCTTGTTCGCCGACCTGTCGGTCGTGGAGGCGTTCGTCGGCGTGGCATCGGTCGCCGGCCTGACCGGATATGCGGTGTGGGTCGGGTTGCGGCCGGCGTCCGGCGACGACTGAGCGACGTTGTCTCATCGTCCGACGCGGGATGGCTTGGCGCCGCACCATTTCGTGCAGCAGGGCGGGACATGACGGCCAAGATTTTTCTCAACTATCGGCGGACCGACGCTGACGCTTGGGCCGATCGGGTGTTCGAGCGCCTCGTCCGGCAATTCCCGCGCGAGAACGTGTTCATGGACATCGATGGGAACATTCCCTTCGGCTTTCCGTGGGCCAAGTGGCTCGATGATCAGGTGGCCGCCTGCGACCTGATGCTGGTTCTGATCGGGCGCACCTGGGTTGCGGAGTTCCAGGCGCGCTCGGACCCGGACGAGCGCGATTTCGTGCGTGTCGAGATCGAGAGTGCACTGGCGCGGCGCATTCCGGTCGTGCCGGTGTTTCTGGGCGACGCGCCGGTCCCGAAGAGTGCCGATCTCCCCCCGAGCGTCCGCCCGCTACTCTCGCTGCAGGCGGCACGCCTGCAGCGGCTGAGTTTCGATAGCGATGCCGAAACACTGGTTTCGGGCGTGGCGCGCTCGATCGCGCTGGCGCGGGGCGAGGTGGTGGCCAAGCCGGCGGTTCAGCGACGGCCGCCGACTGTGTCACCGCCGTCGCTCCGGCTGCCGGCTGTGAGCGCGTCGGTACAGCCGCAGGCCGAGGCGCGGCGCGGCAAGTTCCGTGCGATGGTCGGGCTGCCGGGCGCGGAGGCCGAGCGCTGGCTCGCCCCCGGCGATACCGTCCGCGATGCGGACTTCGCGCCGGAGATGGTGCTGGTGCCCCCGGGTAAATTCTGGATGGGCTCGAAGGATGGTCAGGGTCGCGACAACGAGCGGCCGCAGCATGAGGTGATGATCGCATACCCGCTGCTGGTCGGGAAGTACCCGGTGACCTTCGATGAGTGGGACGCCTACGTCGCCAAGGCCGCCGGCTCCAAGCCGCACAATCCGGACGATCAAGGCTGGGGGCGCGGGCGCCGGCCCGTGATCAACGTTTCCTGGCACGACGCCAAGGCCTATGCAGATTGGCTCTCCAAGGTGACGGGCAAGACCTACCGGCTTCTGACCGAGGCGGAGTGGGAGTACTGTTGTCGCGCCGGAACGGAGACGGCCTTCTCGTTCGGGGAGATGATCTCGACGGATCAGGCGAACTACAATGGCAACTACACCTACGGATCGGGCAACAAGGGGAAATACCGGAAGCGCACAACCGAGGTGGGCTCCTTCCCGGCCAATCCCTTTGGCCTGCACGATATGCACGGCAACGTCTTGGAATGGTGCGAGGATGCGTGGTTCGAGAGCTACGTCGGCGCTCCATCGGACGGCTCGGCACGAACGAATGTGGATGCATCCGTTTCCCGCGTTCTTCGCGGCGGTTCCTGGTTCGACGTTCCGCAGTACCTCCGTTCGGCGAACCGCGACAGGGGCCGGCCGGGCAACCGCATCATCGACCACGGCTTCCGTTTGGCGAGGACGTTACCTCCTTGATCTTTACCTTTTTACGTCCAGCGCGTGGATGTAGCCCCGGGGGCACTTTTGGTCATCGCGGGTCCAGGGCCTATGGCCCTGGTCGGGGAGCGTGAGGGGCCGAAGGCCCTTCACATGTCGCCCGAAGGGCGAATGAAGCCTCACCTCGCTCGGACTCTCAACCTGTGCTAGTTTCCTCTCATGACCGCCGTCACCCGAAACCGCCCCGCGACCTACGCCGATCTGGAGGCGCTGCCGGCCCATATGGTCGGCCAGATCCTTTACGGCGCGCTCCACGCCCATCCCCGGCCCGCGCCGCGCCACGCCTTTGCGTTCACGCGGCTGGTCTCCGAAATTGGCGGCCCGTTCGATCGCGGCCGCGGCGGTCCTGGCGGCTGGCTCTTTCTGGCCGAGCCGGAGTTGCACCTCGGCCCACACGTCGTCGTGCCGGACATCGCCGGCTGGCGTCGCGAGCGCTTGCCCCGGCTCCCTGATACGGCCTTCATCGAGACGGCGCCGGATTGGGTGTGCGAGGTGCTGTCGCCGTCCACGGCCCGCATCGACCGGACGGACAAGCTTGCCATCTACGCCGCGTTCGGCGTCGGCCATGCTTGGTACGTGGACCCCATCGCGCGCACGCTGGAAGTGTTCGAGCTGACGGGCGGCAAGTGGCTGCTCGCCGCCACCTTCAAGGATGCCGATCCCGTGACGGCGCCGCCATTCTCGGAGCACACCTTCGCTCTCGACGTGCTGTGGCCGGACGAGGCGGCGTGAAAGATCGCACGTACGCCCCGCGACACGTGGGCGGATAATGTGCTAAGCGCAGGTCGATAGGCCGACCAAGGGAGTGTCGGGCGCACTATGGCGCGAGTTTTCTCCGACGACATCGCGATCGATCTCGGGACGGCAAACACCCTCGTGCATGTGCTAGGACGGGGGATCGTGATCGACGAGCCATCGGTGGTCGCGATCCAGAACCGGGGCGGCGTGCGAGAGATGCTGGCGGTCGGCCAGCGGGCTCGCGACATGGTGGGCAAGACGCCCGAGGCGACCGAACTCCTGCGCCCGATGCGGGATGGGGTCATTGCCGATTTCGTGGCGACGGAGGAGATGCTCCGGCAGTTCATCCGGCGGGCGAAGTCGATGCTGGGGTTCAGGCGGCCCCGCATCCTGATCTGCGTACCGGCGGGGGCGACTCCCGTCGAGCGGCGAGCGGTCTACGAAACCGCTGTTTCGGCCGGCGCCCGGCGGGTATTCTTGATCGAGGAGCCGGTGGCGGCCGCGATCGGGGCCGGGCTCTCCATCGACGACCCGGTGGCGCACATGGTCGTGGACATCGGCGGCGGGACGACGGATATCGCCGTGCTCGCCATGGGGGACGTTGTGCAGGCACGCTCGTTCCGGTGTGCGGGCAACGCCATGGACGACGCGATCTCGCGCTATATCCGGCAGGAGCATGGGCTGATCGTCGGCCCGGCGAACGCCGAGCGGATCAAGGTCCAGGCCGGAACCGCCATGCGGTCAGCCGGCGCGCGGACGGCTGAAATCCGGATCAGGGGGCGGGACCGGCGCACGGGATCGCCGAAATCCGTCGTGCTCGCGCCCGCCGATATCGCGGCGGCGCTCGAGACGTCGATCGCCGACATCGCGGACTTCATCCGACGTGCCATCGACGACCTGCCCGGGGACATCCGGGAAGACGTGGAGGTGCGGGGCATCTCGCTGTCCGGCGGCGGAGCCATGCTGCACGGGCTCGACCGAGAAATGGAACGGCGCGTCGGGCTGGCGTTCCGGGTGCCAGCGTCGCCGATGCACTGCGTGATCGAAGGGACCGCGCGCATCCTCGAGACGCTGGGGCAGCGCCGGCATCTGCTGCTCGAGGCGTAGCGGACCAGTGCGCATGCAAAGTTGCGCCATGTAGGGGATGCAACTTGTCCTGGCCGGGAATTCGTGCCATATGCTTCCGCTTCCGAGAACAGGCTCGCGTACGAACACCCCGCCCGGTCCGCGCGTGCGTCGACCGCGAGGCGAGGGTTCCCGGGGGCCAAGGGCCGGCGCCGTTGCGGTTCGGTGAAGCAGGCTGCACCGCCGAGACCCGGCAACGATCGCCGCCAACAGAGACGAGGTTTCATATGGCTCGCGTTACCGTCGAGGATTGTGTCGACAAGGTCTCCAACCGGTTCGAGCTTGTGCTGCTGGCGGCTCATCGGGCCCGCGCCATCGCCAACGGCTCGGCGCTGACAGTGGAGCCGGAGAACGACAAGAATCCGGTGCTCGCGCTCCGCGAAGTGGCCGACCAGACCGTCTCCCCCGACGATCTCCGGGAAAGCCTCATTCATTCGATCCAGAAGAACGTCGAAGTGGACGAGCCGGAAGCCGGCTCCGCGCCTCTGCTGACGACGGATCGCCGGCCGACCCTCGGCCGCGACGACCAGAGTTCCGACATGATCGTCGACCAGATCACCATGACGGAAGAGCAGCTGCTGCGCGGGATGGAAAGCCTGACGCCGTCGGAGCCGTCATCGAATGGATCGGGTGGCGGTGGTGGCGGCGGCGGCGGAAGCCGGGGGCGGTAAGGGGCGGCTCCGGGCGGGAGCGAGGCGCGGGGACGGCTCCTCGCCTTTCCTGCCGGAAGGGCAGGGGATGCCGCTCAGATGATGCGCCAATACGAACTCGTCGAGCGAGTTCTGAGCTATGATCCTTCGGCGGACGAGGCGCTGATCAATCGCGCCTACGTCTATGCGATGCGCGCGCACGGCAATCAGCGGCGGGCTTCGGGCGACCTCTACTTCTCGCATCCGCTCGAGGTGGCGGGCATCCTCACGGACATGAAGCTCGACGACGCGACGATCGCGACGGCGCTGCTCCACGACGTCATCGAGGACACGGAAACCACCAAGGCCGAGATCGACCAGCTGTTCGGGCAGGAGATCGGCGCACTCGTCGACGGCCTGACGAAGATCAAGCGGCTCGATCTGGTATCGCGCAAAGCCGAGCAGGCCGAGAATTTCCGCAAGCTGCTGATCGCCATCTCGAGCGACATCCGGGTGCTTCTCGTCAAGCTCGCGGACCGGCTGCACAACATGCGGACGCTCGAGCACAAGAAGCCGGAAAGCCGGAAGCGGAACAGCGAAGAAACGCTCGAGATCTATGCGCCGCTCGCCGGCCGCATGGGCATGCAGGCCATCCGCGAGGAGCTGGAGGATCTGGCGTTCCGCTGGCTGCACCCGGAGGCCTATCGGGCGGTCACGGATCGGCTCGCGGCGCTCAGGGCGCGCAACAAAGGGCTCGTGGCCGAGATCTCGAAGAGCCTGACGGCGAAGCTCGCGGAAGCGGGTGTCGAGGCTGAAGTCTCGGGGCGCGAGAAGAAAGCCTACTCGATCTGGCGGAAGATGGAGAACCGGCAGATCTCGCTGGAGCAATTGTCCGACATCTACGGGTTCCGGCTGATCGTGGCCGAGACGGGCGACTGCTATGGGCTCCTCGGTATCGCGCACACGACGTGGCGCGCCGTTCCGGGGCGGTTCAAGGACTACATCTCGACGCCGAAGCAGAACGGATACCAGTCGATCCACACGACGGTCGTGGGACCGAGGCATCAACGGGTCGAGCTGCAGATCCGAACGCGCGAAATGCACAGCATTGCCGAACTCGGCGTCGCGGCACATGCGCTCTACAAGGACGGTGTCAGCGATGCGGGCGCCGATGCCGCCAGGCCCGAAGCCGTGCCGGCGAAGGGGCTGGCGCTGGTGCATCAGTCGTCGCCGTATCTCTGGTTGCGCCATCTCGTCGGGACGCTGCTGCAGGGCGACAACCCGGAAGAATTCCTCGAGCATACGAAGCTCGAGCTGTTCCACGACCAGGTGTTCTGCTTCACGCCGAAGGGCCGGCTCATTGCGTTGCCGCGCGGTGCGACGCCGATCGATTTCGCCTACGCGGTCCACACCGATGTCGGCAACCGGTGCGTCGGGTCGCATATCAACGGCCGGCAAATGCCGCTGACGACGCAACTGCGCAACGGCGACGAAGTGCAGATCATCACCTCGGAGGGGCAGGTGCCGCCGGCTGCGTGGGAGCGGGTCGCGGTCACCGGCAAGGCGCGATCCTCGATCCGGCGGGCGGCACGGGATGCGCTCAGGCGGCAGTATGCGGAACTCGGCCGGAGGCTGCTCGTTTCGGCGCTGGCCAAGCTCGGTCAGGACTACAGCGACGATCGGCTGCGCAAGGCGCTGTCGCGGCTCGCCCAAAAGAGTATCGAGGATGCGCTTGCGGCCATCGGGCGAAGCGAGTTGTCGCTGGCCGATGCGGTGCGCGCCATCGCGCCGGACCTCGGCGCGGATCCAGCGCGCACAGGAGCACCGGCACGCCGTCCCGGCGATCAGGCCGCGAGCGAAGAGGGCTGGTTCAATCTCGGGAAGGTCATGGGGCTGAAGTTCCGCTGGCCAGGGCAGGAGGCTGCCGAGACGCCCGATGGCACGGAGCCTGCTGGTGCGGCGAGCAACAGCGACGCGACCGCCGTCAGGACTGCGCCACGGGTGGAAGCGACATTACCGATCCGCGGGGTGCGCAACGATGTGCCCGTCACGTTCGAGGAAGGCGGAGCGGTCCCCGGTGACCGGATCGTCGGTGTCCTCGTGCCTGGCCAAGGTGTGCGCGTCTTCCAGATCCACTCGCCGCGGCTCAAGGATTTCGAGCATGAGCGGTGGATCGACGTGGCGTGGGACGTCGACAGCGAACGGAGCGATCGGTTTCCGGCAAAGATCGTGGTCACGGCCCTCAACGAGCCCGGGACGCTCGCCCAGATCGCCCAGGTGATCGGCGAGGACGACGGCAACATCGATAATCTGAGGATGATCCGGCGCGGCAGCGACTTCACCGAGATGCTGATCGAGGTGGAAGTGTGGAATCTCGGCCACCTCAACCGGATAATCAACGGCCTGAAGGCGAAGACGGTCGTCAGTCAGGTCGAACGGAGTTTTGATTAAGGCATTATTGAGGTATGGGCTGTTCAGTGACGCTTGGGGTGCGTGCGTCGAGGGGACTATCCACACATGTTGTTCAGCCGCCGGGAGGCCGAGCCATTTGGCGTTCGGCTGCGCGTGGCCTTGTGGCCCAGGCGTAGCTGGAGCCGCTCGATCCGGTACATGGTGCATCGCTTCGTGCGGCTGCGCGATAATCCCCATGCGCTGGCCCTCGGCCTCGCCATCGGTGTGTTCGTCACGTTCCAGCCCATTCTCGGCTTCCAGATGCTGCTCTCGGGCGCTCTCGCCTGGATGCTCGGGGCCAGCGTTGCCGCGGCCCTGATCGGAACGTTCGTCGGGTGCCCGCTGACGTGGCCGCTGATGTGGCTCGCCAGCTATCATCTGGGTGCGGTCCTGCTCGGATACCCCCAAGCCGTCACGGTGGGCGACCTGTGGGTCGCGCTGTCAGGCCTCGGGGCCGTCGCCGATACGGCGGACGCGGTCGGCGACGCGGCGGCCGATCTGGCGCGGCAGGTGTTCTATCCGCTTGCCATGGGGGCATTGCCGCTCGGACTGCTGGCGGCGGCGGCGATGTACTTTATAGTGCGCCGAGGATTGGAACTCAGGCGTCGCCCGGTGTTGCCCTCCGCTGTCTGATGGCGGTGGCAGCAGGGGCTTGCGCATCAGGAGCAGGCCGATGACGGCGCGCAAGTTGCGACTAGGGGTCAACATCGACCATGCCGCGACGGTCCGGAACGCGCGGGGTGGACACCATCCCGACCCGGTGCGGACCGCGCAACTCGCCATCGCGGCCGGCGCAGACGGCATCACCGCGCATCTGCGCGAGGACCGGCGGCACATCCGGGACGACGACATCCGGCGGCTGAAGCGCGAACTGACGCGGCCGCTCAATTTCGAGATGGCGGCGACGCGCGAGATGGAGGCCATCGCGCTCGAGGTGGTGCCACATGCGTGCTGCCTCGTTCCCGAAAAGCGGGAGGAGCGGACGACCGAAGGCGGGCTCGACGTCGTGCGGGGGGCTCAGGATCTGACCGGGCTCACGCGCCGGCTCAAGGGGGCCGGCATCCGGGTGTCGCTCTTCATCGAACCCGATCCGGCCGCCATCGACGCGTCGGTCCGCATCGGCGCCGACATCGTGGAGCTGCATACCGGACGCTACTGCGAACTGGCGCTCGAGAACGATCATGCGGGCGTTGCCCGGGAGGTGGCGCGGATCGCGGCTGCGGCAAGCCTCGCCCACCAGAAGGGTCTCGAAGTGCATGCCGGACACGGTCTGACGTTCGCGACGGTCAGCGCGGTCGCACGCATGCCGGAGATGGTCGAACTCAACATCGGGCACTTCCTGATCGGCGAGGCGATCTTCTCGGGCCTCGACGGTGCCGTGCGTGAGATGCGCCGACTCATGGACGAGGCGCGGAGCGACGCGGGCGTAGGCGGAGGCTCGGCGTGATCCTCGGCATCGGCAACGACGTCATCGACATCCGCCGGATCGAGGAGACGCTCGCGCGCTTCGGCGACCGCTTCGTCGCGCGCGTGTTCACGGAGACCGAACGGCGGAAGTCCGACCGGCGACGCAACCGTGCGGCCTCCTATGCCAAGCGGTTCGCGGCCAAGGAGGCGTGCTCCAAGGCGCTGGGCACGGGGCTCAGGAACGGCGTCTTCTGGCGCGACATGGGGGTCGTCAATCTTCCGTCGGGGCGGCCGACGCTCGTCCTGACCGGGGGGGCCGCAAAAGTCCTCGCCGAGCTGACGCCGCCCGGGCACGTCGCCCGCATCGATCTCACGATCACCGACGACTTCCCGACCGCCCAGGCCATCGTCATCATCTCGGCGCTGCCGACGAAGGCGGATCCGCGATAGGGCCTCGTCCTCGCCTGCCGAGGAGCCGGCAATTGCACGGGCGGATGAAACATTCTAAACAGCCAAGTGATACGGGACCCGGCCGTCGGGGGGCGGCCCGCCAGCATCGGAACGCTGCATGAAATCGAATTCCGGCTCGGACAAGGGGAAGCTGGCGAAGCAAGAGGGATGGGGGGAGGTCGGAAAGATCTTCCTGCATGCCTTGATCATCGCGTTCTTCGTGCGCGTGTTCTTCTATCAGCCGTTCAACATTCCCTCGGGCTCGATGCAGTCGACGCTGCTGATCGGCGACTATCTGTTCGTGTCCAAGCTCTCCTACGGCTACAGCCGCTACACGTTTCCATTCGCGCCCAATCTGTTCTCTGGCCGCATCCTGGCGAGTGAACCGAAGCGCGGCGATGTCGTGGTGTTCAAGCTGCCTCGCGACAACTCCACCGACTACATCAAGCGTGTCATCGGGCTCCCCGGCGACGAGATCGTGCTGCGCGGGGGTGTCGTCTTCATCAACGGCAAGGAAGTGCCGCGGCGGCGAGTGTCCGATTTCGTGCAGATCGACGAGGATGGTCGCGAACGACGGACGCCACGCTTCGAGGAGACGCTGCCCGAGGGCGTGAAGTATCTGGTCGTCGACCAGCGGCCGGATGGTGATTTCGACAATGTCGGGCCCTACAAGGTGCCGCCCGGCAACTACTTCATGATGGGTGACAACCGCGACAACTCGACGGACAGCCGGGTGCCGAAGCATCGCTGGGGCGTCGGCTTCGTGCCGTTCGAGAACCTGGTCGGTCGCGCCGACATCATCTTCTTCTCGGCGGCCGTCGACGAACCCGGCCGGTTCCAGATCACCAGCCCCTGGACCTGGCCGTTCGACGTCAGATGGTCGCGGATCTTCAACCTCGTGCGTTGAGGCCGCGCCGGGCTGCGGTTCGTGATGGCCAATGGGTGGACATCGGACTAGTTTGCCCGAGGTCGGGGCGAAAGTGACCGGCAAACCTTGGGCCAGCGTCCCCATGTGCCTGTCGGCATGTCCCTCCCCGGGATGGTGGGCCCGGGGTGCTGGGCTTCGCTGCCGGGGTTTGGGAGATCTGGCTTGAAACGGCGCAACTTCAAAGGGCTCGAGACCGCACTCGGCTACAAGTTCAAGAACAAGGTGCTGCTCGATCAAGCCCTCACGCATGCGTCCATGCGGACCGACCAGAACAAGGGCGAGGACAACGAGCGGCTCGAGTTCCTGGGCGACCGCGTGCTCGGGCTGGTGGTCGCGGAGTTGCTGCTGGAGACCGATCCGGCGGCGACCGAAGGTGATCTGGCGCGACGCTTCAACCGGATGGTGCGCAAGGAGACCTGTGCCGAGGTGGCGCGGCGGCTCGATCTCGGGCCGCTGTTGATCGTCTCCACCTCCGAAGGCGAAAGCGGAGGACGGGACAAAGCCACGATCCTCGCCGATGCGATGGAGGCGGTGCTGGCCGCGATCTTCCTGCAGAGCGGGTATCTGGCGGTGCGGGACGTCGTGCGGCGATTGTGGGCGCCGCATCTCGACGGGATGCCGGAAACGGTTGCCGACGCGAAGTCTATGCTGCAGGAATGGGCGCAGGGACAGGGTCTGGCGCTGCCGAAGTACGTCGAGGTGGCGCGGGAGGGCCCGGATCACGCCCCCCAGTTCACCACCGAGGTGCGGATCGACGGCCGGAAGCCTGCCCGAGGTACCGGCGCCAACAAGCGGACGGCCGAGCAGGTGGCCGCGGAGGCGATGCTCATCCGCGAGGGCGTACTGGCGAAGGGCAAATCCTAGAGTTCAATCGGGCAAGGAGACGATCGAGTGACCGGTGACGAGGCTTCCGAGGCAGGCGGGCACAGTGACACCAGATGCGGCTTCGTCGCGCTGGTCGGAGCGCCGAACGCGGGCAAGTCGACGCTGGTCAATGCGCTCGTCGGGGCCAAGGTGTCGATCGTCAGCCACAAGGTGCAGACGACGCGGGTCCCCGTGCGCGGTATTGCGATGGTCGGTGCGAGCCAGCTCGTTTTCGTCGACACGCCGGGCATCTTCGCGCCGCGCCGCCGCCTGGATCGGGCCATGGTCGGAGCCGCCACGTCGTCGGCCGGCGATGCCGACGTCGTTGTGCTGCTGGTCGATAGCGTCAAGGGGCTCGACGAGAGCGTCGAACGGCTGATGGGGGTGCTCGAGCCACTCAAGGCGCCGCGCGTGCTGGCGCTGAACAAGGTCGACAAGATCCCGAAGCCGAGGCTGTTCGAACTCGCCAGCACGTTCAGTGCGCGGCTGGCCTTCGAGCGGACGTTCATGATCTCGGCGCTCTCCGGCAGCGGCGTCGGCGACCTCCGGGACTGGCTCGCGACGCGCATTCCCCTCGGCCCGTGGCATTACCCGGACGACGAGATCTCGGACGCGACCGAGCGGGCGACGGCGGCGGAGATCACGCGCGAGAAGATCTATACCTACCTGCACGAGGAACTACCCTACCAGACGACGGTCGAGACCACGGGCTGGGAAGAGAAGAAGGACGGCTCGGTACGCATCGAACAGATCGTGTTCGTCGAGCGGGAGAGCCAGCGGCGGATCGTGCTCGGCGAAGGTGGCAGCGCCATCAAGAAGATCTCGATGACGTCGCGAAAGGAACTGGCGAAGCTCTTCGAGCGGCCGGTACATCTTTTCCTGCACGTGCAGGTGCGCGAAGGCTGGGGCGACGATCCGGAACGCTATCGCGAGATGGGGCTCGAGTTCCCCAAGGCGTAACGGCAAACGATCCGAATGCCTTCGGCTGCCGTTTCCTTGCCACCGACCGCGTTGCGTGCCGTTGGTAGCGCGACGATTCGGTGCGATGAGGCCAGAGGCATATGGTCGATCAGGACAAGCAGGTGACGGTCTACTACGACGGAGCGTGCGCGCTCTGCCGGTCCGAGATCGATGTCTATCGGAGGTCCGATCCGGAGGGCCGGGTGCGGTTCGAGGACGTCGCAGGACGCGCCGACGATCCGGCGCCGGACCTGAGCCGGGCCGATGCGATGGCGCGCTTTCACGTGCGGCTCCCCGACGGGACGCTGGTCTCGGGGGCGCAGGGGTTCATCAGGCTCTGGGAGCGCCTGCCGCGATGGCGGGTGCTATCGCGGGTGGCGCGGTTGCCGGGCGTGGCTCAGCTTCTCGAGCTCGGGTATCGGGCCTTCCTGCCGGTGCGACCAGTCCTCAGCCGGGCCGTGGCTCGCTTTGCAGCCCGGCGAAAGGCGAGGGCCAAGACCGGGGAAGACCAGTGAGTGCGAGCCCGGGGCTCCCGGCGACAGCGGTCGTCGTCGGGGCGAGCGGCGGGATCGGGGCGGCGTTCGTCCGTCATCTCGCTGCGCGCCCGACGATCGGTGACCTGCATGCGTGGTCACGCCGGGGCGGTGTGTCGGGGCAACCGGACCGAGCCACCGCGTCGAGGGTCGATCTGCGGGACGAGGCCTCGATTGCGCGTCTCGCGCTGGGCGTCAGGGAGCCGCGGCTGGTCATCGTTGCGAGCGGTATCCTGCGCACGTCGGATGGGGCCGGGCCGGAGAAGTCGTGGAGGGACCTCGACGCCGTCCGGCTGGCTGAGATCATGGCGATCAATGCGATCGGGCCCGCGCTGGTGGCCAAGCACCTGATGCCCCGGATGCCGCGCAGCGGGCGGGTCGTGTTCGCGGCCCTGTCGGCGCGGGTCGGCAGCATCGGCGACAACCGGCTCGGTGGCTGGTACGGCTACCGGGCATCGAAAGCCGCGCTCAACCAGTTCGTGCGGACGCTCGCCGTCGAGGCGCAGCGCGTGAACCGCGAAAGCGTCTGCGTGGCGTTGCATCCCGGGACGGTGGCAACCGCTCTCTCGGCGGACTTCGCGGGTGACCGTGACGTGGTGGCGGCCGATGTGGCCGCCGGGAACCTCCTCGGCGTGATCGAGCGACTCGCGCCTGCCGATACAGGCGGGCTCTTTGCGTGGGACGGCAGCCGGATTCCTTACTGAGCCGTCATGCTCAGCGCCAGAGCCAGGCCGCGCCCCGGACGCCGGATGCATCGCCCCAGCGGGGTGGGCGAACATCGACAGTGGCATTGTCCGCAAAGATCCAGGGCGCCATGCGGCCGGGCAACTGGGCATAAAGATGGGCCAGTTTCGAGAGCCCGCCACCGAGCACGATCACGTCCGGATCGAGGACATTGACCATCTGGGCGAGGCCGCGTGCCAGCCGGCTCGCGTGCCGGTCCAGCGTGGCGCGGGCCTGCTCATCGCCGTGTGCGGCGCGTTCGGCGACCTCCTCGGCCGTCGCCCGTTCACCGGTGATCTGCGCATGGTCGGCAGCCATGCCGGTGCCCGAGACCCAGGTTTCCATGCAGCCGCGGCGGCCGCACCAGCACTGGGGGCCCGGGTGCTCCGTCGCGTCGGTCCAGGGAAGCGGGTTGTGTCCCCATTCGCCGCCGATACCGCGTGGCCCATCGACGACACGGCCATCGATGACGATGCCGCCGCCGCAACCGGTGCCGATGATGACGCCGAACACGATGCGGGCGCCTGCCGCCGCGCCGTCCACCGCTTCCGAGATGGCGAAGCAGTTGGCGTCGTTGGCGAGACGGACCGGGCGGTCGAGCGCCGTCTCCAGATCCGCGTGCAAGGGGCGGCCGTTCAACCAGACCGAATTTGCGTTCTGAATCAGTCCCGTCCTGGGCGATATCGAGCCTGGAATGGCAATCCCGATGGTGCCGTGCGCGCCTGCTTCGTCCTCGACGGCGGCGATCAGTCCGGCAAGCGCCCGAATGGTCGCGTCGTAGTCGCCGCGGGGGGAGGCGATCCGGCGCCGGGCCTGCACCCGGCCCGTCGCATCGAGGGCAGCGGCCTCGATCTTGGTGCCGCCGAGATCCACGCCGACCATCAGGCTTGGCGGCCGGCTCGCGTCCGCGTCGGGTGCGGCCCGCGTCATACGCTGTCCCACGGGCTCGTGCCGCCGAGGGCGATTTCGGCGCGGGCCACGTCTTCCGGTTGCAGGCCGCCATTGGTCGCGAACGCCAGCAGGGTGCTCTCGTCAGCGAGGATGTGGCCGAGCACGGCGGCCAACATCTCGGGGGAGCGAGCGCGGCTGTGCAACTCGGCCGGGTCCAGGCCGCTCGCCGAAAGGAAGGCGCCGAGGCGCCCCTGATCCTCAGCGAGGAAGAGGAGCGCCCGAGAGCCGATTTCCTCAGCGTACTCCGCGGTCATCGATTTCGGTTTCTGGCCGAATTTCATGGGGATCTCCCGCGCTCGTATCGTTTCCACATCTTAAGCCTCTGGTGAGCTTCTTCGGTCAAAGTGTGACGAACAGCTCCCTCGAATCGGTGCAATAAGCCGGGTGGGGTGCGCCGGGCGGGCGGCAGGCGAATGACATATCAGGAAAACGTGCGCAGTTTCGACAAACGCGCAGTCCGCTCGGGCGGTACGCGAAAGAGCGTGCTCATTGTCGAGGACAATGAGCTCAACATGAAGCTCTTCAACGATCTGCTCGATGCCTACGGCTATGCAACCCTGCAGGCGCGCAGCGGCACAGAGGCCCTGCATCTCGCGCGAGAGGGCCGGCCCAATCTCATCCTCATGGATATCCAGCTTCCCGAGGTGTCCGGCCTCGAGGTCACGAAGTGGCTGAAGGACGACGAGGTGCTCAGGGATATCCCCGTCATCGCGGTGACGGCTTTCGCCATGAAGGGTGACGAGGAGCGGATCCGCCAAGGCGGATGCGAGGCCTACATCTCGAAGCCAATCTCGATCGGTACGTTCATCGAAACCGTGCGGCGCTTCATTGGCGACGCGTGAGTGACAAGTTGATCCCTGGAAGGCCGCCAGATGACCGCCCGCGTTCTCGTCGTCGATGACATTCTCGCCAACGTGAAGCTTCTCGAAGCCCGCCTCTCGGCGGAGTATTTCGAGATTCTCACGGCGAACAGCGGGCGTGCGGCCCTCGAGATCATCGCGCGCGAGCGGGTGGACGTCGTGCTGCTGGACGTCATGATGCCGGGCATGGACGGCTTCGAGGTCTGTCGCCGGATCAAGCAGAGCCCGAAGCATGCCCATACCCCTGTGATCATGGTCACGGCGCTGGACCAGCCGTCCGACAAGGTCGAGGGGCTGGAGGCGGGGGCCGACGATTTTCTGACCAAGCCCGTCGACGACATCGCGCTGATCACGCGGGTGCGCAGTCTGGCCCGTCTCAAAGTGCTGGCGGACGAACTCATGATGCGCGCCTCGACGACCCAGGATATGGGTATCGGGGCCGGCGGGATCGCGGAGTGGGCCCAGGCGGCCGCCAACGGGCGGGTGCTGCTGGTCGAGGATCATCCCCGATCGGCGCAGCGCATCGTCGACAGTCTCAGCAAATCGCACAGCGTTGTCGTCGAGCGCGATCCGCAGGCCGCCCTTATGCGGCTGGGGGATCAGGCGTTCGACGTGCTGATCGTGAGCCTGTCGCTCGATGGAGCGGACGGTCTCCGGCTCTGCTCGCAGGTCCGGTCCCTCGATCGCACCCGGCACATGCCGATCGTCATGATGGTCGATCCGGGCGACGAAGCGCGTCTGTTGCGTGGCCTCGACATGGGCGTCAACGACTACGTTCTGCGGCCCATCGACCGTAACGAGCTGCTCGCCCGCATCAAGACCCAGATCAAGCGCAAGCGGCATGCCGACCTTCTCCGCGCCAAGCTCGATCAGGGCATGGAGCATGCGATCACCGATCCGCTGACCGGCCTCCACAATCGCCGGTACATGGAGAGCCATCTCGGCACGCTCGTCGCTCAGGCCGTACAGTCCGGGCGGACACTCTCGGTGCTGGTGGCGGACATCGACCATTTCAAGTCGGTGAACGACACCTTCGGACATGACGCCGGTGACAACGTGCTTCGTGAATTTGCGGCGCGTCTCCGGCGGAACACGCGCGGGATCGATCTCGCGTGCCGCCTCGGTGGCGAAGAGTTCGTCGTCATCATGCCCGATACGGAACTCGCACGGGCCATGCAGGTCGCCGAGCGCGTGAGGTCGTGCATTGCGGCGGAGCCGTTCCAGGTCAATGCCGACACGCTCCTGCCGGTTACGGCGAGCGTAGGCGTCTCGACCCTGGAGCGCCGCGACGATACGCCGGATGGGCTGTTCAAGCGGGCGGATACGGCCCTCTATGCGGCGAAGCGCGGAGGCCGCAACCGCGTTGTCTCAGACGCCGCGTGAGGATCTCTCGAGTCACACACCGGTTGCGCAAGCGCGCTGCGTGTCAATCCAACAATTGACGACGCCTATAGGTTGTTCCGGAATGTTTTGCCATCAGAGCGTGTCAACGCGTAGGTGCTCAGCGCGCTGATGGCACGCCATTGGTGGATCTGTCACACAAGCCCATTCGTCAGGGGACTCAACGACCAAGGAAATGGGAATCGCTGTCTCACCATTGGATCGTGGTGCCACGTTCGACTTGTTCAACTACGGACATTCTGGCATTGTGCAACAGGGACACGCTTTAACCAAATTCCAACTGCAGGGTATTGACGGGCAGAAGCGACGCCTATTCTGCGCCTGCCGTGTGACATGCCGGGGCCGCCGCATACCCTGGTCGGGACACGCGCAGGTCGGATAGGGCGATGGTTAACAACCTAATCGCCGCCTGCCCGATCCAATGCCGAGCGTAACGTCAACGCCCTCTTTGACGCGACGCTTGGTCGGCCGGCCCGTCACTGCTCGGTTTCTTACCCCGCTGCCGAGATCAGTGACGGGCTGGGCCTCTTCAGAGGTTTCCCAGCCTGAACAAAGCGTCGACGCCGTTCGCGTGGGTCATGATTGGGCCATCATGCCTGGCCCTTGAAAATATGCAGCTTTCAAACTTCATCCACCGGTTCGACGCGCAAATCTGCCCGTCGAAGGTCGGCGTCGACCACCCACCCGGCCTTGGCCGGGTGCGCCTTACTTGATCTTCGTTTCCTTGAACTCGACGTGCTTGCGCGCGACGGGGTCGTATTTGCGCATCACGATCTTCTCGGTCGAGGTGCGCGGGTTCTTCTTCGTCACGTAATAGAAGCCGGTTCCTGCGGAACTGAGCAACTTGATCTTCTGGGTTACGGGCTTTGCCATGTTCGTCTCGTCGCTAGTACGGATGAATTCTGTTGAGCGTCAGTCATAGTCGCGTGTGCGTTCAAGTCAAGCCGTAGAATGGTCGTCCGGACTGACGATCAGCTGACGTTTGAAGGTGCCGCTCTTGTTGAAGTAATAGGGCACAGGCGCCCCTTTGACGGATAGAGGGCCGAGCTTCAGGCGATCGCCCAGATCCTCCAGAATGACGCGCGTGATGGGTGGCAGATCAAGGCCGCGAGCTTCCTCGATCGTCAGCCATACCAGATCGGACAATTCGTCCTCGACCGGTTCTCCCCGATGGCAGATCGCGGAGGCTTCGACGCAGAAGAAGCGGGTGTCGAAGCGGCGCGGCCGCCCGGGTGGCGTGATGGCGCGTGCGAAGAACGATAGGGGCGCGAGGCTCGGCGCGAAGCCGCAGTCGAAGAAGCGGCGCCAGGATCGATCGGTCGGAAGCGCGTGGCCGGCAACCGGGCTGCCGAGGACGATGCCCGCTTCCTCGAACGTTTCCCGGACCGCTGCAAGCGCGAGGGCGCGGGCCCGGAGGTGGCTCGGTCCGCCCTTCATGTCGAAGAGCAGCTTCGCTGTTTCGTGTGTGGCCAACTCGTCAGCGCTCGCGACCGTGCGATCGGCCTTGTCGACGCGGCCACCGGGGAACACGTACTTGCCGGGCATGAATTTCATGTCCATGCGGCGTTTGCCGAGCAGGACACGGGCCATGGATTGCGAGCGATCCACGATAATGAGGGTCGCAGCGTCGCGAGGACGCAATGCCGCCGTGCGCGTAGCAACGCCGGAGGTCGTCTGCTCCCCGTCGCTTGTGGGAGCCGCGTCGGTGGCTTGGGTCTTCGTCGTCATGAGTGCCGTCTTTCGTCGCCCTTCAGCGCAGCTTGGGCCGGGTCGATCATCGGGGCCGCCGGATCGGCCGCGCTGCCGAAGCCATGCATGCGATAGGCCCACTGGACCGCGATCAAGCTGCCCTTGATCGCCGGGAGGAGGGCCAAAGACAGGACGAGTGTCAAGGGCAGCCAGATCGAGAGCTGGACCCAGGTCGGCGGTGCGTAGGCCCGTTCAACAGCCAGCAAGCCGCCGACGACGATGTGGCCGACGATGGCCATGGTGAAGTAGGCGGGAGCGTCGTCGGCGCGCTGGTGATGCAATGCCTCGCCGCAGTTGGCGCAGGTGTCGACGACTTTCAGGTACGACGCATAAAGCTTCCCCTCGCCACAGGCCGGGCAGCACCCCGCCGCGCCGCGCCGCAGGGCAGGCTTCAAGGCGCGCTCGTCCTCGGCCGGGTCAGTCGTGGTGCGGTTCCCCGCCAGCTCGGTGGTGATCGGCATAACGGAGCCTTCCGCGAGAGTGTTCGGGACTGTCATGGGATCGTGCCGTGCGCCGAGCGTCAAGCGGCGCGGCAACCGATCCCGGCGATCAGGGTTCGCTTCCCAGCTCATCACTTAAAGGTCATGCACCCCGATGAGCGAGGTGGGGTTTTGCCGCGCTTGGCGGATCAGGCATCGTCGCGTGGTGGATAGGGATGCACGTTACCCCACGGATCGGTGACGGTGCCTGAGTTGCGATCCCAAGCCGACGGCGTGAGGGCCATCTTGCCGTGGCCGCCCGGGATATCCAGGACATACGCCGGCATGGCCAATCCCGTGATGCGGCCTCTCAGTTCGGCCATGAGGCGCTGGCCGTCCTCGATGGAGAGGCGGAAGTGGCTCGTTCCCGGCGCCAGATCGGGGTGATGCAGGTAGTAGGGCTTGATTCCGAGCGCCACGAAGGCGCGGAACAGTTCGGCAAGCGTCGGGGCGTCGTCGTTGATCCCCTTCAGCAGGACGGTCTGGCTCAGGAGGATGATCCCGGCCCGGCGCAGGGCGGCGATGACGGTCCGGGCGGCGGGTGTCAGCTCGCGGGGATGATTGGCGTGAATCGCGAGGTAGACCGCCTGGCGGGCAGAGATGAGCGCCGCGATGGCCTCGGGCGTCAAACGTCCGGGATCGACGACGGGGACCCGGGAATGCCAGCGCAGGACCGCGACGTGCGGGATTTCTGCCAGCGCGGCCGTCAGCGCCGAGATGCGCCGCGGGCTGAGGACGAGCGGGTCACCGCCGGTCAGGATGACCTCGAAGATGGACGGGTGGGCGGCTACATAGGCCAGCGCGCGAGAGAGGTCGGCGGTGGTCATGGCGGGCTCGCCGGTGGGGCCGACCACCTCGCGGCGAAAGCAGAAGCGACAGTAGACCGGGCAGGTGTGCGTCACCTTGAGCAGGACGCGGTCCGGATAGCGATGGACGAGGCCCGGCACCTTCTCGTGCGTCCGGTCGCCGATCGGGTCGGGTCGCTCTTCGGGTGTCGTCTGCAACTCGCGGACGTCCGGAATGAACTGGCGCGCGATGGGGTCGTCCGGGGACAAGGGGTCGATCAGGGCGGACATGGCCGGCGTTATCGCCACGGCGTAGCGTCCGGCGACGGCGTGCAGCGCCTCGGTCGGCTCCGGCATCAGTCCGGCATCCGCCAGGTCACGCAGGGATCGGAGGGGTCTCTGTTCGGTCACGTGGCTCTTCTGCCCGTTTCCGCGACCGGCGTCCACATGACGTGCTCGACCGAGGGGGCGCCCGTCGCGAGCATTACGAGCCGGTCGAAGCCGAGCGCCGCGCCGGACGCCGGAGGCATCAGGCCGAGAGCTGCAATGAAATCCTCGTCGATCGGATAGCATTCGGCGTAGATGCGGGCCTTCTCGGCCATCTCGAGTTCGAAACGGCGGCGCTGCTCGGCGGCGTCGGTGAGTTCGCCGAAGGCATTGGCGAGTTCCACACCGCAGGCGTAGAGCTCGAAGCGTTCCGCAACCCTTGGATCGTCGTCTGTCGGGCGGGCCAATGCCGCTTCGTGGATCGGGTAGCGGTCGACGATCACGGGCTTGCCGCTGGCGAGGATGGCGGGCTCGATGCGCTCGACGAGGATGCGGCTGAAGAGGTCCGACCAGGTGTCGTCGTCGGCGACGCGGACGCCGATGCGGCGCGCCTCGCGGGCCATGGCGGTCTGGCTCGCGGCGCCATCGACCAGCGTCGCGTCGAGGAGCGCGATGCCGGCGTGCCGCCGGAAGAGATCGTCGACCGACAGGCGCTCGGGCTCGGCGACGGGGTCGGCGGTCGCGCCTCGCCAGGCGAAACGGTTCGTGCCAGCGACGTCGGCCGCGATGCGGAGGATCTCGGCGCAATCGCGCATCAGCACAGTGTAGTCCTCGCCCGCGCGGTACCACTCCAGCATCGTGAACTCGGGCGAATGGAGCGCGCTCCGCTCGCCGTTCCGGAACACCGAAGCAAACGTGAAAATCCGCGTCTCGCCGGCCGCCAGCAGCTTCTTCATCGCGAATTCGGGGCTCGTGTGGAGGTAGAGCGGGGCGCGGACGCCGGCTTCGGTGCGTTCCTCCGTCGCGAAGGCGTGGAGGTGCGTCTCGTTGCCCGGCGAGACCTGAAGGCAGGACGTCTCGACCTCGATGAAGCCTTCACCCTCGAACCATCGGCGAAGGGCCGCCTTGATGCGGCCGCGAGCCACAAGGGCCGGGCGACGGTCGGCGTGGCGCACGGGGTGCCAGAAGGGGAGATTTGGTGTCGCCATGGTGTTCGATGCCTTCGGGATCGCTTTCCAGACGCTTATAGCGCCGGGCTCATGTGGTGTCGCTCGCCGCGCGTGTTTTTTGATTCGCCGATGCTTGCCAGTGCGCGGATCGACGCATTAAGAAAGCCTTAAGGACGATGTTGCCGGCGTGCTGTCGTGCACAATTGATAGCGTGCTAGCACTTGGTCGAGCGGGCGAGGGGGGATCGATGCGCGGGACGGGGCGAGCGGCGAGGAGCGAGCAGAAGGCGGCGCGGCGTGCGGCAAAACCGCCGCTGACGATCGCGTTCGGTAACCAGAAGGGCGGGGTCGGCAAGACGACGCTCGTCATCAATCTGGCGGCGGCGCTCATGCGGGGCGGCCGGATCACGACCGTCATCGATCTCGATCCGCAGAAATCCGCCGAGCGTTATGGCGAGCATCGCGCCCAGGAGACCGGCGAAGAGGCGCCCGTCGTCGTGCACGGCTCGGCCGACAACCTCAAGGACATGATCGAGACGGCGCATCTCGAAGGCGTCGAGGCGATCCTCATCGATTGCCCCGGGGCGCTCGACCGGACGCTGCTTCTCGCGGCGGCGTGCGCGGACGTGGTCGTCGTGCCGACCCGTTCGTCGCTGCTCGATCGGAACTCGCTCCGCGACACGCTCGAGTTTCTCGTCGAAGCCGTGAAGATCCACAAATGCCTGGTCGTCCTCAATGCGGCCCGCGACGGCGCGGATGGTGGCATCCGCGAGGTGGAGGACCTCGCCGATACTTTCGGTGCCGTACTCGCCGCGACACGGATCGAGGACAACCGCGCCTACAGCGTGTCACTCGGCAAGGGCCGCTCGGTGCTGGAGGGCGCGGGCGCGCGGAGCAAACCGGCGCGGGCCATCGATCAACTCGCGCGCGAGATCGAGACGTTTCACGAGCAGGCCGCGAAAGCCCACAAACGGAGGCAGAAATGACAGCACGAAAGGCAAAGTCAGTCGCGAGGCCAGCGGCCGGGCCACAGTCGCTCAAGGCAAAGCTGCAGGCCGTATCGGGCGTCAAGCGCGGCGCGCCGGCGGGGCGCGATAGCGACGCCGAGGTGGTCACGGGCAAGGGGCGGAAGGGGCGCCGCTCGATCGCCATCTACATGCAGCCACTGGCCAAGGACCTCCTCGACAGGATCGCGCACGAGAACAAGAAGTCGATCCAGACCCTCGGGATCGAAGCGCTCAATCTTCTGTTCCGCCATTACGACCAGAAGCCCATTGCCTGAGTCTGGCGGCCTCTTGCATTCACGGTTTCACTTCCTGTTCCGAGGTTCATTCCCATGGTTGGCAGATTGAAGGGGCAGAGCCCCGATCCCCGGCGGCTCAAGCAGAAGCTGCAACTCGTCGCGTCGCAGCGTCCCACGCCCGAGCCCGTCGTCGCGCTGGAGCCCTACGTGTTTCTCGCCTATGCCCGCGAGGACCAGACGATCGCCGAAACGCTGGTGGCGGCGCTGCGGGCGCGCGGCATCGCAGTCACCTGGGATCAGGACCTCGTCGCCGGGCAGAACTTCCGGGCGCACCTCGACGCCATGCTCGAACGGGCGTCGGCCGTCGTCGTGATCTGGTCCGAGAACGTGACGGATTTCGTGGTGGACGAGGCCGAGGCCGGCAAAGCCCGCAATGCGCTGGTGCCGTGCCGGACGCCGGGACTACCGCGCGGGCGGGTGCCGACCGGGTTCCGGGGGCTGCATTGCATCGACGTCGACGACATCGGAGCCATCCTGAAGGCGCTGGAGGCCCGTGGTCTCGCCGCATCGGCGCCCGCCTGAGCCGGCCGCCTCTTCCCCATATCGCGCAAAGGGGCTAAGAACGCGCCGAACCGCGCTGGCCGTGCACGTGCGCGCCTGCCAACGGCCCCGAGCGGGGCCAGAACCCGATTGGAGAACGCCGTGGTAAAAGTGATCGCGAGCGAAGTGAGAAAAGGCAACGTGCTCGATATCGACGGCGCGCTGTGCACCGTGCTGAAGGCGGAAAGCATCCGGCCGGGCAAGGGTACGCCCACGACGCACATCGACATGCGCCGGATCTCTGACGGGGTCAAAATCGTAAAAAGCTACCGGACGACCGAATCGGTCGAGCGGGCGTTCCTCGACCAGAAGACGTTCAACTACCTTTATGAAGACGACATGGGCTTCAATTTCATGGAGCCCGAAACCTACGAGCAGATCTCGATCTCCAAGGAACTGATCGGCGACAGTGCCGCATGGCTGCAGGAGAACATGAGCTGCGACGTGCAGCTGTTCGAGGGCGTGCCCGTCTCGATCGAATTGCCGGCGCGGGTGACGCTGCAGATCGTCGAGGCCGACCCGGTGGTCAAAGGGCAGACGGCGTCATCGTCCTACAAGCCGGCCAAGCTCGAGAACGGCGTCCGCGTCATGGTGCCGCCGCACGTCGAGAGCGGCACGCGCATCGTCGTCAACACGGCGGATGGCGAATACGTGGAGCGGGCGAAGGACTGAGCGCCTCGATTACCGTTCCGACGGGCCGGGGCGGATCATTCCGCCCGTGTTTCGATCAGTTCCGCATCGAGCGAATAGCCGGCCTCGGCCAGGCCCGTGAAGGCGATCTTGGTCTGCATGCGGCCCGTGACCCAGACCGGGTCGAACGAGCCCTTGACCTCGAAACCCGCCTCGCTCTTCACGTAGACGAGTTGGTTCGCTGGCGGCGGCGGCACGTGGATGCATGCGCCGACGAACGGCACCAGCAGAAACTCCCGGACCTTGGTGGCGTCGAAGTCGAGGGGCACGACGTAGCCGCCGATCCTGACGCGCTGGCCATCGAGCGCTTCGACGACGGCGGGCGGCTCGCCTGCGCCCGGCTGGGGCAGGGCGCCCGGCGACAGCCACCGGCCTTCGGAAATCTGCGGATCGTGGTTCGGGTTGCCGCCGTCCTTCGGGCGGTTGGCGAGAAACGACTTCAGGCCGCCGGCTTTCGGCCCCGTCGGTGGGGGCACGAGATCCGCCCACTTGAGGGCTCGCGGAGGGTCGGCCGCATGCACGGCCGGGACACCGGCGGCGAGCCAGGCCGCGAGGGCCGCCACAGCCATGCCCATGGCGCGCCGGGATCTGACCGGATCTTTGCGGGTCTGCCGCGCGACAGCCATCGTCTCCTCCCTCGCAGTCTCACACGCGCACGGTCATGCCGTCCGCGAGCGACAACCGATAGGCGCGCACCGCCGGGACGAGACCAGCCAGCACGCCAGCCACCACGATGGCCGCCAGCGTACCGATCTCCCCCCATGTCGGCGGATCGATGGCGAGATGCAAGCCGTACATGCGGTCGATCGCAGGTCGGGCAAGCCAGAGGCCCGCGTAGGTGAGGCCGGCGCCGAGGATCACGCCCGCCAGCGACAGCACGCCGGCCTCGGCCGACAGCAGGCCCAGCACCGTGCCGGGACGGGCGCCGACAGCGCGCAGGATAGCCATCTCCCTGCGGCGTTCGTTCAATGTCGTCAGGATCATCGTGGTCAGGCCGAGCAGTGCGGTCGCGACGACCATCCACGAGACGACCGACAATGCGGTCTCGGCGATGCCGACGAGGCTCCAGAGCTCCTGCAGCGCCGCGCCGGGGATGATCGCGATCAACGCTTCGCGCGGATAGTCGTTGATGGCGCGCTGCAGCCGGAAGGTCGCGAGGCGCGAGTTGAGGCCGATCAGGGCCGCGGTGATGGCCTTGGGTTTCAGATCGAGTTGGCGGACCTCCTCGGCGGTGACCGACTGGCCGGGAATTCTGCCGCCGCCCTGCCAATCCACGTGAATGGCCTCGATGGCCTCCAGGCTGACGTGGACGGTGCGGTCGACGGGCGTTCCGGTGCGGGCGAGGACGCCCGAGATGCGGAACGGCTTGTCGTCGTGCTCGACGAAGGAGACCGAACCCAGACCGTGGGCGATGACGATCCTGTCGCCCACCTTGTAGCCGAGGCTGGCCGCCACCTCGGCGCCGACGACGGCGTCGAACAGATCCTCGAACCGGCGTCCATCGGCGAACTTCAGGGTGCTCGTCCGCCGGTAGCGGTAGCGGTCGAAATACTCGGGCGTCGTGCCGAGGACGCGGAACCCGCGATGGCTGTCACCGAGCGACAACGGCACGGCCCACGCCACCTCCGGCTGGCGACGGATCTCGTCGTAGCTCGCCCAGGTGATGTTGTTGGTCGCGTTGCCGATGCGGAAAATCGAGTAGAGCAGCAGTTGCAGGCTGCCGGTGCGGGCGCCGACGATGAGATCGGTCCCCGAGATGGTGTCGGCAAAGCTCTGGCGGGCGCCGGTGCGCACCTTCTCGACGCTGAGCAGCAGCATGATGCTGAAGGCGATCGCGAGCACGGTGAGGAGTGCGGTGACCCAGCGGTTGGCGAGCGACTGCAAGGCGAGCCGGAGGACGATCATGGATGCCTCGCGGGTGCGGTAGCCGTGACGTCAGCCTGGGCGCGGATGATCGACTGAAGGGGCACGACGCGGTCGAAGTGGGCGGCCAGCGCGGGGTCGTGGCTCACCATCAGCACACCGCCGCCGCCAGCGCGCGCCTCATCGAGGACGAGGCTCAGGAACTGGTCGCGGGTTTCGGGATCGAGGGCTGACGTGGGTTCGTCGGCGATGATCAGTGCCGGGCGGCCGATCAGGGCGCGTGCCGCCGCCACGCGCTGCTGCTGGCCGACGCTGAGATCGGATGCGCGCCGGGTGGCGATGGCGTCCGGCGGCAGTCCGAGATGATGCAGCAAGCGGCGGGCTTCGCCGACCTGGGCTGCCGGAGAGCCGATCCGCTGCCGGCGTTCGGGAGCAAAACTCAGCGGCAGGAGCACGTTGTCGATCGCGGAGCCGTAGGGCAGCAGATTGAACATCTGGAAGATCACGCCCATGTGCTCGGCGCGAAGGCGGTCGCGCCGAGCCGACGTGAGTGTGGTCAAGTCCGTTCCGAGCACGTGGATGTGGCCGGTTTCCGGGGCAGCAATGCCGGCCAGCAGAGCCAGCAAGGTCGATTTGCCGGTTCCCGACGGTCCGACCAGCAGCACGCGTTCGGCGGCCGCCATGTGGAAGGCCGGGATGTCGAGCCGGAAACTCCCGCTGCGGGTCCACCGGTAGGCGACGTCCGAGACCGAAATCAGGCCTTCTCGATGCACGGTGTCCTCAGATCGTACCGGCCAGACTGAGCACCGGCTTCCTTCGGGTCAGCTCCGTGCTCGTCTGTCCTTTCGGGCCGATCACGGTAACGGTGAGCTTATCCGCGCCTTTGAACGTCTTGAAGTACCCGAACGTCAAGTCCGACAACTTGTCGAGTGATGCGCAGGCGAGGCGCCAGGTGGCCTTGAACTCCGAGTGGGCGTGATCGTCCTTGCCCGCCTTTTTGGCGCCTGGCTTGGGTTCTGAGGTGGCCTTGTCCGCCTTGCCGGCCTCGGCGGCGGCTCCGATCAGCTCGACCTTCGCCTCGGCGAGCGTGCAGCCGGCAGCGGCCGACGGGGTGACGATGCCTGCGAGGCCCGAGAGGCGCGCCTTGGCATCCTCGATCGCCTTGCGCTGCCTGGCGTTCGAGGGGGCGTGTTCGAAGCCGACGATGTCGTGGGCAGGGACCTCCAGCTCCATCTGCACCGACGCATTCTCGATGGCGATGGCGAGCTTGCCGGCGCCGTGCTCGTGGGCATCGACGTGGCGGCGTGGGCCGTGGGCGAATGACGGTGTCGCCATGGCGGCCACGAGGGCGATCATCGTGACGGTGCGGATCTGCATCGGGTCGGCTCCTCGACAAAATGTAATAACATTACAATAGGTGAGGGGACGCGGCAGAACAATGGCGGCCGACGGTCCGCCGGTGTCGCGCCCTCCCGAGGTCTGACCGGCTAACGGGCGACGCCTAGTCCCAGAGCCGTGGCGAGCGCCCGGAACACTCGGGTGTTGTCGATCCGGCCGCGGAACTGATCGGCGCCCGGCCCCGTCGCCGTCAGGATCACGTCTTCGCCGCTGTGCACGCCACTGGTGGCGCGGGTCGGCAGATTGCCGATGCGGCGCGCGGCGCCCGGCGCGGCGCAGGTCTGCTCGTCGCCCGGCTTGTTGGGATTGGCGAGAAACGGGCGGCCCGCGTCGCAGTGATCCGGATAGGCGGAGAACGTGAACGCGAGCCGCCGGCCGACGTCGATGCTCGGCGGATAGCCGTCCGCATCGGGGGCCGCGTAGGCCGGAAAGCCGGCATGCTGGTAGATGCCGAGCTTCTCCCGGAGCGTCGTGCCGGGTCTGCTGTCGTCGTAGGTGCCGATGATGGAGACCGGGTGCGTATGATCCGGGACGACGACGATCAGCGTGTCGTTGCGGGGGGCAGCCCAAGCCTTCGCCGCGGCGACCGCGTTGTCGAGCATGATGGTATCGAAGACGGAGCGCTCCCAGTCGAGCGCGTGGGCGTACTTGTCGATCATCCCGGATTCGACCAGCAGCACGAAGCCTTGCGGAGTGCGTTCCAGAAGCGCGATGGCGGACTGCACCTGCTCGACCAGATCCGGCTGCTCGGGAAAGCGGGAGACGGTGCCCTTCTTGAGCTGCCGGCGGTCGAGGGCGCCGTCCATGTTGCCCGTATTGAACAGGCCGAGGAGGCGGCGCGTCGCGGGATCGGCGGCCGCCTTCGTCATGTCGCTTCCGGTTGCGACCAGACGGTAGCCGGCGACCTCGAAACGCGCGAGGTAGTCGACGTTGTCGGTGCGACGACCGGTCGGCGCCGGCAGGAACGAGGCGCTGCCACCGCCGAGGATGACCTCTGGCGCCGCCTCGAACAACATCTCGGTGATGCGGGCATAGGCGCGGCGATCGCGGGTGTGGGCATAGAACGCCGCCGGCGTGGCGTCCTGGATCTCGGTGTTGGTGACGACGCCGACGGCCTTGCCCTGCAGACGGCGCGCAAGGGTGCTCAGCAGCTCGACCTTCGGGTGGCCGTCGGCGGAGGTGTTGCGGGCGCAGTAGACGCCGATGGCGGCGGTGCAGGTCTTGTGCCCGGTCGTATAGGCCGAGGCGGAGTTGGCGCTGTCTGTGATGATCGAGTCCGTGCCGGCGGTCGAGACGAGGGCCATGTGCGGCATGTCGTCGATGGCGAGTTCGCCGCCGTAGCGGCCCTGACGGATGCCCTTCGACAGAATGCGGGCCGCCACGCGATGGGCATTGGACAGGCCGTCGGCAACGAAGAGGATGACGTTGCGAGCGCGGGCCGGGGGCGTTTCGAACACCTCCCAGGTGACCTCGGCCGAGATGGCGCCGCGGCGCGCCACGACGCGGTAGGTCCCCGGCGCGGTGAGGGTCGCGTCGCGCAGCCAGACAGCGGTATGCCTGTTGCCGTCCTCGTTGGGGACGGTCAGCGGCGCGCGGCCCAGAACGTCGGTCGCGGGGCGGCCGTTGATTGTGATCTCTACCGGGGCGGCGGCAGCGTCGGCATCCGCGGCATCCTCGGGCATCTCGACCTTCAGGTCGAAGCGGGCACCCGAGAGGATCTCGGCGCGGTCGAGCGGATAGATCGTCTGAGCCAGCGCGACGGGGCTCGCCAGGGCGGCGCAGAGGAGGACGAACACCAGATGCAGCATGGTTTTCCCACGTCCGGGCGGACCGTCGCGACCGGGGAGGGGCCCCCGAATGGGGTTGACCGGCGCCACCCCGGCAGCCTACGACCTCGCGAAGCTCATTCGTGCGTTCACTCAGGTCAGGATAGACGCGAGACCATGACAGCCGGAAGTCGCATCGATGCGCGCTTCGCCGCGCTCCGCAAGGAGGGTCGCGCCGGGCTCGTGACATTCCTGACCGCCGGTGACCCGGACCTCGAAACGTCGGCGCGCATCCTCGACGGGCTGCCGGCGGCGGGCGCCGACGTCATCGAACTCGGCATGCCGTTCTCCGATCCGATGGCCGACGGTCCCGCCATTCAGGCCGCGTCGCAGCGGGCGCTTGCCGCCGGCATGACGCTCCGGAAGACACTCGCGATGGTTGCCCGGTTTCGCGAACGGGACGCGACCACGCCGATCATTCTCATGGGATACTACAACCCGATCTATGTCTTTCCGGCACCCGCGTTTCTCGATGCCGCGAAGGCCGCAGGCGTCGACGGGCTGATCGTCGTGGACGTGCCGCCGGAAGCCGACGACGAGCTGTGCCTGCCGGCGCGCGACCGGGGGCTCGCGTTCATCCGGCTCGCGACGCCGACGACGGATGACCGCCGCCTGCCGCAAGTGCTCGCGAATGCGTCCGGCTTCGTCTACTACGTGTCGATCACGGGGATCACGGGAGCTGCGGCTCCAGTGGCAAGCGACGTCCATGCACAAGTCCGGCGCATCAAGTCGCAGACGCAGCTTCCGGTTGCGGTCGGCTTTGGAGTGCGAACGCCGGAGCAGGCCCGTACCATCGCCGCCGGAGCCGACGCGGTGGTGGTCGGATCGGCGCTGGTAACCAAACTGCAGGAGTCCCTCGGGCCGGGAGACAAGGCCGGTCCCGGGACGGTCTCCGGAGTGCTAGACTTGGTAAAGGAGCTCGGCCAAGCCCTGCGGACGCGCTGAGCGGACGCCCTGGGCGCGTGGCCGTCATATGCGGTTCGCGGCTGATCGGATCTCGCTCCGACGGCGCACTCAACGGCATATGTGCCTGGGTTCAAGGAGCCTAGAGAGTTGAACTGGATCAACAACGTCGTTCCGCCGAAAATCCGCAGCCTGCTCACGACGCGGCGTGAGCCGCCAGACGATTTCTGGCGCAAGTGCGGCGGTTGCGGACAGATGACGGACAAGAAAGCGCTGGAGCAGAACCAGTTCGTGTTCCCGTGCTGCAACCACCACGACCGGGTGGATGCCAAGTCGCGGCTGAAGTTGCTGTTCGACAAAGGTGAGTTCACGATCGTGGCGGCGCCCGAAGTGCCGCTCGATCCACTGAAGTTTCGTGACGGGAAGCGGTATACCGACCGCCTGAAGGAAGCCAAGACCAAGACCGAGCTGACGGACGCGGTGCTGATCGGCGAAGGGACGCTCGACGGTCGCCCGATCGTGGCGGCGGCGCAGGATTTCCGGTTCATGGGCGGCTCGCTCGGCATGGCGGCCGGCGAGGCCGTCGCGACGGCGATGGAGCATGCCGTGGACAAGCGGGCGCCGTTCATCCTGTTCGCGGCGTCGGGTGGCGCACGCATGCAGGAAGGCATCCTGTCGCTGATGCAGATGCCGCGGACGACCATCGGTGTCCGCCGGCTCAGAGCCGCTCGGCTCCCCTACATCGTCGTGCTCACCGATCCGACGACCGGCGGCGTGACCGCGTCCTACGCGATGCTCGGGGACGTCCACATCGCCGAGCCAGGGGCGCTCATCTGCTTCGCCGGACCGCGGGTCATCGAGCAGACGATCCGCGAGCAGCTGCCAGAAGGTTTCCAGCGGGCCGAGTATCTGCTGGCGCATGGCATGGTCGACATGGTCGTGCATCGCCACAAGCTCCGGGAAACGCTGTCGCGCGTCGTCCGTGTGCTCGGGAGCGGCCAGGGTGATACATCAGGGCGTGCGAAGGGCTTGCGGGGCGCGCGCGGGCGGGCGAATGGCCACTTCAACGGTTCGGCGCTCGACGGCAAGGAGATGGAAGCGCTCGCCCGAGAGGGTAATGCGCTGATCGAACCGGTGGCCGACGAGGAGCGCTTCCCCTCGCGGAAGGCAGACGTGCGGACCGGGCGCGGCGACGACGGCAAGCCCAAGAGCGGGGGCGGGGCCAAGGGGACGGCGTGAGGGATCGCCGGCTGCCGCGATCCAGCACCTCGCGCAAACACCCATCCGCGTGACTTAGATCGCGTCTTCTCGCATGGACCCGGACACCGCGGCCTCTGACGACCATCGAAACGACGACTGGAGCGGGGGCCCATGGCACGCCTCGACGAAACGCTTGCGAGACTGAAGGTCCTGCACCCGCTGTCGATCGACCTTTCGCTCGGGCGGATCGAACGACTGCTCGGCGAGCTTGGACACCCGGAGCGTCGGCTGCCGCCGGTGATCCATGTCGCCGGCACGAACGGCAAGGGCTCGGTGTCGGCGTTCCTCAAGGCCATGATCGAGGCGGCCGGAAAGCGCACACACCTCTACACGTCGCCACATCTCGTGCGCTTCGGCGAACGCATTCAGATCGCGGGACCGGCGGGACAACCCGGCGCGCCGATCGGCGACGACGCCCTGATCGCATTGCTCGAGCGGGTGGAGCAGGTCAACGGCGGCGCACCGATCACGTTCTTCGAGATCACCACGGCGGCGGCGCTCCTCGCCTTTGCGGAATGCCCTGCCGATGCCGTCGTGCTGGAGGTGGGGCTCGGCGGGCGTCTCGATACGACGAACGTCGTGCCGCCGCCGCTCGTCTCGGTGATCACGCCCGTGGCGCTCGATCATGTGGAGCGGCTCGGCCCCACGATCGCGCACATCGCCGCAGAGAAGGCCGGCATCCTCAAGCGGGGCACGGTCTGCGTGACTGCGCGGCAGGCGCCTGAGGCGGAAGCCGTGATCGAGGAGCGGGCGCGGGCGCTGGGCGTGCGCCTCGTCAGGGCAGGCCAGGAGTTCGACGCGTTCCGGCAGGGCGGACGACTGGTCTTTCAGCAGGAGGATCAGTTGCTCGATCTGCCGTTGCCAGCACTGGTCGGGCGGCATCAGATCGGAAACGCGGGGGTCGCTATTGCTGCAGCGCTCGAGGCGAAGGCGCTGGGTGTCGACGAGGCAGCCATCGCGCGCGGGCTCGTCGAGGTGCGGTGGCCCGCCCGGATGCAGCGCCTCGCCTCCGGGCCGCTCGTCGAACGGGCAGGGGCGGACGCCGAACTCTGGCTCGACGGCGCGCATAATCCGGCGGGCGGGCTCGCACTGGCCGAGACGCTCGCCGATCTCGACGAACGCAGCCCGCGCCCCGTCTGGCTCGTCGTCGGGATGATGGGGCAGAAGGACGCCACGCGCTTTCTCACCGCGTTCCGGGGCATCGTCGAGCAGGTCGTGACCGTGCCCATTCCGGGCGCCCATGAGACGCCGGCCGAGCCCGAGCAGATCGCCGCTCTCGCACGCAATCAGGGGCTCAGGGCCGAAACGGCACCGTCCGTGGAACTGGCGCTCGATCGCATCCGGTCGCTCCGCAAAGGTCCGGCGCGGATCGTCATCTGCGGCTCGCTCTATCTCGCAGGCCACGTGCTGGCTTTGCAGGACGGCGTCGCGGTGCAGACCAACTAGGTCGCTCAGCGCGCCGCGGCGATGGCTGCCGGAAGCGCCTCGGCGAAGATGTCGAGGTCGCGGGCCGTACCCGCCGAGACGCGGATGCAGCGGTTCAATGGCGCCACACCCGGCATGCGTACGAAGACGCCACGGGCGATCAGCCCGTCGAGGATGCGCTTGGCGTAGGCGCCATCGCCGCCGCAATCCATGGTGACGAAGTTGGTGGCGCTCGGCAGTGGCGACAGGCCATGGGCGCGTCCTATCGCGCCGATCCGGTCCCGGGCGGCGGCGACCCTCGCCACGACGTCGGCGAGATAGGCCCGGTCCGCGAGGGCCGCGAGCGCGCCGGCCTGGGCGATGCGATTGACGGAGAAGTGGTTGCGGATCTTGTCGAAGCTGCGCGCCAGGCGCTCCTCGGCGATGGCGTATGCGATGCGCGCGCCGGCCATGCCGTAGGCTTTGGAGAACGTGCGATACCGGATGACGTTCGGGCGCGTCACGTCGAGGCGCGGCGCGGTTCCCGCCGGCGCGAACTCACCGTAGGCCTCGTCCAGAACCAGAACGGTCTCCTCGGGAATGGCGTCGATCAGCGCCTGCACGGCGTCGGCCGGCCACCAACTGCCCATGGGATTGTCGGGATTGGCGAAGAACACGAGCTTCGGCCGTTCGCGGCGAACCGCTGCGATCAGGCTCGCGGGGTCCTCGCGGTCGGCCACGTAGGGGACCGTGACCAGGCGGCCGCCGTAGCCCGTGACGTGGAAATTGAAGGTCGGGTAGGCGCCGAGGGAGGTGACGACCGCGTCACCTGGCTCGACGAACAGGCGGACGGTGTAGCCGAAGAGCGAGTCGATCCCCTCGCCGACGACGACGTTCGCCGGCGCGACGCCGAGGTGGGTCGCCAGCGCGGCCTTCACGTCGTGATTTTCGGGATCGCAGTACATCCAGCAGTCGGCGGCGGCGGCGGCCATGGCGGCGACGGCACGCGGGGAGGGGCCGAACACGCTCTCGTTGGCGCCGATCCGCGCCTTGAAGCGTTCGCCACGCGCGCGCTCCTGGGCTTCCGGACCCACGAACGGAACAAGTGCGGGCAGTGGAGCGCAGACGGAAGTGTAGCGCAGATCAGACATCGTAAGGGCCTCGCGACACGTGTGCGCCCCGCACTGTTCTGTCGCGAGGCTCGGCAAACTACGAGATGCGTATCCCAAAGTGTTCGATCGTCAAGAGCGCCGAGCGGCATTCGGGAGGGGTTCAGTCGGCGACCTCGTCGGCCGAGAGGCGCTTGTAGGGACCGTAGGCCGAGAGCGCCTCGCGTTCCTGATCCATGTAGCGGCGCTCGTCGTCGAGGTAGCGCGCGACGGCCTTGCGGAAGCCCGCGTCGGCGATCCAGTGCACGGAGTAGGTCGGGGTCGGCATGTAGCCCCGCGCCAGCTTGTGCTCGCCCTGCGCGCCGGCCTCGACGCGGGCCAGGCCATGCCGGATCGCGTAGTCGATCGCCTGATAATAGCAGATCTCGAAATGCAGGAACGGCGCCGGCTCGGTGGTGCCCCAGTAGCGGCCGTAGAGGCAATCGCCGCCGATCAGGTTCAAGGCGCCGGCGACGTAGCTGTCGCCGCGGCGCGCCATGACGAGAAGGCAGCGCTCGGGCATCGTGGCGCCGAGGCGCGAGAAGAACTCGCGGTTTAGGTAGGGCCGGCCCCACTTGCGGCTGCCGGTGTCCATGTAGAACTCGAAGAACGCGTCCCAGTGATGCTCGGCGATGGCGCTCCCGGTGATGTGCTCGATGACGAGCCCCGAGGCGACGGCCTGGGCGCGTTCCTTGCGGATGTTCTTGCGCTTCCGGGACGAGAGCGTCTCGAGGAAGGCGTCGAACGAGGCATAACCGGCGTTGGCCCAGTGGAACTGCTTGTCGGTCCGCTGGAGGAGGCCCGCCGCACCGGCGCGGGTCCATTCGGGCTCGGTCAGGAAGGTCAGGTGCAGCGACGAGAAGCCGTTGCGCTTCGCGATCTCGATGGCGCCGGCCAGCAGCATGCGTTCGCGGTCGGCCGCCTCGGGACCCGGCTCGACCAGCAGGCGGCGGCCCGGCACCGGTGTGAACGGCACGGCGCCCTGCAGCTTCGGATAATACTGGCCACCGGCCCGCTCGTAGGCGTCGGCCCAGCCGTAGTCGAAGATGTACTCGCCCTTGGAGTGCCCTTTCACATAAAGCGGCATGACGCCGACGAGCCGGCCGTCGTCCTCGAGGCAGAGATGGTGGGGGAGCCAGCCGGTTTCGCGACGCACGGTGCCAGCGTCCTCGAGGGCGCGGAGAAACGCGTGCGAGACGAAGGGGTCGAAAGGCATCCCGGGCGGATTCGCGATGCGATCCCAGTCGGCCGCCGGGATCGACGCCACGTCAGCGATCACCCTGACGACCGATCCGCTGGTTCGATCCATGTGCCGCCCCGCTCCCCTGGTCCGCTTCGGACATCTTAACGCCGCAGCGCACGATGGATCAAAGCGACCGCATGAACTATTCTTTCCGCATATCGCCAACGGCACAGCGCTCCGCGGACGGGACAACGATCATGGCCACACAACGGATCTTCGCTGCGGTTCTCGTGGCGCTCTCTCTTGTGACTGGCGGGCATGCGGTGGCGCAGTCGGCCGCCGACAAGGAAGGTGTGCGGGTCGGCAATCCGTCGTTCGTGCGCAGGCTCGTTCCGGCCGAAACACTGGAGAAGGCGGCCAGCCAGCAGTACGGCGCGCTGAAACGCGAGGCGCAGGGCAAGGGCGCACTCCTCCCACCCGAGCATCCCCAGAACGTGCGGCTGCGGACCATCGCCCGCGATCTCCTGCCGCACGCCGACAAGTGGAATCCGCGCGCGAAGGACTGGAAGTGGGAGGTGGTGCTCATCAATTCGGGCAACATCAATGCGTTCTGCATGCCCGGCGGCAAGATCGCGTTCTTCACCGGTATCCTGGACAAGCTGAAGCTCACGGACGACGAGGTGGCCATGGTCATGGGCCACGAGATCGCGCATGCGCTGCGCGAGCATGCCCGGGAGCGGGCGGCGAAGACGACGCTGACGAATGTCGGCGGCCGCATCATCGGGGCGCTGATTTTCGGCGGCGGCGCGGGCGAACTGATCGGTGCAGCCGGGGGGAACCTGCTCACGCTGCAGTTCTCACGGAGCGATGAACTCGAATCCGATCTCATCGGCATGGAACTCGCCGCCCGGGCCGGCTACGATCCCGCCGCCGGCATCACGCTCTGGCAGAAGATGAGCGCTGCCACCAAAGGCGCGCCGCCACAGTGGCTGTCGACGCACCCGGCCGGCGAGACGCGCATCCAGACCATGCGAGACAATCTGAAGTACGTGCAGGGGCTCTACGAAAAGGCCAAGGCGGCGAAGGCCAGCGGCGCCCCCATGCCCATGCCTTTTCCCGGCAGCGAGCAGCGCCAGCCGTTCCTGAAGCAGCCGCCGCGCTGAGCGGCCCCGCCGGGAGGGTCGTGCGATGAGCAGGGTCACGAGCCTTGCGACGGCGCCCCATTACGTCTGGGGCGGCGACTGCGATGGCTGGCGCCTCGTGGACCGGCAGGCGCTTTCCGTCATTCACGAGCGGATGCCGCCGGGGCGGTCCGAGGCGCGGCACCGGCACGCCGTCGCGCGCCAGTTCTTCTTCGTGCTCGCCGGCGTCCTCACCATGGAGCTCGACGGTGAGCGGCATCGGATCGAGGCTCAGCAGGGGCTCGAAATCGAACCGGGGCAGCGGCATCAGGCGATCAACGAGGGGCCGGAGGCCGTCGAGTTCCTCGTCATTTCGCAGCCGACCACGCGCCGCGATCGGGAGCCGGCCTGAGGAGACGTTCAGCGCCGGCGCGGGCGCAGATGTCCCGGGCGTCGCTGGCGGCCTGGGCGACGGGAGCGGCTGGCGCCCGCCATGGGGCGGCCCTCGGTCAGCATCTCGAAGCGCAGTGCGCCGGCCGTCGGGATGGCTTCGACGAGCTTCACCTCGACCATGTCACCGAGACGGTAGCCGACGCCTGTCCGCTCGCCGACGAGGGCATGCAACTCCTCGTCGTGGTGCCAGAAGTCGCGGCCGATGGTGGAGATCGGGATGAAGCCGTCTGCGCCGGTCTCCTTCAAACGAACGAAGAGGCCTGATCGCGTGACGCCCGCGATGCGGGCCGGGAACTCGGCACCGGTACGGTCGGCGAGATGGGCAGCCAGCAGGCGGTCCGAGGTTTCGCGCTCGGCGGACATGGCGCGCCGCTCGGCTTCGGAGATGGAGCGGGCGACATCGGAGAGACGCGGCCGATCCTCGTCCCTGAGGCCGTCGGAGCCCATGCGCAAGGCCCGGATCAGCGCGCGATGCACAAGGAGATCGGCGTAACGGCGGATCGGCGACGTGAAGTGGGCGTAGCGATGGAGATGCAAGCCGAAGTGGCCGATGTTTTGGGTCGCGTACTCGGCTTGCGCCTGGGCGCGGAGCACGACCTCGTTCACCAGATCGGCGACGGGGAGGGTGCGGGCGCGGGCGAGAATGCGGTTGAAGTCGACGGGCTTCAGGCCCTCGCCCTTCGGCAGGGAGATGTCGAGGCTCTCGAGGAACCGGCCCAGAGTGTCGAGCTTCTCCTTCGACGGCCGGTCGTGGACGCGATAAACGCAGGGCGCGTTGTTCTGCTCGAGCGTCTCGGCCGCGGCGACGTTGGCCTGGATCATCATCTCCTCGATCAGGCGATGGGCCTCGAGACGCTCGGGAATGACGATCCGGGCCACCCGGCCGGCCTCGTCCATGATGATCTTGCGCTCCGGGAGATCGAGGTCGAGCGGGGCGCGGGCATCGCGCGCCCGCTTCAAGGTCTGGTAGGCGGCCCACAACGGCGCCAGCGCCGTCTCCATGAGGGGCGCGGCCTTGTCGCCGGGCTTGCCGTCGAAGGCCGCTTGCGCGTCCTCGTAAGCTAGCTTCGCCGCCGAGCGCATCAGGGCGCGCTGGAACTGGTGGCGGCGCTTCACGCCGTTGCGGTCGAACGTCATGGTCACGGCGAGGCACGGACGTAACTCACCCTCGCGCAACGAGCAAAGATCGTTCGAGATCCGCTCGGGCAGCATCGGCACGACGCGGTCGGGGAAGTAGACCGAGTTTCCGCGCAGCTCCGCTTCCCGGTCGAGGCGCGTTCCGGAGCGCACATAGTGGGCCACGTCGGCGATGGCGACCGTGACGCGGAATCCGCCCTCGTTGCGGGGGTCGGTGTCGGGCACGGCGGCGACGGCGTCGTCGTGGTCGCGGGCATCGCGCGGATCGATCGTGAGGAGCGGGAGCGCGGTGAGGTCGACGCGACCGCCGGGCGTCAGGTCGGGGAGGTCGCGTACCTCGCGCAGCACGCCCTCGGGGAAATCGTCCGGTATGCCGTGGGCGTGGACGGCGATGAGGCTGATCTGGCGCTGGTCGCGCGGGTTGCCGAGCGTCTCGGCGACACGGGCCTCGGGCACGCCGCCGCTGTGGCGGCTCAGGATGTCAAAGCGCACGAGGTCGCCGTCGGTGGCGTCGCCCGCGCCGCCGTCGCGGACGGGCCACGTTTTCAGGTCGCGGCGATCGATGGGGTCGATGCTGCCGCCGCCGCGGGCATGGGCGCGGAAGATACCGAGCAGGCGGCGCTTCTCGCGCGGGAGCTTCTTCGTCGGCTCGGCTTCGTAGGGAAACTCATGGGCGCTGTCGGGGCCGCTTCGCGCGACCCGGGCGAGGATGCGGTCGCCGACACCGAGGGCCGTGTCGCCTTCACGATGGCGACCTTCGGCCGACAATACGAGAATCCGAGGACGCTCGCCGGCATCCTCCTCCCAGGCGACGGGGACGGCGACGAGGTCGCCCTCGTCGTCGCGGTCGATGATCTCGAGGACGGCCATCGAGGGGACGTGGCCGTGCCGCTTCATCGCCTTACGGTTGCCGACGAGAAGGCCTTCGGACGTCATCTCGGCCAGGAGCGTCTTCAGCTCGATGCGGTCGCCGCCCTTGATGCCGAACGCCTTGGCGATCTCGCGCTTGCCGATCTTGCCCTGGGCGCTCGCGAGATAGTGGAGCAACTCCTCGCGCGAGGGCACGCCGCCCGTCCGTGGAGTGGCCTTGTTCGGCGGCTTGCCCCGTCCGGGGCCCGGTTTCCTCGGCTGTGCCATGGGAAAGTTCCATAGCAGGTCGATCCGGGGAGAGACAGAGGCCCGGCTCTACAGGGTGTTGGCAGAAGGACGTTCGCTCCCCCGCACGGCGGGTTGGCGTCGCGCGCCGGGTTCTGCTTTGCTGAGCGCCGACGTTCACCCCAAGGAGCCCACACACCATGTCCGATGCTTTCGAGAAGGGTCTGAAGCTGCGCAAGGAAGTCCTCGGCGAGGCCCACGTGGAGCGTTCGATGGCCGCCGCCGACGCTTTCACCAAGCCCGTGCAGGATCTCGTGACGGAGATCGGCTGGGGGGCGTTCTGGACGCGGCCGGGCCTCACGCGAAAGGAGCGCAGTCTCATCACGCTCGGCATTCTTGCGGCGCTGGGCCGCTCGCACGAACTTTCGGTGCATGTGAAGGGGGCGGTCAACAACGGCTGCACGGCGGAGGAGATCCGCGAGGCGCTGATCCATGCCGGCTGCTATGCGGGCCTGCCGGTGACACTCGAGGCGGTCCGGGTGGCCAAGGGTGTGCTCGAGAGCCTCGACGGCGCGAAAGGCGGCTGATCGACCGGTGCGCCGGCCCGGGGTCTCGCCAGAGGGCGGGCCACGCTCTACACTGGCACCATGATCGCGATCCAACGCTTCGTTGTGGTCATGGCCGTCGCGGCCGGGGCATCTTGGCTCCCGGTTGTCGGCGCGGGTTTCCAGTCGGCCAGGGCGCAGTCTGTGGACCAGACGGCTCCGGCGCCGGCCTACGAGGGTTCGCCCTTTCACGGGGCGCGGGATGGCAACGGCCGGATCATTCCCTGCCGCTGCCGGTTCCAGGGACGCGAATTCCGTCTCGGCGAGTTGGTGTGCATGGCGACTCACGTCGGCACGGTGATCACGCGCTGCGATCTGCTGCAGAACAACACGTCATGGGTGCCAACGGGCACGGCGTGCACCATCAGCCGTGCGCCCGGCGATTTCGGTGCGAGCGGCTAGTGTAGCCGGACCCGCCACAAGGCAACGGCCCCACCCGATGCGGGCGAGGCCGTATGCGCTGTCGTGTCTGCGGGCTCGACGAGCCCGAAATCAGTTCTTCTTCGCAGGTGCCGCAGGGGCGGCCGGGGCTGCACCCTTCGCGGCCTTCTTGAGGTCGCGAACGCACTTGCCGCGGAACGCCTTGCGTTCCTTGCCCTTCAGGCCCTTGGCATCCGCCTGCTTCGAGCACTCGATGCCCTCCGGCGTCGAGGCCTGCTTGGGCACGCCCTTGGCCTTTGCGGGGGCCTTCGGTGCGGCTGCTGCTGGTGCGGTGGCCGCCTTCGGCGCTGCTGCCGGAGCCGGTGCCGTCTGAGCGGCGGCGAGGCTGGTCGATACGATCAGAGCCGCGACGCCCATCGTGATCTTTGAGAGTATGCGCTGCATGGAGCTTTGCCCATTGTTGATGGCTCGCGGCCGCCGTCCGGATCGCGAGTAACGATTCGTTTACTGCTTTTCTGCGCCCAGAGTCTCGAGTCTAAACACCTTGTCACCGATCACTTTTTTCGTCAGCGTCCGTTCAGGTTCGCAGTGGGATGCCGAGTCGGGCGGGCGCGATACTGCCCCGGCGTGGCCCGGGAGCCACTTTCGCGGATCGGTCGGGCGCGCCATATTGGCGGTCATGGCACGAGCCCCGAAAGACCAGACCCCGAAGCCTCGCCCGTCGCGGGGCAAGAGCGGCAAGCCCGCCGGACCGCCGGTCGAGACCGACGCCGGCACGCCCGGGTTCGGCGAGGCGCCGCAAGCCGCGTTCACGGCCAACGGTCCCCTGACCAGCCACCCCCAGGTGCGGGAACTGGCCTTCGCCTCGGCAGGATCCGGCCAGTTGCCGGCGCTGCGGCAGGTCAAACCGCGACCGGAAGACTTTTCGCCGTCGGCGGGGCTCAATGCGCTGCTGGCACGTCCGGAGGAGCGTTCCGAGCAGGCGAAGGCGCTGATCGCGCGGCAGCCGATGATGGCGACGCATCCGCTGGTCGCCGGAACGCTGCCCGAGTTCACGCCGCACCGGCCGATGCGGCCCGAGAAGTCGGAAGGCGGCATCCGGTTCGAGATCGTGTCGGATTTCGAGCCCAAGGGGGATCAGCCGAATGCCATTCGCGACCTCGTCGCGGGTGTGCGGCAGCATGATCAGAACCAGGTGCTGCTCGGCGTCACCGGATCAGGCAAGACGTTCACGATGGCGCACGTCATCGCGGAGACGCAGCGGCCGGCGCTGATTCTGGCCCCGAACAAGACGCTGGCGGCGCAGCTCTACGGCGAGTTCAAGTCGTTCTTCCCGAACAACGCCGTCGAATATTTCGTCTCGTACTACGACTACTACCAGCCCGAGGCCTACGTGCCGCGGACCGACACCTACATCGAGAAGGAAGCCTCGATCAACGAGCAGATCGACCGGATGAGGCACGCCGCGACGCGGTCGCTGCTCGAGCGCGACGACGTGATCATCGTGGCCTCGGTGTCGTGCATCTACGGTATCGGCTCCGTCGAGACCTACACCGCCATGACGTTCCCGGTGCAGGTCGGCGACCGGATCAGCCGCGATCAGCTCCTCGCGGATCTCGTGGCGCTGCACTACCGGCGCAACGACGCCAATTTCCATCGCGGCACGTTCCGGGCGCGGGGCGACACCATCGAGCTGTTCCCGGCCCACTTGGAGGATCGCGCCTGGCGGATCTCGCTGTTCGGCGACGAGATCGAGGCCATCACCGAGTTCGATCCGCTGACCGGGCAAAAATCCGACGAACTCAAGCTGGTCAAGATCTACGCCAACTCGCACTACGTGACGCCGAAGCCGACGCTGCAGCAGGCCATCAAGGCGATCAAGACCGAGCTGAAGCAGCGTCTCGACGAACTGCATGCGTCGGGCAAACTGCTGGAGGCGCAGCGGCTCGAGCAGCGCACCGTGTTCGACATGGAGATGATGGAGGCGACGGGCTCGTGCGCCGGCATCGAGAACTATTCGCGGTATCTCACCGGGCGGCGGCCGGGCGATCCGCCTCCGACGCTGTTCGAGTATCTGCCGGACAATGCGCTCGTGTTCGCGGACGAGTCGCATGTGACCGTGCCGCAGATCGGCGGCATGTTCCGCGGCGACTACCGGCGCAAGGCGACGCTCGCCGAGTACGGTTTCCGGCTGCCGTCCTGCATGGACAATCGGCCCCTCCGCTTCGAGGAGTGGAACGCCATGCGCCCGCAGTCGATCTACGTGTCGGCCACGCCTGGCGACTGGGAGATCGAGCAGACGGGGGGCACGTTCGTCGAGCAGGTGATCCGGCCGACCGGCCTCGTCGATCCGATGGTGGAGATCCGCTCGGCGCGCAGCCAGGTCGACGATCTTCTCGACGAGGTGAGGCAGGTGGCCAAGAAGGGCTACCGCACGCTCGTCACGACGCTCACCAAGCGCATGGCGGAGGACCTCACCGAGTACCTGCACGATAACGGCATTCGCGTCCGCTACATGCACTCCGACATCGAGACGCTGGAGCGCATCGAGATCATCCGCGATCTCCGGCTCGGGGCCTACGACGTGCTGATCGGCATCAACCTGCTGCGCGAGGGTCTCGACATTCCGGAGTGCGGCCTCGTCGCCATCCTCGACGCCGACAAGGAGGGTTTTCTCCGCTCGGAGACGTCGCTGATCCAGACCATCGGGCGGGCGGCGCGCAACGTCGACGGTCGCGTCATCCTCTATGCCGACCACATGACGGGCTCGATGGAACGCGCCATCGCCGAGACCGACCGGCGCCGCGAGAAGCAGCTCGCCTGGAACGCTGCCCACGGCATCACGCCGGAAAGCATCCGCAAGTCGATCGGCGACGTGATGTCATCCGTCTACGAGCAGGATCGCGTCACCGTCGATGCGGGGCTGGCGGAGAACGGGCAGCCGCTGTTCGGCAACAATCTGGCAGCCGTGATCGAGGACATGGAACGGCGCATGAAGGAAGCCGCTGCGGACCTCGAGTTCGAGACGGCGGCGCGGCTGCGTGACGAGATCAAGCGGCTGCGCGAGACGGAACTTGCCGTGGCGGACGACCCGCTCGCCCGACAGACCGCCATCGAGGATCGGGCCGGCGCCTACGACGGCGAGCGGAAGTACGGACCGAGCGGGACGGTGCTCGACACGGGAAGTCCCGCCGCGGGCGGCGCGTCACGCATCCGCAAGCCGACGCTCGACGAGATGACCGTCGGGCGCACCGAGGTGCCGCTCGGCGGGCAGCTGCCGGAGCGACCGAAGGCGCCCGTCATGCCGACGCGCACACGCGAGGTGGAGAGCACCTACGACAAGGGCAAGCGCAAGGGACGGCAGCGGAAGACCGGCCGTCCGGGGATGTGACCAGACCGCGCCTCCGCTCACCCGATCTCGCCCGCGAGGAACGCCCCAAGGCGCGCGTTGGCGAGATCCGGCACCTCGAAATGCACGAAGTGGCCCGCGCCGTCGGCTTTCTCGAGCGTGTGGCGCGTGAAGTAGTCGGCCAGCTTGTCGGTGAACTCGAATTTCAGAACCGGGTCGTGGGCGCCCCAGAGAAAATAGGTCGGCGCCGCGATCGCCGGGACCGGTAGCGCGCCGTCCTGCATCATGCGGCGCCTGAAACGGTTGACGCCGACGTACCAGTCGAAGCCGCCCTGGATGTTGCCGTTCGACAGGAAGTTGTCGACCCACTCCTCGAGGTAGGGCTCGAAGGCGTGTTTCTGGTGCGTCCAGTGGGTCAGGAAATGCCGGAAGTAGATGCGGCAAGCGTCGCGCGACGAGCCGACGAGGGCGGCCGCGAAGTCCTTCTGGTGGAACTGCTGGTACCAGGTCTCGGGGAACAGGCTGTGGTCGCCCCAGCGCTTGCCGACTCCGGGATAGGCGCAGTTGAAGAAGAAGAGCCGGCTCACGCGCTCCGGCCAGGCGAGCGCGAACTGCTGGGCGACGAACGAGCCCACGTCGTGGCTGACGAGGGCGACGCGATCGAGGCCGAGCACGTCGAGGAAATCGCGAAGGTCCTTGGCGAGGAGCTGTGGTGGCGTCCCGTCGGCGGGGCGCGGCACCTTGCTCAGCGTTTCGCCGAAGCCGCGAAAGTCCGGGGCGATGCAGTCGAAGTGCGCGGACAGAGCCGGCAGGGTGTGGAGCCAGGAGCGCCGCCATTCGGGCCAGCCATGGAGAAAGACCACCGGCGTGCCGCTGCCGGCGCGCGTGTAGCGGATCGACAACTCGGCGGTCTCGGCAGTTCTGGCGGTCCAGTCGATGGTCACAGTGGAACTCCCGTGGCTTTCCGAACGGCGAGTGTGGCCCAGGTCGGGGGATCTCGGCAAAGGGCGCGTTCAGCGGCGGATCGCGACACCGCCTGACGCCGATCAAGAGCGGGCTTCGATCCCTCGTCTACGGTAGAGTGGGCCTTTCCGTCACGGCATCTCCAGCGCGCTCCAACGGACATCCGACATGCGGCACCCCCACCCATCGACGCCCCTCGCTGCGGCGGACGCGCTGGTTCTCGACACGGAGACCACGGGTCTCGACGCGCGGTCGGCGCGGGTCGTGCAGATCGCGGCTGTCGTGATCCGGGGCGGCGTCGTGGCGCCGGAGCCTGTGCTGGACACGCTCGTTGCGCCCGGCATTCCCATTCCCCCCATCTCGACCGCCGTGCACGGGATCAGCGACGGGGACGTGGTGGGAAAACCCAGCTTCGCCGATGTGGCGCCGGGGCTCGCGACGGTCATGGACGGCCGCCTCCTAGTAGGCCACAGCCTCGCCTACGACCTGACCGTCCTGAAGCGCGAGCACGAACTGGCGGGGTTGCGCTGGGTGATGCCGCGGGCGCTCGACGTCCGGCCGCTGGCGCGGCTCGTGGCGCCGTCGCTCGCCGACCATAGCCTGGACCGGCTCTGCGACTGGCTCGGCATCGTCATCGTGGGGCGGCACACGGCCATCGGCGATGCGCGCGCGACGGCGGAGGTCTTCTGCCGTCTCGTGCCGGCGCTGCGCGAGATGGGCGTCCGGACTCTCGGCGAGGCGATGGCCGCGACGAGCCGCCTCGCCGAGCGCGAGGCGCGCAGTTCCGGCGGGCTTATGGTGCCCGATACCGATCGCGCGCCGGAGACCGAGCCACCGATCGTCATCGACAGCTTCGCCTATCGGCATCGCGCACGCGACGTGATGAGTGCGCCGGCGCTGTTCGTTCCGGCCTCGAGCACGATCGGTGACGGGCTGCGGCTGATCCTGGAGCGCGGGACCAGTTCGGCGTTCGTCGAGCTGTCGGGGGGCGAAGCCGGGATCTTCACCGAGCGCGATCTCCTGCGCGCCGTCGGTCGCGATGGAGCCGCCGCGCTCGCGAGGCCGATCGCAGAGATCGCGAAATCGCCCGTGCACAGCGTGGTGGAGGACGATTTCGTCTATCGCGCCATCGGACGCATGGCGCGGCTCGGCATCCGCCATCTCGCCGTGCGCAACGGTGACGGCACGATCACGGGGGCGCTGACGCCGCGCAATCTGCTCCGCGATCGTGCCATGGACGCCATCGTGATCGGCGACGGCATTGCCGCCGCCACGTCGTCGGTCGATCTGGCGGCGGCGTGGGGGCAGACGCCGCGCATGGCGGCCGCGCTGCGCCGGGACGGCGTGTCGGCGCGCGACATCGCGGCGAGCCTCAGTGCCGAGATCCAGGCGATCACGCGGCGGGCGGCGGAACTCGCGGAAGACGAGATGGCCGCGGAGGGTCGCGGTCGGCCGCCGGTCCGGTACGCCGTTCTCGTGCTGGGATCGGCGGGGCGCGGGGAGAGCCTGCTCGCGGCCGACCAGGACAATGCCATCGTCTACGAGCACGGGGCCGAAGGCGGGCCTGAGGATCTCTGGTTCGCCGACATGGCGGGGCGCATGAACCGCATCCTCGACGAAGCCGGGATCGTGCTCTGCAAGGGCGGGGTGATGGCACGCAACCGGCTCTGGCGGCGGTCGCGGGCGGACTGGGAAGCGCAGGTCGAGACGTGGATCCGGCGGCAGAAGCCGCAGGATCTGCTCGACGTGGACATCTTCTTCGATGCAGCTCCGGTGCATGGCGACGGGCGGCTCGCGGAAAACCTGATGGCGTTCGCCCGGGAGCGTGCACGGCAGACGCCGTCGTTCCTGATGATGCTGACGGAACTGGCGCGCCAGTGGCGATCTCCGCTGGCGCTGTTCGGCGGCTTCCACAAGGTCGACGGACGGGTGGATCTCAAGAAGGGCGGGTTGATGCCGATCTTCACCGGGGCGCGTGTTCTCGCGCTCCGGCACGGCATCGCCGAGCGGTCGACGCGGGACCGGCTCGCTGGCGTACAGGCTCTCGGCATCGGGGCCGCCAGTGATTACGACAGCATCATCGAAGGCCAGGAGGCGCTTCTTGCCGCGGTGCTCGAGCAGCAGGTCGAGGACGCGGCACGCGGGGTTTCGCTGTCGCCGCGCGTTATCGTCGACCGGTTGCCGGCCAAGGAGAGGGCCGAGCTCAGAACCGCGGTGAAGGCCGTCGACACGATGCTCGGCATCCTCGGCGAGGGACGCCTCTGAGCACCGCTCGCCGGGCTGATCAGGGGTAGAGACGGGATTTCGCCCACGCTTCGGCCGGCATGTCGCGGCGGAAGACGACACGGTCGTGAAGCCGGAACGGCCGGTCGTGCCACAGCTCGATCTCAAGCGGGGTCACGCGGAAGCCGGACCAGTGCGGCGGGCGCGGGATCTCGCCGAGCGGGTAGCGGGCGGTGACGGCCGCGACGGCCTTTTCCAGCGCGAAGCGGCTCTCGAGGGGGCGCGATTGCGCCGAGGCCCAGGCGCCGAGCCGCGAGCCGCGCGCACGGGAGGCGAAATAGGCGTCGGCCTCGGCGGAACTCACCGCCGACACCAGACCGCGCACCCGGACCTGCCGGCGCAAGGACTTCCAGTGGAACAAGAGGGCTGCCTTGCCTGCGGCCGCCAGCTCGCGTCCCTTGGCGCTGTCGAGGTTGGTGTAGAACACGAAGCCGCGCTCGTGGCCGGCGCTGGCCGGGTCGAGGCCCTTCAGGAGCACCATGCGGACGTTCGGCAGCCCGTCCGGGGCCACGGTCGCCAGCGCCATGGCGTTGGGGTCGTTCGGCTCGGATTTCTCGGCCTCGGCCATCCACGCCTCGAACATCTGGAATGGCTCGTTCGCGGCGGTGAAGTCGTCCGGCGCGGGAGAATTCGACGGGGTTTCGCTCATGGCTGATGGCATCCGGCTACCGGTCGACGCTGCAACCGGGTGTTAACCAACACTGATCGACAATGCATACGTCGTCTGTGGCGTCTCCGGATCGCTTAGCCCCGGTCAGTCCCGAGTGTCGAGTCCAACCATGCGTTTGATGTTGCGTCGCGTTGCCCGGCAATGCCTTGCCGGTTCTCTCGTGTTCCTGATGTCGACAGCGCTCATTCCGCCTGCGACCGGCGGGGATACGCTCGAAGGCGGGGGGGGCGCGCATCAAGGTGCGGCGCCCGGTTCGGCGCAGGCCGGCCAGTCGACGGCGATTGCCGCCATCGGCGAGGCACGGTCGATCTTCGACGCGAAGGACGAAGCAGCGGCCCTAGAAGCCGTGCATCTTGCGCTCACGGAAGTCGGGGACGGCTCCACGTACGTCTGGTACCGCCGCGGCGGTCGCCTCTCGGGCCTCGTCCAGCCGACCCAGTCGTTCCGCGATTCGATCGGTCGCATCTGCCGGCACATCGTCGTGACCCTCAACGATGCGGCGCGCTCGCGGCGGATCGAAAGCATCGCCTGCCGCCTCGACGACGGGGGATGGCAGCTCGACGGGTGACAAGGGGGCGGCGGCGGTCCACAGTTGGCGCATCTCAACAGCCAACGAGGATCGTCGATGTCTGCCGCACCGTTCGACTACGCCAATCTGCTGGCGCCGGGCCTGCCGCCGGCTGCCGTCAAGTACGGCGGCTTTCCGAAGTACAACTTCGTCGGTGGGCATAACGACTCGGCGAGCATTCCCGTCGATGGGCTCCGGGCGGCTGCCGACGCGGTACTGGCGCGCGAAGGCCGGACGCTCGCAACCTACGGCCTCGAAAGCGGTCCGCAGGGGTATCTGCCGCTCCGCTCCTTCCTCGTTCGCAAGCTGAAGACCGACGCCGGCATCGATTGCACGACCGACGACATCCTCATCACGTCCGGCTCGCTGCAGGGCATGGACCTCGTCAACCAGCTGCTGATCGCGCCGGGTGACACGGCCATCATCGAGCAGGCCAACTACGGCGGCGCCATCACGCGACTGAAGCGGGCGAAGGCCAACATCGTCGGCGTGCCGGTCGACCACGACGGCATGAGCGTCAGCGCGCTCTCGAATGCGCTCGACGAGCTTGCGGCGAAGGGCGTCAAGCCGAAATACATCTACACCATCCCGACGGTTCAGAACCCCACGGCGACCGTGATGAGCGAGGGCCGTCGGCGGGAGATCCTGGCGCTTTCGGCGAAGCACGGCGTGCCGATCTTCGAGGACGAGTGCTACGCGGACCTGACGTGGACGGGCGAGCGTCCTGCTGCCCTGCGCGGGCTCGCGGGGGCCGGCAACAACCAGGTCATTCACATCGGCTCGTTCTCGAAGTCGATCGCGCCGGCGCTGCGGCTCGGCTATCTCGTCGCGAGCTGGCCGCTGATGGGCAACATTCTCGGGCTCAAGACGGACGCCGGCTCGGGCGCTCTCGAACAGATGATCCTGGCGGAGTATGCGTCGAAGCACTTCGACACGCACGTCAAGGATCTGCGCAAGCGGCTGAAGCGGAAGGCCGACGTGCTGATCGAGGCGCTGTCGGCGGAGTTCGGGACGGCGGCCGAGTTCGAGAAGCCCGATGGCGGCATCTTCCTCTGGGTGAAGCTCCCTGACGAGGTGGATACGCTCAGGCTGTTCCAGGCGGCGGCGAAGGCTGGCGTGGCGCTCAATCCGGGCGTCGAGTGGGCGACGGACCAGGGCTACTCGAAGTCGCGCCTCAGGCTCTGCTTCGCCAATCCGGAGGAAGCGCAGATCCGGGAAGGCGTCGCCGTGCTGGCCGACGTCTGCCACAAGGAATTCGGCGTTCCAGTGCGCGGCCGCAACGTCGGCCGCAGCTGAGCGTCGCAAGCGGCCGCCAATGGAAACGGCTCCCTCACGGGAGCCGTTTTCGTTTCAGGGGCGGTGAAAAGGCGGGGCGTCAGGACTGCGCGAACACGATCTTGCCGTCGGCGGTCGTCCGGCGCTCGGCGGCGCGCGTCTCGAGCAGGTAGTGGGCGTGAGCCAGCGTCTCGGCGAAGGCATGCCGGCCCTGTCCGTCCGCCACGGCCTTCGGGAAGAGGCCGTGGGCAAGGTGCATGGTCGTCGATGGCGTCTGCATGAGGCCATGGAGGGCCGTGAGGCGCAGCTCGTGATGGTAGGCGAGTTCCTCGACGCGCACCCTGAGGCCGTGGAACGGCAGGCCGTGCGACGGCAGGACCAGCGCGTCGGGGGGCAGATCGCGGAAGCGGTCGAGGGAGGCGAGATACTCGGCCAGCGGATTGGCTTCGGGCTCAGCGGGAAAGACGCCGATCATCGGCGAGATCTTGGAGAGCACCTGGTCGCCCGCGATGAGGATCTTCTCCGCCGCGCACCAGAACGACGCGTGGGCTGCCGCATGACCGCCGCAGACCATCACCTGCCAGCTGCGGCCGCCGAAACGCACCTCGTCGCCGTCGCGCAGCCGAATGATCGCCTCGGGAAGCGGCTCCATGTAGGTCAGCGTCCGGCGGCGGTCGTCGCCGAACGAGGCGACCGTCTCGGGATCGCAGCCATGACGCTCGAGGAAGCGAAGCGCGTGGGTCCCGAGCGGCGTGCGGGCCTCCTCGACCCGCATCTGGGCGGCGAGCCACTCCGTCAGCGTGATCAGATAGGGCGGCTCGTCCGACTTCTCCGACAGCCAGCCCGCGAGGCCCACGTGATCAGTGTGGCCATGGGTGGCGATCATGCGCACGATGGGCGAGCCGGAGAGCACGCCCCCCAGCAGGGCGTCCCAGACCGCTCTGGCGGCCGGGTCGGCGGTGCCGGTGTCGATGACGGTCCAGCCGTCCGTCTCCCGGATCAGCCAGACGTTGACGTGATTGAGCCGGAACGGCAGCGGGATGCGGGCCCACAGAATCCCCGGCGCGACCTCGATCGTCTCGGCGCCGATCGGATGGTGGTCGTGCAGATAGGTGATGGTCCTGGGATGCTCGCGAAGCTCGGGATCGAGGACTGCATCGCCATTGCCGCGAAACTCGGCCGTCGAGCCGCCGACCCCGGCCGTGGGCCCCCGTGATCCGTGCATCGCAGCATCCTTTGCGTCGTTCCTGTCCGGACACGTTGATATCGCACCGCAGCACAATGCGCCAGTTCGCGTTTCGCCCGTCAGCGGAGCGCGCTTGTTCGGCGGGCTCTAATCCGCTATACGCGTGGCGGAATTCGTCGACCGTTCGACCGCTGGTGCTCCGCCGCCCGGTGACGTGTCCCGGCGCCACCCTGAGCGAGAGAGCCAAGCCCATGAAAACGACCGAGGATTTCCATCCCGACTATCACATGGTGAAGGTCGTCATGACCGATGGCTCGGAGTACATGACGTACTCGACCTACGGCAAGGAAGGCGACACCATCACGCTCGACATCGATCCGCGGACGCATCCCGCATGGACCGGCGGCAACCAGCAGAGCCTGGACCGCGCGGGCCGCGTGTCGCGCTTCAAGAAGAAGTTCGAAGGCCTGTTCTGAGGTCGGGCTGGCGTCCGTTCCGGACGCCGCACCACTCCGATCCGATGCACGAAGGCCGCCCAGGAGGCGGCCTTCGTCGTTTTCGGGAGCTGTCACGGGTGTCGGTCGACCCGGGTTCAGCCGGCAGCCAGCCGCTCGGCGCCGAAGGCGGCCGACAGGCGGTCGACCTGCTGGGCGACCGGGTTCGACGTGATCTCGGTCACGACGGCCTCTGGGCGCTGCTCGAGTGCCTTGTCCAGCATCACGATACGGTCGTGGAGGGCGAAGCTCGCCTCGATCAGTTCGCGAAGGCGCGGCGGAAGCTTTTCGTAGTCGGGGACGTGGTGCGGGCGGCCGATGGCGGCGAGGCGGAGGCGGCGGCGCTTGGTGCGGGCCTCCTCGATGCCGATCTCGCCGGCCTTGAGCGCCCGGCGGATGACGAGCCAGGAGGCCAGTTCCAGCAGTCGTGTCGTGAGCCGCATGCTTTCCGACGCGTAGAGGACGCCGGCCGTCGGTGTGATGGCCTTCGAGTCCCGGCGCCCGGGACCTTCGAGGTAGTTGGCCGTCGCCTCGACGAGCGCCATGCCTTCCCGGAACACCTGATCGAACTGTTGGGAATTGGCGAACTTCTCGGCGAAAGAGATCGTGACGCCCGTGCTCGAACCTACGCTAATCACCATTCACCTCGACACGAAGTTTGACCAGAACGAGCCGCTCGTCTCGCATACCCGGCATCGGCGCGGCTGTGAAGGGGAGCATCGCCAATTCGGGTTAAGGACCTGTCTCGAATTGAGCCGTTCGATTGCGGGAAATGTGAGGCGTTGAAAAAGATGAGCCGCCTCGCGGCGGCTCGTTCAGTCGAATGGGAGCGTCAGTACGGTCGACAGGTGTCGCCCGATCTCCAGAAGTGCTGGATGCGCATGTTCTAGCGACCCGACGTAAATGATCCTTTAATGGCAAACACTAGGTTGACGCCTGTCGTTAAGCTCAGCCGCCCGCTGCCTCCCGTCTCACTCCGACTTGAAAAGTGCTGCCGCCGCCTGATTGTGCGCCTTCTTCCTCGTGATCTCGGCCTCGGTCCGGGCGATCTCCTGCCTCAGGGAGGCGATGCGCGCCTCCAGTTCGGCTAGCGACCACTTGGCCAGATCCTCGCCCATCACGAGCGACGGTTTCGCGGTCTTGCGGACATCGTCCCAGTCCATCCTGATCTCCTTTCCGGCGGTTCGTACAACCTGTTCGAAGCCAACACGACTTGTGCGCGACCCGCGCAGCAGGCATCACAGACGTCATGTCACCGAACCAGCTTTCGACACGGAGTGCCGCATGACGACCCTGCCCGCAACCATGACCGCCATCGTCATCGACGGGAAGGGAGGGCCGGAGGTGCTCGTCCCGGCAGAGGTGCCGGTTCCGACGCCTGGACCGGGGCAGGTGCTGGTCGCCGTCGCGGCGGCGGGCGTCAACCGGCCGGACGTGCAGCAGCGCATGGGGGCCTATCCGCCGCCGCCCGGGCATTCGCCGCTGCCGGGCCTCGAGATCGCGGGTGTCGTGGCGGCCATCGGCGCCGGTGTGATGCGGTGGAAGGCTGGCGACCGGGTGTGCGCGCTCGTCAATGGTGGCGGCTATGCGCCCTTCTGCATCGCCGAGGACGTGCAGACGCTGCCGGCGCCCTCCGGCCTCTCGATGATCGAAGCGGCGGGCCTGCCCGAGACGGTGTTCACAGTCTGGAACAACGTGTTCGAGCGCGGGCGGCTCGGACCCGGCGAGTGGTTCCTCGTGCACGGTGGCACCAGCGGCATCGGAACGACGGCGATCCAGCTCGCGAAGGCCTTCGGGGCGCGCGTCATCGCCACGGCCGGAGGCGCGGCCAAGGTCGAGGCGTGCCGGGCGCTCGGGGCCGACGTCGCGATCGACTACCGGAGCCAGGATTTCGTGAAGGAGGTTCGGGCGGCGACGGGTGGGCGCGGCGTGGACGTCATCCTCGACATGGTCGGCGGCGACTACACTGAGCGCAATATCGTGGCGGCGGCCGAGGATGGGCGGATCGTGCAGATCGCGGCGCTCGGGGGGGCGGAGGCCAAGATCAACGTCGCCCGTCTGATGATGAAGCGGGTGACGCTCACCGGCTCGACGCTCCGGCCGCGGACGCGGGAGGTGAAGGCCGGGTTCGCGCGGGCCATCGAGGATCGGGTGTGGCCGCTGGTCGCTGCCGGCAAGCTCAAGGTGCTGGTCGATTCGACGTTCCCGCTGGCTCAGGCGAGCGAAGCGCACCGGCGCATGGAGACCAGCCAGCACGTCGGCAAGATCATCCTCACACTGCCGGGCGCATGACGGGGGCTGGGGCCGAGGGACCGGTCGGGAAAGGCAGCGGATGACGGCGGACAAGCCTGCTGACGTCGAGATCGGAACCGGGCGTCGTCTGCTGATCCTGTTCTCCTGCGTCCTGACAGTGGCGCTCTACTTCACGTCGATCCTGGTCGCCTCGACGGTGCTGCCACAGATGCAGGGCTCGTTCTCGGCGACGCCGGACGAGATCTCGTGGTCGGTTACGTTCAATATTCTCGCGACCGCCATCGCCATGCCGATGACGGGGTGGCTCGTGGCGCGGTTCGGGCGGCGGACCGTGATGGTGTGGTCGACGGGGCTTTTCGCGCTCACCATGCTGCTCTGCGGGCAGGCGCATTCCGTGGAGGAACTCGTCCTCTGGCGCATCGTCCAGGGGGCGGCCGGCGCGCCGAGCGTGCCGCTCGTGCAGACGATCCTCCTCGACGTGTTCCCGCCGCGGCAGCATCGCATGGTGCTCGGCGTCTACGGCATGGGGGTGACGCTCGGGCCAATCATCGGGCCGGCACTCGGAGGGTTCCTCGCCGAGGTCGCCAACTGGCGCTGGGCGTTCTACGTGCTCTTTCCCGTCGGCGCAGTGGCGGCGATCGGCCTTGCGGCGTCGCTCCCGGCCGACGGGCGGAAGGGTCCGGCCTATCTGAGCTGGACCGGGTTTCTGCTGTTGTCGCTCGCGGTCGGCAGCCTGCAATGGATGCTCTCGCGCGGGCAGCGGCTCGACTGGTTCGACAGTCTCGAGATCCAGCTCGCGCTCATCGTGTGCGTGCTCTCGTTCTACCTGTTCCTCGCCCACAGCCTCACCTCGCAACGGCCTTTTCTCGATCTCAGGCTGCTGCTGAACCGGAACTACGCGCTCGGGCTGATGCTGATCACCGTGTTCGGGATGCTCAACTTCACGCCGATGGTGCTCCTGCCGACCCTGATGCGGGCCCACATGGGATTTCCCGACATGCTGGTCGGGCAGGTGGTCGGGGCGCGCGGCATCGGGGGGCTGCTCGGCTTCTTCGCCGTCATCTTCATGAGCCGCTTCGATCCCCGGATCACGATCGCGCTCGGATTCCTCATTCAAGCCGTCGCCGGGTTCGGGCTGATGCAGATCGACCTCAACGTCACGCCGCTGGAGCTCGAGATCAACGGGGCGGTGCAGGGCCTCGCGACGGGCATTCTCGTCGTGGCGCTGACGCTGGTCGCGTTCGACGGTATCCCGCGGGAGAAGATGCCGGAGGCGCTCGCCGTCTATCACCTGCTGCGCAACATCGGCGCGAGCTTCTTCATCTCGATCAGCGTCGCCGAGGTGATCCGGTCGACGGGGGTCAACTACGCCCAGCTCAGCGAGGTCATCAGTCCCTACAACCGCTCGATGGCGCTGCCGTGGGTGACCGGGCTGTGGGAAGTGGGGACGGCGCCGAGCCTGCAACGGTTGTCCGGCGAGGTCACCCGCCAATCGGCCATGATCGCCTACATCAATGCGTTCGGGCTGTTCACCGTCGTCTCGGCAGCCGCGGTGCCGCTGGCGTTGTTCCTGCGCCGGCCGAAGGTCGCGGGATGATGACGCGATGTGCGCTCAAAGGGGGCGGGCGAGTTCCTTCAGGCCGCGACGAATGAGCTTCGCGGTGTCGGCATCGTCGCCCAGCTCTCCGTGCGCTGCCGCGATCGCGGCGGCCGCCTGTTGCGGGTTGTAGCCCAGGTTGACGAGGGCCGACATGGCTTCGGCGGCTGCTCCGGGGCTGGTGGTCGTGGCGCCACCTTTCGATGTCGCCGATGCTGCGACCTGTGGCAGGGCGATGCCCGCAACCGTGAGCGCGGGGGCCTTGTCCTTCAACTCGAGGACGATGCGCTGGGCGAGCTTCTTGCCGACGCCCGGCGTCTTCTCGACGAGCGTCGCGTTGCCGAGCGCGATGGCGTTTGCGAGGTCCTGCGGGCTCATGGTGCCGAGCACGTTGAGGGCGACCTTGGAGCCCACGCCCTGGATGTTCTGGAGCGTGCGGAACCAAGACCGCTCGACTTCGGAGCGGAACCCGAACAGGCGAATCGCATCCTCGCGAACGTGGGTATCGATCGTGAGGCTGACCTCCTGGCCGAGTTCCATGCCCCGCAGCGTGCGCGACGAGCACTGGACCTCGTAGCCGACGCCGTTGACGTCGATGATGGCATGGGCCTCGCCGATGGCGTCCACCTTGCCCTTCAGCTTGCCGATCATTGCAACTCTCCGGTGGTCCGGGGTGGGCAGAACGCAGCAGGCATCAGATGTCGGGAGAGAAACCGGCCACTCCAGCCATAGACCGGTTTCAAGCCGTCCTGCGCCAACTGATCAGGTGTGCGATTGCCGATAGCCGGCCATCTGCTACCTGCTGCGTGCTGCCTACCTCCGGGCATTCTCCATGGCCAAGCGGGCTGCGGGGCTCGTCCGATGATTGGCGTGGCAGATGGCGATCGCCAGCGCGTCCGCCTCGTCGGCCGATTCAAAACGAGCCTTCGGGAGCAGCATCGAGACCATCATCTGGATCTGGCGCTTCTCCGCATGCCCGGCGCCGACAACGGTCTTCTTGATCAGGTTCGGCTGATACTCGGCGATGCGCAGTCCCTTCATGGCCGGGGCCAGTAGCGCCATGCCGCGCGCCTGGCCCAGCTTCAGGGTCGCGCGGGCGTTCTCGTTGACGAATGTCTCTTCGACGGCGGCCTCGACGGGCTTGAACGAGGCGATGACGCTCGTCAGGCCCTCGTAGAGTTCGCGCAGCCGGTAAGCGAGATCGTCCTCACTGGCCGAGGTGATGTGTCCGCTCGCGACATACACAAGGCGCACGCCATCGGATTCGAGCACGCCCCAGCCCGTGCGTCTCAAGCCCGGGTCGATGCCGATGATGCGAATCGCCGTGTTGCTCATTGTTCCGCGGTAGCACGCGGCGACGCGTCCAACTGCTCTCCGGCGCGTCGGGCGGGGGATAATTGCCGTTCACATGCCACGGCGCGGCAGGCAGAGATGCGTTCGGGCCACACTTGGAGCGCCGGCGGTGCGGGTCCCCGCCCGGGTGGGGGTGTCAAGCGGCGGTGAGGCGCGCCAGCGTCTCCTCGTCGACCTCGAAGTTCGAGAACACGGCCTGCACGTCGTCGTCGTCCTCGAGGGCTGCGAGCATCTTCAGGATGGTTTCGGCGCGCTCGCCATCGACCTGTGTCGTGAGTGTCGGCGTCCAGATGGCCTTCACCTGATCCGGCGCACCGAAGGTTTCCTCCAGCGTTCCCGCGACCTGGCCGAGCGCCTCGAATGCCGTCACGACGAGGTGGCCGTCGGGCGAACTGTCGACGTCGTCGGCGCCAGCCTCGATGGCTGCCTCGAGCATCGCGTCGGGCGTCGCTGCGCCGGCCTTGAAACGGATCTCGCCGATGCGCGCGAACATGTGGCTGACCGAGCCGGTCGCTCCCATGTTGCCGTTGTACTTGGTGAACACCGCACGCACCGCGCCACCGGTGCGATTGCGATTGTCGGTCAGGGCTTCGACGATGACGGCGACGCCGCCCGGGGCATAACCTTCGTAGCGCACCTGCTCGAACGTGTCGGCGTCGCCGCCGAGGGCCTTCTTGATGGCGCGCTCGATGTTGTCTTTCGGCATGTTCTCGGCGCGTGCGTTCTGGATCGCCAGGCGCAAGCGCGGGTTCATCGCCGGATCGGGCGTGCCGGTCTTGGCCGCCACCGTGATCTCGCGGGCCAGCTTGGCGAACAGCTTCGCGCGCATCGCATCCTGCTTGCCCTTGCGGTGCATGATGTTTTTGAACTGCGAATGGCCGGCCATGGTGCTTTCCCGGTTGTCTTGTCGTCGGTGTGTGGTTCGCGATGCTTGCCGCCGGCCAGAAACAGCCGACGGTGAAGGTGGGACGTTATAGGCGCGTCGCTGGCTCGAATCCAGAGTTGGGGGTGCGCGCCGCCGCGAGGTGCGAGATGTGGATGCAAAGTTAAGATTTCGTTTACCTTTGTGGCGCGATCATCAGGTCATCACTGAAGACGAGTCGCATCCGCCGGCTGGCGCACGTTGCCCGACGTGCACGGCTATCCGGGCGCCGCGAGTATCGGCGCTCCAACCCGATCACTGCCGGTCCGACCGGTGTGGGATCTACGCGAGGAGCCTTTTTCCACGTCTCATTCAACCCAGAATAGCGGCTCGTCTGGCGCCAACGCGCCGCCGGCGCGCCGCGCGAGGCCGGTCGCGTCGTCGATGTCGACGGCGAGGCCCGACAGCGTCGCTGGTCGCGAGGCCGGTTCGAATCGCCCACGCGGGATGCGCGTGAGGAAGCGGTTCACGGGCTCCTCGGCATCCATGCCGACGATCGATTCGTAGTCGCCGCACATGCCGGCATCGGTCATGTAGGCCGTGCCCCCCTTGAGGACGCGATCATCCGCGGTCGGGACGTGGGTATGTGTGCCGACGACGCAGGACACCCGCCCGTCGAGGAACACGCCGACCGCCTGCTTCTCGCTTGTCGCCTCGGCGTGGAAGTCGACCAGGATGACGTCGGCACCGGAGCCGAGGGGGCAGGCCGTGACCTCGGCCTCGAGGGCGCGGAACGGGCAATCCAGCTCCGGCATGAACACCCGTCCCATGGCCTGGGTGACGAGGACATCGGCCCCGTTCCTGGCGCGGAACACGCCTGCGCCCTTGCCGGGTGTGCCCTTCGGGTAGTTGACCGGGCGGAGCAGCCGGTCGTGGCGCTCGATGTAGACCAGGGTTTCGCGCTGATCGAAGGCGTGATTGCCCAAGGTCACGACGTCGGCGCCGGCATCGACCAGTTCCTGGAAGATGCTCTCGGTAATGCCGAAGCCGCCGGCGCTGTTCTCGCCATTCACGACGACGAAATCGAGCTTCCAGCGCTCGATCAGGCGCGGCAGGCCGTCGACGACGGCCTTACGGCCAGATCGTCCGACGACGTCGCCGAGAAACAGCAGGCGCATGGGCGGGTCCCGTCACAGGCCACAACGGATCGGGCCATCGGGAGTGAGGACCCAGTCAAGGCGCTCGTCATAATCGAGATGGGGCACAGCGTCGACCTCCTGCATCGAGAAGGCGAGGCCGACGGCGACGGCGGAGCGGCGCTCGCGGAGCCCGCGCAACGTGCGGTCGTAGAAGCCGCCGCCGTAACCGAGGCGGGCACCGGTCCGGTCGAAGGCAAGGAGCGGGACGAGCAGGACGTCGGGCTCCAGGACGGGCGCATCGTCGCCGGGTTCGCGGATGCCCCATTGCACGGTGCGCAGCGGATCGCCTGGCGCCCAGGCGCGGAACTGGAGGGGCTTTCCCTTCCCGACCATGACAGGCAGGGCGATGCGATGGCCGGACCTCTGCAACTCATCCATCAGCGGAGCGGTATCGATCTCCGCGCCGATCGACAGGAAGGCAGACACGACGGCCGGGGGACGGGCGGCCGTGTAATCGAGGCCGATCCTGGCAACGGCTTCGGCGCCCGCGGCGCGTACATCCGGCGAGAGCGCATCGCGGGCGGCGATCATGCGCGCGCGGAGGTCCTTCTTCGAAGATGCGACGTCGATTTCGGAACGTGTCATGTCGGGGCTCCAGGCGCGATCGACCGGCGCAAGCCTAGCGTCATCTGCAGCGGGATACCACCGGCGGCGTTCACCCGGCATGGCACAGGGTGTGTCGGGAAGTGCAGGGCCGCAATGGCCGTTGAGCTGTCGTCCCCGCGTGGTCCCTACTTATGTAGGTGGGCGCCGTGTGTCCAAGCCCACGAGCCCGGACAGGGACAGCTCCCATGCGAAGAGTATAGGCCCCCGGGTTGATTTGCCCTGACGCACCCCGCAGCCCTGCGAGTCGCAATGTAGGGGGCAGGGCTGGGAATGCAATCGGCGCGGCGGCCTGACCTCTCAATCCTCGCGGACGATGGTCCGGCCGGCCACATTGTCCACCGTCACGTAGGTCTCGTAGTAGGTGACGGTCGGGCGGGCGCCGAAGGTCGCCTCGGCCTTGTCGAACCATTCTGGCGTGTACCAGGCCTCGGCCGCCTCGCGGGACGCCCAGGTGTAGACGCCGCCGCCGCCGGCCTCGCCGTTGAGGTAGTCCTTGCGCAACAGGCCCTTCTCCGACAGCGCCCGGAAGGTCGGGGCCGACTTCGTCTGGGCGGCGATCGCGGCTTCGCGCGGCCGCTTCGGCATCGGGATCTGCACGACGGCGATGATCATGGCTTGTTCCTTCGATTGTCGAACGGCCCGGGTCGCGCAATCATAGCGACCACGCAGGCGAGTGGGAACGCTCAGGAGACGGCACACGATGACGAGCTGCATTCACGATCACGGACGGTGGGGCAAGGGCGACCAGCTCGGCGCCGGACATTTCCTCACGCCGGAGCGCACGCTCGACGCCATGCGCATGGTGCGCTCGGGGCATGTCGTCGACATGAGCCACGTCATCGAGATCGGCGCGCCCCGGATGGCGCCGAACCAGAGCCCCTATCACATCCAGGCCGGGCCGACGTCGGCGGGCAGCATCCGGCGGCGGCGCAAGATGGGAGCGAAGAACGACGCGGGCTCCAATCTCGAGCGGATCGAGATGACGACGCACGTCGGCACGCACATCGATGCGCTCGGGCACTTCTCGAAGGGCGACATGCTCTATGGCGGCTACAGCGCCACCGAGACGGTCGACGATTTCGGTCTCGTCAATCTCGGCATCGAGCACATGCCGCCGATGGTGACACGGGGCGTGCTCCTCGACGTGTCGCGCCACGACGGGGGCGACCATCTCGAGTCCGGTCGGCCGGTCAGGGTCGCAGACCTCGAGAAGGCGCTGGCTGCCGCGAAGCTGACGCTGCGTGCCGGCGACGTTGTTTGCATCAACACCGGCTGGGGCCGCTTCTTCATGACGGACAACGACCGGTACCTCCACGGCGAGCCGGGCATCGATCTCGACGCGGCGCGGTGGCTCACGGCACAGGATTGCGTGGCGATCGCGGCCGACAACATGGCGCTCGAAGTGCTGCCGGGCACCAACCATCCCGAGGCGATCATGCCGGTGCACCAGCACTGCCTCGCCGAGGCCGGCGTGCACATCATCGAGAACCTCGTGATGGACGAGCTGATCGCCCGCGACGCGCGCGAGTTCTGCTTCATGCTGTCGGCGGTGAAGTTCAAGGGGGCGACGGGCTGCCCGGTGCGTCCGATCGCGATCCTCTGACGTGAACGACTGGGGCGATCAGGCCATCAAGGCGGAGGCCGGCCGGCGCTCGTCGCGGCTCGCCGCGATCACGGCCGTGCTGTTCGTGCTCGGGTTCTCGAACCTGTTCCTCCGATCCAGCCTAGGCGTGATGGCGCCGGATCTGTCCCGGGAGATGGCGCTCGGGCCGACGGCGCTGTCGACGGTCGCAAGCGCGTTCTTCTTCGCCTATGCGCTGATGCAGATCCCGACGGGCATGCTGCTCGACAGGTTCGGTGCACGGATGACGCTGGCCGGCATGCTGCTCTTCACGTTTGCGGGGGCTGCGACGTTTGCCGGGGCGCAGTCCGGCGAGATGCTGACCGTCGGGCGGATCCTGATGGGGATCGGCAATGCCGGCATCTTCACGGGTGCGTTCTACGTCCTCGCGCAGTGGCTGCCGCAGGGACAGGTCGTGCAGCGGGTCGGGATGCTGAACTCGTTCGCGGCCATCGGGACGCTTTCGGCCACGACCCCGCTGGCGGCGCTCATCGCCACCATCGGCTGGCGCGACAGTTACTGGATCTTCACGGGCGGCGTGGCGGTGCTGCTCGTCGCGGTCTGGCTGAGCGTCCGTGATGCGCCTCCCGGGGCCGCGCCACCAGCCGCGCGCGGCGAGCGGATCGGCGACGTGGTGCGAGGCGTCGGGGAGTCCCTCCGGCAACCCGGCATGGGTCGCCTGCTGCTGGCCGGGCTTCCGATTTCCGCCGCCAGCACGATCAGCGGCGTCTGGGGCGCGCCCTATCTCCGCGACGTGCACCAGCTGAGCGCCATCGAGAGCGGAAACGTGCTGCTGGCGATGGCGTGCTGCGCCATCGCGGGCCATACGCTGCTCGGGCTTATCGCGCGTCGCGGGAACTCGCTGAAGCTCGCGATGGGCACGGGCATGACGCTGGTGACGCTCGCTATCGCGGGGCTGGCGGTGATTGATCGTCCGCCGGTGCTGTTGGTGACGGGGCTGCTCTGCGTCATCGGCTTGTTCGCCTCGTTTCCGATGCTCGTCTTCGCGCATGCGCGGGGGCTCGTACCGCCCCATCTGATGGGGCGCGGCGTCTCGACGGCCAACATGGGCGTGATGATGGCGATTGCGGCGATGCAGCTCGCGTTCGGCGCCATCGTCGGGCTGTTCGTGCTGCCGGGCGAGGTGCCGCCCGAAATCGCCTATCGGGCGGGGTTCGCCGCGCAAGCCGTGGTGTCCCTCTTGGCGCTGCTCGTCTACCTGCCGATCCGGGACGTAAAGCCCCAGTCGCCCAGTCCTGCGTGATGGTGATGCCATGCTGGCGCAGCTCGGCGGCGACAGGCGCGCGCGGCCGTGGCGGGCTTGTCGCTCCGCGAGCAGTCGTCTAGCGTCGGCCAGGGGCGAGGGGGAGTGTCGCCTTTCGGCTGGAGCTTTCCTAATGCGTACCCGGCGCGCCGTTCTGTTCCTGGCCTTCGCGGCCGCGATCTTCTGCTTCCATGATGTGAGCCCCGCCCGCTCGGAGGCCCCGGCCATCGTGCGCAAGCTCAACGCCTATGTCGCCTGCATCAATCGCCTGTCCGAGCGTGCCTACCAGTCGCGGGAGCGCTATTTCAGCTGGGTGGGCAAGAAGGGACCCACCGGCAAGGAGCGCATCATCTACGGCACCTACACGATCTACGAGACGGACGACTGCGAGCGCGGCGTGAAGGAGGTGGCCGAGCTCGAGCCCCGCGATCCGGAGCTCGAGGCGGCGGGCGCTGCCTACGTCACGGCCGTCGTCGCGCTCGCACCGCTGCTCAAGGAGGCCGACGACTACTACAAGCAGCAGGACTACCAGGACGACGGGATGGCGAGGGGCCGGACGCTGCATCCGCGCCTCGTTTCGGCCTGGGGCGCCTTCGCCGATGCCGACCAGAAGCTGCGTAAACGGCTGGATGCCCTGCAGGAGCAACGCTCCGTCGAGCAACTCGCCGAGATCGAGCGCACCGAAGGGCGAAAGCAGGCCTATCATGTCCAGACCGTGATGCTGGGTGCCAAGCGGCTCGTGCGTATCCAGACCGTCGCGAAGCCCGATGTGCCGGCCGTCGCGGCTGCGCTCGCCGAGTACGAAAGCATCGTGCGGGCGGCGGAAGAGTATGCGGCGAGCGACAAGACATCCCGGATCGGAACGGATCTGCTGGTCTCGGCAAAGCAGCTGCTCGTGACGTCGAAGCAACTCATGCGTCGCCAGCGCGACAAGACCCCCTACAGCAAAGGGGATCAGCTGCTGCTGAACGCGGGGGGCGGGGCCATGGTGGAGGGCTCGCCCGGCCGTCTGACGCGGGACTACAACGAGTTGATCCAGAGCTTCAACCGGATGGTGCGCTGAACAGCGGGCCTCTCCGGCGTCGCCACGAACCGACGGCAGTGCGTGCCGGTTCCGGTTGGCATCGCGCGCGTCCTCGTCCTACCCTTTACCCCGCCAGAAACGTGAAGGAGACGCCGATGCCCATCGATCCGGTTCCGCTGCAGTGCCTCAAGGGAATGCGCATTCTCGACCTGTCGCAGTTCGAGGCAGGGCCATCCTGCACCGAAGCCCTCGCGTGGATGGGTGCCGAGGTGGTGAAGGTGGAGAACCCCAAGCTCGGTGATCCGGGCCGCTCGGCGGTCTACGGAAGCCCCGACAAGGACAGCCACTATTTCCTGATCCTCAACGCCAACAAGAAATCGATCACGGTCGATCTCAAGTCGGCAGAGGGCAAGAAGGTGGTCCTCGATCTGGCGGCCAAGGCGGACGTCATGATCGAGAACTTCGCGCCAGGGGCCATCGAGCGGCTCGGCCTCGGATGGGACGAGGTGTCGAAGATCAATCCCGGGCTCATCTATGCGCAGGTGAAAGGCTTCGGCGAAGGCAGCCCCTACGAGCAGAACCTCGCCTTCGACATGATCGCGCAAGCGTGCGGCGGCGTGATGAGCATCTCCGGCATGCCCGACGGGCCGCCGATCAAGCCCGGGCCGACGATCGGCGATACGGGGACGGGCATGCTGCTCGCGATCTCGATCCTCTCGGCCTACGTGGAGAAGCAGCGTACGGGCAAGGGGCAGCGCCTGCAGGTCGCGATGCAGGACGCGATGCTGCATTACATCCGGATTGCATTCTCGACGCAGGCGCGGACGGGCAAGGCCGCGGGACGCGCCGGCGCCAAGACGCTGTCGGGCGCCAATCCGCCGGTCGGCATCTTCCCGTGCAAGCCCGGCGGGCCTAACGACTGGGTCTACATCTATACGAGCCGCGGAAATCCGGAGCACTGGAAGCGGCTTGCGCGCGTCATCGGCCGTCCCGAACTCGCCGACGATCCCCGCTACGCCACCATCGAGGCGCGGGCCGAGCGCGAAGCCGAGGTCGAGGAACTGGTTGCCGGCTGGACGCGGACGCAGACCAAGCACGACGCCATGCGGCTGGTCGGCGAAGCGGGCATTCCGGCCGGAGCCGTGCTCGACACGATGGAGCTCACCAACGATGAGACCTTCGCCGAGAGGGGCATCATGCAGACCATGGAACACCCCAAGGTCGGGCCGTTCAAGATGCCGGCGTGGCCGGTGCGGCACGGCGGACGGCCGCCGCAGGTGACCCCGTCGCCGCTGCTCGGGGAGAGCACGGCGGACGTGTTGCAGTCATGGCTCGGTTTCTCGGAGGCAGATGTCGCGAAGCTCAAGGCCGCACGAATCGTCGGCTGAGAGGTCCGGGTGGCGACCGGCGGCCGCGTGGTGTCCTCATGTCTGGGGAGCCTTGGTCGCCGATGCCGCGCGATCGCCGCGGGCTTCCGCGAGGCGTGCCTGGAGTGAGGTCCTGGCCGGTGTCTGGGCGGGGGCCGGCTTCTCGTCGGCGGGCGGTGTCGCCGTGGCGGGCGCCTCCATCGCAGGCGCGACCGGAGGCCTCTCTGCCGTCGGGATCTCGGATGGGACGCCGAAGCTCGTGGGGGCCAGCGATGCCGATTCGTACGGCGTGCCGGATGGCTCCCCGGCATGACCGGTCTCCTGGGATTTCAGCCGGGCGCGGAGATCGAGCAACTCGTCGGTTACCAGAAGGGCTGCCATCAAAAGAAGGCGCTCATCGCCCGGCTGGCCGAAATCCATGGCGAGGCGGTCGATCCGCAAGCTCAGATGTTCAGCGAGTTCGGACAGGCGCTTTTCCTCGCCGTCGCCGCAGCGCAGGCGGTACGTGCGTCCATTCAGCGTCACCGTGACCTGACCCATGGCCGTCGCCAAATCCCCCGTCGTCAACGGACCCGCGCGCGCGATTCGTGCGTCATTCCTCGATCAAGCTATGCAGCGAATCGATAGCCCAATCAATGCGATTGACCAGGTTCTCATGCTGCGCTTCGAGTTCGGCGATTCGCTTGCGGGCGGACGCCAATTCGGCGCGGAGGCGATCAATCTCGACCTGAGGCTCCGATCCGGCCGCCGTGCGCCCGACTTTTGCCGCAGATCCACGGACCGGGGCCTCGGCCTTGCTTTTGCCCGGCTTTTTCGACTTGGCGGCTGTCCGAGATGCCATCAATGCCACTCCGTAGCCCCGGTGGGCCATCACCGATCGGCAATGCCCAAGCGGCCGATTGCTCGTTCCGAGCCGGCGCGTGTAATCAGACCCGCAGACGACCGTGTCGGCCATCTCCCTTAATAAAGCAAGCGGATCACTGATTGACAGGTCGTGTCTTCGTGAACAATTTCGCGGACTGTCACACCTACGCCATCCCGACTTCCGGTCGGGCAAGCCGGACGTGCGCCTCTGTCGGACACCCGGCGCGTGATACGGCGTTCACTATTCACCTCGAGAGGATAACTCCATGCCAGTCAAGGTCGCCATCAACGGATTCGGCCGGATCGGACGCAACGTGCTTCGCGCCATCGTCGAGTCGGGACGTACCGACATCGAAGTCGTTGCCATCAACGATCTCGGCCCGGTCGAGACCAATGCGCATCTGCTGCGCTACGACAGCGTCCACGGCCGTTTCCCGTACGAGGTGAAGGTCGCCGGCGACACGATCGACGTCGGCCGCGGTCCGATCAAGGTGACGGCCGAGCGCGATCCCGCGAAGCTGCCGCACAAGGCGATGGGCGTCGAGATCGCCCTCGAGTGCACCGGCATCTTCACCTCGAAGGAGAAGGCCTCGGCGCATCTGACGGCCGGCGCCAAGCGGGTGCTGGTTTCCGCCCCGGCCGACAACGCGGACCTCACGGTCGTCTTCGGCGTCAACCATCACAAGCTCACCAAGGACCACCTCGTCGTCTCGAACGCGTCGTGCACGACGAACTGCCTGTCGCCCGTCGCCAAGGTGCTCAACGACGCCTTCGGCATCGAAAAGGGCATGATGACGACGATCCATGCCTATACCGGCGACCAGCCGACGCTCGACACCATGCACAAGGACCTTTACCGGGGACGGGCTGCGGCGCTGTCGATGATCCCGACGTCGACGGGCGCGGCGAAGGCCGTCGGTCTCGTGCTGCCGGAACTCAATGGCAAGCTCGACGGCTTCGCGATGCGGGTGCCGACGCCGAACGTCTCGGTCGTCGACCTCAAGTTCATCTCGAAGAAGAAGACCAGCAAGGACGAGATCAACGCCGCGATCAAGGCTGCCGCCGACGGCTCGCTTAAGGGCATCCTCGGCTACACGATGAGCCCGAACGTCTCGATCGACTTCAATCACGATCCCCATTCCTCGGTGTTCCACATGGACCAGACCAAGGTGATGGACGGGACGCTCGTGTCGGTGCTCTCCTGGTACGACAACGAGTGGGGCTTCTCGAACCGCATGTCGGACACGGCCGTCGCCATGGGCAAGCTGCTCTGAGTGACCGGCACGACTTGAGCGGCCAGGACCCGAGGCCCCGCATCGGATGCGATGCGGGGCCTCGTTGCGTCGGCAGGGGCTCACTGCTGGCGCCTGGAACGAGCAAGGATGCCCGATCGATGGTAGGCTCCACAGCGTCCCGCCCCGAATTTCGCGAGCCTCGTCCGCCATGCCTCAGAGCGGCAAGTCCAGGCCCACCAAGCCGGCCGCTCCACGTCCGGTGACGGCCAGCTATCTCCGCAATGCCGCCATGCACTACGTCTCCCAGCGCGCGGCGAGCGTCGCCATGGTGCGCCAGATCCTCGAGCGGCGGGCGAAGAAGCGTCTCGCGGTGAAAGTGCTCGATGCTCCGACCCAGGACCTCATCGACGCCGCGATCGCCGAACTGGCGGCGTTGGGCCTCATCGACGACGCCCGCTTCGCTGGTGGCCGGGCCGCGACCTTGGCCGGCAAGGGACTGGCGCGCTCTCGGATCGCGCTGGGGCTGCGGGCGAAAGGCGTCTCGCGCGACACGATCGAGGCGGCCATCGGCGAAACGATCGACGAACTGGAGCAGGCTCGCCGGTTCGTGGCCCGCAAACGGCTCGGGTCCCTGCGTCGTGGCGGCATGACGCCCGAGTCCCGGCGCAAGGATCTCGCCTCGCTCGCCCGGGCCGGCTTCGCCTATGCGGTCGCGAGCCGCGCCCTCGATGCCCCCGACGATGCGTAAGCCCTGACTTCACCGGGTGATGCCGGTTGCCAAACCGCGGGCATCGGAGTCATGCTTCGGCAGCCGGCAGCGCCATGTGGCCTGCCGGTATTTCTATGCCAACGGCTTGCCTAGAAGGTGCTTCTCCCATGACGGACGCCGCCGATCTCGCCGACCCCAATCCTTCGCGGCCCTCGGCCACGATCATGCTGGTGCGCGACGGTGCGGCCGGGATCGAGATCTTCATGGTGGTGCGTGACCGCCCCATGGACGGCGCCATGGGAGCCGTCGTGTTTCCGGGCGGCAAGGTGGACGAGGAGGATCGCCATCCGGAGAACTGGGGGCATCTGACGGCGCCGCAGGAGAGCCCGGAGCTGCCGTTCTGGCTGGCGGCGATGCGCGAGACGTTCGAGGAAGCGGGCATCGTCATCGCTCGTCCCGTCGGCGCAACGAGCGGCGACCTCGATCCGGAACGGGCGCGGCAGATGGTGGTCGACCATCGCGACCGACTGCTCGATCGCAAAGTCACGTTCGCTGACATCATCCGGACCGAGAAGCTGGTGCCGGCACTCGATCACATGGTTCATTTCGCGCACTGGCAGACGCCGTTCGGACTGCCGAAGCGGTTCAACACGCATTTCTTCCTCGTGTCGGCGCCGGCAGGACAGGAGCCGATCCACGACGGTCGGGAAATGGTCGACTGCTTCTGGACGCCACCCGGCCGGATCGTCGCCGAGGCCGAGAGCGGGCAACGGACGCTGGTGCCTGCAACACGGCTCAATCTCGAGCTGCTCGCAGAAAGCCACAGCGTCGCCGAGGCCATGGCGAAAGCGCGGGCGCGGCGCGTCGTGATGGTGCGGCCGACCCGGGTCAAGACCGACGCGGGCTGGAAAGTCGTCATTCCGGCCGAGGCCGGGTATCGGACGACGGAAATCGCCTCCAGCCGGCCTTAGCGCGGGTCGAGATTCTGCCTGATTGCCGGGCGGCAGCCCGGGCGGTGCCTGAACTCCGTGCCGTGCAGGTCGTCCGTGGCCTGCTTTTTGGCTTGGCTGCTTCAGACGAATCCGGGTTAGCTGGCAGCTCTCGAACGATGCGACGATGGCCGCTCGGTGCCTCGGGCCTGCCCGTCAGCGTGCTTTCGTCAAGGTGCCGAGATGAGTGATCTGCCCCAGCTGACCAAGGCCGAGATCGTGGTGGTCGCCGAGTCGAACGACTTCCGGCGAGCGGACGGAGTGGCGCCGCTCGAGCGCAATCCGGCGCTCGATCAGGCGGCGCGTCTCTTTGCGCAGTACCTCGCGAAATCCGGACGGTTCGGGCACGAAGCCGATGGACGGACGCCGTCCGCGCGCGTGCAGGAAGCCGGCTACGAGCACTGTGCGGTGGCGGAGAACCTGGCTTCGGCCACGGTGCGTCAGGCGACCACGATCGAGGGGCTCGCGAAGACGGCGACCGAGGGCTGGAAGGAGTCGCCAGCGCACCGACGCAATCTGCTGCTCGCCCACATGACGGACGTCGGCGTCGGCGTCGCGCGGGCGCCTGGCGCCGAAGCGAAGTACGTGATCGTCCAGGTGCTGGCGCGGCCGAAGCGGTTTGCGTTCACGTTCTCGATCGCCAACAAAAGTCCTGAAACGGTGACCTACGAATTTGCCGGCAAGACGCATCAGATCGCATCGAGCGAGACGGCGACACACGAGGCTTGCGATCCCGACAAGCTCACCTTCAAGGCTGCGGGCAACTGGCTCAGCGGGACGCGCATCGGCACTGAATACACGCCGATGGATGGCATGAGCTTCGTACTCCGGCATGGCTCCGACGCGCGTGTCCGGGTCGAAGTGCGCAACTGACGCGCGCCGCCGACGGACGGGTTTCAGACGGCCGGTGCCATTGCCCGACTTGCCGTCACGTAGGCGATCATCCGCGAGCGCACGTCAGGCATACCGATCTCGCGCGGATTGAGGACGCGGGTTTCCAGGAAGTGGCCCGTCAGTGCGAATCCGTCCCGGAGGTCGGTGTCGGTCACGGTCGGGGCTTGCCCGCGCCGGGCCAGGAACTGCGGCAGGGCGAGGAGGCGATCCCGGTAGGGCTCGCCGGCAGATGCGGAGACGGCACGCCCGGTGCGTGGCGAGACGTAGATGAGCTGGTCGTTCGCCCCAGTCGCCGCGCACTCGGTCAGGTCGAGGCCGAAGCCCAGCTCGGTGAGGAGCGCCAGTTCCCAGCGCACCATGAGCGCCGGCCAGACTGTCGGATCGTCGAGAAAACCGAGGACGAAAAGCGTGATCTCGTAGAGCGTCGGGTGCGGATCGCGCTCCGGCAGCAAGCGGGCCAGCATCGCGAGCGAGGAGAGCGCGGCAAGGCGGCCGGGATCGCCATCGGCCATCGCTTCAGCCGCGTAGCCGCGGCGGAGTTCCAGGTTGAAATGCCCAAGCTGCTCGGCGAGGCGGCTCTTCCAGACGACATCGACATGGTTGCCGGTCTGGAGCACCGGACGCAGGCGTCGCGACCGGCCACCGTGGACGAAACCGGTATGACGGCCGTGGGCACGTGTCAGGAGTTCGACCACGGCAGCGGTTTCGCCGTGCGGGCGCACTCCGAGCACGATGCCTTCATCCGTCCAGTTCATGACGGCGAACCTACCGCGACTCGGCGGTCACGCCTACTGCGGCCCTGACGGCCATCAGGTCACGGTCAGGCGGCGATGGGCGTTCATCGGAATGAGGCCACGCACACGGGCGATCTGCGCCGGGTCGATGTGGGCAGTGGCAAAGCCTATGCCGTCGGAGCATCGAGCGACCACGTGGCCCCAGGGATCGGCGACGAGGCTGTGGCCGTAGGAGAGCCGCGTGCCGCCCTTGCCGTCGACGAACGGGCCGTACTGGCCGGGCGCGACGACATAGCATTGGGTCTCGATGGCGCGCGCCCGCAACATGACCTCCCAATGGTCCTTGCCGGTCTGCACCGTGAACGAAGAGGGGACCATGATGATGTCGGCGCCCGCTTTGGCGAGCGTCACGTAGAGTTCGGCGAAGCGCATGTCGTAGCAGATCGTGCAGCCGACCTTCAGCCCCTCGAGATCGTAGAGTACCACGTCTTCGCCCGGCCGGATGGTATCGCTCTCGTTGTAGGCCACGCCGTCGGGCGCGGTGATGTCGAACATGTGGATCTTGCGATAGCGCGCGATCTCTCGCCCCTCGCGATCGAACACGCAGGTGGTGTTGTAGACCTGCGACGTGGACCCCGGGATGGTCTCGATCATGCTACCGCCGTGAACCCAGATGCGGTGCCGGCGGGCCAATGTCGCGAGGACCTCCCAGGCATCGCCGCCGGGGATGCTGTCGGCCGCCTTGACCTTGTCCGACGTGGTGCCGCCGCGCCAGCTCCAGACCTCGGGCAGGACGACGACGTCGGGCCGGTCGGCTGCGACGGCGCGCTCGATCAACTCCGTCGCCTGCCGGATGTTGGCTGCCTTGTCGCTGATCGAGTTGGTCTGGATCACCGAAATCTTCATGCGCGCTCTCCGTTCGTGTTCGCCGGATCATACACGGCCTCGCCCTTCGTCAAGGGCTGTGCTCGAATGACGGCCGACCGAGCCATCCCCGATCGCAAGGAGCGTTGCCGATGCCCGAACTCAAGTCCGAATTCCTGTTCACGTTCACGATCCGTGTGACGGCGCTGCACGACATCGGTGGCGCACCGGCCGGAACGCTCCACATCGACATGCTGGGCGCGGGCACGTTCAAGGGGCCCCGTCTCGAGGGCGAGGTGCTGGGCGGAGGCATGGACATGAAGCGGTTGCGCGGTGACGGCGCCATGAGCCCGAACGTGCGGCTGGTGCTCCGGACGACCGACGACGCGCTGATCTTCATGCACTATCAGGGTGTCCGGCATGGCCCGGCCGACGTCATGGCGCGGATCGCTGCCGGGGAAGAGGTCGATCCGGGCTCCTACTATCTCCGGAACACGCCGTACTTCGAGACATCGGCGGCCAAGTACGACTGGCTCAACCGGATCGTCGCCGTCGGCGTCGGGCGGCGGATGCCCGATCATGCGAGCTACGACGTGTTCCAGATCCTCTGACGACCCGTCTGCGTCAGGTGTCGTGGCTGCGGAGGTCGTCGATCGCGAGTGCTGCGCGAATGTCGGCGGTCCGCTCCGCCTTCCACGGCTCGAGCGGGATGCCGGTGCCGTCGGCGACCTTCACGACGGCATTGAACGATGCGACGGTGGCCGCCGCATCGACCAGGGCCGCATCGCCGAGGGCGTGGCGGAGCGCCCGGCGCGCCGATGTCGGGTCGGCGTCGCCATCGATCACAGCCTCGACGAATGCGATCAGCACGTCGCCACCGGGTACACCGCTGGCACCGCCGTCACCGCTGGTGATGGCTGCCAGATCGTAGTCGTCACCGTTTGCCTTGCTGCTCTCACGGAGCAGTGCCGCATGGCTGGTGGTTCAATAATAACATCGGTTGAGAGCCGACGCGCGGGCGGCGACCAGTTCGATCTGGCGATGGGTGATGGCGCGCGGCTCGATCGCGAAGTCGCGGATCTCGTGGTCCTTCAGGTACAGTTCCACGTCGAGGTCGAAGAAGTTGACCACCTCCTGCGGCACGAGGCTCAGGGCGCGGTGGATGTTCTTGTCGCCGTGGAGGGGATAGGGGTTGGGATCGCCCGCTTCGATCGCCTCCGGTGCGAGGGTCGCCACGGCGGCTAGGTCGCGACGGGCGCCGCGTGGACGGTGACGCGTCGGGGCACCGGGGATCGGCGCGGGGAGGGGCCGCATCGGCCGGCCGAGCGCGCGGTCGAACGTGTCGAGCGCGGTGATGGTCGCTGCTATACCGACGATCTCGACGTAGCGCTCTTCGCCGAGGGGACCGTCGCTCAGCTCGCGCACCCAGCGGCTCGTGATGCGCGAGGCGTCCGTCGTCAGGCGGTGGATCGCCTCGACCGCCTCGGGCAATAGGTCGGTCGCGGCGTCGTGGTCGCCCGTTCGGGCGTAGGGTGAGAGATCGCCTTTGCGCGCCTTGCAGAGGCTGCAGGCGGACGCGTGGCGGCATTCGGTGGCGATGGCGAGGCGTTCGGCGCCTGTCCACCAGGTTCCTGGCGATGCGAGCCGCTGCCATGCCACTTCCAGGGCTTCGGCAAGCGCCGGGCGTATCGGCATGGCCTCGCCATCGACATCGATCGTCGTCATCGCGCGCTGCTCCTGGATGGGGCGGACGTTACGGATTCAGACTAGCGCATGCCGGCGGTCCGCGCATCACCAGCGCAGCGCCTGCATGGCCGCGACGGGCGGGCTGCGGTGGCCGTCGAAGAGCTTTGCGAGGTGCCCGGCGTCGGCGGTCGCATCGGCAGCGACATGGAGGGCGCTCGCCACAAAGACGCAGCGCAGCCCTTCATTGGCCGCGCCTTCGACATCGGTCCTGATCCCATCGCCGATGGCGAGGATGCGGTCCTTCGGCGGGCGCGTGCCGCGCGCCCGGGCGATGGCTGCGTAGGCGCGGGCGTAGATCGCGTCATAGGGTTTGCCGGCATAGATCACGGACCCGCCGAGGGACTTGTAGATCTCGGCGAGGGCGCCCGCGCACGGCACCAGCCGCGGGCCCCGCTCCACCATCAGATCGGGATTGGCGCAGATCAGCGGCACGCGGCGCGCGGCCAAGGCGACAAGGGTGTCGCGGTAGTCTTCCGGCGTTTCGTTCTCGTCGTCGAAGAGGCCGGTGCAGAGGACCACCTCGGCGCTGTCGGCATCGGTGAGCGTGACGTCGAGGTCGCGGACGAGGGCTGCGACGCGCTCGGGGCCCAGATGAAACAGGCGCCGGCCGGGATACTCGGCCACGATGCTGCGCGAGACGTCGCCCGATGTGATGATCTCGTCGTAGGCCTCACGCGGGATGCCGAGGCGCTCCAGCATGCGCGCCACCGCCTCGGCCGGGCGGGGCGCGTTGGTGACGAGGACGACGCTGCCGCCCGCCTTGCGAAACCGGACGCAGGCCGGCCCGGCGGTCGGGAAGGCGTGGAGGCCGTCGTGCAGCACACCCCAGATGTCGGAGATCCAGGCGTCGGATGTGGCGGCGAGGCCGGCAATGCTGTCGAGCAGGGGGAGGGAATTCGGGACCACGGTGAACCTCGCGCTCTGCGGCGGGCGCCGCATCTGATCGCCCGGCGCATCCGCTAGCAGATCCGGCCGTGCCTGAGCAGCCTTTCGCGTCAGGCGGCCCGGCGCTCGCGTTCGATCTCGACCGACCGTGGTCCCCCGAACAGGGCGCCCTGGCCGAGCAGTGCGCCGAAGCCCAGGATCTTGGCGAGGTCCCGCTCCTCGACGATGCCCCCGACGATGAGGCCCAATCCCACGCCTGACAGATGGCGGCAGATGTCGGCGGCGGGGATACGGCCGTCGGGGGTCGGGAGCCCATCGAGGAACACCGACGCGTCGAGCTTGATGAAGTCGAAACCGTGCTGCTTCAGCCGCTCGAAGTCCATGTCGAGATCGGTCACGTCACGGAGCGCGAACTTGAGGCCGATGGCCGCCATGCCGGAAACCGTCCGCCAATGGGTATCGGTGAAATTCCGCGCTTCGGCCTGGGCAAACGTGAGCACCAGGCGGGTTGCGCGGCCTTCCTCGCCCGCGAGGATCTCGGCGAAGGTCTCGGAGAACGCGGCGTCGGCGAGGCTCTCGCCGGCTACGGCCGAGAAGAGCGACGCGCGGGAGCCGCGCGCCCGAAGGCGATGGAGCACGTCGGAGGCGCGAGCGAGCTTTGCCGCGTCGATCCGCGCCAGCAGGCCGGTGCCGGCCGCCGTTGGCTCGTACTCCTCGGGGGCGAGTTCCGTCGCCGTGCCAGTGATGAGGCGCACGGACAGCTCGAAATGGCGTGCCTTACGGTCCGACAGGCCGAGGATGGGATCGAGGCAGACGTCCATCCGGTTGGCTTCCACGGCCTCGGCGATCAACGCCAGATGGCCGTAGGGCGCCATCTGCCCGGACCCGGCCACGGCTGCCGTCTGGGCAAGCTCCCCAGCGAATACCTCCTCGGTATGGGGTGTTGCCTTAGGGGCGCTGGCGCGCAACGGCGGCGGTTCGCTGCTGCGGGCGGCCACAGGCGGAGCTGCGGTTTCAGGCTGATGCAACTTGGCCGCCAATTGCTCGATGAGCGTCTGCATGGTGTCGAGATCGAGGGGGGCCGTCGGCACGTTGGGGTTGGCGCGCGGCCAGTCGCCCAACTCCGGACGTGCCATGGACCTCGGAGCGCCGTCGTCCGCCGGCATCTGGAGGCCTTCGAGCGCCGGGTGGAGCGCGGGCGGCGTCGGGGTCGCGACCAGGGGGGGCTGCTCATCGGGGATACGGTTGACCGGCGCGGCCGACGGCAACGGCGAGGGATGGCCTTCGATCATAGGCAGCGGGCCGGCCGGGACTGCGGCGGCAGCGGCCCCAGGTGCGGGCGCGACGTCGGCGACCTTGGCCACAGGCTCCCGGTGTGTGCCGGGCCGCAGAGACCAGAACGGCGCCATGGCGGCTGGATCGTCGAGATCCACGGGGGCCGTCGGCGTTGCGAGGGGCTGCGGCGCCCGCGCCATCGCGACGGGCGATGGTCCGGGTGGCGTGTCAGGCAGGGGGCGGGGCTTCTGACCTGCGACGTCGAGAGCGCGGCGAGAAATGGGGGGCGGAACCCACCGGGGCGACGGTGTCGCTGCGGGCGACGTGCGTGCATCGTCTGCGGCAGGTGACGGCGGCATGGCCGCATTCTCGCGGCGAGAGCGAGGCAGAGCCCCGATCTCGGCGCGCAACGCTTCGATTTCGGCATTGAGGCGCGACACCGTGCTGCGGCGGCGCAGAACGGCGTTGGTGGCGACAAGGATCGCGAGCGTGGTCATCGCTGCGAGCGCGGCCACCTGGGGGGGCGTTTCGGCGACGATGTGCACCGTCGCTCCCAGCAGTCCTGCTGCGGCGGTGAACATCAGCATCAGGCCAGCTTCGCCAGCCGCGACCGGCGACGTTTGGCGACGATCGTCGAAGGACACGTGAGGATCTCGCATGGGGCTGCTCGCAGAATCGTTCATCCACAGCGATGTCAGTGCGCTTTGCCACGTCGGAGCAATCGGGCCGCGGCGCTCATCTACAGTTTCGTTGGTGTGGATGCCTGCATTCGTTGGCGGTCGGGGCTTATGGGCCACACCTATCAACGTGCTTTGTCGGTGTGATGCAGGAAGAACGACAACGGGCGGCGGAGCAGGTCCGCCGCCCGGCAGGGCACAGCCGAAAACTCCCTGCGCTGTCAGGCGACCGCCTTCAGAACGCGCCCGATCCGATCCGTGATCTCGTCGATCTGGGTTTCGGTGACGATCAGTGGCGGCGCGACCACGAGCGTGTCGGAGGTGACGCGCACGTAGAGATCGTGGTCGTGGTACATGCTTTCGAGGGCGTCGTAGCCGCGGACGCCGGGCTTGCCCGGAATCGGCTCGAGGTCGATGCCGCACATGAGGCCGATCGGGCGGATGTCGACGACGTTCGGCATCCCCTTCAGGCTCATCATGGCATCGGCGAACTTGCCCTCAAGACTGCGGGCGCGCTCGAACAGGCCTTCCTCACGATAGATGTCGAGCGTCGCGAGGCCGGCAGCGACCGCCAGCGGGTGGCCGGAGTAGGTGTAGCCGTGGAACAGCTCCACCATGTGCTCGGGGCCGTTCATGTGGGCCTCGTAGATGCCCTTGCGCACGAGCACGCCCGACATCGGTACTGCCGCGTTGGTGACACCCTTCGCGAAGGTGATCATGTCCGGCACGATGCCGTAGCGCTCGGAGGCGAAGCAATGGCCGAGGCGCCCGAAGCCCGTGATGACCTCGTCGAAGATCAACAGGATGCCGTGCTGCTCGGTGATCTGGCGCAGCCGCTCGAGGTAGCCCTTCGGCGGCGGGATGCAGCCGGTGGAGCCGGCAGTCGGCTCGACAATGACGGCGGCGATCGTCGAAGCGTCGTGCAGCCCGATGATACGGAGGAGGTCGTCCGCCAATTCGGCGCCCCACTCTGGCTCCTGCTTCGAGAAGGCCTGCTTCGAGCGATTGTAGGTCGTCGGCAGGTGGTCGACGCCCGCCAGCATGTTGCCGAACATCTTGCGGTTGGCCACCATGCCGCCGACCGAGATGCCGCCGAAGCCGACGCCGTGATAGCCGCGCTCGCGGCCGATGAAGCGGGTGCGCTGGCCTTCGCCACGATTGCGGTGATAGGCGAGCGCCACCTTGAGGGCGGTGTCGACGGCCTCGGAGCCCGAATTGGCGAACAGGCAGTAGTCGAGATCGCCCGGCGCCAGGAGTGTCAGGCGGCTCGAGAGTTCGAAGACGGCCGGGTGGGCGTACTGGAAAGGCGGTGAGAAATCGAGGGTGGCGGCAGCGTGCTGGATCGCCTTCACGATCTTGTCGCGGCCGTGGCCGGCGTTGACGCAGAAGAGCCCCGACGTGGCGTCGATGACCTTGCGGCCGTCGGGCGTCATGTAGTGCATGTCCTTGGCGCCCGAGAACAGGCGCGGACGCTTCTTGAACGACCGATTTGGGGTGAACGGCAGCCAGTATGGCTCGAGCTCGTTCGGCTTCATGTCGAGGGGTGCCATCGTGATCTCCATCTCGGCGCTCAGTCCACTTCGGACCGAGGGTAGCAAAGGAGGACCTGGGCGCAAACGTCGTTTTCGCGGTCTGGAATCAATGACGGCCGCGGACTAGGGTGCCCGCGGCCGGATCAAGAGAGGCGCGTCGGATTACTTCAGCGGCTCGTATACAGCTTCCGGGCGGCCGAGCTTGAACGTCAGGCGGGCGGCGACGGAGTGGATCGACGTATCCACGTCGACGGTCGAGTCGACGCCGAGCGGCGTGGCGGGGAGACTGACGACGGGAACGGACACGTTTCGGTCGAGCGCCACATAGTTATACTCGAGCCCCAGGATCACGCCGTTCATGAGTTCCCGCTCGAGACCGGCACCGACAGTCCAACCGTTATGAATGCCGCGCTCCGAGAACCCGAAATTTGGCGGCACACCATCGTTTGCGTCGAGGGTCATCATCGCGCCAGCGTAGCCACCCTTGACGTACGCGTGCCACTGGTCCCAAGCGTACCCTGCGCGCATGGTTGCAGTCATCAGCCAATCCAGTTCGGTCCTGATCTGACCGAGGCCGGGCGCCCAGAGGTCGAGCCCACCGATCGTATGCGAGCCGAGGCCACTCGACAGAGACACCTCCGCGCCGATGACGAACTGACCGAACTGATGCTGGATGCCGATGTGGCCGCCAAGCAGCGCGTCGTCGATACTAAATCCAGCTGCTGCGGGAGGATTGCCGAATGGGTAGGCAAGCGTCCAATCGGAGTCAGCCCACGAATAACCGCCGTGTACACCGGCGTAAAGGCCGCCCCAACGGCCCTGAGCGTCGGCTGACGGCGCGATCCCGAAGGAAGCGGCAGCCAGCACGACGCCAACGATACCCTTGCGAAGCATAGATCCGCTGAATCCCATTTTTCCAATCCCCCGATCAAGCCTTTGGTCGCCGCAACAAGACACGTGCAACGTGCTGAAAATGCAGATCTCGATCAACGCGAGTTCGTGATTGTCAAGGTTTTATCAACACTTGAGTCGCGAGGTGATGGCAGATCGACAATCTAAGATGGGTTTTAAGCGATTCCTCGCTCGCTGGGGTTGTCGTAAGGGGCCACGCCCTGCCACGCGGCAGCCTGGATCAAGCCGACCCGCCGCATTGATGGCGACGGCGGGTCTCGGGCTGGCCGCTGTGGCGTCCGTAGTGTCCCCGATCGTCAAGCCCATGCCACCCGGGCGCCCGATTCCGGTCCCGGCGCGACCCGAATCAGGGGCGATGACAGGGGCCGTTCGATTATGGCCGGAGCTGGCGTCGTATGCCCGCCGAGGCCGCGCGGTTTAGATCTCGTTAGGAGCGAATCGCGTCTTGTCAGCCCGTCGGCGGCGTGTCGAAAGTGATGTGCGCCGCGCATCGCGTGGAGAGGGGACCATGTTGATCAGCACACTCGACGATGTCGAGTTCGCACCAGAGTATCCGGAACTGGCGGGGCGTCGCATTCTCGTATCCGGAGTTGCCGGTGCGGTGGGCATCGACGTGGTTCGAGCGTTCGCCGAGGCGGGAGCCCGGCTCATCGTCCAGGCCGTCGAGGATTCGCCCGAGACCCTCGCGATGGCCGAGATCATCGCGCCGCATGCGATGGACGTCCATCTCGTCACTGGCCCCATCGAGGGAGCCGAGGCCATGCTGCGCTTCGCGCGGGATGCCGCGCAAAGGTTCGGCGGGCTGGATTGCGTGATCAACCTAGCACAATGCCCGGATGCCCGGGCCTCCGCGACGGGAAACGACGTGGAGCGTCTCGTGTCGGATGCGCTCGCGATGCCGGTGCTCGCAACGCGCGTCGCCGTCAACCGGATGCGCACCATGATGGCCGTCGGATCGATCGTGAACGTGCTGATCCCGGCGCAACGGGGTGCCGCTGCCGGACAGCTTCTGGAAGCGATCGCCCGCAATACTCTGGCGTCCTTCACGCGCAACGAGGCCGAGGCCGCAAGTGTCGACGACATCCGTATCAACGCCATCGTACCGCTCTCCTTCGCGTCAGACCGGGATGGGGCGATCGGGGGGGCGGCGGACGTTGCAACCCTGGCGCTCCACCTCGCCAGCGGGCGCTCGCACGATCTTTCGGGGCTGGTCTTCGAGGCCTATTGCGGCTGAGCCGCAGGTCGCGCCCGTCGCAGGCCACTGATCACGATGGCCTCCGATGGCGCTTGACACCAGGCCTGCCACACCGTAGCAACGGGGCCTCGCCGGGGCAGCGCCCCGACGCCATGCGCGGGCGTAGCTCAGTTGGTTAGAGCGCCGGCCTGTCACGCCGGAGGCCGCGGGTTCAAGTCCCGTCGCTCGCGCCACTTCCTCCTCGATAAGTCGATTGTGACATCATCCTCGCCGCGGCATGCGGAAGGGCAGCATCGCCTGGACGATCGGCTGCGAGAAACGGGTCAACGACAGCGATTCGTGTACCGATGTCGTGCGCTTGCCGCCGAGGTCGTGTTCGATGAGAGAGCGGGCATAGAACGGGCCGTCCTCCCAGCTCTGCAACAGGCGTGGCACGGTGCCTGGGGTGGCCCTTGCAACCAGCGGCATGCGCCAGAGCGTGGTGCCGATCGGGACCAGGGCATCGCTGCCGCCTCCCGGCGGTTCCACCTTCGGGCCGCCATCGGCGCCATACGTCGCCCGCAGCCCGTGGCGGCTCCCGTCGGATACGATCACGTCGTAGTCGATCGCGGTCCGGTCGGGCTCGATCGAGCGTGACCACGTCCACGAGCGGAAGGCCGCCTCGAGCGGTTCGCTGCCGCGATTGTGGTCGACATAGGCGTGGCCGGTCCAGCCGGGGCCCTCGCTGTCCATCGCGACGCGCACGCGGGCGAGGGGCGCGACCGGGTGCCAGACGTGCCTGCCCGAAGGGTGGATCGCAAATGCGGTCATGCCCGGCGAGATTGGCGTTACCGTGATCGTGCCGCGGACCCGGCGTGGAACCGGAACCGCCATCTCGTCGACGTGGACGACAAGATCGCCGTTGGCACTCCATGCGAGAGAGCTCGGCCCGACCGCAAGGCTCTCTGCCGTGCGCGCGAGCCGGCGTCGGCCGCGTTCGGTCATGGTCCAGCGGTAGCCTGCGTCGCCGTAGAGGGCGACGTTGATGGCGCAGTGGTTTTCCGGGTCGGCTGGGCCCCACCTGCGCCGGGTGGCGTAGTAGGGCGAGAACACGCTTCCGACGAAGGCGATCAGCGTCAGGCCGTGGCGGCCATCGTCGCTGAGTGCATCGAGATACCACCAGGCGTAGCCGCCGGGCTCGACGGTCAGATCGAACGGCGGTCTTTCAGCCACGCTTGTGCCGCCAAACGTCCCGACAGGGCTGCCATCGGCAGGCCGGCTCCCGGGTGGACGCTCCCCCCGGTGAGATACAACCCCGGCAGTTTCGTCCGCGCGCCCGGGCGACGGAACGAGGCCGTCCAGCCGTGAGACGCCATCCCGTAGATCGCCCCGTCCGTCCCGGGATAGCGGGCCGCGAACGTCGCCGGGCCGGCGTGCATCTCGCCCGTCACCTCCAGCCGGAGACCGCAGCGCTCCATCGTCCTCATCATCGCGGTGCGGCATGCTTCGATGTCCTCCGGACGGGCGAGTGACCTGCCGGCGTCGGCGGGTGCGTTGACGATCATGAACAGGCGTTCCCGCGCGGGCGGCGCCGATCCTTCGTGGCGGTCCGCGGCGCAGACATAGACGGTCGGATCGGATGGCGTCCGACGGCGCGTGAACAGGTCGTCGAACTCCTGCTTCGACGCCTCTGAGAAAAAGACCGTGTGGTGCGCCAGCGGAAAGCCGTCCGCCCGGGCCGCGAAGCCCCACGTCGCCGCGGAGAGGGAGCGCGGCAGCATGCCGTCGGCGGCGACCGCGGACCGTGCCGGCGCGCCCATGAGGCCGCTCGCGAGCGCGCCCACGTCGCCGTTCGACATGACGGCCGTCGCGGCGATCCTCTCACCGGTCGAGAGCACGACTCCCGACGCCCTGCCGTTCTGCGCCAGGATTTCCCTGACTTCGACGCCGTAGCGGATCGTCGCTCCGCTGCGCGTCACGGCGCCGGCGAGCGCATTGGCGAGAGCCCGCATTCCCCCCGTGACGATCCACACGCCCTGCATCTCGACATGGGGAATGAGAGCCAGCGTCGCGGACGCCTCGAAAGGCGACGAGCCGCAGTATGTGGCGTAGCGGCCGAAGAGTTGGCGCAGGCGTGGGTCGGGGAAGTAGGTGCCGAGCAGATCCCAGAGGGTCGTGAACGGCGCAGATGACACGAGCCCGGCGAGCCCTCGCAAGCCGGCCGATCGCGCCATCGACACCGGCGTCGGCCGTTCGGCCTCCATGAACAGCGGGTTCATCGTCTCGTAGACCTTGCCGGCATGAACGCAGAAAGCATCGAAGCCCTTGGTGGCGGCGCTGCCGGCAAAGCGTCCGATGGCGTCGCGCGAGGCCATGCGGTCGGCGAAGAGGTCGAGGTGGCCATCGCTCGACCAGGCGTGACGCGCGAGCAGGTGGGCGCGTTCGACGGCGACGTGGCTGGACAGGGACAATCCGCAGTCGGCGAACAGACGCTCGAACACGTGCAGCATCGTCAGGACGGTCGGGCCGCAGTCGATCGCGAGGCCTTCGATGTCCATGGTGCGCATCTTGCCGCCGGCCGTCGCTTCCTTCTCGAGGACGACGACCTCGACGCCCTGCGATGCGAGCAGCATGGCGGACGCCAGACCGCCGACGCCGCTGCCGATCACCACGATCCTGTCATTGGTCATCGAGGCTCCATTCGAGACACGAAATGCACAATAGATGTTACATATTGTCTGGTGAATGCAATGGACATATCACTTTTCGGAATGACGTCCATTCTCTCCTCTCGAACGAAGGCGCCGACGCATGGTTGAGCCTATTCCGCGGCGTCGGTCGCCTCTCGAGCAGATCCGGATGCGTATCGAGGATGCGATCCTCGGCTGGCGCGACCGCAAGCTCGCCGATCCGGTGTTCCAACGCTGGGCGTCGCGTTTTCCGCTGACGCGGCGGGTTGCGACGCGTCGCGCGCAGGCGGCGTTCGATCTCTGTGCGGGCTTCGTCTATTCGCAGGCGCTGCTCGCGACGATGCGTTGCGGCTTGCTCGCTTGCGTTTCGAAGGGGCCGGTCGCGATGGAGGACGCCATCGCCGCGACGGGGCTCGGGGCGGACCGTGCGCGCCTTCTCATCGATGCGGCGATGGCGCTGGATCTCGTGGAGGCGCGCGCGGGCGGGCGGGTCGGCCTCGGATCGCTCGGGGCTGCGATCTCGGCCAATTCGGGCGTGGCGGCGATGGTCGAGCATCATGGGATGGTCTACTCGGATCTTGCCGATCCCGTGGCGCTGCTGCAGGGGCGCGCCGACGTTTCGGGGCTCCGGCGCTTCTGGCCCTACGCCGGCGAAGACGACGAGTTCTCGGTCGTCGCCGACGACGCGGCGCGATACTCGGCGCTCATGACGGCCTCGCAGGCGATGCTCGCTGAAGACATCATCGCGGCTTATCCGTTTGCCCGGCACAAGAGTGTGCTCGACATCGGCGGTGGTGAGGGCGCGTTCCTGACGGCGCTCGGGCGCAGCGTGCCAGGACTAGCGCTCACTCTCCTGGATCTGCCGCCGGTGGCCGCGCGCGCTGCGGCGGGGTTCGAGGTGGCCGGGTTCGGAGCGCGCGCTCGGGCGATCGGGGGCAGCTTCGCGGACGGCAGGCTTCCGGCCGGGCATGACCTGATGACGCTGGTGCGTGTCGCCCACGATCACGACGATTCCGTGCTGGTGCCGCTACTCCGCAACATTCACGCCAGCCTGGAGCCCGGTGGCGTGCTCCTCGTCGCCGAGCCGATGGCGGGCGTTGCGCAGTCGCGACGCGTCGCGGATGTCTATTTCGCCTTCTATCTCCTGGCGATGGGCAGTGGCCAGCCGCGTTCGTTCGAGCGCTTCCGGGACTTGCTGCGCGACGCAGGCTTTACCGACGTCAGGCGCGTCCCGACGGCGCGCCCCATGCTGGTCAGCATGCTTTCGGCTCGCCGGTAAATCGTTTCTGACGAACAACATGTAAAAAAAGATTGACAGTTTATTGTGTCCAGTTAGGCTTTCAATCTGCGGCGAGCGAATAGTCAACTGTTGCTTGCTTTCCGGGCGGGGCGTGACGGGGCGATGCAAACACCAGCGATCATTCTTGAAAGACCGGGCGAGCTAGGGCTTGGAAGCGCCACATTGCGTGAACTTTCATCAGATGACGTGCTCGTCGATGTGGAATGGACAGGCATCAGCTCCGGTACGGAGCGGCTGCTCTGGTCCGGCCGCATGCCGGATTTTCCCGGGATGGGCTATCCTCTGGTGCCGGGATACGAGACCGTCGGGCGCGTCTGCGCTCAGTCGGCATCGGCGTCTGTTGCCGCAGGGACGCGCGTCTTCGTTCCAGGCTCCCATTCCTATACGGATGTCCGCAGCCTTTTCGGAGGTGCGGCGCGCCGGCTCGTCGTCGAGGCTCGCCGCTGCGTCGTTCTCCCCGACGCGGTGGCCGAGAGCGGGACGCTGTTGGCTCTTTCGGCTACGGCCTATCACGCCATGCTCGGCGGTCAGGAAGCCCCGGACCTCATCGTCGGACACGGAGCGCTCGGGCGGCTGCTTGCACGGCTATCGCTCGCGATGGGGGCGGCCGCGCCCGTGGTGTGGGAGCGCGAGGCGGGCCGCAGGGATGGCGCGACCGGCTATCCCGTCGTCGACCCGGGCGACGACGATCGGCGCAATTATCGGCGCATCTTCGATGTCAGCGGCTCGGTCGACGTGCTCGACACGCTCGTGCAGCGATTGGCTCCGGGTGGAGAGATCGTGCTCGCGGGCTTTTATGAAAAGCCCATTCAATTCGCGTTCGCGCCGGCCTTCATGAAAGAGGCTCGATTGCGCATCGCAGCTCAATGGCAGCCCTCCGATCTCGAAGCCGTCGTCGCGCTCGTCGCGAGTGGGCGGCTTGAACTCGGGGGCATCCTCACTCACTCGGTCGATGCGGGACGGCCATCGGATGCTTATCGGCAAGCCTTCGAGGATCCCGACTGTCTGAAAATGTGTCTCGATTGGAGATCAATCTCATGAGCGCTTCTTGTGGTGCCGCTGTCGGCATGCTCGACATGCAAGTGCATGCGGATCGTCTTCGGATGGAAGCGGCCGAGGAGCCCGCGCAAGTCGCGACGGGCGTCCCGACGAAAACGACGCAGATCATCGCGATCTACGGGAAGGGCGGCATCGGCAAGAGCTTCACGCTCGCCAACCTCTCCTACATGATGGCGCAGCAGGGCAAGAAAGTGCTGCTGATCGGCTGCGATCCGAAGAGCGATACGACGTCGCTTCTGTTCGGTGGCCGCGCCTGCCCGACCATCCTCGAGACGTCCGCCCGCAAGAAGGCGGCCGGAGATCAGGTCGCAATCGGCGACGTCTGCTTCAAGCGCGATGGCGTCTTCGCCATGGAACTCGGCGGGCCCGAGGTCGGCCGCGGTTGTGGCGGTCGTGGGATCATTCACGGCTTCGAGCTCCTCGAGAAGCTCGGCTTTCACGAGTGGGGCTTCGACTACGTTCTTCTCGATTTCCTCGGCGACGTCGTCTGTGGCGGGTTCGGCCTGCCGATCGCCCGGGACATGTGCCAGAAGGTCATCATCGTCGGCTCGAACGATCTCCAGTCGCTCTATGTGGCCAACAACGTGTGTTCGGCCGTCGAATACTTCCGCAAGCTCGGCGGCAACGTCGGCGTGGCCGGGATCGTGATCAACAAGGACGACGGCACGGGCGAGGCGCAGGCCTTCGCCGATGCGGCCGGCGTGCCGGTGCTGGCAGCCATTCCCGCGCATGAAGATATCCGTCGCAAGAGTGCCAGCTACGAAATCATCGGCAGGCCCGGTGGCCGCTGGTCGGAAGTCTTCGAGGGCCTGGCCCAGAACGTCGCCGACGCACCGCCGCTCAGGCCGAGCCCGCTGTCGCAGGATGCGCTGCTGGCGTTGTTCAAGACCGAGCAGGCCGGGCGCGATGTGCGGCTCGAGCCGGCGACGACCGAAGACATGTGTGCGGCCACGGTCGAGAACAGGCGCTCGCTCGAAGTGATCTATGACGCGGTGTGAGACCGGTTGGAGAAGCCATTGACTCCAGGAGGTCAGGGATGACGCCGAGTGTGACTGCGACAGTGCCGGTTCCGGATAGCGACGCCCCTCAGGCAGCGCCTGCTCCGTCCATGATCGATGCGGCCGGCACCGCTCCGGTCGAGGCGAGCTGCCATGGTGGCAAGGAACAGTTGCGCGCGGCGGCGGCGGCTGCCGGGAAGGGCGAGATCATCGAGCGCTATGCACGTGACTACCCGCTCGGCCCTCACGACAAGCCGCAGAGCATGTGCCCGGCCTTCGGGTCGTTGCGCGTCGGGCTGCGCATGCGGCGGACGGCGACCATTCTCTCCGGCTCGGCCTGTTGCGTGTATGGACTGACTTTCACCTCACACTTCTATGGTGCGCGACGGTCGGTCGGCTACGTGCCGTTCGACAGCGAGTCACTCGTCACCGGCAAGTTGTTCGAAGACATTCGCGACGCTGTCTACAAGACGGCCGATCCCGAGAAGTACGATGCGATCGTCGTGACGAACCTCTGCGTTCCGTCGGCGTCGGGTGTACCTCTGCAATTGCTGCCGCGGCAGATCAACGGCGTGCGCATCATCACGATCGACGTGCCGGGCTTCGGGGTGCCGACACACGCGGAAGCCAAGGACATTCTTGCCGGCGCGATGCTGTCGTTCGCCCGGAACGAGGTCCTGCAGGGGCCGGTCCAGGCGCCTCGTGCCGGCCGTAGCGAGCTGCCGCAGGTGGCGCTGATCGGGGAGATGTTTCCAGCGGATCCGATGGTGATCGGACGGCTGCTTGAGCCGATGGGCCTCGCCGCAGGGCCAGTGGTGCCGACGCGCGAATGGCGCGAACTCTACGGGGCACTGGACTGTGGTGTCGCGGCGGCGATCCACCCCTTCTATACGGCTGTCATACGCGAGTTCGAGGCTGCGGGGCGCAAGGTCATCGGTTCGGCGCCGGTCGGCGTCGACGGCACTGTGGCGTGGCTCGAGCGCATCGGTGCTGCCTACGGCGTTGCGCGCTCAGGGATCGATGCGGCCGTCAACGGGGCTGCGCTGGCGATCCGCACTGCGCTCGACACCGCACCCATCAAGGGGCGCATCACGGTCTCCGGCTATGAAGGATCGGAGTTGCTGGTCGCCAGACTTCTGGTCGAGAGTGGCGCAGACGTCCGTTATGTCGGGACCGCTTGCCCGCGCACGCCGTGGTCGGAGCCCGACCGCGAATGGCTCGCAGACAGGGGCATTACCGTCACCTATCGGGCATCGCTCGAACAGGACGTCGCGGCCGTGGAGGAATTCGCCCCGGATCTCGCGATCGGCACGACGCCGGTCGTGCAGCACGCCAAGCAGAAGGCCATTCCCGGGCTCTACTTCACCAATCTGATCTCGGCGCGGCCACTGATGGGCGCGGCCGGAGCCGGGTCGCTTGCACAGGTCGTCAATGCCGCGATGGCGGGGCGGGGCCGGTTCGAGGCGATGCGGGATTTCTTCGAGGGCGTCGGGACGGGTGATACGGCGGGCGTCTGGAGAGACGTGCCGGAAGACCGCTCCAAATTCCGTGAGATCCACAAGCGGAAGCTCGCCAAGCAACGCCAAACCCTCGAGAGCGAGGAGCTCGGCTGATGCTCATCATGGATCACGACCGGGCAGGCGGGTACTGGGGGGCGGTCTACGTCTTCACGGCGATCAAAGGCCTGCAGGTCATCATCGACGGGCCCGTCGGTTGCGAGAACCTGCCGGTCACGTCGGTGCTCCATTACACCGACGCGCTGCCGCCGCACGAGCTTCCCATCGTCGTCACAGGGCTCGGCGAGGACGAACTCGGGCAGCACGGCACGGAAGGCGCCATGCGGCGCGCGCACAAGTCGCTCGATCCGGACTTGCCTAGTGTCGTCGTGACCGGCTCGATCGCGGAGATGATCGGCGGCGGCGTGACACCCGAAGGAACAGGGATACAGCGCTTCCTGCCGCGCACCATCGACGAAGATCAGTGGCAATGCGCCAATCGCGCGATGAGCTGGCTCTGGAGTGAATTCGGAACCAAGAAGATCTCACCCGCGAAGCCCCGCAAGCCCGGGCAGAAGCCGCGCGTCAATATTATCGGGCCGAGCTACGGGGTATTCAATTCTCCGAGCGACATCGCAGAGATCTGCCGGCTGGTCGAGGGTATCGGAGCCGAGATCAATCTCGTCTTTCCGCTCGGCTCGCATCTTGCCGACGTGCCGAAACTTTTGAACGCCGATGCCAATATCTGCATGTATCGCGAGTTCGGTCGCGCTTTGTGCGAGACGCTGCAGCGGCCATATCTCCAGGCGCCGATCGGCGTTGCCAGCACGACGGCCTTCCTGCGGTCGCTCGGTGCCCTGCTCGAGCTTGATCCCGAGCCTTTCATCACTCGAGAGAAGCATACGACGATCAAGCCCGTCTGGGACCTGTGGAGATCCGTAACGCAGGATTTCTTCGGCACGGCGAGCTTCGGCATCGTGGCTTGCGAAACCTATACGCGCGGCGTGCGCTCCTTCCTGGGCGACGAACTGGGCCTGCCCTGCACCTTCGCTGTTTCGCGCCGGCCGGGCGTGAAGCCCGATAACGATCACGTCCGACAGCTCGTGCGCGAAAAGTCGCCCCTCGTTCTCTTCGGCAGTGTCAACGAGCGGATGTATGCGGCGGAATGTGGCGGGCGCTCGGCGTTCATCCCAGCATCATTCCCCGGCGCCGCGATCAGGCGGCACACGGGTACGCCCTTCATGGGTTATTCCGGGGCAACCTACCTCGTGCAGGAAGTGTGCAACGCCATGTTCGACGCGCTGTTCCACATCCTGCCGCTCGGGACGGACATGGATCGCGTCGAGGCCACGCCAACGCGCGCCCATTCAGCGGTTCCGTGGGACGAAGACGCGCGGATCGACTTCGAGCGCTACATCGAAACGCAGCCGCTTCTGGTGCGGATTTCGGCGGCCAAGACGCTTCGCGAACGGATCGAACGCCGGGCGTCGGAAGGCCGCAATGCGCGTGTCACCCATGACGACATTCGACGTGAAATAGAGCGGGTATGAGGAGAGCACCCATGAGCTGGCATATCCCTGTATCGAATTCCGGTTTCAGTCCATTCGCGTCGTCGGTCGATGAGCAGTCGCGGGCTGCGCCTTCGGTGTCGGCGTCGCGAAAGCCCAGGGGCCGCGAGCGCGCCGATTTTGCCGTGATATTCGGTGCGTGTTTCGCGGTGTTTCTCATTCTCGGGGCGCTCGAGCGCCTCAATCCCTTGTCGTGGCGAGGCCGCGCGGTGCGCCAGGGCACCTCGCTGCTACGCGATGCGCAGGCGGCCGCTCGGCGGTGCGTCGCGCTCGCATTCAAGGGATAGCGGTATTCGACGGCGGCAGTCGTGACGAAGCTCACGGTCGTCGCCGCAAAGATCGCCGAGGTGTAGTGCCTCGACGGGCCCTGCTGCCGGGATGGTGCAGCATCGGCAAAGTCGCCGAATTGAAGGAGGTTGACACATGCCAGAAAGACCAGGCGGGTCGATGTCCGGACTTACAGATGAAGAGGCAAAGGAATTCCATGGCCTCTTCATGTCCGGCTTCACCATTTTCACGGCCGTCGCCGCCGTGGCGCATTTCCTCGTCTACCTGTGGCGGCCGTGGCTGCCCAGCGTGAAGGGTTATGTCTCGGCTGCTGATCCGCAGTCCGTGGCATCGCTCGTCCAGCAGTTCTTGGCCTAAAGGGGTTGAACATGTGGAAAGTCTGGCTGCTTTTCGATCCCCGGCGTGTGCTGGTGGCGATGGCGACGTTTCTCTTCAGCCTCGCCGTGCTGATCCATTTCATTCTGCTCAGCACTGATCGGTTCAACTGGCTCGAGGGGCCGCGTGCAACACGCCCCAAGGCATCGATCGAGTCGGTCATGCCGAAAGTGGCGGTTCTGCCGGTCCAGGTTCGGATCGGTTGATCCACGACTGCCGGCGGGGGATCGGTCGGGTACGCCTGACCGTCCCTCGCCGCTTCGACCCGGCGTGGTTCGACGCTTGCCGATCGGCAACGGCTGGATCCTCTCTCAAGGGCGCTGATGGGTAGGGCACACCAATGGCTATGTTGAGCTTCGAGAAGAAATACCGCGTTCGCGGTGGAACGTTGATCGGCGGAGATCTTTTCGATTTCTGGGTCGGTCCGTTCTATGTGGGCTTTTTCGGGATCACGACGATCTTCTTCGTCATCGTCGGTGTGGGTCTCATTCTCTGGGGTGCGGCACTCGGGCCGACCTGGAACATCTGGAAGATCAGCATCAATCCGCCCCCGGCGAGTTACGGGCTGGCGCTGGCGCCGATGGCGGATGGCGGCATATGGCAGATCGTGACGATCTGTGCCATCGGAGCCTTCGGATCATGGGCACTGAGGGAAGTCGAAATCTGCCGTAAACTCGGCATCGGGTATCACGTGCCCTTCGCCTTCGGCGTTGCGATCTTTGCCTATGTGTCTCTCGTGGTCATCCGTCCCATCATGATGGGTTCATGGTCGCACGGGTTTCCGTACGGGATCATCAGTCATCTCGACTGGGTTTCGGCCACAGGCTACAAGTACGGAAATTTCCACTATAATCCTGCGCATATGATTGCGATCACGTTCTTCTTCACGACGTGCCTGGCGCTGGCGCTGCATGGTGGCCTCATTCTCTCGGCGACGAACCCGAAGAAGGGTGAGGCGGTCAAATCGCCGGAGCATGAGAACAGCTTCTTCCGCGATGCGATCGGGTATTCGGTCGGAACGCTCGGCATTCACCGCGTCGGTCTTTTCCTGGCGCTTAATGCCGGCGTGTGGAGTGCCATCTGCATCGTGATCAGCGGTCCGTTCTGGCCTGAGAACCTGCCGTGGTCCGAGTGGTGGAACTGGTGGCTGACGATGCCGATTTGGGGCCCCTGATCCGGCTGGGGTGAGTGTGCCGATCGCGGCTCGGGTTTCCTTGGAGATATGACATGGCCGAGTATCAGAACATCTTCACGCGGGTTCAGGTTCATGGACCTTACGACATGGGAGTGCCGCTGCCGCGGCGTGACGAGCCGCGGCGGGGACAGCCATGGATGTCCTATTGGATGGGCAAGATCGGCGATGCGCAGATCGGCCCGGTCTATCTCGGGACGCTCGGGCTGATGTCGATCGTCTGCGGCGTGATCGCCATCGAGATCATCGGGCTCAACATGTTGGCTTCGGTCAACTGGAATCCCCTCGAGTTCGTCCGGCGGCTGGCGTATCTGTCGCTCGATCCGCCGGCGCGGCGTTATGGCCTGTCGTTCCCGCCTCTCGCGCAGGGTGGCTGGTGGCTCCTGGCAGGTTTCTTCCTGACCATGTCGATCCTGCTGTGGTGGGCGCGCATGTATGTGAGAGCCAGAGCGCTCGGAATGGGAACACATGTCGCATGGGCCTTCGCAGCCGCGATCTGGCTGTACCTCGTCCTCGGGTTCATCAGGCCTTTGATGATGGGTAACTTCAGCGAGGCCGTTCCGTTCGGGATCTTCCCGCATCTGGATTGGACGAACTCTTTCTCGCTGAATTACGGGAACCTGTTCTACAATCCCTTCCATATGCTTTCGATCGCGTTCCTCTATGGTTCGGCACTGCTGTTCGCCATGCATGGAGCAACCATCCTGGCCGTCAGCCGCTACGGTGGAGAGCGTGAGATCGAGCAAATCACGGATCGTGGAACGGCATCGGAACGGGCCGCGTTGTTCTGGCGCTGGACGATGGGCTGGAATGCGACGATGGAGTCGATTCATCGCTGGGCCTGGTGGTTCGCAGTTCTTTGCCCTCTGACAGGCGGTATCGGTATCCTGCTGACCGGCACGGCTGTCGACAACTGGTACGATTGGGCAGTGAAGCATGCGGTGGCGCCCGCCGCGTACACGCCCAACTGAATGCGATCGGAATGAAATTGGTTCAATGACGCGAGATCGGGGCTGCCTGTCGAGGCAACTCCGATCGATCTGGAGGCTTCACATGCGGTTCGTGGTCGTCGGTCTTGCTGGTGCTCTGGCACTCGGAAGTTTTGGATCAAGTGTTCTGGCGCAAGGTAACGCCGAGGATGGCGAGGCGGTGTTCCGGCGCTGTCTGACGTGCCACAAGGTCGGGCCGGATGCCAAGAATGCGGTTGGTCCAGTCTTGAATGGCGTCATCGGCCGGCAAGCGGGGACCGTTCCGGAATTCTCGTACTCGCCGCTCAACAAGGCGGCGGGAGAGAATGGTCTCGTCTGGACGGAAGAGCTCATCTTCGAGTATCTCGCCGACCCGGCGCCGTTCCTGAAGAAGTTCCTCGCATCAAAGGGCAAGGAAGATCTTGCAACAGGCACGACGCGGATGGTGTTCAAGCTGGCAGACGAGACGGATCGGCGAGATGTGATCGCCTACCTCAAGACATTCTCGCCGGCGAAGTAAGGGCTCGCCAACCGCATTTCGAAGTCTTGCAGCGCGGGATTGGTGAATGGATGCGTTGGTCGAGCAGGCGCGGAAGACGCTGGCAGACGGATCGAAGAGTTTCGCTGCCGCTTCCAGACTGCTTGGTAGCGAACATCGCGACAGCATCGTGCTTCTCTACGCCTGGTGTCGGTACTGTGACGACACCATCGACGGGGAGTATCTGGGTTTCCGCAGCGGGGAAGAGCCTGGGCCCGCGACGGTTCGGCTGGAGGCGTTGAAGGGCGGAACCGTCGCGGCTCTTGCTGGAGAACGCGTGCCTTCGGAGTTCGAGGCGCTACAGCGGGTGGCGCGGCTTCATCGATTGCCGGACAGATATCCGCTGGAGTTGCTCGACGGCATGGCGATGGACGCGCATGGCGCGGTCTACAGGACTTTCGATGATACTCTCAAGTATTGCTACCATGTCGCCGGAGTGGTCGGCGTCATGTCGGCCATCATCCTGGGCGTGAGGGATAGGCCGACGCTGGAGCGGGCATGCGATCTCGGCATCGGGTTCCAATTGACGAACATCGCGCGGGACGTGCTGGCGGACTGGGAGCGGGGCCGGGTGTATCTGCCGGCGCAGTGGCTGGTCGAGGCTGGCATCGAACCCACAAATCTCGCATGTCCCGACCATCGACGGCAGTTGTTCGAGGTCGTTGCCCGCCTGTTGCGTGAGGCGGACGCATACTATCGCTCGGCAAGCTACGGAATTGGGGAGTTGTCGTTCCGATCCGGCTGGGCTGTTGCGACGGCGCGACGGGTCTATCGCGACATCGGCGACCGGATTCTCGAGATCGGATCGCCAGCGCTCGACACGCGCGTCGTGACCAGCAAACGGCGCAAGATCGCATCCGGGCTGCAGGGGGCGCTCGACGTCGGTTTCCTGTCGGCGCGGCGCTGGTGGAAGGTGGCACCGCGGGACGGATTGTGGACACCCGAGCCGCTGATCGCGTAACGCGGCCTGAGTGGCCGCTCGCTTTCAGGTGGTGGCCGTGACGGAGACGCCCGTTCGCGCCAGTTCTTCTGCAATGAGTTCCGAGGCGATTTCGGCCGAGCAGAGGACGCCTGGGATCCCGGCTCCCGGATGCGTGCCGGCGCCGACGAGATAGAGATTGCTCAGGCTTTCCGATCGGTTGTGGAAGCGAAACCAGGCGGACTGGAGGAAGTGAGGAGCCGCGGCGAAGCCGTTGCCTTCATGGCTCAGATAGCTTTCCTCGAAATCGTCCGGTGTGACGACGAAATCCGCGGTGATGTGCTGGGAAAGTTGCGGGAGGAGTGTGCTTTCGAGTTGCTCGAGGATGCGCGCCTTGAGCTTCGGTCCTGCAATGCTCCAGTCGATGCCGCTCGTATTGTTGGGGACTGGACATAAGGCATAGAAGCTGTCGCAGCCCGGGGGCGCGAAGCTCGGATCGGTCGCGGTCGGTCGATGGATGTAGAGCGAGAAGTCCTCGGCGATGATCTTGCGGTCGAACACGTCTTCCAGGAGCGCCTTGTAGCGCGGGCCCAGACTGATGGTGTTGTGGGCCACATCGGGGTAGGTGCGCCGTGTCCCGAAATAGACGATGAACAATCCCATGCTGAGACGCGACTTCATCTTCAGTCGGGTCGCGAGCGAGAGATGGGGCGTTCCAATCAGTTTGCCATAGAGGTGGAATGGATCAGCATTCGAGACGACATGGTCAGTGTCCAGTCGCTCGCCGCCCTCCAGTTCCACGCTTGCCGCGCGGCCTCGATCGACATGAATGCGCGTTACGGTGGTCCCGAGCCGGAGTGTCACACCTTCCTCGACGAGCAGGCGGTGAAACGCTGAAACGAGGGCGCCGGTGCCGCCTTTCGCGAAGAAGACGCCGCTCTTGCGCTCGAGATAATGAATGAGCGCATAGATGCTCGTCGTGGAAAACGGATTGCCGCCAATGAGGAGCGGCTGGATCGAGAATGCCTGCCGCAGCTTGTCGCTTTTGAGATGCTTAGCCACCAGGGACCAGACCGTGCGATCGCCGCGCAGTCGCGCCAGTCCGGGCGCGTTCGACAGCAGCGTCACGAGGTCGTGGAATGGCCGCCTCGACAATTTGTCGAAGGCGACCTCGTAAAGCGCCTGGGAGTGCTTCAGAAGGGCGAGATAACCATCGCCGTCATCCGGAGACAGGCGTCGGATCTCCGCGAGTGTGTCCTCGACATTGCCGCCGTAGTCGAATGTCGAGCCGTCGTCGAAGCGAAAGCGATACCAGGGTTCGACCGGAACGAGCGTGACGTAGTCTTCGCGCCTCTTGTCGAACAAGGCGAACAAGCTGTCGATCAGGAACGGTGCTGTGATGATGGTTGGGCCTGCGTCGTGACGAAAGCCGTCACGATGGTAGGTCTGGGCGCGGCCGCCGAGTGCAGGCTGTCGCTCGACAAGGGTCACGGAGAGGCCGTGAGCGCGCAGGCGAAGGGCGGCTGCGATGCCGCCAAAGCCGCCGCCGATGACGACAACGCGTTTTCCTTCAGCAGACGGGTTCGGGGCGTGCGTGTTCGAAGAGACGAAGTCCATGCGCTCGTCGTTGCCGACGACCGTCGTCAGGCCCTTGTCGCGCGTTCTGCTGCTCATGTTGTCGCCTTGCCTGTCGCGGCGTCGAGGAGTGTGGCTGATCGCAGCGTGGCGAGCGATGCACTGCCGGTGCAGAAGCATGCGATCCGGAGCTGCTCCGTTTGAATTGCGATCTCTTCGATGAGGGCTTCGGTCCCATCGAGCGCCGCGGGAAGGAGCGTCGCCGCCTGGCCGACGAGATCGGCGCCGAGGCGTATGGCTTTTGCTGCGTCTATGCCGTTGCGCATGCCGCCCGAGGCGATGATCGTCGTGCCGGGGCAGGCCGTGCGCAGCGACGCGACGGCCTCGGACGTGGGGATGCCCCAGTCGTGGAAGGCGGCGGCGATCCGGCGTTCGCGCGGGCCCGGCGCGCGCTGGCTCTCGACCGCAGCCCAGCTCGTGCCGCCGGCCCCGGCAACGTCGATGATACTGACGCCGGCGTTGCAGAGCTGGCGGGCGACGGCCGCGGAGATGCCTGAGCCGACTTCCTTCACGATGACGGGCCTCGAGAGACGGCGCGCCAAGGCCTCGATCCTCGAGAGGAGGGACGACCAGTCCCGGTCGCCGCCGGCTTGCACGGCCTCCTGAAGCGGATTGAGATGGATGATGAGGGCGTCGGCGTCGATCATCTCGATGGCGGCTTCGCCGGCGGATGGCCCATCCCATTCCTTCAATTGCGCGGCGCCGAAGTTCGCCATGATCGGAACCGGGCCGGCGAGGCGGCGCAGATCGCGACCGAAGCCCGCGGCTGCCGCTCCTTCGAGGGCGATGCGTTGTGATCCGACGGCAAAACCGATGCCGCAAATGCCGGCTGCTTCGGCGATCGTGAGATTGATCCGCTGGGCCAGGACGGGGCCACCCGTCATCGAGCTGATGATGAAGGGCGCGCGCAGGCGACGGGACAGGAACGTCGTCGAAATGTCGACGGCATCGAGATCCAGCTCCGGCAGGGCACAGTGCTCGAAGCGGTAGCGTTCAAAGCCCGTCGATAGCTGCTCGAACCCCGCGTTGCCGCTCATCACGATGTCGATGTGCTCGGTCTTGCGGCGCGCGATCTCGCTGTCCAGGACAGCCGGCGGTTCAGCGATCCCGGCCGCGAGCGCCGCGCCCAGTTTCATGCCGCCCTGCTTCTTGCGTGATCCGATCGACATTCGGGCCATCTCGCTCCTTCGGGACCCACCGTGCGGTCCCGCTGCTCTGTCGCCTTCAGCCGCGCAAGCGCGCGGTATCCTTGTCGGATGCGGTCTTGATGCCGACTGCGCCGGTCGCAGCGCGCACGATGCCGGCCGCATCCAGCCCCGAACGCGCGTACATGGCTTCGGGCTTGTCGTGGTCGATGAAGACGTCCGGCAGGCACAACGTGCGGATCTTGATGCCGCGATCGAGCTGCCCGGTCATGGCGAGATGCTGGAGCACGTACGAGCCGAAGCCGCCGATGCTGCCTTCCTCGATGGTCAAGAGCACTTCGTGCTCCTTGGCCAGCCGGTCCACCAGGCGGGTGTCCAGCGGCTTTGCGAAGCGGGCGTCGGCAACGGTCGTCGAGAGGCCGAGGCTGTTCAGTGCGGACGCGGCGGCCAGGCATTCGGCGAGCCGCGTGCCGTAGGACAGCAAGGCGACGCGGGTGCCTTCGCGCAGGATGCGTCCGCGGCCGATCTCGAGGGGTGTCCCTCGCGCCGGCATGTCGAGGCCGACGCCTTCGCCACGGGGATAGCGGAACGCACTCGGGCGATCGTCGATCGCGACGGCCGTCGCGGTCATGTGCATCAGCTCGACTTCGTCGGCGGCGGCCATGAGAACCATGCCGGGCAGATTGCCGAGATAGGCGACGTCGAACGATCCGGCGTGCGTTGCGCCATCGGCGCCGACCAGCCCGGCCCTGTCGATCGCGAAGCGCACGGGCAGGCCCTGGAGCGCCACGTCGTGGACGATCTGATCATAGCCACGCTGCAGGAATGTCGAGTAGATGGCAACGAACGGCTTGTAGCCTTCGGTCGCCATGCCGGCTGCGAACGTCACGGCGTGCTGCTCTGCGATCCCGACGTCGAACGTCCGTTCCGGAAAGGCGCGGGCGAAGATGTCGAGGCCGGTGCCGGACGGCATCGCCGCAGTCACGGCGACGATCTTCGGGTCCTCCTTGGCTTCCGTCACGAGGGCGTCGGCGAAGACCCGCGTGTAGCCTGGTGCGTTGGCCTTGGCCTTGACCTGCTCGCCGGTGACAATGTTGAAGCGGTTGACGCCGTGATACTTGTCGCTTGCGGCTTCGGCGGGGGCATATCCCTTGCCCTTGCGCGTCACGACGTGGATCAGGATGGGGCCCTGCTGGGCATCGCGAGCATTGCGAAGGATCGGCAGGAGCTGATCGAGGTCGTGGCCGTCGATCGGGCCGACATAGAAGAAGCCAAGCTCTTCGAAGAGTGAGCCGCCCGTCCAGTAGGTGCGGGTGTACTCCTCCACCCGGGCCGCGCGACGCTCCCAAGCCTTGGGCAACTTGCGGGCGAGCTGCTTCAGGGCTTCGCGGAAACCGAGGTAGGAGCCGCTGGTCGTGGCGCGGGCGAGATACTTCGAGAGGGCGCCGACGGGTGGTGCTATCGACATCTCGTTGTCGTTGAGGATGACGATCAGACGGGCGTCGCGGGCGCCGGCGTTGTTCATGGCCTCGTAGGCCATGCCGGCACTGAGCGCTCCGTCGCCGATCACGGCCACGACGTTGTTCGGTTTGCCGGAGAGTTCGCTCGCGACCGCCATGCCGAGGCCAGCGGAGATCGACGTCGATGAATGCGCCGCGCCGAACGGGTCGTAGGGGCTTTCCGACCGCTTGGTGAAGCCGGAGAGCCCGCCTCCCTGCCGCAGCGTGCGAATGCGCTCCCTGCGGCCGGTCAGGATCTTGTGCGGATAGGCCTGGTGTCCGACGTCCCAGATTATGCGGTCGTCGGGCGTGTCGAAGACGTGGTGCAGCGCCACGGTCAATTCGACGACGCCGAGGCTCGCGCCCAGATGGCCACCGGTGATCGATACCGCGCTGATGGTTTCGTGTCGGAGCTCGTCGGCGAGTTGACGGAGGCGAGCGTCGGGTAGCCGGCGCACGTCGGCAGGGGTTGCGATCGTGTCGAGAAGAGGCGTTTTACATGGCTCGGTCATGATGCACTCCCTGCGCGTCGGGCGCTGGTTCGAATTATCGTCACTCTACTCGGCGGCGAGGCGGGCCCGCCCGGTGCCAGCCATCGGGCAGGCAGCCCAGAGACGGGACGCTGCTGCGACAAGCTGGTCGATCTGGGCGTCGGTGTGGAGCGGCGTCGGCGTGATGCGCAGTCGCTCGGTGCCGCGGGGCACGGTCGGGTAGTTGATCGGCTGGACGTAGATGCCATCCTCGTCGAGGAGGTTGTCGCTGATCATCTTGCAGTGGACGGGATCGCTGACCATCAACGGTACGATGTGGCTGCTGTTCTCGAGCACGGGCAGGCGAGCCGCGGTGAGACGGCGTTTCACTTCGGCGGCGCGGGCCTGATGCTGCTGGCGTTCCACGTTGCTGGTCTTCAGGTGGCGGATGCTGGCGAGGGCTCCGGCTGCGAGCACTGGTGCGAGTGACGTCGTGAAGATGAAGCCCGGTGCGAAGGAGCGGATGGCATCGCAGCAGCGGCGGCTCGCGGCGATGTAGCCGCCCATGACGCCGAAGCCCTTGGCGAGCGTGCCGTTGATGATGTCGACGCGTGACATGACGCCATCGCGCTCGGCGATGCCGCCGCCGCGCGGGCCGTACATGCCGACAGCGTGAACCTCGTCGAGATAGGTGAGCGCGCCGTACTTCTCGGCCAGATCGCAGATTTCGGCGATCGGTGAAATGTAGCCGTCCATGGAGTAGACGCTCTCGAAGGCGATGATCTTCGGCGTGTCGACCGGAATCCGCCGCAGTTCCTCCTCGAGGTGGTGGAGGTTGTTGTGGCGGAAGACGCGTTTCGGACCGTTGCCATGCCGGATGCCGGCGATCATCGAGGCGTGGTTCTTCTCATCCGAGAGGATGACGCAGCCGGGCATGAGCTGGGCGAGGCTCGACAGGGTCGCGTCGTTCGCGACATAGGCCGACGTAAAGACGAGCGCCGCCTCCTTGCCGTGGAGATCAGCCAGTTCGTGCTCGAGCTCGACGTGATAGTGGTTTGTCCCCGAAATGTTGCGCGTGCCGCCCGAGCCGGCGCCGCAGCGATCGAGCGCTTCGTGCATGGCATCCAGAACGATCGGGCTCTGGCCCATCCCGAGGTAGTCATTGGAGCACCACACGACCACTTCCGACTTGGCGCCGCCGTTTCTCCGGTCGGCGACTGGAAATTCGCTGCGACGGCGCATGAGGTCGGCGAAAATGCGATAGCGCCCTTCCGACTTCAGCGTCTGGAGGTAAGTTTCGAAGTGGTTCTCGTAGTGCATGGTGTGTTTCCTCTCCGGGCGTATCGTCGTGCCGGACCTTTCGGACGGCGTTTCTCTAGGTTTTCATGGCGCGAGACGTGATCTCGACCGAGCGTGCGGGTGTTGGCGTTTCGGATTTTGTCGGCCACGGCCATAGCGCCGACTGCTGCAGGGGCAACATCAGGAAGCAATGCTCGACGACGGCGAGGGCCGCGAACGTGGCGAGAAGCGTCGCACCGGCTGCAGATGCAGCGTTCGTGCTCGTCACCGCCTCGGATGCAAGCAGAATGGTGACCAGAGTCGTCGCTGTGATCGAGACGGGGAAGAGCGGGTTCATCGTCGCCTTGCGGAAATAGGACGCGAGATGGCGTGTTCTCGGTCCGAGCAGCTCCTCGCTTGCATTCCTGACACCCAGAAAGATGTTGAGTTTGGTCGAGAGCCGCATCAGCCAGAGCAGCGCGAAGCTGTCGAAGGCCATGGTGTTGGGGGCGCCCCTGGTGGCAAAGAACAGGAGGGTGAGCGCGCCCGCCAGCGCCAGTTCGTGATGCGACAGCGCGTGCCAGCTCGCCTTGAAGCGGTTCCATGTGGTCAGGTCGGGCGGGCACGTCTCGCGGACGGGGCCGATGACATAGCCCATGAGGAAGGCCATCTCGATGGCCCCCCAGATAGCGAGCGTGGCGAGGAAACTCGCGACGATGGCCGTGACCGTCGTCGACACGGCCGTCTGCCAGACCACGAAGATGGCGGCTGTGGCGAGCATCACGCCGACGAGCATGGCCCGCTTGTGGGTCTTCTCGGGGCGCGCCAGCACGAGCAGGATCAGCCCCGTCGAGCCCCACCATGCGAGGCAGGCGAGGATCGCGATGATTGCGAGCTCAAGGGCGCTGAGCATTGTCTCGTCCTCACCAGACCGGATCGAGGCGGCTGCTCTCGGGCAGCGAATTGTCGATCGGGCGCAGCATGAACAGCCGCAGGAACGTGGCGCCGGCGCGGGCCGACAACATCGCCTTGCGCATGCGTGCGACGATGCCCGGCTTGTCGCTTGCCTCGTTGATGGCGTTCGAGAGTTCCAGGAGCTTCTCCATGCCGGCGCGGAAGCGCGGGTTGTCGATGTCGAGGACGACCGGGAAAGCCTGGCGCACGATTTCGTTGGTCAATGCGAAGACGCGATAGCCGAACTCGTGGGGGTCCATGTCCACGGCCTCGTGGAAGTGCGGACGGGCGTGGTCGCGGACGTACATGGTCGCGTAGACGGCGAGCTGGAAGAACCGGATCCAGAGCTTGTTGCGTCCTTCGAGCAGATGCGGGTTGGCGCGCATCAGTAGAGCGAAGGCCTCGCCATGACGGAACTCGTCGTTGCACCACTTCTCGAACCACTTGAAGATCGGATGGAACCGCTTTTCCGGGTGGCGCTCGAGATGCCGGTAGATCGTGATGTAGCGGGCGTAGCCGATCTTCTCGGACAGATAGGTCGCGTAGATGATGAACTTCGGGCGGAAGAACGTGTACTTCTTCGCGCGCGTCAGGAAACCGAGATCGATCCCCATGCCGCAATCCTTGAGCGTGTCGTTGATGAAGCCGGCGTGACGGGCTTCGTCACGGCTCATCATCTTGAACAGCTCGACGAGGTCAGGGTTCTTGCCGCGCTTGCGCATTTCCGCATAGAGGACGCAGCCTGAGAACTCGGCCGTGAGCGAGCTGATCAGAAAATCCTTGAACTCTTTCTGGAGGCCTTCGGGGAGCGCGCTGATGTCGGCCTGGTCCCAGGCCTCTGTCCGCTTGAAGTGGCCCTTGTTGGGATCGGCGCGGAGCTGTGCCAGCAACTCGTCCCACTCGCGCCGCACCTTGTCGACGGACAGCGCGTCGAGTTCCTTGAAGTCGGTGGTGTAGAAGCGGGGTGCGAGGAGCGTGTTCTCCTGCGCGATGCGGGTTGCCTGGTTCGGTGCGATGCCGAGGGTCTCGATGGTCATAGCTTCCTCCCGGAAGAAAAGCTCACCTCATAGAGCTCGGTCAGCTCGAGATGGGCGGCCAGTTTGGTCGCGAGGCGTTCGACGCCGCCGGCTCGCGTGACCGTCGCCTGTCGACGCAGGGTCACCTTTTCGCCGTAGGGGACGCGGATCGTGTCGCCGTGGACGAGCACCTGGTCCCCGGCTTCGATCTCGATGTTGCCGTCGAGCACCACGTGGGCGTGGAGGCTCTCGAAGGTGTTCTCGATGTCGATCGTGCACTGCACGTCGAACGAGGTACGCGGTGCGAGTATCCCCATCATGATCCCGGGTTCCCGTTTACAGTTGCGAGGAGTTTTCCGAAGCTCTTGGCGTTGTCGGCGCCGTAAGCATCGAGGTAGAGGAGGCGGCCGGTCGCAAGGTCGCGGAGCCAAAGGCGTCCGTTGTCGAGGCGGCCGAGCCGGAACGGTGTGTCAGCGCTCGCGCCGGCGGCCGTCCGTTCGCGAGCGAGGCTGCGGAGGGCGACACGGATGAACCCGTCCGAGGCCGGTTGGACGACCTGCGGCGGAAGCACCGCCGCCACGTCGACGACGCGGATGCCGCCACCGGGCAGATCCTCGAAGCGGAGGTCGACGTGGATGCCGCCGACGGGCTCGGCGATCCGGGTGGCACCCACGCCGGTCAGCCGCGCCGTAGCGGCCAGCACGAGCGAGAGCAGGATCAGGCCGCCGAGAAGGGCGATCATGCGCGGCGGCACGACATGTGGGTCGGCTTGCGCGGGGAGCGTCTGCTGGTTGCGGATCGGGTTCATTCGGCAGCTACCAGGTAGGGTTGAGATTCACGGACGGGACGATCTGCGGCTGGCGGAGCGGCTGCGACAGCCTCCGACGGCGTGGCCTCTTGCGGCAGGGTTTCACGAAGTGCCTTGCCGAGAAGCTCGCCGACCGATGCCACGTCCGGCAGGGCCCGGAGCGTGGGCTCCGGCGATCGCAGGCGCCAGGCGCGCGCGTGTGGCCAGAGAACGAGGTATGCGATGCGGGTCGACGGTGTGAGCCGCAGCGCGATGTCGCCCCTGCCTGCTCGGTCGGCCGTAACGCCGGCCGATACGATCTGGGTGAACGGCAGGTTGAAGGTGACGGGCAGCGCGACGCCGAAGCGCATCGCCACACGCTGTGTCGTCACCGTGTAAATCGTGGTGCGGGCGATGGCCCAGGCGTAGAGGGCAAGCCCCCCAAGGCCGAGAAGGGACATCACCGTCAGGGGCAACATGGCCGCCGCGATCTGGCCGGGGGGGTGCCCGGCCGCGACCAGGCTGGCGATGCGCCAGCCGAGCACCAGCACGACATAAGCCGTGACCATCGGCAGATGGAGCACCCGCCTGGCGACGGCGCGCCAGTGCGGTTGGCCCTGCCACAGGATCGTCTCGCCCTTGGGAGGGCGCGCCGGGAGGCCGGGGATCGGCTCGACTTCGAAATCGTCGTGGCTCATAGCAGCGGCTCCGAGCGAGACGGCGTCGCGTAGAGCGTGCCGGCGCCGTAGTAGGCGCAGACGCGCTCTTCCTCGAGCCGCGTGACCTGATCGGGGTTCGCGGTGCGCGGCACGTCCTTGAAGTGGCCCGCAAAGATCGAGCGGACGTGCACGAGGCGGCGAGCCGTCTCGATCTTGCTGAAGTTGACCGGGAGCAGGACCTTGACCGGTGTCTCGACGCCTTCGGTGACCTCGAGTTCGTAGTAGCGGGCGAGGGATTCGGCACGGTCCACCCAGACGTCCGTCACCTTGCCGGCGATGAAGCCGTCACCACCAACCACCTGCATGCCACGGGGATCGGGGTCGCGCGTCTCGAGGTGATAGGTCGCGTCGACGCGCAGCGGCACGATGCGGTTGCGGCCGTCGAACGTGAGGTCCGGGATGTCGGCGCGCTGGGCCCAGGCACCGGGACCGACGCCATCGGTCATCGGATTGCCGGTCGGCTGGAACGGTGCACCGGGGAAGCGGGCCGTCGGCTCGGCAGCGAACACGCGCGTGTCGCGCTCGGCGACCGGCACGGTCTTGGTGCCGCCGTGCGGCAGGATGTAGGTCTTCGGCGCGGGCGGGTTCGGATAGCCGCGATTGGTCACGCCGGGACGCTCGGTCTCCATCGGGTAGCCCTCGCGACGGTTCTCGCGGAGCAGGTAGAACAGCAGGCCGGCAAAGAACGCCCAGAACACGTAGAGCGTGACTTGCGCGACGTCGATGTAACCCATGATTTCGCCCTTCATGGTCTTTCTCCTTTTGTCATCCTGGGAATTCTGCGAGGCCGAAACTCTGTGAGCGGTCGTGGTTGTGTGCGGGTGCGGAGCGGACCAGGGGGCCAATGGCCACCAGGGCCGCAAAGAGCAGTCCGATTTCGAGGTGGTAGACGACGAGGTAGCCGCTCGCCGGCGTGTTCATAGCGGCGCCGAGGGCTCCGGCATCGGCGAGCGAGCCGATGGTGTCGCGGATGAAGCCGCTCGATGCGACGGCAACGCCGGCCGCAGTTGCGGTGACGGTGCCCCAGGCGCCGAGAAGCTGACCGGCCTGACCATCGCGGACCAACTGCATGGCGAAGGTCAGGGTCCCGGCGGCGAAGAGACCGCCGCCGAGGCCGATCAGGAAAGCGCCCAACCGGAACAGCTCGACGCTTTTCAAGGGTGAGGAGAAGACGACGGCGGAGAAGGCGAGGATGCCGACAAGCGCGCCTGCCGATGCGAGACGCAAGGGGTCGCCCTTCTTGTCCAGTCGACGCGCCGCGATGGCACAGCCGAGCAGAGTGCCGAGTGCGGCGAGCGCCGTCAGCAGCGTCGTGCCGGCGACGGAGAGGCCGAGGATCTCGCCACCGTAGGGCTCGAGCAGAATGTCCTGCATGGCGAAGGCCGCCGTTCCGAGACCGACCGCCGTCAGAAGACGCGCATAGCGGTGATCCTGACGGAGCCCCCGCAGACTTTCTGCAAAGGTGGGGCGGGGCAGCTGCGGGTGGGTGAGAGCGGGGCGCCGCTGCTCCTGCTTCCACATGGCGATGATGTTCAGTGCGAACGTGACCACGGCGGCGCCCTGGATCACCTGGATCAGGCGGATCTGCGAAAAGCTCGAGAGCAGCCACGCGAGGCTCACGGAGGCGATCAGGCTGCCAAGAAGCAACATGACGTAGAGGAGGGCCACGACGCGGTGACGCTTCGCCGGATCGGCGAGGTCGTCGGCAAGCGCGAGGCCGGCTGTCTGGGTCGTGTGCAAGCCCGCGCCGACCATCAGGAACGCCAGCGCGGCCGACAGCGGACCAACGAACGCGGGGCCGTCCGCATCACCAGACAGCACGATGAGGGCGAACGGCATGATCGCAAGGCCGCCGAACTGCAGCAGCGTGCCGATCCAGATGTAGGGAATGCGCCGCAAGCCGAGGAACGAGCGATGGTAGTCGGACTTGTAGCCGAGCAGCAGGCGGATCGGAGCGAGCAGGATCGGGATCGAGATCATCGCGGCGACGATGGACGTCGCCACCCCGAGTTCCACGATCATTACCCGATTGAGGGTGCCGTTGAGGAGGACGAGCGCGATGCCGATCGAGACCTGGAACATCGAAAGGCGCAGCAATTGCGACAGCGGCAACGTTTCCGACGCGCCGTCGGCGAACGGCAGGAACCGAGGTCCCAGCCGACGCCAAAGTCCTGCAACGTTTTCGATGGGGGCCTTCATGACGCGGAGAGCTCCAGGGCCTGCGACGTGTAGAAGCCACGGGCGATGCAGCGGGTCCGGCCGAGCTGCCACCGGGCCAGTGCGGGATCCGCGGCAATCAGCTGGCGCAGATGGGTCTCGCCCAGTGGCCGAAGGGACGGGGAGCGATCGCTCTTCGGGAAGAAGCGCCCGACCGCGTGCATGGCGGCCAGGATCGGCGTCCGAGGAATGAACGTGAAGACGATCGAGTGCTTCACGCGCCCGGAGATCAGGGCCAGCGCCTTCACGATATCGGACGCGTCGTAGTGGATGAGGCTGTCCATGGCCACGACATGATCGAACGTCTCGAGACGGGCGTGGAGCATGTCGCCGACGACGAAATCGAGATGACCGTCGCCGATCCTGGAGCCGTAGCGCTCGCGGGCGAGCGAAACGAGCTTCTCCGAGAGATCGACGGCAACGACGTGGGCGCCGCGGGAGGCGAGTTCGGCGGCCAATGCACCGGTTCCGCAGCCGGCATCGAGAATGCGCCGGCCACGCAGATCCTCGGGCAACCAGCCCGCCATGGTCGTGCGCATCTCGTTGCGGCCTTCGCGCACCGTCGCGCGGATGCGACCCACCGGCGCGTCGGTCGTGAGGCGTGCCCAGGCGTCGACGGCCGTCCGGTCGAAGTACGTTTCGAGCTGATCGCGGCGATCGAGATAGCTTGGCGTGGGCATCATTCGAACCCCAGGAAATCGAAGATCTCGCGGTCTTTCATCGGCACGACGTCACGACCGTCGGTTCCGGCCCAAAGCGAGGCGGCGAGTCGCAAGTACTCGTCCTGCACCTTCTGCAACTCGGGCGACGGAGGCATCTCGAAGAGGGTCGACTTCTTCAGGCGGCTCTTGCGAATGGCGTCGAGGTCGGGGAAGTGTGCGAGCCGATCCATGCCGACGGCGGCCGTGTACCGATCGATCTCGTCGGTGGCGGCGCTGCGGTTCGCGATCACGCCGCCGATCCGTACCTTGTAGTTCTTCGACTTGGCCTGGATGGCCGCGACGATGCGGTTCATCGCGAAGATGCTGTCGAAGTCGTTGGCGGTGACGATCAGGCCGCGCTCGGCGTGCTGGAGCGGCGAGGCAAAGCCGCCGCAGACGACGTCGCCGAGAACGTCGAAGATGACGACGTCTGTCTCGTCGAGGAGGTGGTGCTCCTTCAGCAGCTTGACGGTCTGGCCGACGACGTAGCCACCGCAACCGGTCCCTGCCGGAGGGCCACCCGCTTCGACGCACAGGACGCCGTTGTAGCCTTCGAACACGAAGTCCTCGGGCTTCAGCTCCTCGGTGTGGAAGTCGATGCCTTCCAGCACGTCGATGACGGTCGGGATGAGGCGCTTCGTCAGCGTGAAGGTCGAGTCGTGCTTCGGGTCACAGCCGATCTGCAGGACGCGCTTGCCGAGCTTCGAGAAGGCAGCCGACAAATTCGACGACGTCGTGCTCTTGCCGATGCCGCCCTTGCCGTAGACCGCGAATACCTTCGCGGCGGTGCCGATCATGAGGTTCGGGTCGAGCTTGACCTGAACGCTGCCGGCGCCGTCTCCGCGACGGGATGGCGTGGCAGTTCCGCGGGCTCTGGTGTCGAGTACGATCGTCATGCTGCGGCGCCTCCGGTGTGAATGCCCTCGATGCGGTCTTCCAGCTCTTCGCTCGCTTCTTCGAGCGCTGCTGCCATCTCGGGCTCCGGCGTCCAGTACTGGCGCCGCTGTGCTTCGATCAGTCGGTTGACCATGCGGGCCGACGACACGGGATTGAGGGCTGCGAGCCGCTTCCGCATCTCGGGGTCCATGACGTAGGTCTCAGAGATGTTGCGGTAGACCCATGGCGGCACGTGTCCCGTGGTTGCGGACCAGCCGACCGTGTTCGTGACGTGGGCTTCGATCTGGCGAACGCCCTCGTAGCCGTGCTTCAGGAGACCCTCGATCCACTTGGGATTGAGGAGACGGGTGCGCGTCTCGAGCGCGACCTGCTCGTCGAGGGTGCGAACTCGGGCGTCCCGCCGGGTCTGGTCGCCGATGTAGACCGGAAGCTTGTCGTCCGCGGCGCGGCCACGGCTCGCGACCCGCGCGATGCCGCCGAGCGTATCGAAGTAGGTATCGATCGTCGTTACTCCAAGTTCCACGGATTCGAGGTTCTGATAGGCGAAGTCGACGTGCGCGACGGCGTCCGCGAGCAGGTCCGGCTGGGCGCTCGACTTGCCCTGACGGTCGTAGGCGAAGCATTTGCGGCGCGAGTAGGTCTCGGCCAACTCGTCGCCATCATCCCAGCGGCTGTTCTCGATCAGGTGATTCAGATTCGAGCCGTAAGCGCCCCCGGCATTGGCGAAGACGCGAAGAGCCGCTTCCTCGAGGGTGCAGCCGGACGACTGCTGGCGCGCCAGGGTGCGCTGGCGAACGAAGTTCTGGTCCAGCGGCTCGTCGGCGACAGCAGCCAGATACGTGGCCTCGGCGAGCAGGCGGATCTGCAAGGGCAGTAGATCGCGGAAGATGCCCGACAACGTCACGACGACGTCGATGCGGGGGCGGCCGAGCTTCTCGAGCGGCGTGAGCATGGCGCCGCAGAGGCGGCCGTAGGAGTCGAAGCGCGGCTCGGCCCCGAGCAGGGCCAGTGCCTGGGCGATCGGGCCGCCGCCCGATTTCAGGTTGTCCGTCCCCCACAGCACCATCGCGATGCTCTCGGGGTATGTCGATTTGTCGGCACGCCAGCGCTCGATCAGAAGGTCGGCCTGGCGCTTGCCGTCGATCAGGGCCGATGCACTCGGGAGCCGGAAGGGGTCAAAGCCGTGCACGTTGCGGCCCGTAGGCAGGATTTCCGGCGACCGGATGAGATCGCCGCCCGGCGCGGGACGAATGTATTTGCCGTCGAGGGCCGCGACGAGAGCCGGCAACTCGTGATCGGTGGCGAGAAGCGCCTCGATCTGAGCGCGATCGACGGGGGTTTCGCCGGCCGCGTCCTCGATGGCGGCGAGCAGATCGTTGCGCGCCTCCGGCGTCATGGGGGTGCCGACGACGTGCAGGCCATGCGGGATGAGCGTGTACTCGAGCTCGAGAATGGCGGCGCTCAGGTGTGCCGTCGCGTCATCGTCGTCCGTCGACCACGCCGGCGCCTCGCTGGCGAGATCGAGGGCGACGGCCTGGGCCTGCACCGCTGCGAGCAGGTCCGCCTTCTGCGAACGCTCGTCGGGCGAGAGCTGGCGCCAGTCGGCAAGTGTGGCCTTCAGCTCGAGCAGTCCGCGGTAAAGACCCGCGCCGGTCACCGACGGCGTGAGGTAGCTGATCAGTGTCGCCGCCGTGCGGCGCTTGGCGAGCGTGCCTTCCGACGGATTGTTGGCGGCGTAGAGATAAATGTTCGGTACTTCGCCGAGGATCCGGTCCGGCCAGCACGTTTCCGACAGTCCGGCCTGCTTGCCCGGCATGAACTCGAGGGCGCCGTGGGTGCCGAAATGGAGAACGGCGTTGGCTCCGAAGTCCTCTCGGATCCAGCGATAGAAGGCGGAGAAGGCGTGGGTCGGTGCAAAGCCGCGCTCGAACAGGAGGCGCATCGGGTCGCCTTCGAAGCCGAAGGCGGGCTGCACGCCAACGAACACGTTGCCGAACTGCGCACCCAGGATCTGGATTGCGGCCCCGTCCGCCTGATGGCGACCGGGAGATGGCCCCCATTGCCGCTCGATCTCGGCGAGCCACGTCTCGCGCCGAAGATGATCGTCAGAGGTGACGAGCGCGTGGACGTTGGCGTTGGCTCCGTAGCGGGCGGCGTTGCCTTCGAGCATGCGGGTGCGCAGGTCATCGACGCTGGCGGGGACATCCACCGTGTAGCCGGCGCGTGCCAGTTCGCCGAGCGTGTTGAACAGGCTCTCGAAGACCGAGAGGAAGGCGGCGGTTCCGGTAGCGCCGGAGTTCGGCGGAAAATTGAAGAGAACGACCGCAATACGCTTGTTGCAACGCGCTGTGCGGCGGAGTTCGACGAGGCGCTGGACGCGCGATGCCAGCCGCTCGACTCGCTCCGGCATGGGCTGCATGTCGGTGGTGCTGCTGTTTCGGCTCGTGCCGCTGCGGCCGCCGAAGACGAGCGATCCCGTGGCGCCGTCGAGTTCGGGAATGGCGACCATCACGGTCGCCTCGAGAGGAAGGAGGCCCGTCTCGGATACCTGCCACTGCTCGAGGGTCTGGAACTCGACGGGGAGAGCCGCGATGTAGGGGACGTCGAGTTTGGCCAGCGTGTGCTCGGCGGCGCGTGCGTCGTTGTAGGCCGGGCCGCCAACCAGCGAGAATCCCGTGAGTGATACCAGGGCGTCGATCGTCGATGCGCAGCCGGCTTCGAAGTAGAGCTCGATGGCCGGGCGGGAATCGAGGCCGCTGGCGAATGCCGGCACGACCCGCAGGCCTTTGTGCTCGAGGGCGCGGATCACGGCGTCGTAGTGGGCCGTGTTGCCGGCGAGCAGGTAGGAGCGCATGAGCAATATGCCGACGGTGCCGGTTGCTCCGGGGGCGGCCGGAAGCTCAGCCAGATCCTCGGCGAAGCGGCCCTTGATGTCCGGGTGATAGAGGCCGACGTCGGGATAATAGACGGGCTCGGCAGCAGGCCGCTTCGACCTCAGGACGCGGCGGGGTCCGTCGGCATAGGTGCCGATCAGGTAGCGCACGAGGTTCTCGATGTTCTCTTCCGAGCCTGCGAGCCAGTACTGCATCGCGAGGAAGTAGGAGCGGAGGTCCTGCGCCGTTCCGGGGATGAATTTCAGGATCTTCGGCAGCCGGCGCAGCATGCTCATCTGGGCATTGGCCGAGGAGCCGTTGTCGCTCGACTTCCTGCTGCCGCGCAGCCGCTTCAGAAGCGCCATGGCGCCGCTCGCCTCACGATCGAGGCGGAAGCGTCCGAGGCGGGTCAGCTTGACGATCTCGCCGGCGGCGATGCAGCAGACGATGGCGTCGCACTCCTCGCGACGGGCTTCGAGGGCCGGCAGGACGGCACGAATGTGATCGTCGATGAAGAGCATGTTGACGATCAGGATGTCGGCCGCCGCGATCGCCGCGCGGCAGTCCGCGAGTGCTTCGGCGTCGTTGTGCCAGTCGGCCGCGATGTGAAGCGACAACTCGAGGCCCGGGTAGGTCGTCTCGCGCAGGCGTGCCTCGACGCGCTCGACGATATCCGCGAGATGGCCGTCCAGGGTGACGATGGCGACGCGTATCCGCGTCGTCTCAGCGGCTGAAATGTGCTTTTGCATCGTACAGGGTCTCGATGGTGATGGTGGCCAACCCGTGCTCACGCGCAAAGCGCTCGGTATTGCGGCGCGCCTTGCCCCGGACGAAGAACGGAACCTTGCCAAGCTCTTTCTCCGCATCGGGAGACCAGCTCGGAACGGCGATCGTGATGAGCCCGGCGGCGGGCGGCGTCTCCGTCATGGCTACGGCAGGCTGGGTTTCGGCGGGGGGAGGCGCGGTCGCGGGCGCCGTCGAGGTCCGCGGCAAATGGGAGGGTTGTGCCGTGTCGTTGAACTCGAAGTCGTCGCGGAACATGGCGAGGAGGTGCTCCTCCAGTCCCATCATCAAGGGGTGAACCCAGGTGTCGAACAGGACGTTGGCGCCCTCGTAGCCCATCTGCGGGGAGTAGCGCGCCGGGCAGTCCTGGACGTGGAAGGGGGCGGAGATGACGGCGCACGGAATGTCGAGGCGCTTCGCGATATGGCGTTCCATCTGCGTGCCGAGGACGAGTTCGGGTTGCAGGTCGCGAATGGCGCGCTCGACCTCGAGATAGTCATCGGTGACCAGCGCCTGGAGGCCGAAGCCTTCTGCGGCGGTGCGAATGTCACGCGCATGCTCGCGGCTGTAGGTGCCGAGGCCGACGACGTTGAAGCCGAGTTCATCGCGCGAGACGCGGGCTGCGGCGATGGCGTGGGAGGCATCTCCGAAGCAGAACACGCGCTTGCCGGTCAGATAGGTGCTGTCGACCGATCGCGAATACCAGGCGAGACGGGATGCATCGCGATGTTTCGCGGGGCGGGCGACGCCCGCGAGCGCGGTAATCTCGGTGATGAAGTCCTCGGTTGCGCCGATGCCGATCGGGGTGACGCTCGTCATGGGCTGTCCGAAACGGCGCTTCAGGTAGCTGGCTGCGGTCTGAGCGATCTCGGGATAGAGCACGACGTTGAAGTGCGCAGCGCCGAGGCGCGCGACGTCGGCCGGCGAGGCGTCGAGGGGGGCAACGACGTTGACCTTGATCCCGAGAGATTCGATCAGCCGCCTGACTTCGACGACGTCGTCGCGATTGCGGAAGCCAAGCGAGGTGGGGCCCAGGATGTTGCAGGTCGGGACATTGTCCGTCAGTTCCGGTCGATCGGTTCCGGGCGTCAGGCGGCGGACGATCTGATAGAATGTTTCGGCTGCGCCCCAGTTCTCCTTGCGCTGGTAGGATGGCAGCTCCAGAGGCACCACGGGGATCGGAAGTTCCAGGGCCTCGGCAAGGCCGCCCGGATCGTCCTGAATGAGTTCGCCGGTGCAGGATGCGCCGACAAGCATCAGGTCCGGCGCGAAGCGGAGATGGGCGTCACGCGCGGCCGTCTTGAAGATCTCGGCCGTGTCGCCGCCGAGGTCGCGCGCCTGAAAGGTCGTGTAGGTCACGGGCGGACGTTCGCCGTTCCGCTCGATCATCGTGAACAGCAGGTCGGCGTAGGTGTCGCCCTGCGGCGCGTGGAGGACATAGTGGACGCCCCGCATGCTGGCCGCGATGCGGATCGCGCCGACGTGGGCAGGTCCTTCGTATGTCCAGAGCGTCAATTTCATGGCGCTAGACCTTCAATGCCGTGCGGCGGTCGAGAGGGCGGGCGAACAGTGCGGCGAGGTCAGCCGCCTGCTCGAAGCCCTGGATTGGGGTGAACAGCAGTTCGATGGACCACTTGGTGGTGAAGCCCTCGCGCTCCAGCGGATTGGCGAGGCCGAGGCCGCATACCGTGAGATCGGGTGCAGCGTCGCGGCAGCGATCGAGCTGGCGGTCGACGTCCTGGCCTTCGCTGAGGATGGCGGAGGCCGGCAGAAGCGCCAGTTCGTGCTCGAGATGGTCGCGGTGCAGGTAGGGCGTTCCGATCTCGAGGGGCACGAGGCCGAGTTCACGCGAGAGCATGCGTGCGAGGGGGATCTCGAGCTGGCTGTCGGGAAAGAAGAAGATGGTCTTGCCCTCGAGTTCGCTGCGCCACTTGTCGAGTGCGGCGCGGGCGCGTGCGGCCGGGGCGCGGATGACGCGTTCCACGGTGTCGGGTGAGATCCCGAACGCCCGGGCGGCGGCATGCAGCCAGGCGGACGTGCCTTCAACACCCAGCGGGAACAGGGCGTCGATGCGTGTCGCGCCGCGCCGCTCGAGGGCAGCAGCGGTCTGGCCGAGGAACGGTTGGGCCAATAGGTACCGGGTTCCGGGGCCAACGGTGGGCAAACCGCTGTTGCGACGGGGCGGCAGGAACGCGACGTTCGCGATGCCGATGTCCTCAAGCATACGGCGGAACTGGTCTTCGACGACATCGGCGAGGGCCCCGACGACGAGCAGCTGGTCCGGCCCTGACGCGGCTGGCGGTGCCTTCTCCGTCGGCTGCATCGCAGTGACGAGAGCTTCGAGGCAGGCGTCCTCGCCCTGAGTGAACGTGGTCTCGATGCCGCTGCCGGAGTAGCTCAGCACGCGAATCGCGGGCCCATGGCGTTCGCCGAGGCGCGATGCGGCGCGCGAGAGGTCGAGCTTGATGACTTCCGACGGGCACGAGCCAACGAGGAACAACAGTTTGATGTCCGGGCGCCGGTCCAGCAACTCGCCGACGACGCGATCGAGTTCGTCATTGGCGTCGGCGAGGCCGGCAAGGTCACGCTCGTCGATGACGGCCGTCGCAAAGCGCGGCTCTGCGAAGATCATGACGCCGGCTGCCGACTGCAGAAGATGGGCGCATGTGCGAGAGCCGACGACGAGGAAGAAGGCGTCCTGGATCTTGCGATGCAGCCAGACGATGCCGGTCAGTCCGCAAAAGACTTCGTGCTGTCCACGCTCGCGGAGCACGGTGCGTTGCGTCTGGGTGCGGGGTGCGGTTGCAAGGGTCGTCATCGGGCAAGCTCCCCAGCGAGGGGGGGGTGCCTCTGATCGGTGCGATCCGTCTCGAGGCGCGCCTGACGCAGTTTCCAGAGGAATTGCGCGGCATTGACGACGTAGGAGGCATAGGCCAGGAGCGCCAGCACCATCAGGGGGACTGCGCTCAGCCAGCCTGCGAGCAAGGCGGCGATATAGGCGGTGTGCAGGGCGAGAACGAGCATGCTCACCACGTCCTCCCAGAAGAAGGCGGGGGCGAACAGATACCGCCCGAAGACCTGCTTCTCCCAGATCGAGCCGGTGATCATGATCGTGTAGAGGAGCAGGGTTTTCACGACGATAGAGGTGGTCGCGATCGCGTAGCCTTCACCGGTCGCCAGGAATCGCAGGACAAGCGCCAAGCTGATCAGGAAGACGGCGAACTGGACAGGGGCCAGCACGCCCTGCACGAGTGTCCACGGGGACGCATCCCGGCGTCGGCGCTCCTCGCTCGTGTAGAGCGCTCGGGGGTGATACTCGACAGGTTCATGCTGTGACTGCATCGCGTAGACACCCCCAACGAGCCAGTCTGGTGGACCGCTTGTTGAGGTGGAGTGTCGCGTCATTAAAAATTGACGTCAATTAAATTTTACACTCTGCGTAGAACTACATCTTTCGCGGCCGTGTGTCACATGGCTCCCTAGTGTCAGAATTGGACTACGCAGACGTCGCGCCCGCTGGCTCATCGACATGGCGGCACGATCACAAGCAGGGCGCGCCGAACGAGCTGAACGGCGTCACGAGATCGGAATTCTCATTTCCTGGGTGCTCCGAGGGGCGAGGAAGCGCCGGACGCGATCGACGTCTGGCTGGACACAGGAGGGCAACAATGCCCGCAATGATCCAGAATGGCCGAACGGCAGCCGTGAGCCGTGACGTGCACCAGGACTATTATGGCGAGAAGGGCTCCGGGGCGGGACTGTCGAATTTCCTGGACGGGGTCAGTCAGTCCAACAAGGGCCTCGAAGCGCGGCAGGAGTCCGTCGAGGGCTTGCGACGGACACTCGAAGCCGAAATCATTCCCCGGCTGATGCTGATCAACCGACACGCTGGAGCCGGCGAGAGCGAATTGCCTCTCGCATCCGTGGGAATCAGTGCTGCGGAGGTCGGGCATTTCACGGAGTTGCTGCTCGAGGGCGGCATTGCCGACATTGGCCTGATGCTCGATGGGTTGTCGGATCGCGGCACGCCGTCCTCACGGGTGCTTCTCGATCTGCTGGCGCCTGCGGCGAGGCTGCTCGGGGAATTCTGGGAGAACGACACCCGGTCGTTCGCGGAAGTCACTGTCGCGATGGGGCAATTGCAGGCCGTGCTTCGCGTCATCGATCAGAAGGCGCCGGGGCATACATTCGCGCCGCAGCTCCGGTCGATCGTGCTGATGCCGTGTCAGGGCGAGCAGCATTCTTTCCCGATCAACATTCTCGATTGGCATTTTCGCTGGTTCGGCTGGCATGTCGAGACCCTCGGTTCGTTCGATCGGCGGGTCGTCGAGCCCATCCTTCGGAAACGCCATGTCAACATAATTGGACTGTCAGCGAGTCAAGAAAGCTTGCTGGATCAGTTGACTTGCGATATTGACGGTTTTCGCCGGATGAGTAGAAACCGAGCGCTCGTGGTCATGGTCGGCGGGTTGGCGTTCAAGGGCCGGCCGGATCTTGTATCGAGAGTGGGCGCAGACGCAACGGCAGAAGATGCGGGTGAAGCTGTGCGTATTGCTGGCCGTCTCGTGGAGCCACTCGCGGTGGCCGAGGCCCCAACGATCTGACCGGGCCGGCGGTTCTGCCACAGCCCGGACCCTACCAAGCGTTTGCTTGACGGTGAGCTGTGAGACCGGGCGGCCAGGCACGTGAAAAATCTGAAGCGATCAATCGGGGCTCTCGACGGTGACGTGGCCACCCGGCTCGCGACCACGGCGTCCGATATCACGCTGATGGTCGGCCGTGACGGCATCGTCAAGGATCTGTCCATCGTCAACGAAAGTCTCGCAAAGGATACGGATATCGGTGCCTGGGTCGGCCGGCGGTGGATCGATACCGTGACCATCGAGAGCAAGCCGAAGATCGAGCAACTGCTCAAGGACGCCTCGAGCGGGGCGACGAATTGGCGGCAGGTCAATCATCCGTCGCTGGCTGGCCGTCCGGATCTTCCTGTCCGCTATGCCACGATGATGTTGCGGCCGAACGGGCCCTTCATTGCTCTCGGCCGGGAGCTGAGATCGGTCTCCGTCATCCAGCAGAAGCTCCTCGAGGCGCAACAGGCGGTCGAGCGCGAGTATGCGCGGGTCCGGCAGGCCGAGATGCGCTATCGGCTGCTGTTTCAAATGTCGATCGAGGCGTGCGTCATCCTTGATGCCGCTACACTCAGGATCACGGACATCAACCCGGCCGCCCAGCGGCTGCTCGGTGCCCTGACCAAGCGCGTCGCCGGCAAGACGTTTACGGAGTTCTTCGAGGGGCCGGGACAGGCAAACGTGCAACGGCTGGTGGACAGTCTGCGGACGAGCGGTCAGGCGGATGCGGTGACCGTCAGGCTTGGGCCGGGCGGGGCCGACGTCCGGGTGTCGGGCTCCATGTTCCGGCAGGAGGGTGGCCCTCAACTCCTTGTACAACTCGCTCCGGTCGGTGGGCAGAGTCAGTCGGTGGTGGACGACTCTACGGGATCGCTGAAGCTTCTCGTCGAGCGTATCCCCGATGCGTTCGTGATGACCGATTCGGACCTGCGAATCCTGACCGGAAACGAAGCGTTCCTCAATCTCACCCAGCAGGCGGCGCCGGATCAGATCAAGGGGCAGCCGATCGATCGCTGGGTCGGGCGGTCGTCGGCGGAAGTCAATCTGCTGGTGGCCAGTCTGCGGGACTATGGCTCGGTTCGCCGATTCCCCACGATCGTGCGGGGCGAACTCGGAGTGATCGAAGACGTCGAAATCTCGGCCGTTCTCGTCGAGAACGCGGCGCATCCAAACATCGGCCTCGCGATCCGGACGGCCGGGCCGAGTGCGACCGTCGATGGCACCGATACAGGGCAGCTTCCCTATACCACGTCGCAACTCAAAGGCCTGGTCGGGCAGGTGCCGCTCAAGCAGATCGTCCGCGAGACGACGGATCTCATCGAGCGGATGTGCATCGAGGCCGCTCTGCAGATCGTGGGCGACAACAGGGCGTCGGCGGCGGAGATGTTGGGCGTAAGTCGGCAAAGTCTCTATCTGAAGTTGCGGCGCTATGGTCTCGGAGACCTCGATAACGCCGAGTGATGCCGGTGGGCCGTGGCGCAATGGGCGCTCTGACGGCTTCGATTCTCGGAACATTGAGATTACACTCGGTAATCCAGGGCGCGGCTGCGCCCGTAGTTCGTTGGCTGTGAACAACCAGGTGTCTGCCATGTCGTTGCGTCAAGTTCTGCAACGCGAGACGTCGGATCTTCACCGCATGCTCGACGAATTGGCCGAGCAACGGGGGTTCTTCAAATCGCGTGTGTCCTACGGCGCGTGGCTGCATGCGACAACGGCGTTCCATCGCGAGGTGGCGCGCGCACTCCAGGCAGGTGGATTCGGCGACATGGTTGATGACGATCGCGTCGTACTCCTGCTCGAAGATCTGGGCGATCTCGGCCTGGTGCCGGGACCGGCTCCTATTGGAGGGCGTCTGGAGATCGGGTCGTCGGCGGATCTCCTCGGCGTGACGTACGTCGTCGAGGGCGCGGCACTCGGTTCGCGGGTTCTCTACAAGCGAGCCCAGGCGCTTGGTCTGTCGGCGGCATTCGGGGCCCGCTTCCTGGCGGCCGAGGCGGCGGATCTCGAGGCGTGGCGCGAGACGGTCGCGAGGCTGGACGAGGCAGATCTCGCCGAGACGGACCGGATGCGTGCCATCAGAGCCGGCAGAATGGCGTTCGAGTTTGCCCGGGAGTGTCTCGATGGCAGACGATGCACCTGACGGTCTCGCACTCGATCTTACGGCGTGCGATCGCGAACCGATCCACATTCCCGGGCTCATTCAACCGCTCGGGTTCCTTATCGCGTGCAACAGCGAAACATGGACGATCTCTCACATCTCGTGCAACGCAACCGCATTCGCGCCCGAGCCGCCAGCGCTGATCGGGAAGCATGCGCGAGATGTGATCGGCAGGGATGCGTTCCACGCGCTGACGAATGCGCTTGCCGGCGCCAGTGCGCCGTCGCTTCCGGGGCGTGCCATCGGCGTGCGCCTGCCGAACGGGCGGGACTACGACGTCGTCGCCCACGTGCATCGTGGTGTCGCGATCTTCGAGTTCGAGCCGACACCGCCGGATGTCGTGCAAGGTACGCCGCTGCTTCTGGTGCGCAGCATGCTGATGCGCATTCAGGGTGCCGACACCATCGCCGCGATCTGTGCGGTCGCCGTGCAGCAATTGCGCGCCCTGATCGATTTCGATCGGGTCATGGTCTACCGTTTTCTCCCCGATGGCGCGGGGACCGTCATCGCGGAGAGTCGCGCCGACGGTGTGCCTTCGTTCCTCGGCCATCACTATCCGGCGTCCGATATTCCCCGGCAGGCGCGGGATCTCTATCTGAAGAACTGGCTCCGCTACATCGCCGACGTGGACGCAGTCTCGGTCGCCGTCGCGGGACAGGCAGATGCCGCGCCGCTCGACATGAGCTTCTGCTCGCTGCGCAGCGTGTCGCCGATCCACATCCGATACCTGAAGAACATGGACGTCGGGGCATCACTTTCGATCTCGATCGTGGTGGCCGGAGCGCTCTGGGGATTGATCGCCTGCCACAATCGACGTCCACGCCGACTGCTGGCCGATACGCGGCTTGCGGCTGAATTCTTCGGGCAGACATTCTCTCTGCAACTCCAGACACTGGCGCGGGCCGACGTGTCGGAATTGCTGAGGGCGGCGAAGCAGTCGATCGACCGGATCGTGGTGTCGCTGCCGCCGGGCGGTTCACTTTCGGAGAGCTTCGCCGCCAAGATGCCGGAGCTCAGAAAGCTCATTCCTTGCGACGGCGTCGCGCTGTGGTTCGAAGGGAAGCTCACGACGACAGGTTCGTGTCCGCCGGACGACGATATTCCGCAAATCGCGGCGGTGCTCGCTCAGCGCGGAACCACGTCGGTCCATGCAACACACGAGATCAGCCAACTCTACGATGGGGCCGCTGCCTTCGCGCCGCAGGCGAGCGGATTGATGGCCGTGCCGCTCTCGCGGGCGCCAGAGCATTACCTCATGCTGTTTCGGCGGGAGTTCGTCCACACCATCGACTGGGCCGGAAATCCGTCGAAGACGTTCGATAGCGAGGATGGGCTGCTGACACCCCGCGCCAGCTTCGAGATCTGGCGGGAGGAAGTCCGGGGGCAATCGCGCGTCTGGGAACCGCACGACTGTCTGACCGGGGAGGCGCTCCGAATCGCGCTTCTCGAGATCGTGCTCAAGTACAACGAGGTCGTCGCCGAGGAGCGCGCCAAGGCCGAGCGGCGCCAACGGATACAGACCGAGGAGTTCCGTCATCGTGTGAAGAACGCGCTGGCGCTGATCGGAGCGCTGGTGGCGCAGAGCCGGGTACAGCACGACGATGTCGGCGCCTTCGTGAGTGAACTCGAGGGGCGAATCAGAGCACTCGCGCTCGCCCACGATCTGGCGAGCCGGCCGGGAGCGCTCGAACTTGCGCAACTCGTTGCAATCGAGCTGTCGCCTTACGCAAGTAAGGAGCCGGGCCGCATCACGACGGCCGGGCCACCGGTCGCGCTGAGGGAGACCAGCGCCAGTGCCATGGCGCTGGTGGTGCACGAACTCGCGACCAACGCCTCGAAACACGGTGCGCTGAGCAACGCCGAGGGCCGGCTGTCGGTCCGGTGGTCGCTCACGGACGACGGCGGTTGCTCGCTCATGTGGCACGAGAGCGGCGGACCGCCAGTGCGCGTTCCGAACGCCATGGGCTTCGGCATGCAGCTCATCGGGCGTCAGGTGCCGTTCGAACTCGGCGGGCGAGCCAACATCGACTTCGCTCCCGATGGGATCAAGGTGGAATTCTGGCTGCCGCCCGATCAGATCGGGGCCGGGGACGCAAGCCAGGGCGCCATGCCGGGGGTTCCGGTCGAGATCGATCTGGAGCCGTTGCAAGGGCATTCGGTGCTGCTCGTCGAGGATAGCCTCGTCGTCGCGATGGAGCTCGAGGACAAGCTCAAGAAGCTCGGTGCAGGCGCCGTCTACATGGCCGGCACGATCGAGCGGGCGCTCGCGGCCGTGGAGGAGCATGGCGTCGACCTCGCCCTGCTCGACATCAATCTCAAGGGCACCAAATCGTTCGCTGTCGCCGATGTTCTTGTGCAGCGCGGAATCCCGTTCGCATTTGCAACCGGATACGGGGTCGAAGGACAGCGCCCGCGTCGTTTCAAGGGGATTCCGGTGCTGTCTAAACCCTACGACAGGCATCGGTTGGCAGGCATTCTCGCGGCCACGCTGCAAGCGAAGTCCGAAGCGTAAGCCGGCGATGAAACCGAGTGTTCAGGGGCCCCATCGCACCCCCTTTCCCTCCCGGGCTTAACGACGCTACATTGGCGTTCAAATGCAAGGGTGCAAAACCTGAAGCAGGGATGAAGCGCATGGAGCCCAGGATCAATCTGGCGCTTGTCGATGACGACGCAGTGTTCCTCTTCGAGTTCGCGCAGCGGCTGGCCAGACGCGGACTGAACGTGCGGAGTTTTCGAGACGGCGAGGCGCTGCTCGACGAAATCGAGCAGGGTGTGGCGTTCGATTGCGTGTGCGCCGATGTCAGGATGCCCGGGCTTTCGGGTCTCGACCTGCAAAACGTGTTGGTTCAGCGCGATTATTCCCTGCCTATCATTCTCTTCACCGGCTATGGCGAGGTCGAACTCGCGGTCGCCTCCATGAAAGCGGGCGCCTACGATTTCGTGGCCAAGCCCATCGACGAGGCGCGGCTGATCGCGAGCATCGAGGCGGCAGCCAAAGTGCGTCGCACGGCGTCGCTTAAACGCCGCGAGAATGCGCGCGTCTCGGACCGGATCGCGGAACTGAGCGAGCGGCAGCGGCAGGTCCTCGATCTGATGATCAAGGGGATGACCAGCAAGCAGATCGCGTCGAGCCTGAACATCAATCATCGCACGGTCGAGAACTACCGGGCCACCGTCATGGAGCGGATCGGCGTCGGCAGCGTGGCGCAACTCGTGCGCGTCGTGATGGATCTCGAGCGGGACCGCTAGTCCCGCACTCGCGGAAAGAGCCCAAAACTCAGCAGCTTGCTCGCGTCGCCGCCGGCGGCCCGCGCAGGTCGTGCCGATCGACGCCGATGACGCGAGATCGGCGTTGATCTGGGCGGCTCTGTGTGTAAACATAATTGGACAGATTGCATGTAACATATCCATTCCCACTGGGGAGGCTCAGGTCCGATGGACGTAAAAGCCGAGGTCGAGAGAAAGCTCGAAGCCGCAGTGTCGCGGGCGTCGCGGGACGTCTGTCCTCCGGGATTGGCCTCGGCGGTGAGCTACGCGGTGTTCCCTGGCGGAGCGCGCATACGACCGCTCCTCTGCCTCGGTGTGGCGCAGGCCTGTGGCAACGTCGGGGACGCTGCACTGTCCGGTGCCGCGGCGATCGAGATGCTGCATTGCGCCTCGCTGGTCCACGACGATCTGCCGTGCTTCGACGATGCCGATACGCGACGCGGCAAGCCGACCGTACATCGGGCGTTCGGGCAGCCGCTCGCCGTGCTCGCGGGGGACGCGCTGATCGTGCTCGCCTTCGAGACGGTGGCGACGGCCTGTCAGGACGACCCGCGCCGCCTGCCGGCCATGGTCGGGATCCTGTCACGATCGGTCGGCATGACGTCGGGGCTCATTGCGGGACAAGCGTGGGAATCGGAGGCGGAGGTCGCCGTCGGGACCTATCACGCGGCAAAGACAGGGGCGCTGTTCGTGGCGGCTGCCATGATGGGTGCGGCAAGTGCGGGCGCGGATGCGGCCGCGTGGAAGGATTTCGGCTCGTTGCTCGGCGAAGCCTATCAGGTTGCCGACGATATCCGGGATGCCACGTCGACGGAGGGCGAACTCGGAAAGCCGGTCGGGCGCGATGCTGCGCTCGGGCGTCCCACCGCCGTCAATCACCTCGGCCTCGGTGGCGCGGTGGCGCATCTCGACCGCCTCATCGACCGCGCGTTGCAGGCCGTGCCCGCGTGCCCGGGGCAAGTGCCGTTTCGTGAGAAGGTGCGGGCCGAGGTGCGATGGTTCGTGCCGAAGGACCATGCACAGTTCGCAGCCTGAACCGGAACGAGAGGTTGGCATGATCCTCAAGATCGAGGGCGAGGGCGCAGATCTGAGTGCTCTCGAAGGGGAAACTGGACACTCGGACGCGTTCGTGGACCGCCAGAGCCGGGCGTCAGCGCGCACGGCGAGCGATGGAGCCGCGGCCTATCCGTTCGCCGCGATCGTCGGTCAGGACGAGATGCGGACCGCACTCCTCGTGGCGGCCGTCGATCCGAGCGTCGGCGGTGTGCTGGTTCTCGGCGACAGAGGCACAGGAAAATCGACTGCCGTTCGATCCCTCGCGGCGCTGTTGCCGCCGCTCGAGGTCATCGAAGGTTGCGCCTATGCCTGCGATCCAGCGTCAGGCTCCGTCTGCTCCGATTGTGCCGCGCACGGGCGCGACCGCTCGCGGAGCATTGGGCGTGTGCCGGTGCCGATGGTCGATCTGCCACTCGGCGTGACAGAGGATCGGGTACTCGGTGGGCTCGATCTCGAGCGGGCGCTCGCGGAAGGCGTGAAGGCGTTCCAGCCGGGGCTTCTTGCGCGTGCGAATCGCGGATTTCTCTACGTCGACGAGGTGAACCTCCTCGAAGACCATCTCGTCGACCTGCTGATCGACGTGGCTGCCTCGGGCGTCAATATCTTCGAGCGGGATGGCCTCAGCGTGCGGCACCCGGCAAAGTTCGTTCTGGTCGGCAGCGGCAACCCGGAGGAGGGCGAGCTCAGACCACAGCTGCTCGACCGGTTCGGGCTCGCGGTCGACGTCAGAACGCCGGAGGACATCGCGCTCAGGGTCGAGATCGTCAAGCGGCGCGATGCCTACGAGCGTGACAGGTCGGCGTTCGCGGAGCGGTTCGCGGACGAACAGGATCGAATCCGACGGCGGATCGTCGATGCCCGCGCGCGTCTGCCACATGTTCTGGTTCCGGACGCGGTTCTCGAGGCCAGTGCGCGGCTCTGCGTGGCCCTCGGCACGGACGGGGTGCGGGGCGAACTGACCTTGATGCGAGCGGCACGGGCGCTGGCGGCGCTCGATGGATGCGACGAGGTCTCCATGGCTCACGCGCGTGGCGCGGCACCGGGCGCGCTGGCGCATCGGCTGCGGAGGAACCCGCTCGACGAGTCGGGCTCTGGCGTGCGGGTAGCGCGCATGGCTGGCGAATTGCTCGGGGGATGAGCGAGGCGCGCGAAAATCCTGCCGACGGGGGCGCCGAGGACGTGTTGCTGGCGACGGCGCTGCTCGCGGTGGCCGGGCGCAGGATCGGTGGCGTCGTGCTGGGCGAGGGCACGGAGGCGGGCATGGCCGAGGCGTGGCTCGCGTGCCTCGGGGAGTTGATGCCCGAGGCGGCGGTGCCGATGATGCTGCCGCATTCCGCCAGCCTCGCCGATATCGACGGGTCTCTGGATCTCGCGGCTTCACTTGCGCAGGGCGTACGGGTTCATTCGCCGGGTCTCGCCGCGCGGGCCGCGGGCCATGTCGTTCTGATGCGAAGCGCGGGGCAGGCCTCGCCGGCGTGGCTCAAGCGGCTGACAGACGTGCTGCTGCCCGACGAGGGCGGCGGCGCAAAGCTGGTTGTCGCTTGCGATTTCGCGTGTGACGGCCCCTGGCCCGGGGCGGCCATTCTCAGCGAGGCGCTGGCCTTGCGGCTGGATTTCACGGGGATCGATCATCGAACGCTGCTCGCGCCCGCCGGATGGGTCGAAGAGGTGAAGGCTGCCCGAGAGCGGCTCGGTACCGTTCGTATCGATGACGAGGCCGTTGAGGGACTCGTCGGCGCGTCGGTGGCGCTGGGCGTCGCTTCGTCCCGGGCCGACCGGCAGGCTATCCAATTGGCGAAGGCTCATGCGGCCTGGCGGGGCGCAGACGTCGTGACGCCAGAGGATGCAGCCGCGGCCGTGCGCTTCTCGCTGGCGCATCGCGCACGGCGGATGCCGGCACCGCCGCAGGAGGTCGACAGGGGCCCGGACGACGAGCCGGCCGAGGACATGACGGATCAGACGCCACCACCGGCCGATGATCCCGGAACCAAGGGCGATGACGACGACGATGTCACGGGCGGTGGCGAAGAGCGGCCCATCGATGCAACGGCCGCCCTGTTGCCCGACTCGGTGCTCGAGATCGTAGCCCGGGGGATCAAGCGTCAGGGTGGGGCGCAGCCGGAGGCGCGACGGGCACGGGACGGCGCGCGGACCGCGCGTCGGGGGCGGCCGATCGGTCATCGCCGAGGTGATCCGCGTCGTGATGGAGCGCTGCATCTGCTGGCCACGTTCGAGCGCGCGGCACCGTGGCAGGCGCTCCGGCGGAAGCTTGTCGGTGGTGGTGATGGCAGCGGAAGCGCCAGCCGGCGCATCATCATTCTTCCCGACGACATACGGGTCGTGCGTTGCAAGATCGATGCGCCGTCGACCGTCATTTTCGCCGTCGACGCGTCGGGTTCGTCGGCGCTCCACAGGATGGCCGAGGCGAAGGGCGCGGTCGAGTTGCTCCTGTCGCGCTGCTATGTGCGGCGCGATCACGTGGCCGTCGTGGCGTTCGGCGGCCGGGACGCACGCATCCTGTTGCCGCCGACACGGGCCCTGGCGCGGGCGCGGCGTGCACTTGCCGGCTTGCCGGGCGGTGGCGGGACGCCGCTCGCGAGCGGGCTCTCCGTTTCGCACCGTATTGCGCTCGGTGCGCAGCGAGCCGGGCACTCCTGCCTCATCGTCGTGTTGACCGACGGCCGAGCCAATATCGACATCGACGGCGTCGCGGATCGGGCTCGCGCGCTGGCGGATGCGATGCAATGGGCGAAGCGTATCGCGGGGGACGGGATCGCCTCGGTGCTCGTTGACACGGGCGCGCGTCCGGCCGCCAAGGCTGCCGATCTCGCGCGGGCGCTCGATGGACGCTATATCCCGCTGCCGCATGCGGGAGCGCACGAGATTGCCGAGGCGGTTCGCGCGGCCGGAGGGTAAGGCTGTGACGCGGGGCCTTTCGAACGTGGTGCCGCTGGAGCGGACGATGGGACATGACAGGCAGCCGCCTCCCGGCGGGCAGGCGTGGCCCAACGCCGAGGCCAGCACGTTCGTCATCTCGGGCGATCTCAGGTGGCACGTGCAGCGGCTCGGGCGCGGTGTGCCGGCACTGCTCATTCACGGCACGGGGGCCTCCTCGCATTCCTGGGAGGGTCTCGCCGGCGACCTCCAGCGAGATTTTGCGCTCACGGTCGTCGATCTGCCCGGACATGGGTTCACGCAGGCCGTGCCGCGCGCGCGCATGTCACTCGACGCCATCGCACGCGATCTCGGGGCGCTGCTCGGCACGATCAATTGCACGCCCGAGGTCATCGTCGGGCACTCGGCGGGAGCCGCGATCGCGGCCCGGATGGTGATCGACGCGTGCCTGCCGCCGCCGCGGCTCGTGGTGTCCATCAACGGCGCCATTCTGCCGTGGTCGGGGCTCGCCGGCGTCGTATTCCCGCCGCTGGCGCGCCTGATGGCATCCGGCGGATTCGCGGCGTCGCTCCTCGCGCGGCGGGCCGAGCAGCCCGGACAGGTCGAGCGGATGATCGTCGGGACCGGTGGGCGACCGCCGGACCGGAGCATCGGGTTTTATCGCAAGCTGATGGAGCGTCCCGCGCACGTGCAGGCCGCGCTCGACATGATGGCGATGTGGGACCTCGACGCGTTGGCGCGCGATCTCGCGCAGTTCTCGCCGCATCTCGAAATGATCGCCTGCGGCGAGGATCGGGCAGTCCCTGCGGAGGTCGCGTTCGAGGTTTGCGGGCGGGTCAGGGGTGCCTCAGTGACGTATCTGCGCAAGCTCGGACATCTGGCGCACGAGGAAGACCCGGGTGCGATCGCGGCGGTGGTGCGGACCGCTTATGGACGGGTTCTTGCATCCGCTGACGATCAGGCGATCTCGGAGCAACGGACGGGGAGGCACACGTGACCAATCTGCCGGGCGAGCACCCACTGCGGCGAACCCTCAACGACGAGGTTCATGCCCGGCCTCCAGAAGCGCTGATGGCGCCGTGCCGGCTCTCGTTTCTGGCGCTGGAGGATGCCGGTGGTGACAGAAGCGTGCACCAGGCGCCGATCGTCGCCCTGTGCCGGGAGTTCGGCGTCGCGCCGCCGGATGCGCGCGCGAACCACTTCAGCGCCGATTTCGGCACGTTCCGGCTGAAGTGGGAGAAACATACCGAGTTCACACGATACAAGTTCATCGTGCCGTCGAAGGGCGAAGCGCCGTTCGAGGTGCGCGCGGTGGATGCGGTGCCCGAAGCCTGGGTGAGTGCACTGCCGGGACGGTTGATCGCGGGCGTGCACCTCGAGCACCTGCAGGCGGCCCGTGAGCCGCTCGATCTCGAGCGCCTCAGCAAGCGCTATTTCGCCGGGAACGTGATGATCGGTGCCAGCATCGCCGACGGCCGCGCGCACGCCTTCACGGACTTCCGGATCCGCGAGGACGGGTTCAGCCGGTTCATGATCTTCGACGCGTCGCTGGCGCCGCGGCAGGCCGGTCGGAGCGTGCAGCGGCTGCTCGAAATCGATGCCTATCGCATTCTCGCGATGATGGCCTTGCCGGTCGCACGCGAACTCGGGCCGCATCTATCGAACGCGGAAGCCGAACTCGTATCGATCACGGCAACCCTCGCATCAGAAGATGCGCAGGACGAGCCGAAGCTCCTCGACCGGCTGACGCGGCTCGAGGCGCAGATCCATCAGCGGCTCTTTGCCAGCGCACCACGTTTCAGCGCATCTGACGCCTACTATCGGCTCATTCGGCAACGAACGGATGAATTGCGCGAGGGGCGGCTCGAGGGCGTGCAGACGTTCCGGGAGTTCATCGAGCGGCGCCTCAGTCCGGCGATGAGCACATGCGCGGCGACGGCGACGCGACAGGAAAAGCTGTCGCAACGCGTCGCGGAGACGACACAGCTGTTTTCGACGCGGGTCGAGGTGTCCCGGCAACGGCAATCGCAGGACGTGCTCGAATCGCTCAACAGTCGCGCGCTCCTGCAGCTCCGGCTGCAGCAGACCGTCGAAGGTCTGTCGGTGGCGGCGATCACCTACTACGTCGTCGGCCTCATCGCCTATCTCGCGAAAGGCATCGTCTACGCGGGTCTTCCGGTCAGCCCGGAAGTGCTGATCGCCGCAAGCGTGCCCATCGTGGCGGTTCTCGTCGCGCTGGCGGTTCGCCGTATCCGGCGCCATATCGCGCCGGGTCACGCGGATGGCGGCGGATAGTTCGCGCGGTCGAGAGGAGGCGGCTGTCATGTCCTTCGAGGCGACGGCGGGATTGATCGAGCTCGGATTCTTCTACACCGTCGTCCTTGGGTTCGGGATCTGGCAGCTCGTGAAGATCCGGCGCGAGATCGCGCGGGACGCCGAGGCGAAGGCCACGCGCGCCAAAAAAAGTGACGATCAGAGTGACAAATAAAATTGACACTTTCTCACAGTGGCACATAATCGGCGCATGCTGCCATCCGCGAAACAGTCTCACCCAGAACTGTCGGCCGTCATCGAGCTCTTGAAGCCGATCACGTGGTTTCCGCCCATGTGGGCGTTCGGCTGCGGGGTCGTCTCGTCGGGCGTCGCGGTGCAGCCCGGAGACACCTGGCGGATCGTCGCGGGCGTGGCACTGGCCGGTCCGCTGGTCTGCGCCGCGAGCCAGGCTGTCAACGACTGGTATGATCGTGACGTCGATGCGATCAACGAGCCGGGCCGGCCGATCCCGTCGGGACGGATTCCCGGACAGTGGGGGCTCATCATCGGCGTCGCCTGGAGCCTGATGTCGCTCGCGGTGGCGTCGTTTCTCGGTCCGATCGTTCTGGTCGCGACGCTGGCGGGGCTAGCGCTCGCGTGGGCATACAGCGCACCGCCGCTGCGGCTCAAGCAGAACGGGTGGTACGGCAATGCCGCGTGCGGGCTCTCCTACGAGGGACTGGCGTGGATCACGGGTGCGGCGGTCATGCTCGGTGGCTGGCCGCCGATGGAGATCGTGCTTCTCGCGCTGCTCTACAGCATCGCCGCGCACGGAATCATGACGCTCAACGACTTCAAGTCGATCGAGGGTGATCGCGCGGTCGGCGTGAGGTCGCTGCCGGTGCAACTCGGCGCGCCGAAGGCGGCTCTCGTCGCGTGCGCCATGATGATCGTCCCTCAGGTGGTGGTCATCGTGCTGCTCGATGTCTGGGGACATCTGCTCATGGGCGGCCTCATCACGCTTTCCGTCGCGCTGCAGATCCATTGCATGCGCCGTCTCCTGACCGATCCGAAGGCGCATGCACCCTGGTACAACGCGACGGGGGTGAGCCTCCTCGTGCTCGGGATGCTGGTGGCGGCGATCGCGGTCAGATAATCCGGGAGTTACACGATGGCAGGCGGTGGTCTCAGCTGGATCGGTATCGTCAGGCTCGGTCTCGTGCAGACCGCGCTCGGGGCGATCATCGTGCTCACCACATCCACGATCAATCGGCTGATGGTGGTCGAACTCGCGCTGCCGGCCATCGTGCCCGGCGCGCTCGTCGCCCTGCATTACGCCATGCAGATCCTGCGACCGCGCATGGGATACGGTTCCGATGTCCGGCAACGGCGCGTGCCCTGGATCATCGGCGGGATGGCGGTGCTCGCCAGTGGCGGGGTGCTGGCGGCAGTGGCGACGGCGCTCATGAGCGTGTCGTTCGTGGCGGGATTCATGCTCGCCGTCGTCGCTTTCATCATCATCGGCCTCGGCGTCAGCGCCGCGGGGACGACGCTCCTCGTGCTGCTCGCCAAGCTCACGGCCGAAAGCCGGCGCGCGGCGGCGGCCACCATCGTGTGGCTGATGATGATCGCGGGCTTCGCGGTAACGGCTATCGTCTGCGGCAAGCTGCTCGATCCATTCTCGTTCCCGCGCCTGATCGCGGTGACCGGTGGCGTCGGCTTTCTGGCAGTCGTGGTCACGATCCTCGCCACGTGGCGGATCGAGGATGGCGCTGCGCCGGTTGCGCGGGTCGACACGGCACCACGGCCGCCCTTCAAGGAGGCGCTGGCAGAGGTCTGGGCCGATCAGCGGGCGCGGCTGCTCACCATTTTCATCTTCCTCTCGATGCTGGCCTACAGCACGCAGGACCTCATTCTCGAACCCTTCGCGGGTCTCGTGTTCGGCTACACGCCCGGGCAATCGACGGCGCTTTCCGGCGTTCATCACGGCGGGGTCTTCGCCGGCATGATCGGGGTCGCGGTGCTGGCATCGGCGATCGGGGGGCGGTGGCTCGGTTCGCTCAAACTGTGGACAGTGGGGGGCTGCATCGCGTCAGCCTTGGCGTTGCTCTGCGTCATTCTCGCCGGTCTCGCGGGACCAGCAGGTCCGCTCAAGGCCAGCGTATTCGCGCTCGGCGTCGCCAACGGCTGCTTCGCCATCGCGGCCATCGGCACGATGATGAGCATGGCCGGCGAGGGGCGGCCCGGCTGGGAAGGCACACGGATGGGCCTTTGGGGCGCGGCCCAAGGCATCGCGTTCGGGGTCGGTGGTTTCGGGGGCACGGTGATGATCGATGTGGCGCGCGCCACCATCGGAGCGCCAGAGATCGCCTATGCGATCGTCTTCGGGGTGCAGGCCGTGATGTTCCTCGTCGCGGCCGGGGTTGCGATGCGCATCACCGGAACGTCGGCGCAGCAGAGGTTGCCGTTCGGCCGGGCGGCACCCGGCGTGCGGCTTGGGGAAGGGCTTGGAAATGCGTAACGCACGTGGTGGAGCCGACGGAGACGTCAGCTACGACGCCGTTGTGGTCGGCGGTGGGCCCGCCGGGGCAACCGCGGCGCACGACCTGGCACGGAGCGGCAAAAGCGTGCTGCTGATCGACCGGGCCGGGCGGATCAAGCCGTGCGGCGGCGCAATTCCGCCTCGCCTCATCTCCGAGTTCGAGATCCCGGATCATCTTCTGGTGGCGCGCATCTCGGCGGCTCGCATGATCGCGCCGAGCGACCAGCACGTGGACATCCCGATCGAAAACGGCTTCGTCGGGATGGTCGACCGGGAGGTCTTCGATCCCTGGTTGAGGACACGGGCCGAAAAGGCCGGTGCGCACCTCGTGCAGGGCGCCTTCGAGGATCTCGAGCGCGAGCCGGGTGGTACAGCCATCGTGACCTATCGCTCCGACGCAGGGCTGCAGCGCGTCCGGGCGCGTGTCGTCGTTGGCGCCGATGGCGCGTTGTCGCCGCTCGCCAAGGTGGCGCTGCCGGCGGAGAAGGTGCCGTTCGTGTTCGCCTATCACGAGATCATCGAGACACCGCACGGCGTGCCGTTCGACGGTCGCCGGTGCGACGTGATCTACAACGGCGAGACGTCGCCCGATTTCTACGCCTGGATCTTCCCGCATGGCCAGACCACCAGTGTCGGTACGGGCAGCGCGAACAAGGGCTTCTCGCTCAGGGGGGCGGTCTCGGACGTGCGGCAGCGCCATGGGCTCGCCGGCCTGAAGACGATCCGGCGCGAAGGGGCTCCCATTCCGCTCAAGCCGCGCCGGCGATGGGACGACGGGCGCAACGTCGTGCTCGCGGGGGATGCGGCGGGTGTGGTGGCGCCAGCCTCGGGCGAGGGCATCTATTACGCCATGCTGGGGGGCCGCCTCGCAGCGGACGCCGCTGCGGCATTCCTGCAAACCGGAGACGCGAGAGCGCTGGCGGGGGCTCGCAAAGCCTTCATGCGGCTGCACGGGCGGGTCTTCTGGGTGTTGGGGATCATGCAGTACTTCTGGTATAGCAGCGACAAGCGGCGTGAGCGGTTCGTCACCATCTGCCGGGACAAGGATGTCCAGTCCCTCACGTTCGACTCCTACATGAACAAGAGGCTGGTCAGGTCCAAACCCATGGCGCACGTTCGCATCTTCTTCAAAGACATGGCGCATCTCCTCGGCCTCGTTCGGGCATGATCGAACTTGGTGAGCTGTGGGGATGGCCACTCGCGATTGCGGCGTTCGGGTGGTCGATCGTGGCCTTGCTCGGGGGGCTCGTTACCGAAATCGGTCCCTGGTACCGGCAGCTTCGCAAGCCGTGGTTCCAGCCTCCCGACTGGCTGTTCGGGCCGGCCTGGACCCTCATCTTCATCCTGACGGCGCTGGCGACGGCCGAGTGCTGGATCGGAGCCCGGTCCTCGGCGGAACAGGGACTGATCGTGGCCGCGTTTGTCCTGAACGGCGTTCTGAACGTCTTGTGGAGTATTCTCTTCTTCAAGATGCGACGTCCGGACTGGGCGCTCGCCGAGGTCGGCGTGCTCTGGCTCTCGGTCGCGTCGATGATGCTCGTCGCGCTGCCGATCTCGGGGCAGGCCGTGTTGTTTCTCGCGCCCTATCTGGCTTGGGTGACGTTCGCATCGGTGCTCAATCTGGCGATCGTCAGGCTCAATCCCAACCTTGCTGCCGACGCGGCGGAGGAGACGTGACGTGCGCGATCTGATCGTTTCCGGCCGGATCGCGGACGTCATTCTCGTCGTGATGGCGCTCGAGGGGCTGGTGCTCGGATGGCTCTGGCGAGGCGACGGAGCGGGACGGCTCCTCTCGCTCGTGGGCAATCTCGCTGGCGGCGGTTTTCTCGTGCTGGCGCTCAAGGCGGCGTTGACCGGGGCCGACTGGGGATGGATCGCGGCGGCGCTGATCGGCTCGATGTTCGGGCATGGGCTCGATGTCGTCACCCGGCTGGCGAAGCCATCGGCCTGAGCGGGGCGGCCGCCCGGGCGATCGGACTTCTCTCCGCGACATGGACCGGCGCGATGCTTGGCCGCACGCCTGCCGGGCAACGGGCTGCGGCACCGGTTGCATCCCGCAGTGCAGTGGGCTAACTCATCGTCTACAGCCTTTCGTCGGCGTCGACCGTCGTGGCCCCTCCTGCTCCATGGCGGGGCGATGCGGCAAGCTTCGGATTGCGCATGGACCTTCTCCTGACCGACTACCTGCCCATCGCCGTGTTCATCGGCGTGGCGCTGTTCATAGGTGGCGCGTTGATGCTGGCGCCCTTCCTGGTCGCCTACCGCAACCCGGATCCCGAGAAGGTTTCGGCTTACGAATGCGGCTTCAACGCATTCGACGATGCGCGCATGAAGTTCGACGTGCGCTTCTATCTCGTCGCAATCCTGTTCATCATCTTCGACCTCGAGGTGGTGTTTCTCATCCCTTGGGCGGTTTCGTTCGCGGAGGCGGGCGAGTTCGGCTTCTGGGCGATGATGATCTTCCTCGGGATCCTGACGATCGGTTTCATCTACGAATGGAAAAAGGGCGCTCTCGAATGGGATTGATCGTTCCCAACGGGCCTGTTTTCGACAAGCCGGGCGACGGCTCGGGCCTCGTGAAGCCAGGTGATCGTGGTTTCACCGAGATCAACAACGCGCTCGCCGACAAGGGCTTCCTCGTCACCACGACGGACGACCTCATCAACTGGGCGCGCACCGGCTCGCTGATGTGGATGACGTTCGGCCTCGCGTGCTGCGCCGTCGAGATGATGCAGGCGTCGATGCCGCGCTACGACGTGGAGCGGTTCGGGTTCGCGCCGCGCGCGTCGCCGCGCCAGTCCGACGTGATGATCGTGGCCGGCACGCTGACCAACAAGATGGCGCCGGCGCTGCGCAAGGTCTACGACCAGATGCCGGAGCCGCGCTACGTGATCTCGATGGGCTCGTGCGCCAACGGCGGCGGCTACTACCACTACAGCTACGCGGTGGTCCGGGGCTGTGACCGGATCGTGCCGGTCGACATCTACGTGCCGGGCTGCCCGCCGACCGCCGAGGCGCTCGTCTATGGCATCCTGCTCCTGCAGAAGAAGATCCGCCGCACCGGGACGATCGAGCGCTAGATCGGTGTTTCGAGCGACGGCTTGGGTCGGTTTCGGCCCGCAGGCGAACGACCGACGGCAAGTTTCTCCACGACGACCGAGTGAGACCGATGGCTGTAGACCCCGAAGCACTGTCCGCGCTGGCGCAAGCTGCCGTCGGTGATGCGCTCGTCGACGCGAAGATCGCTGTCGGAGAAGTGACGCTCACCGTTGAGCGCGGCCGGATCGTGGATGTGCTGACGCGACTTCGGGACGCTGCCGACCTGCAGTTCGAAGTGCTGCTGGATATCGCCGGCGTCGACTACCCGGCGCGGGAGGAGCGGTTCGAGGTCGTCTATCACCTGTTGTCGATGAGGAAGAACCTGCGCCTCCGCGTCAAGCTCTCGACCAACGAGACAGAGCCGGTGCCGAGCGTCATTCCGGTGTTTCCGACCGCCAACTGGCTGGAGCGGGAAGCCTACGACATGTTCGGCATCCTGTTCTCGGATCACCCTGATCTCCGCCGCATCCTGACCGACTACGGTTTCGACGGCTATCCGCTGCGCAAGGATTTCCCGCTGACGGGCTTCAAGGAGGTTCGCTACGACGACGAACAGAAGCGCGTCGTCTACGAACCCGTGCGGCTGACGCAGGAATTCCGGCAGTTCGATTTCGAGAGCCCGTGGGAGGGCGTCGACTACGTGCTCCCGGGCGACGAGAAGGCGCAGCCGCCGAAGGCGTGACGCTCACCGATGGGCTCGCTGATCGAGACGTTGGTGAACTGGCGCTATGGTGGTTTTTTCGGGCTTGCGCTCTGGAGCCTCGTGGCCGTCCTGCCACCGCTCGTCGTGATGGCGATGATCGGCCGGCAGGTCGCCCCGCGCACATTGTCGCCCATGGCGCGGCGGCTCGTCTGGCTCGCCTGCCTCTCGGGGCTTGTCCTCGTCTGGGTCAAGACCGGTGTTCCCGCTACGATGGCGGGGCTCGCGCGATGAGGAAGGGTGATCGATGAAACCAACCCTGGCCGAAGGCCTCAGCGACACGCACAGCTACAGCGTGACGCCCGAGAACACGGTTCCGCATCTCGCCATGGACCGCTCGACCTTCGACGACATCCCGGAGGTGCTGGCGACGGCCTACATGATCGTGATGATGGAGGGGGCATGCACCAAGCTGCTCCGACCGCATCTCGATCCCGGCGAGGGCTCGCTCGGCATCGCCATCGACGTCACGCACCTCGCGGCGACCTTGCCCGGCCAGACGGTGACCGTGACGGCGACCATCGAGAAGGTCGAGGGGCGCAAGATCACGTTCCGGGTGGTGGCGAACGATGGCCTCGACAAGATCGGCGAGGGCACCCACACCCGCGCCATCGTACCATGGGACCGCTTCAAGGCCGGCGTGGCGGCCAAGGCAGGCAAGGTTCGGCCGCCGCGCAGTTGACGCAGAGGCGCCACGGGCGGTCTGCACCCGGGGCGGCAGCCGGCCGAGGTGCGGCACTGGAAGCGCGATAGCGGGTTGGCAAATCCTCGCCAGCTGACTACTCAATGCCTGCCGACCCATCGCCGTTGCGACGAGACGAGATCCATGGCCGAGACCGATATCAGACCGTTCACCATCAACTTCGGCCCCCAGCATCCGGCCGCTCACGGCGTGCTGCGCCTCGTGCTGGAACTCGACGGCGAGGTTGTCGAACGGGTCGATCCGCACATCGGTCTTTTGCACCGGGGCACCGAGAAGCTCATCGAGCACAAGAGCTACCTGCAGGCCATCGGTTACTTCGACCGGCTCGACTACGTGGCGCCGATGAACCAGGAGCACGCGTTCTGCATGGCGGCCGAGAAGCTGCTCGGGGTCGAGATCCCGAAGCGGGGCCAGCTCATCCGCGTCCTCTATTCCGAGATCGGGCGCATTCTCTCGCACCTTCTCAACGTGACCACGCAGGCGCTCGACGTCGGCGCGCTGACGCCTCCGCTCTGGGGCTTCGAGGAGCGCGAGAAGTTGATGGTGTTCTACGAGCGCGCCTCGGGGAGCCGGATGCACGCCAAGTACTTCCGCATCGGCGGCGTGCACCAGGACCTGCCGGCGAAGCTGGTCGAGGACATCTACGCCTGGTGCGATCCGTTCCTGAAGGTGTGCGACGACATCGAGGGGCTGCTCACCGGGAACCGCATCTTCAAGCAGCGCAACGTCGATATCGGCGTCGTGTCGCTCGACGATTGCCTGAAGTGGGGCTTCTCGGGCGTCATGGTGCGCGGCTCGGGCGCGGCGTGGGACCTGCGCAAGTCGCAGCCCTACGAGTGCTACGGAGAGCTCGATTTCGACATCCCGATCGGCAAGAACGGCGACTGCTACGATCGCTACTGCATCCGCATGTTCGAGATGCGCCAGTCGGTCCGCATCATGAAGCAGTGCTGCGAGCGGCTCATGGCGGCGGACGGGCAGGGGCCGGTCTCGGCGCCCAACTCGAAGGTCGTGCCGCCGAAGCGGGCCGAGATGAAGCGCTCGATGGAAGCTCTGATCCACCACTTCAAGCTCTACACCGAAGGCTTCCACGTGCCCGAGGGCGAGGTCTATGCCTGCGTCGAAGCGCCGAAGGGCGAGTTCGGCGTGTATCTCGTCGCGGATGGCTCCAACAAGCCCTACCGCTGCAAGATCCGCGCGCCGGGATATGCCCACCTGCAGGCCATGGACTTCATGTGCAAGGGCCACATGCTCGCCGACGTCTCGGCCGTGCTCGGCTCGCTCGACATCGTGTTCGGCGAGATCGACAGGTAAGTGATCGGCTCGGGAGCGCGGGGCGCAATTCCGGGCTCTCACTAGCAGATCGGATCGTTCATGGCCGTATTGCCTCCGTGCCCCAAGTGTTCGTCTGCCTACACCTACGAGGACCGCGGGTTGCTCGTGTGTCCGGAATGCGCGCACGAGTGGAGTGCAACGGCCGAGGCCGTGGAGGCTGGTGACGGCGACGCAGCCGTCGTACGCGATGCCAACGGCACGGCGCTCGCGGACGGCGACACGGTGACCGTGATCAAGGACCTGAAGGTGAAGGGCTCGTCGTCGGTCGTGAAGGTCGGCACCAAGGTGCGCGGCATCCGGCTCGTGGACGGAAGCGGCGGCCACAACATCGACTGCCGGATCGACGGCATCGGGTCGATGCAACTCAAATCCGAGTTCGTCCGCAAAGCCTGATGGCGCCTGGGGACGGTGGGGCGAATCTCGGGGCTGGCACTTTTCCTCAGAACGAATCATAAGGAAGAGCGGGACTTGAGTTCGGCGCCGACGCGCCGCTGATACGGAGTGTGCGATGCCCGTCGATGCCATGTTCTGGCTGGCCACTGCAGCGTTCGCTTGGGGCCTGTCTCTCGCGACCTACCGGTGGTTCGCCGTCTACAACAATTGGCCCATGGGTGCGTGGCATGCGGACCGGCCGGGCCTGCCCATCGCCATCGGCGTGTTCGTCATGCTGGTCTCGCTGCTCTATGCCGGCGCGCGGGGAGGGCCGTCACTCGTCATGCTGCCGTTGTTCGGGTTCTTCTTCTCCCTCGCATGGACCGCATTGACGCGGGTCGGATCGCAGGTCTCGCTCCTGCTGGCGCCGGGCGCAATGGTCGCGCTCCTGGTGTTCTGGACTGTCGCCGCATCACATGTCGCGGCCGTGCATGGCGTGGCGACCGTGCCCGGGGATCTCCGCGTCGTTCCCTCTCCTGCGGCAACTGATCGCGACAGTGACATCCGCGAGCGCGAACGTGCTATGAGCGGCACCGCGCCGAGGCCATTGGCGCCGCTGCCGCGCTGACCGATCGCACGAACGAGAAAGACACCATGGCCGTTCGCCGTCTTCACCCCGACCAGCCCGCCACATTCGCGTTCACGGCCGAGAATCTCGCCTGGGCCGAAAACCGCATCGCGCAGTATCCTCCCGGGAAGCAGGCATCGGCCGTCATCCCGCTGCTTTGGAAGGCGCAGGAACAGGAAGGCTGGACCACCGAACCCGCCATCCGGGCCGTGGCCGACATGCTCGGCATGGCCTACATCCGCGTCTATGAGATCGCGACTTTTTATACGATGTTCCAGCTGTCCCCGGTCGGGCGCAAGGCGCACTTCCAGGTGTGCGGCACGACGCCCTGCATGCTGCGTGGGTCGGAAGGGCTCATGGACGTCTGCCGGGCCCGGGTGCATCACGACCCGCATCACCTGTCGGCCGACGGGGATTTCTCGTGGGAAGAGGTCGAGTGCATCGGGGCCTGTGCCAATGCTCCCGTCGTGCAGATCGGCAAGGACGTGTGGGAGGACCTGACGCCGGAGGGTTTCGGCAAGGTCATCGACGCGTTCGCGGACGGCAAGCCGCCGACGCCCGGGAGCCAGACGGGCCGGACGGCGTCGTCGCCAGCCGGCGGCGCGACCACGCTGACCGATCCGGCGCTCTACGACGGGGCCAAGGCCGGTGGCTGGCAACGGCAGTTCGCCGAGCGCGAGGCGGCTGCCGCCGAAGCCGCGGCGAAGGCCGCTGCGGCGCCACCCAAGGCTTGACCCCTGGAGCCACGCAGCCGGGAAGGCGCTGGTCCAAGACCCGGATCAGCACGTTTCGCCAACGAGATCGCCTGGAGCCGTCATGCTCGCTGACAAAGACCGTATCTTCACGAACATCTACGGCTTTCACGACACGAGCCTCGCGGGCGCGCGGAAGCGCGGCCTTTGGGACGACACCAAACGGCTGATCGACAAGGGCCACGACTGGATCATCAACGAGGTGAAAGCCTCGGGGCTCCGGGGCCGTGGCGGCGCCGGGTTTCCGACGGGGCTCAAGTGGTCGTTCATGCCGAAGAACGACCCACGGCCCTCGTATCTGGTGGTCAACGGCGACGAGTCCGAGCCGGGGTCGTGCAAGGATCGCGAGATCCTGCGGCACGATCCGCACCATCTCGTCGAGGGCTGCCTGCTGGCGTCGTTCGCGATGCGGGCGCACACGTGCTTCGTCTACATCCGGGGCGAGTTCATCCGCGAGCGCGAGGCGCTGGAGCGGGCCGTCAAGGAAGCCTATGACGCGCGCCTGATCGGCAAGAACAACATCCACGGCTGGGATTTCGATCTCGTCGTGCACCACGGCGCCGGCGCCTACATCTGCGGCGAGGAGACGGCCCTTCTCGAGAGCCTCGAGGGCAAGAAGGGGCAGCCGCGCCTGAAGCCGCCGTTTCCGGCCAACACGGGCCTCTATGGATCGCCGACGACGGTCAACAACGTCGAATCGATCGCGGTCGTTCCCACGATCCTCCGGCGTGGTTCGGCGTGGTTCAGCGGCATCGGGCGGCCGAACAACACGGGGACCAAGCTGTTCCAGATCTCCGGCCACGTGAACAAGCCGTGCGTGGTCGAGGAAGCGATGAGCATTCCGCTGCGCGAGCTGCTCGAGAAGCACGCGGGCGGCGTTCGCGGCGGCTGGGACAACCTGCTGGCCGTCATCCCCGGCGGATCGTCGATGCCGTGCATCGCGGCCGGGGACTGTCAGGAGCTGCTCATGGACTTCGATTCCATGTCGGCGCTGAAGTCCGGCCTCGGCACAGCCGCCGTGATCGTGATGGACAAGTCCACCGACATCATCAAGGCGTTCGCCCGGATCGCCTATTTCTACAAGCACGAGAGCTGTGGTCAGTGCACGCCGTGCCGCGAGGGCGTGGCCTGGATCTGGCGGCTCATGGAGCGGATGTCCAAGGGCGAAGCGGAAAAGAGCGAGATCGACCTTCTCTTCAACGTCACCAAGCAGGTCGAGGGCCACACGATCTGCGCGTTCGGCGAAGGCGCGGTGTGGCCGATCCAGGGGTTCCTGCGCAACTTCCGCACCGTCATCGAGGAGCGGATCGACCACCGTATCGCGGCCGAGGCCCGCGAGGCGGCGGAGTAGGCGTCAGGTCGTGGCGCGCGTGACGAGGCGCCGGACCGAGGGTGGCAGGGTGGTGATGGCCGCCTTCAGCCGGCGGCGCAGGCGCAGATAGCCGTTCATATAGAGCCAGCCCCGCGTCGAGATGGCGAGGGCGTAGTCCGATACGGTGACGACGCCGTCGGCGAAGTCCATCTTGTAAGCGTGAAGCGGCGGCAGGAGGTCGAGCGTCGCGCGGCGCTTCTCGATGCAATCGCCGATGACGTTTTCGAGCAGAAGGGCGCCCGGCGCACAGCGCTCGAAGGCAGGATCGTAGACCGCGACGTGCAGGAAGCTCGCCGCCGTGGTCTCGAGCAGGATCTTGCGGGCAACGGGTTTGCCATCGCAACTGAGGGTGTGGACGGTCGCGCCGGTGGGACGCTCGGACGAGGCGCAGGCGTCACGAAAAAAGGCCGCGAAACGCCGATCGTTCAGGGCGGGCGCGAATTCGCCGCGATCCGCAAGAGTTTCACGCTTGAGGGCGACGGCCGCTTCGGCTGCGTCGCCTGCCTCGGGGGTGGCGGTCATACGCTCGACGGTCACGGGGCCCGTGTCGGCGAGACGGCGGGCCTGCCGGCGGCGGTTCTTCAGGGCGCGAGGGCGGCGGCGTTCTTCCCACCCGGCAAAGCTCTGCTCGCCGTCGAGGCGGAGATAGGGGGCGTCCTCGGTGGCGGTGACCACGGCTCCGGTCCGCTCCATCAAGAGGACGGCCGGGGCGTCGGCCCGCACCTTGCGCAGATTCGCGACATCGGCACGGGTCGCCTTGACGACGAGCGACCAGGCCGCAAGGAGGTGTGCGGGATGGGACGCCTCGGGGGCAACAAGCACGTCACCATACTGGGACACCGGCTCGCCGAGCCATTGCAACTCACGCAGCGTCGCCGTCGTCTGGACGGCGAGCGGCAGGAGGAGGACGAGGCGGCCATCGCTGCGGCCTGTCACGATCGCGATCCGGCGCGGGGCGTCGGGGCCGGTCGCGTAATGCGCGGCCCAGTGCCAGCACCAGTTGAATTGCTGAAAGATCTGGTTTGGTGTTGCCGCACGGGCGTAAAGGTCGTTCCAGTCGGCTTCGAGGGCGGCGAGGCCTGCGACGGTGTCGACCACGGCCAGGTCGAGCGTGGGGCCGGCCGGCATGAGATGGCTCGCGTCCGGGCGGGTGCCGAGCGTCGACATCGCGGGGCTGGCGTCTGCTGCGGTCAGCCGTTCGCTCACGGTGAGCTGTGTCATGCGTGTCCTGTCCCTCGAGACGTCCATGCGGTCTCATCGACGAAGCAACACGTGTGCCAATGCGGTGGCGCCGATGGCCGCCGGGCACAACGGTGGTGATCATCTGCGGACGCAGTTTCCGAATGCTTAGGTGCGAGGGCAGGGGGATCGAGGGCTGCGAAACGCGGTTACCGGAGCGTCAACGCCTGTCCGCCGGCAATGCGCGCAAACCGACGCGTGTCGGTCGTCAGGCCCAGGCCAGCTCGACGAGGCCGAGCAGGGCGAGCAACATGGCTGTGACGGTCAGGATGATGCGGCCGCGACGGGTGGGGGCTGCCTTGCCGAGGATGAGCGCGCCGACGATGGCCAGTGCGGCCACGAGGTTCAGCACCGTATGGCCGGCGATGCCGAGCCCGCTGGCGGTCGAGGCCTGGCGCTCGAGGAAGGTCGCGCCTGCGAGGGCCAGGAGCGTTGCACCTAGCAGACGGGGCCAGAAGGTCTCCTGCACGGGCGCGAGGCCGAGGACCCGGGAAAGCGTCCGCGGCAGCAGGGTCAACAGCCCGCCGACGGACGCCTTCAGTGCGATCTCGAGCGCCAGCAACTCGGCGACCATGCGGCTGTCCTCTCCAGGCTCAGGCTGCCGGAACGATGATCGGCTCCGGCGCGGCCTTGCCGAGGATCAGGTCCGAGGCCTTGTCCGCGATCATCATGGTGGCCGCGTTCAGGTTCGCCGACAGCATCGTCGGCATGACCGAGGCATCGATGACGCGGAGGCCCTGCAACCCGTGGACGCGCAAGTGGTCGTCGACCACCGTCAGCGGGTCGGTCGAGGGGCCCATGCGACAGGTGCCGTTGGGGTGGAACGTCGTCGTGCCGCGCTGTCGCGCCGCGTCGAGCAGCTCATCGTCGGACTGGACGTTCTTGCCCGGGAAATCCTCGTAGGCGTAGTAGGGCTCGAGGGGGCGGGACGCGAGCAGCCGGCGGGCGAGCTTCATGGCGGAGAGCAGAACGCGGCGGTCGCTCGCCTCGGCGAGATAGTTCGGCTGGATGACGGGGGCCTCGAAGGGATCGGCGCTCTTGATCCGGACGTAGCCCTTGCTGTCGGGGCGTTGCTGCCAGGAGGCCACCGTCATGCCGGGCTCGCGCTCGAGTTCGCCCTGGACGCCCTCGAGGTAGCTTGCGGGCGTGAACGTCAGCTGGATGTCGGAATTCGCGATGTGCGGCTCGGAGCGCCAGAAGGCATAGACCAACGTGGGGGAGAGGCCGAGGATCCCCTTGCGCTGGAACACCCATTTGGTGACCTCGGAGGCGAGCTTCAGGCCGCGCACCCGCTCGTTGATGGTCTCCATGTTCTTGACGCGCGCGACGAAGCGCGGGGCGTAGTGGTCCTTCAGGTGCTCGCCGACGCCGGGCAGCGCGTGGCGCACCTCGATGCCGTGCTCGGCGAGGAGCGACGGCGACCCGATGCCGGAGAGCTGGAGGAGTTGGGGGGAGTTATAGCTGCCGCCGGACAGGATGACCTCGCGCGCCGCCTGCACCTGCTGGCGTTCGCCGCGCGGGCCGCCCTTGGCGAACTCGACGCCGCGGGCGCGTTTGCCCTCCATGATGATCCGGGTGGCGTGGGCCTCGGTGATCACCTTCAGGTTCGGGCGCTTGATGATCGGATGCAGGAACGCCCGCGCCGACGAGACGCGCCGGCCGTTGGAGATCGTGCGCTGGGCGTACGAGACGCCCTCCTGGATGCCGCCGTTGTAGTCGGGGTTGCGCGGGATACCCGCCTCGACGGCGCCGGCGATGAAGGCCTCGCAGAGCGGGTGGATCCAGTCGATGTCGGAGACGGTCAGGCTGCCGTCACGGCCGCGATAGGTCGCGTCGCTCTCGCCCTCGCGCCGCTCCATGCGCTTGAAGTAGGGGAGAACGTCGGCATAGCCCCAGCCGCGATTTCCCATCTGGGCCCAGGTGTCGAAGTCGAGGGGCTGGCCGCGGTTGTAGATGTGGCCGTTGATCGACGACGAGCCGCCGAGCGTCTTGCCGCGGGGGGCGTGGATGCGCCGGCCGCCGGTCCATTCGGACGGCTCCATGCTGTAGAGCCAGTTCACGGACGGATGATAGAAGGTCTTGATGAAGCCGGCAGGAATGTGAATCCAGGGCAGCCAATCGGGAGGGCCGGCCTCGAGGAGGCAGACGCGCGTCATGCCGTCGGCCGTCAGGCGATTGGCGAGAACACACCCGGCAGATCCGGCGCCGACGATCACGTAGTCGAAGGTATCCAACGCTTCCCCCGATGCTTCTTGTTTGGGTCCAAGGCCTTGCGATGCCACACTCGATCGGGGCTAGGCAAGCCCCCGATGCAGCCGGGCGTCACCGCCCCGGTCTGGGGACGCGGGCCGTCTGGAGGGAGTGTGACGGGCGCGCGGCGGGCCGGCAAGGTCAATGAACGAGGCGGGCGCCTGCCAGCCGGACCAGGGCCGCGTTGATGTTCTGGATGCGCGCAAGGTAGGCCTCGACGTCGGTGCGTGGGCCTTGGGCCGCCAGCATCGCCTCGAGGCGGCGAACGCAGGCCGAGCGTTCCTCCTGAAGGCCCACGAGGGCCATCTCGATGTCTGACGTGCGGGTCACGGCGGCTCACTCCCGGGCGCGGCTCTCCGATGCTGGCGGAGCGGCGGTCGAGCGTGTCTTCTACCAGCCCGATCCTTCCGCTTCTCGAAGCTCGCCCTCAGGATTTCAATCAAATAAGGTGCTTTCCGTTTACGCCAGAGCAGGTTTCGCCGACGGGGGACGTGATGCGGGCAGTTGAGGGGCTGATCGTCAGGGGCGGTACGGCGCTGATCGAGGGTGAGTTGCGCGGGGCGGACGTCGTCGTCGCGGATGGCCGGATACGGCTCGATCGCGGTGGCGTGCAGACCGGTCTCTCCATCGACGCCACCGGGCTTCTCGTGCTGCCGGGGTTGGTCGATGTCCACGGCGACGCCTTCGAGCGCCAGATGATGCCCCGGCCGGGCGTCGACATCGATATCGGGCTTGCACTCGTCGAGACGGATCAGCAACTCGTCGCCAACGGCATCACGACGGCGTTCCATGGCGTGACGCGATCGTGGGAGCCGGGCTTGCGGGATGCAGCGAACGCGCGCCGGCTTCTGGCCGCGATCGAGGACCTCAGGGGCGAACTGGCGGCGGACACCCGCTTTCACCTGAGGCATGAGACCTACAACCTCGACGGCGAGGACGAGATCGTCGCGTGGATCGCCGCGCGGCGGATCGACGTGGTCGCGTTCAACGATCACATGACCGGGACCATCAAGGTTCGCCACCGGCCCGACAAGATGCGCAAGATGGTCGAGCGGTCCGGGCTCGATGCGGCTGCGTTCGATGCGCTGGTCGAGCGGGTGTCGGCGCGGGCCGACGAGGTTCCGGGCTCCATCGCGCGTCTCGCGGCTGCCGCACAGTCGGCCGGCGTTCCGACCATGTCGCACGACGACATGGACGTCGCGCAGCGCCGCTGGTTCGCGGCCCTGGGCGTCGGGGTGGCGGAGTTTCCGATGACAGATGCCGTGGCCGAGGCTGCGATCGCGGATGGGGCGCCGACCGTGTTCGGTGCGCCCAACGTACTCAGGGGCGGGAGCCATACGGGCTGTCCGGATGCGGCGCAGATGGCCAAGCAGGGCCTCTGCAGTGTGCTCGCGTCCGACTATTTCTATCCGGCCCTGCTGCAAGCCCCGTTCATTCTGGCCCGGCGACACGGGGTGCCTTTCGCTGAAGCCTGGGCCCTCGTCGCGGAGAATGCGGCAGCGGCGGTGCGCCTCGCGGACCGCGGCGTGCTGCGGGACGGACTGCGGGGGGATGTGGTCGTGGTCGACGCGAGGAATGACATGCGGCCGCGGGTCGTCGCCACGATCGCTGCGGGGCGGCTCGTGCATCTCTCAGACGGGGCGTTGCTCTCGGCTGCATGAGGCCGCGAGCGCGCGCCGTCAGCCAGCGTTGCGGAAGGCCTTCGGCGATACGATCGTCAGGGCGATGATGTAGAGGTCGAGCACGATCGACCAGTTGTCGATGTAGTAGAGGTCGTGCGCTATCCGGCTGCGCATGGCGTGCTCGGTCTCGGTCTGGCCACGGAAGCCGTTGACCTGTGCCCAGCCCGTGATGCCGGGCTTGACGTTGAGGCGCCGTGCATAGCGACGGATCACACGCTCATAGTACTTGTCGTGGGCGACGGCGTGCGGGCGGGGGCCTACAAGCGACATCTCGCCGACGATGACGTTCAGGAGCTGAGGCAGTTCGTCGAGATTGTAACGGCGGAGCCAGCGGCCGGTGCGCGTGATCCGGGGATCGTTCTGCGTCGCCTGCCGGATCTCGGGGCCGTCGTCCATCGTGGACATTGTACGGAACTTCCAGATGGCGAACTCGCGCTGATTGAAACCGCGGCGGCGCTGCCGGAAGAAGATCGGGCCCGGGCTATCCAGCTTGATGAGGAGGCCGATCACCGCCAAGAGCGGCAGGACCAGCAACAAGCCCAGACTTGCCGCGACCACATCGAAGGCGCGCTTCAGGTACATCTGGAACGGGTTGAGGGGTGCACTGCGTAGCGCCAGCGTGCGCACGCGGCCGAGCTGGGAGACGTGCATCTCCGGAAACTGCTCTGCCAGGGAGAGCTGGCCGAGATGCACGGAGACGGGCAGATCCATGAACCGATCGGCGACCATGGCCGCGATGCGCGAGGTCTCGGCGTCACGCTTCAGGATGAGGACATCGTTGACGCCGAGCGGGCGGGCCGTCTCGACGACCCGCTCGACGTTCTCGCGGACGGCATCAAGGCAGAGGTCGTTCGGATCAGCAGGTAACAGGAAGGCGGTGGCGGCGAGCTCGACGCCAGTCGTGTCCACACTGTGGCGCGCAACGAAACCTGCAACGTCCTGCTCCGCGCCGACCACCAGCAGGCGGCGGGGACGGATCCAGCCCTCCGCGACGAGCCACCCGACGAGCCGACGCAGTCCCGCATCGACCACGATGGCTGCTACGCCGCCCGAGACGAAGAACAGCGCCAGGGCGCCACGCGATGCAAGACCGGTGGTCTTGGTCAGGAAGGCCAGGACGAAAAGCGCAAAGAAGGCATAGGTCCAGGCGTTGACGATGCGGGCCACCGAGCGCCGGCCAGCCAGAAACTCGTCCACCCGGTATTCGAGGCGCAAGAAGAAAGGGGTGGCATAGACGATGCCGGCGAGAATGCCGACAATCGCATAGGCGAGAGGATCGCCGGTCTTGCCGTAGATGACGCCATGCCATGCCGCGCCCGACGCGATCGCGACCGTCATGATGGCGATCACTTCGCACGCAGCGATGACCGCGCCCATGACGAGGCCACCGATCGTGAGGCGGTTCTTCCGCACTGTCGTTATGACGTCGAGGGTGCTTACGAGCATGACGGGACCACGCGGGGCGAGCAGAGTGCGCTGCAAACAAGGATCGACATGATCAACGCAGTTCCTTGCAGCAACCGCCGCGGCACGCGGCACGGAAGCGGCACACCGGCACGTTGGCGGAGTTCGTTCCTTCTGTGCACTTACAGTGTCCTAAAGCGCCGCGATAGTCGATATTTGTCGCAATCTGTTGAAATGCTTTTTGAGCAGAGACGGTAAATTCGACGAGCGTCCGGCGCAGTCAAGGAGGCGCGCGTGCTGCATCGCTGTCGATGCTGGATCGGCCGTGTTGCGCTGCCGCAATGCATCGCTGCATGCGCGGCGTCTTCGGCTTTGCGGGCATGCCTGTCCGGGCTAGTGTTCGTGCTGCAAGCTGGCTGCGACCCTTCATCACGGAGATCGAAACCCCATGTGCCGTTGGATCGCGTATCACGGTGAGCCGATCTTCATTGAAGAGTTCGTGACCATTCCCGAGAAGAGCCTGCTGGTGCAGAGCCGGGCCAGCCGTGAGGCGAAGAGCGTCGTCAACGGGGACGGATTCGGCATCGGCTGGTACGGCGAACGACCGGCGCCGGGGGTGTTTCGCGACCTCAGGCCAGCGTGGAGCGACGAGAACCTTCTCTCGCTCGCGCACCAGATCAAATCGGGACTGTTCTTCGCCCACGTCAGGGCGTCGACCGGCACGGCGATCTCGCGCGCCAACTGTCATCCGTTCGTGCTCGGCCGGTGGATGTTCATGCATAACGGCGGCATCGGAGAGTGGGAGAATGTCCGCCGACCGATCGAGAACGGCATTCCGGATACCCTGTTCGGGCATCGCAGCGGGACGACGGACAGCGAGGCGATCTTCCTCCTGCTGGTGGCCAACGGCCTGGAGAAAGACCCGGGGCGGGCCTTCCGGAAGACCATTGCCCAGATCGAGCATGTGATGGCCGAGGCTGGTGTCCAGAAGCCGCTGCGCTTCACGGCCGCTGCCACGGACGGCGAGACGATCCATGCCGTCCGCTATTCGACGCTGATCGAGCCGGAGACGCTCTATCTCCGGCAACTCAAGTCGCGTAAGGGGCAGCTCATCGCATCGGAGCCCTACGACGACGGGCGGCTCGACTGGGAAGCGGTGCCGGCGCAAAGTCACGTCATCTTGAGCCGGGACGACTTGCGGGTCGAAGCGTTCCGTCCATCGCTCGACGGCTAGGGCGAGGCTAACAGGGGCACCATGCAAAACGAGGCAGGCCTGCCACTCGCAGGCATCACGGTGATCGAGCTCGCGCAGAATCTGGCGGGTCCGTTCTGCGGCGACATTCTCGGCCAGCTCGGTGCCGATGTGATCAAGGTCGAACGCCCCGGCGGCGGGGACGACGCGCGCGGCTGGGGACCGCCCGTCCACGGCGACACGGCGACCACGTTCATGGCGGTGAACAAGGGCAAACGGTCGATCACACTCGATCTCAAGGACGAGGCATCGCTCGCCTGGCTCAAGGAGGCCATCGGCGAAGCGGACGTCGTCGTGCAGAACCTGCGCCCTGGCGCTGCCGCGGAACTGGGCCTCGGGCCGGACGACCTGCTCGCGATCAATCCGCGGCTGGTCTATGCGACGCTGTCGGCGTTCGGCGCGGTCGGCCCCAAGGCCATGGATCCCGGCTACGAGCCGATCCTGCAAGGCTTCTCCGGCATGATGATGATGAACGGCGAGGACGGCGGTCCGCCGACCCGCGTCGGCATGCAGGTGCTCGATCTCGGGACCGGGCTCTGGGCCGCGCTGGGCGTGGTCGCCGCGATCCATCGGCGAACCGCGACGGGGAAAGGTGGCACGGTGGACGCCTCGCTGCTCGAGACGGCGCTCGGCTGGATGAGCTGCCATTTCGCCGGCTACAGCGTCACCGGAAGGCCGCCGAGGCGACACCTGTCGGGCAACCCCAACACGGTCGTCTTCCAGGCGTTCGAGACGGCGACGAAGCCGATCATGATCGCCGCCGCCAACGATCGGCTGTTCGCCCGCCTCTGCCAGGTGCTCGGCTGCCCGGATGCGGGGAGCGATCCGCGCTTTGCGTCGAACCGGCTTCGGGTCGAGAACAAGCCGGCTCTGCTCGCACGTCTCGAGCCGATCCTCGCCGGCGCGCCGTGCGAGACCTGGATCGAGCGTCTCGAGGCGGCGAAAATCCCGTGCGGGCCGATCAACGACATGCGGACAATGGACCAGGAACCGCAGGTGGCCGCGCTCGGCATCATCCAGCCGCTGCCCGACCGTCCGGTGCGGACGGTGCATCTGCCGCTGTCGCTCGACGGCGAGCGGCTCCGGCCGCGCGGCAGTGTGCCTGCGGCCGGCGAACACACGGCCGAGATCCGTGTTCGCGGCGTCAAGGGGTGAGCCCCGCCCTCGTCCGGTGTGCTGGCACCGGGCCGAGGCCGGAGATCAGCGGATCTCGAGTACGACGCGGCCGCGAACCTTGCCGGCGAGAATGTCGGGTGCGAGGGCCGGGGCGTCCGAGACCGGGCGGGTGACGGTCATGGCGGCGAGCTTCGTTCGATCGAGATCGCGGGCGAGGCGGCTCCAGGCCTCGACGCGGCGGGCCTTCGGCGCCATGACGCTGTCGATGCCGGCGAGTGTCACGCCGCGCAGAATGAACGGCGCCACCGAGGTCGTCAGGTCCATGCCCTGAGCAAGGCCGCAGGCCGCAACGCAGCCGCCGTAGCGCGTCATCGAGATGGCGTTGGCGAGCGTGTGGCTGCCGACGGCGTCGATGACGCCCGCCCAGCGTTCCTTGGCGAGCGGGCGGGCCGGTGCGGCACCCAATTCCGCGCGGTCGATGATCGTGCTGGCGCCGAGCCCCTTCAGGTAGTCGGCTTCGGCGGCGCGACCGGTGGAGGCGATCACCTCGAAGCCGAGGCGGGAGAGCAGCGCGACGGCGACGCTGCCGACGCCGCCTGCAGCTCCGGTCACGAGCACGGGACCGCTCGCGGGTGTCAGGCCGTTCTTCTCGATGGCCAGCACGCTCAGCATGGCCGTGTAACCGGCGGTCCCGATGGCCATGGTTTCGGCCGCGCTCAGACCGTCAGGGCGCTTGACCAGCCAGTCGCCCTTGACGCGGGCGATCTCGGCGTAGCCGCCCAGGTGGGTCTCGCCGACTCCCCAGCCGTTCAGGATGACGTTGTCCCCCGTCTTGAAGTCAGCATGGGTCGAGGACACGACCTCACCGGCGAAGTCGATGCCGGGGATCATCGGCCAGCGGCGGACCACAGGGGCCTTGCCGGTCAGCGCGAGGCCGTCCTTGTAGTTGATGGTCGAGTGGGACACGCGAACGGTCACGTCGCCGTCCATCAGCTCGGCTTCGTCGACGGACTTCCAGGCGAGGTCCTGTCCCTTGTCGCCCTTGCTCAGCACGAAGGCATTGAATGTCATCGGTCGTCTCCTGTTCACGCTCGACGGTGCCGGTCCCGGAGGCTGCCACGCGGCGCCTGCATGTCAGCCATGCCACGCCGGCGACGTCTCCGCGAGGCGTATCTGGTGCCTTGATGTCACGCCAGTCACGGAACAGCAATCGTGACAGAAATTTGAATGCCGCAGCGTTCGTGACAATCGATCCAGCCTGAATTGGAGGCTGAATGCTAGCCCTCGACTGCTGTGTGATGCCGAGAACACAGGTCGGATTGGTATGTCCGGACATGAATTGACTTTGGTGATCCAGAATAATCTGTCCGTCTATCATGTATTAATGTCGGATAGACTTTCGTCATGTCAGGTGTTGCGGCCTTCTGAACCTTGATGCAACACTTCATTAGGTTTTGTTGCTTGAACGGAAGAGGTTCTTATTGTGGCGACATTGCATTTTTCGCTTGGCAGAGACGAGGCAGCCGGATTATTGGAACGCCATCGAGAGGGCGGCGTATTCACTCCGGACAGGGTGCTCCAGCCGCCGTAGGAGGCAGTATGGAACTCAGAATGAGACTGAACGTGCTTGCCGCGATCGTGTCGTTCGGCTTCCTGGCCGCGATCGTTTTCGGCATGGTCTGACGCCGGTCAGGGTGGCTGGATTGCGGCCTGTTCCACTGGCGCAAGCGGGCTCGACCGGTCCCCATCGACCGTCACGGACAAATGGCGCTGAACCCAGGGTTCCGCGCCATTTTCATGTCTGAAGGCTCGTCCGGTTGTCTGCGGGTCGCTATCGCTTCAGGAGATAGCCCACGATGGCGCCGATCAGCGGATAGAGCGACCGATTGGACTGGAGGAGCGGCAGCGCCTGCTCGATCGGCTGCTGGATCTGCGGGATCAGGGTGATCGCCGCCAGCAGGACGGCAAGAAACAGACTTGCGATGAACGTCCCGACGCTCGGCACGCGGACGTTCTTCAGGACGAGCGATCCGGCGAACCCCACCACCATGATGATCACCGCAAAGAGCAGTGCGTAGACGAAGATGTCGTACTGGCGACCCAGCAGCGACGGCAGCGCCGCCTTGATCGGGCCCGCCAGTGTCCAGGCGGCAGCAATCTGGATGATCAGAAGTACGATCCGCGGCAGCATGCCTCTCCCCCGTATGATTGTCCCCAGCGGCGCGCGAGTCGTGACCGCGACGCCGGGTGGACCCTAACAGCAGTCGACGACGGTTACGAGATGGCGCGACCGGGTCTCGTCGCCGTTCGGCGTCAGGCGGCCTTCTCCCGGAGCGTCGAGGGGTCGTAGTTCAGGACGGGGGCAAGCCAGCGCTCGCATTCGGCGATGCTCCAGCCCTTGCGGCGTGCATAGTCCTCGACCTGATCCCGCTCGATGCGGCCGACGCCGAAGTAATGGCTGTCGGGGTGCGAGAAATAGACGCCGGAGACGGACGCACCGGGCCACATGGCGAAGCTTTCGGTCAGCGAGATGCCGGCCGAGCGTTCGACGTCCATGAGGGACCAGAGCGTCGCCTTCTCGGTGTGATCGGGCTGGGCGGGATAGCCGGGCGCGGGACGGATGCCGACGTACTTCTCCGCGATGAGTTCCTCGGTCGTCAGACGCTCGCCCTTGATGTAGCCCCAGAACTCCTTGCGCACACGCTCGTGCATGCGCTCGGCGAAGGCTTCCGCGAGGCGGTCGCAGAGCGCTTTCAGCATGATACGGCTGTAGTCATCGGTCGCAGTCGTATGGCGCGCGAGGGCCTCCTCCTCACCGAGGCCGGCGGTGACCGCGAAGCCGCCGATGTAGTCGGCGATGCCGGTGCTCTTGGGCGCAATGAAGTCGGCCAGTGCCGTGTGGGCGCGGTCGCGGGCGTTTTCGCGGGCCATCTGCTGGCGCAGCGTGTGGAGCGTCGCGATCGGGCTCTGGCGCGTTTCGTCGGCATAGACTTCGATGTCGTCTCCAACCGAGTTGGCCGGCCAGAAGCCGATGATTGCGCGTGCCGAGACCCATTTCTCGGCAATCATCCGCCCCAGCATGGCCTGTGCGTCGGCGAAGAGGCGGCGCGCCTCGGCGCCCACCACGTTGTCGTCGAGGATGCGCGGATAGCGGCCCTGCAACTCCCATGTCTGGAAGAATGGGGTCCAGTCGATGTAGCGCTGCAATTCGGCAAGGTCGTAGTCGACGAAGGTGCGGGTGCCGATCAGGTCAGGCTTGCGGATCCGCGTCTTCTTCCAGTCGACGGCGAAGGCGTTGGCGCGGGCGTCGGCGAGGGTGATGCGCCGCTTCTGGGCATCGCTGCGCAGGTGCGCCTCTCGGGCGCGGGTGTAATCCTGGCGGATGTTCTCGATGTAGCCGGCGCGATCCGTCTCCGAGAGGAGGCTCGAGACGACGCCCACCGCACGGCTGGCGTCGGTCACGTAGATGGCTTGGTTGCGCTTGTAGTTCGGGCTGATCTTGACAGCGGTGTGGACCCGGCTCGTCGTCGCGCCGCCGATCAGCAGCGGCACGTCGAAGCCTTCGCGCTCCATCTCGGCGGCGACGAAGCACATCTCGTCGAGCGACGGCGTGATCAATCCCGACAAGCCGATGATGTCGGCCTTCTCGGCGCGGGCGGCGTCGAGGATCTTCTGGGCGGAGACCATGACCCCGAGATCGATCACCTCGTAGTTGTTGCACTGGAGGACGACGCCGACGATGTTCTTGCCGATGTCGTGGACATCGCCCTTCACCGTCGCCATGACGATCTTGCCCTTGGGGGGCATCTCGATCAGGCCGGAGGCGCGCTTCTCGGCCTCGAGGTAGGGCTGCAGATACGCCACGGCCTGCTTCATGACGCGCGCCGACTTCACCACCTGCGGCAGGAACATCTTACCGGCGCCGAACAGGTCGCCGACGACGTTCATGCCGTCCATCAGCGGGCCTTCGATGACGTGCAGCGGCTTCTCGGCCAGCTGGCGTGCCTCCTCGGTATCCACCTCGATGAACTCGGTGATGCCGTGGACGAGCGCGTGCTTCAGGCGCTCGGCGACGGTCGTCTCGCGCCAGGTGAGATCGGCTTCCTTGCGCTTGGCGCCTTCGCCCTTGAAGCGGGGGGCGGCCTCGAGCAGGCGGTCGGTGGCGTCGGGCCGACGATTGAGCACGACGTCCTCGACGAGCTCACGCAGCGCGGCCGGGATGTTGTCGTAGACCGTCAGCTGGCCGGCGTTGACGATCCCCATGTCCATGCCCGCCTTGATGGCGTGATAGAGAAACACGGAGTGCATGGCCTCGCGCACGGGTTCGTTGCCGCGGAACGAGAACGAGAGGTTGGAGACGCCGCCAGAAATGTGCACCAGCGGGAAGCGGCGCTTGATCTCGCGGGTGGCCTCGATGAAATCGACGCCGTAGTTGTTGTGCTCCTCGATGCCGGTCGCGACGGCGAAGATGTTCGGGTCGAAGATGATGTCCTCGGGCGGAAAGCCGATCTTTTCCGTCAGCAATTCGTAGGCGCGGGTGCAGATCTCGACCTTGCGGTCCCGGGTGTCGGCCTGGCCCTTCTCGTCGAAGGCCATCACGACGACGGCGGCGCCGTAGCGGAGGATCTTCTTCGCCTGCTCGAGGAACGCGTCTTCGCCTTCCTTCATGGAGATCGAGTTGACGATGGGCTTGCCCTGGACGCAGCGCAGGCCGGCTTCGATCACGGTCCACTTGGAGCTGTCGATCATGATCGGCACCCGGCTGATGTCGGGTTCGGACGCGATCATGTTGAGGAACGTCGTCATGGCCCGCTCGCTGTCGAGGAGGCCCTCGTCCATGTTGACGTCGATGATCTGTGCGCCGGCCTCGACCTGCTGGCGAGCCACGGTGAGGGCGGCCTGATAATCGCCCTGCTCGATGAGCTTCCGGAACTTCGCCGAGCCCGTGACGTTCGTGCGCTCGCCGACGTTGATGAAAGAGGAGCCGGATGTGGTGGTCATGGCGTCTCACTAGACATTTGGGCTGAACGTTGGGCGAGCGGCGCCGCGCGTGTGAGGAGAGGCCTCACTGTCACGCCGCGACGAAGGGTTCGAGGCCGGAGAGGCGCATCCTGGGGGCGATCACGGGGAGCGTGCGCGGCTTGAACTTCGCCACGTGCTCGGCGACGTGGCGGATGTGGTCGGGTGTCGAGCCGCAGCAGCCGCCGACGATGTTGACAAGGCCGTCCTTGGCCCACGCCTCGATCTGGCAGGCCATCTCGTGCGGGGTCTCGTCATATTCGCCCATGGCGTTCGGCAACCCGGCGTTGGGGTAGGCCGAGACACAGGCGTCGGCGACGGTCGCGATCTCGGCGAGGTGCGGGCGCATCAGATCGGCGCCGAGGGCGCAGTTGAGTCCGATCGAGAACGGCCTGAGATGGCGCATCGAGTACCAGAACGCCGTCGGTGTCTGGCCGGAGAGCGTGCGGCCTGAGCGATCGGTTATGGTGCCGGAGATCATGATCGGCAATGTCACGCCCATGCTCTCGAACGCCTCGAGCGTGGCGACGCCGGCGGCCTTGGCATTGAGGGTGTCGAAGATGGTCTCGATCAGGATGACGTCCGAGCCGCCTTCGATCAGGCCTTCGACCTGCTCCTTGTAGGCGATGCGCAGGTCTTCGAAGGTGACGTTGCGGTAGCTGGGGTTGTTGACGTCGGGCGAGATCGACGCGGTGCGATTGGTCGGGCCGACGGCGCCGGCAACGAAGCGGGGGCGCGAGGGGTCCTTCGCCATCGCCGCGTCGCAGGCTTCGCGCGCGAGGCGAGCCGCCGCGACGTTGATCTCGCGGGCGATCTCCTCCATGCCGTAGTCGGCCATGGAGATGGTCTGGGCGTTGAAGGTGTTGGTCTCGACGATGTCGGCGCCGGCGGCCAGGTATTGCGCGTGGATGTCGCGGATGATGTCCGGCCGGGTCAGCACGAGAAGGTCGTTGTTGCCCTTCACGTCGCGGTGCCAGTCCTTGAACCGGTCGCCGCGATAGTCTTCCTCGGACAGCTTGTGCCGCTGGATCATGGTGCCCATGGCGCCGTCGATGACGAGGATGCGGGCGGCGGCGGCGGCGTGGAGCCGTGCGGCTGCCGGGTGGATCTTCGGCGTGGTCATCGTCTTGGCGGTCATGGTCTCACTTCCCGGTTGGGTTCAGTCAGCGGCGCACCGTTCCGGCGCCGGCCAAATCCGTTCTGTCGCGTCTAGGCTGCCCGCTCGGCGGCCGGCTGCGCGGCACGCAGTCCCAGCAGATGACAGATGGCGTAGACAAGATCGGCGCGATTGAGCGTGTAGAAGTGGAACTGGCGGACGCCCTGATCGACGAGGTCGAGGACCTGTTCGGCGGCGACGGCCGCCGCCACGAGGTGGGTCGTCGACTGATCCTCGTCGAGCCCCTCGAAGCGCCGCGCGAGCCAGGCCGGCATGGTGGTGCCGGTCTTGGCGCCGAAGCTCGCGACCTGCTTGAAATTGTGGATCGGAACGATGCCGGGCAGCACCGGGCACCAGATGCCGCGCGCCCGGACGCGCTCGAGGAAGCGCAGGTAGTGGGCGTTGTCGAAGAAGAACTGCGTGATGATGCGGTCGGCGCCGGCATCGACCTTGGCTTTCAGGAAGTCGATGTCCGCGTCGAAGTTGGGGCTTTCCGGGTGCTTCTCGGGATAGCCGCCGACCGACACCTCGAAGCCGCCGATGCGCTTGATGCCGGCGACGAGATCGGCGGCCTGGGCGTAGCCCTCAGGGTGCGGCGTGTAGCGGGTGCCGACGCCGGCCGGCGGGTCGCCGCGGAGCGCCACGATGTGCTTCACACCGACCGAGGCGTAGCCCCGCACGACGTCGTCGACCTCGGCCCGGGAGGCGTTGACACACGTCAGATGCGCGGCCGGCTTGAGGGGAGTCTCGCGGGCGAGGCGCTCGACCGTCGTGTGCGTGCGTTCGCGGGTCGAGCCGCCGGCGCCGTAAGTCACCGAGACGAAGCTCGGGCCGAGCGGCGCGAGGCGCCTGATCGACGACCAGAGCGCTTCCTCCATCTTCTCGGTCTTCGGCGGGAAGAACTCGAAGGACACCTCGATGTCACCGTTGCCGACGATGCGGCTGCGGCGCTCCTGTCGCTCCATGATGGTCATGCCTCCAGCTTGCTCAGTCGGGGTGCGATGCGCCGGCTTCTGCCGTTCACCGGCCGTGTTGCGGTCCAGACCGTGACAGTCAGCTTGTTGCCGTCGCTCACGTCGGCGGGAACCAGATCCTCCGTCGCCTCGTGATCGAGGCCGGCGTCGGCGAGCCACTGCGCCATCTGCGGTCGCGAGAAGCCGAGTCGCTCGTGGGCGAACGTCTCGCGAAGGATCTCGAGGGTGTGGGGCGCGAAGTCTACGATCACGAGCCGTCCTCCGGGAGCGAGGATGCGGGCGGCTTCGCGGATCGCCTGCGCCGGCTCGGTCAGGAAGTGGAGCACGCGATGCATGACGATCGCGTCGGCGGCGCCGTCGTCGAGGGCAACGTCGTAGAGATCGCCGTGGCGCACGGTTGCGGACGCGTTCCCCAGAGCCTCGATGCGGCTGCGGGCATAGGCCAGCATGGTGTGGTTGATGTCGAAGCCCACGGCACGCTCATAACGGCCGCGCAGCAGTTCGATGACGCGGCCGGTGCCGGTACCCAGGTCGACGAGAAGGTGGAAGGGGCCCGGGCCGATCGCGTTCGAGAGGGCGGATTCGACCTCGCTCTCGGTGACGCGGAGCGAGCGGATGCGGTCCCACTCGGCGGCGTTGGCCCGGAAGTAGTCCTGGGCTGCTTCCTCACGCTCGCGCTTCACGGTATCGGCGCGGCCACGGTCCCGCAGCAGAACAGGATCATTCGGGTCGGCGGCATCGAGGACGGCGCGAAGCAGGCTGCCGCGTGCGCCACCATCGACCAACTGGAAGTAGGCCCAGCTGCCGTCTCGCACCCGCTCGACGAGGCCGGCCTCGGTCAGCAGCTTGAGATGGCGGCTGATGCGCGGTTGGCTCTGGTTCAGGATGCGTGTGAGATCCTTGACGCTCAACTCGCCGCGGGTCAGCAGCGCCAGAACACGCAGGCGCGTCGGCTCGGCAGCCGCTCGCAACATCGCCAGCATGGTTCGTTGGTCCAGCACTGCGTCCTCCCGGAACTTGGCGTGACAAATATAAAGATATCTTTATATGTCAAGCGGCGTTCGATCGGGCATGTCGAGATCTGTCGAAAAGGCTTCCTGCGAACGGGCCGAGGCGGTGCTTAACCGGCGGGAAAGCATATTTCCGTAGCGTCACGGCCGATTGCGCCAGGGGGAAGTGATGATGTCTTCGACTGTTGGAACGGCTGCCGAGCCCGGGGCTCAGGCGTCGACGGCTCGCGACTGCCGGATGATCGAGGGAACGGGCCTGCGGCAGATGCTCCTGCTCATCCCGGCGCTGGCCGGAGCCAGCCTGCTGCTGGTCGGGGGCGCGCTGGCGTCCGCCATCGAGCCGTCCGTCGTCGATGCCATGGCCGATCGTCCATTGGCGGTGGTCCAGATCGCGGCCGGGATCGGTCTTTCGCTGGCCTTGCTCGCGGTGCCTGCGATGCGGGTCGTCGGCCGGCTTTTGGGACGTCCGAGCGTCACGCTGGCGGGGGGCGCCGTCTCCGTCATCGAGCGGACACTGCTCGGGCGACGCGAGCGGACGATCCCGCTCAGCGCGTTCGTCGGCGTGGCGCACCACATTCGGGCTTCGCTCTCGGGCCTGACGCACGAGATCGTGCTGGTCCATCCCGAGCCGCGGCTCAGCGTGACGCTGGTCAGCGCCGAAAAGGTGACGCAGGCGATGCTCGACGAAGCGAGTCGCGATCTCGGGCTGCCAGAGGTGCCGGCGCGGTCGCTTTACGAGCGGCGTGTGACGCAATCGCCGCGGACGGCGGAAAATCCAACACTGGCGGCGGCCTCGGCCTGACGGCTTGCCCGAAAAATGTCGCCAGTGCGGGGTATCGAGGGTATTCGTCCCGCCGCGAACGTTTTGACGCTCGCGGACCGCTGTGGTCCAGTGCGGCGCGGCGTGACGTAATCGGTTTCGTGGGCAACACGAAGCTGCGGATCGAGCCACGGGGATCTGATATGGCGGGGACACGGGACTTTTGGGCGGCGGCGTGGTTCCGCTCTGCGGCTCTGGCGGCAATGATGTTCGTCGGCCTCGCCATGCCGGCGCGGGCTTCGGACCCTGCGGTCGCGTTCATGAACAAGGTCGCGCACGAGTTGCTCTCCGCCAGTCGGTCGAAGTCTCCGGCACTGCTGTCGGCCGTCATCCATCGCTACGCCGATACCAGCTACATCGGGAGCTACTCGCTGGGGAGCTACAGGGGGCAGTTGAGCCCGGCCGAGCGGCCCGGCTATCTCTCGGGCATGGTGCGGTTCATCGGCCGCTATGCCGCGACCGAGGCGCCGAAATTTCCAGTTGCCAGCTACCGCATCACGGGCAGCCTGCGTGGTGGCCAGGGCATCATGGTCGACAGCGTGATCACGCTGCGGGACGGCTCGAACTACGACGTGCGCTGGCTGCTGAGCCAGCAGGGGAACACCTTCCGGGTGCGCGATGCCATGGTGTACGGGTTCTGGATGACCCCGTTCCTGCGCAAGCTGTTCGAGAACTACATCGCCGAAAACGGCGGGCATGTCCGGGCGCTGGTCGCCGTGCTCAATCGCTAACGTCGCGATGCGGGGGAGGCGGTCGTCTCGTCGCGGGCGGCCTTCATAACCTCGTGGAACATGGCCGGCGTGAGCACGCCCGTGTTCGTATTGTAGCGGGAGCAGTGGTAACTGTCGTAGAGCGCGAGCCGGTCGTCGATACCGTGGCGTCGGCCGTGGGTGAACGGGAATTGTGATTTCCGGGCCCCGAGTGCCGACAACGTGCTGTCGTGCGCGATCCGACCCAGAACCAGAATGACCTTCAGCCGGGGCATCGCCGCTATCGTTTCCGACAGGTAGCTGCGGCAACTCGTGATCTCGGCCGGCGTGGGCTTGTTGGCCGGGGGAACGCAGCGGACTGCATTGGTAATGCGGCAGTCGACGAGCGTCAGCCCGTCGTCAGCCGAGGCGCGGTAAGTGCCGGTCGCCATCCCGAGATCGAGCAGCGTCGTGTAGAGCAGGTCGCCGGCATAATCGCCGGTAAAGGGCCGACCGGTTCGATTCGCTCCCTTGAGACCCGGGGCGAGGCCGACGATCAGCAGTCGGGCGGCTGTCGGACCGAACGACGGTACGGGGGAATTGAACCAGTCCGTGGCGGCGCTGCGGTTGTCCTCGCGATAGGCCACGAGACGCGGACAGGCTGGGCACTCGCGGCCGGGCTCGGCTCGGTCGTCGTCAGACGGTCTGGGCATGGGATGGTCCTCCCGCACGACGGGCGGGGCGTGGCGGTGGATCCTGCCGCCTCATCGTCAGGGATCGAGGGGATCGTCCGGGCCCGGGTAGGGATCGCGGTCGCCGCGGCCCGGGGCGATCGCGCGGGTCTGCGAAAGCCGCATCTCGCGGGCTTCCCGGGGAATACGGGCCGACGGATCGCGACTGATCAGAGGCTCGAGGTCGGCGAGGTCGATGAACTGGTCAGCTTGCCGGCGCAACTCGTCGGCGACCATCGGCGGTTGTGTCTGGAGCGTCGAGGCGACACTCACTCGGAGGCCCTTGTGCTGGAGGGCGGCAACGAGAGACCGGAAATCGCCGTCACCAGAGAAGAGGACCACGTGGTCGAGGTGGTCGGCGAGTTCCATCGCGTCGACAGCCAGCTCGATATCCATGTTGCCCTTGATTTTGCGTCGGCCGGAGGCGTCCGTGTATTCCTTCGTAGGCTTGGTCACCATCGAGTAGCCGTTGTAGTCCAGCCAGTCGATGAGAGGACGGATCGACGAATACTCCTGGTCCTCGATGAGAGCTGTGTAGTAGAGCGCTCGCACGAGGCGGCCCTGATCCTTGAATACCGACAGCAGGCGCTTGTAATCGATGTCGAAGCCGAGGGCCTTGGCGCTCGCGTAGAGATTCGCACCGTCGATGAACAGGGCGATCCTCTCGGTCGGATAGAAGAACATCTGGGGCATGGGGATGCTTCAAATCTCTTTTGTGTTCAACGAATTGTCAGTGTTTTGTCGATGAACTCCCACGCGAGACCGAGTAACCTCGGCTCCATTTAGCGTCAGGCCTTCCAAGTCTTCAGCTTATAGACCAGTCTGCCGCGCCGGAAAAGCCCGTGCTGGGATTATCGGCCTATGGCCGCGCAAGAGACGGGTTGGCGGTCGGTCGAACGTTCGATGGGAGTTGGCGTGTGAGAAGCCGGATCGTGCTGCTTGGGCTCGGCGCCAACATTCCCGGTGCCTGGGGGGCGCCGGCGCAGGCGGTGGATCGTGCCGTCCGGAGGCTCGGGGAACTCGGCTTCGTGATCACTGCCCGCTCGCGCCTTTATCGGACCGCGCCCATGGGGACGCGGCGGCAACCGGGTTACGTCAATGCGGTTGTGGCCGGGTACGCTCCGTGGCCGCCGGCGCAGTTCCTGCGCATGATCAAAGGGCTGGAGCGGGCGGCCGGCAGACGGTCGGGAGCACGGTGGAGTGCGCGGCCGCTCGACATCGACATTCTCGACTATCGTGGATGGCGGCTCGGGCATCGGTCGGGAGCGGCGCGGGGACGGCTGGTGCTACCGCATCCGGGCCTCGACGGCCGGGATTTCGTCCTCGTGCCGCTCACCGACGTGGCCCCATTGCGGGTTCAGGCGTCGACGGGCCGGACGCTCTTCAGCCGTATCGGCGGACGACGCGGCCAAGGTGCAATCGAAGGGACGATGCCGTGGCCTCGTCAGCCCGATGATCCCGGCGCCAATGACGTGCACAGGGTTTTTCGGATGGGCCGGCGCATAGCTGTGGACTTGCCCCGGCATCTGCTATAGACAACGCGCCTCGGTGACTTCTGTCTCCGGTGGCGCTTCGGCGTCAGGCCAGAACCGCCCGGTTCACGGCCAAGGGGTGATTAGCTCAGTTGGTAGAGCAGCTGACTCTTAATCAGCGGGTCGAAGGTTCGAATCCTTCATCACCCACCATTTGCCTGCCACAGGCGCACGGGCCAAGTTTCGATCAGTCTTGTGACGCGTGTGCGTCAAAGATCGCGACCCGCGGTCCGTAACGGGCGTTCGCGCGCTGGCGATCGATCGCCCGTCGATGAGCTGCCGCACTAGACCATCCGGGCGGCGGCTTTTTTCGCCATCTCGATGCGGCGGGCTCTCGAGGGCGCCATGCGCTCCTCCATCGTGGCACGGACCGCGGCCGGCGCCGTCTCCGGTGAGCCGGCATTGAACGGGGGCGCGGGATTGTATTCGATGCCGAGCTGTATCGCTTCCGCCGTCGGCTGGTCGACGAGTTGCGCGGCCATCGTCAAGGCCATGTCGATGCCGGCCGTGACGCCGCCGCCGGTGAGCCGGTTTCGGTCCACGGACACCCGATCCCGTGAGGGAATGGCGCCGAGGATGCTCAGCGCGTCCATGGCGCTCCAGTGGGTGCTGGCGCGATAGCCCTTCAGAAGGCCGGCAGCGGCGAGCACCGTCGAGCCCGTGCACACCGACGCGACGTACTTCGCGCCTTCGGCCTGCTTGCGGAGAAACGCGAGAACCTCGTCATCGAGCATCAACTCGTCGGTGCCGAAGCCGCCGGGGACGCAGATCACGTCGAGCTGCGGGCACTCGGCCATGGTGATCGTCGGCATGATGGTGAGCACGGTATCGCTCGGCACCGCTTCGAGCCGCTTCCAGATCAGGTGGACCTTGGCGCCCGGAACCCGGCTGAAGACCTGGAGCGGACCCGTGAAGTCGAGCTGGGTGATCTGGGGGAAGACGAGAAAGCCGATGTGCAGCGGTGACGACACGGAAGCCTCCGGGGGATGAGCGCGACGGCATGCACCTTGCCATGGACGCGTTCGCTGCGACAGGGTGCAGAGATTGCGGTCCGTCGACCAGGCGGCACCTACCTGACACAGGGACAGCGATGTACGACCTGATCATTCGAGGTGGCCGCGTCATCGATCCCGAGAGCGGCCACGACGGCGTCGCGGATGTGGCGATCCAGGCGGGGACGATCGTCGCCGTCGGTGCGGGGCTCGGCGATGCCGCGCAGGTGATCGACGCGGGCGGCCTCGTCGTCGCGCCCGGCTTCGTCGATCTCCATGCGCACGGCCAGTCGTTGCCGGCCGACCGGATGCAGGCGTTCGACGGAGTCACGACGACGCTCGAGCTGGAACTCGGCGTCTGGCCGGTGGCGCGCTGGTACGAAGAGCAGGGCCGCGCGGGGCGGACGCTCAACTACGGCGCGTCGACAGGCTGGGTGTTCACGCGGATCGGGGCCATGACCGCGCAACAGGTCGAGGCCAGCATCGAGGGCATGGGGCGCGCGATGCGCGATCCGCGATGGTCGTCGGCGGCGGCCACGGCGGCGGAAACCGAGGACATCATCGCGCGCGTTCGCCAGGGGCTCGACGAGGGCGGGATCGGCATCGGGTTTCCCAACGCCTACGTGCCGGGAGCAGGCGCGAAGGAGATGTCGGCGCTCTGCCGGCTGGCTGCGTCGGCGAACGCGCCGACCTTCACGCACATCGCCTACATGTCGAACGTCGATCCGCGGAGCTCCATCGAGGCCTATACGCGGCTCATCGGATTCGCGGGCTCGACCGGCGCGCACATGCACATGTGCCATTTCAACTCGACGAGCCTGCAGGACGTGGAGGCGGCGGCGGAGCTGGTGCGCACGGCGCAGGCGCAAGGGCTGAAAGTCACGCTGGAGGCCTACCCTTACGGTGTCGGGTCGACCGTCGTCGGCGCGGCGTTCTTCACCGATCCAGAGTTTCCGCAGCGGACCGGCGGCGGCTACGACACGATCGAACTGCTGCAGTCGGGGCGGCGCCTCGCCGATCGCGACGACTTGCTCGCGGCGCAGGAGCAGGACCCGGGGGCGCTCATCCTCTGGCACTTCCTCGACGTCGACGTGACGCCGCGTCATCGCGATCTGCTCGATGTCTCGGTGCTGTTTCCGGGCGGCGCCATCGCCTCGGATGCGATCGCGTGGATGATCGATGGCGCGCCATATACGGGTGACGCGTGGCCGCTCCCCGATGGCGTTGTTTCGCATCCAAGGTCGGCCGGCACGTTCACGCGCTTCCTCAGTCGCTGGGTGCGGGAGCGCCAGTCGATGCCGCTGATCGAGGGGATCGCCAAGTGCACGTTGATCCCGGCCCAGATCCTCGAAGCCGGAACGCCCCAGATGCATCGCAAAGGCCGGATCAAGCCGGGATGCGACGCGGATATCGTCGTCTTCGACTATGCCGACCTTCGGGACATGGCCGAGTTCAGCGCCATGAACCGGCCCGCCCGCGGGATGCGGCATGTGCTGGTGAACGGCGAGGCGGTGATCGCGGACGGGTATCTCAGGCCCAACGCGCGGCCGGGCCGGCCAGTGCGGCGCGAGGCGCGCTGATGGCGATACCGATCCTGCTGATCGCGGGCGCACTCGGGGCGGGCAAGACGACGCTGATCAACCGTCTCCTCAGCGAGCCGAACGGCCGGCGCATAGCCGCCGTCGTCAACGACTTCGGCGCCATCAACATCGATGCAGCGCTGCTCGCCAGCGTGTCGGACGACGTGATCAACCTGAAGAACGGCTGCGTCTGCTGCAGCCTGCTCGGTGATCTCCTCACGACGTTGAGCACGATCCTCAGGCGCGATCCGCCGCCAGACGGCATCGTCATCGAGACGAGCGGGGTGTCCAATCCGGCCGAGATCGTGCGGACGCTCCTCGATCCCGTCATCTGGAGGGAGGCGGCGCTCGAGACGGTGATCTCGGTCGTCGACGCAGAGGCGCTCGCCGACCGGCCGGTGGTGGCCGAGGACGGGTTATGGCAGGCGCAAGTGGCGGCGGCCGATTTCGTCGCCTTGAGCAAGACGGATCTGGTCGGGCCGGACGAGACGGCCCGCGCAAGAGCCGCTGTCCGCCGGCATGTGCCGGTGCATGCGATCCACGACATGGTCGACGGCCGGCTTCCCCCGGAGCTGCTGTTCGCCGGTGAGCCCGGCCGTGCGCGGCCGGTTCCCGGATTGGCGCCCGGCGGGCCGTCGCACGCCTTTACAACCGTCTCGTGGACCTCGGACGTGCCGCTGGCGATGGGGGCGTTTCAGGCCGTGATCGGCCGCCATGGAAGCGCTCTCGTCCGCGCGAAGGGGTTCGTCACCTTCGCCGAAAGGCCGGCCGACCGGATGTTGTTTCAACTCGTCGGGCGCCGCGCGACGATCGGCCGGGCCCCGGTTGGCAGGGGGCAAGGGCTGCTGACGCAACTCGTCTTCATTGCGAGGCAGGGGATGCTCGACGAGACCGACCTCATCGCGAGCCTGGAGACGTGCCGGGGCGATCGCAACGGGATGATGGCGGGTGAGCGCGGCGCGATCGGTGATGGCTGAGCGGCAACGTATTGTCCGCGGCTGGTGGTCCGTGTAGCCTTAAGGCGACATCGCACTCGGATCGATCGGTCGGCCGGCGTGCGTGGCGCCGTGGCGCGAGAGATCCCAGTATTCCGAGGTAGACCCAGATCATGGCTGTGCTCAAGACCGTCGACCTCCATCTCCCGGCAACGCGGGAGGATCTCGCCAAGCTCGAGATCGGCACCATCGTCTACCTCAGCGGGCGGGTGCATACGGCGCGAGAGGGCGTCTACAAGCGCGCCGTCGAGGAGCGCTGCAACGTGCCGGACGCCATCGGCTCGGCGAGCTTCCACTGCTCGCCCGCGGCCTCGGTCGGGCCCAACGGCGAACTGACCGTGGGCGCGGTGACCGCGACAGCGTCGTTCCGGTTCGCGAAATGGATCGACGGCTGGCTCGAGCGGTCGGGCTGCAACGTCATCATCGGCAAGGGCGGGATGTCGAGCGACATCTACAAGTCGAGCTTCGTGCCGCACGGTGCGATCTATCTGACCACCGTCGGGTACGGCACGGGGGCACTGCTGGGGCGCGGCATCAAGAAGGTGGTCGCGGCCCACTGGCTCGAGGAAGTGGGGATCGCGCAGGCCATCTGGGTGCTCGACGTCGAGCGCTTCGGCCCGTTCATCGTCGAGAGCGATCTCGAGGGCCGCTCGCTGTTCGAGCGTGAGAACGCAAAAATCGCGCCGGGCCTGGAGCGGCTCTATGCCGGCACCAAGCCCGCTACGCTGCGTCGGTTCGGTGAAACCGACGACAAGACGGACGAGGTCATCTGACCCGTCCGTCCCGGAGACCCATCACCAGCGACGATAGTGGCGGCGATGGCCGTAGTGGCGGTACGGGCGATGTCCGTAGCCGTAGTAGTGGCGGCGCTTCTTGTAGTAGCGACGCGGGGCGCCGTAGTAGCCGTAGACGCGCGGCACGCCGTAGCCGTAGTAGGCGTGCGGGCGATAGTGACGGCGGTGGCGGTAGTGGACCGTCTCGACTGCGGTGGTGGCCTCGATGGCGGGCTTCGCGGCTGCGAGAGCGCCAGCGCTGGCTGCGTCAGCTTGTGACGAAAGGCCTGCGGTCGACAGGGCAAGTCCGAATGCCATGGCGATAAACATAAGAATACGCTTCATATTTTCCTCCTCTTGCCTCCCAGCAGATCAACAGAGCATGAGGGCGATCGGGCGAAGTTGCAAGCCTGAATGTCGCACATGCGGGCGCATGGCGTAGATTTAGTGAACGCTGCATAGTCGGTAGCGCAGCCAACTCCTTGACGGGCCGCGGACGGGCGACCCTAAATGGCCACGCGGAGCCTGACGCGCAGCCAGGGCGAACGCGTGCGGGCTGAGTAGCAGGACGGACATGGAGCGGGCAGGGATGGCCGATGGTGGTGTGACGGGCGCGCTCGACGGCGTGGTGGTGATCGACTTCACGCAGATGCTGTCAGGGCCGTTCGCCGCCATGATGCTGGCGGACCAGGGTGCGCGGGTGATCAAGGTGGAGCCGCCCGGGGGCGACCAGACGCGGAAGTTCGGGCCGTTCCGGCCGGGGCAGCTCACCATGCCGGACGGCGGCTACGGCGGATATTTCGCATCAACCAATCGCAACAAGGACGGGATCGTCGTCGATCTCAAGTCCGAGGCGGGGCGAGAGGTGATCAAGCGGCTCGTGGCCAATGCCGACATCGTGATCGAGAATTTCCGGGCCGGTGTCATGGAGCGGCTCGGCCTCGGTTACGAGACGCTCGCGGAGATCAATCCGCGTCTCGTCTATGGTGCCATTCGCGGCTTTGGCGACAGCCGCACCGGAAAGAGCCCCTACGGCGACTGGCCGGCCTACGACGTGGTCGCGCAGGCCATGGGCGGCATCATGGGGATCACGTCCACGGAGGCCGGCGGGCAGCCGACCAAGATCGGCCCCGGCGTCGGCGATATCGTGCCGGCGATGCAGTGTGCGTTCGGGCTCGTCTCGGCGCTGTTCCGCGCCCAGCGAACGGGTCGCGGGCAGTTCGTCGACGTGGCGATGGTGGACGGGGTCCTCGCGCTCTGCGAGCGGATCGTGTTCCAGCACGGGATCGACGGCACGGTGCCGGGTCCGGAGGGCAACAGCCATCCGCTGCTCTGCCCCTACGGCCTCTTTCCGGCAAAGGACGGTTGGGTTGCCATCGGCTGCCCGCACGACGATTTCTGGCGGCTCCTGGCGCGCTGCATGGGGCGACACGACCTCGCAGACGATGGGCGCTTTGCGCTGACGGCCGACCGTCTGGCGCGGCGCGCGGAGGTCGAAGGGGCCGTCAGCGCCTGGACGACGGTGCGGACCAAGGCTGAAATCGCGGCCGTCCTCGGCGGCAAGGTTCCGTTCGGGCCGGTGCTGCGCGTGGACGAGATCTTCGCCGACGGGCACACCGCGAGCCGGCGCATGCTGGCCCACGTCGAGTTGCCGGGCGTGCCCGACCATCCGCTGGTGATCGCCGATACGGCGATCAAGATGACGGAAACTCCGGGCGGGGTGCGGCGGCGGGCGCCACTGGTCGGGGAGCACACGGCCACGGTGCTCGCCGATTTCGGCTTTTCGTCGGATGAGGTGGCGTCGCTGACCGCCCGGGGCGGAGCCTGCGCGGGGTGAGGCGATGACCCGGCGGGCTGGTGCGTAAACGACGCCTGCAACGGGACGTTGGAATCTTGCTGTCGTATCCCTAAATACCCAGTGGGCTTAACGGGTTGCCGAACCGGCGGGTGTCGGCGTGGACAGCGTGGGCAAAGCAATGCCGAAACTGACGATCAACGGCAAGGTGCACGATCTCGACGTGGCGGAGGATACGCCGCTGCTCTGGGCCCTCCGGGACGGCGCTGGGCTCACGGGCGCCAAGTACGGGTGCGGCATCGGTCAGTGCGGGGCCTGTACCGTTCTCGTCGATGGGGAGGCGGTGCGGTCTTGCGTCGTGCTGGCCGTGGATGCCGCCGGCAAGGACATCGTGACGATCGAAGGCCTTGGCGAAAAGGGTCGCCTGCATGCCCTGCAACAGGCCTGGATCGATCACGACGTTCCGCAATGCGGCTATTGCCAGACGGGCATGATCATGGCCGCAGCGGCGTTGCTGCGGCGAACACCCCGGCCAAGCGACGCCGATATCGACGCGGCCATGACGAACATCTGCCGGTGCGGCACGTACCAGCAGGTTCGCGCTGCCATTCATGCCGCGGCGAAAGCCTGAACCGGGAGGGCCGAAGGACATGGCAACGGTTCAGATCGATCGCCGGAGGCTCCTGGTCGGCGGAGCTGCTCTCGGGACAGGGCTTGCCGTCGGCATCCGGTTGCCGGGGGCGCGCCCGGGCGCGCGGGCCGAGGACGGCTCGCCCGAGGTCACGGCCTGGGTCGTGATCCGTCCTGACGAAACGGTCGTGGTGCGGATCGCGCGATCCGAGATGGGTCAAGGGACGCTCACCGGACTGGCGCAGCTTGTCGCCGAGGATCTCGATTGCGACTGGAGCCGGGTGACGGCGGAGTATGCGTCGCCGGCCGCCAACCTCGCCCGCGGCCGCGTGTGGGGTGATTTCGGGACGGGTGGCAGCCAGGGTCTCAGGGCGTCCGTCCCCTATGTGCGCGAAGCCGGGGCGGCGGCTCGGTCGATGCTCATGGCTGCTGCTGCGGCGCGTCTCGGTGTCGACGCCAGCGCGCTGACGGTCGCCAAGGGCGTGATCACGCATCCGCCGAGCGGGCGTACGCTCACGTACGGCGCGGTCGCGGAGGCGGCGGCGAAGCTGCCGGTGCCGCGCCGCGTCACCCTCAAACCGCGCGAGCGTTGGACCATCGCCGGGCAACCCTTGAAGCGCCTCGACACGCCGCCCAAGGTGACGGGTGCGCAGGTCTACGGCTTCGACGTGCGGCTTCCCGGCATGGTGACGGGGCTGGTGCAGGATTGTCCGGTCACGGGCGGCCGCCTCGTGCGTTTCGATGCGGCGAAGGCGCTGGCCGTGAAGGGCGTGCGCCAGGTGGTTCGGATCGACGACACGTCGCTCGCGGTCGTTGCGGACGGGTTCTGGCCGGCGAAAACGGCCCTCGATCGGCTCGAGATCACATGGGACTACGGGCCCAACGCCGCCGTCGACAGCGCCTCGATCGCGCGGTCGTTGACCGAGGGGCTTGCTGCGGCCGACGCGAACGACGGCAACTCGGCGGGCGATGCCGCAGGCGGGCTTTCCGGCGCGGCGAAGCGGATCGAGGCCACCTACAGCTATCCGTACCTCAATCATGCGCCGATGGAGCCGATGAACGCCACGGCGCTGTTCACGGGCGAGCGCTGCGAGGTCTGGTGCCCGACGCAGAACGGGGAAGCGGCGCTCGAAGCGGCGGCTAGCGCCTCCGGTCTTCCGGCGGCGAAGTGCGAGGTGCACAAGCTGCATCTCGGCGGCGGTTTCGGGCGGCGGCTGGCGCAGGATTACGTGACGCAGGCGGTGCTGGTCGCCAAGCAGATGCCGGGTACGCCGGTCAAGCTGCTCTGGACGCGCGAGGAGGACATGGCGCGGGGCCGGTATCATCCCGCGATGCAGGCGCGTCTCGAGGGCGGGCTCGATGCCAATGGCCGGATCGCGGCGCTCTCGGTGCGTCTCGCGGGGCACTCGATCCTCGGCTTTGCTAAGGACCCGCTGGTGTTCCAAGGTCTCGCGGCGCGGGGCGAGCATCGCTTCGGCTATGCCGTGCCGAACCTCAAGATCGACTATGCGATGCGCAATTCGCACCTGAAGCCCGGCTTCTGGCGCGGCGTCAACATTAACCAGAATGCGATCTTCCTCGAGTGCTTCATCGACGAACTCGCGCACGCGGCGGGGAAGGACCCGCTCGCGTTCCGCCTCGAGATGCTCGACGGCGATGTTCGGCGACGCGCGGTGCTCGAAGCGGCTGCGGCTCGTGCGGGCTGGGGCACGCCACCGGCGGCCGGACGCCATCGCGGCATTGCGCAGGTGATGACGTTCGGTAGCTACGTGGCGGCCGTGGCGGAGCTATCGGTTTCGGACGACGGGCGCCGCGTGAAGCTGCACCGGATCGTCGCCGCGACCGATCCGGGGCATGTCGTCAACCCGGCGCAGGTCGAGCGGCAGGTTTCGGGATCGTTCGTCTATGGCCTCTCGGCGCTGTTCCTGCAGGCCTGCACGGTCGAGAAGGGCCGGATCGTCGAGACCAACTTCGACAGTTTCGATTCGATGCGCCTCGCGCAGATGCCCGAGGTCGAGACGATCGTCATGCCAGCGGGCGGCAACGCGCCGTGGGGCGGCGTCGGGGAGCCGACCATTGGCGTCGCCGCGCCCGCTGTGCTCAACGCCTATTTCGCAGCGACCGGCAAGCGGCTCCGCGATGTGCCGCTCAGCAAGGCCGGCGTGCGGCTGGTGTAAGCAGCGCTCAGATGGTGCGGTAGCCGCCGTCGGCCATGACGATGGTGCCGGTGACGTACTGCGACATGTCCGAGGCGAGGAAGATCGCGGGGCCGACGATGTCCTCGGGCTTTCCCGCGCGGCCGAGCGGGGTGTGCTCGAGGAAGATGCGCACGAGGTCCGGATTGCTGGCGCGGGTCTGGGCGTTCAGCGGCGTCTCGATGAGGCCGGGGCCGATGGCGTTGCAGCGGACGCCGAACTTGCCGAGCTCGGCGGCCATGGCCTTCGTGAAACCGAGCACGCCATGCTTCGACGTCGTGTAGGCGGCGGAATTCGGCGTGCGGACGTGCACGAACGACTGGATCGAGCCGATGTTGACGATGCGGCCCTGGGTCTTGCGAAGCTGCGGCAGGAACGCGTGGGTGATGTTGAAGACACCCATCACGTTGATCGAGATGATGTCGTCCCAGTCCTTGAAGACGGCGGCGTCCTCGCCCGTGATCGGGTTACGTCGGTTGATGCCGGCATTGTTCACGAGGATCGATACGGGGCCGACTTTCGCGGCCACGACATCGGCGATGCTGTGTGCGGCCTCGCGGTCGGTGACGTCGAGGGTGAAGATTTCGGCCGTGCCGCCCGTCGCCGTGATCAGCCGCTGCGTCTCTTTGGCGCCTTCGGGATCGGCGTCTAGGATGACGATGCGCGCGCCCTCGCGGGCGTAGCCCTCGGCGATGGCGCGGCCGATGCCGGAGCCCGCACCCGTGATGGCGGCGATGTGGTTCTTGAGAAGGGGCATGGGCTGAGATCTCCGAAGGTTCTATTGCCGGATGCGTTTTCCAGGCGGGGCTGCGCGGCGCAGAAGTGACGACAAGATTGCATTCAGATTGCGTTCCCGGCCGAAGCTCGTGCCGGTGGCGCGAGCGGAGAGCCGGAATCGCCTGGGTGAGGTTTGGCACATCGTCGGACAAGCGACCCCGGCTCTGCGCAGGGCGACCTGGCGGTCGCCTGCTTCGGCCGGGGACGCTGATCGGAGAGGCTGTGCACTGCGCGCGATCCATCGGGCTTGAAACGGGCTGAGGTGTCATCCCGGGCACAAGGCCCGGGATGACATTCGAGGAGAATTCAGCCCTTGCCCGTCGGGACCTTGTTGAAGGGGACGTCCTTGTCGACGCGCATGTCGGGCGGCATGCCGAGCACGCGCTCGGCGATGATGTTGCGCATGATCTCGTCCGAGCCGCCGGCGATGCGGGACGACGGCGAGGTCAGCAGCGTCTGGTGGAAGAGCGCCGCCATGGGGGCGACCTCTGGGTCGGTCACGACGCCGCCCTGCTCCAGAAGGTCCAGCGCCATGGCCGACATGTCCTGCAGCTTGCGGCCGGTGACGAGCTTGCCGATGGAGCTTTCCGGCCCCGGCGTGTCGCCGCGCGAGAGCGCCGTCATGGTGCGGAAGTGCGAATACTTCAGGCCTCGGCTCGCGACGTACCAGTCGGCGATGCGCTCGCGGATGGCGGCATTGCGCAGCGCTGGGCCGTCCTCGATCTCGATGCCGCGGGCGAGCTCGACGAACTCGTCGACGTCGACGCCCGCCCGGCCGCCGATGGTGTAGCGCTCGTTCATCAGGGTGGTGAGCGAGACCTTCCAGCCGTCGCCGACCTTGCCGAGACGCTGGCTATCGGGAATGCGGACGTTGTCGAAGAACACCTCGTTGAAGTGGGAGGCGCCGGAGATCTGCTTGATGCCGCGCACCTCGACGCCCGGCGAGCGCATGTCGAGGAAGAAGTAGGTCAGGCCCTTGTGCTTCGGGGCGTCGAAATCCGAGCGCGTGACGATGACGCCGTACTGGCAATAGTGCGCGCCGGAGGTCCAGATCTTCTGGCCGTTGATGATCCAGTCGTCGCCGTCGCGGACGGCACTCGTGCGCAGCGCCGCGAGATCCGAGCCGCCGGCCGGCTCGGAGAAGAGCTGACACCAGACTTCCTCGCCGCGCAGCGCCTTCACGGCGTAGCGGTCGCGGACGTCCTGGCTGCCCCACGTGCAGACGGTCGGAATGCACATGCCGAGGCCGATGTCGTAAATGCCGCGGGGCACGGAGAACTGGGCTTCCTCCTGGTCGTAGATCACCTGCTGGATGGCGGTGCCGCCCTGGCCGCCCCATTCCTTCGGCCACGTGATGCCGGCGAAGCCTGCCTCGTACTTCTTCGTCTGCCATTCGAGCGCTTCGCGCAGGATGCCCTCGTCGGCCTGGGCGGCGCGATAGAGCATGCCCTTGCCGGTGCGGGGCCTGGCGTTCTTCTGCAGGAAGTTCCGGGCGCGGGCGCGGAACTCGGCTTCTTCCTTCGTGTCCTCGAAATCCATGGTCGGCTCCTTCGAGCGAATCGGGTGGGGCGACGCGCGCGGATCGCGCTGCGTTCCGGTTCAGGCGGGGGCGTTGGCGTTCTCGAGTTCGGTGACGAGGCGGTCCTTCCACAGGCGCGCCGAGCCATTGGCCACCGCCAGCAGCTTCGAGCGGCGATAGAAGAGGTGGCAGTCGAAGGCCCACGTGTAGCCCATGCCACCGTGCACCTGGATGTTCTCCTTGGAGGCGAAGTGGAAGGCCTCGGTGGCGGAGACGCGCGCCGTCGCGGCGGCGAGTGCCAGTTGCGGGGCGTTCTTCGAGAGGGCCCAAGCGCCGTAGTAGGCGTTGGAGCGGGCCAGCTCGATCGCGACGTACATGTCGGCGAGCTTGTGCTTGATGGCCTGGAACGAACCGATGGGGCGTCCGAAGGCGTAGCGCTCGAGGGCGTAGTCCTTCGCCATCTCGAGGCAGCGCTGGGCGCCGCCGACCTGCTCGAAGGCGAGGAGAATGGCGGCGCGCTGCTCGATGGCCGCGAGCTGGCGCTCGCCGTCGCCGGGTGGGCCGAGCAACTCGGCGGGCGTGTCCCTGAACGTCAGGCGGGCGTGCTTGCGGCTCGGGTCGAAGGTCTCGATCGGCGCGCGAGTGACGCCGGGCGATGCAAGATCGACGATGACGAGGCCGAGACCACGGTCGGTCTGGGCGACGACGATGGTCATGGCGGCGGATTCGCCATCCGGCACGGGCAACTTCTCGCCGGTGAGCACGCCGTTACGGAAAGTGGCGCGCAGCCGCTTCGGCGTCGCCTTGCCGGGGCCCTCGGCGAGCGCGAACGTCCCGATCGTCTCGCCGGACGCAAGACGGGGCAGCCACGCCTTCTTCTGGGCATCGGTGCCGAAAGCGAGAATGGCTTCGGCGGCGTAGTAGATGGACGACGAGAACGGAACCGGCGCCAGCGCGCGGCCCAACTCCTCGGCGAGAATGCAGAGGCCCAGATGGCCGAGCCCGGCGCCGCCGTAGTCCTCGGGGATCGCCGCACCGGTCCAGCCCATGGCGCCGATCTCGCGCCACAACGCGGCGTCATGGGTGGAGTCGCTCTCGAGCACCTTGCGGACGGCGGAGGACGGACACTTGTCCTCGAGGAATGTCCTCGCCTCGTCCTTCAGTTGCTTCAGGTCGTCCGAGAAATCGAAATTCATCAGGTCTCCTCCGGAATGCTGGGCGTATCGGTGTCGTTCCGCCGACCCGTTCGGCGACCGCTTCTCGTTGAAGGCCGCAAGGCCTTCACGGGCGTCGTCCAGTTCTCTCAAGTCGAGCGGTTTCCGGTGCCGGTGGCAAGGGGGAACGGCGGTCGGGTGACGAGGGCGGGAGCTCGGTGACTTCGTCACATACGGATCGGGGCCCGAAGCGCATCCTGGCATGGAAGGGAGTTCGGAAGGGCGGATGCCGCTCCGTGAACGTCCCGACGCAGGCTTCCAACGAACGGAGGACATGATGCCAAGTCTCACGGACAAGGCCTGGTCGCCCTATTTCGCAGGCGTGATCATCGGGCTTCTGCAGATCCCGACGTTTCTTCTCATGGGGACAGCGCTCGGCGCCTCGTCGTCGTTCGTGACCGTCGGCGCGCACCTCGCGTCGATCGTCGATCCCGGCGTAGCGCAGATCAAGTATTTTGCTTCGCACATGGCGGGCGCCAAGAACTGGTGGCAGGTGGCGATCGTCGTCGGCATCGCCGTCGGTGCGTTCATTTCGATGTCCCTGTCGGGCGCGCGACGGCAGGCCGTGTCGGCGGTCTGGGCCAGGGCGACGGGGCAGACGTCGCTCGCGGCGCGGGCACCGATCGCGTTCGTCGCGGGCTTCCTGATGCTTTTCGGGGCTCGCATCGCCGGCGGCTGCACCTCCGGTCACGGCATCTCGGGCATGGCGCAGCTCTCGGTCGGGTCGACGGTCGCGGTGGCGGCCATGTTCGCGGGCGGCATGCTGGTCGCCAATCTCTTCTTCAAGCGCGTCTGAGCCAGACGGACAGGAGATCGTCATGACTGTTCTCACAGGTATCTTGATCGGGCTCGCCTCGGGCATCGTGTTCGGGTTCGTGCTCGAGAAGTCGCGGGTGTTCGAGCCAGGCATCATCGTCGGGCAGATGCAGCTTCGCTCGTTCATCATGCTCAAGGTGTTTCTCGCGGCCGTGATCACGGGGCTGCTGGTTCTCGCCGTCATGCACGGCGTCTACGGGGTGAAACTGTCGCTGAAGCCGCTCGTGTGGCAGGCCGACATCATCGGCGGGCTCGTCCTTGGCGCCGGCATCGCGCTGGCCGGTGCGTGTCCGGGAACGTCGCTCGCCCAGATCGGGGCGGGGTATCGCGATGCGATCTTCGTCGTGATCGGCGGCATCGCAGGCGCCATCACGTACGGCTACTTCGACGCGGGCATCACGGCGTTCTTCGCCGAGAAGGGCGCGAAAGTGACATTCGATTCCCTCGTCGGGCTGCCCTTCTGGATGGTCGCGGTCGGACTTGCGGCGGTGCTCGCGGTGTTCCTCGTCGTGCTCGAGCGCATGGTTCCGTGGCGCGGCGAAATCGGTGCGGACGTCGATGGCGTGCTGCCGCTCGAAGAGACCGCCGAGACCGGCCGGGTCGGCAAGGGTGCGCAGCGGGCTTGATCGGAGCACCGGATCGACGTTGAGGGGGGCGGTCGCAATTGCGGTCGCCCTTCGGCGTTTAAGTGCCGGTCGGCGCTGGCCGACGAGTGGCTTGCCGGAGCTGCCGAGGGCAGTCATTCTGGGGGCGCTCCAGTTGCCGAGGATCTGCTGCCAAGGATATGCCATGCCGCTCGATGTGGTCGGGACCGGGTTCGGCCGAACCGGGACGAACTCGCTGAAGATCGCGCTCGAGATGCTCGGCTTCGGCCCGTGTCACCACATGTTCGAGGTGCGCGGCCGACCCGAGCAGGTCGACTTCTGGGCGGCGGCGGCGCGCGGCGAACGATCGGATTGGGAAACGGCGTTCCAAGGCTTCGGCTCGACGGTCGATTGGCCATCGGCCTACTTCTGGCGCGAGATCGCGGCGCACTATGCGGATGCCAAGGTCATCCTTTCAGTCCGGCCCACGGCCGATTGGGTGAAATCGATCCATGCGACCATCCACGACAGCCTGAAGGAGCGCGCCTCGCGGCCGACGGAGCACCTGAGGGCCATGGGCGAGATGGTCTACGACATCATCGAGCGGCGGACGTTCGACGGGCGGCTCGCCGATCCCGCGCATGCGGCGGCGGTGTTCGAAGCGCATCAGGCCGAGGTGAAAGCCACGATCGCGCCGGAACGGTTGCTGGTCTACGACGTGGTGCAAGGCTGGGAGCCGCTCTGCCGGCATCTCGGGGTACCGGTGCCAGACGTTCCGTTCCCGCGGACCAACTCGACCGAGGAATTCCGGGCGCGAGTGGCCGTCCGGCAGACGCAGGGCTGACAAACCGCGCTGCCGTATGTTTGGGCAGGCGGGCGACGTGGCGCGGCGGTAACGTCGAAGGGCGCGCCATTCGCGCGGTCCGATCGGCATCACGGGAGACCCCGCGCCTTGGCAACCTATCCGCGCGATCTGAAGGGCTATGGCCGATCTCCGCCGCATCCGAAGTGGCCGCGTGATGCCGCGATCGCGGTGCAGATCGTCGTCAACTACGAGGAAGGTGCCGAGAACTCGGTGCTGCACGGCGATGCGGCGTCGGAGGCGTTCCTATCGGAGATCGTCGGTGCCCAGCCCTGGCCGGGCCAGCGGCACATGAACATGGAGTCCATCTACGAGTACGGCTCGCGGGCCGGTTTCTGGCGGCTCTGGCGATTGTTCTCGGAGCGCCGGGTGCCGGTCACGGTCTATGCGGTGGCCGAGGCACTGCGGCGCAATCCCGACGTGGTTCCGGCAATGCAGGACGCCGGCTGGGAGATCGCAAGTCACGGCCTCAGGTGGATCGACTACAAGGACTTCGACCCGGACGAGGAACGGCGCCACATCCAGGAGGCCATCCGCATCCATACCGAGGTGACGGGCGCGCGGCCGCTCGGCTTCTATCAGGGGCGGACCTCGGAGGCGACGACCCGGCTCGTCATGGAGGAGGGGGGATTCGCCTATTCCTCCGACAGCTATGCCGACGATCTCCCGTACTGGATCGACGGGCCGCGGGGGCCGCATCTCGTCGTGCCCTATACGCTCGACGCCAACGACATGCGGTTCGCGACGGCGCAGGGCTTCAATTCGGGGGACCAGTTCTTCGTCTATCTCCGCGACACGTTCGACGTACTTTACCGGGAGGGGCTCGCCGGTGCGCCGAAGATGATGTCCGTCGGGCTGCATTGCCGGCTGGCGGGCCGTCCGGGCCGGGCGGCGGCCGTCGCGCGGTTCCTCGATCATGTGGGGCGCCACGACCGGGTGTGGCTCGCGACGCGGCTGGAGATCGCCCGGCACTGGATTTCCGTATATCCCCCGAATTCCACGCAAGGAGGCGCCGCGTGACATCGTCAAAAGAGACGTTCGAAGAACTCGATCCGTCGCCGCGGCTGCTGATGGGCCCGGGGCCGGTCGATCTCTATCCGCGCGTGCTGCGCGCCATGTCGGTGCCGATCCAGGGGCAGTTCGACCCCGAGTTCCGGCGCTACATGACCCAGGTGATGGCGCTCTACCGGCAGGTTTTCCGCACGGAGAACGAGTGGACGCTGATGGTCGACGGCACGGCGCGGGCCGGGATCGAGGCCTGCCTCTCGTCGATCGTGGAGCCGGGCGACAAGGTGCTGGTGCCGGTGTTCGGGCGGTTCGGTCATTTGCTCGCGGAGATCGCGCGGCGGGTCAAGGGCGAGGTGATCACGCTCGACGTCGAGTGGGGCCGGGTGATGGAGCCGGGCCGGCTCGCGGACGCCATCGGCAAGCACCGGCCGCGCGTCGTCGCCATGTGCCAGGGCGATACCTCGACCACGATGCTGCATCCGCTCGCCGAGGCGGGGGAGGCATGCCGGCAGCACGGGGCGCTGCTGTTCGTCGATTCGACCGCGTCGCTCGCCGGCAATCCGTTCGAGACGGACGCGTGGAAGGTCGACATCGTCTCGTCGGGCCTCCAGAAGTGCCTGTCGGGGCCGCCCGGCATCTCGCCCGTGACGTTCAACGAGCGGGTCGCAGAGGTGTTGCGCCGCAGGCGGCACGTCGAGCAGGGTATCCGGCCGCCGGATCTCGAGGACGGCAACGGTCCGATCATCCAGTCGAACTACTTCGATCTGGCGATGATCATGGAGTACTGGAGCCCGCGCGCGCTCAACCACCACACGGAAGCGGCGAGCATGCTCTATGCGGCGCGGGAGTGCGCGCGCGTGGTGCTCGAGGAGGGGATCGACGCGGGCATCGCGCGGCATCGGCTGGCGTCGGGGGCCCTCCGGGCGGGGTTCGAGGCGATGGGGCTCGAGCTGTTCGGCGATGCGCGGCACCGGATGGCGAACGTGACGGGTGTCGTCATTCCGGCGGTTTGCGGGAACGGCGACAAGGTGCGCGGCGAGATGCTCACCGATTTCGGGATCGAGATCGGCACGTCGTTCGGACCGCTGGCCGGCCGCATCTGGCGCATCGGGACGATGGGGCACGTCTGCCGCCGGCAGAACGTGCTCCGGTGCCTCGCATCGCTCGAGGCCGTGCTCAGGCGCAACGGCGTCACGGTGCCGGCGGGCGCCGGTGTTGATGCGGCCGCAAAGGTCTACGACGCAGCGGCCTGAGGTTGTGCCGGCGGCGACGGACGATCCGCCACCGCCTGCCTCATCGGTTCACAGCGCCTTGAAGTCGATGACGCTGCGCACGACCTTGCCGGCCTTCATGTTCTTGAAGCCCTCGTTGATCTCGTCGAGGGAGATGTGGGCCGAGATGAAGTCGTCGAGGTGCAGCTTGCCGCGCTTGTAGAAGTCGATCAGGCGCGGCATGTCGGTCCGGAAGCGATTCGAGCCCATGGACGAGCCCTGGATGCGCTTTTCGCGCAGGAAGTCGGCGCCGTGGATCTCGAGGTTCTGGCCGAACGGGATCATGCCGACGATCGTCGCTGTGCCGCCGTGGCGAAGCACCTTGAAGGACTGCTCGGCAGTGAGCTTCAGTCCCAGGCACTCGATCGCGTGGTGGACACCGTCCGAGGGTTTGCCGCCGAGCGCGGCACGGATCCGCTCCACCGGATCGCCGTCACGCGGATTGATGAGGTCGGTGGCGCCGATCTTGGCGGCGAGCTGCAGCTTGGCGGGATTCGTATCGACGGCAAAAATGCGGCCCGCTCCGGCGACCGCTGCTCCGTTCAGAGCGGCCATGCCGACGCCGCCGCAGCCGAAGATCGCGACAGTTTCACCGGGGGCCACCTTCGCCGTGTTCACCGCCGCGCCGAACCCGGTGATGACGCCACAGCCGATCAGCGCCGCGCGATCGAGGGGGAAGTCCTTGTCGATCTTCACCACGGCGTGCTCGTGGACGAGCATCATTTCCGCATAGCCGGACAGGTTGGCGAAGGTGTGGACCGTGTTGCCGCCCTTCGAGAGACGTCGCGCCTCGCCAGGGAGCATCTTGACGCTCGTATCCGTGCAGATCACTGGACGGCCCGCCGTGCAGTTGTCGCACTCGCCGCAGAAGACCGACAGGCACGTGATGACGTGGTCGCCCTTCTTGACGTAGTGGACCTCGGAGCCCACCTCCTCGACGACGCCGGCCGATTCATGGCCAAGCACCACGGGTAGCGGATGCGGATAGAGGCCTTCGATGAAGTGCAGGTCCGAATGGCACAGTCCGGCGAACGCCGTGCGGATCAGCACCTCGTGCGGACCAGGCTTCTTGACGTCGATCGTCTCGATCTGCAGAGGCTTGTTCACCTCGTAAAGGACCGCAGCGCGCATGGGTGTCTCCTCGCCGTTTCTCGATTGATCGGGCAAGACTAGGCCAGTTGGCGGCGGCTGCAAGCCCGGTCTGGCGTGCGCACTGCGTCGCCATTCACCCTGCTACGATGAAGCGCGGGCCATTGGCCGGTCGGGGCTTGCGCTCCGGCGGACGATCGCTTTTCTGGCGTCGACGACACGACATGGGAGACGACGACGATGGCACCGCGCCCGGTAATGCTCGTGATCCTCGATGGCTGGGGCTGGCGCGAGGAGAGAGCCGACAACGCGACGCGGCTGGCGCGGACGCCGAACTTCGACCGGCTGTGGGCTGCCGGGCCGCATGCGTTCCTCAAGACCTCCGGGCTCGACGTCGGCCTTCCCGAGGGTCAGATGGGCAACTCGGAAGTCGGGCATCTCAATATCGGCGCCGGGCGGGTGGTGATGCAGGACCTGCCGAAAATCGACCTCGCGGCCCGGGACGGCACGCTCGAAAAGCTGATCGAGGCGAGCGGGATCGTCGCCAAGCTGAAGGCGAGCGGCGGCACCTGCCATATCGTCGGCCTGATGTCGCCGGGGGGCGTGCATTCGCATCAGTCGCATGCCGCGGCGGTCGCGCGGGCGATGGTGGCCCGCGGCGTGCCGGCGGTGGTGCACGCCTACACCGACGGGCGCGATACGCCCCCGCAATCGGCCGTCGAGGACATGCGCCGTCTGGCGGCGGAGTTGCCGCCGGAGGTTCCGATCGCAACCGTCGTCGGGCGCTATTTCGCGATGGACCGCGACAAGCGCTGGGACCGTGTCGAGCGTGCCTACAACCTGATGGTCGATGCAACCGGAGCGCGCTACGACCGCGCCACCGCGGCGGTCGAGGCGGCCTATGCCGAGGGCAAGTTCGACGAGTTCGTGCCGCCGGCCGCGATCGGCGACTACGCCGGCATGCGGGACGGCGATGCGGTCCTGTCGATCAACTTTCGCTCGGACCGCATGCGCGAGATCCTGGCGGCGCTGCTGCTCGCGGATTTCGACGGGTTCAAGCGACAGCGCACAGTGCGCATCGCGGCGGCCGTCGGCATGGCGTCCTACGGGGATGCGCTCGATCCCGTGTGCGGGACGCTGTTTCCGCGGGACGAACTGGTGCTCGGTCTCGGTGAGACGGTCTCCAAGGCGGGCCGGACGCAACTGCGCATGGCAGAGACCGAGAAGTATCCGCACGTGACGTTCTTTTTCTCAGGTGGGCGGGAAGAGCCTTACCCCGGAGAAGCGCGCATCCTCGTCGCCTCGCCGAAGGTTGCGACCTATGACCTGAAGCCGGAGATGTCGGCGCCGGAGCTGACGGAGAAGGCTGTCGCCGCCATTGCCTCCGGGACACACGATCTGATCGTGCTCAACTTCGCCAATCCCGACATGGTGGGGCATACCGGAAGCCTCGAAGCCGCGATCAAGGCTGTCGAGACGGTCGACGCCGGCCTCGGGCGCATCGCGGACGCCGTCGCGGCCCAGGGCGGGGCGCTGCTCGTCACCGCGGATCACGGCAATTGCGAGCTGATGCGCGATCCCGAGACCGGTGGACCGCACACGTCGCACACCACGAACGTTGTGCCCGTGATGCTCATGGGTAGGCCAGGTGCCACGCTTCGCGACGGCCGCCTCGGCGATATCGCGCCGACGCTGCTGGCGCTGATGGGCCTCGCGCAGCCGATGGAGATGACCGGTCGCTCACTGATCGACTGACGGGCGGCGGCTCAGTCCTTCATCCAGGCGTTGAGCTCGGCCGTTTTGAGGGTGCCATCGAGGTAGCCGAAGGTGCCGCTCTCGCGCACCTCGCGGGCGGCATCGACGAGGCCGGTCATGGCGGCGCGATAGAGCGACGTCGCGAGGCTGATCCGCTTGACGCCTGCCGCCTGCAACTCGGCGACGCTGAACGACTTGCCCGGCATGCCGCCCATGAAATTGAACGGTTTGCCGAGCGCCTTGCACACCTTGCGCACGGCGTCGAGGTCGGGAAGGCCCGGGGCCATCAGCACGTCGGCGCCAGCGGCCTCGTAGGCCTTCAGGCGGCCGATGGTGTCGTCGAGGTCGGGGTTGCCGCGGATGAAGTTCTCGCAGCGCGCCGTCAGCACGAACGGGAAGGGGGCGGCGCGGGCGACCGCGACGGCGGCGGCGACCCGATCAATCGCGATATCCTCGGGATAGAGGCTGCGGCCGGAGAAGTCCTCGATGGAGCCGCCGACGAGGCCGGCCGAGATGGCCCCGCAGATCGTCAACGCGCAATCGGCGGGCGTGTCGCCATAGCCGTTCTCCAGATCGGCCGACACGGGAAGGTCGGTCGCCTCGACGATGGCCCTGGCGTGGGCCAACGCCTCGTCCCGCGAGATGCGTCCATCGCGCCGGCCGAGGCTGCCGGCCGCCGCGCCGCTGGAGGAGGCGAGAGCCGGGAAGCCGAGACCAGTGAGTATCCGGGCCGTACCGGCGTCCCAAGCATTCGCGATCACGAAGCTCGGGGCTGCGGCGTGAAGGTCCGCGAAGGTGCGTGCCTTGCGGCTCTGCGCTGTGGGCATCGGTCTCTCCCAAGGTCAAGATCCAGCCGCGTCGTAGCACGTCCCGTAGCGGTCCGCCGTTGCGAACTTGCTTGTCTGGACATTACACGTGGCCTTGCTAAGCTTCGGTGCAGCCGCGTCCCGGCGGCGGAGCTGATCCAGAACCACAGTTGCGCAGCAGCGTCTCAGCCTCTCGGCAGGCGGCGCGTAAACGACATGCGCTCGAGGAGGAGACATGTACCGGCACGTTGTCGACTACATCATCGTTGGCGCCGGCTCGGCGGGTGCCGCGCTCGCCTATCGGCTCACGGAGAGCGGCAAGTATCGCGTCCTGCTGCTGGAGGCCGGAAAGGAGACGCATCCCCTGTCGCGGGTGCCGATCTCGTTCGCGCGGTTCATCAACCGACCGGGCGTGAACTGGCTCTACTCGTCAGAGGCCGAGGCCGCGACCGGCGGGCGGAAAATTCCCATTCCGCGGGGCAAGATGCTCGGCGGCTCCAGCGCCATCAACGGCATGGTGTGGGTGCGCGGCCAACCGCAGGACTTCGATACCTGGGCCCAGCTCGGCAATCGGGGCTGGAGCTACCAGGACGTGCTGCCGATCTTCAAGCGGATGGAAAGCTACCAGGGCGGAGACGCCGACTATCGTGGCCGGGAGGGTCCCTTGCGGATCTCCGATATCCACGAGAGCGGCAAGCTCTACGACAGCTTCTTCGAGGCCGCCGAGATCAACGGCATCAAACGCAACGACGACTACAACGGCCCGGATCAGGAAGGCATTGCGATGTCGCAGGCCTCGATCCGGAGGGGCCAGCGCATGAGCACGGCGCGCTGCTACCTCGATCCGATCCGGCACAAGCCGAATATCGACATCGAGACGAGCGCGCACGCCGAGAAGCTGCTCATCGAGGGCAAGCGCTGCACGGGCGTTCGCTACCGCGTGGGCGATCAGGTGCGGGAAGCCACGGCAACGCGCGAGGTGATCGTTTCGACGGGCGCGATCGGTTCGCCGCAACTCCTCGAGTTGTCGGGCATCGGCCAGCCGGAGCGGCTGAAGGGCCTCGGCATCGAGGTCAAGCACGCGCTTGCCGGTGTGGGCGAGAACCTGCGCGACCATTGGGCGCCACGCATGAAATGGCGGGTCGGGCGGCACGGCGTGACGTTCAACGAGCGCGCCCGCGGCATCAACGGTCTCGGGCAGGGGCTCCAGTATTTCCTGACGGGCAAGGGGTTCCTGTCGCTGCCGGCCTCGCCGATGCGCGCCTTCTTCAAGACGCGCGAAGGCCTTGCCAGCCCCGACGCCATGTTCATGGTGCAACCGTTCCTCGTGACGCCGGACCTGTGGCTCGACAAGCAGGCGGGGCTCACCATCATCACCCACCAGATGCGGCCCGAAAGCAAAGGCTCGATCCACGTGACGTCGAAGGACGCGTCGCAACCGCCGGCGGTGAAGTTCAATTTCCTGGCCGAGAGCATCGACCGGGACTGCGTGCTGGCGGCGATGCGGCTGGTGCGGAAAGTGGTCGAATCCGAGCCGCTCAAGTGGCTCGAAGCCGACGAGTTCGGACCCGGCAAGCAGGCGACGACGGACGACGAACTGCTCGACTACGTGACGCGGACGGCCGAGACGACCTATCATCCGGTCGGCACCTGCAAGATGGGCAATGATCCGATGGCCGTCGTCGACGACCGGCTCAGGGTGCGCGGGCTTTCGGGGCTGCGCGTCGCGGATGCCTCGATCATGCCGACGCTGACATCCGGTAACACCAACGCCCCGTCGATCATGATCGGCGAGAAGTGCGCGTCGATGGTGCTCGAGGAAGCCGAGGCGGCGGTCGCGGCGTGAGCGGCATCCGGCGGCGGCGTGCATGACGGCGCGCCGCCGCCGTCAGCGCGCGAGCGAGGGGGCGAGTTCGGTTGTGGTGAGGCGACCGGGCGGGGTGCCGGGTTGTGGCACATCGCCCAGGTCGGGCAGATACTTCTGTGCTTCGGACTTCATGCCCAGCACCTTGCGCAGCAGCATCTTGAAGCCCGACATTTCGGCCTCGAAGTCGAGAGCATGGAGATTGTCGCCGTCGATGATCCGGGGGATCAGGAGACGGTGCGTCTCTGGCATCGCGAGCCCGTCCGCTACGGTCGTGGCGCTTTCGATGCCGTGCTGAAGCAGGGCCTCGACGGCCGACCGGCTCGAGCGTCCCGACGGGAAACAGAAATGGACAAAGTGCTGGCGCGGCACTCCCAGGATCTCGACCAGGGCATCGGCGTTCCGGTCGAGTTCGCCCGTCACGGCGTTCGGACTGAGATCGTGCAGCGAATGCGTGTGGGTGTGGAGTTGCACGTCGACAATCCCGCGGTCGAACAGGTCCTTCAACTCGTCAGGCGTCATGTACGCGAAATTGCGGGACTTGATGATGCTCTCGATATCGTAGCCGAGGGCTTCCGCCACGACCTTGGCGGCCGACAGGCGAGCCTCCATTGGTGAAGCCGTGTCGCAAGCGGTCTTCATGGCCGCCTCGATCGGAGGGGCCAGCTTTGGATATCCGCTCAGCTGGTGGAGATAGGAGGCGAGGACGTTCGGTAGCACGTTGCCGGTGACCACCGGTTCCGAATGACAATAAAGCGTTGCCGGAATCCGATGTTCCTGTAATGCGGGAGCCATCGCAGTCAGCGTGCTGTACCAGCCATCGTCGATGGTGACGACGACGGGGGTCCCACGAACGGGCTTGTTTCCCTTCATCATCTCGACCGCATCGCCGAGTGACACGGGCTCGTAGCCGAGCTGGCGGAGTTGCCCCATGCGGGCGGCGAACGTCTCCGGTCGGATGAACATGGCATCGCCGCGGAACGGCACGTCGGAGATCCAGGCTCCGTGGTAGCAAAGAACGCGCACGGACTTGCGTGTCAGTCGGCGGCTCAACGCAAAGGCACCGCAAAGCTTCGCGACGCGCAAGAAAATGGCCCGGGCTCTCGTCGCGACCATGGAACAGGCCCCCTCGTACGCGTCATCGCCTCTTCCCGAGAGGCTCCGACCAACAAACCATCGGCCCGGTCTGGCGCAAAACAATCCGCGCGCTTGGAGCGCTCGGCCGATACATCACGAATTTGTGTCAGTGCGATAGATCATCGCATTGCACGGGTCAACCGGTCGGTTTGATCGTTTTGTCGGAGCCAAGCTTCATCGATCGCTTCGAAGAACCGGTTCGCCGGTGAGAAAAGTGTTCCGTGACCAGATGTTGGCCGCGCCTGGGGAGTTGTCCCAGTAGGCGATCACGCCGAAATTGCCGCCCTTCGGAAAGAGATCGCGGCCGAAGATGTTGCCTTCGATGCGAACGGTGTGGGGCGGGCGCCCACCACCGGCCACAACCTGGGCGCCGCCGTAGACCGTCCAGCCGCCGCCCGAGAGATAGGTGTCCGTGACGGTGATGCGCGACCCGGCAAGATTGAGGCAGCTGGTCTGGGGATGGCGGTTGACGATGCGACTCAGTGCGATCTCGACGTCGCTCGCCTGGCCCAGAAGCTGTATGCCGTCGTTGTGGTCGCCGGGTGCAGCCGTAAGGTCGTCGATCAGGGTTTCGAGCACCCGGACGTGCGGGGCGTGGATCTGTATGCCGTCGCCGGCGCGGTGGAGGTGGCTTCGGTAGACGGTCACGGAAGAGCTTCGGAGATAGAGCCCGCGCTGGAGGTGGCCTGCCGTCGCGGCGGATGTGCCCGACCACAGGAACAGGATCGGTCCGGCTTCCGGGCGGGTGTGGAGCGCCCAGGGCGCTGCCTTCGTCGGCGAGATCGAGACCCTGCGGAAAACCACGGGGTGGCGTGCATAGACGTCGACCGGCCCCGTAAAGGTGACATTCTCGATCAACAGGTGAGGGGCCGACACGGGATGGCCGTCGTAGGTGCGAGCGCTTTCTATCCGTTTCGCGAACGGGTAATTGCGACCGTCCCGGATCTCGGTGCCGGCGGCGGTGACCGGCGTCCAGGCGCCGTGCGCGGTTGGCCCCACGAGCGAGCGATCGAGGGCGATGCCGTGCCGCACGGCGATCGGCGGCGCACCCTCACCGGACCGGGCGGGGGCCGCGATCGCGAGGGCCAGCAGTCCGGCGAGCGAAACCGATAGATATCGCAGCGTCATGCGGCGGTCGTCCGTTCATATATGGCGCGCACGAGAACGTCCGGGACGGTGCGCCGCCCGCTTCCACGGTGCGACGGTCGCGATTAATAACGGGTTGAGGAATCACGCCGGGCGACGGTCGCCGTGGCAACAGGGGTAAGATTTCATGAGCGACGGCGTCGGAACCAAGGGCCGGGACTGGCTGATGGATCGCGTGGTCTTCCGGCAATGGTGCCGGGTGCCGGTCCGGTACAACGACCTCGACCCGCTCGGCCATGTCAACAACACGGCGACGGCGATCTTCTTCGAGGAGGCGCGATGCCAGCTGATCACGCCGAAGCTTAAGGCACATGGGGCGCACGTCGACATGGTGCTGGCGGCGACCTCGATCGATTACCGGCGGGAGCTGCACTACCCCGGAGAGGTCGAGATCGGAACGGTCCTGACCCGGCTCGGCAGCAAATCGTTCAGCCTCGCGCACGGCATCTTTCAGGACGGGATCTGTGCCGGCACGGGCGAGGTTGTGCTCGTGGTGTTCGACCTCGAGCGGCGCACGGCGCTGGCGCCGCCCGATGATGTTCGGGCGTTTCTCGAAACGCTCAAGGCGGCATGACGCGGGGCTGCATGCCGGTCACGGCGATGCCGTTCGCGATCGCCGTCGGGGGAGGGCTCAGGCGCGCGCGCCGTTGAAGCCCGGCGGCAGCGGGATCTCCGGGCGTTCGATGCCCGCTGTCGGGTCGTCCATGCGACGGGACTTGCCCTCGAAGAAGGCGCCCTGCTCGATCGCAAGCTGGCTGTGGAAGATGTCGCCCTCGACCTTGCTCGACGACTGAAGCACGACGCGCTTGCCGCGGATCGAGCCGAGGACGGTGCCGCGGATGATCACCTCGTCGGCGACGATGCCGCCCGTGATGCGGGCGCTTTCGCCGATGATGATGTTGGCTGCGTGAAGGTCGCCCTGGACGTCGCCGTCGATCTGGATTTCGCCTTTCGAGACCAGATTGCCGATGATCGTCAGGTCGGAGCCGATGCGAGATTCGCCGCCTTTGCCGCCAATCGGCCGGGACATCGTCGGGGACGGTGAAGGCATGGGGCCGCTCGGCGGCAAGGGTGGTGCCGTCCGAGGCATGTCGAACGCGGTCGGCTCCTTGTCAGGCTTCTTCGTGAACATCCCACGTACTCCCCTCGCACGACCGGCACGCCCATCCCCCGGTGGCCGGACTCCTACTGGAACAACGCATTGGCTCGACGCCGATGGCGGATTGTCGGATCAAGGATCGAGCCGAACCAGCCGTCGTGCGCGGGTGCCGAGCGATCCTGTCGTCTAGCATGGAACGCCCGGCAGGTCACCGGCAGTTGTGCAATTCCGTGGTGTTCGCGCGTGCGGGTGGCCAAGTTGCGACTATCCGACAGCGACGAGCGGCTTGTAGAAGCCGGGGCTCAATCCGGCCTCCGAGCGCGCGCGGTCATTGAACGGCGGCTTCAGCGGGCCGCGGAAATGGCGACGGACGAGATCATGGAAGAGCGGCTCGGGGGACAGTCCGGCGCGCTCGGCGAGATAGCGGAACCAACGGGCTCCGCAGGCGACGTGCCTCTTCTCGTCGGTGTAGATGACGTCGAGCACGGCGGCCGATGCCGTATCGCCAGCGGCTTCGAGGCTGCGGAGCATCGCCGGCGTGACATCGAGGCCGCGCGCCTCCAGCACCAGCGGCACGATGGCGATCCGGGCGATCAGGGAGTGGCCTGTCGCCTGAGCCGCCTGCCAGAGACCATCGTGGGCGGGCAAGTCGCCGTAAGCGGCACCCAGTTCCTGGAGTCGGCGGCTCACGAGCGCGAAGTGGTCCGCTTCCTCGCGACCGACGCGAACCCAGTCGTCGAAGAAGCGGCGCGGCACTGCTTCGTGCGCGAAGCGACCGACGAGATCCCACGTCATGTCGACGGCATTGAGTTCGATGTGCGCGAGAGAATGCAGAAGCGCGATGCGGCCGCGCTCGCCTGCACTCGATCGCCGGGGCATGTCACGGGGCGGGCGCAGCTCCGGCCGCTCGGGACGGCCGGGGCGTTCCGGCATGGGTGCTGGTGTACTCAGCGCGCCGAGGGACAATGTGCCGGCGTGCCAGGCATCTGCCGCGATCCGAGCAATGGCGACCTTGTCGGCGAGGTCGGGCGTGGCGACGATCGCGCGTGCCGCCTCGACGAGGGAGGCTGGCTTCGGCGGCGTGGCCCGGTCAGCGTCGGTTGGTGGGGCGGGGCCGCCGAGGGCCGTCATTTCGCCAGCGCCTGCGCCGCCTCGAGCACCTCTTCGGCGTGGCCAGGAACCTTCACCTTGCGCCACGCCCTGGCGATGGTGCCCTTGCCGTCGATGAGGAATGTCGAGCGGTCGACGCCCATGTACTTCTTGCCGTACATCGACTTCTCCACCCAGACGCCGAACGCCTCGATGGCTTTCTTCTCTTCGTCCGCGACGAGGTCGATGCCGAGATCGTACTTGGAGCGGAACTTGGCATGGCTCGCGACGCTGTCGGGCGAGATGCCGATGACGCGGACACCGGCCTTGTCGAACTCCGGTGCGAGCGCCGTGAATGCCTGGGCTTCCTTGGTGCAGCCCGACGTGTCGTCCTTCGGGTAGAAGTAGACCACGACCGGCTGCCCCTTCAACTTCGACAGCTTGATCCTGGCGCCGCCGTCGGTCGGCAAATCGAAATCCGGAGCCTTTTGTCCTTCCAGTGCCATGCGTGCCTTCCTTTCGTCTCTTTTCGGACTGACATGCGCACACGTGAGGTAGGCGCGGCAAGTCGCGTTTGCCAGATGGGCGACGACGTGCGCGGCTCCGGAACGGTGCGGCGCATGCGGCAGGGGGAGGCCGCGTCGGCCAACTCGCGACGGACGGGATCGGGGAGGCAGCGTGGCTTCGCGTGGCGAGGACGACCGATGGCGCGGGCACGATCGCGGGCCGCCGACGGCGCCTGCCGGTCGCAGCGCTCCTGTCGATCCGCGCACGACGCCGCTCACCCAGCCACGCACACGCACGCACCGGCCGGAGACCCAGACTGCAGGGGCGCGGCCCCGAACCGTGCAGCATCAGCATGCCCGCGGCGGACTGCTGCGCGCCGCGGCGCGTGGACTCGGGATCGTGCTGCTGACCGTTCTGCCGCTTGCGGCCCTCGGGCTCGGGCTCGTCTACGTGAAGCTTCAGTACGGATCCATTCCCCTTCATTTCATGGTCGAGCCGATCCGGAATGCGCTGCGTGCGGAGCTCGACGGGATCGAGATCGGCATCGGTGACGCGGCGCTGTTCCGCAACGCAGCGGGCGGCATCGAACTCCGGCTGCTCAACGTGTCGCTCGCCTCGTCGAAGGGCGATACCGCGGTACGGACCGACGAGGCCCTCGTCGGGCTCGACGCGGCAGCGCTGCTCACGGGGCGCGTCGCCGCGTCACGGATCGTACTGGTGGCGCCGCGGCTGGCCCTGTCGCGGGAGCCGGGCGGCAATCTCGCGCTCAGGCATGCGCTGATCCCGCCGGGACAGCTGCCGACCGGGAGGCCCGACGATGGGCTGCATCCGGCGGGCCCCGTCACCGTGGCCGAGGGAAACGCGGCCGGCCCCGGTGCGCCGGTCGCCGCGCGTGTCAATCCCGGGCAATGGCTCGGAGATCTCGTCAAGCGTGCGCGCCGCGGTGGCGATGCGACCTCGCACCTGAAGGCGTTCGGCGTTCGTGATGCCGTGCTCGAGATCGAGGACGGCCGCCAGAGCTCGATCTGGACCGTGCCGGAATTCGAGATCGAGATCGATCACCACAAGAACCGTAGCGTCGTCAGGGGGCAGGGGCGGGTGGCGCCCGGCGGCGAGACATTCTCGCTCGGTTTCTTGCTCGAGGAAGCCGAGAAGGCGCAGACGCTGAAGCTCAAGACGACCTTCAACGGGCTGCGGCCGAGGGCGTTGGCCCGCGCCATCCCTCAGTTCGCCGGGCTCGCGGGCGTCGACCTCGCCCTCGAAGGAAGCGGGGATATCGGTTTGACCAGCGACGGCGACGTCATCGACGCGGCACTCAATGTGGTGTTCGAGGGCGGTCGCCTGGCGTTCGGCGGCGAAACTGCTCTCGGCATGGAAGGCGGCACGCTCGTGGCGCGCTACGACCGATCGGACAGGCGCATCGTCGTCGCGCCGAGCACGTTTCGCCTGGAGGGCGCCTGGGTTACGGTCGAGGCCGTCGCGGCGCCCGTCTTTGCCGATGGTCAGGCGGAGCCTGTGGGCTGGAAGTTCCAGGTCGCTGGGCGGGATGGCGCGGTCGCAGGGGTGGGTGGCGCGCCGGGCGTTCCGATCGAGCAGCTGGAAGTGCAGGGGTGGATCTCCCCCGTCACCGGCTCGACCGAGCTGCAGCGGATCGTGTTCAAGGCTGGTGGCGCCAGCGTCGAGGCCACAGGGTCACACAGCGGCAGCGGGACGGGGACGACCGCCCTGGAGGGGCGGATCGGCCCGTTCGACGTCGCGGGGCTCGGGCGCATCTGGCCGACGGGGCTCGTTCCGCGGCTGCGCGCGGAGGTCGTCGATCGCCTGGTCGGCGGACGGATCGCCGGCGGGCAGTTCCGCTTGGCCTCGGGAGACCCGCGAGGGCTGGATGGAAGCGGACGGCTGACGCTCTCGCTCACGGCCGAGGACATTGCGCTCGCGACCTTCGCCGGGGCGCCGCACCTCACTGTGCCGAGGGCCTTGATCACGGTCGCCGGGCCGCGGCTCGAACTCAGCGTCCCTGACGGGCAGATCGCCTTCGCTGGCAATCGGCGGCTCGCCCTCAAGGGCGGACAGCTGGTTGTCACTGGCCTCGACCAGCCGGTGCCGGAACTCGAAGTCGAAGGCCGGATGCAAGGGGCGCTGTCGGCGGTGATGGAGCTGGCGAGCCACGACGCCGTCGGCCTCATCAGGCCGGATCAGGTGCCGCCCGGCACCGAGGGCAGGATCGATGCGCAGTGGCGGGCCGTGATGCCGGCCACCGGGCGGCCGACGCTGTCGGACGTCCGGCTCGATGCCAAGGCACGTGTGAGCGACGGGCGCATACCGAACGTGCTCGGAACCCACGATGTCACGGGCGCCAATTTCACACTCGGCGTGTCGGAGCGGACAATCGACGTGAAAGGCGAGATGCTGCTTGCCGGTGTCGTCGCGAAGGCCACGGGGCAGTGGATCCTCTCCGAGGGGGGAGAGCGACAGGCGCCCCTCACGATCTCGGCGCGTCTCGACGGGGCGGATCGGCGGCAGCTCGGCCTCGACATCGAGGAATTCGTCGATGGTGAGGTGCCCCTGGAGGTCCAGTTCACCCCAGGGGTCGGCGAGCATAGCAAGGTGAGCGTCTCGGCGAACCTGACGGGCGCGGCATTGATGCTCGATGGACTCGCCTGGCGAAAGGATCCGGGGCGGCCGGCGCGGCTCACCTTCGACGTCGTTCGCATCAAGGGCAGTCGCTCGCTCGAACTGCAAGGGTTCCGCATCGCGGGCGAGAGCATCACGGTCAACGGGACGATCGTGATCGGACCGGACGGGAAGGCCGAATCCTACAAGTTCCCGGGGTTCTCGCTGAATGTCGTGAGCAACCTCGAAATCGAGGGCATGCGGCGAGCCGGCCGGGGATGGGAGATCAAGGCCCGCGGCAAGACCTTCGACGGCGCGGAGCTGCTGAAATCTCTCTATACGGTCGATCAGACGGCGCAAGTCCGGCGCGGCAAGCCCGATGGCACCATCGAGATCGATGCGATGATCGATACGGTGCTCGGCACCAACGACGCGACGTTCAAGTCGGTGCATCTCAAGCTCCGGAAGTCCGGCGATTCGATCCTGGGACTGGAACTCGACGGACAGCTCGATTCGGGCCAGCCGATCACGGCTCGGATGACGTCGGGTGGTGGGCAGAACCGTATCGTCCACGTGACGACGCCCGACGCCGGGCGGGCGCTCAGGGCCATCGGTATCTACAGCAACATGCTCGGCGGGGCGGGCGAACTCTGGGTCTACCTGGATGGCCGAGGTACGGCCGAGCGCGCGGGGCGGATACAGGTGTCGCGCTTCCGCATTCTGGGCGATCCGATCGTCAGCGAACTCGTTCAGGGCGCCGACGAGAGCCGTCCGGCGATCGCGACGGGGACCCCGCGTGCGCAGCGGAGGGTCGTGCGCGAGGAGATCCAGTTCGAGACGCTGCGCGGCAGTTTTGCGACGGGCAACGGTCAGGTGGCGATCGAAAGCCTCAATGCAGCGGGACCGCTGATCGGGGCCAGCGTGCGCGGCAAGATGGATTTCCGCGTCGGGCGGTTGTCGCTCGGGGGGACCTACGTACCGCTTTCGGGCCTGAACCGGGCACTCGCGGGCATTCCGCTCGTCGGCGAGATCCTGACGGGTCCGCGCGGCGACGGCATCTTCGGCATCACGTTCGCAGTCGACGGCCCCATGACGCGACCCAACGTCATCGTCAATCCGCTGTCGATCGTGGCGCCCGGCGTGCTCAGAGAGATCTTCCAGATGGTCCCGGACAATCCCCAGGTGACACCGGCGCGGGAAGGTCCGCGGCCGACGGGCGGCGGGGCACGGGTCCGGTCGAGCGAACCCGAGGCGGCGCGGCGCCCGGAGAGCGGCGGGGCGGCCGCCAAATCGCGAACGCTCGATGGTTGGTCGTCGCAGACGGCGCCGTCCAAGGGCGGGCGGAACTGAGGCCCGATCAGACCTCGACCACCACGTAGTCGTCTTCGATCTCGACCTTGAAGGTTTCTGCCACGTAGGGTCCTTCGACGAGCGTCGCACCGGGCTCGACCTTGACGTCGAACTTCATGAGCCGAAGCCGGCGGGGGTCACACCAGGAGCGGCCCGTCTTGATGTCGAATTCCCACTGGTGCCACGGGCATCGGATGATCTCGCCCTGGCGCGTGTGGCGGTACTCGCCGGGCTCGGACGATTCGACCAGCCCCGTGACGATGCCCTTCGCCAGACTGCCGCCCTTGTGCGGGCAGGTCTCGGACAGCGCGTAGTACTCGCCCTTGACGTTGAACACGATCACGCCGCGGCCTTCGAGCGTCATGCACTTCCGGCCGCCTGCCTCGATCTCACCCACGCGCGCCACGACGTGCCGTGCCATTCGGCGTCTCCCTGCCGCTTCGATCCGGCGGCAAGGCTGGCGCGATGCGGCGCGCTTGTCCAGACCGGGATCACTCGCGGTTGAAGATGGCGGACGCCAGGCCCCCGACGGCCTTGAAGATGCAATAAAGCGTCAGTTCGACCGCCGCCGTCAGCAGCAGCAGGAAGAGCGAGCGCTGGCCGAGGTCGTCGGTGATGGCGCCGCGGATCTTGAATTTGACGTCGTCGGGAAGCTGCGTTTCGACCAGCGCGTAGAGCGCGTTCGTGAGCGGCAGCAGCTTCGAGTAGAACCAGCCGAGCCACTCCAGCCGGAAGGCGTGCAGGTAGGCGTAGATGATCCAGACCAGCACGATCGTCAGCGCCAGAAGCAGCACCTTGCCGAGCACCTGGAGAGCGAACGACGGTTTGCGGACGTCGCGACGAGCCTCGGCCATCGTACCCTCCCCTTCGACCCGCGCGCAGGTGCTGCCGGATGCCGCGTGTCCGATGCCATCGAACTGTGACGCAGAGACGGCACGGCTTCGTCTTATTCCGATTACAATGAGCGCTCGTAGACGATGAGCGTGCGTGACGGTCCGTCGATGCGACCGAGTTCGGCGAAGCCGCAGCGCGCCATCAGCCCGTGTGCGCTCTCGTTCGGGGCATCGACGGCGCCGATGATGGCGAACGTGACACCGTCTGCGAGGCCTTCCGCGACGACGGCCTCGACGGCCTCGGCGGCGAACCCGCGTCCCCGGTGGCTCGGGGCCAAGGCAACGACCAGTTCGAGGCTGCGCCACCCGATGGCTCGGAGCGCCAGCGTGGGCGTCGCAGGAGGCCGAAGGCCGATCAGGCCTGCGGTGGGTGAATCCGCTGTTCCGATCCGCCAGTAGCGCGCGACGGACGACGGGGTGAGGCTGTCCGCGATCCAGCCGGTCACGGTCGCCGTGGAGAGATGCTCGCCGTCACCGAGGTGGCGGCGGACCTCGGGCAGCCGGAGAAGAACGCAGATCGCATCGACGTCGCCAGCGGCCACGGGGAGCAGGCGCAGTCGCCGCGTCTCGATTGCGTCGGCCAAGTCCCGTCCCCGTCGTGGCGCCGGCGCTCCACTACCGCTCGAACTTCTTGAACTTGATGCGGTGGGGCTCGACTGCGGCGTCGCCGAGGCGGCGCTTCTTGTCGGCCTCGTAGTCCTCGAAGTTGCCCTCGAACCACTCGACGTGGCTGTCGCCCTCGAAGGCGAGAATATGGGTCGCGAGGCGGTCGAGGAAGAAGCGGTCATGCGAGATGACCACGGCGCAGCCGGGGAAGTCCTCGAGGGCCGCTTCAAGAGAAGACAGCGTCTCGGTGTCGAGGTCGTTGGTCGGCTCGTCGAGGAGGAGCACGTTGCCGCCCTCCTTCAGCATCTTGGCGAGGTGGACGCGGTTTCGCTCGCCGCCCGAGAGCAGGCCGACCTTCTTCTGCTGGTCCGGTCCCTTGAAGTTGAACCAGCCGCAGTAGGCACGGGAGTTGATCTCGCGCTTGTCGGAGAGCTTCATCATGTCGAGGCCGCCGGAGATTTCCTCCCAGACGGACTTCTTGTCATCGAGATGGCTGCGGCTCTGGTCGACGTAGGAGAGCTTCACGGAGTTGCCGAACTTGATCTCACCCTTGTCGGGTTTCTCCTGGCCGGTGAGCATGCGGAAGAGCGTCGTCTTGCCGGCGCCGTTCGGGCCGATGATGCCGACGATGCCGCCCGGCGGCAGCTTGAACGAGAGATTGTCGATCAGCAGGCGGTCGCCGAAGCCCTTTGACAAGCCGTCGACCTCGATCACCTGCTCGCCGAGGCGGGGCCCGCGGGCGATCTGGATCTGGGCCTTGCCGACTTCGTCGCGGCCGGCCTCCTCCTGCAGCTTCTCGAAGGCCGTGATGCGCGCCTTGCTCTTGGCCTGGCGGGCCTTTGGCGACGAGCGGATCCACTCGAGCTCGCGCTTGAGGGTCTTGGCCTTCGATTCCTCGGTACCCTTCTCCGTCTCCTCGCGCTTCGCCTTCTGCTCCAGCCACGACGAGTAGTTGCCCTTCCACGGCACGCCCGAGCCACGGTCGAGTTCGAGGGTCCATTCGGTGATGGTGTCGAGGAAGTAGCGGTCGTGGGTCACGAGGATGACGCAGCCGGCATACTCCTTGAGGAAGTTCTGCAGCCACGCGACCGATTCGGCGTCGAGGTGGTTCGTGGGCTCGTCGAGGAGCAGTATGTCCGGCTTTGACAGCAGCAGCCGACAGAGCGCCACGCGCCGCTTCTCGCCACCGGAGAGCTTGGTCACGTCGGCATCGGCGGGCGGGCAGCGGAGTGCGTCGAGTGCCACCTCGACCTGAGCGTCGAGGTCCCAGAGGTTCTCGGCGTCGATCTCGTCCTGGAGGCGCGCCATCTCGTCGGCGGTCTCGTCGGAGTAGTTGGCAGCAATCTCGTTGTACCGGTCGAGCTTGGCCTTCTTCTCCGCCACGCCTTCCATGGCGTTGCCGAGGACGTCCTTCTCGGGGTCGAGTTCGGGCTCCTGCGGCAGGTAGCCGACCTTGATGCCGTCGGCCGGGCGCGCCTCGCCGAGGAAGTCGTCGGTGGTGCCGGCCATGATCTTCAGGAGCGTCGACTTGCCGGAGCCGTTCAGACCGACGACCCCGATCTTGGCGCCGGGGTAGAACGACAGGTTGATGTCCTTCAGCACCTGCTTGCCGCCCGGATAGGCCTTGGACAACTTGTGCATGTGATAGACGAATTGCGGATTGGCCACGGAGGGCTCCTTTCGTTTGCGCCTTCGGTTGCCCACTTGCGCAACCGGCGCGTGATGGTGGTCCCTTCGGCTTGCCCACTTGTGCAAACCGGCCGGGTTGGTCGGCCTTCAGCTGCCCGGGTCCCGGCGGAGCCGGGCTCCGCCCTGACGCAACCGGGCGAGGCCGGGATGTTTCTGGGATTGCCCGCTATGTAGCGGATCGGGGGGGCAGGCTCAAGGCGGCTGCTCGCGTGCCGTCAGTCGACATATCTGCTATGGTTTGGGCAATCTTGACTTGCAAGCGGGATCGGGAGCCCGGAATGGCCAGCGCTGCCGTCAAACTGATGACTGCCGACGAGTTCATCCACTGGCAGCAGGAGAAGGACGTCCGCTACGAGTTGGTGGACGGCATTCCCATCGAGATGATGACTGGGGCTATTGACGTGCACGATCGGATCGTCGTGAACGTCCTGATGCTGCTGGGTACGGCGCTGCGCGGCACCCCTTGCCGGCCCACTACGGCCGACATTGCGCTCAGGACCAAGGAGCGCGGTGTCCGCAGGCCTGACGTGACGGTCAACTGCGCCGCGATCAAGGGCGACGTCTACGAGGCGCTGGAGCCGCGTATGGTCGTGGAGGTCCTGTCGAAGTCGAATGTCGGCGTCGCCTGGGAGCGCAAGTTGCTCGAATATCAGCAGCTTGGTCTCGACTACATCCTGCTGATCGATTCGCGCTGCGTCGCGGCCACGCTGCTGACGCGCAGCCCGCAGGGCACTTGGATCAGCTCGGATTTCGACCGTCTCAGCGATGCGATCGAGCTCGATCGGCTCGGTGCCCAGCTTAGTATGGTCGACGTCTACGGGGCGACGGAGCTGTCGGAAGGAGCGCCGGGCGCTGCCACAGGCTGACCGGTCCACGATGACGTATTCCGCCGACACGCCGACAGAGGAACTCTTTCGCATCGTCTCTGGCGATGTGGGTCTCTGGCGATGTGGACGCGGAGCAGATGCGTGATGCGATCTCGGAGTTGTTTCGTCGGGGCGGCGACCAAGTCTACCGAGGGGCGCTGCAATTGGCTCAAGACGCGAGACCACGCGCAAGGACTGCGGGTGCCAATATCCTCGCGCAGATCGGATACTCTGACCCGGCGCGGTACGAGCCGGATCGGACTGAAACACTGATTGCTTTGCTCGGCGATAGAGAAGCGGATGTCGTCGCTGCGGCTGCCGCAGCAATCGGACACATCCCCGACGGCGATCGAGCGATCTCGCCGTTGCTTTCCCATGTATCGAATCGAGATCCGCAGGTGCGGCAGGGGGTCGCCTTTGGATTGGCGAGGATCGACGATCGGCGGGCAAGCGATGCGCTCATCGAGCTTTCGCGCGATGCGGACCGGGAGGTTCGCAACTGGGCGACGTTCGGACTGGGCTCCATCAGCACGGCGGACTATCCAGCGGTGCGGGCAGCGCTCGCCGAGCGGCTCAATGACGAGGATGCGGAGATTTCCATGGAGGCTGTGGCTGGCCTTGCTGAACGAAAAGATGCACGAGCGCTCACGGTTCTTCGAGCGCTGCTGGCGGGAGATGTCGGCGAGGTAACGGCGGGGCATCTCGACGCCTGCGCGAGCCTCGGCGACCCTTCCCTGTTGCCCGGGCTCTTGAACCTCCAGGAATGCATGGCGCCGAACAACGACGCTTACTGGATCAGATGCCTCGACGAAGCGATTGCTGCCTGCAAAGGCTAGACATGGACTTCGCACGAGTTGCTTGCATCGTCTGGTGGCGAAGCTGCTACTGTCGGCTCATCGCCAGCTTTGGGCGCCACGTGACTGGCCGGCAACGTCTGGACGCCCAAAGTGCCGGCAACGGAATTTGAGGCCAGCATGTCCGTACCCCATTTCATCTACTTCGCCGATCCGATGTGCTCGTGGTGCTACGGCTTCGGGCCGGTCATGCAGCAGATCGCCGGGCATTTCGAAGGGCGCCTGCCGGTCCGGCTCGTGATGGGCGGGCTTCGCGCCGGCAACCGCGAGCCGATGCGCGACAAGGATCGCGACTATATCCGGGGCGCCTGGAAGGCCGTTCACGAGGCCTCGGGGCTTCCATTCGACGAGGCGTTCTTCGATCGGGAGACGTTCACCTACGACACGGAGCCGGCGTGCCGGGCCGTCGTCACGATGCGGCGGCTCGCGCCGGAGAAGGCGCTGGCGTTCAAGTCGCGCGTCTCGGCCGCATTCTATGCCGAGAACCGCGATGTGACGGACGACGACGTGCTGGCCGATATCGGAGCCGAGGCGGGGCTCGATCGGGCGGCGTTCCGGGCGGAACTCGTCAGCGAGGATTGCCGCAACGAGACGTTCGGCGATTTCCTGATGGCCAAGCAATCCGGTGTCGAGGGGTTCCCGTTGCTGGCCGCCGGGACACAGGAGAGTGGTTATGCGCTGGTGACGCAGGGGTTCCGGCCCATCGATGGGCTGATCGAGGCGGTCGAGGATTGGCTCGCGAAGGGTGCGCCGGTCACGGGAGCCTCGGCCTGACGTCCGTCATCCGAAGGCGTGTACAAACCGTAAGGACAAGGCCGGCCAGTGTTCGACAGCGCTCCGGATCAGCGCTAGCGTCCGGCGACCGCCGGAGCCCCTCACCATGCCGTTGATCGCCCCATGACTGACGAGCCGTCCCTCGAGAGCCGATACCGGGTCGCGGTCGAAGCCGCGGACATCGGGATCTGGACGTGGTCACGCGCCAGCGGCCGCATCGCGTGGGATGCGACGGCGCGACGGATCATGGGGCTCGGGGAGGACGCGAGGTACGACCTCCTCGATCTCGAGGCGCTGGTGGTCGCAGAAGACCGGACCATCGTGCGCGATGCGCTCTCGGGAGCCATGGCCACCGGCAGCGACGGCACGATCGATTTCCAGGCCCGGATCGACCGCATGGGGGCGCCGCACTGGGTCGCCGTCTACGGGCATCTCGAAGCCGTCGGCGGCGCCGTCGAGCGGGTTTGCGGTGCCGTGCGCGACGTCAGCGAGAGCCGGCTTGCCGAGATCGAGACCGATCGCAGCGAGGCGCGGCTCGCGGCCATCGTGTCGATCGCCGCCGATGCCATCATCTCGGTCGACGGGGCGCATCGGATCAGGCTTTTCAACGGCGGGGCCGAGGCGATCTTCGGCTACGGGGCAGACGAAATCGTCGGGCAGCCGCTCGGGACATTGCTCCCCGAGCGTCTCCGCACTGGGCACGACGCCCACATGAAGATGTTCGGTGCGACCGGCAACGTGGGGCGGGCCATGGGGGAGCGCAGCGAGATCTTTGCATTGCGCAAGAGCGGCGAGGAGTTCGCGGCCGAAGCGTCGATCTCGCACATCACGATCGACGGAGAGAGCATCTTCACGGTGGTGCTTCGCGACGTTTCGGAGCGCAAGCGCGTGCTCGACATGCTGGCGCTGAGCCGGGACGAACTCGAGCGGCGTGTCGCCGAGCGCACGGCCGAGCTGAAGGCGGAGATGGAGCGGCGGGAGGAGACGCAGGCGCAACTCGTCCGGACGCAGCGCATGGAAGCCTTCGGCCAGTTGACCGGAGGGATCGCGCACGACTTCAACAATCTGCTGACCGTGATCACCGGGAACCTCGAGTTGCTCGAGATGCGGCTCGAGGACGAGCGCTCGAGAGGCCTCCTGAAGCGCGCGAGCGAGGCCGCGGAGATGGGCGCGCGGCTGACGTCCCGGCTGCTCACGTTCTCGCGGCGGCGGCAGTTCTCACCGGCGCCGCTCAATCTCAATGAGCAGGTCATGGGCATGGTCGATCTCCTGCGCCGTACGCTCGGCGAGGACATCGATCTCAATGCGCGTCTGGCGCCGAAGCTCTGGACCGTCCGGGCCGATCCGAGCGAGATCGAGAACGCCGTGCTCAATCTCGCGATCAATGCGCGGGACGCCATGCCGCGTGGCGGACGGCTGGTGCTCGAGACGGCGAACGTCGTGGTCGAGGGCGGCGAGGTCGGCGCCATCGAGCGGCTGGAGGCGGGGTGCTATGTCAGGCTGTCGGTGTCCGATACCGGAACCGGCATGACGCCCGAGATCGTCGGCCACGCCTTCGAGCCGTTCTTCACCACCAAGCAGCCCGGAAAGGGGACGGGCCTCGGGCTCAGCACCATCTACGGGTTCGCCGAGCAGAGCGGCGGGACGGCGACGATCTACAGCGAGGTGGGCATCGGGACGACGGTGAACCTCTACCTGCCGCAGGTCGACGACGAGGTCACGGCCGAGGTGCGCGACCTCAATGCAGAGCTGCCCATGGGGCGTGGCGAGACCGTCCTGCTGGTCGAGGACAATCCCGACGTGCGCGACGTGACGCAGAAGCGGCTTGCGGCGCTGGGCTACGTGGTGGTCGAGGCCGTCAACGGGCCGGACGCGCTGGGCCGGATGGCAGAACTCGGGCACGTCGATCTCGTCTTCAGTGACGTGATCATGAGCGGGGGGCTGTCGGGCTTCGACGTGGCGCGGGAAATCCGCACGCGCTGGCCGGCGACGCGGCTGTTGCTGGCGTCCGGCTATCCCGACGACATGCTGAGGCTGCAGGAGATACAGATCCCGGAGCTTCGGATCCTGCGCAAGCCCTATAGCCGCGCCGAGCTGGCGCGCGTCATGCGGGAGGTTCTGGGCGGCTGATGCCGGAGGCTCGCGGCCGGGGAAACAGGCCGCGAGCCAGCGCCACCGCTCAGAGCATCTGGCCGCCGTCGACCATCAGCGTCTGGCCCGTCACCCAGCCCGCGAGATCGCTCGCGAGGAACGCCGCCACGTTCGCGATCTCTTCGGGCTTGCCCATGCGGCCCCAGGGGATCGACTTCAGGGTGCCGTTGTAGAGCGTCGGGTTCTCGGTCTTGCGCTGCTCCCAGATGCCGCCGGGGAACTCGATCGAGCCGGGGGCGATGGCGTTGACGCGGATGCGCTTCGGGGCAAGCGCGAGGGCCTGACTCGCCGTGTAGTTGTTGATGGCGGCCTTGACGGCGGCGTAGGGCGCGCTCCGCACCGACGCCCCGAAACCCGAGATGGACGAGATGTTGATGATGACGCCACCGCCGGCCGTCTCCATGAACGGGATCGCGGCGTGGGACGCCCGGACCGTCGCCATGACGTCGATGTTGAGGCCCGCCGCCCAGCCTGCCTCGTCGTCGGCGTGGCCGAAGCCGGAGGCGTTGTTGACGAGAACGTCGATGCCGCCGAGCGCGGCGCCGGCAGCGGCCACGTAGCCCTTTACGGCCGGGCCATCGGAGAGGTCGCAGGGTGCGGAGTGGACCTTGCCGCCATGCTTCGCAAGGGAGGCTGCTGCCGCGTCGAGACCCGCCTTGCCCCGGGCGCAAATGGAGACAGCTGCCCCGTTGGCGGCGAAGGTCTCGGCAATCGCCCTGCCGATACCCCGGCTGCCGCCGCAGACGACGACGCGCTTGCCCTTGAAGTCGAAGTTCATGACTGGTTCCTCTCTGACAGATTGCTCGATACGTGGGGGATGGCGCGAACGTTGGCATTGCGGACGTGGTACCGCAACGGATCATTAGGACGGGCATGCGAGCGTTCCGGTTTCGGTGCCCAACAGCGGAGGGTTCGCACATGTCCGGCAGACGCGCCCGTGTCGTCGGTGCCGCCGCGGTGGCCCTCGGTGTCTTTGGCGGTGGCCTCGAAGTTGTCGCCGCTCCCCAGTGCGCATCACCGCCGCCGCCCGTACGCGACATCGCTTTGCCGCGCTTCTACAACGATGCGGCGGGCAGCGCCGTCGACAAGGATCTTGCGGCGGCCCACAAGGCGGCTGTCGCGCCGCTCACGGACTTCCTGCGGCGCGTGGTGGCCGACACCGACAAGGCGCTGGCGCGGCGGGATGCGGCGCTGGCCGCGTGTCCGCTCTCGTGGATCGCGACGTGGGCCAAGGGCGAGGCCTGGCTCGGGGCCATGCACACCAAGCAGGCCGAGTATCAGCGCAAGTGGGATCATGCCGGCATTGCGCTCGCGTATCTCAAGCTCAAGCCCTACGCGACAAAGGCGCAGCAGGCGGTCATCGAGGCGTGGCTGATCCGGTTCGCCGACGTGGTGGCGGCGTTCCAGAACGGAGATGGGCGCAAGCGGAACAACCACGTCTACTGGATGGGGCTCGGGCAGGCGGCGACGGCGTTGGCGACGGGGAGCGAGCGGCACTGGGCGGCGGCGCGTGCCGTTGCGCAGGAAGCCGCCGGGCAGATCGGGCGCGACGGTACGCTGCCGCTCGAACTCGAACGAGGGGCGCGTGCTCTCCACTATCACACGTTCGGGGTGACACCGCTGGTGGTCATGGCGGAACTGGCGGCCGGGCGTGGCGAGGACTGGTACGGCTTGCGGGGTGGCGCGCTGCATCGCCTGGTTGCGGCGAGCATCGGGGGGCTCGCCGACCCGTCACGGTTCGACGCACTGGCCGGTGTCCGCCAGGAGCGCCCGCCCGGGACCGGCGCCGGTTGGCTCGCGCTCTACACCCATCGCTTCGGCGCGCCGCCGGACGCGGGCTCCGTCGAAGTCCCCACCAAGCATCGCTGGCTCGGGGGCGACGTCAGGCATCTTCCCGTAGAGGCCCGACGCCGGAGCTGACCGGCGCGGCCGATCGGCTCCCGGCGCGCGTTCGTCTGGTCAACCCGTGCCGGCCCACTATAGTGCCGCCCCGAACGAGGATGTGCCTCGCGAAGGAGTCAGACGATGAAGGTCAAGGGCGCGGTTCTCTATCAGCAGGGTCTGCCGAGGCCCTATGCAACCAGTCGGCCGCTGCACATCGAAACGCTGGATCTCGAAGGGCCGCGGGCGGGCGAGGTGCTGGTCAAGGTGCGTTCGGCCGGCCTCTGCCACTCCGACCTCTCGACCATCGAAGGCGCGCGGCCGCGTCCGCTGCCGACGGTGATCGGCCACGAAGGCGCGGGCGAGATCGCGGAGGTCGGCGCGGGGGTGACGGATCTCGCTCCCGGCGACCACGTGGTCTTCATCTTCGCGCCGAGCTGCGGCGGGTGTCGGCAGTGCATCAGCGGGCGACCGAACCTGTGCACGACCTTCAACGCCGCCAAGCAGAAAGGTGATCTCGCGACCGGCGGGCGGCGCCTCAAGCTGAAGGGGCAGGACGTCGCGCACTACGCCGGGCTCTCGTGCTTTGCGGAGTATGCCGTGGTGCCGCGCAACTCGGTGCAGCGGATCGCCGCCGACGTGCCGTTCGCGGATGCAGCCCTCTTCGGATGCGCGGTGGTGACAGGCGTCGGCGCGGCGGTCAACACGGCCGAGACGAAGGCCGGCGACGTGGTGGCGGTAGTCGGTCTCGGCGGCGTCGGGCTTTCGTGTCTGCTCGGTGCGATCGTCGCGGGCGCCGGGCGCGTGATCGCGATCGACGTCCACGACGACAAGCTGGCGCTGGCGCGGCAGCTCGGTGCCACGGACACCTTCAATGCGCGCGATGCCGATTGCGTGCAGCAGGTACTGGCGGCGACGGACGGCGGCGTCGATGCGGCGTTCGAGATGGCGGGGACCGTGAAGGCGATGGAACTCGCCTACAAGATCACGGTGCGCGGCGGCAAGACGGTGTCGGCGGGGCTCTCTCCGGCAGCGGCGCAGCTGACGTTGCCGCACTACCAGATGGTGCAGGATGGTCGGCAGGTGCTCGGCAGCTACATGGGCGGCTGCGTCATCGCCCGCGACGTGCCGCGATACATCCAGCTCTACAAGGACCGGAAGCTCCCGGTCGACCGGCTGCTCAGTGCGCGCATCGGGCTCGACGACGTCAACGAGGGCTTCGACCGGCTGGCCGATGCCCAGGTCGTCCGGCAGGTGATCCTGTTCGATTGATCGTGGCGGCGGCCGGTGACCAACGATGATCACCGGCCGGCCGTTCAAGCCTGCATGCGCTTTCGTTCACGCGCTTCCTTGATGTTCTGCTGCATGCGACCGGCCTTGAGGTCGGTCTCACGGTTGGCGCGCAGTACGCTGTCGGTGCCGAAGAGCCAATACCAGAAGCCGTCCTGGCGGGGCGCCAGCGCATAGTCATCGGCCTTCACGGACGAGGCGTCCGACACCTTCGTCGTGGCGGCGCCGCTCGGATGGCTGCCGTTGACGCCGCCTGTGGAGGTGGCCATTCCAGTCGTTGTGGCGACTTCGATCGGCTTGTGGGCGAGCGCAGTGGGCTCCTGCAGCGTCAGTGTCTGCAGCTTGTCGAGCCGGGACGTCACGGTGCCGAAGTTGGTCTGGCTTTCGGTCCGCCAGTCGTTGACGGCCGAGTTGAGCGTTGTCTGGCTCTGGCCGAGCTGCTTGATCTCGCCGTAGATGAAATCGAAATCCTGATCGCGGCCGCGGAGGGCTTCTTCCGTGACGACGGCCTCGGCGCGGATGCGTTCGTCGAGCTGGCCCAGCTTCACGACGATGTCGGCCAGCGTCGCCTGCATGGTCTCGACCTTGGTCGTCGTCATGGCCTCGAGGCCGCGCAGGCGGTCGTCGAGGGGCGACATCAGGGGCGAGACGTCGATGTCCGTCGACTGCAATGGGCGGCTTTCCAGGATGTGGAGGCGTTCGGCGATCTGGGCGGTCGCGCTCAGCGTCTGGTTGCCGCGCGTATCCACGACGCGTTCGATGGAGGCAAGGCGCTCGTCGAGCAGCAGCAGAGCTTCGCCATCGTTGCCGGATTGCTCGCCGAGCCGGCGCTCGACGGTCTGGAGCCGGTCCGCAATCTGGGCGACGGACGACGCGGCCTCGCCGAACCCCGAGCGTACCGCCCGTTCGAGGCCGCCGACGCGGTCGACGAACTCGCGGATAGAGGCCGAATCCTCTGTCCCGGGAGATGCGAGATAGGTCTCGATCGACGACAGTCGCTCGGCGAGGTCGGTGCGGAGGCGTTCGTGCTGGGACCCCGTCGCCTCGACGAGACGGCCGAGGCCGGCCAGTTTGTCGGCAAAGTCTGGCGACGCGCCAGACGGGCTCGCCAGCATGGTTTCGAAGCGGTGCTCGATGCCGGCGAGACGGAGTTCCACGGTTTCCGCGATGCGAGCCGGCTCGTTCTCGGCCAGACGCGCCTCGAAGCCCGAGAGGCGCTGCGCGATGGCATTGAGGCTGCGCGCGCTGTCGGCGAGAGAGGATTGAATCGTCTTTTCCAGCGTGACGAGGCGCTCGGCGACCATTGCGTTCGCGGTCTCCTCACGCGGAGATGTCAGGGCCTGCTCGAGCGTGGCGAGCCGCTGGCCGAGATGCGCCCAGTTGCGCGCACCCTCGCCGAGACCGCTGTGGACCGCCTTCTCGAGGGTCGTCATGCGGTCGGCGACGGTGCTGTCCAGGGGGCGCTCGCGCGCGTCGGAGAGGCTCGTCTCGAGGCTGGCGAGGCGCTGTGCGAGGTCGCGCGAGCCACGCGTCAGCTCGGCAAGGCTCAGCTGCAACGACTTCTCGATCTGCTGCATGCGTGCCGGCTCGGCGCGGTTGTGCACCATTCGCTCGAGGCCTTCGAGCCGTTGGCCGAGATCACTTCGGAACGCCGCGCCGTCACCGCGCTGGGCGACGACGTCGCGCTGGATGTCGCGGACGAGATCCATCAGCAACTTCCGCTCGGCCGAGAACTCCTGCTGCATGATCCGGATGCTGTCCTCGATGCCGAGAATGCGGCTCGGGACGACGTCGACGGGCTGGAGATCGCGGCCGCGATGAGGCGGTTCCACCGGAGCGAAGTCGCGAAGGCGGCCCCAGTCGGCGCGCTGCCAGTCCGGGGTCAGGCGACGCAGAAGCAGGACGACCGGGAGGTCGCGGGGATACTGCAGCAGCACCCAAAGAACGTCCTCGACACCGGCGGCGGCGCCCCGGCGATGAGCAATGTCGGAAGCTTTGCGCAGCACATCCTCGAAATCACCGGAGCGGCGCGGCGAGAGCGCATCACCGGCGTTGGCGGCCGGCAATTCGCTGGCGATGAGGGCGGCGCTCTCGCGGCGGAGCTGGCCTTCGCGGACGTTGCGCGCCTCGAGCACGCGGGCGGCGGCGTCGACGCGGGTCAGTGCATTCACGAGATGCTCGAGGTCGACCTCGGCGGCGCCGTTGGCCTGGGCCACGTCGAAGGCGTAGTTGCAGCACGCGAGCAAGACCTCGTCGACCCAGAGGGGTTCGGGCGCGGCTGTCGGGTAGACCGGTGTCCGCGTCCAGCGGCCGTTCATGGCTGGCTGGTCGTAGTCGGCCGGATAGGGCTCGCGGGGCATGCGCGCATGCGGCACGCGGAGGTCGAGATCGTCACCCTTGTACTGCATCGTCGTCACTCCCCAGCGCGCCGTCGGGGCGCTGCAACTTGAAAACGCTCAATCCTGCCGTCACGTCCGGTTGCGCGGTCTCGCTCTCGGCCCTGCGGCCCAGTCCCGGTGGCGCGGGGCCTGTCGCTCGTGCGAGGCAACATCCCGCGGGCCCACACCCGGGTCGTCAATGGTCCGCCGTATTCGGCACACGGACGGCTCATCTCGTATCCCGACTTCTACAATAGCCGCCTCCTGCGACGATTTCGAGGCCTGTGACGCTAACGACGTTACCTCCGTCAATGGGTTAGCGCTGCCGGCGGTGTCAGAGGAGGCGATCGTCGCCGGGGCCGAGGAGTTCGACGCCTTCTCGCGCCGGGTCGGCGAGCGCCGGGTTGGCGGCCGAGATCTGCAGCAGATCGTCCGGCGCCGGGGCGAGGAGATCATCCAGTCCGAGGCCATCGCCGGCGCTGCAGTCGAGCCAGCGGGCAAACGCCGCCGGCTGGATGATCGCCGGCATCCGGGGATGGAAGTGTTGCACCGTGGCGTTCGCGGCGACCGTCAGGATGGCCATGGTCTCGAGTTCGCTGCCGTCGGCGCCGAGCCAGTGCTCGAAGAGCCCCGCGAGAGCCATCGGGCCGCCGACGCGGGGCGAGAAGCGGTGTACGCTGCGGGCGCGGCCCGTACCCGTCCAGACATAAAAGCTGTCGGCGGGAATGAGGCAGCGGCGGTGGCGCAGTGCCCCGCGGTAGGCCGGCCTGGTCGCTGCGGTTTCGGCCCGGGCGTTGAAGAGGTGCGGCTTCTCGGGCGGCTTCCTCGACCAGGACGGGTGCAGGCCCCACAGCACGAGGCGGAAGGCCGGCTGGCCGGCGTGGTCCGGTCGCACGATCGCCACGGGCTCTCCCGGCGCAATGTTGTAGCGCGGGGGGAACGTCTCGATCGACGAGAGGCCGAAGGCGCTTCGCACGACGTCGGGCGTCGAAAAGAGGGCGTAGCGAGAGCACATCGGGGTCCGTCTCCCGGAGCGGCGGCTGCCGGCGTCGGGGGCAGCACTCTGATTGACTAGCACGACGGGCACGGCCACAGATGCGGTCGTCGGGCGCGGGCAACGGAGGATCGGGCGGGATGGCGATCGAGATCGAGCCGAGGCCGATCTGGCCGAGAGTGGGGGCGAGTTGCGCGGTGTTTCGCGACGGCGCGATCCTGCTCGGCGAGCGCGGCAAGGGCGCGATGGCGGGCCGATGGAGCCTGCCGGGAGGTCATGTCGAGCCGGGTGAGACCACACGGGACGCTGCGTGCCGCGAGGTTCGCGAGGAGACCGGGGTCGTCTGCGAGGTGCTGGGGCTCGTCGATCTCAACGAGGTGATCCAGCGCGACGGTGGGACCGGCGACGTCAGCTGGCATTATGTCATCACCGTCTATTTCGGGTGCTGGGTCAGCGGCGAGCCGGTGGCGGCCAGTGATTGCCGAGCCGCACGCTTCGTGCCGCTCGACGGCTTGACGGCGGTGCCGTTGACTCCGGGCGCGACCGGCTTCATCGAAAAGGCTGCGGCGCTCTTCGCCGCCGGCCGTTGATTCGACCGATTGCGCAGCGACACTGCCGACGATGGAAAGGAACGCCATGGGCATCCGGATCAGGGCAGCGGCGATGGGTGGCGCGGTGCTGGTTGGCGCCGGGATCGCAGTCGGTGCGTGTGGTCCGGTCCAAGCCCAGCCGGCGCAATCGGCTGCCGCCGACGTCGGCCGACCGCCGGATCCCAGGCCCTACGACGAGCGGCTGATGCGGCTCTCGGAAATCCTCGGCGCAGTGCATTATCTGAGGGAACTGTGCGGGCAGGCCGACGGCCAGAAGTGGCGGGACCGAATGCGCGAGATCCTCGATGCGGACGGCGGCAGCGCGCTGCGCAAGGCGATGCTGACACGCAGCTTCAACAACGGCTACCGCAGTTACGGGCGCACGTATCAATCGTGCACGCCGACCGCGCAGACGGCGATCGGGCGGTTTCTCGCCGAGGGCGCGCAGATCGCCGACGGGCTTGTCAAGTCGGTGCCGTGACGGCGTTTCACGGTCCACAAGCGACGCGCTGCTTGCTGTCCGCGCTCCTTCGCAGCGACGGCGCCGGAATTTAACCCTTATCGTTGCAAGTCCCACACGAGCCTGTCGGTCGTGTTAGGTGAGCCGCCGGGGTGCGGGTTGCGTCACGGCGCAGTCCGCAATTACGGATCGGACAATTCTGACGGCGACGGAGAGTGGCCATGACGACGGGGCTTGGCCTTGGCGACAGCAGCGACGAGAGCCTGCAGGCGCTGGATTGCATTCTCGAGGCTTGGGAAACCGGTACGGCCAAGGGCGTCGCGCCCGAGATGATGGCCTACGCCGCGATCTATACCGCGCTCTCCGATCTCGTGGCGAGTTACGGCGAGGACGCGGTCGCGGATCTCGCCGGCGGCCTCGTCGACCGGGTCAAGTCGGGCGAGTTCACACTCTACCGCGTGCGCCAGTAGGCCGACGCGGCGACACGCGCAATCAGAGCGCCTTCCAGACCAGTTCTCCGACCAGCACGGCGCCGGCTCCTGCGAGCAGCAGGCCGGCGACCTGATTGATGCGCGTCATCGAATTGTTGTCGAGGCGGTGACGCACGCGATTGATCAGGTGGGACGCGATCAGCCAATAGACGAAGCTGCCGGCCATGATGGCCAATGTGATGGCGATGGCGTCGGCACGGGTCGCGACCTCGACGAAGGTACTCGCGGCGCCGAAAATCGCAATGAGCGCCAGCACGGCCCCAGGATTGGTGATGGTGAGCACGAGATGCTTCGGGATGTCCCAGGCGTAGTCGGCGAGCGTCGCGTTGGCGGCCTCGTGGACGTCACGGAACGTGTTGCGGGAGAAAAACAGCTTGGTGCCCGAGACGATGAGGGCAACGCCGCCGATGATCTGGATGACGCCGCGATAGTGCGTCACGGCGCCGGATAGCGCCTTGACGCTGAACGCGGCGATGAGAGCCAGCAGAGCGTCACCCAACAGGATACCGATGCCGGCGGCCAGGCCGCCGAAGAAGCCGCGTTCGGCTGCCCGCTGGAGCGCCAGCAGATTGATCGGGCCGATCGGGAGGGCGATCAGGACGCCCATGATGAAGCCGACCGGAATGATCAGAGGATTGGGAACGAGGCTCGTCAGCACGCCTGACCCTCGCACGGTGGCGCTGTGCCCGGAGAGGTCAGGCAGCGCAGGGATGGCGATGGCTTTCGATGGTGGCGAGCAGCGGCGCGGCGTACTGTCCGGCGAGTGCCGTGTGCGATTGTCAAACGGAGATCTCCCCATGGCGTCCGGCCTCGCGCCGAAAACCCTCCTTCGGACTCTACTGGTAGTGAGCATAGGGTTCGTTGTCCATGCACCGGCCTCGGCTCCTGCACAGAGTTTGCCGCCGCGTGACGCTCAGGCCGCATCGCAGGGCCAGTTGCCGCCGGTCACCCTGCCCACGCCCGTCGCCACGACGCGGGATGCCATCGCCGAAGCGGCTGCGACGGAGGACGTCGAGGAGATGCGCCACGCGTCGGAGCTGAACGAGTTGCCGCCGATCATCGGCGACGGAACGGGGCCCGCGGATCTCGTCGCGGGGATCAAGACCCTCTCCGCTGACGGCAGCGGGCGGGACGTCCTCGTCCAGATCGGGCGGCTCCTCCAGACCCAACCCCTCGTGTTGCCTTTGGGGCGCGATATCGAGAACAACCGGATGTATGTCTGGCCGCACTTCGCAGAACGCGACCTCGCAACGCTCTCGACGGCGGAGACAATTGAGTTGGTGCGCATCGTCGGCGAGGCGGAGGCGCAACGCATGATCGTGGCGCGGCGCTATGAGGGGTTCACACTTTCGATCGGCGCTGACGGGACGTGGCATCGCCTCGGGCGGTGAGTGTACGGTGTTCGCTGGTAACCATGTCGAGGCCTGCCGTATGTCGCGACGGCGGCGGATCATTTACCAGTACTCGACACCCCGAATGAGAGATCCGATGATCAAGCTGCTCACTGCTTTCGTACTCGCTTTCCTGTTGATCGTTCCGGCTGAGGCCCAGACCTGGGTGCCATGGCAGCAGCCGGGTGTCTCGTCGCAGCCGGCGCGCAAAGCCAACCCGAAGGCCGGCCGCGCCCAGAAGGCCAAGCCAAAGCCTCAGGCCACGGCGAGGGCGAGCACCAGCCCGTCGTTCAACTGGTGGAGCGACGACGAGGACGAGGACGAACGGCCGCAGCGCCAGTCGCAGGGGCCCGCACTGCTCGAGGGTGGCGCGCGTCCGTCGATCGCGCCGCAATCGCCGCAATCGACGCGGTACGTGTCCAACCATCCCGCGGGGACGATCGTCATCGATACGGCGGCGCGCCGGCTCTATCTCGTGCAGTCGGCGACGACGGCGCTGGTCTATCCGGTGGCCGTCGGTCGCGAGGGCTTCACCTGGACGGGGACGCAGCGGATCAGCCGCATGGCGAACTGGCCCGATTGGCACCCGCCCGCCGAGATGCGGCAGCGCGATCCGAGACTGCCGATCAAGATGACGGGCGGCATCCGCAATCCGCTCGGGGCCAAGGCGCTCTATCTCGGCAATACGCTCTATCGCATCCACGGCTCCAACGACGCGCGGTCCATCGGGCGGGCTGCGTCGTCGGGCTGCTTCCGGATGCACAATCACCATGTGATCGATCTGGCGCGCCGGGTCGGCGTCGGCACGCGGGTCGTCGTGGTCCGTGGATCGGGAACACGGACGGCCGAGGCGCGCTGAGCCGCGCGATCGACCGTCAGATCAGCATTCTCGGTCGACCTCGGGCCCTCGCCAGTCGCTGGCGGGGGCTTCGTCGTCACGGCGCGGTTCTTGCTGTGGGTGGCACCAGGACGGGCGCGACACGTTCACGTTCGCGACAGACCGTCTTCACAACACCGGTCTCAATACCATATCTTAGCGCGAGGGAGTAGAGCGCCATGATATCGCGAGTTTTTCTCAGTTTGATCCCATTGGTTCTGGGTGCTGTGCCAGCCGCCGCGCAGGGGTGGTGGTGGGATACGGCGCCGCGTGACAGGGGGTATCGGGAGTACCGTGAGCGGAGCTACGGCTATCCACCCGGCTACTCGTACCGGTCGCCGCCAAGCTACGGCTATGGCCGTGGGTATGACCGTTACGAAGACGACGAGGACGATTTCGACGAGCCGCGGCCGCAGCGGCAGGCGCGGCCGTTTCCGAAGCTGATGGACGGTGGCGGGCGCCCCGCCGTACAGCCGATCGCACCGCAGTCGGTCGCCTACGAGAGCCGGCATCCGGCCGGGACGATCATCATCGACACGGCAGGCCGGCAGCTGCTGCTTATCCAGCAGGGCGGGACGGCGCTCCGGTATCCGATCTCGGTCGGCCGCGAGGGCTTCACGTGGACGGGTACCGAAAAGGTCAGCCGCATCGCGGCGTGGCCGGACTGGCATCCGCCGGCCGAAATGCGAGAGCGCGATCCGAAGCTGCCGGAAAAAATGACGGGCGGCGTCAAGAATCCGCTCGGCGCGAAAGCGATCTATCTCGGAAACACGCTCTATCGCATCCACGGCACGAATGACGCCAAGAGCATCGGGCGTGCTGCCTCGTCGGGTTGTTTCCGGATGCTCAACGGACACGTGGTCGATCTGGCCGAGCGGGTGCAGATCGGCGCCGCTGTCGTCGTGGTGCCGAACCTTCGGGCGGCCGAAGCGATTCCGGCCATATCGCGGCCGCCTGCCCGTCAGGGGTCCTGACCCTGACGGCAGCCGGCGCGGTGCGGCCAAGATGAGGCTTACGGCGCTCCTTCCAGGAACCGGACGGGAGCGCCGCCGGCGCTCGCCTCGATCTCTCCCTGCCACATCACGCGGCGGCCGCGGACGAATGTTCCGACCGGCCAGCCCTTGACGCGCACGCCGTCGTAGGGCGTCCAGCGCGACCGCGACTGGATCCAGGCATTGGTGATCGTTTCGACACGGCCAAGATCGACGACGGTCAGGTCGGCGTCGTAGCCGACGGCGATGCGCCCCTTCCCTTGCATGCTGAAGATGCGCTGGGGGCCGGCGCTGGTCAGGTCGACGAGGCGCGAGAGCGTCAGGCGTCCGGCGTTGACGTGATCCAGCATCAAGGGAACCAGCGTCTGCACGCCCGTCATGCCCGAATGGCTCTCGGGATAGGGATGGTGCTTCTCTTCCTCGGTATGCGGGGCGTGGTCCGAGCCGATCACATCCACGGTGCCGTCGGCGATGCCGGCCCAGATGCCGCGGCGATGGCTCTCGTCGCGGACCGGCGGGTTCATCTGGGCGAAGGTGCCGAGGCGCTCGTAACAGTCGGGCGCCACGAGCGTCAGGTGATGCGGCGTCACCTCGCACGTCGCCCAATCCTTGTGATCGCGGAGCCAGGCGATCTCGTCGGCGGTCGAGATGTGCAGGACATGGATGCGGCGGCGATGCTTCTCGGCGAGACCGACGAGCCGGCGGGTGGCGATCATCGCGGCCTCGGGATCGCGCCAGAGGGGATGGGTCGCCGGATTGCCATGCTCGCGGAGGCCAGCGCGGGCGCGAAGTCGCGCCTCGTCCTCGGAGTGAAACGCCGCGCGGCGCGAGATACGGCCGACGATGCGGTCGAGGGATGGCTCGTCCTCGACCAGAAGGTCGCCGGTCGAGGCGCCCATGAAGACCTTGATGCCGGCGGAGGCCTCGAGCCGCTCGAGGGCCGGGATATCGTCGATATTCTCGCGGGTGCCGCCGACATAGAAAGCGAAGTCGCAATGCATGCGGTTGCGGGCGCGGGCGACCTTGTCGGCGAGTGCCTCGGCGCTCGTCGTCAGAGGCTTCGTATTCGGCATCTCGAAGACCGCCGTGACGCCGCCCATGACGGCCGCGCGGCTGCCGGTGTGGAGATCTTCCTTCTGCTCCAGGCCGGGCTCGCGGAAATGCACCTGGCTGTCGATCACGCCTGGGAGTACGTGCAGCCCCTTCGCGTCGATGATCTCGGCAGCGCGGGCGGCGCCAAGCCGGCCCACGGCCGCGATCCGGCCATCGCGCACGGCGATGTCGCGGACCCCTTCTCCGTCATGATTGACGACGGTTGCGCCCTTGACGATCAGGTCATAGGTGTCTGACATGCCTCGGTGCTCGCTTCGGCTCGGCCGCTCGGCGGCGGATGTTGCTGTGGGGTCGAGTTAGCGCATTCCAGGTCCAGGTAGAAGCCCCAAGGCGCGCCCGCGGACCGGCAAGTGAGGGCGGCCATGACTGGGACGAGCATAGCGGATTTGTCCGATCGCGGGGTGATTGCGGTTATGGGCGAGGATGCGCAAGGTTTCCTCGACAATCTCGTCACGAACGACATCGAACTTCTCGATCGACAACGGGCGATACATGCGGCGCTGCTCACGCCGCAGGGCAAGATCCTCTTTGCGTTCTTCATCGTGCCGCGTGGCGACGGGTTCCTGCTCGAGACCGCGCGGTCGAGTGTTCCGGCGCTCATGAAGCGGCTCACGCTCTATCGCCTCCGGGCCAAGGTGACGTTCGAGGATCTGTCGGACCGGACAGCGGTGCTGGCGGCGTGGGGGCCGGACGGCGCGCTGCCTCCCGGCGCCGTGGCGTGGCCGGATCCGCGGGATGGGCGGCTCGGCTCGCGGATCATCGTGGCGCTCGACCAGGTCCCGGAGGCGAGCGCCGACGTCGCCGATTACGATCTCAGACGTGTGGCGCTCCGGGTGCCGGAGGCCGGGCGCGACTATGTGCTCGGCGATACGTTCCCGCACGAGGCGCGCATGGATCTCCTCGCCGGGGTGTCGTTCACGAAGGGTTGCTACGTGGGCCAGGAGGTGGTGGCGCGCATGCAGCACAAGACCGTCGTGCGCAAGCGTGTCGTGCGGATTGCCGCCGACGGCGCGTTGCGCGAGGGCTCAGACATTCTCTTTGGCGAAGCGGTGATCGGGCGGGTCGGTACGGTGGCCGGATCGTCGGCGCTGGCGATGCTCCGCCTCGACCGGGCGCTGGAGGCGAAGGACAAGGGGCTCGTACTCACGGCCGATGGTGTGGACCTCGCCGTCCATGACGAGGATCTCGGCGCCTATGCCGCGGCAGCCGCGCGCGCGTGAGACGGGGCTGAGAGGCTGCACGCTCCAGCCGAAACGAAAGTACCCCGGAGCAGAGCTCCGGGGTGGGTTTCTTCCGAAATCACCAGCAGACACGTCAACCTGCCGGGAATGATCCGTGTCGTCCGGCGACGCGGAAGAGAACCGGAGTGGGCAAGGAGGTTCGCCTCACTTGCCGTAGTAGGGGTTGCACCAGTCGGCCGTGGTCATGTCGGCGTGGACGGGCGTGGAGGTCGAGGCCGAAGCGGCGCCGGCGAGGAGGCCGAGGGCGATGATGGAGGCGACGATGGTCTTCATGGGAAGTCTCCGTCTGTGTCTGGTTCGGGGTGGCTGCGGAAGCGGCCTCGTTGTGTGCCCCGTTCGATGGATTGAATATAAACATCGTTCAGATCGAATGTAAATAGGGTCCGTATCGTTTCGTAATCAAGTGATCGTGAGCAGGTCACGGCGTTGCGGAGGGTTTGCGCCGTGATGCGTGGAAAGCGCGCACCGGCATTCGACAACGTTGGCCTTGGGGTCTATGACCGTTTTTCATGCAACGATCGGCTCCACCCAGTCCCCAGAACTCTGACGCCAGCCCGCCCGACAAGGGCTGGGGTTGGCTGTGGTCGTGGTTCGGGCGAGGCCCAGCCCGTGACAGCCAGCTTCGGGCGCTCAAGGCGCTGGCGCCGTTCATCTGGCCGCACGACAGACCCGATCTGCAGCGGCGGGTGATGATCTCGCTCGGCCTCATGATTGCGGCGAAGCTCGTCACGGTCGCGATGCCGTTCACCTTCAAGTGGGCGACGGATGCCCTCGTCGCGGCGTCGGGCGGCAAGGTGCCGGCGGCAGAAGCGGCCTGGCTCATCGCCGCGCCGGTCCTCGCAACCATCGTCTACGGCCTGGCGCGGATCGCCATGGTGCTCCTCACACAGGCGCGGGAGGGGTTGTTCGCCAAGATCGCGATGAACGCCGTCCGCAAGCTGGCACTCTCGACGTTCGAGCACATGCACCGGCTCTCGCTGCGGTTCCATCTGGAACGCAAGACGGGCGGTCTGACGCGCGTTCTCGAGCGAGGTCGCACGGGCATCGAGAACATCACGCGCATGACGCTGATGACGCTCGTCCCGACGATCCTCGAGTTCGTGCTGGTCCTCGGCGTGCTCGCCTACGAGTTCGACTGGCGTTACGTCGCCATCGTTTCGGCCATGATCGTCGCCTACCTCGCCTTCACGATCCGGGCGACGGAGTGGCGGGTCGAGATCCGCCGGCAGATGAACGAGAGCGATACCGACGCCAACACCAAGGCGATCGACAGCCTGCTCAATTACGAGACGGTCAAATATTTCGGCGCCGAGGCGCGGGAGACGGCGCGGTACGACAGCTCCGTCGCGCGCTACGAGCAGAACGCGGTGCGCACCTACACGTCGCTGGCCATCCTGAATGCCGGGCAGGCCGTCATCTTCACCCTGGCGTTGACGCTGTGCATGGCGCTGTCGGCGCGGGCCGTCGTGGCGGGGGAGGCGAGCGTCGGACAGTTCATCATGGTCAACGCCCTGATGCTGCAGCTGTTCATGCCGCTCAATTTCATGGGCATGGTCTACCGCGAGATCAAACAGGGCATCACCGACATCGAGCGCATGATGGATGTGCTGGACCAGAAGCCCGAAGTGCCGGATCGACCCGGCGCCAAGCCGCTCGTCGTCTCGGGCGGCACGGTGCGCTTCGAGAACGTGCGCTTCCACTACGAGCCGAGCCGCACGATCCTCGAAGGGGTGACGTTCGAGGTGCCCGCGGGCAAGATGGTGGCCATCGTCGGGCCGTCCGGCGCCGGCAAATCCACGATCAGCCGGATCCTGATGCGGTTCTACGACGTGGCCGACGGACGCGTCACGATCGATGGCCAGGACATCCGGGACGTGACGCAGGCGTCGCTGCGGGCGGCGATCGGCGTCGTGCCCCAGGACACCGTCCTCTTCAACGATACGATTCTCTACAACATCCGCTACGGGCGGCCGGATGCGACGGACGAGGAGGTCGAGGACGCGGCGCGGCTCGCACAGATCGACGGCTTCATCCGGGCGTTGCCCGAGGGCTATGCGACCATGGTCGGCGAGCGTGGGCTCAAGCTGTCCGGTGGCGAGAAGCAGCGCGTCGCCATCGCGCGGACGATCCTCAAGGGGCCGCCGATCCTGATGCTCGACGAGGCGACGAGTGCGCTCGACAGCCACACGGAGCGCGAGATCCAGGATGCGCTCGACCGGGTGTCGCGGAACCGGACCTCGCTCGTCATCGCGCACCGGCTGTCGACCATCGTCTCGGCGGACACGATCATCGTGCTTGAGAAGGGCCGGCTGGTCGAGCAGGGGACGCATGGCGAGCTGATGGCGAAGGACGGGCTCTACGCCTCGCTCTGGAACCGGCAACGGGAAGCCGAGCGGGCGCGGGAGGAACTGGCGCAGGCGCTGGAGGCCGAGAAGCGGCTCGAAGGCGAGCGGATCAAGGACGGGCGGCTTTAGGCCGATATTGCCGTCGCGTGGCCGCAATGCATCAATCGTGGCCGGATGGCACGACGCGGCCGCGGAAATTCCTCGGATCGGCCGCAGTGTCCGGTAAACTGGGCCGTGACGGGGCGTGATAGCGAGTGGAGCGGCCGTTGATGGTCGCCGCGGAGTGAGAGTTCGGCATGCGGCGTATGGTGGGGGCGATATTCCGGCTGCTCAACCGACGCATTCCGTGGCACGCGATGCCGTTCTGGATGTCCATCCTCAACATTCTCGCGATCCAGCGGGACCTCAGACGCCGGAACCTGCATGGCGGGGCCGATCCCGCGATCACCGCGCCGGAGCCGGGTGACCGCGATATCCGGGGGATGCGGACGGCTGATGGGTCATACAACGACCTGAAGTGCCCGGCCATGGGCATGCGCGGGACGCGGTTCGGGCGCAACGTTCCGCTCCGATATGCCTACGCCGAGCAGGCGGGAACGCTGTTGAAGCCCAATCCGCGCGTCGTCTCGAACGCGCTGCTGTCGCGGCGGGCGTTCCAGCCGGTGCCGCACCTCAATCTGCTGACGGCGGCGTGGCTTCAGTTCATGACGCACGACTGGTTCAGCCACGGCGACAACGATCCCACGCGCCCGATCGACGTGCCGCTCCCCGAGGGGGATCGCTGGGAAGGCGGGCCGACCAACCGGCCGGGGCATCTCTCGGTGCACGCGACGCTCGCCGACACGAAGCGCACGGAGGCCGACGAGGGGCTGCCGGCGACCTTCCGGAACGACGTGACGCACTGGTGGGACGGATCGCAGATCTACGGCTCGAGCGAGGCGCGGGTCCGGCAGATGCGCTCCTCGCCTGATGGTGAGCTGCTGCCCGACGGGCTCGTCTATCTCGATCCGAACGGGCTCCTCGGCCATGACGGGCGCGAAGGCGTGGAACTCGCCGGCTTCAACGAGAGCTGGTGGCTCGGCCTCTCGGTGCTGACGAACCTTTTCATCCGCGAACACAACGCCATCGCGCGCCATCTCAGGATCGATTACCCGGATGCGAGCGGCGACTGGATCTTCGGCAAGGCCCGGCTCGTCAACGCGGCGCTGATGGCCAAGATCCACGCTGTCGAGTGGACGCCAGCGATCCTGGATACGCCCGTCCTGCGCTTCGGCATGCGGGGCAACTGGTGGGGGCTCCTCGGCGAAGCCTACGAGAAGGCGCACGGCCGGCAGGGGCTCGGCGAGCGGATCACGGGCATTCCCGGCTCGGAACTTGATCACCACGGCGTGCCGTTCGCGATCACGGAAGAATTCGTCGCCGTCTACCGGATGCATCCGCTGCTGCCGGACGAACTCGTCTTCAGGCGCCACGGCGATCATTCGATCATCACGCGGCGGCTGCTGACGCTCTGCGCCGGGCGGCATACGCGCGAGGTCTACGCAGACGCGAGCCTGACGGACGTCCTCTACTCGTTCGCGACCATGAACGTCGGCGCCATGCGGCTCCACAATTATCCCAACACGCTTCGGCGGCTGACGCTGCAGGGGCCGGACCCGCACATCCTCGATCTCGCCACCGTCGATATCCTGCGCGACCGGGAGCGGGGCGTGCCGCGGTATTGCGAGATGCGACGGCAGCTCCGGATGCCGGTGCCCGAAAGCTTCGAGGAACTGGCCGGCGGAGACCGGCAGATCGCGAAGGAACTCGCCTCCGTCTACGAGACGGTCGAGGAGGTCGATCTTCTCGTCGGTTGCCTTGCGGAGCCACTGCCGCCGGGCTTCGGCTTTTCGGATACCGCGTTCCGGATCTTCGTCGTGATGGCGACGCGGCGGATCAAGAGCGATCGCTTCTTCACCGACGACTTCAACGAGCAGGTCTACACGCCGCAGGGCATGCGCTGGATCCAGGACGGCTCGTTCCACAGCGTCGTCTCACGGCATTTTCCGGAGCTCCGGCACAAGGTGCAGCGGGTCAAGAACGGCTTCAATCCGTGGCCCAGCGATTGACGGCTGACGGGCGCGGGCGGAGTGGCAACAGGGCGGGCGGAGACGGGGAGGATGGCCAGACATTTCAACGTGCCGGGTCTCGCGTCCGTCGTCGTCGCCAGCCGTGCCGACGAGGTGGCGGCGCTCGCATCGCATCCGCTGCTCGACCGGGCGTTCGTCGCCGACGGGCGGATCGTCAATCGGCTGCTGGCCGGACAGATCATCCGCCAGACACAACTCGACGGCGTGCCGCTCGATGCGTTCCGGCCGCGGGTCGACGCGCGGCGCAAGCAACGCCAGGTGGCGCTCGGCGCCAAGCTCGACGGGATCGCGCAGGCCGGCGACTGGCCCTATCAGCCGCTGATGCGTCTCGCGCGCTTCGTCGCCGACGGGCAGGACCGGCGGGGGGCGGAAGCAGCACTCGCCTATCTCGTGGCGCTGCCGTTCCTGACCGATCACCCGGAGGCGGCCTCGCGCGACGATGCCTTCCAGCCGATCGGCCGCTCGCTCTGGCGGCAGCATCGGTGGACTGTCCGGGCGCGGGCGCCGCTATCGCCGGTCGGATGGGTGATGCGGCTGACCGGCAGCGACCGGAGGATCCGGCGGCGGCTTCTGGGACGGCTCGGCAACGACCAGTACGGGGTCCATGCCGTCGAGATCACGCTCGCCAATGCGCACGCCATGCTGCTGCGCATGCGGCGAGCGGCAGCGGTGCAGATGAAGCGCGGCGGACTTTCCGTCAGCGATCTCTCGTGGGCGGCCGTGCGGGTGGCGCCCGATCTCGTGGTGCGCCAGTCCGGCGAGCGGGAAAGCACGCTGCCGCATGTCAGGGGCCGGGTGCCGCCGCGGACGCTGGTTCTGCTCCGGACGCGGCGGGCGCTCGCGGACGATGCGCCGTCCGGCACCGAGTTCGCTGCCGGACAGTGGTCCGAATGCCCGGCGCGGCGCTACGTCATGGCTCTCTTCTCGGCGGTCGCGCAGGCGGCGGTCGGCATCGCGAGGGGAGGCACGCGGGCATGAGCGCGGACAAGAACGCGACGGGCGTCCTTGCGCCGCTACGGCTGGGGCGGCTCGACCTCAAGAACCGGGTGCTGCGGTCGAGCATCTCGGGCCGGTTCGATCTCGAGGACGGCACACCGACCGAAACGCGCCTCAACTGGGAGCGGATATTCGCCGAGGGCGGGGTCGGGGCCATCATCACGTCCTATGTGCCCGTGCTCATGAGCGGGCGGATCATCGCGGGCTATGCGACGATCCACGAGGACCGGCTCATCGCGCCGTGGACCGGTATCGCCAAGGCCGTGCACGCCCATGGCGCGCGCCTGATCATGCAGCTTTCGCACAGCGGGCGGCAGATGGATGTGCCGGGGATCCAGAACATCCACCAGTCGACGCTCAGTTCGACGAACAAGGCCGAGAGCCTCCACGGGTTTCCGACGCGGGCCATGACCCTCGGCGAGATCGAGCACATGGTGCACGCCTTCGGCCGGGCGGCGTGGCGGGCGCGCGAGGCGGGCATGGATGGCGTCGAACTGCACGCCGCGAACGGCTATCTCTTCTCGCAATTCCTGTCGTCGGGGATCAACGACCGGCGTGACCGGTATGGCGGGTCGCTGTTCAACCGGGCGCGGTTCCTACTCGACGTGATTCAGTCGATCCGCGCCGAAGTCGGCCCCGATTTTCATCTCCAGGTGAAGCTCTCGGCCATCGACCTCAACAACGTCATCCTGTCCGAGCGCCCGGGCAACACGCTCGACGAGACGATCACGGTGGCGCGCTGGGCCGAAACGGCGGGCGTCGATGCGTTCCATGTGTCCATCGGCTCGCTCTTTCCGCATCCGCTCAATCCGCCGGGCGCGTTCGCGTTCAACACGGTCGCGACGACGTACGATGCGATGCTGTCGAGCGGCGAGCACACGTTCCGGAATTACCTGCTGTTCCGCTACCCGACGCTCCGGCCCGTGTTCGCGATGCTGTGGAACCGGATGAAGGCGCGCCGGAGCGTCGAGGGGGTGAGCGTCGACGAGGCGCTCGCCATCAGGCGCGCGGTCAAGGTCCCCGTGATCTCGACGGGCGGCTGGCAGACGCGGAGCCTGATCGATCGGCACATCGCGGAGGGCGCGTTCGACGCCGTCGCGATCGCGCGCGGTCTGATCGCCAATCCGGATCTCGTCCGGCACTGGGAGGCCGGGCTCGACGTGCCGCCGCGGCCCTGCACGCACTGCAACAAGTGCCTGCTCAACGCGCCGAAGAACCCGCTCGGCTGCTACGAGCCGGCGCGCTTCGACGGCAATCCCGAGGCGATGATCGAGAGCATCCTCGCCGTCTACCGGCCCGCGCCTGAACCGGTTGGCGCCCCATGAGCGATCCGTCGGTCGAGGCCTGGAAGAAGACACTCGGCGTACCGCCCGAAGTGGCGATCACGGAGGTGCAGCGGCGGCAGGCGCGCTCGCGTGGCCGCTGGGAGCACGGCCGGTTCCTGCTGTTCGTCACGTCGCTGTTGCTCGGGGCGACGTTCCTCGCGATCGTCGGCACCATGGCCGTCTGGATGTTCTTCTGGCAGGGCGGGCGGTCGCTTCCCGACATCGAGGCGCACTTCAAGCACGGCTCGATCGGCGCCGAACTTGAGAGTGGCATGCCGCTGCGCATCCTGCGCGTGCTGCCGAAGGTGTTTCCCGAGCACTTCGGCGCCGCCGGCGACTGGAGCCATTTCGGGCTGATCCTCGAAGGCCAGAAGGATGGCGACGGGCGGGCGCGCTACGACGTCTACCAGGATGGCGCGGTGGTGCCGGCGAGCCTCGATCCGCGTCTCTCGCGGGGGTTGCCGATCGGGTTCGCCAGCGGCTGGCGTCGGGGTATCGAGGTTGGCTGGTTCAACTGCGCCGTCTGCCATACGGGCGTCGTCATTCCGCCCGGTGGAACGCGACCCCGGATCGTGCCGGGAATGCCAGCCAACACTGTCAATCTCGAGCGGCTGTTCCTCGCGCTGTTCGAGATGGCGGTCGACAAGCGCTTCACGCTCGAGGCGTTCGAAGCCGCGCATGCGCCGGGCGACCGGCTTGGCGGCGGCGAGCGGCTCCTGTGGGACTGGGTCGTGGTGCCGGTGACGCGGAGCACGCTGATCCGGCGGCGGAGCGAGCTGCTCGCGCTTCTCGATCCCCGCGCGGCGGGGCCGTCGAGGGCGCGGGACGCCGCGAGTTGCCGTCCCAATCCCGCGCCGCGTCCTGGATGCGCGGCGTCGTTCGACATCCCGTATCAGCCGGTGGCGCCGACGCGTCCGACGCAGGTCACACGCTGGGGGCCGGGCCGCGTCGATACGTTCAACCCCTACAAGATGATGAACTTCGGCCTCGACGCCGATTGCCTCGCACCCAGCGAGCGAGCCGCGGCGAGCGATTTTCCGTCGATCTTCCTGCAGGGGCCACGGGGTGACAAGGGCATGCATCTCCATTGGGACGGCAACAATGCCAGTCTCCGGGAGCGGAACCTGTCGGCGGCGCTCGGGGCGGGTGTGAGCGAAGCGACGGTCGATCATGATTCGATCCGCAGGCTCGAGGCTTGGCTCCGGACACTCAAGCCGCCGCCGAGCCCCTATCTCGAAGGCCCGTGGCGGCCGGAGCCCGCACGCGTCGAGCGGGGCCGCGCCATCTACATGCAGACGTGCGCCAGCTGTCATGGCCATTACGATGCGGATAAGGGGTACGTCTTCGAGGGCGAGCGGCTCGGGCGCGTGGAGCCGCACGCCTATGTCGCGACCGACCGGGGGCGGCTCGACAGCTACACGCGGGCCATGGAGAAGTACCAGAAGGACCGGCTGTTCTGCACCGAGCCGGAGCATCGGTTCCGCTTCTTCAAGAAGACCGACGGGTACGCCAACATGCCGCTCGACGGGCTGTGGACGCGGGCGCCCTATCTGCACAACGGATCGGTGCCGACGCTCGCCGATCTTCTCCGTCGCCCCGAGGAGCGGCCACGGGCTTTTCTCAGGGGGCGCGGGCGGGATGCGGCGCAGTCCGAGCTGCTGCGGCTCGATCCGGATGCGGGCGGGTTCGTCGCGCCGGCGTGCCTGCCGGGCGGTGACGTTGCCTCGGATGCGGCAGCCTTCTGCTTCGACACCACGCTCCCCGGCAACGGCAACGGCGGCCATCTCTACGGCACCGATCTGACCGAGGCCGAGAAGAGCGACCTCATCGGCTATCTGCTGACATTCTGAATTCGACACGAGGAGGCGGGCCTCGCGGGGGCCGGGACGGGAATGGCGACCAAGTCAGGCAGAATAGGCAGGCAAAGGCGGTCCGTCCGGCGCATCGCCTGGGCCGTGGCCGTGCTGCTGCTCGTCGTACTCGCCGCGGCGTTTCCGCGGCATGCTGCCATGACGGCCCGGATCGGCCAGGTGATTGCGACCGAGATCTGGGCGGGGCGGGGCAACCTCGCCGTCGCGGTCAACGATCAGGCGCTGCCGCGGGCTCCAGTCGATGCGATCCCGTCGGGGCCGGAGGGTGATGCCGAGTTCTTCAAGTACGGCGCCATCGGCAACGAGGGGGCGGATGGCCTGCCCTTCAAGCTCTGGGCGGTGCTGCCTGACGTGTGCTCGGAGTTGATGCCGAAAGGGCGCGGCGAGGGGTATCGGGCATTCGGCTTCACGTATGAGACGGACCCGGCGACCGGCAAGGACCGGGTGCAGCCGATCGGTCTTTCGCGGACTCGGCTCGGGCTGCCGCCGCTCGCGACCGAGGTGGTCGCCATCACCTGCGCCGCATGTCACGTCCAGACCTACAAGCTGCCGGGCGAGAGCGTGACGCGGATCTTCGTCGGGGGGGCGAACAACAGGCTGGATGCGCTCGCCTACACGCGCTTCCTCGGGGCCTGCGCCGATTCGCCCGACATGGAGCCAGCGAGGGTCGTCGGCGTCATCCAGAAGCGGTTTCCGCAGACGGGCTGGCTCGAGCGGCAGGCGTTGCGGTACGCCATCCTGCCGGTGGTGCGCGACCAGATGCGGGCACGCCTCGGGACGCGATTCCACTGGACGTGGAGCCGTCCGGACTGGGGGCCGGGGCGGCTATCGCCGTTCAATCCGGTGAAGTTCGACTACCTCGAACAACCGGTCGACGAGACGATCGACCATGCGGACGTGATGCCGGTGTGGAATGTCGTCGAGAAACAGCGGCTGCGCTCGCCGACGCCGTGGCATTGGGATGGGCTCAGCTCCGACCTTCGGGAAGTCATCGTCAATTCCGCGCTCGGGGACGGCGTCACCCAATTCGGGTATCGCGACGCGACCATCGACCGGATCAAGCGCTATCTCGAGGCCCTGAAGTCGCCCAAGGCGCCGTTCCCGGTCGATGCCGAGGCTGCCGGGCGGGGGCGTGTGCTGTTCGCGGAGCGGTGTGCGTCCTGTCACGGGCGCGACGGCAGCCGCGTGATGACCATCATCCCGCGCGCCGAGATCGGGACGGACCCGGGCCGGATCGACATGTGGACGCCGGCCGCGGCGGCGGCCTACAATGCCTATGACCGGGATGGAAAAAACTCTGCATTTCCATGGGTCTTCAGTCAGTTCCAGAAGAACGACGGCTACCTGGCGCAACCGCTCGACGGCATCTGGCTGACGGGCCCCTATCTGCACAACGGCTCGGTCCCGACGCTCGACGACCTTCTGAAGCCGCCCGCCGAACGGCCGCGCGCCTTCCTGCGGGGGCTCGACGAGATCGACACGGTGCGTGGTGGGTATCGGGCTCCGACATGCAACCCGGTCGCTGTCGCTAGCCCCGACGGGTGGTGCTTCGACACGGCTCGGCCGGGAAACTCGAAGGAGGGACATGCCTACGGCAGCGATCTATCCGCCGATGAGCGAAAGGCGCTGGTCGCATATCTGTTGTCGCTTTGATGACGCGAAAAAGTTCTTCATCCGAAAGGAAATGTTAATCAGAAAACAGCATGATGCGGGGACAAATGTACGCTGTTCCCTATCTCAGTGGGAAGATCGTCACCGGCGAGGTGTCATGCTGATCAGCTATTACGAGGACGGCGTAGCCGCTCCCAAGAAAGCTTCGATGCTGATGGCCGGCCTGATGGTCGTCAATGCCGTCATGTCTGGTGGCATCGTGTTCGCCTGGACGTTCGTCAGCCTGTTCGTCGCCGAGCCCCTCGCGTGGGCCACCTGGATGCCCATCAATCGCGGTTATGGACTGCTCGGTCTCGTCGAGTATCCGTTCGTGCTGCTTTGGGTGGTGCCTCTGCTCGGCATTTGCGGGGCGTGGCTGAGCCTCAAGGTCGGGCGCAAGGCCTTGGCCTTCACCTGCGTCGCCTTGCCGATCGGCATGCTGGCGCTCGTCATCGGCTGGTATCATCTGGCGCCGCAGGAGTGGCACTAGAGAGGACCGCGTCAGATCGAGAAGCTCGTCCCGCAGCCGCAGGCCGCTGTGGCCTGCGGATTCCTGATCCGGAACGAGGCACCGATCAGGTCGTCCACGAAGTCGATCTCCGAACCTTCCATATAGGGCACCGAGACGGGATCGATCGCGACCGCGGCGCCATCGCGCTCGATCACCAGATCGTCGGGCTCGCTCGCCGGCACCAGATCGAACTTGTACTGGAAGCCGGAGCAGCCGCCACCCTCGACCGCGACGCGCAGGACCGGGCGTCCCGGGTCGCCGGCGGCGATCTCATTGAGGCGCGCTGCGGCCCGTGGTGTCAGCACGATCGTCGTCTCGGTCGTCGCGGTTGCGGTCATGGTGACCTCTTGTTGTCTCGCGCATCGGGGACTGTGGGGTCCGGAACCCGACCGGCGCAGTCGGTATTTACATAGACATCGGCCGGCGCGTGTCAAATGGCAGGGCATGGAATCACTGATAAGAAGCGGCTCGGAGCCCCGGGAGCCTGCTCATGCAACCGACAACACCATTCTGGCAACCCGCCCCGCGTGGACTGGCGCCATGGGCGCTCGAGCCGTCGCTGAGCCGGGGGCGCGTCCACGGGGAGGCGGGTTGTCCGATGCGGACGCCGTACCAACGGGATCGCGACCGGATCGTACACGCCACGGCCTTCCGGCGCCTCAACTACAAGACGCAGGTGTTCCTCCTGCACGAGGGCGATCATTATCGTAGCCGGCTGACGCATACGCTCGAGGTGGCCCAGATCTCGCGGGCGCTCGCGCGGCAACTGGGGCTCGACGAGGATCTCGCGGAAGCGCTCGCCCTCGCGCACGATCTCGGGCATCCGCCCTTCGGACATGCCGGCGAGCGCGCGCTCGGTCGCGCCATGGGCCGATGGGGCGGGTTCGACCATAATGCGCAGAGCCTCAGGGTCGTGACCCGGCTCGAACGCAAGTACTGGGGCTGGGACGGCCTCAACCTGACGTTCGAGACGCTGGAAGGGCTCGTCAAGCACAACGGGCCGGTGCGATCCGACACGGAGCCGCTCCTGGCGCGCGCCGTCGCGGAGGCTGGGCTCGCGGGGCGGATCGAGGACGATCTGCAGGCCCCGGGCGAGGCGCAGTGCGCGGCGATCGCCGACGACATCGCCTACAACAATCATGACATCGACGATGCGTTGAGAGCGGGGCTCTTGCGGTTCGAGGATCTCGGTGATGTCCCGATCGCCGGGAATTTCGCGCGGGATGCGGCCGTAAGGGCGGCTGGCGGCGACACGCGGCGTGGCTACTACGAGATCAACCGGCGCATGATCACGGCGATGATCGAGGACGTTCTGGCGGCGTCGCGCGAGCGGATCGCTGCGGGTGGCATCGGCACGGTCGACGCGCTCAGGCGGGCTCCGCGACCGGTGATCGGCTTCTCCGACGGGATGGCGGTCGAGGTTGCGGGCCTTCGGAGGTTCCTCTTTGCGCACGTCTACCGCCACGAACGGGTGATGACGGCAATGCGGGCCGCGGAGGCGATCGTCGGGGATCTTTTCGAGCGCTATTTCGCGGAACCGTCGGCGCTGCCGGGTGAGCGGGGAGCCCTGTGGGTCGGGCTCGACGAGGCACGACGGGCGGGGGCCATCTCCGACTTCATCGCCGGCATGACCGATCGCTTCGCGGAAGCCGAGCATCGGCGGCTGTTTGACGCCACACCCGATCTCGGCTAGGCCGCAAGGACGGCCGTGCGGGGCTCGAAGGCCCGGGCAAACGCGCGCCGTTGCTGGCTGCCGAGGTTCTTCATGACCGCACTTGCGCATATCGAGGCGTGCATCTTCGCCGCGCTGGACACCCTCAAGGCGAACGGCACCCTGCCGTCCGACATCGACACGCGGAACGTCGATCTGGAGCCGACGCGCGATGCGGCACACGGTGATCTCGCGTGCAATGCCGCCATGGTGCTCGCAAAGGCCGCGCGCCGGAAGCCGCGTGAGATCGCGGATGCCCTGGTGGGGCTCATCGCGGCCGATCCGATGGTCGTGAAGGCGGAGGTCGCCGGGCCGGGGTTCATCAACCTGACGCTCGCGCCCTCGGCCTGGCAGGCGACGGTCGGGGAAGTGCTCGGGGCGGGGCTCGGCTACGGGCGGGCCGATCTCGGCGCCGGGGGCAAGGTCAACGTCGAGTACGTTTCCGCCAACCCGACGGGGCCGATGCATGTCGGGCATTGCCGCGGAGCGGTGTTCGGGGACGCGCTGGCCAATCTCCTCGCATTCGCCGGCCACGACGTGACGCGCGAATACTACATCAATGATGCCGGCGGGCAGGTCGACGTGCTGGCGCGGTCGGCATTCCTCCGCTACCGGGAGGCGCTGGGTGAAGCCATCGGCGACATCCCCGAGGGGCTCTATCCGGGCGACTATCTGAAACCGGTCGGGCAGGCGCTCGCGGATGCCTTCGGCAACAGTCTTCTCGGCGAGGACGAGGCGCAGTGGCTGCCAAAGGTCCGGGGCATCGCCATCGACGCCATGATGGCGATGATCCGGGACGATCTCGCCGCGCTCAACGTGCGCCACGACGTGTTCTTCTCCGAGCGCGCACTGACGCAGGGGGCGAAGGACGAGGTGGCCGAGACGGTCGGCGAACTCAGGGCGAAGGGTCTCGTCTTCGAAGGGGTACTCGAGAAGCCGAAGGGGCATGACGCCGACGACTGGGAGGAGCGCGAGCAGACGCTCTTCCGGGCGACCGCGTTCGGCGACGACGTGGACCGGGCGCTGCTCAAGTCCGACGGCACCTACACCTATTTCGCCGCCGACATGGCCTATCACCACAACAAGCTCGCGCGCGGGTTCCGGCACCTGATCAACGTCTTCGGGGCCGATCACTCGGGCTACATCAAGCGCATGCAGGCGGCAGTGGCGGCGCTCTCGGGCGGGGAAGCCGATCTCGACATCAAGGTGTGCCAGCTCGTGCGGTTGCTGCGCGCGGGCGAGCCTGTGAAGATGTCCAAGCGGGCCGGGACGTTCGTCACCCTGCGCGAGGTGGTCGACGAGGTCGGTCGCGATCCCGTCCGCTTCATGATGCTCTACCGCAAGAACGACGCGACACTCGACTTCGACCTCGCGAAGGTGGTCGAGCAGTCGAAGGACAACCCGGTCTTCTACGTGCAGTACGCGCACGCCCGGGTCCACTCGGTCATGCGGGCAGCGCGCGATGCGATGCCCCATGTGGACCTGTCGTCAGCGGCGATCCGCACGGCCGACGTCTCATGCCTGACAGATGCAGGCGAACTCGAACTCCTGAAGCGGCTGGCGCTCTTTCCGCGGCTGATCAGTGGTGCTGCGCGGGTTCATGAGCCCCACAGGATCGCATTCTATCTGCATGATCTCGCACAGCTGTTCCACGGGCACTGGACGCGAGGCAACGATTCGCCACATTTGCGCTTCATACGTCCGGACGAGCCGAGCGTCACCTTGGCGAGACTTGCCATGGCCCAATCTTGTGCACAGGTGATTGCGTCCGGGCTTGCAATCCTTGGCGTGGGGGCGCCCGAGGAAATGCGATAATCAGCCCGAATCGGGGCGATGTGCAACTCGGCGAGGGGATTGAAGATCATGGCTGGGTCGAACGGCTCTCCGTCGCAGCGTGGTGGTCAGGACGCACAGTGGGTGCGTGAGAACGAGGAGCGCGCCCGAGCCGCCGAATTCGAGCGCTGGCAGCTCCAGCAGCATCAGCACGGTGGTCATCCCGCGGCTCCGCCCCATCATGCGCAGGGTGCGGGCCATCCGCCGCCACATCCGAACGATTTCGGCCATGCCCCGCCCGGCTATCCGCCTGCGCAAGCCGCCTATCCCGATCCGTCGACGGGCCGTCAGCCGAGCTACGCCCCGCAATTCGAGCGCTTCAATCCGCCGCCCGATCCACACGACCCCTATGCGCGACACGCCGCGCCGCCGGCCCAGTTCGGCCGCGGGGAGCCGTCGCTGATCGATCCGCATGCCGGGCACCACGCCGGCGACGTGCACGGCTATGATCCGATGCGCGGTGGGCCGGCACACGATCCTCGGCATACGCCACAGGGCTGGCCGCCTTCCCATGGGCAGCCACCAGCCGGCTATCCGGATCACGATCCGAGGGCCGCGGCGCACGGCGGGCGCGGCGAGCATCAGTCGTGGGATCTGTCGCACTATCAGACCGGGCAGATTCCCGACGGTTACGGGCAGCCGCAGCCATCGCAAGCCTATCAGCCGGCTTCGGCCCCGCCGGGCTGGCCACCGGCTCCGCAACCCCACGGGCACGATCCGCAGTGGGGCCAGCCGCAGCCCGGCCAGTGGCATGGTCAGCCGCCTGCGCCCGGCTATGGCGATCATGGACATCCCGGCTACGGCCAGCCGCATCTCGATCCGGCGCTCGCCGCGCGCGATCCGCAGCATGGCGAGGCTGGTTACGATCAGGACGACTACGAGGCCGCCGAGCCCGAGCGCCGCTCGCCCAGCACGCTGATGATCGTCGGTGCCCTCGTCGGCGCCATCGCGCTCGGTGGTGGGCTGGCGTTCGCCTACAAGCAGTTCGGTGGCGGTGCGAGCAACACGGCGAAGATCGCCGAGGTTCGGTCACCCGGCTCGCCGATCAAGGAGCGCCCGTCCGATCCGGGCGGGCGCACGATCGAACACAGCGACAAGAAGTTTCTCAATCGGCTGCCGAGCGACGGGTCGTCTTCGGGCGACCGGCAGGGCGCAAGTGACGTCGAGGGGAGCGCGAAGAAAGTCGCGACGATCCCGATCGTGGTCAATCGCGACGGGCAGACCGCCGCAGCCGGCGAAGGCCGCGTGATGGTGCCGACGTCGGGTGTGCCCGGGCTCGTGCTCGATGGGCTCGGACCGCCGCCCGGACCGCCGCCGCTGCGCGGCGCCAGCGGACCGCAGGGCAGCCCGCAAGCGCCGCCGCGCGCCGCGCTGCCGCCGCCACCCGTGACGATCAACGCCGAAGCACCGTCCACGCCGCCCCGGGTGGCCGATCTGCCCTTGCCACGCGTGACCAACTCTGCGCCGCCGCCGGCCGCCGATCGGGCTCCGCCCGCGCGCACCAAGGCCGTTGCCGTGCGAGACGACTTCGCGGCACCGCAGGGTGGCGATGCGGCAGCCCGGGCCGGGCTAGGCGCGGGTGCGGCACCGCCGCGGAGACCTGCCGCCTCCACCAGCAGCAGCGGGTATGTCGCGGTTCTGGCGTCGAAGAAGTCGCGGCAGGACGCGCTCAACAGTTTCGCCGACCTGCACTCGCAGTATCCCGACGTTCTGGCCGGGGTGACGCCTGACGTGAAGGAAGCCAACCTCGGCGACAAGGGCGTGTGGTATCGCCTCATCGCCGGTCCGCCCGGTTCTCGCGAAGCCGCCCGGACCTTGTGCGTGAAGCTCAAGGAAAAAGGCATGAAGGACTGCTGGCCGGTCGCTTTCTGAAGAGGCGTGGCCATACCAGTTCCGAAGCTTCCGGACCAGCGGCGGACGTGGCCATGACGAAGGCTTTCATCACCGGGCTCGCCGGCCCCGAGCTGACTGAGGACGAGCGAGTTCTGCTCCGCTCGCAGCAGCCGGCCGGGATCATCCTGTTCCAGCGGAACCTCGTGACGCGCAATCAGATCGCGCGGCTGGTCGCGGCGTGTGTCGAGGCCCGTGGCACCGATCGGTTGCTGGTGCTGGTCGATCAGGAAGGCGGGCGGGTGCAGCGGCTGAGGCCGCCGCTCGCCTCTTTGCTTCCACCAGCAGCCGCGTTTCTGGCGCATGCCCGGGGTGATATCGCCTTGGCTGCCGATCTTGCGGGGACGGCGGCGCGGCTCACGGCCGAGGATCTGCGGCCGTTGGGCTTCAATACCGATTGCGCGCCGTGCCTCGACGTGCGGGCGCCCGGTGCACACGACATCATCGGGAACCGGGCGTTTTCGGAGCGGGTCGCCGAGGTGATCGCGATCGGCGGCGCGTTCGCCGAGGGGCTCACCGCGGGCGGCCTGTTGCCGGTCATGAAGCACGTGCCGGGCCATGGGCGCGCGCTCGCCGACAGCCATCTGGAGCTGCCGGTCGTGACCGCCGCTCGGGACGTTCTCGAGGCCACCGATTTCGCGCCGTTCCGGGCGCTCGCGCCGGCGATTCCGGCTGCGATGACGGCGCACGTGGTGTTTCCGGCCATCGATGCTGCCGCCCCGGCGTCGACGTCGGTACGGGTGACGACGGAGGTCATTCGCGGCCATTGCGGGTTCGACGGCCTCCTGATGAGCGACGATCTCGGCATGAAGGCGCTCACGGGGTCCTTCGCCGAGCGGACACGGGCGGTGCTCGATGCGGGCTCGGATCTCGCACTCCACTGCAGTGGCAACTTCGGTGAGATGCGAGACGTCGCGGCATCCGCGCCGGCGCTCGCCGGTGACGCACTTCGACGCTTCGAGGTGGCTCTCGGGGTCGCCAAGGGGGTGCCACGCCCCTTCGACGTCGAAGCAGCGAGGGCACGGATCGCCGCCATGGTTGTGGCAGGCGCGTGAGGGGACGTCGCGTGGTCGCCAAAAACATGCGTGGCTGCTAACATTTGTGCTCGTGTCTTGAGACTTGGACCGGAACCCCGCATGGCTGGAGGCGAGCAGGATCGACCCGACCCAGCCGGCGCCGATGCGGCCGCCGGTTCGGCGGGGGTGCGTGCGCTGGCTCAGGACCTCGGTTGGGGCGAGGACGAGCGATCGGCAGACGAGATCCTCCTCATCGATCTGGAAGGCTTCGAAGGGCCGCTCGACCTGCTGCTGGCACTGGCGCGGACGCAGAAGGTCGATCTCGCCCGGATCTCGATCCTGAAGCTGACCGAGCAGTATCTCGCCTTCATCGATGAGGCGCGACACCTCCGGCTCGAGCTTGCGGCCGACTATCTGGTGATGGCCGCGTGGCTCGCGTTCCTGAAGTCGCGCCTCCTGTTGCCGCGCGACGAGACGGCCGGCGACGAAGCGACGCCGGAGGAACTGGCGGCGCGGCTGCATTTCCGGCTACAGCGGCTGGCGGCCATGCGGGAGGCGGCGGCGAAGCTCTTCACGCGGCAGCGTCTCGGGCGCGACGTGTTTCCGCGCGGCATGCCGGAAGGCGCGCGCACCATCCGCGAGAAGCGTTTCTCGGCGGGCCTCTACGACCTGCTCAAGGCCTATGCCGACCAGCGCAAGCGGGGCACGGTGAAGACGGCGCACGTGGTGCGGCGGCGGGTCGTCTGGTCGATCAAGGAGGCGCGGATGCGGCTCGAGCGGCTGGTCGGGCCGGGGGCTGTCGGTGGCGGGTGGGTGCAACTCGATCTCTTCCTCGAAGCGTATCTCCCGAGTGCGGAGGTCAGCCGTACGGCGCTCGCAAGTTCGTTCGGCGCGACGCTCGAAATGGCGCGCGAGGGGTTGATCGAACTCCGGCAGGATGGCGCGTTCGCGCCGATCTTCATGCGGGGGCGCACGGCGGAGCGGGGTTGAGGAGGTGAGACGGGCGGCCTTCGGGTCGGTCGGCAAGGAGGCTGTGAGGCGTGTCGAGGACGAGCAAAGGCAAGCGAAAACGGACGGGGGCGGCGAAGCCGGCTGTGCCCCAGGCCGCGTCCGCGCCGGTCGTATCCCTCGAGACCAGTGCGGCCGACAACGACACCGTGCCACTCACGGGGCCGGTTCGGGAGGAGCCGACGTCAAACATCGCCGCATTGCCGTCGGCGGATCGGGGGCACGGCCTCAGGATCGTCGAGGCGTTGCTCTTTGCCGCGTCAGAGCCGCTCGACGAGGCATTCCTCGGACGGCATCTCGATGCCGGAACGGATGTCCGGGCTCTGCTCGAGGAGCTCAAGGGCTTCTATGCCGGGCGTGGGGTCAATCTGGTTCGGGTTGCCGGCCGCTGGGCGTTTCGCACGGCTCGCGATCTCGGCTATCTGCTGGAGCGGTATGCGGTCGAGGACAAGAAGCTCTCCCGGGCGGCGCTCGAGACACTCGCCATCGTCGCCTATCATCAGCCGGTGACACGGGCCGAGATCGAGGAGATCCGCGGCGTCGAGACCTCCAAGGGCACGCTCGACATTCTGCTGGAGACCGGATGGGTGCGGCCGCGGGGGCGTCGCAAGGCGCCGGGCAAGCCGCTGACGTTCGGGACGACGCCGGCGTTCCTCGATCACTTCGGGTTGGAAGGTCTCGGCGATCTGCCAGGAGTACAGGAGCTGAAGGCCGCCGGGCTGCTCGATGCGACGCTGCCGCCCGGCTTCCGGGTGCCGCAGCCGATCGATGTCGCGGCGCTGATGCCCGACGAGTTGCCACTCGATGACGGTTCCCAGGACGCGCAGGGGGCGCTCGATCTGGAGCCCGATACGGACGACGATGAGGTGGACGGCGACGACGCGAAGGGGGCCGAGCCGGGCTGAGCCTCGCAAGAGGCCGTGGAACGGCCCGGGTCCGGGATCATCAGAACGGGCATCGGTCCTCGTCGTCGACAGCAGGTCCGGCACCAGCGCCGGGGTATGAGCACGGGTGAGTGGCGTGATGGATTTTGCCGGCTCAGGCGGCGGCGGTGATCGTGATCCGAAGACGTCCCGCACGGGCCCGGCGACCGCGCCGACCCGGCCGCGGACGCGGTCGGAGCGCGTGCGGACGGCGCCGACCGAACGTGCGTCGCGGACGCGATCCGCCTCCCGTTCGCCGAAGCGCCGGCGTTGGCGCTGGGTCCGGTGGGCGGCGACCTTCGCCGGGCTCGCCGTCGTGGCGCTGCTGGCGCTGGTCGTGATCTATCGGTTTGCGATGCCGGCCTGGACACCGACGATGCTCGCGCGCGCGCTCGCCGGGGAGCCGGTGCAGCAACGCTGGGTGCCGATCAGCGCGGTGTCGCCACGCCTCCAGCGGGCGGTGATCGCGTCGGAGGACAGCCGCTTCTGCAGTCACCGCGGCATCGACTTCGAGGAGTTGCAGGAGGCGATCGACAGCGCCGGCGACAACGGGCCTCGCGGGGCCAGCACCATCACGATGCAGGTCGTGAAGAACGTGTTCCTGTGGCCGCAGCGCAGCTACATCCGGAAGGTAATCGAATTGCCGCTGGCGCTGGTCGTGGACGCCGTCTGGCCCAAGCGACGCATCATCGAGGTCTATCTCAACGTCGCCGAGTGGGGGCCGGGGCTCTACGGCATCGAGGCCGTCTCGCGGCAGGCGTTCGGCAAGCCGGCCAGCCGGCTGACGGGCGACGAGGCGGCGCGGCTCGCCGTGTCGCTGCCGAGCCCGGCGACCCGGAATCCACGCAACCCGGAGCCTCGAATTCGGCGTCTCGCCGAGATCGTCGCGGCCCGGGCGCGGGGCTCTATCGACATGCGCTGCCTTGCCGGCAAGTCAGGGCCGACATGAACGAGGCGCATTGGCGGAGGTCCGGTTCCGGCCTAGTGTAGCGCGCTCAATCCGAGGGCCGAGCCATGCGCAAACCGTTCCTTTCGACCGTTCTTGCAACGCTGCTCGCCGTGGTGACCAGCGTCTCCACCGGGCGGGCGACATCGCCGCTGCCGCTGCCGCCTATCGACGGCATCGTCGAGCCGCGCGTGGCGCCCGTGAAGGGTGAGGACGGCCTCTTCCATCAGACCTGGTTCGTCCAGTCGTTCCTCGACCTCAAGGACGATCACGCGGAGGCCAAGGCCGCCGGCAAGCGCTTTGCGGTCATCTTCGAGCAGCGGGGCTGCATCTACTGCACCAAGATGCATACGGACGTGCTCTCGCAGCGCTACATCAACGACTATGTGCGGGAGAACTTCGCGATCGTGCAGCTCGATCTGTGGGGCTCGCGCGACGTGACGGACTTCGACGGCACGCGCATGCCCGAGAAGAAGCTCGCGGAGCGGTGGGGCGTGCTGTTCACACCGACGGTGGTGTTCTTCAAGGAAGACGTCACGGGGCAGTCGGCGGCGTGGGGGGCGCCGCTGGAGGTGGCGCGGCTGCCGCTCGGGTTCGGGCCGGCGACGTTCGTCGACCTCTTCGCGTGGATCCGCATCAAGGCCTACGAGCAGGACAAGAACTTCCAGCGATTCCATATCTCTCGCATGGCCGAGCGTGATGCGCTTCGCGCCAAGGCCGCGCCGAAATAAGGGCGCCCGCGCTACTCCACTCACAATTCCAAGGATCGAAACAATCATGCAGATGCGAAAGCTCGGCCGCACGGGCCTCGACGTATCGCTGCTCACGTTCGGGTGTGGGGCCGTCGGCGGGTTGATGACCAAGGGCGACCCGGCCGACCAGAGGAAAGCCGTCGAGCGGGCGCTGGCGCTCGGGGTCAACTTTTTCGATACGGCGCCGCTCTATGGCGATGGCGCATCAGAGCGGAACATCGGCCGCATTCTTCGGGAAATCGGGGCCGACGTCGTGCTCGGGACCAAGGTCAACGTCGGCCCGGACGAAAAGGGTGACGTCGGTGGGGCAATCGAGCGGTCGATCGAGGCGAGCCTCGAGCGGCTCGGCCGGGAGCGGGTCGACCTCCTGCAACTCCACAACTCGATCTCGACGGCCGGCAAGCCGCGCGATCTACACCCCGACGTCGTGCTCGGCGAGGTCGCGCCGGCGTTCGAGCGGCTCAAGGCGGCGGGCAAGATCGGTCACGGGGGCATCACTGCCATCGGCGATACAGACGCGCTGCACCGGGTGGTCACGTCCGGGCGCTTCGCCACGGCGCAGATCGTCTACAACCTGCTGAACCCCAGTGCGGGCCGTTCGTTGCCCGTCGGCTATCCGGGTCAGGACTACGGGAAGTTGCTGGAGGCGGCCACAAATGCCGGCATGGGGACGATCGTCATCCGGGTGATCGCGGGCGGTGCGCTGTCCGGCGAGGTGGCGCGTCATCCGCTCGGCATGGCGGTCGTCGCCCCGATCGGCTCGGGCGCCGACTATGCGGTCGACGCCGCCAATGCGCGGCGGTTCCAGCCGGTCGTGTCACGGGCCGGGGCGCGGGATACCGTCGATCTCGCCATCCGCTATGTGGCGAGCAACGCGGCCGTCTCGACGCTGCAGGTCGGGATTGCGACAGTCGAGCAGTTCGAGGCCGGGGCCCAATCGGTGCTCGCCGGACCGCTGCCGACGGAGGCCATGGCCGAGATCGCGGCCATACAGGATGGACTCAGGGCCTAGAGCATCCGGGTGCAGCATCGCCGACGCCGGGGATAGAGCGCGGCTCGCCTCGGGCGGGGCGGGTTCGGTCGGCTGGTCGATCGAAGCGCACGGTCGCCCGTCCCGGAACTTTTTTTTCTGGTCGAGCGTTGTGGTGCGGGGGCGATCACGACTGCTGAACGGGGGGCTGCGACATTTGATCTATCCGTGAGGCCATTTATGGATCTTGTCGGTGCGAGCGTTTACCATTTGGTAGCGGCTAGGTTTATGTCGCAGAAAAATCATATAAAATTGGCGCATCAGGTGGCTTCGTCTTAACCTTGCCGCTTCAGTGCGAATTAATGGCGTTCGGGTAGTGTCACCTCAGGTCAGAGAGAGTGTACCGAGTATCATGACCGATCAACAGTTCAGATCGCGCGCGCGCTATGTGATTGGCCCCGACGGCAGTCCCCTGACTGTCGCCGACCTCCCCCCGCGGGACACGAAGCGCTGGGTTATCCGCCGCAAGGCAGAGGTGGTGGCAGCCGTTCGCGGCGGTCTCCTCAGCCTCGAGGAAGCGTGTGAGCGCTACAAGCTCACCGTCGACGAGTTCCTGTCGTGGCAGCGGTCGATCGACCGGCATGGCCTCGCCGGGCTTCGGGCGACGCGCATCCAGGATTACCGCAACTAGGACCGGTCGCGCACCGGTCGATGGGCGATGTTCAACGGGGCGACGGCCGGGCCGTCCGCCCCTTTGTCGTTTCAGGCGCCTGTCGGGCAAACACATCAGACGAACGCCAGGATCAGGTATGCGCCGAGCATCACCGTGGTCCAGAGCGCCATGGTGCCCGTGGGCCAGGTCCGTCCGAACAGTCCGTCCGGGCCATGGAGAGACCGCGCCCACGCGACCGTCGCTCCCGATGCCGACGTGACGCCCCCGACGATCGAGGTCCACGCGGCGTTGGCCGCCGCTTCGATCCACCGGAGCAGCCGGTAGCCGAGCCCACGATAGAGCCAGTCGGCGCCCAGCAGCTGGCCCGGCCGTTCGAAGGGGTAGAGGCCGAGCGCGACCATCACCACCATTGCGAGGGTGGCGAAGGCCATGAGTTGCAACTGCGTCACGACGTGCTCGAGCGTGTAGGCGTCATAGGTCATGGGGAATGGGAGGGCGCCGTAGAGCAGGCTCGGCCAGAGCCCCACGATAAGGGATGCGAGTGCCGCCAGGCTCATGGCCGCAAGCATCGGCTTCGGGGCTTCCTCGGGGCGCTTGCCGCTGTCGGCCGCGAAGAACGCCGCGTAGGGGATCTTGATCGCGGTGGCGACGAACGCTCCGGCACTCGCCCCGAGCAGGATCAGCCAGACCCAGAAATAACCGTCCTTCATGGCCGCCGACAGGATCAGGGATTTGGCCACGAAGCCGCCAAGCAGGGGCGATGCGATCGACAGACCGCCGATGATGCAAAGGGCGGCGGTGAGCGGCATGGTGGCGCGCAGACCCCCGAGCGCGCTCGCTTCGGCGGTACCCGTCCGATAGAGAACCGCGCCGATCGCCATGAACAGCAGCGACTTGTAGACGACGTGGACGAAAGCCTGGGCGGCGGCGCCGCTGATGGCCATTTCGGTGCCGATGCCGACTGCCACCACCATGAAGCCGAGCTGGTTGTTCAGCGTATAGGCCAGGGTGCGGCGGAGGTCGTTCTCCATCATGGCGTAGATCAGCGGGACGACCGCCATCACGAGGCCGATCGGGATCAGGATGCCGGTCCCGGGGAAAGCGCGCGCCAGGGCGTAGATGGCGAGCTTGGTCGTGAAGGCCGAGAGGAGCACCGTGCCGCCGGGTGTCGCCTGCGGGTAGGCGTCCGGCAGCCAGCTCCCGAGGAGCGGGAAAGCGCACTTGATGCCGATCGCCAGCAAGATCAGCATGGCGCCGGGCGCGTCGAGGCCGAATTTCGTGAAGGCCAGCGATCCCGTCGCGTGATGGTGGATCAGGATGCCGGCGAGCAGGATGACGCCGGAGCCGATCTGGATGATCAGGTAGCGCATGCCGGCGCGATAGGCCCGTTCGGTGCCCGAAGCCCAGATCAGGAACACGGACGCGATCGCGGTGCCTTCCCAATAGAGGAAGAAGGTCACGAGATCGCCGGCGAAGACGGCGCCGATTGCCGAGCCCGCATAGACGAGGCCGGCCGCGTGCTGCAGCGGATCGTCGTGGTAGAGATTGTAGAGAATGCCGATGAAGGCGGCGAACAGGAAGACGAAGCCGAACAGCCACGACAGGCCGTCGACACGCATCGTCGTCAGGGGGACGCCGGCGAGGGTCGTCTGGCCGAGGTCGCCCATCGGCAGCGACAGGAGCTGCATCAGGCCGATGATCGGGAGGGCCAGCATCCAGGCGGCCCGGGCCTGGCCCTTGAGAAACGGGACGAGCACCGCGCCGAGGACGAGGATCAGTCCGGGGGACATCTCACCGATCATAATGGTCCTCCGGGCGGGACAGGAGGTGGCGGAGCGCCTCCGCCACGATGATCAGGGCGCCGGCGACGAGGAACGCGAGGCTGCCATAGAACACCGGGGTGTGCTCGATCGCGAAGGACCCGTGCTTCTGGATGAAGAGATCGGCAAAGGCGAGCAACACGACAGCGGACCCGACGCCGAACTTCAGGGCCGGAGACGGAGGCGGTACCGGCCGACGCGGGGCATCGTCGGTCGGGATGGGCGCGGCAGACTTCGAGTGTATGTCACCAGCTTCCACGGGGTGCTCTCCAAGGTCTCATCTAGCCGGGCCTGGCGGTGACGAGGGGCCGCAACAACTCCTCGATCGTGCCGGCGGCGAAGAACAGCACGAGGCACAACGTGGCGGTGATGACGATCGGTATGAGGCAGGCCAGCGGCGCTTCGCCGTGGACGTCGTGGTCGTCGGGCTTCGGCGGCAGGAAGAAGGCCCGGCCGACGATGGGTAGCAAATAGGCGACGTTCAGCAGCGAACTCACCATCAGAACGCCGACGACGAAGGCGAAGCCGGCATCGAGGGCGCCGGCGCCGATCAGCCATTTGCTCCAGACGCCACCGAACGGAGGCAAGCCGATGATCGACAGGGATGCGATGAAGAATGCGGCCATGGTCACGGGCATGCGGCGGCCGATGCCGTCGAGTTCGCCGATCTCGGTCTTGTGGGCCGCGACGTAGATGGCGCCGGCGCAGAAGAAGAGCGTGATCTTGCCGGCAGCGTGCATGACGATGTGCATGCCGCCGCCGATGAGACTGCTGGAGGTGGCGATCGCGGCCGCCAGCACGACGTAGCTCAACTGGCTCACGGTCGAGTAGGCGAGGCGGGCCTTGAGGTTCTGGCGCGTGAGGGCCACCAGCGAGGCGGCGATGAGGGTCGCCGACGCGAAGTAGACGAGCCAGTCGCGGGCGCCGCCAGCGGTCAACGTTTCGACGCCGAAGACGTAGATGACGACCTTGAGGACCGTGAAGACGCCAGCCTTCACGACGGCCACCGCGTGCAGGAGGGCCGAGACGGGCGTCGGCGCGACCATCGCAGATGGCAGCCAGAAGTGCAGGGGCATCAGCGCGGCCTTGCCGATGCCGAAGGCGTAGAGCGCCAGCAGGAGGCCGACGATCGTCGCGTCGAGCCCCTTCGGCAGGATGCCGCCTGCCGTGAACTCGGTGGTGCCGGAGAGGAACGCCGTCACGATGATGGCTGGGAGGAGCAGAACCATCGACGAGCCGATCAGCAGCATCAGGTAGATGCGACCGCCGATCAGCGCCTTGCGGTCGCCGTTGTGGGTGACGAGCGGGTAGGTCGAGAGCGTCAGCAACTCGTAGAAGAGGAACAGCGTGAACAGGTTCCGAGAGAAGGCGAGGCCGACGGCGGAGCCGAGCGCGATGGCGAAGCAGACGTAGAACGTCGTCTGGCGCGGCTCGTCGTGGGCGCGCATGTAGCCGATCGAGTAGATCGAGTTGACGATCCAGAGCGTGCTCGCGACGAGTGCGAACATCAGGCCGAGCGGCTCGACCTTGAAGGCGAGTGGAAGGCCGGGGACAACCTCGATCAGGGCGACGTCGGGTCGGGCACCCGCCATCACGGGACCGGCGAGGGACCAGACGAGGGCTGCAAGAAGCACGGCCGTGACGAGGGTCGCGGCCTCGCGAAGGTTGGGCGAGCGATGCAGGAAGGCGATCGCGATCGCGCCAATGAACGGCAGGACCACGGCTGCCAGCATCGTCGTTTCGGGGGACAAGCCGAGCATCACTTCAATCCCCCGAGCAGTGTCTCGGCCGCCTTCAACGCCATGCCGGCGGACGCTTCGGTGTCGATGCCAAAGTAGATGGTGGCTGCAGTCAGGACGAGCATCGGGATCAGCATCGAGAGCGGCGGGTCCGTGCATTTCTCGACGGCGGGCGAAGGCTCGCGGAACCACGCCACCTCGACCACGCGACCCACGTAGACCACGGCAATGAGGGAGCTGATCAGGATGGCGAAAACGAGCGGCCACCAGCCCTTTTCGACTGCGCCGATGGCGAGATACCACTTGGAGACGAAGCCCGCGGTGCCGGGTACTCCGACAAGCGCCATACCACCCAGCACGAAGACTGCCATGGTCCAAGGCATCCGGCGGCCGATGCCGGCGATGGCGTCGAGCTTCACGCTGCCGAGACGGTAGGCGATGGCGCCGAGGGCCATGAAGAGCGCGGTCTTCATGAGGGCGTGGTTCAGGAGATGGACGATGCCGCCGGTCAGGCCCTGCGTGTTGGCGAGCGCGATGCCGAGCGTGATGTAGCCGACCTGGCCCAGCGACGAGTAGGCGAGCATCCGCTTCAGGTTGGTCTCGAACACCGCGATGATCGAGGCGATGAACATGGCGGCCAGCGAGAGGACGACAAGCACCTCGGTCAAGGGTAGCGTCTCGAAACTGATCGCGACGCCGAAGACCGAGAACGCGAAGCGGATCAGCACGTAGATCGCCACTTTCGTCGCCGTTCCCGCCAGGAAGGCAGAGGCGAACGACGGCGCGTGGGCGTAGGCGCCGGGCAGCCACACGTGGAGCGGGAAGAGGGCGAGCTTCAGGCTGATGCCGACGACGATGAAGGCCAGCGCCGCCATCACGGGGCGTGGGTTCTGCATGGCCGGATCGGCGAGGCGGCTCGCGATGTCGTAGATGTTGAGGCTACCCGTCACGAGGTAGAGGAGGCCGACGCCGATCACGTAGAAGGTGGCGCCGATGGTGCCCATGATCAGGTACTGGTAGGCGGCCAGCAGCGCGCGCCGATCGCGGCCGAGGGCAATGAGCACGTACGTCGCGAGAGACGAAATCTCCAGGAAGACGAACAGGTTGAAGGCGTCGGCAGTAATCGTGATGCCGAGCAGGCCGGCGAGGCACAGCAGGTACATGGTGTAGAACCAGACCTGCTTGTCACCGTCGATCTCGCTCGCGACGGAGCGGCGGGCAAAGGGCATCAGGGCCGCGCCCACGACCGAGACCAGAACCAGGACGAACGCGGCGAGCAGGTCCACGCGATACTCGATGCCGATCGGGGGCGCCCAGCCACCCAGGTGATAGGATATCGGACCCGTGGCGAGGACCTTCCGCATCAGCAGGATGGAGATCACCGGCATCGTCCAGGTGATCACGAGCGCGACGGCCCACGCGGAGCGACCGCCACGCATCAACGCGACAAGCACGGCGCCGACGAGCGGGACGATGACCTGAAGGATCGGAAGCTGGCTCTCGAGGGCGCTCACTCGTCGGTCTCCTGGGCGAAGATCTCGTCCTCCTCGATGGTCCCATAGGCTTCCTTGATGCGAACCACGAGCGCCAGTCCGAGCGACAGAACGGCGACGCCGACCACGATGGCGGTCAGGATCAGGACGTGAGGCAGGGGGTTCGTGTAGACCTTGAAGGCCGGGTCGAGGATGGGCGCCGTGCCGCCGATGATCTTCGAGGGACCGACGTAGAGCAGGTAGACCGAGGTCTGGAAGACGGACAGGCCGATCAGCTTCTTGATCATGTTGCCGCGGGCAATCACGATGAAGAGGCCCGCGACCATCAGGAAGATCGTGACGACGTAGTTGTAATGCTCGGCAAAGCGCAGGATGGCGTCCCTCATCGACCGCGCTCCACGAAGGCGTAGAAAATGGCGAGCATGGTCGAGGCTACCGTGACGTGGACGCCGACCTCGACCCAGAAGATGCCGCGTTCACGACCGTGCATCGGGCTCGGATCGAGCACGCCGTAGTCGAGGAAATTCTGCCCGAGCAGCATCGTGAGGACACCCGTTCCGGCGTAGATCAGGACGCCGAGCGGCACCATGAACTCGACGAGGCGCTGGGGGACGATCAGCTTCGCCTTGGCGACCCCGAAGACGAGTGCATAAAGGATCATCATGCCGGCCGAGATCACGCCGGCCTGGAAGCCGCCACCGGGCCCGTATTCGCCGTGGAACTGCACGTAGAGGGCGAACAGCAGCATGAACGGCAGGATCAGCTTGCTGCCGACCCGGAGAACGACGTCGAGCCTCATGTGCGTTCCCCAGTCTCGCTCGTGCCCTTGCCTTCAGCAGCCTCCCGCTCCTCCCTGCGCCGACGGCCGGAGCCGCGCAGCAGCAGCATAACGCCGATCGCTCCCGTGAACACCACAACGGTCTCGCCGAGCGTGTCGAAGCTGCGGTAGTCGGCCAAAATGGCGGTGACGACGTTGGGTATGCCAGAGTCCGTTCTGACGTTCGTGAGATAGGTCGGGGCCACGTGCTTGTGGATCGGCGCATCGGGGGAGCCGAATGGCGACAACCCCACGGTGCCCCAGACCAGGGCGGCACCCACGCCAAGGGCCAGGAACAGCGGCACCACGGGGGTCTTCATGGTCTTCTGTTCGCGGCTGCCCGTCAGATGAAGGGCTGCGATCAGGAAGACCGTCGAAGCACCAGCGCCGACCGCAGCTTCCGTCATCGCGACGTCGGGCGCGTCGAGCAACATGAGGATGCTCGCCATCAGGAAACTGTAGATGCCGGCGAGGATGATCGCGCCGAACAGATTGCGTTGCCGCGCGATGCCGACGGTGATTGCGGCCATCATGGTGAGGAGGGCCGTGTTGATCAGCATTTCCATGGGGCTAGCCTTCCTCGCCTGGGCGGCGCGGCCCCGACGAGCCCTTGGGCGGGCCATCGGGCCGGTCGGACCGGTCCTCGGCGAGATAGGGCCGGATGCCGGCCTGGAGGGCCGCCTGTGCGAGGGCGTGCGTCACGACGGGACCGGTGAAGAAGATCAGCGCCAGCAGAAACAGCAGTTTTGCCGAGATCAGCGTGAAGCCGGCCTGCAGCATGAACCCGATGAAGAGCAGGCCCGCGCCGAGGGTCTCGATGACGCTCGCGGCATGCATGCGGGTGAAGACGTCCGGCATCCGCATCAGGCCGAGGCCGCCGGCCACGATGAAAAAGGAGCCAGCCAGGATCAGGACGAAGCTCGCGACGTCGACGATGAGCGTCACGGTGTGTCCTCCTCGACGTCGTAGGCCAGATCGCCGTGGCGGAAGAATTTCAGAATGGCCAGGGTGCCGATCAGGTTCAAAAGTCCATACGTGATGCCGACGTCGAGCCATTCCGGACGGCCGGTGAGGAAGCCGACCGTCGCCAGCAGCAGGATGGCGAGCGTTCCGATGGTGTTGCCGGCGAGGACGCGGTCGAAGACCGTCGGCCCCTTCAGCGCTCGGACCACAGCCAGCGACAGGGCGACGAGCAGGGCGATCGTAGCGGCCGCGAACATCAGCGTACCTCCTCGAACTGCGTGACGCGCTGGTCCATGCCGCCACCCTCGAGGTCGATGGCGCCGTCGCGAACCAGCGCGTGCACGGTCAGTACGTTGCCATCGACCGCCGCGGTGATCGTGCCGGGCGTCAGCGTGATGGAATTGGCATAGGTGGCGAGGCCGACCGTCGTCTTCTGGGTGGCAGTGACGCGGGTCAGCGTCGGCGAGATCGGAAGGCGCGGATCGACGATGAGCTTCGTTACGGCCCAGCAGGACTTGACGATCTCCCAGACGAGCCAGGGATAGTAGGTCAGGGTCCCGAGGAAGAGCTGTGTCGGATGGCCTTCCTCGTCGTCGGCGGTCATGCGATGGGCGAAGTACACGGCGAAGATGGCCGAGCCGACACCGGCGGCGAGCAGGAACGCCTTGTAGTAGCCGGAGAGCGCGAGCCAGAACAGGAACAGGGCGATGAACAGGCTGATCTGGCGCATCTCGGGTTCGTCCTTCTCCTGCCACCTCGGCCAACGTCGGCACGCGATCATGCCGCAGACCTGAGGCGGTCAGCCATGATGGCGCCGCTCGATCGCGGCGGCCGTTGGTGCGCTCTGCGGGAGGCTGGAAACGCGGCGTGGTCGTGTCGGGAGCGCATGGTGGCTATTCCCGCCGCGCATGGCAAGTGCAGATCGCCGATTTCTATCAGTTTCCTCAGGCGCCCGGCGCGCGTGCGGAATGCGCGCGGATCGATCGCACCCGGACAGCACTTCGATCACCGATTGCCGCGACGTGCGCGGCCTGCGAATCGCACGGCCTCTTCGGCGGCCCGGAAGAGTGCGCGCGCCTTGATGACGCACTCATTCTGCTCGTCGGCGGGCACGCTGTCGGCGACGATTCCGGCGCCGGCCTGGACGTACATGCGGCCATCCTTGACGATCGCGGTACGCAACACGATGCAGGTGTCCATGTTGCCGTCGGCGGAGAAATAACCGACGCAACCGGCGTAGGGGCCGCGCTTCTCGCGCTCGAGTTCGTCGATGATCTCCATGGCGCGCACTTTCGGGGCTCCTGAGAGCGTTCCGGCCGGGAAGCCGGCCAAAAGCGCATCGATCGCGTCGTGCTTCGGATCGAGCTCGCCGTTGACGGTCGAGGAGAGGTGCATGACCTGGCTGTAGCGCTCGATGTCAAAACTCGAGGCGACTTCCACAGTACCGATGCGCGCGACGCGGCCGACGTCGTTGCGGCCGAGATCAAGCAGCATCAGATGCTCGGCGCGCTCCTTCGGATCGGCGATCAGCTCGGCCTCGAGGCGGCGGTCTTCCTCGGGCGTGGCGCCACGGCGGCGCGTGCCGGCGAGCGGGCGGATAGTGACGCGGCCGTCGCGGACCCTGACGAGGATCTCCGGGCTCGATCCCACGAGCGCGAAGTCGCCGAAGTCCAGATGGAACAGGAACGGCGACGGATTGGTCCGGCGCAGCGCGCGGTAGAGCGCGAACGGGGGCAGTGCGAAGGGCGCCGAGAAGCGCTGCGAGACGACGATCTGGAAGGCGTCGCCGGCCGTGATGTACTCCTTGCAGCGGTCGACCATGGCGAGATAGTCGGCGGCCGGCGTGTTCGAAACCGGGGCTGGCGCCTCGAGGCCGGTTGCCGGTAGCGCGCCGTGCGGCAGCGGTTCCTCCAGCCGGGCGACGACGCTCTCGAGCCGCGCGAGAGCCTTTGCGTAGGCATCGGCGGCGGTCTCGTCCTGCGAGGGGAAGACGGGCGAGGCCACCGTCATCTCGTCCTTCACGGCGTCGAAGATGACCATGATCGTCGGGCGCACGAGAATGGCGTCCGGCACACCGAGGCGATCGGGCGGAATGGCGGGCAGATGCTCGACGAGGCGGACGGTGTCGTAACCCATGTAGCCGAAGACACCCGCCACCATGGGCGGCAGTTCCTCGGGGAGGGTGATGCGCGAGCGGGCCAGGAGGCTCCGGAGCGATGCCAGGGTCGGCTCGGGCTCGGCCGTGAAAGCGTCCGGGGCGGCGGCCGGGCTGGTGTTGATCTCGGCGCGGTCGCCGAACGCGCGCCAGACGAGATCGGGCTCGAGGCCGATGATGGAATAGCGGCCGCGCACGGCGCCGCCCTCGACAGATTCGAGGAGGAAGCTCATCGGACGGCCATGCGCAAGCTTGAGCATGGCCGAGACCGGCGTCTCGAGATCGGCGACGAGACGGGCCCAGACCACACTCGGCGTGCCAGCCCCATAGCTGTCGGCGAACGTCGCGAAATCCGGCGCCATCTCGAGGCCGTCGGCGGCGCCTGTCGGTGCGGTCACAGGGGTGCTGGTCACCGGACGGTCCTTTCGATCGCTCGGCTCACTCGTCACGGTCACTTTCGTCACGGCGTCTGGTCCAGACCGACGGCGCGCCTGTAGACGGCATCATCGATCCGAACGCCCTGCTCGTCCCTGAGCGCGGTGACGAAGCTCTGGATCACGTCGCGCTGGAGATCCTGGACGAGTTGGGCACGGAGCGCGTCCGTCTGCTCCTTGGTCGGAGGGGGAGCATCCGCGATGTCCGTCACGACCATGACGATGCGGGTCTGGTCGTCGGCGCTCATGGCGCTCCCGGCGCCGCCCTTCGGCAAGGTGAAGGCGAGACGCGCGCCGCCCTGGGCAACTCCCTCCGGCGGCGCGGTCCGCTTGAACGGCTTCGATACTTCGATCTTGCCGCCCGTCTCGGTGGCGATCTTGTCGAGAGGCTCGCCGGCCTTGATCCGGTCGACGAGTTTCTGGCTCTCGCGGGTCAGGGCCTGGCGCGCCTCGCGCTCGCGCCACCTCTGCTCCACGTCGGCCTTCACTTCGTCGAATGGGCGGGTCGCCGCGGGGAGGACGTCGACCACTTCGACCCAGGCCTCGATGCCGTCATCGAGCGCCAGCACCTCCCTGGGCAGATCCTTCTCGCCCTGGAAGGCGGTCGCGAGGATCCGGTCGGCGGCCGAATGGGGAATGGCGGGCTTGCCATCGGGCCCAAGTCCGCGGGCGTCGACGCTCGGCACCTCGATCACGCGCAGACCGAGGTCGGCGGCGATCTTCTTGTACTTCTCGGTCTCGGCCGTCGCGCCGCGGCGATCCTCGATGTCCTCGTGCAGCTTGGTGATCTTGTCGCGCAACCGCGTCTCCTCGAGGTTGCGGCGGACTTCGGGCGCGACCTCCTCGAAGGTCCGGGTGCGGGCGGGCTGGATCTCGGTGACGCGGATCACGAGGTAGCCGCCGCGCACCTGGATCGGAGCGGATACCGTGTTGGGCTGAAGTTCGAATGCCGTCTTGGCGAAGTTCGGATCGGAGATCTCGCGGCGCGCGATAAGGCCCTGGTCGACGCGGCCCTGGGCGCCGTTGGCTTCGAGGGCGGCGATGAGGAAGCTCTTGCCGGCGGCGATGGCCTTCGCCTCGCCTTCGGCTTCCTCCTTCGTGCGATAGGAGATCTGCTGGATGCGGCGGCGCTCGGGCACGTCCCACGCCGGGCGGGACTGCTCCCAACTTGCGCGTACGTCCGCGTCGGTCACGCCGAGCCGGGTCTTCAGGGTCTCGGGCTCGAGCAGCATGATGGCGAGCCTGCGCCGCTCGGGGATCGTGAAGGCGGTCTTCTGCTCCTCGTAGAAAGCCTTCAGCGCGGCCTCGTCAGGTGCTGCGACCGGCGGGAGCTTCGACGGGTCGAGGCGCACGAACGAGATCGTTCGGGTTTCCTCGCGGTACTTGTGCAGGGCGCTCAGCATGGCGTCGGGCACGGTGACCGGCTCGACCATCGCCTCGGTGATCTGCTCGCGCAGTTCGTCGCGGCGGCGTTCGGCGAAATAGCGCTGCTCGGTGTAGCCGGCCTGCCGGATCCGCTCGTCGAACGTGCGACGATCAAAGACCTGATTGGGGCCAAAGAACACAGGATCGGAGCGGATCAGTTCGGCGATCGTCTGGTCGGACAGCCGAAGGCCGAGCTGCTCGCCGTAGTTAGAGATCGCGGCGGCGCTGACGAGTTCGCCGAGCACGGCCTGATCGATGCCGAAGGCGCGCGACTGCTCGGCCGTCAGGGGCTGGCCGAACTGCTGCGAGATGATCTGGCGGCGCTGCTGGAGAACCTGCGTGAACTGCGTCGCCGGGATCTTGGTCTTGCCGACCTCGGCAATGGGGCCTTGCCCGCGCGACGTGATCATGTCGCCGATGCCCCACACGGCGAAGCTCAGGATGAGGACGGAAAAGAGCGCGAAGACCATGACCTTCACGACGCCGCGCCTCAGGGATTCAAACATTCGGTGTTCCGTTCGTTCGCAGCAGAGCCATCATGTCGACAACAGGGCGAGTTGCGATCGCGCCGCGCCGTCCGGGCGACCGCGGGATCGCGATCAGGCCGATGGCTCCGCGAGACCCGCAGTCGGGCGCCCTTGTGCCTTAGACCGTGCCGGGTGGCACCGGTCAATCACGACACATATCGCCGCAGCCGGGAGCGGCGGCAAGCCCCGGGTTGAAAGGCCGACCCGTCCATCATAGGAATCCGGCTCGTCTCTCGCAAGGCGAAGCGCGCCGATCGCGGCCGCCGCTTCTCGCCTCTCACGCACGCGCCGCCCGGCGCCGGCACCCCGCAGGAGTTTTCCCATGGCGCCTCAGAGCGAAACCGTCCGGCCCCTGGTCGCCGGCAACTGGAAGATGAACGGTACCCGTGCTTCGCTCGGCGAGATCGACGCCTTGGCCGGCGCCCTCGCTAAAGGCGTCCATGGCGGGGTGGATGTCATGATCTGCCCTCCGGCGACGCTGGTCAGCGCGCTCGCGGATCGGGCCAAGGGTACCGCGCTCGCGATCGGCGGGCAGGACTGTCACGCCAAGGTGTCGGGCGCGCACACCGGCGACGTGTCGGCCGAAATGCTGAAGGACGCCGGTGCCACGGCGGTGATCGTCGGGCATTCGGAGCGCCGGGCGGACCATGGCGAAAGCGATGCGATCGTGCGGGCCAAATGCGAGGCCGCGCATCGGGCGGGGCTCGTCGCCATCGTCTGCGTCGGCGAGACGGCGGACGAGCGGAAGACGGGCCGGACGCTCGATGTGGTGGCAGGACAACTCCAGGGCTCGCTCCCCGACGGGGCGACGGCGACCACGACGATCGTCGCCTACGAGCCCGTCTGGGCGATCGGAACCGGACTGACGCCGACGGCTGGCGATGTCGCCGAGGTGCACGGCATGATCCGGAAGGCGCTCGTCGCGCGCTATGGACAGGAGGGGGCGCGGATGCGGCTCCTCTACGGTGGGTCCGTCAAGGCGTCGAATGCCGTCGAACTGATGGCGGTCGCGAACGTCAATGGCGCGCTGGTCGGCGGGGCAAGCCTCAAGGCTGCCGATTTCGTCGGCATTCTCGACGCCTACCGCTGACACCGAGCCGCTCCCGCCGGCCGCGAAGCAGGTTGGGAACCATCCCGGAGGATTTGCGCCATGAGAAGCCGGCAGGCCGCTCGGTTATGGGCCGCGACGTTGGCGCTTCTTTGCGCTTGCGGCACCGCGCGTTCAGAGCCCTTCGAGAAGGAGCGCTGCGACGCGCTCGTCGAGGAGCATGGGAAGCTCGTGGCGGGCGGGGTGCCCGAGGTCGTCCGCAAGGGGCCGCAGTGGGCGGCCGAGAATGCTTCCCCGGAGCGGCTCGCTGAAGCCCGACGGTTTCTCGCGCTTGAAGAAGCTCTGCTCTTCCGTTGCGGGCATGCCAAGCTGAGGGCCGCGCCTCCGGCACCACCGGAAGGGGAGGCTGCCAAGGGTGGGCCGGGTGCGGCCACGGCGGCCGCGGCGGGGGCCGTGGCGGGTGCTGGTGTCGCTGCAGCGGCGAAAGCGAAGTCGGGATCGGGAAGCAAGGCCAGGGCGGCGCGGCCGGCGACGGCTGCCGAAGGCAAGGCTCAGCGTCCCCGTCCGGCGAAAGGGGCACCGGCCGAGCCGGCGTCCGCCGACGCCAAGGCGAAGCCGAAGCCCAAGCCGAAAGCATCGCCGAGGCCCAAGGCGAAGGCCGATGACGCGTACCGGCCGCCGGCCAAGACCTCCGGCGTGACGAACTAGCACCGCACCGTGGCTGAGGGTTGTTGCTGGCCACAGGCGGATGGCTCGTGTAGAAGCGCCGACGAACACTTGGCAGGCGCGCTCGATCGCGCCGCAACGATCCACGGACAGGCACTGGCATGGCCACCATTCTTCTCATCGTGCATCTCATGATCGCCGCCGGCCTCGTCGCCGTCGTTCTGCTGCAGAGGTCGGAAGGCGGAGGCCTCGGCATCGGCGGTGGTGGGTCGGGCCTCATGAGCGGTCGCGGGCAGGCGAACTTCCTTACCCGCCTGACGGCCGGACTGGCTGCGGCCTTCTTCGTCACCAGCATCAGCCTGACGCTGCTGGCCCGGCAGGGCGCGCGCCCGGTGTCGCCGCTCGATGCGCCGATCTCGTCTCCGGGCAGCCCGGCGCCGAAGGGTGGTGTGCTCGACAGCCTGGAACAGGGCAAGCAGAGGCTGCCGTCGCCGCCCAAGTCGGAGTAGGGCCGGGGGCGGCCGCTTCGACACGACGGTGGACGAACGCGAAAATATCTCTTCGAATCAGCGGCTGATACTGTAACGTTAAGGTCCATGGCGCGGTACATCTTCATTACCGGCGGCGTGGTCTCATCGCTCGGCAAAGGGCTGGCTTCAGCGGCCCTCGGAGCGCTCCTTCAAGCCCGCGGCTACACAGTCAGGTTGAGGAAACTCGACCCCTATCTCAATGTCGATCCGGGCACGATGAGCCCGTATCAGCACGGCGAAGTGTTCGTGACCGACGACGGTGCGGAGACCGATCTCGATCTCGGACACTACGAGCGCTTTACGGGCGTTCCGGCGCAGAAGTCGGACAACGTCACCACGGGGCGCATCTATCAGGAGATCCTCGCCAAGGAGCGGCGCGGCGATTTCCTCGGTGGCACGGTGCAAGTGATCCCGCACGTCACGGACGCCATCAAGGAGTTCGTGCTCGCGGGCAACGACGACGTGGATTTCGTGCTGGTCGAGATCGGCGGCACGGTCGGCGACATCGAGGGCCTGCCGTTCTTCGAGGCCATCCGTCAGCTCGGCAACGATCTGCCGCGCGGGCACTCGGTCTACATCCACCTGACGTTGCTGCCGTTCATTCCCTCCGCGGGCGAGCTCAAGACCAAGCCGACGCAGCATTCGGTGAAGGAACTGCGCTCGATCGGCATTCAGCCGGATATCCTGCTCTGCCGGTCGGACCGGGAAATTCCGGCGTCGGAGCGGCGCAAGATCGCGCTGTTCTGCAACGTGCGCGATACCGCGGTGATCCAGGCGCTCGACGTCGCCTCCATCTACGACGTGCCGCTCGCCTATCACCGCGAAGGTCTCGACAGGGAAGTCCTCGCCGCGTTCGGCATCGAGGGCGCGCCGGCGCCGAAGCTCGATCGGTGGGAGGGCATTTCCCGGGCGGTCGCGACCCCCGAGGGGCAAGTCAACATCGCCATCGTCGGCAAGTACACGGGCCTCAAGGACGCCTATAAGTCGCTTATCGAGGCGCTGGTGCACGGTGGCATCGCGAACCGGGTGCGGGTCAACCTGCACTGGATCGAGAGCGAGGTGTTCGAGAAGGAAGACCCGGCACCGCATCTCGAGAACGTGCACGGCATTCTGGTGCCGGGCGGGTTCGGCGAGCGGGGTGCGGAAGGCAAGATCCAGGCGGCGCGATTCGCGCGTGAGCGGGGCGTGCCGTACTTCGGCATCTGCTTCGGCATGCAGATGGCCGTCATCGAGGCGGCGCGGACGCTCGCCGGCATCGACAAGGCTTCGTCGACCGAGTTCGGCCCCAGCGAGGAGCCGGTCGTGGGCCTGATGACCGAGTGGATGCGCGGCAACGAACTCGAGCGGCGGCGCACCGACGGTGATCTCGGCGGCACCATGCGGCTCGGGGCCTTCGAGGCCAAGCTCGAGAAGGGCAGCCGCATCGCCGACATCTACGGCGCGACGCGCATTTCGGAGCGGCACCGGCATCGCTACGAGGTGAATGCGCGCTACCGCGAGCGGCTCGAGGCACAGGGGCTCAAGTTCTGCGGTCTGTCGCCGGACGGACTGCTGCCGGAGACCGTCGAGATCCCGGCGCATCCGTGGTTCATCGGCGTGCAGTATCACCCCGAGCTCAAGTCGCGACCGTTCGAGCCGCATCCGCTGTTCGCGAGCTTCATCGGGGCGGCGATGGAGCAGAGCCGGTTGGTGTGAGTGGCCTGCGGCGGGCGGTATCGTCGCGGGATCGCAAATCGGGAGGCTGACCAATGGGGTCGACATCTGTCCTCGCCGTCGCGTTCGTGGCGGTGGTCGCGACTGCCGTCACGCACGTCGAAGCCCACGCCTCCGACCTCGCCGTTCGCGGGTCGGCGATCGCGGCGGAGACGTGCGGGCGGTGCCATGCGGTGGGCGTCGACGATGCGAGCCCGCAGAAGGTCGCGCCGCCGTTCCGCACATTCGGCGAGGATCATCCGATCCCGATGCTGGTGGACGCGCTCAAGACCGGCATCGTCGGGGGGCATGAGGAGATGCCGATGTTCGATCTCGGGCTCGAGGGCGTCGAGGCGCTCGTCGCCTACATCGACAGCCTAACCGGCGCCGGGCCGAAGTATCTCGGTGACAAGCGATGAGGGTGCGGCTCGGGGCGGCGGCGCTCGTCGTGATCGTCGTCGGCGGGTCTGCCGAGGCGCAGCTCTACCAGTCGAGCGTGTCGTGCGAGGTCGCCGATTTCAGCATGACGCTCCGGCTCTATCTGCCGCTCGCTCCGGATGGCTCGGGATCGCCGGGGGCCGGGGGAATGGAGGGGACGCTCGAGATCCATCACCAGAAGGTGCCGAAGGATCGGCGGCTCTGGTCGCTCGGCGGCAAGCGTCCGGCGCAGTTCTGGAACCGGGACGGCGAACTCCGGATGCTCCTGATGGTCGGGCCGGTCGATGATCCGGTGACCGTCGTCATCGAGACGGCGCAGCGACCCGGCGAGACGCAGCACGGCGGCCGGTTCCGGTTGATCAGCAGCGAGGTCAGCCTCAGCGGGCGGCTTGCCTGCAACGCCGGTTAGGCGGCACACTCGACCCGACGGGCAGAGGGCGTCGAGCCCCGCCGACGGCAGGAGAGGTCGAGGGATGGATCTACGCGGCAAGGTGGCGCTCGTCACGGGCGGCAACGGCGGGCTAGGGCAGCGGATCTGTCACGCGCTGGCGAAAGAAGGCGTGCACATCGCCGTCATGTACGCGCAAAGCCGCGAGCAGGCGGAAGGTGTCGCACGGGAGCTGCAAACTTCGCATCAGGTGACGGCGGCGGCGTTCGGCTGCGACATCACCGATCAGGCGGCCGTCGAGGCGCTGGTTGCGGCGGTGGTCGCCCGCTTCGGGCGGATCGACATCCTCGTCAACGATGCGGCGTTCAACAAGTCGGTGCCGTTTCCCGACCTCGACGCCATGACGATGGAGCTTTGGGACAAGATCCTGGCGGTCAATCTCACGGGGCCGATGCGGCTCATCAAGGCGGTGGCGCCGGTGATGAAGCAGCAGGGCTCGGGCCGGATCGTCAACATCTCGTCGGTGGCGGGGCTCGGGCCGACGGGTTCGTCGATCGCCTATGCGGTGTCGAAGGCGGGGCTCATTCACCTCACCAAGTGCATGGCAGTGTCGCTGGCGCCGGAGGTGCTGGTCAACTGCGTGGCGCCGGGGCTGCTCGAAGGGACGCGGGCGACGGCGAACCTCCGCGCCGAACAGATCGAGCGCTCGTCGTCGACGTCGCTTCTCCGCAAGGCCGCCGACAAGGACGATTGCGCCGACATGACCGTCACCATGTGCCGCACCGAGACGATGACCGGGCAGACGGTGGTGATCGACGCGGGGCGTATCTTCCATTGAGGGGCGCCCGGGCGCATCGCCCGGGTCGCCGTCTCGATCACGTGCGCGGGGCTTGTCCGCGCTTCTGCCGCCGTTCGTCGCCGATGGCGAGCAGGCGTTCGCGATCCTCGGGGCGAACGCGATTGTAGCGTTCGCGCCAACCCGGATCGGGACGCCATTCGAAGGGCGCACGGACGGTCTCGCGCGGGGCCGTCGCCGTTTCCAGAAGCCCGAGGCCTAGGCGGACGATTTCCCGCTGCATGTCGGGCCGCCAGGGATGGCCGCACGGATTTCCAAGCGGGAAGTCGACGAACAGAAACCGCGGCACGGCGCAGTGCTCGACGATGTCGCGTGCCGAGCCAATGATGACGGTCGGGAGGCCATGGGCCTCGAGGTAACGGGCAACCAGACTCACGGTCTGGTGACACACCGGTCAAAGAGCGGTGAGCAAGGCCGCGTCGGCACCGTCCTCGCGGAGCCGCGCCAGGATCTCGGGCGCGTCGTGGGTGAGCGTCTTCGCATGGCTGTAGTCGGTCGGGGCGCCATGGAAGCGGGGCGCGAGGCTGCCGACCACGCCGGCCGCGACGAGGCTCTTCATGGCCTCGGTCGGGAGGAAGGTCTCGCGATCGTCGGTGTGGGTCGCTTCCTTGTCCCAGGCGAGGTCGGTGTCGAATGTGCGGGGCGGCGCGTTGACGTCGCCGGACCAGACCTGCTTGCGGCCCTTGGCGTCACGATTGGAGCGGTCGGGCGGACCGGCCGTCGTGACGAGGCCGATGCGGGCCTCGGACAGGCGCTTCGTGAACGGCGCGAACGGCGCGTCGTCGAAGTGGGCCCAGACATAATCGTTGTCGTAGCCGAGCGCCCGGTAGTAATTCCGCGTCCGCTCCATGTAGGGGACGGGAGCGCCGGTGTCGTCGCTGGTCATTGCGCCTCCTTGATCGATCACGTCGGCGACGGTCGGCGCCAACGACGCAAAATCGTCGCGCGATTTGCTTGCCATGCGCAACCGGCATGTTGTCAACAGATGAATGTGGCGTTCATCCCCACGCCACGGTCGCGGCACGGGAAGATCGTATTGCTTCGGTCGCGTGGTTGCGCTCGAATGGTGCGCAATGGCCGCGCGCGAACTCAAACCATAACGGCCGGGTGGAGACGTCGCATGTTCCTCGACCAGACTCGGCCGGCCCTTTGGCCGTGCGACGTGGCACGCATCCGGTCGTGACGGTCCTCATGTCTGAAGTCCGCCGTCCTGCAGCTGTCTCCGAGGAGAACGTCCGTGGCTGACGGCTCCCAGATGGCGCACGCGGCCGGCCGCAGCCCGGATATCGACCTGTGGCCGGCGTGGTTCAGGCTGCTGGCGGCGCTGGCGGTGAGCACCGTCGGCGGCGTCGGCATGTGGTCGGTCGTCGTCGTGCTGCCGGCGATCGAGAAGGATTTCGGGATCTCGCGCGCCGAAGCGTCGTTCGCCTATACGCTGACCATGCTGGGCTTCGGCTTCGGCGGCATCTTGATGGGCAATCTCGCCGACCGGATGGGCATCTTCCGGCCGATCGCCGGCGCTGGCCTCACGCTCGGGCTCGGGTATCTCGCGACGGCCTATGCGTCGAACATCTGGCAGTTCGCCATCGCGCACGGGCTGGTCATCGGGTTCCTCGGAAGCTCGGTCAGCTTCGGGCCGATGATCGCCGACATCTCGCACTGGTTCGAACGACGGCGCGGTATCGCGGTCGCCATCTGTGCGAGCGGAAACTATCTCGCCGGCACCATTTGGCCACCGATCGTGCAGCATCTGGTGGCCACCTACGGTTGGCGGCAGACGCACGTGTGGCTCGGGCTCTTTTGCATCGTCGCGATGGTGCCGTTGTCGCTCGCCTTCAAGCGGCGTCATCCACGGGCTCATGCGGTGCCGGTCTCGACGCCGGGCCGGCCGGACCAGACGTCGACGTACGCACCGCAACCTCCGCCGGTGCCGCTCGGCGTCCTGCAGATCCTGCTGATCGTCGCGGGTGTCGCGTGCTGTGTCGCGATGTCGATGCCGCAGGTGCACATCGTCGCCTACTGCGGCGACCTCGGTTACGGCGTGGCGCGTGGCGCGGAGATGCTCTCGTTGATGCTCGGGCTCGGGATCGTCAGCCGCCTCATCTCGGGGCTCGTCGCGGACCGGATCGGCGGCACCAAGACGCTGCTGCTCGGCTCCGTCCTGCAGGGCGTGGCGCTGCTTCTCTATGTGCCGTTCGACGGCCTGATGTCGCTGTACATCATCTCGGGCCTGTTCGGGCTCTTCCAGGGCGGCATCGTGCCGAGCTACGCGCTGATCGTGCGCCAGTATTTCCCACCGGAGGAGGCCGGCGCCCGGGTCGGCATGGTGCTGACGGCGACCATGATCGGGATGGCGTTCGGCGGATGGATGTCGGGTGTCGTCTACGACGTCACCGGCAACTATCAGGCCGCATTCCTCAACGGGGTCGCGTGGAACGCGATCAACGTGGCGATCGTGCTCTTCATCCTGTGGCGCGGCAAGGCACGCGGACGAAGTGTGTCGCGGCCCGTCGCACAGCCCGCTTGATCGCGATGGACACCCGGACTTAGGCTCGGCACCAACGCCAACAGGAGACGCCGACGATGCCGCACGTGCTCACCGCCCAACAGGTCGAGGACTACAACCGCACCGGATACCACTTCCCGATCGACGTCCTGTCACCCGCCGAGGTGGCCGCGTTCCGAGGGCACCTCGAAGCCTACGAGCGCGAGAGCGGCGGCCCGATCAGCGGCGCCATGCGGCACCGCAGCCACGTCCTCTTCACGTGGGTCAATGACATGGTGCGGCATCCGAAGATCCTCGACGCCGTCGAGGACGTGCTCGGACCCAACCTCTACTGCTGGAACACGAGCTTCTTCATCAAGGAGGCGCGCGATCCGGGCTTCGTCTCGTGGCATCAGGACGCGACCTACTGGGGGCTCTCGTCGCCGGACGTGATGACGGTGTGGCTCGCCTTCTCGCCCGCGAACAAGGTCTCGGGCTGCATGAAGTTCGTCGCCGGCACGCACAAGATGCAGGTCGATCACGCGGACACGTTCCACAAGGACAACCTCTTGACGCGGGGGCAGGAGATCGCCGTCGACGTCGATGAAAAGGACGCGGTCTATGCCGAACTGAAGCCCGGGCAGGCGTCGCTGCATCACGTGCTGCTGTTCCACGGCTCGGCGCCGAACCAGTCGGACGATCGGCGTATCGGCCTCGCCATCCGGTACATCCCGACGCACGTGAAGCAGGCGGTCGGATCGCGCGACTGGGCGACGCTCGTGCGCGGCGTGGATACGTTCGGGCATTTCGATCCGGAGCCGCGGCCGAGCCGCGATCTCGAGCCGGCGGCCGTGGCCTTCCACAAGGAAGTGAGCGAGGAGCAGGTGCGCGTCCTCTATCGCGGTACAGGCAAGCAGGAATACCGGGCCTGAGGCGAACTGCGGCTCAGCGGGTCACGACCCCGTTCGGCACGCCGAGAAGGTGGTCGACGGGGCCATGGCCGCCGCCGATGGGCATGTCGGCGCCGGCCGCGATGGCACGGTGCACGTAGTCCTTGGCGCGGCGGACGGCGTCCTGCAATGGCGTACCGAGGGCGAGTTCGGCGGCGATGGCTGCTGACAGGGTGCAGCCGGTGCCGTGCGTGTTGCGTGTCGCGATGCGCGTCGCTTCGAGGCGCAGCACATGGCCATCGACGGCGAGCCAGTCGACCGCCGTCGATCCGGTGCCGTGGCCACCCTTCAGAAGCACCGCCCTTGCGCCGAACTCGCGCAGCCGATCGAGCTGGGCGCGGGCTTCGTTCTCCGTCTCGGCGACGGGCACACCGAGGAGCTGGGCGGCTTCCGGCAGGTTCGGGGTGATCACCGTCGCGAGCGGCAGCAGGCGGGATTTCAGCGTGGCGATGGCCTCGGGCGCCAGCAGGACGTCGCCGCTCGTCGCCACCATCACCGGATCGACGACGAGCGGGATGCGCGCGGCGCGGGTTTCAAGAGCTGCCGCGACCGCCTCGATGATCGGCGCGTCGGCCAGCATGCCGGTCTTCACGGCGCCGACGGCGAGATCGTCGAGGACGGAGGCGATCTGCAGCGCCACGAAATCCGGCGGCACGGCGTGCACGCCCTGGACGCCCTTGGTGTTCTGGGCGGTCAGCGCGGTCAACACCGACGCGCCGTAGACGCCATGGGCGGCGAACGTCTTGAGATCGGCCTGGATGCCGGCTCCGCCGGAGCTGTCCGAGCCGGCGATGGTCAGGGCTATGGCGCGCCGCATGGGTTTCGATGCCTTCTGCTCAGTTGCCGCCCGCGCCCTGCTTCAGGATCTCGGTCTGGAGCGACTTCGACGTGGTCAGCTCCTCGAGCTGTGCCAGGATCGGCACGTTCTCGATCAGCCACTGGCCGAGCACGTTGATCGATCCGCCCATCAGGATCATGCCGACCACGAGACCGGCAAGCCCGCTGTAGCGCAGCGCGTTCGTGTCGCGCATGACGAGGACGATCCCGGCCAGAACGAGAGCGAAGCCACTCCACCCGGCGAAGGGGGCGAGTGCCGGGGCGGCCGTGACGATGGCCGTCTTGATCCAGCCGAGCGCCTCGCCTGCGAACAGGAGGCCGGTGACGACGAGCACCGCGCCCATCACCTTCTCGACGCGGCCCATGTGGCGGCGGAAGCGCTTCATGAAGCCCATGAACGGGCCGATGGCGACCGCTGCAAGCACGAAGGGTATGCCGAGGCCCAGCGAATAGACCGCCAGCAGCTTGACGCCCGTCGTCAGGCTCGCCTCGTTGGCGGCGACGGTCAGCACGGTGGCGAGGATCGGCCCGACGCACGGGGTCCAGCCGAAGGCGAAGGCGAGCCCCATCACATAAGCGCCAAGGTAGCTCGCGCCCTGCACGTCGGTGTGATAGCGGGCTTCCTGATAGAGCAGCGGAATGCGCAGAATGCCGAGGAAGTGCAAACCGAACAGCACGATGACGAGACCCGCCAGCATGGCGAGTTCGGCCTTGTAGGTCTGGATGAGCTGGCCGAAGGCCGATGCGCCAGCGCCGAGGCCGACGAAGACCGTGGTGAAGCCGAGGACGAAGCACAGGGCGGCGATCACGACGCGGCGGTGAGCCCGGCGATCGAGGTCCTTCTCGCCGGACATCTGCTCCAGGGTCATGCCGCCGAGATAGCCGAGGTAGGGCGGCACAAGGGGCAGCACGCAGGGCGAGAGAAAGCTCACCAGTCCGGCCAGCGCCACACCCACGTAGATGGAGAGATCGGCGAGCATCGAGTGGGGGTCTCCCTCGCAGTTGTCGTCACGACTGGCCTAGGCTTGCGGCGTGCCGTTGGCAAATCAAGCTGGCGTCAGGCGCCGTGACCGATTGCCCCGAGGCGCGCCAGGACGGCCGGAACCTCCGGGAGGCACGTGACCGTGGCGTCGGCGCCGAGCTGGTGGACGGGAACGCGGGCATAACCGTGGCCGATGGCGATGCTGCGGCATCCGGCAGCCCGCGCCGCGCCGATATCGGCCGTCGTGTCGCCGATCATGACGGTGTCGGCCGGGGCGGCACCGAGCCCCGAAAGGACGGCGCGCAGCATGGTCGGGTCCGGCTTCTTCGGCAGGTCGTCGCGGGCGCCGACGACAGACCGGAAATAGCCGGCGATGCCGAGCGCCTCGAGGGCGATCGCGGTGATGGGTTCGGCCTTGTTGGTGCAAAGACCGAGGACGACGCCAGCGCGTTCCAATTCGTCCAGCACCTGGCGGGCGCCCGGATAGAGGCCGCGCCCCTTCGCGGACGCCTCGGCGTAGACGGGATAGAAGCGGGCGAGCGCCGCCTCCTCGTCGGGCGTCGTCAGCGTGAGGCCGGCCAAACCAGCCGCCCTCCCGATCGCGGCGCGGGCGCCGCCGCCGATCATGGTCTTGACCGTTGCGAGATCGAACGCCGGCACGCCGAGGGGCGCGAAAGCAGCGTTGATCGCCAGCGCGATGTCCGGTGCGCTGTCGACCAGCGTGCCGTCGAGATCGAACACGACGGCCGTCGGGTAGCGCTGTGCTGCGGGGCTGGTCACGTCAGGCGGCCGGTCGGGCGAGGGCCGCGACGCCGGGCAGCTCACGGCCTTCGAGCCATTCCAGGAATGCACCACCTGCGGACGACACATAGGTGAAGTCGGAGGTGACGCCTGCCGCGTTCAACGCGGCGACGGTATCGCCGCCACCAGCGACAGAGACGAGACGCCTCTCGCGGGTCAAGCGTGCCGCCTCGCGGGCGAGAGCGAAGGTGCCGGCGCCGAAGGGCTCGATCTCGAAGGCGCCGAGCGGGCCGTTCCAGAGGAGCGTCTTGCAAGCGCCGATGACGGCGACGAGGTGCGCGACCGACGCCGGGCCGACGTCGAGGATCATCTGGTCGGCGGGGACGTTGTCGAGTGGGACAGTGGTCGCGGCGGCACCGGCCTTGAACTCTGCGGCGACGACGGCATCGGTCGGCAGCACGATCTCGCAGCCACGGGACGCGGCGGTGGCCATGATCTCGCGCGCGGTCGCGGCGAGGTCGGGCTCGGCGAGTGATTTGCCGACGGCAACGCCCTTGGCGAGCAGGAACGTGTTCGCCATGCCGCCGCCGATGATGAGTTTGTCGACCTTCGGCAGCAGGTTCATGAGGACGGGGATCTTGGTCGAGACCTTGGCGCCGCCGACCACGGCGGCCGTCGGCCGCTCTGGCTTCTCGAGGGCTGAGCGGAGCGCGTCGATTTCTTCCATCATCAGCGGGCCGGCGTAGGCGGGCAACAGATCGGCCAGGCCGGCTGTCGAGGCATGCGCCCGGTGGGCGGCCGAGAAGGCGTCGTTGACGAACATGTCACCGAGCTTCGCGAGTTCGGCCGTGAACGCCGTGTCGTTGTTCTCCTCGCCCTTGTGGAAACGGGTGTTCTCCAGGACGACGATGTCGCCGGGCTTCATCGCGGCGACCGAGCGGGCTGCGGCCTCGCCGATGCAATCGGGCGCGAGCGCGACGGGGGTGCCGAGAAGGCGGGCCAATTCGGCTGCGACCGGGGCCAGCGAGTTCTCGGTGTCAGGGCCGTCCTTGGGGCGGCCGAAATGGGAGAGCACGATGACCTTCGCGCCGCGCCGGCTCAGGGCCTGGAGGCCGGGAAGCAGGCGCTCGAGGCGGGTCGCGTCGGTCACCTTGCCGTTCTTGGCCGGGACGTTCAGATCAGCGCGGACGAGGACACGCTTGCCGGCCACATCGGCGCTGTCGATCGTACGGATGGCATCGAGAGTCATGACGGGAGTTCCTCGGGGGACACGGTTCGCCCGGATATCCCAAGTCAGCCCCTCGGGCGCAAGAGGGGGGTGCCCGCAGAGTGAAGGCGCGTCCGCTGTCTTGCCTCCTACAACCCGGCGATCGTCAGCCCGCATCGAGACGTTCCGGTGGTCGGTGGCCATGGCCGGCTTGACTATGTGGCCCGGGTCGCTCATGCCTTGAGGGGAGCGTGTGACACTTTGTGCGCAAAGGCATGTCACGACTGCTGCCGGATGCGATCCGGCGGCCAACGAGCTTGAACGACGGGATGAGATGCGGCCTGCCCTGACGGGCGGCTCCAAGGATGCGAAGCATGCCTGATACCGGCCGCAGGCTGACTGCTGCGAACCTGCTGACAGCTTTCCGGCTGCTGGCGGCGCCGGTCATGCTGTGGCTGGCGTTCGCCGGGCAGGCGACACATTTCCTGTGGCTCGTGTGTGCGTCTTTCGCCAGCGATGCGGCGGATGGGTTCGTCGCCCGGTGGACGGGTGGGGGGACCGTGTTCGGCTCGCGGCTCGATTCGCTTGCGGACGCCGTCTGCTACACGGTGATCGGCGTGTCCGTGATTTTGCTCTTTCCGCATATCGTCGTGCGCGAGCTTTGGGTTTTCCTCCTGCTGCTCGCGAGCCTCGTTCTGCCCGCCGTCGCCGGCCTCGCCAAGTATGGGCAGCTCACCAGCTATCACACGTGGCTCGTGAAGATCGCGGTCGGGATCGCGGCGCTCGGTCTCGTGCTGCTGCTGCTTGACATCACGGCTTGGCCGTTCAGGATCGCGGCCGTTCTCGGTGTGCTTGCGGCCGTCGAACAGGTGGCGCTGACGATGCGCTTCAAGGAGCCGAGGTCGGACGTCGCGAGCATTTTTCTCGCTGGTGACGGCCGCGCGACGTAGGCTCGAATCCGCCGCGTCCCGCCGCTCTGCCAGGCTCGGCCGATCGCTGCCGAAAACGTCTTCCCGGAACCGCTGGAACCCCGCCATGGACGTCACCGCCCACGCCTTCAAGTCGAACGTCAAGGCTGCGCTGAAGGATCTGCAACTGCAACGGGCGCTTTCGGGGTTGCCGACGGGCCTCGTCGCGCAGCGGACCGCGGCGCGGGCGAAGCTCCCCGAGTTCGAGCAACTGCGCGACATCGGCCGCGACATCAAGAACCACACGCTGGCGCATCTCGATCTCTATCTCGAGGCGTGGGAGACGAAGGCGAAGGCGGCGGGCGCTCATGTGCATTGGGCCGCGACGGCGGCAGACGCCCGCGAGATCGTGCTCGGCATCTGCCGCGAGGCCAACGCGAAACTCGTGACCAAGGGCAAGTCGATGGTCTCGGAAGAGATCGCGCTCAACGGGCATCTCGAGGCGGCGGGTCTCGAGGTGGTCGAGACGGATCTCGGCGAATATCTCGTGCAGATCCGGAAAGAAACGCCGAGCCACATCATCGCGCCCGCCATCCATCTCACCGAAGCCCAGATCGAGGCCGACTTCCGGCGCCAGCACACGCACCTGCCGAAGGACCGGCCGCTCGACGAGCCGGTCAAGATCGTGAGCGAGGCGCGTGAGATCCTGCGCGAAAAGTTCATCACGGCCGACGTCGGCATCACGGGGGCGAATTTCCTCATCGCCGAGACTGGCTCGTCGATCATCGTCACCAACGAAGGGAACGGTGACCTGACGCAGTCGCTGGCGCGGGTGCATGTCGTCGTCACGTCGATCGACAAGGTGGTGCCGACGCTCGAGGACGCCGCAGCGCTGCTCCGGCTGTTGGCGCGGTCGGCGACGGGGCAGGAGTTCTCGGTCTACACGACCTTCTCGACCGGGCCGCGCCGGCCGACTGATCCCGACGGGCCGGAGGCCTATCATGTCGTCGTCCTCGACAACGGCCGGTCGGCACTCCTCGATACCCCGTTCCGCGAAGTGCTGCGCTGCATCCGCTGCGGGGCCTGCATGAACCACTGCCCGGTCTATGGGGCGGTCGGCGGGCATGCCTACGGCTGGGTCTATCCGGGTCCGATCGGGGCCGTGATCAATCCGGCCATCATCGGGCTCGGGGAGGCGTCGCACCTGCCCAACGCCTCCACGTTCTGCGGGCGCTGCGAAAGCGTGTGCCCGATGAAGATCCCGCTGCCGGGATTGATGCGGGAGTGGCGAAAGCGCGATTTCGCTGCCGGTGGCGGCGGCAAGGTCGGGCGGTTTGCGCTCTCGATGTGGAGTGCGCTTGCGCGAAGGCCACGCCTCTATCATGCGGCGGCGCGGCTCGGCATGCTGGCGCTCGGCGCAGCGGGCCGGCAGCGCGGCGCATTCCGGTGGCTGCCGATGGCGGGCGGGTGGACACGGCATCGTGATCTCGCCGCTCCGCAAGGCCGTACGTTCCAGCAGCTCTGGGCCGAGCAGAAGCGGGGAGTGCCGAGATGAGCGGGCCGACGCGAGAGACCGGTCGGGAGCGGGTGCTCGGGGCCATCCGGAGCCGACTCGGTGACACGGGTGACAAGAGCCGCCGGGAGGCGGTCGCGGCGCGTCTCGGCGGGCAAGGTCCGCATCTCGTGCCGCAGCGCGCGCAGCAGGGTCGCGCGGAGCTGCGCCGGCTCTTCGCCGAGCAATTGACGGCGGCCAACGCGACGGTCGAGACCGTGGGCTCGTCGGCCGACGTGCCGGCGGCCATCGCGGCGTACCTCAGAGGACAGAATCTGCCGCTGGTGGTGCGAACGGGCGACGACGCGTATCTGTCCGCGCTCGACTGGACACGGGCGGGCGCCATGGATGTGCAAACAGGCCGGGCGCAGGGAAGCGACGACGTCGGTGTGACGCACGCCGTCGCGGGCGTGGCCGAGACTGGGACGCTCGTGCTCGCGTCGGGTCACGAGAACCCGGTCACGATCACGTTTCTGCCGGAGACGAGCATCATCGTCGTAGAGGCCCGGCATCTGGTCGGGCCCTACGAGAGCGCTTTCGATGCCGTCCGCAAGCGGTTTGGAATGGGCACCATGCCGCGGACGCTCAACCTTGTTTCGGGGCCCTCGCGCACCGCCGACGTCGGCGGGCGGCTGGTCACGGGTGCTCACGGCCCGCGACGGCTGCACGTGATCGTCGTGGGGCCGGTCGAGAGCTGAGGCGGCCTATCGACGCTTGTTCCGGAGGCAGGTCTCAAGGCAAAGCTGGCGATCCGCGTCGCAGCTCGGGCTGCCTTTTCGCTGGACGCGGCAGCGGTCGTGGCTCACCTGGCACTGCGTGGCGCAGGTGGTGGCGTCACTCACGACGGATTGAACGGCCACCGGCATTCGCGTCTCCGGAGGCGTATCGGCCCTGCGGTCGGGCGCGGTTGCGGCGTGCAGCCCAAGGCCCGCGAGTGCGACGATCAGCGCCGCCGCCCATAGCCCTCGGATGCCTCGCTTCAGCACGGAAAGTCCCCCGGAATAGAGCCGTCATGCCGCACTCGGCACGCTTGGTCGGCGATACAAGTCGCTCGCGGCCAATGGTGCACGTCGGCGTGTCGGGTCCCGACCATCTCCAGCCGATAGTCCGATCGATATGAATGCAACCTGAACCTGTCCGGTGCGGCTGCTTTCCGGCCGAGATTGTGGCGCCACGTCGCCAATGCCGAGCTGGTGGCGTCGTCGTGGAGGTTGGCTGGTTCAGAAGGGGTTCCAGGTCGGGCGCGCCGTGAAGCGGATGTAGCCGATGCTCGCTCCCAGACGGAGGCCGACGCCGGAACGGATCGGAGCCATGACGGTCCGGCCGTCGGTCATCAACGTCATGCCGACACCGCCGACGAGATAGGCCGAGCCCTCGACGCCGCTGAAGCCCGTGAAAATATCGATTTCGTTCTTCAAATTATAGACCAGAAACATGGTTTTGGCGCCGGATGCGCCGAAGTCGTAGCCGATCGACGGTCCGTGCCAGAACACTTCGCGTTTGCCGCCGTCCTTCAGAACGAGCGTGCCCTTGCCGTAGCGCAAGCCGGCGATGAAGGCGCCGCCGCCCTCGCTCCCGATGACGTAGGCCGTCGGGCGGCCAAGGGTGGAGAACGCGTGCTCCATCACGTTGGCGAGCCCGCTCGAGATGGTGCCGAAGAAGCCGCGAGACGCTTCGCGGATCTCGTCCTGCGAGAAGCCGTCGGCCGACGGCTGTGGAATGGTCGGGAGCTGCGGCGGCGGCGGCGTGCGTTCCACGGTCTCGGGCGTCCAGCCGGTGATCGGGGCGCGTGGCGGTTCGACCTGGGGAGGCCGGTCGGAGGCGGTGGCATCGGCCTGGCGGCGGGGGGGCGGCGGGGGCATGGGCGCCTTCTTCGGCGTCGGGTCAGGCGAGGCGGCGGCCTTCGGTGCAACAGGTTCGGCAGTCTGCGGCGCGGCGGACGTCTCGTCAGCGACGCGCGGCTTCAAGGGGGGCGGGGGCGAGCCAGCGGGGCCGCCTGCCTCGCGCTCCAGCACGGCGAGCAGGTGTTGTGATTTCGCCTTGACGGTCGCCTGCAGTTCCGATGCGGTCGCCTTCAATTCGTCGAGGCGGGTGCAATCCTCGGCCCTGGCGTCGGTCTCGGCGATCTCGTCGATGCGGGCGAGCAACGCCGACGATCGACTGTCCAGTTCGATCGTGCGCGCGTCCGACATCAGAGCGGCAGCCTTCTCGTCTCCCTCGGCGTCGGACCAGCCACGCGCCTCCTTCAGGCGGCGAAGCGCGGTCTGGATGCGCGGCTGCGTTTCGGCCGTGAGCACACGCAGCCGGGCGCCTGCCTCGTCGACGACGCGACGGAGCTCGGTCTTGTCGCAGGCCGCTTGCTGGGCGACAGCCCCGTTCGCCGTGAGCGCGACGAGAAGAGCAAAGGCGAGCGCGGGCATCGGGATGGAACGGGCCATGGTCGCGCCTCATCGCTATCGACACCCTGACGGGCGGCGCCGAGACGTAACCGGCAATGGGGCCTGTGGTCAATTCCGCAGGGACGAGCGGCGCAGGACGGCAGGCGCATTCGGCGTCCTCTTGGGGAGGCTCGCAGCCTGCCGCCTGTCGATCCGCCGCGTAGCCAGGGCGATCCAGCGGCGGCAACTCACGAGGCGGCGGTTACAGCGTGCCGCGACGGTGGCCTTGCGGGCGCGGCCTGCCTTCGACAGGCGCGATAGATCTGCCGTGACGGCTTCGGAAGAGAGGCGCGAGGCCGCCAGGTTGCGGGCCGACCAGGCAACCACATCGCCGGCCGTCATGCGGGCGAGGAATGCGTTGGCCCCGATCGCGGCTGCGCCGAGCAATTGCCTCACAGGTGTCGCCGGATCGGCCTTCAGGACCCGGATGGCGCCCTCGGCGCCAGCGAAGAACGCGAGGCGGAGATTGGCATAGCTCGCGGGCAAGCCGGCAGCCACGAGCAGGGCGGCGTTGTCGCGGGTGAAGGCTTCGGCGGCGCGGCGGGCGAACGCGCGGTCCGTACGCAGGGCGAGGACGGCGGGGGTTTCGAGCTTCGCGGTTTCGGCGGCGAAATGGCGCGCCACCACCTCGAGGAAGGTGGATTCGATGAACTGGAATGGACCGAGGGCGGTCGAGCGGGGATTGCGAGCGCCGTCGCGGCCGCCGGATTCGGCCATCATGAGGCGGTCGAGAAAGAGGTCCATCGCGGCCTTGCCGTCGACGACGGCCGCGGGGTTTGGAGGGGCGTGTGCAGCGGCTGCAGCAGCGGGCGGCGCACCTGCCGCAGACGCCGGGTCCTCGGCGGCGGCGTACGACGTGCTGGCGCAGAGCAGCACCATGGCGGCGATGCGGCGGTTCATGGCACGCCAGACCGGGGCTCCCGTCGCCGCGCGGAAAACCTGCCTGTCGTTGGACGGATCAGAGATCGGGTTCTCCCAATTTGGTGGATGAGCCGCTCAATGCGTCGCGAAGGATCGTCGGCAGATCGTCACGCAGGCTCCAGACCTGTGAGTTGACGGTGTCGAGCCGGGATACGATCCGATCGAGTTGGCGCTCGGCCAGGTCGAGGCGGCGCATCGTCTCGAGCTTGAGGTCGGCCACATCCGGATGCACGGAGCGGAACTGACCCGCGAGGACATTCACGGCGCCCTCCAGATCGTCCACGCGTCGCTTGAGTTGTTTCAACTCAGCCTCCAGGTCCATGCTTCACTCCGGCGATCGTTGGCCTAGGAACAAAAATAGAACATTCAAGTCCATCTTCAAGCACGCGCCCCATCATTGTGCGAACAAGATATGAATACGGAGCAAATTCAGCGAAAATGACTATGCCACTGGAATGTTTTCGTATTGCGCAGAATCAATCGGAAAGGAGTGCTGTTTCCCGGAGGGAAACGCACAAGTTTCGGTTGCACTCAGTGCTCGTCCGTCAGTCCGGCGACCCAGCGATAGACGGCGGTATGATCGGCGGACGGTCCAAGATCGGCGAGCGCGCGCGCCAGAAGCGCCGACACGAAGCTCAACTCGCCCGCCTCGACGCCGATCTCCTCCGACAGGCGTCGCGCCATGCCGACGTCCTTGTCCATCAGCGCCAGAGCGAAGCCCGAGTCGAACGTTCCGGACAACATGTAGCGCTCGGCCTTGTTCTCGGTCGTGTTGTTGCGGCCCGACGAGGCGTTGAGGATCTCGACCATCTGCTTCGGCTCCAGACCGAACTTGCGACCGATGACGAGGGCTTCGGAGGTCGCGACGAGGCCGGCCGCCGAGACGTAGTTGTTGAGCGACTTCATGGCGTGGCCGGAGCCGAGCTTGCCGGTCCGATGCACCGTGCCCATGGCGCGGAGCATCGGCTCCACGCGGTCGATATCGGCGGGTTCGCCGCCGACCATGATGGCGAGCTGCCCCGTGACGGCTCGCGGCACGCCGCCGGACACCGGTGCATCGACGAGCGCGACGCCGCGGGCTGCGAGTTCCTCGCCGAGACGCACGGTGTCGAGCGGGTAGGACGAACTCATGTCGACGACGGTGCTGCCCTTGGCGAGGCGGGCCGCGAAGCCGCCTGCGCCATCGTCGCCGAACGTCGCACGGCGGACGACCTTGCTGTCGGGAAGCATCGCGATGACGGTGCGGCAGGCGGCGCCGAGCGTCGCCAGATCCGGCGCGGCCGTGAAGAGGTTGGTCTCGGCGGTCAGCGGCGCGACCACCTCGGGGCGGGTATCGAAGAGCATGACCGGCGTTCCGGTCTTCGCGATGCAACGCGCCATCGGGGCGCCCATGTTGCCGACGCCTACGAGACCTACCTGCGAGCGATCCGTCATCTTCAGCGTTTCCTTTTCCGACCTTTGCCGCCCATCAACTCCGGCGAGCGTTGTGGACGTCCTTGTCCTTCGCTTCAAGAGGGACGGTCCACTTGGCGGGATCTGGGTCGCGTCGGCTGGCGGCTTGCGCGGAACGAAAAAGGAACTAAAACCATCCGGGGATTGGACGAACGCCGGGGGATCATGACGTTCCGCTTTATCCACACGGCCGATTGGCAGATCGGCAAGGCCTTCGGACGTTTTCCGGCCGAAGGAGGCGTCCGGCTGCGTGCGGCCCGGCTCGATGCGATCGACACACTGGCCGCGCTGGCCCGGACGCACGGCGCGGGCCACGTGCTGGTTGCCGGTGACGTCATCGACAGCGAGCACATCGACGACCGGTCGCTCCGGGAGCCTTTCGGGCGCATGGCCGTTCACGGAGACATCCGATGGCACCTGTTGCCGGGCAATCATGATCCGGCACGGGCGGGCGGCATCTGGGGGCGCGTACAGCGCTTCGGGTTGCCGGCCAATGTCGTGACACTGCTCGAAGCCCAGCCGTCCGAGATCGAGCCGGGCGTCGTACTGCTGCCGGCGCCGCTTGCCGCCAAGGAGACCAGCAGCGATCCGACAGCCTGGTTCGACACCGCGCCGGTACCGGATGGCGCGATCCGGATCGGGGTGGCTCATGGATCGGTGCGCGGGTTCGGCAGCCTCGGCGAGGCGGCGGTACCGATCGATGCGGGCCGACGGCAATCGGCGGGTCTCGATTATCTGGCACTTGGCGATTGGCACGGTCTGAAGGAGATCGGTGCCGGGGTCTGGTACTCCGGGACGCCTGAGCCTGACAGCTTCGGCGACAACGCTCCCGGCCATGCGATCGTCGTCGGGATCAAAGGGCGCGGCGCGCCGCCCGCCGTGACGCCTGTCGAGACGGCGTCGCTGATCTGGATGGAGCGACGGGCCGTCATGGCGCGCGCCGCGGACCTCGAACCGATCGAGCAGGAGATCGGGCGCCTCGGGACGCGGCAAAGTCGGCTGGTGCTGGCACTCGCTCTTTCGGGGCGGGTGTCGGTGCGCGAAGCCGGGCTCATCGATGCCGTGCTGGCGCGGCTGGCGTCGGTGCCCGTCGCCGTCGACATCGACCGGCGACGGCTCGGCATCGCCATCTCGGGCGACGACGTGGCGGCGATCTCCGATCCCGCACTGGCGAGGGTCGCAAGCCGCCTCAAGCATCGGGCCGAGACGAGCGATCCTGCCGAGGCGGCGGCGGCCGGACGCGCGATGCTGCTGCTCGCGGGGCTCGTTGCGGAGACGGAGCCGCAGCCATGAAGATCCTCGCCATCCGGGTCGCGGAATGCGGGCGGTTCACCGAGCCGGTAGCGCTCGAAGGGTTCAGCGGCGGGCTCGATCTTCTCGTCGGGCCCAACGAGGCCGGCAAGTCGACGCTCGTCGAAGCGTTGTGGACTGTCATCTCGAAGCGTCATCGCTCGACGGGTCGTGAACTCGAGGCGCTGCGCCCCTACACGGGCGGCGCGCCCATGATCGAGATCGACATCGAGACCGGCGGTACCCGCTATCGCATCCGGAAACGGTTCCTGGCCGAGCGCATGGCCGAAATCCGATCCCTCACCGATGGCAGCGTCGCGCGCGGCAACGACGCGGAAGAGCGGATCGACGCTCTCCTCGGCAAGGACGCGGGCGCGGGGCGCTTCGGGCTTCTCTGGCTGAAGCAGGGGGCGACGCTCGACAAGAATCAGACGCCTGACGCCACCGGCGAGGCAGCGCTCAGGGCCGCCATCACGCGGGAGGTGTCGTCGGCGGCGGGCGGTGACCTCGCGCGGACCATCCGCAAGAAGGTGCTCGAGGCTCTGGGTGAGCATGTCACCGGCGCGCGGCGGCAGCCCAAGGGCGGGTATCTGAAAGCCATCGAGGCCGTGACGCGCGGCGAGCGGGATCTCGACGCTGCCCGGAGCGAGCGCGCCGAAGTGGATGCCTTGCTCGAACGGCTCGGTGCGCTCGACGGGCGGGCCCGGGAGCTGGTGTCGGCGACGGCGGATGCGGCGCGTGTGAAGCGACTGGCTGCAGCTGAAGCGGCCTTGGCGACGGCGCGCGACACGTTGGCGGCGGTGGACCGTGCGCGCGGCGTGGTCGGCGAGGCCCGCTCCCGCCAGAACGAGGCGGATGCGGTCCTGGATCGGCTCCGGGGTGGGCTCGACGAGGCGGCGCGGCTGGAGGCCGCGGCGCGAGAAGATGTCGCCACGACGGCATCTGACAGGCAAGCGGGTGACGAAGCTGCGCAGCGGATCGAAGCGCTCGATGCGCGGCGTCGAAAACTGGCGGCCGATGTCGCCGAGGCCGAGCGTCTCCATGAGGTTGGGCTGCTTCGAGCGGAAGGGGCGGCGTTGCAATCGCGGCTCTCGGCCGCGGCGGCGCTCGGGGACCGCGTGGCCGCTCTCGATGCCGAGTTGCGCGATCTTCCCTCCGACGAGCGGCAACTCGGCGAGGCGCGGCGTCTCGCGCGTCAGATCGACGGGGCGCGGGCACGGCTCGAAGCGGCGGCCTCGTTGGTCACGGTGCGCTACGCACCGGGCGTGGCGCCGGTCATCCGGCGCGACGGCGATGTCGTCGCCGACGGTGCGCGTCTCGTCGCCAGCGCCGAGATCGTGCTCGACATTCCCGGCGTTGCGACCATCGCCGTCGCGCCGGGCGCTGGGGCGGGGCTCGACGGGGTCCGGGAGGCCGTTACGCGCGACGAGGCGGCGCTCGCGGCGATCCTTGCAGCCGCGCGCGCCGACGGGCTCGACGCGTTGGAAGCGCGCTTCGCGCTCGCGCGGCAGCTCGCGGCGGAGTTGGCCGAGGCGCGGGGCCGCCTCGATGCCGTGGCGCCGGGCGGTGCTTCGGGCTTGGCACAGCAGCTGCGCAACGTCATGGCCCGGATCGCCGAGATCGGCGGCGAGGGGGATGAAGCGGGCACAACCGTCGGGTTCGATCTGGATCAGCTCCGGACTGAACTCCGTGACGTTGGCGAGCAGTTGACGGTGGTACGTGCCCGTCACGACGACGTGGTGCGCCGTCTTGCGCTCGTTGAAGGACGCGCCGCCGAGCGAAGCCGCCGTCTTGCCGAGCTTTCGGCAGCGCTCCCTCCCGAGAGTGAGCGGGCTTCGCGCCTCGCGTCGCTGGATGCCGCCGCCAAGGACGCAAGTGTCGCCTACGACGAGGCGGCGCGGGCGCTGCAGGCGTGGAGTGCCAAGCTCGAAGCGGGTCCGACCGTCGCCGCTGCCGAGGCTGAGGTCGCAGCTGCCCGGGCCGCCATCGACGCCGCGCGTCAGGAGACGGCGGCGCTCGATGCCGATCGGGCGCGGATCGAGGGCAGTCTCGAAGTGCAGCATCGTGAGGACATCGAAGCCCGTGTCGCCACGCTCGAGCGCGCCTTGGCCGAGGCGCTGGGCACGCGCGACCGGCTGGCGGAGGAGGTGCAGGCGCTGCAGTTGCTCGATGCCGAGCTGGCGGCGGAAGAGAACGCGCTTCGCGCCGGTTTCCTCGCGCCTGTGAGCGAACGGGTGGCGCCGTTTCTCGATCTCGTCTTCCCGGGCGCCGGCCTCGATCTCGCGGAAGGCTTCTCGGTCAGCGGCGTGCGGCGCGGGGAGCGCACCGAGGCGCTCGACCGGCTCAGCGACGGCACGAAGGAACAGATCGCGGTACTCGTTCGGCTCGGGTTCGCCCGCCTTCTCGCGGACCGGGGCCTCGACGTGCCGCTGATTCTCGACGACGCGCTCGTCTACTCTGACGATCGGCGCATCGTCGCCATGCACCGGGCGCTCGAAGCGGCGGCCGAGCGGCATCAGGTGATCGTGCTCACCTGCCGCGAGCAGTCGTTCGCGGGCCTCGCGGGCCAACGCGTGGCGCTGACGCCGTGGCGACCCGATCAGGCGTAACGACGTCGGCAGGGGGCTCGCCTCAGCCGGCGGCCCGGTCGGCCGAGGCGCGGATGGCAGCGATGTTCTCGGCGTACTTGCCGCCCGAGAACACCGCGTTGCCCGCGACCAGCACGTCGGCGCCCGCCGCCGCGCAGGCGGCCGCCGTCTCCACGTTGACGCCGCCGTCGACCTCGATGTGGATCGGGCGGCGGCCGATCATCTCCCTGATGCGCCGGATCTTCGGCACCATGGCCGGGATGAACGCCTGCCCGCCGAAGCCCGGGTTGACCGACATCACGAGCACCAGATCGAGGCGGTCGAGCACATACTCGATGATCTCCGGCGGTGTTGACGGGTTCAGCGACACGCCCGCCTTCTTGCCGAGGCTCTTGATCAGCTGCAGCGTCCGGTCGAGATGCGGGCCTGCCTCGGCGTGGACCGTGATCACGTCGGAGCCTGCCTTCGCGAACGCCTCCACGTAAGGGTCGACCGGCGCCACCATCAGATGCACATCGAGAGGCTTCGTCGTGTGCGGCCGGAGCGCTGCGACCACCGCCGGGCCTATCGTGATGTTCGGCACGAAATGCCCGTCCATGACGTCGACATGGACCCAATCACAGCCGGCGGCGTCGATGGCGCGCACCTCCTCGCCGAGACGTGCGAAATCGGCGGACAGGATGGACGGGGCGATCTTCACCGGCATGGCTGCGTTCCGCGGCTCTGGGGTCGCGGCAGGCGCGACGCGGTTTCCGTGGTGGTTCTTTTGCGCTCGGTCGGCGCGGATGGCAACCGGGGGCGTTGGGCTGGTTCACGCTTCGCGTGAGCGGGGCGCTTCAGTAGCGCTTCGGTTGCCCACCCTGCAACCGCGCTGCCCCGCGCCCCATTGGCAGGACACCCGCCAAACCACCCGTCTTTTTTCGAGGGGGTTGGTCGCGGGGACTAGGCCCGGTGTGACAGCCGTCGGCGACAGTGGCCATTGCTGACGCTCTTCAAGCCCGGTCCCGTCCACACCCCGTCTTCCCCGCGCAGGCGGGGGTCCACGTCCAGTTTACCGCTTATCGCTCCCCGTCGTGGGTGCCCGCCTTCGCGGGCTTGACGGAGACGTGGGAGAGGGCGTGTTCGGCGATGAGGAAAGAAGGGGGGCAGCGTTTCTCCAAGCGGGTGCGCGCCTGGGCCGATGCGCCTCAGGCGCTTGCCGGGCCGCCGGCCCGTGCAAATCATGGAACAGGTGCCGGTGAGCAGACGCAGGTTGGCGGAGACCTACGAGGCGGCAGCTTACGAGAGGCAGCCGAAGTGGCGCGGCTTGGCCTCAGAAAATGAAATCGTCGGCTGATAAGCTCGATATGCTTATCCCTTGCAGGACAATGCTGCTTTTTCCATAGGCTATGGTGGTGCCTGCCGAACTGGACGTGATCTTCAGATCGGAAAAGCCATCCAGTCCGGAAACGCCGTTGAACGCGATCCTGTCGATTCCATCAGCGAAATCGGTGATCGTGTCCGTGCCCCAGTTCGTATTGAATTGAAAGACATCGGCGCCGGAACCACCGGTCAATCTGTCACTTCCAGTACCGCCATTCAGAAGATCGTTTCCAGCACCGCCGAGCAGCGTATCATTACCGCTACCACCGCTGATCGTGTCGTTACCGCCGCCACCTTCGAGCATATTGCTGCTTGAGTTGCCGATGATGGTGTCGGAATGGGAAGATCCCCTGACGTTCTCCACTCCAATGATATCCGCAATTGCGATGGTCGCATTCCCGGCATCGCTCTTCCAGGTGCCCGAGGTCCATGCCTCGTATCCTGATGTTGCGGCCAGATTGACGTAGACCGATGGTCCGGATTTCGAGAAATCCACGGTGTCGTTTCCAGTACCTCCGTCTAGGAGATCCAGGCCACCCGAGTACATCAGTGTATCGATGCCGGCCCCACCGAAGACGGTGTCATCGCCAGTGCCACCCACGAGGGTGTCGTTGCCGTCGTTGCCATAGAGGGAGTCGTTGCCGTCCTCTCCGTAGAGGACGTCGTTACCCTTGCCTCCGGACACGGTATCGTTGCCGCTCCCGGCTGCAACGGTATCCCGGCCATTGCTGCCGTTGATCACATCGTCGCCGTCACTGATCCGGTAGTTCCATAGCGTAACGCCTGCGGGGAGCTTGGTGTCGGCCTGCTGCACGCCATCGATGGTGATGTTCGACGAGGGTATGTAGCGGTCGTTCGCTGCGTCGGTGTCATCGAAATCCTGGAGATAGCCGTCCAGCCGGACGGCTTTGCTCGTGGCCGGCACGTCGGTGATCGTGTTGCCGTCGAGTATCGCCCGCTCGACGCCGAGCAGGCTCACTCCGTGCGTGCCGTTCCCGGATATGTCGACGTTCTGGATCAGGATATCGGTCGCTTGACGGACGTCCATGCCAATTCCGGCGTTGTCGGTGACGGTTCCGCCGATGATGGTCACGTCATTTGTGAAGCCGCGAATCTCGTTATCGCCGGTCTGAACGACGATACCCGAGCCGCCATTCTCGTAAACCGTGGCGTCGATGATGGTGACGTCGGTAGAGCCGGTGACGATGTTGATCCCATGCCGCCCGTTCGAGAAGGCGGTGGCGCCGATGACTTCCACGTCGGAGCAGAAATCGATGACGAAGCCGTCCACGCCATTGTGGTGAGCCACGCAGTCCGTGATGGTGAGGCCGACGGTCTGTTCATGCGGATCGAAGCCGTAGCGAGATGCGTTCATGATCTCGACGCTGTCGATTGTGATGTTCGAGTCGTATTGCGCGGTCCCTGGTTGCGGTCCGCAGTAGAAGCCATCGGTCGAACCGGTGGTGTTGGCCATGTTGCCATCGATGGTGAAATCCCGGAGCGTGACGTTCGAGGTCGTCGTGACCCTCCCGTCGGCAAGCACGTCCCCGCTGTCGGTTCGCACGATGCCGGTTACGGCGGTCGAACCGTCGGCCAGCTTGATGGTGGTGAGACCCATTCCGGCGCCTTCGAGCGTGGTCTCGCTTCCGATGCGCAGCGCGCCATCGGCTGCTGTCCCGGTGCCCACCACAGTGAAAATTCCCTCGGACAGGGACACTGTTGCGCCGGGGAGCCCGGCAACGGCATCGAGGGCGGACTGTATCGCCGCCGTCTGGTCGCCTGGCGAGGTCGTTTCAGCCAGTTCGATGACAGCTGTGGGCCCACCGAAATATGAATAAGTTATGGTCAGCACGTTGGTTGCGCCTCGCTGCTGGATCAATGAGTTGTTAGGAAACTAGACCCTCAGAAATTGAGATCCACTTGATGGAAAAACTACAATTTTATCGATAGTGCGTCGGGGTCGCGTTTTCTGGTGGAGGTCGGCACGGCCTCCGTGTCGCGCCTCTGGCGCGAGGGGGGCGCTTTCGTTGCGCTTCGGTTGCCCACCCTGCAACCGCGCAGCCCCGCGTCCCGTTGGCGGGACACCCGCCAAACCGCCCGTCTTTTTTCGAGGTGAGCCGGTCGCTGCGGCTCTCACTTTGTCGCAAAAAGAAGGGGGGTCGGGGCCTCCCCGAACGGGTATGGGCCCGTGGCCCATGCGCCGCAGGCGCGTGGGGCGGTCGCTGACGATCCTCATGGCTCACGCCACCCACACCCCGTCATCCCCGCGCAGGCGGGGACCCACGTCGGGCTCACCCCGTATCGCTTCCCGTCCTGGGTGCCCGCCTTCGCGGGCATGACGGAGATTGGGGAGAGGGGCGGCGTGCTTGTCGACGAAGAAGGAAGGGAGTGCGGTGTTTCCCCGAACGAGTATGGGACGGTGGCCCATGCGAAGCAGGCATGGAGTTGTGGGGAAGCGCCACGGCGCAATCAGGCGGACCCTTTTTTTACGTCCGACAATCGGGGTAAAATCCAACAGTTGAGAATGTCTGAGGAAGAAAGTTGTTTTGAATTCTATGGTTTATTGACGACACCATCAAAATAGAAATCAGCGCGGTTCGCTTTGATATATTTCACAAGGTAATTATGAAAAGGTTTTTCGTAGAATCGATTGTCAAGTTCTTCGAACGCGTCTAGGTCGAGTTTCCTCAGCTGGAATTGTCGCGCATCATGATCGAGCGAGGGCAAGCCTCCCAGCTTGTTGGCTGATTCTTGAAGGATATGCGCGTGCTCGTTGGCTCCTATCTCTTGAAAGCCCCTAAGTGCGTCCTTCCAGACAATTCCCGTCGAATTTAGATAAAATTGGTGATGGCCTCCATTATTTACCTCGGCCTCGTACCATAGGATGGCCAACAGGTAACGTTGCGGCTGGCTGAACTTCTGCAAGTCGCGGTGATAAATTGCCGGTCCATCGTAGATGGAAACGGACCACCACATCGGTTCGACGATTACATGAGGGTCTGCTTGATCAACTACAGCTTCGTTGATTACAACTCGGCTTGTTTTGCCATCTAAACTTGGCATCGATACTCCGCTATAAACGAGAAACAAGACGATCGCCCCGATCAAGATCGGGAGCAACCACTTGTTCAATCCCGGCATCGTCGCGCCCTATCGTGTTTATCGCTAGCGGTGAGCAAAGTCTCGTGCCTTATGCCTGCTTTCGCAAGTCACCCACTCCTGCATTTCCGGAATTCCAGCGGCAGCGCGGCTATTCGGGATACTCATTTGATCAGGTGGGGATGGTCGCAGGAGATTCCCCTACGGCCGCATCGAAAACGCCCTTGGCCCCGGCGTGCGCAATGGTTCGGCGAGGCGGGCGAAGTCGCAGAGGAGGGGGCGGGTGTCGCGGGGGTCTATGATGCGCTCGATGCCGAAGGCCTCGGCCGAGCGGAACGGGGATTTCAGTGCCGTCAGCCGGTCCTCGATCTCGGCCATCTTCGCGGCCTTGTCGGGGGCAGCGTCGATCTCGGCGCGGTAGGCGGCTTCGATGCCGCCTTCGAGGGGGAGCGAGCCCCACTGGGCCGATAGCCACGCGTAGCGCACCGAGAAGCGGCCGGCCGGCACGTGGGCCGCGCCGGCGACGCCGAACACGTTCCGCGTGATGATCGTGCACCACGGCACCGTCGACTGGTTGATCGCGGCCATGGCGCGGACGCCGTAGCGGATAGTGGCGCGGCGCTCGGCTTCGAGGCCGATCATGAAGCCGGGGCAGTCGCACATGTAGACGACCGGCGTGTGGAACGTCTCCGCCATGTCGACGAAGCGGATCACCTTCTCGCAGGCGTCCGCCGTCCAGGCGCCCATGGCGTGGAAGGGGTCGGAGGCGATGACGGCGACGGGAAGACCCTCGAGGCGGGCGAGCGCGGTGATGACCGGACGGCCGAAGTGGCGGCCGATCTCCATGAACGAGCCGTGGTCGAACACCGCATCGCACACGGTGCGCATCTTGTAGGGCTGGTGGCGGTCGCGGGGCACGATGGTGAAGAGGCGTTCCTCGCGGCGGTCGGGCGGGTCGAAGGCGGGCCGGCGTTCGGCCACGGACCACACCGACGACGGCATGTAGGAGAGGAACAGGCGTGCGCGCTCGAAGGCCTGGTCCTCGGTGTCGACGGCATCGTCCACGGCGCCAGCCTCGCACTGGATCTGCCAGCCGCCGAGGGCCTGCTTGTCGAGGGCCTGCTTGTCGCCGATGCGGGCGACGACGGGGGGACCGGCGACGAACATCGCCGAGGTGCCTTTGGTCATCACCGAGTAGTGGCTCGCCGAGACCTGCGCCGCGCCGAGGCCCGCGACGGAGCCAAGGCCGAGGGCGACGACAGGTACGCGGCCCATGTTGTCGGCGAGGAACCTGTAGCGGTCCGGGTTGCCGTCGAGGCCGCCCGGCAGGTTGGTGTAGCCCTTGGTCTCGATGGTCTTTACAGAGCCGCCGCCGCCGGAGCCTTCGATGATGCGGACGATCGGCAGGCGCAGCTCCGCCGCCATGCGCTCGGCGATGGTGGTCTTGCCCGGGATCGTCGCGTCGGCCGAGCCGCCGCGCACCGTGAAGTCGTCGCCGGAGACGACGATCGGGCGGCCGTCGAGCATGGCCCGGCCAGTGATGCGGTTGGCGGGCGTGAAGTCGGTAAGGCGGCCCCGGTCGTCGTAGACGCCGCGGCCGGCCAGCTCGCCGATCTCGTTGAAGGTGCCGGGGTCGACGAGGCGCTCGATCCGCTCGCGGATGGTGAGACGGCCGCCCGCATGCTGGCGCGCGACCTTGTCGACGCCGCCTTGACGCGACGCGAGCTCCTGGCGGCGCTGCAACTCGTCGAGTTCGGGCTGCCAGCCGGTCTCGGGCTGTCCGGAATATGCGTTGTCGTTCGCCATCGAGCGTGCCTCAACCTCAATCTGCCGCCGCGTGCCGGTCGGCCGGCGGCTTTGTGTTCTTGGTGGCGGTCATTGTCGCGACAGTCGGGCTCGACAAGACGCCACGGGATGGTCGAAACTCTTGCGGATCGAGCCGGTTCGTCAAGCGGGCTCGGCGCCAAGGAGGAAATCATGTCGCAAGACAACTGGAAATTCAGCCACAATCAGGCCAGCGAAGCCAAGTGGACGCCCGGGCTTCGGGAGATCTTCGAGTACCGGGATCTCGGCTTCACGGACAGCACCAACGGTGATTACGTCGCGCACGTCATCCGCCACAACGGCAAGAAGGTCGCGGACCAGGTGCAGAAGTGGCACGTGCACGACTGCACGTTCCAGTTCGTCTACGTGCTGAACGGCTGGGCGACCTTCGAGTACCAGGGTGAGGGCGTGCGCACCATCAAGAAGGGCGATTGCATCAACCAACGGCCCGGCATCCCGCATCGCGAGATCGCGTGTTCGGAGGATTTCGAGGTGCTGGAGATCGTGTCGCCGGCCAATTTCGCGACCCGGGTCGTCGAGGGCCCTGACGGGAAGCTCCAGGCGGCTGAATAGCCGTCGCCGCGCGGGCCCATGGCTCGCGCAGCCCGGCATTGACAAGCGGAGGGCTGCTCACGTTCTCTGGCGGCCTTTCGCGGTCCGGTGTCGGGCCGCGTCGCCCCGCAACGCCGCAAAGGATCGCCGCCCATGGCCTCAGGCGCCGCCAAGATCTCGCCCTTCGCCCCTGCTTCGCTGCCCGCCGTGCCGGCCATCGACGGCGTCCGTTTCGCCTCGGCCGAAGCCGGCATCAAGTACAAGAACCGTCGCGACCTGATGGTCGCGATCATGGACGAAGGGACGGTCGCGGCCGGCGTGCTGACGCAGTCGAAGACCAGTTCGGCGCCTGTTCTCTGGTGCCGAGAGAGCCTGAAAGGCGGCAAGGCGCGTATTCTGGTCGTCAACTCGGGCAATTCGAACGCGTTCACCGGCAAGAAGGGCCGGGCGGCCGTGGAACTGACGGCGAAGTACGCCTGCGAGGCCGCGGGCTGCCAGCCGGGCGAGGTCTATCTCGCATCGACGGGCGTCATCGGCGAGCCGCTCGAGGCGGAGAAGTTCGCGTATCTGCTCGGCGGGCTCGCGAAGTCCGCGACGGCCGAAGGTTGGCATGACACGGCGCGCGCCATCATGACCACGGACACGTTCCCGAAGCTCGCGACGCGGACGGCGAAGATCGGCGGCGTCGACGTCACGATCAACGGCTTCTGCAAGGGCGCCGGCATGATCGCGCCGGACATGGCGACCATGCTCTGCTTCCTGTTCACGGACGCGGCCGTATCCCCGGCCGTGCTGCAGGAGATCGTCGCGTCGGGTGCGCAGTCGAGCTTCAACTGCATGACGGTCGACGGCGACACCTCCACGAGCGACACGTGTCTGATGTTCGCGACGGGCGCGGCGGCCAAGCGCGGGCAGGGCCGCATCGAGGCCGTTGGCGATCCGGCGCTCGCCGATTTCCGGGCCAAGGCGCACGACCTCCTGAAAGAACTGGCGATCCTCGTCGCCAAGGACGGCGAGGGCGTCTCGAAATTCGTCACCATCCGGGTCGAAGGGGCGGAAAGCGACCGCGCGGCGCGCGTGATCGGGCTTTCGATCGCCAACTCGCCGCTGGTCAAGACGGCGATCGCGGGCGAGGACCCGAACTGGGGCCGGGTCGTGATGGCCGTCGGCAAAGCCGGCGAGGCGGCGGACCGGGACAAGCTCTCGATCTGGTTCGGCGACAAAATCGTCGCGCGGGACGGCGAGCGGGCGGAGGAGTACCACGAGCCCACCATGGCCGCCTACATGAAGAACTCCGAGATAGAAATTCGGGTCGGGCTCGGAATCGGGCGCGGCTCGTCAACCATTTGGACATGCGATCTGACGCACGATTATATTTCAATCAACGCTGATTATCGGAGTTGAGCCGGATCGTCTGACGTGGCGTTCGGCTTCGACGGGAGACGCGATTGACGGTTGAAACGGAACGCGGCCGGCCAGGCAGCCGGCTCGGGTGGCTGACCGAGCCGATGACCGTCGCCGTCACGGCGCTCGGTATCACGCAGATCACCGCCTGGGGGACCAGCTACTACTGCCTCGGCGTGTTGGCGCCGTCGATCGCGAAGGAGTTCGGATGGAGCCGGGGGTTCGTGTTCCTCGGCTTTACCGTTTCGCTCCTCGTCATGGCCCTCATCTCCGCCGCCGTCGGGCGCATGATGGATCGCGTCGGCGCGCGCATCGTGATGACGGTCGGGTCGGTCGTCCTCGCCGCCGCGCTGCTGCTGCTGTCGATGGTGACCACGGACTGGGCCTATCTGCTCGTCTGGGCGCTGGTGGGTGTCGGCATGCGGCTGACGCTTTACGACGCCGCGATGGTGGCGCTGGTCCAAGTCACACCCACACGCGGACGGCTGGCGATCTCCTATCTGACTCTCTACGGCGCGTTCGCGTCGTCCATCTTCTGGGTGATCGGGCATTACCTCGACGAGGCCATGGGCTGGCGTCAGACGATCGTCGTGTTCGCGGCTCTGAACATCCTCGTCTGCCTGCCGCTCCACTGGTTCGGGCTCGCGCGGCGCGAGGGGGACGTGGCGACGCCAGCCGGGAAGCCGGGCGTGGCGCAAGCGACGCAGCCCGGTGAGCCGCCGCTCGAGGGCGTGGCCCGTGTGATCGGCATGGTGCTGTTCGGGCTCGTGATGTCGCTGTCGGGGCTCGTGTTCGGGATACTGTCGGTGCAACTCGTGCCCGTGCTCGAAGGAGCCGGGCTCGGCCCGGCAGCCGCCGTGTGGATGGCCTCGCTCAAGGGCGTCGCGCAGTTCGGCGGGCGTGTCGTGGAACTTGCGTTCGGCCGCAATCTCAGCGCCATGGCGGTGGCGCGACTGGCACTCGGGTCGATGGCGGCGGCGTTCGGGCTCCTCTATGTGAGCGAGGGCAATTTCTGGGCGCTGCTCGCCTTTACCCTGTTGATGGGGGCGGCGCAGGGTGTGATCACCATCGTGCGGGGCGCGGTGCCGCTGGCGCTCTTCGGACCGAAGGGGTTCGGCGTCGTCATGGGACTGATCGCGACCCCGATCCTGATCGTCAGCGCGCTGTCGCCGACGATCTTTGCCGCGGTGGTCGATCAGTTCGGGTGGTCGCTCGGCAACGTGGTCATGCTCACGGCGGCGCTCGCCGCATTCCTCTGCATGGAGGCAATGGCGCTCTGGCATCGCCGGCATGTGAGGCGCCAGGCGGCCGGAGGGCAACCGATCCGGCCCACCGCCACGCCCGATCCGACCGTTGAGAGCCCTTCGCTCTCGACGCTCACGGGGCCCTACACCTAGGGCCCCATCGGACAGGCAACCTAGACCTGCACCTGGGTGCCGACCTCGACGACCCGGTCCGGCGGGATCTGGAAGTAGGCGCTGGCGTCGTCGGCCTGGCCGGCCAACTTGATGAAGAGCTGCTCCTGCCAGCGCGGCATCTGCGATTTGGACGTGGGCTTCAGTGAGCGGCGCGAGAGGAAGAACGACGTCGCCGGGAAGTCGACATTCAGGTCCTTGCGGCGGCACTGCTCGAAGATCTTCGGCACGTTCGGCGTTTCCATGAAGCCGTAATGCGCGATGACGCGGATGAAGCCGTCGGAGATCCGCTCGACCTGGACACGCTCATGGCGGGGCACGCGGGGCTTATCCTCGGTGCGGATCGAAAGCAGGATGTTGCGCTCGTGGAGCACGCGATTGTGCTTCAGGTTGTGCATCAGCGAGGTGGGCGCTGAGTAGGGGTCTCCGGTCAGGAACACGGCCGTGCCGGGAACGCGATGCGGCGGCTTCGCCTCGAGGTGGCGCACCAGCCAGTCGATCTCGGCCTCGTTCTTCTTTGTTGCCCGGGCGAGGACCTTCGTGCCGTAGACCCAGGTGAACATGACGAGTGCCATGCTGAGGGCGACGAGGAGCGGGAACCAGCCGCCTTCGAAGATCTTCAGGGCGTTGGCGAGGAAGAACGCCTGCTCGATCAGGAACAACGGGACGATCAGGAGGAGCACAAGGCCGAGCGGCCAGCGCCACAGCTTCCAGATGACGAAGAAAGCCATGGCGGTGTCGATGAGCATCGTGGCGGTGACCGAGATGCCGTAGGCGGCCGCGAGGTTTGAGCTTTCGCGGAAGATGAACACCACGATCAGCACGCCGATCAGGAGGAGGCGGTTGACGCGGGGCATGTAGATCTGGCCGGCGACGCTCTCGGAGGTGTGGCGGATCGCAAAGCGCGGGAGCAGTCCGAGCTGCACGGCCTGCCGCGTGATCGAGAACGCGCCCGTGATGACGGCCTGGCTGGCGATGACCGTGGCTACCGTTGCCATGATCACCATCGGCAGCAGCGCCCACGACGGATAGAGCTTGTAGAACGGGTTGGCGATGGTAGCCGGGTCGGACAGAACGAGTGCGCCTTGCCCAAGATAGTTGAGCACGAGGCAAGGCAGCACGATGCTGCTCCAGGCGAGCTGGATGGGGCTGCGGCCGAAGTGGCCGAGATCGGCATAGAGTGCCTCGGCGCCCGTCACGGCGAGGAACACGAGACCCAGGATCGCGAGGCCAAGAATGCCGTTCTGCGTCAGCAGCGCGAGCCCGTAATACGGGTTGATCGCATTGAACACCCGGGGATCGTCGACGATGTGCAACAGACCGCCGAGCGCGAGGAGCAGGAACCAGACGAGCGTGATCGGGCCGAAATAGCGCGCCACGCGATCGGTGCCGCTCGCCTGCATGGCGAACAAGCCGACGATGATGAGCACCGTCAGCGGCAGAATGAACTGCTCGAAGGCCGGGGTGACCAGCTTCAGGCCCTCGACGGCCGACAACACCGAGATCGCCGGCGTCAGAATCGCGTCGCCATAGAAGAAAGACGCACCCATCACACCGAGGGCGAACAGCAGCGGAGACGACCGCTTCGCGACGGACTGGCCCAGGGCCATGAGGGCGAACGTGCCACCTTCGCCGTTGTTGTCGGCGCGCAGCAGTATCAGCACATACTTGAGGGTGACGACGAGCAGCAGCGACCAGATGATCAGCGACAGGACGCCGAGCACGGCGTACTCGCCGGACAGGCCGTGCTTGGTCGCGTGTGTCACCGATTCGCGGAAGGCGTAGAGTGGGCTCGTTCCGATGTCGCCGTAGACGACGCCGATGGCTCCGAGGGTCAGGAGCCAGAACTGCTTGCCGTGGGCGTGGTGGTGATCGCTCTCGGAACTGGCGGACGTCGTTGAGGCAGGCGCCACTTTCTGTCTCCGAGCTCGGGCTGCCGGGTGGCTGTATCGGAATGAGTCCCCGCTTATACGCTCACAGTTCGGCCAGCAGAAGCATCAATTGAGCTGCGGCGGGCGCGAGGTCGGACAGGGGTGGCAGTCTTGCCTGACGGTGGGCGCGCGGGCATCGGACGGGCCCGCAGCCACGGCCGTTGTGTTTCGACAACTCAGGGCGTTCCGGGGCGCCTGTCGCCTTGAGACGTGCTCCGGCCTTGTCATCGGGACGCCTAACCTATAAAGAGGCGGCCATCTCACACGTGTCCCTGGCGCTGAACGGTCTCAAGACCCCGTTCGACGTTCCGGTGGGCTCGGGCCGTTCAGGCCGTCGAGCCTTCTTGGGGGATGCGGAGGACCAACCGGAGAAAAGGAACATACCATGACGCTTCCCGCGTTCAACATGCGTCAGCTGCTCGAGGCTGGCGTTCACTTCGGCCACCAGAGCCACCGCTGGAACCCCAAGATGTCGACGTACATCTTCGGCGCCCGCAACAACATCCACATCGTCGACCTCGCCCAGACCGTGCCGCTTCTTCATCAGGCATTGCTGCAGGTGTCGGACGTGGTGGCCAAGGGTGGCCGCGTGCTCTTCGTCGGTACCAAGCGACAGGCGTCCGAGGCCATCGCCGAGGCGGCCAAGCGGAGCGCTCAATACTACATGAACCATCGTTGGCTCGGCGGTACGCTGACCAACTGGAAGACGATCTCGCAGTCGATCCGCCGTCTCCGGCAGCTCGACGAGATCCTGGCCGGCGACCAGACGGGCCGGACCAAAAAGGAACTCCTGAACATCCAGCGCGAGCGCGACAAGCTCGAGCAGTCGCTGGGCGGCATCAAGGACATGGGTGGGCTGCCTGACCTGCTGTTCGTGATCGACACCAACAAGGAATCGATCGCCATCCAGGAGGCGCGCAAGCTCAAGATCCCGATCGTCGCCGTGGTCGACACGAACTGTGATCCCGATGGCATCGATTACCCGGTGCCCGGCAACGACGACGCAGGTCGCGCCATAACGCTCTATTGCGATCTCGTGGCTCGGGCCGCGATCGACGGAATCGAGCGGAGCCAGGGCTCGTCGGGCATCGACGTCGGGGCATCCGAGGCGCCGCCGGAGGAGAATCTCGAGGTTGCCGAGGTTGCGGTATTCAAGGGCATCGACGCGCCGCGCGGCGAAGCCGACGACCTCAAGCGCATCACGGGCATCAGCCCGAAGCTCGAGCAGCGGCTCAACGATGTCGGCGTCTACCACTTCTGGCAGATCGCCGACCTCGGCACGGACGAGATGATGGCTCTCGACAGGGCGCTCGACACCAAGGGCCGTATTGCGCGTGACGGCTGGGTGGCGCAGGCGAAGAAGCTCGTCGAAGCCGCAGCGGCCTGACGGCCCACGCACACCCCGCGACATCGCGGGGCGTCATCTGCCAGTCACGGCGCTCGGGAAACTTTCCCGGGTGCCACTCGCTTGAAGCCCGCGGGCGCCGGTGGCGTCCGCCCAACACGGGGCGTCCCCACCATGGCAACGATCACAGCTGCCCTCGTCAAGGAACTGCGCGACAAGACCGGCGCAGGCATGATGGACTGCAAGACGGCCCTCACTGAAACCGGCGGCGATATCGAGGCCGCGGTCGACTGGTTGCGCACCAAGGGGCTCTCGAAGGCCGCCAAGAAGGCCGACCGGATCGCTGCCGACGGCCTGATTGGCGCCGCCGTTGCGGGAACCGTCGGCGCGCTCGTCGAGGTCAATTCGGAGACCGACTTCGTGGCCCGGAACGACAAGTTCCAGGACATGGTGCGCGAGATCGCCGGATTGGCCGTCGGAGCTGGTGGCAGCCTCGAGAAGCTGTCCGCGCAGACCTATCCGGGCACGTCAAACTCGGTCGAGACGCACGTCAAGGAAATGGTGGCGACCATCGGCGAGAACATGTCCGTGCGCCGGACGGATTCGCTCGCCGCGCCGAACGGTCTCGTAGCGAGCTACGTGCACAACCGCGTGGCGGACGGACTCGGCAAGATCGGTGTTCTGGTGGCGCTCGAGTCGAAGGGCGCGACCGACGCGGTCGCCGAGATCGGCCGGCAGGTCGCCCTTCATATCGCGGCCGCGAACCCGCAGGCCGTGAATGTCGATGATCTCGATGCGGCGCTCGTCGAGCGCGAGCGGAAGGTCTATCTCGAGCAAGCGCTTGCCTCGGGCAAGAGCGCGGACATCGTCGAGAAGATGGTCGAGGGGCGGCTCCGGAAGGAGTTCTTCGCGCAGGTGGTCTTGCTGCAGCAGGTCTTCTTTGGCCCTGGCGGCGACGGAAAGATGTCGGTCGAGCAGTACATCAAGGGTGCCGAGAAGGTGGCGGGATCCCCCGTCAAGGTCACCGGCTTCAAGCGCTTTGCGCTCGGCGAAGGCATCGACAAGAAGGCCGACGACTTCTCCAGCGAGGTGGCGAAACTGGTGCAAGGCGGCTAAATCGACAGTGCGGGCGCCTTCAGGGCGCCGCGTGTGGCGGTGGCCCGGCAGCGGAGACAGGAGAGCAGCGTCATGAGCGAGCCGAGCAGCACGACCAGCGCGGCGGCCTCTGGTGCGCGACCCGGGTCGGCAAAGTATCGTCGGGTGCTGCTCAAGCTCTCCGGTGAGGCGCTGATGGGGCGCCAAGCCTACGGCATCGACATGGCCGTCTGCACGCGCCTCGCGAGCGACATCAAGGAAGCGGTCGCGGGCGGCACCGAGATCGCCATCGTGGTCGGGGGCGGCAACATCTTCCGCGGCCTCAGCGGTGTCGCACGCGGCATGGACCGGGCAACCGGCGACTACATGGGCATGCTGGCGACGGTCATGAACGCGCTCGCGTTCCAGAACGCGCTCGAGCAGCAGGGGGTTGCGGCCCGCGTTCTGTCGGCGATCCCGATGCCGACCGTCTGCGAGGCCTACGTCAGGTCGAAGGCGCTGCACCACATCGAGCGGGGACGGGTCGTCATCTTCGCGGCCGGGACGGGAAATCCCTACTTCACGACCGATACGACGGCGGTGCTTCGCGGCATCGAGATGGGCTGCGACGTCGTGGCGAAGGCGACGCAGGTCGACGGCGTCTATGCCGCCGACCCGAAGAAGGAGCCGGGGGCCGAGCGCTACGACCGTCTGACGTACGACGACGTTCTCAGGCGCAGCCTCAATGTGATGGACATGGCCGCCATTGCGCTGGCGCGCGACAACGACATGCCGCTCGTCGTGTTCTCCATCGAAGAGAGTGGTAACATCACCAAGATGTTGGCAGGTGAAGCCCGGTCGAGCCTGATCACAACTCGCGCCGGCTCCGGTTGAGAGCAAGCGGGTGGCCAGGGCAATCGCCCGCCGCAATCACACACGTTGACGGGTTCGAGAGACAGCGAGGAGGCAGATCATGGCCGCGGCAAATTTCGATCTGAAGGATATCGAGCGCCGGATGCGGATCGCGCTCGACACGCTGAAGCGCGAGTTCTCGGGGCTGCGGACGGGGCGGGCCAGCGCCGCCATGATGGAGCCGGTGAGCGTCAACATCTACGGCGCGCGGATGCCGCTCAACCAGGTGGCCACGGTGTCCGTGCCGGACGCCCGGATGATCTCGGTGGCGGTGTGGGACAGGAGTCAGCTCGCGGCGGTCGAGAAGGGCATTCGCGAATCGAATCTCGGGCTCAATCCGGTGATCGACGGCAGCACGATCCGGCTTCCGATCCCGCCGCTCAGCACCGAGCGGCGATTGGAACTGGTCAAGATCGCCCACAAGTACGCCGAGGGTGGCCGGATCGCCGTGCGAAACGTCCGCCGCGACAGCATGGACCTTCTCAAGAAGCTCGAGAAGGATCATGCCATGACCGAGGATGATCAGCGCAAGAACTCGACGAAGGTGCAGGAGTTGACCGACAAGCTGATCAAGGAAATCGACCAGATGCTGGCGGCGAAGGAAACCGAGATCAAGCAGGTCTAGCATCCGTTGCGACTGCTCTTGTCCTGGTCGGTCGGTGTGATGTGCAGGCCGGCGTCGCGTCGAGACCCCGGGGGGAACCGGAACCGCCAGTGAGCAATCCAGCCGACGATCAGGCTCAACGCACCTTGGCGCCAGGTCCGCGCCACGTCGCCATCATCATGGATGGCAACGGTCGCTGGGCTGCCGAGCGGGGGTTGCCGCGCTCGGAAGGTCATCGCCGTGGCGTCGACGCCGTGAAGCGAGCGGTGCGGGCCGCCATCGCGCTCAGAATTCCAGTGCTGACGATCTTCAGCTTCTCGTCGGAGAACTGGCGGCGGCCGTTGTCCGAGATCAACTATCTCATGGGGTTGATGAAGTTCTTCATCCGCAACGACCTCGACGATCTCGACGAGAAAGGTGTCCGGATCCGGGTCATCGGCGGCACCGACAAGGTCGATCCGGAGCTGCTCGAGCTGATCGAGGTCGCCAAGGCGCGGACGGCCAGCAACACGACACTGGAACTCGTCATCGCCTTCAATTACGGCGCGCGTGACGAGATCGCGAAGGCAGCACGGGCGCTCGCCCTCAAGGTGCAGACAGGCGAGATCGCGGCCTCCGACGTCACGGCGGATCGACTGGCGGGCGAACTCGACACGGCGGGCATACCCGATCCGGATCTGCTGATCCGGACCAGCGGCGAGGTGCGGCTCTCGAATTTCCTGCTCTGGCAATGCGCCTACACGGAATTCGTCTTTCTCGACGTCTACTGGCCCGACTTCGCGCAGAAACATCTGGAGCAGGCGATCGAGATTTTCCGGCGCCGGACGCGGCGATTCGGCGGCGTCGGCAGCATGGCTCCGGCATGACGAGCGGGTGGAGAGATCATGCCACGCGCTCCTGAGGCTCCAGGCGCAGGCGCGGCGCGTGGACGGGCGTTCACGTCGCGGGAGATCGGCCTGCGGGCCGCCTCGGGGCTCGTGCTCGCGGTCGCGACGCTGCTGCTGACGTGGGGCGGGCCATGGCCGTTCGCCGTGCTCGTCGCTACCGTGGCCGTCATTGCGATCTGGGAGTGGGGGTGCGTCGTCCGCAGCCGGGGCTTCGACATGATGACGATCGCGGCCGCGGCAGGTCTCGTGGCTGCGACCGCGGTCGCAGCCGGGGGGGCGACGGCGGGTGGCCTTGCGCTCGTTGGTCTCACGGCCGCCGGAGTCGGCGTGGCGGGGCGGCTCGGCGAGAAGAGCCTGCTGGAGGGGGCCGGCGTCCTCTATATCGGGCTACCGGCCATGGCGCTGGTGTGGCTTCGGTCTGATCCCGTGCACGGGTTTGCCGCGATCGTGATGGTGCTGATCGCTGTCTGGGCGACCGACATCGGCGCCTTCATCGTCGGGCGACTGGTCGGGGGGCCGAAGCTTTGTCCAGCCGTGTCGCCGAACAAGACGTGGGCCGGCCTGATTGGTGGTGTCGCGCTGTCGGCCGTCGCGGGTTACACGCTGGCCGTCAATCTCGGAAGTTCAGCGCCGCTCAGCGTCGTAGGGCTTTCGATGGGGCTCGCGGTGATCAGTCAGTTCGGGGACCTGGTCGAATCGGGCATCAAGCGCAGCTATGGTGTGAAGGACACGAGCGGTCTCATTCCCGGGCACGGCGGCTTCCTCGATCGGGTCGATGGTCTCCTGCTCGCAGCCGTGGCCGCCGCGGTCTACGTCCTGTGGACGGGGGCGGCGTCGCAGGGGGCTGCTCTCCTCGCCTTCGCCTGAAGATCGGGAGAGGGCGTCAATCAAGTCTTGAAAACGCCCTCCCGATGCCGCACGTGTGATGGGACGTTCGACGTGGCACACGCATTGCCGGTTCCGGTCGCTGCCGGGCCGCACCGACCATCGGGATCGGGCGCGTTCGGGTCGGGCGAGCAACCTGAGATATGGAGTGACTGGTGGATACCCTCCTGCATGTGCTTTCGGTTGCCGGTCCATTCCTGCTGGTGCTCACGCTCGTCGTGTTCATTCACGAACTCGGGCACTTCCTCGTGGCGCGCTGGTGCGGCGTGACGGTGCAGGCGTTCTCGATCGGCTTCGGCCGGGAGATCGTCGGTTTCAACGATCGACACGGCACGCGCTGGAAATTCTGCTGGATCCCGCTCGGCGGTTATGTGCGCTTCGTCGACGACGAAACCGCGGCGAGCACGTCGTCCCCGGATGCGCTGGAGAAACTCTCTCCCGCGCAGCGCGCCGGGGCGTTTCAATCGCAGCCGCTGCGCAATCGCGCCCTCGTCGTTGCTGCTGGGCCTGCGTTCAACATCGCCTCGGCGGTCCTGATCTACATCCTGACGTTCTGGCTCGTCGGCACCTACAGCACGGCTGCCGTGGTCGATGAGATCCTGCCGGACAGCGCAGCGGCGCGGGCCGGTCTCAAGCCCGGTGACAAGGTGGTCGAGATTCAGGGGCGCGAGGTGGAACGGTTCGCCGACCTCCAGCGCGTGGTCAGCCAGAGCCCGGGGACGGCGCTCGATTTCGTCATCGTGCGCGACGGCAAGGAGATCAGTCTCAAGCTGACACCGGAGCTGCGCGAGATCACCGATCCGATCGGGAACAAGGTTCAGGTCGGCGTGATCGGCATCAAGCGGCTCGGCGGCAACGATCGTTGGGAGCACAAGACCCACGGCCTGCTCGAGGCGACCGCGATGGGCCTCAGCGAGACGGGCTTCGTGTCGTGGCAGATCATTTCCAGCCTGCCGAAGTTGCCGGGGGCGATCATGAAGACGCTCAGCGGGCAGCGGCAGAGCGAAATCGGCGGGCCGATCGCGATCGCCGAGATGACAGCGCATGCCAGTAAAGGAGGCATTGCCGGGACGCTCGGATGGATTGCCGTGTTTTCCATCATGCTCGGAATCATGAACCTGCTGCCGATCCCGATTCTCGATGGCGGTCACCTTCTGTTCTATGCCGTCGAAGCCATACGCGGGAAACCATTGGACGAACGCAACCAGGAGATCGGGTTCCGGATCGGGCTCGCAATCCTCGGCACGATGATGTTCGCGGCCATTTTCGGTGACATCATGCGGAAGCTCGGGATCGGCTAAGGGCCGGAAACCGGGCGCATTTGGGGGCACTGTGGGGCATTCTTGCCACTTCCCTGAGGGAGCATGACTCGTTAAAAAGTTGGTAGGGTCGGTTAATAGACTCGGGTAAGTGTGTGCCGTTCTGAGACGCGTCCAGGGACGGGGCGTGGCTGGTGGACAAGACGGCATCGCAACGAGTCGAGACTTCTTTCAGTGGCCGGCTGGAGAAGTTTCCGGGGGATCGGCAAACAAAAAGGCAGACGCCAAGTATGCCAAATCTGCGGATGATCACGGTCGGGGGACCGAGGCTGTGGGTCGCGCTGGCGATGCTCGCGGGGGCGAGTGTCGGTCCGGTGGCTCTGCCGATCGACATCGCCGTCGCCCAGGAAAGCCGGGTGCGCGATATCCAGGTCAGCGGCAACCGACGCATAGAGCCCGAGACCGTTCGCTCCTATCTTCGCTTCTCCGTCGGCGACACGTACGACGCCTACAAGGTCGATCAGTCCGTCAAGGCGCTGTTCGAGACAGGTCTGTTCTCCGACGTGTCAATCGACAAGGTCGGCTCCACCGTACAGGTGCGGATCGTCGAAAACCCGGTCATCGGGCAGGTGGCGTTCGAGGGTAATCGAGACATCGACGACGCCACATTGCGCGGCGAAGTCCAGCTGAAGCCCCGCTCGGTCTACACCCGCGCAAAAGTGCAGGGTGACGTGCAGCGCATTCTCGACGTCTACCGGCGTCAGGGCAAATTCTCGGCCTATGTCGAGCCGAAGGTGATCGAACTCGACCAGAACCGCGTCAACGTGGTGTTCGAGATCGCCGAGGGCGGCTCGACGAAGGTCAAGGCGATCCAGTTCATCGGCAATAGGGCGTTCTCCGACGGCCAGCTTCGTGACGTGGTGTCGACGCAGCAGTCCGGTTGGCTCGACTTCCTCAAGAACGCGTCATTCTACGATCCCGACCGCATGGCGCTCGATCGCGAGCTGCTGCGCCAGTACTATCTCAAAAACGGCTATGCGGATGCACGTATCGTCTCGGCGAGCGCGGACTTGGATCGTGACGGCTCCGGCTTCTTCATCACGTTCGTCGTCGAGGAGGGGGAGCTCTATTCCTTCGGCAGCGTCGAAGTGGAGAGCGGTCTCCCAGGACTCAACGGGCAGTCGCTCAAAGGCGAACTGTTGACGCAGCCCGGCACAACCTACAACGCCTCGAACATCGACAAGACGGTCGAGCGGCTGACGCTCTCCGCCGCCGAGCAGGGCTTCGCCTTCGCTCGCGTCAGGCCGCGAGCCGATCGCGATGCGACCTCCCGCACGATCAACCTCGTCTATGCTGTCGACGAGGGGGCGCGGATCTACATCGAGCGGATCAACGTGATCGGCAATACCCGCACCCGTGACCACGTGATCCGTCGCGAGTTCCGGCTGGCCGAGGGCGACGCCTTCAACCCGCTGCTGGTGGATCGCGCCAAGAAACGGCTCCAGTCACTCGGGTTTTTCAAGACCGTCGAGATCAAGCGCCGTCCAGGGTCGGCCCCGGATCGCGTGCTGCTCGATGTGGAGCTGCTCGAACAGCCGACGGGTGAGCTCTCGTTCGGTGCGGGCTACTCGACCAGCGAAGGTGTCATCGGTGACATCTCGCTCACCGAGCGCAACCTGATGGGCAACGGTCAGTTCCTGCGCCTGCGGTTGTCTGGTTCCTTCGAGCGCCTGCAGGTTGATCTGAGCTTCACGGAGCCGAGGTTCCTCGATCGCAACCTCGCCGCGGGCTTCGACATCTTCCACAAGGAAGTGTCCGGTGCGGAAAGCTCGGTCTACCGGAGCCGTCGTACGGGCGCGACACTGCGGCTCGGGTTCCCGCTGTCCGAAAACCTCTGGGCGCAGACGTACTACACGCTGTCTCGTGACGAGATCTATGACGTCGACAAGGACCTGAGCAACGGCCGCATCGCGTCGCGGGCCATCATCCAGTCCGAGGGCGTCAGCATCACATCGCTGATCGGAACGACGCTCAGCTACGACCAGCGCAATCATCCGCGCAATCCGAACCGGGGTTACTTCCTGACCGGTGGCGTCGACTTCGCCGGTGTCGGTGGTGACGTGCAGTACGCCCGGTTGTCGGCCGAGGGGCGCTATTACTATCCGATCACCGAGGGCATCACCTTCGTCGGTCGTGTCACGGCCGGACACATCGAGGGTTGGGGGGGTGACGACGTTCGCCTGATCGACATGTACTACAAGGGTGGCGAGACGGTGCGCGGCTTCAATCGAGCCGGCTTCGGTCCGCGGGATCTTGCGACGGGTGACGCGCTCGGCGGCAAGACCTACTACGCTGCGACCGCCGAAGTTCGCTATCCGTTCCCGTTCCTGCCTGACGATCTGGGTATCAAGGGCGCCGTCTTCGTCGACGTCGGCTCGGTGTTCGGTGTCAGTGACTGGGTCAAGCAGGCCTCGACGCAATGCACCGTCGTGGCGGCAGCCGGCCAACCACCGAACATCTGCCTCGCGGACGACAACTCGCCGCGCGTGTCGATCGGTACCAGTCTGATGTGGGACTCGCCGATGGGACCGCTGCGGGCAGACTTCGGCTGGGCCGTCATCAAGGAAGAGTACGACAAGGATCAGCTCTTCCGCTTCGGCGCGAGCACCAAGTTCTGATCGCTCGATGCGATCCCGACCGGGCCCCGATGGGGCCCGGTTCGTTTCGGGCTCCTCTCGACGTTTGGATACGCTGGCTCGGTGGCGTATGGCAGTCGCTGAAACTGGGTTCTGGTCCAGCCGTCCGGCCCGTGCTTAAAGATGCGCGGGCAGGAAGTTCACAGGACGCCGCAGGGCATGCAACACCCGGGATTTTTCGATCGGCGAGGCCCGTTTTCTCTGGGCGACGTGGCGCGTCTCGTGGGGGGAGAACTCGGACCGGCTGCAGATGCCGCTGCAGCCGTTCGCGACGTGCGACCGCTCGACCTGGCGCTCGACGGTGATCTCACCTTCATCGACAACCGCAAGTATGTCGAAGCTTTGGGCAAGACGCGCGCGAGCTTCTGTCTGGTATCTCCGGGCCTCGCTGCGCGCGTGCCGGGGGCGACGCAGTCGATCGTCGTGCGGGCGCCTTATCATGCGTTCGCGCGGGCGCTGCAGCATTTCTACCCGGATGCGATGACGCCGAAGGCGGCTGCCGCGCCGGCCAGCGATGGGCCGGTGCACCCGACGGCGCGGATCGAAAGCGGAGCGGTGATCGAACCCGGTGCCGTGATCGGTCGCGAGGCGGTGATCGGCGCCGGTGCGACGATTGCGGCGGGGGCCGTCGTCGGCTACCGGGTCACGGTCGGTCGCGGCAGCTACATCGGTGCTGGCGCGTCGGTCATGCATGCGCTGATCGGCGATCGGGTGATCATCCATGCCGGCGCCCGAATCGGGCAGGATGGCTTCGGTTTCGCCATGGGGCCGCAGGGGCATGTCAAGGTGCCGCAGATCGGCCGGGTGATCATCCAGGACGGCGTCGAGATCGGGGCGAACACGACGATCGACCGCGGCTCTCTTAAGGATACGATCATCGGCGAGGGGAGCAAAATTGATAATCTCGTGCAAATCGGGCACAACGTGGTGCTTGGACGTCATTGCGTGATCGTGGCGCAAGTCGGTATTTCGGGTTCGACCGAACTCGGGGATTTCGTCGTGATGGGTGGTCATTCGGGCGCCGTCGGTCACGTGCGAATCGGGAATGGCGCCCAGATCGCGGGCATGGCGCATGTGAAGGACGACGTTCCGGCTGGCGCACGAATGGGTGGCACGCCGGCGCGGCCGTTCCGGGAGTGGGCCCGAGAAGTCGCGGCCGTACGGCGGCTGGCTCGCAAAGGGCCGGCGGGCGTCGACGGTGGATCAGATTGCTGATTGGTGGCCCAGGGCGGCTGCCCGTTGAGAAGGTTGGCGGAGCATGCAGAAACTGACCGAGGGCGAAGTGCCAGGTGAACTCGGGACCGCCGATGTCGCGCGGGTCATGCAGCTGTTGCCGCATCGCTACCCCTTCCTGCTCGTCGACAGGATCCGGGACATGGTGCGTGACGAGAGCGCCGTCGGCCTGAAGAACGTGACGATCAACGAGCCGTTCTTCCAGGGCCACTTCCCGAAGTACCCCGTGATGCCGGGCGTGCTCATCATCGAGGCGCTAGCGCAGACAGCAGGCGCGCTCTGCGTGCATCACGCGGGCGCGACCAACATTCCCCACATCGTTTATTTCATGGGGATCGACAAGGCGAAGTTCAGAAAACCGGTTGTGCCTGGAGACCAGCTCCATCTTCATGTGAAGAAGGTGAGGAGTCGTGGTCCGGTCTGGCGGTTCTACTGCGAGGCGCGCGTCAACGATCAGGTCGTCGCCGAAGCAGAGATCAGCGCCATGATCGTGGACCCGGAACATGTCAAAGCCTGAGATCCATCCGACGGCGATCGTCGAGGATGGCGCGAAGATCGGGGACGGGGCGGTCATCGGCCCGTATTCGATGATCGGGCCGCATGTCGAGATCGGGGAAGGCTGCCGGCTCATTTCGCACGTGGTCGTGGCCGGCCGGACAACCATCGGGGCGCGCACGCGGATCTTTCCGTTCGCCTCGCTCGGGCACGAGCCGCAGGACCTCAAGTTCAAGGGTGAGATCTCGACGCTCAGCATCGGCGCAGACTGCCTGATCCGGGAAGGGGTGACGATGAACCCCGGCACGGAAGGTGGCGGCCTCGTGACGTCGGTCGGCGATCGCTGCGCGTTCCTCGCCAACAGCCATGTCGGGCACGATTGCCGCGTCGGCAACAACGTCATCTTCTCGAACAACGCCATGGTGGCCGGACACTGCACCATCGGTGATTTCGTGATCATCGGCGGGGGGGCGGGCGTCATCCAGTTCGCGCGGCTCGGGGCGCACTCCTTTGTCGGCGGAATGTCGGCGGTCGAAAACGATCTCATTCCGTTCGGCATGGCGCTCGGCAATCGGGCCTATCTCTCGGGCCTCAACATCATCGGACTGCAGCGGCGCGGCTTCCCGCGCGAGGGGATCCACAGCCTGCGCCGCGCCTACCGCCTGCTCTTTGCGGACGAAGGTACGCTCGGCGAGCGGGTGGCCGATGTCGCCATCGAGTTCAGCGACAACGCGATCGTGCAAGAAATCGTCGCTTTCATCCGCGAGGGCGGCAAGCGGTCGATCTGCACCCCGCGCGAAGGTCATGACTGACGGGCGGGCTCCGGACGGTATCCTCCGTCCGCTCGGTATTCTCGCCGCCGAGGGCGTGCTTCCCATCGAGGTTGCCGAGGCGGCGCGCGCGCGCGGGCGGCCCGTGCACATCGTGGCGCTCACGGGCTTCGCCGGACGTGATGTCGAAGCGTTCCCGCACGAGTGGGTCAGTCTCGGCCAGGTGGGACGCATCCTCGGCAGCTTCCGGGGCGCGGGCTGTGACGAGATGGTCATCGCGGGCGCCATGCAGCGGCCCGATCTGCTGCAGCTCAGGATCGACTGGGGGTTCGTGCGCCATCTGCCGACCGTGCTCGCGCTCACGCGTGGCGGGGACGACAGTGTGCTCAGGCGAGTCGTTCGGTTCTTCGAGGGCCAGGGGCTCAAGGTCGTCGGGGCGGGAGAGGTTGCGCCAAAACTGCTCGCGGCGGCCGGTCCGGCCACGCGACGGTCGCCGACGGATGCGGAGATGAGCTGGATCGCCGCCGCGCGCGAACTGGTGGCGGCGCTCGGCCGCTTCGACATCGGGCAGGCCGTCGTCGTCGGACCAGCAGGTGTGGTCAGCGTCGAGGGGGTTCGCGGCACCGATGCCATGCTGCGCGATCTCGGCACGGACGGCCTCCTGTCCGGGCGTGGCCGAGGCGGGGTGCTGGTGAAGCTGCCGAAGCCCGGCCAGGAGATGCGGATCGATCTGCCGACGATCGGTCGTGAGACCGTGGCGCGGGCGATCGAGGCCGGTCTCGTCGGGATCGCGGTCGCTGACGGCGGTACGATCGTGCTCGATCGCGACGGCGTGCTCGACGATGCGAACCAGGCCGGCATCTTCGTCTACGGGGCGACGATGCCCGACAGTGCTGCGGCCATCGAAGCCTCACCTGCGGCCTCGATGCCGCACATGGAACTGGTCGGTCGCCGCGCGCCGACCCCGGCGGATCGTGCCGATGGCGCCATCGGGCGGCAGGTCGTCCGGGTGCTGGCGGCGCACCAGGCCGGGATCGCGGCGCTCGTCGAGCGGGAGCATGTGCTCGCCGTCTTCGACCGTCAGACACTCAGCCAGAGATTGGCCGCGCATCTGCCGTCGCGCGGGTGGGGACGGCGGCGGCTCGGTGCGCGGCTCGGGGTGCTGGTCGTCGATTGTGGCACCGAGAGCCCGGAAGCACTTCTCGATGCGGACCTCTTTCGCGCTGCCATGACGGCGGGGCTCGCCGGCGTCGTCGTCTCGGCGCCGATTGCAGCCGGTGAAGCCCGTGGTCAGGTGACGGCGTGGGCCGACGAAGCGGGGGTCTTCCTCATGTGTCCGAAGGTGGATGCGTGACCATGGCGGCGCGCAGCGATCACGCCTTGCGGGTATTCATCGTCGCCGGCGAGCACTCGGGCGATGCGCTCGGCGGCAAGCTCATGGCGGCGCTGCGGCGGATCGTGCCACGGCCGGTGCGTTTTGCCGGGGTCGGTGGCGAGGCCATGCAGGCGGAAGGGTTTGCGTCGCTGTTTCCGCTCTCGGACGTCGCGGTAATGGGGCCGGTCGCGATCCTCAAGGCGCTGCCGCGGCTCTACCGGCGCGTCACGGATGCGGCGCGTGCGGGAATTGCGTTCCGGCCGCATGTGGTGGTGATCGTCGACAGTCCGGAGTTCACGCACCCGATCGCGCGCCGGATACGGAAGGCGATGCCGGACGTCGCCATCATCGACTACGTGTCGCCGAGCGTGTGGGCCTGGCGGCCGGGTCGGGCGGCGCGCATGCGGGCCTACGTCGATCACGTCATGGCAATCCTGCCGTTCGAGCCCGAAGTGCATGCACGGCTCGGCGGGCCGGCGTGCACCTACGTCGGCCATCCGCTGATCGAGCAATTGCCGCTCCTTGCCGGGGCCGACCCAAAGCCGCTCATCGATAGTCTCGCGATCGGCGAGGGGGGGCCGATCCTCGTCGTCCTTCCCGGAAGCCGGCGATCGGAGGTCGAGCGTCTGATGGGGCCGTTCGGGCAGGCCGTCGATGACGTCAGGGCGCGGCTGGGCGCGCTCTCGGTCATCATCCCGACCGTCGAGAGTGTGCGGCCGCTCGTGGAGGCAGAGGGCCGGCGCTGGTCGGTCAAGCCGCACATCGTCAGCGGCGAGGCGGCGAAGCATCAGGCATTCCGGGCGGCTCGTGCCGCGCTGGCGGCGTCGGGCACCGTGACGCTCGAACTCGCGCTCGCCGGGACGCCGATGGTCGTCGCGTACAGGGTCGACGGGATCGCCGCGCACCTGCAGTTCCTCGTCAAGACGCCGCACTTCGCGCTCTCGAACCTCGTGCTCGCGCGCCGGGCGTTCCCCGAACTCATGCAGGACGACTGCACACCTTCGAAGCTCGCCGATACGCTGGTCGCGGTGATCGAGGACGGTCCGGTTCGCGTTGCGCAACTTGCAGCGCTCGGCGAGGTGCCGGGGCGCATGGTGCTCGAGGCCGGCGCGCCGAGCGAGGCGGCGGCGCGGATCGTCGCGGAGTATGCGCTCGGCCGCCCCGGATGAGCCGCCAAAGAGGCCACGGTCGCAGAATATTTACCGAGCGGGGCCCCCTGGGGGGCGCTCGGTCTTTACAGGGGGGGGAAGTGGCCCTAATTGCAGTGGCCTTGCTTGCGAAATGCTCCCCAAATCGCACCGCCCCGGAGGTTTCATGAGATGGCGAAACTCGACACGTTCAAATCTGCCAACGAGATGATCGAGGCCCGCCGGCCCGAGCAGCCGGTGATCGGCTTCCGGCCGCATGCGGCTGGCCAGGCGGCACGATGGTTCCTCGAGAATTTCCAGGGCGATGTCGCCTACGCCTACAAGGCGAACAGCAACGTGTTCCTGCTCGGCGCACTCTACGGCGCCGGGATTCGACATTTCGACGTGGCTTCGCTGCCCGAACTCGAGGACGCGAAGACCATTCCGGACGTGCAGTTCCATTTCATGCATCCGGTAAAGTCGCGGCATGCGATCCGGCGGGCGTTCAGCCTCGGCTGCCGCTCGTTCTCGCTCGACAGCGAGGACGAGCTCGCCAAGATCCTGCACGAGACGAAGGGCGCCAAGGACCTCGTGCTGTGGGTCCGGATCGCCGTGCCGGCGAAGAACAGCCGGGTGCCGCTCGAGCGGAAGTTCGGCATCACGGGGACGAAGGCCGCCCGACTGCTCGTCAAGACGCGGCAGGTGGCGAAGGAACTCGGCATCACGTTCCACGTCGGGTCGCAGACGGTGACGCCGGATGCCTACGGCTCGGCGCTGGAGGAAGTGGGCCGGCTCATCGTGAAGGCGGGCGTGCTCGTCAACCGGATCGATGTCGGCGGCGGGTTTCCGTCGCGCTACACGAACGAGCAGCCGACGCCGCTCGTCGAGTTCATGCGCGTGATCCACGACGGCGTCGACCGGTTGCCGGTCGCCGACGGCTGCCGGATCATGTGCGAGCCGGGTCGCGCGCTGGTCGCGGAGGCCGAGAGCCTGGTCGTGCGCGTCGATGCGCGGCGCGGGAACGATCTCTTCATCAACGACGGCAGCTACGGCATGCTGTTCGATGCCGCACATCTCGGGTTCGTGTTCCCGGTACGGCTCGTCGGCCGGACGGTGCCGGAGCCCAATGTGCTGAAGCCGTTCGAGCTGTGGGGACCGACCTGCGATTCGATCGACCACATGAAGGGGCCGTTCCTGCTGCCCGACGCCATCCGGGAAGGCGACTACATCGAGATCGGCAATACCGGCGCCTACGCGCGCGCCATCGCCGGCCGGTTCAACGGCTATGGCGAGTACGACGAGGTCATCTTCCAGGACCCGCCGATGTACTCGATGTACGGCACGCAGCTCCGGAGCGGGGCAGCAGCCTGATCGCGTCTTCTCATTTCCGGCGGGCGTGTGCGTTCGGCATGCGCCCGCCGTTTGCTTGTCTGGTGTGGAGCCCCGCATGACCGGCGTGACGTTCGACTATCTTCCCGGCGAGGCGAGTTTTCTGGATCCGCTGAGGCTCGACGCCGGGCAGCCGGATGGGGCGCGCGCCGTGGTCATTCCGTTTGGTCTCGAGGCCTCGGTCAGCTACGGCGGCGGGACAAAGGATGGCCCGATGGCCATCATCGAGGCGTCGCATCAGCTCGAACTCTTCGATGAAGAACTGTGGCGGGAAGCCTATCGCGACTATGGCGTCGCGGCGCTGAGGCAGCCCGCTATCCCTGAGCGGATCGAGGACGCGCTGGCGCTGCTCGATAGAACGGTCGGCGCGGTGCTCGACGCCGGTCGGTTCCCGTTCGTGCTCGGCGGCGAGCATTCGCTGACGGCTGGTGCGATTCGTCCATTCGTCCAGCGCTACCCGGATCTCGTCGTGCTGCAGTTCGATGCCCATGCCGATCTCCGCGACGGTTATCTCGGCGAGCACTTCAGTCATGCCGCCGCCATGCGCCGGGTGCTCGACCATCCGGGCGTGTCGATGGTGCAGGTCGGGATTCGCGCGCTGTCGCAGCCGGAAGCGGAGTTCTACGACGCCAACCGGCACCGGGTCGCCATGCATCTCGCTGTCGACCGGCCGCGCTGGGATATCGAGGCCATGCTGGCGCCGCTCGCCGGCAAGCCCGTTTACGTCACGGTCGATATCGATGCGCTCGACGGCTCGGTGATGCCCGCGACCGGTACGCCGACGCCCGGGGGCATGACCTATCCGGATCTTCTCGCCATCCTGAAGCGGGCGGCCGAGGTCGGACGGATCGTCGGCATGGACATGGTGGAGTTCGCGCCCATTCCGGGGTTCCACGCCTACGACGCATTGGCGGCGCATCTCGCGGCGAAGATGCTCAACTACGCGCTTTCGGGAACGACGCGCCGGAGCTGATCGAGGGCAGGGGGAATGAGCATGCGGCGATTGCGTTCGGCGCTCGCGGGGGCGGTGCTCGGGGTGATGGCTGTGCCGGCGGCGGCTCAGGAGTTCTTTGACGCACCTCGCGCCATGACCATCGAGAAGGCGTGCGAGGCCTATGCGTCGTTCCGGCGGCAGGCCGAGCCGGAGACGGTCGCGCCCGGCGACGTCGTCGTCGCGCGCGGTACCAATCGCAAGACCGATCCGAGCCACGTCTTCGTCGAGATCGGGGGACGCAGCAAGTGGCTGGAGATCGGCTGCGGGACGCTCGGGCCGGAGGACGCGTCGCTCGCCGACAAGGGGAAGGCGCGGCCCGGTAAAGCCGCGTCCGGCGCACCCTCGCAGTGCCTGCCGTTCTTCGACGAGAGCGACGCCACGGTGAAAGTCGGCAACGGCGTCGCAGACATCACGCCGAAGCCGCCCCGGCTCGACGCGTTCGATCGGGCGATCAACGCGACGTGCGGCGCGCCGGGCAAGGTCGTTGCCGCCGGGGAATTCAAGGCGATGATGCGGGCACACCCCGACGTGCTCGACCGGGTGCAGGCATTCACGGGCGGCAAGGTGTTCGCGGGGAAGGCGGCCGCGACGTCGCGCGAAGCGTATCTCGAAGACCTCACCGCGGCGTGGTTCGCGATCAAGGCGTTCGACCACATCTTCTGCGGCGAGCCGAACCCCGGGTCACAGGGCGGCAAGATCGGCGGGCTGCATTTCCATGGCCGCTATCTGCAACTCCAGGAGAGCGGCGACGCGTGCCGCATGGGCAATCACGCACAGAACGAGGTGCGTCCCGGCGTGATCTATACGACCGGCGTCATCATGAAGAACGCGAGCGGCCGCTTCGTCAGCGACGCGGTCAAGGGCTACGGGCTGACGCTCAGCGGCGAGGACCTCATCAAGGTCGTGACGCGAGCCTTCGCCGAGAACCCGGGTGAGGGGCCGGAGAGCGGCGGTTGCATCCTGCAGGTCGCCGACGACGGGCATACGTTCGCGACGGTCTTTGTCCGACGCGCGACGGGCATCCGGACGTTCTATCCGGATGCTACTCCGAATGGTCCGCGCGACCGCAGAAACCCACCGTGCCGTGCGGCGGTGACGCTTCCTTGAAGCGGTGCTAAAGGCGGACGCTGTCGCGCAACGCGTCGCGCGCACCCGTCGTTGTCGAAAGGCGAAGCTGCGCGATCAGGCCCGCGCCGGCCATCACGGCGCCATTGAGCAGCAGAGCCGTCCCGAGGCCGAGGTGCGTGCCCAGCCAGCCGGTGGCGAGGCTGCCGAGCGGGGTCATGCCGAGAAAGAACGTCATGTAGAGGCCGATGACGCGGCCGCGCCAACTGTCCTCGACGGACTGCTGCAGGAGCGTGTTGGTCGACACCGACGTCGTGAGCACGAAGGCGCCGACGACGGCGAGCAGCGGCAGCGACAGCCAGAGCGTACGAGACTGGCTGAAGCCCATCAGTGCGAGGCCGGCGAGGATCGGCGCAACCTGGACCAGATGCAGTTGCAGCCGGGGACTGCGCTGCATCGAAAGGAGCAGTGCCGCGGTCAGGGCGCCGGCGCCGGACGCGCTCAGCAGGATGCCGACGAGGGTCGCCTCGCCACCGAAGAAGGCGACCGCGACCGACGGCATCATCTGGTTGAGGGGGAGCGCGCAGAGCGCTACGGCCGAGGCCGAGGGGAGCAGGTAGCGCGCCGTCGGGATGGACGCGAGGCGGGCAATGGTGGCGCGAAACGGCAGCCCGCCTTGCGCCGACTTCAGCGACAGGGCCTGCGTCTCGGGAAGGCGCATCGCGACGAGCGCCGCCAGTATTCCGATGAAGCTGACGGCATTGGCCGCAAAGCAGACGCCCTCGGAGAACTTGGATAGCAGCATGCCCGCAATGGCGGGCCCGATCATGCGGCCGGTGTTGAAGAGCACCGAGTTGAAGCCGATGGCGCTCGGCAGCAGCGCGCGGTCCTCGACGATTGCCCCGAGCAGCGACTGTCGGGTCGGGGCTTCCCAGGCGTTGCCGATGCCGATCAGTACGGCGAGCGCCAGGTAGAACTCGATGCGCTCGACGCCGAGCAGCGCCAGGGTGGCCAGCGCGGCGGCCAGCGTGGCGAGCCAGATGTTGATCACGATCAGCAACGTGGAGCGCGGCAGGCGGTCGATCAGGATGCCGGCGACCGGCGCGATGAAGAGGTGGGGGATCTGGAGCAGGAAACCCGTCAGGCCCAGGAGAAAGACGGAGCCCGTGATGCGGTAGACGAGCCAGGCGAGAGCCACCTGCTGGATCCAGCTTCCGATCACCGAGAGCGCCTGTCCGGCGGCGAAGAGCCGGAAGCGGGGCTTGGCGAAGGCCGGCGGCAGGTAGTCGGCGAACGAACGTCTTGGAGGCGGCGTCGGCTCACCGGCGGTCAGATCGGATCGGTCTCGGTTCACGCGCGCCTCGGTTGGACGGGACGGCCATCGGAACTGGCCGGTGGACGTGAGTTTACATGCCGCCGGCTGCCGACCGCCAGCCCGTCGCCGGTCGAGGCGTGCCTTTTCCGCCACGCGGCGGGCTTATGCTCAGGGTCGATGTCTTCTGCGACCGGAACCGCGCTGATACTCTCGTCACGGGGTTGGCTGTGATGTGGCACTGAATGCGGGATGAACGCGCTCTTTTGGTCCCGTTCATGCGCAGGTCCACATTCTGCCAAGCGAGGGAGGCTGAGGGCTCTGATCCCAGTTCGCCAGGAGGACCTCGTTCATGAAAGCGACGTTGGTGGCGGCCGCCGTGATGGCGGTTGCAGTGTCGGTGGGGAGCGTCACGGTGCGCGCCGCCGATCTCGATTATGACGACGTGCCGCCGCCGGACAGGCATTCGTCGGCCTATGAGGATCCGCGCTACCGTGATCTCTATGGTCCGGAGCCGCGGCGCGACTACCGGTTCGATCCGCGGCCGTTGCCGCCCGTGCCGCCGGCCTACGTCTACCGCGATCTGCCGCCACCGCACCGCGTCGGCGAGTGGGAACGTCGCCGCGACTGGCGCGAGCGGGAGGCCTGCGTGCCACGTCACGTGATCGAGCGCCGCCTCAGTGACGAAGGCTGGGGCGAGTTCCATGCGCTCGACCTCGGGCCGGGCGCGGCGCACGTCAATGCGCGCCGGCCGAACGGCGATCTCTACCGGCTGAAGGTCGATCGCTGCTCGGGCCTTCTGATCCGGGCCGATCTGGTCGAGCCCGCCCATGCCCGGCCTTATGCCTTCCGCGACGGGCCGCGGCGGTTCGAGCGGCCGATCTACTGAGGGCGTTCCGGCGAACAGGTCTGCCGGCCTGCGCGCATGCGGCCGGCAGACGTTTGGCCTCCGACGTTGCAGGTGACGCGGGGCAGCGATAGTCTCGCGCCGGGCATCAGTAGCAAGGCGAGGAGGCGTTAGATGATCGAGCTTCATACCTGGTCGACACCGAACGGGCGAAAGGTGTCGATCGCGCTCGAGGAAATGGGCCTCGCCTATTCCGTGCATGCCGTCGACATCTCGAAGGACGAGCAATTCAAGCCGGACTTCCTGAAGATCAGCCCCAACAACCGGATCCCGGCGATCGTCGATACGGATACGGGGCAGATGCTGTTCGAATCGGGCGCGATCCTGCTCTATCTGGCGGAGAAGACCGGAAAGTTCCTGCCGACGGAGCCGAAGGCGCGATGGGCAACCGTGCAGTGGCTGATGTGGCAGATGGGCGGCGTCGGGCCCATGCTCGGCCAGGTGCACCACTTCGTGAAATACAACAAGGGCAAGGCCCCCTACGCCGAGGAGCGTTACCTCAAGGAGGCGCACCGGCTCTACGGCGTGCTCGACCGGCAGCTCGCCGCGAACGAGTTCGTCGCGGGGGCGTACTCGATCGCCGACATGTCGATCTGGCCCTGGATCTCGCGTTTCGAGTGGCAGACGATCGATCTGAAACAGTATCCCAACGTGCTGCGTTGGTATAAGGCAATCGCAGCACGACCGGCGGTCCAGCGCGGTTACGACGTGCCGGTCAAACAACCGGGAATCCCGATGCCGTAGGCCGTTCGGTCGCGCGGCTGCGGTCTCCCTTTCGACAGGGGTTGAAAGCATGAATGACAGCCGCAGGTTCTCAGGGGTCATCGCGCCCGTCGTGACGCCGTTCGGCGAAGACGGCGCGCCCGATGTCGACCGCTTCGTCGAGCATTGCGAGTGGCTGCTGGAAGACGGCTGCACGGGGCTGGCGCCGTTCGGGACGACGAGCGAGGGCAACTCGATCGGTATCGACGAGAAGATGGAGCTGCTCGAGGAGCTCGTCGACGCGGACATCGATCCGAAGCTGTTGATGCCGGGCACCGGTTCGTGCTCGGTGGCCGATGCCATCATCATGACGGAGCAGGCCATCGAACTCGGCTGTGGCGGCGTGCTGATGCTGCCGCCGTTCTATTACAAGAACCCCAGCGAGGAGGGCCTCTTCCGGTTCTTCGCCGAGGTGATCGAGGAAGTCGGTGACGACAGCCTGAAAGTCTACCTCTATCACATCCCGCCGGTGGCGCAGGTCGGGTTCCCGCTGAGCCTGATCAAGCGGTTGCGCGACGAGTTTCCGCAGACCGTCGTGGGTCTCAAGGACAGCTCGGGCGATTGGGCGAACACCAAGGCGATCCTCGACGCGTTCCCTGGTTTCGAGGTGTTCCCCGGCTCGGAAGTGTTCCTTCTCGAGGGGCTGCGCAACGGCGCGGCCGGCTGCATTTCGGCAACGGCGAATGTCGCCGCCAAGTCGATCCGCAACCTCTACAACAACTGGCAAGGCGCGGATGCCGATCGGCTGCAGGGCGAGGTGACGGCGCTCCGCAAGGCCATTCAGGCCTATCCGATGATCCCCGTGCTCAAGGGGATCATCGCGCACTATCGGCAGGATCAGGGGTGGAGCGAGGTCAGGCCGCCGTTCACCGAGATGCCGCGCGAAGAGGTGGCGAAGGCGGTCGAGCAGCTCGCCAGCGAGCATGGCTTCAAGCTCAGCTTCGCCGAGAACGACTGAGCCGCGCGTAGCTTAGCCCGAGAGCCGGAAAAAAAATCGGCCCCTGCCTCTTTCGAGGGAGGGGCCGTTCTGTGAGTTGGAAGTCAGGGAGCGTCGAGTGAACTCTTGGCGGATAAGGCGCCGCCAGCGCCGTCAGGTTCCGGACACGACAACCGGCGTCTGCATGCCGTCGGCCCGGGTCGGATGAAGCAGCGAGGACACCAGAAGGCCGCAGGCAATCACGAGGAACACAAGAGCCGCCAAGCGGATGAGGCGGCCGTCCTTGCCGTTCTCGCGCTTCGTCTCCTGAAGATCCATGACCCGCCTTGACTTGGTGAACGCCGCATCAACTTGAGTAATCAGTAACCCAGATGCAGTCGTCAGTCTAATCGTCAGTGCCCGTCTGCTTAATCGTGAAAATGTTAACTTCATGTTTTGTTAAGTCGCGCGGCGCGGTGCGCGTCAGTGATGTTAACCAATTCGGCACGGCCATCCGACATCGGCCCTGCTCGCCGCCGCAATCGGATGAAATAGACTTGACCCGAACGTGAGCGCCGCCCCAATTCTTCGCCCAACCACCTCAGGGCCGCCGGCTCCACGGCCGCCGCCAGCATGAGAGATCGACACGATGCGAAATGCCCGGACGCTGCTTGCTACTGGCCTCATTGGCACCGCGATGCTGACTGCGCTCGCCGAGCCGACCCGGGCCCAGGCCTGCGGTAACGGCCCGGAAGGCTTCAGTCGCTGGATCGGGGCCTATCAGGCACGGGCGCAGGCGCAAGGCATCTCGCAGGGTGCGATTGCACGCGGACTGCAGGGTGTCAGCTACGACAGTCGCGTGATCCGCCTCGACCGTGGGCAGAAGTCGTTCAAGCTGTCGTTCGATGAGTTCTACAAGCGGCGCGTCTCGCCCTCGCTCATCAAGCGAGGACAGGGGATCCTCAGCCAGCGCCGGGCGTTGCTCAGCAAGATCGAGAGCCGCTATGGCGTGCCGGGCGCGATCCTGATCTCGATCTGGGGGCTCGAGACCAACTACGGGGGCGACAGCGGCGGCAAGTTCTCGATCGTCCAGTCGCTGGCGACGCTCGCCTACGATTGCCGGCGCAGCGCCTTCTTCGAGAACGAACTGACCAACGCCCTGCGCATCATCGATCGCAACTACATCGCCAACGAGAGCATGCGGGGCGGATGGGCCGGCGAGATCGGCCCGATGCAGTTCCTGCCGTCGTCCTACGTCAAGTATGCGGTCGATTTCGATGGTGACGGACGGCGAGATCTATTCGGGAGCGTTCCGGACATGCTGGCATCGACGGCGAACTATCTAAAGCAGAAGGGATGGCGCGCCGGGCAGCCGTGGGGCGAGGGCACCCACAATCACAACGTGATCCGGGAGTGGAACAAGGCCGAGGTCTACGTGAAGACCATCGCGGCGATGGCGAGCCGGCTCGGCGGGCAGTAGGCCCGCCGGCGGGCCCCTCACGCCCGACCGGTTGAGATGTTCGGGTCCCGGCCGCCGCATGGCTGCCGGGACCCGTTTTCGTTTCTCAGCCCTGCGCCTTCTTGCCGGCTGCCCGGATCTCGGACAGCGTCTGGCGGGGTGTCAGTGCCTCCTGCTCAGTCTTGACCTCGATGACGGCGGGCTTGTTGGCGTCGAGGGCGCGCTGCAGGGCCGGCTTGAAGTCCTCCGTGCGTTCGACGGTTTCACCGTGCGCGCCGAAGGCCCGGGCGAAGGCTGCGAAGTCGGGATTGACGAGGGTCGTTCCAGACACGCGCTCGGGATACTGGCGCTCCTGATGGGCGCGGATGGTGCCGTACATGCCGTTGTTGACGACGACCGTGACAACGTTGAGCCCGTACTGGACGGCGGTCGCCAGCTCCTGGCTGGTCATCATGAAGCAGCCATCGCCAGCGAAGTTGATGACGGTGCGGGTCGGGTCGGCGAGCTTGGCGGCGATGGCCGCGGGCAGGCCGTAGCCCATCGATCCGGACGTCGGGGCGAGGCAGGAGCGGTAGCCCTTGTACTGGGTGTAGCGATGGACGAAGGCCGCGTAGTTGCCGGCGCCGTTGGTGACGATGCCATCTTCGGGCAGCATGTCGGAGACCGTCTTCACCACCTCCTCCAGCTTCACGAGGCCCGGTGTCGGGACCGGCTTCACATATGCCTCGTAGGCGACGCGGAGCATCTTGCGGTGCTCTGCCCAGGGCATTGAAGCCGGGGCGGGAAGACGCGTCAGCAGATCGGCGAAGCTGGCGGCAGTGGCGTTGATCGGCAGGTCGGGGCTGTAGACGGAGCCCAGTTCGTTCCCCGAGGGATGGACGTGGATGAGGAACGACTTCGGATTGGGAATGTCGATCAGCGTGTAGCCGGAGGTCGTCATCTCGCCGAGGCGGGCGCCGATCACCAGCAGCAGGTCGGCGTTGCGGACGGCGTCGGCGAGCTTGGCGTCGAGGCCGATGCCGGCGTGACCGACGTAGCAGGGGTGGCGGTTGTCGATGTAGTCCTGGAAGCGGAAGGCAGCGGCCACAGGCAGGTCGAAGCGCGTGGCGAAGGCTTCGACCTTCTTCTGGACATCGCGGCTCCAGCCGGGGCCGCCGACGATGACGAGGGGCTTCTTCGCCTTGCCGAGCGCGGCGATGAGCTGGGCTTCGTCGTTCTGCGAGGGGCTCGGCACGGCGAACCGGGCGGGCTTGGCGTCACCGGCTTCGGCCGCCGCCGACAGCATGTCCTCGGGGAGACCCAGCACCACGGGGCCGGGGCGGCCGTTCATCGCCGTGTGGTAGGCGCGGCTCACGTACTCGGGGATGCGATCGGTCGAGCGGATGACGGCGGCCCACTTCACGAACGAGCCGAACAGCGACTTGGTCTCGATCTCCTGGAACGCCTCGCGGTCCTCGTGCTTCTCGCCGGGCAGGCCGAGAAACATGATCATCGGCGTCGAATCCTGCTGCGCGATATGCAACCCGGCCATGGCGTTGGCGGCGCCGGGGCCGCGTGTCACCATGCAGATGCCGGGCTCGCCCTTCAGCTTGCCCCAGGCCTCGGCCATGATCGCGGCGCCGCCTTCCTGACGGCAGATCACCGTCTTGATGCGGTTCGAATCATGCAGGCCGTCGAGGGCGGCCAGAAAGCTCTCGCCCGGCACCGTGAAGGCCGCCGATGCGCCTTGTGCTTCGAGCTGATCGACAAGGATCTTGCCGCCGTGACGCATGGAGTGCCTCGTTCGTATGAATGTCTGGGCGCGGCGCGACAGCCCTGGCCCGATGTCGATGGTCTAGCGTGCGGGCGCGGTCGGGAAAAGTCCAGAACGGCAAGGCCTGGTCCGGACAGCGACAGTTGCCGGGCGGGCAGAATTCTGCTGTAGACGGCAAGTGGGGCCCGTAGCTCAATGGTTAGAGCCGGCGGCTCATAACCGCTTGGTTGCAGGTTCGAGTCCTGCCGGGCCCACCACTGGTGTCCACAGCCCACGCGCGCCGACCTTATCTCCGCGCTGAGCCATCAACCCGTTGCCCGTCCCGACGCCGCATGAGATCACTTGGCGACAGGCGTGGGGGGCGTTGCGATGCTGCGTGGTTTGTTGACGGGTCTCATTCTCGTGTTGGCGGCGATTGGCGCCCAGCCGGCCGTAGCGCAGGACAAGCGCGTGGCGCTCGTCATCGGCAACGGCGCCTATCGCGAGACGGCGCAACTTCCCAATCCGCGCAATGACGCGCTCGACATGAGCGGGGCACTCCGTCGGCTCGGGTTCCAGGTGCTCGAGGGGCTCGATCTCGAGAAGCGGCAGATGGAGCGGCTCATCCGTGAGTTCGACCAGCAGCTCGAGGGCGCGACGCTCGCCCTCTTTTTCTACGCCGGGCACGGGGTGCAGGTCGCCGGGCAGAACCATCTGGTGCCCATCGACGCGCGGCTCGCGGCCGAGGGCGACATCGATTTCGAGAGCCTGTCGCTGAACCTCATCCTGACGCGCATGGAGCGGCGCGCGAAAACGAGCCTCGTGCTGCTCGACGCATGCCGGGACAATCCGCTGGCGCGGAACCTCGCCCGGACCATGGGGACGCGGAGCCAGTCGGTCGGGCAGGGGCTTGCGGAAGTGAGAACGGGGCTCGGCAGCCTGATCAGCTTCTCGACGCAGCCGGGCAACGTGGCGCTCGATGGGACGGGCCGGAATTCGCCTTACACGGCGGCGCTGCTTCGCCATCTGGAGGCGCCGGGCCGGGATGTCCTCTCATCGCTCGCGGCGGTCAGGGGCGAGGTGGTCGCGGCGACCGGCGGCAAGCAGGTGCCGTGGGAACATACATCGCTGCTGGGCCCGGTGGTGCTCCGTGCGGGCGGAGCGACGCCGGCTGCTCCACCGTCGGCAGCCTCGCCCGCGCCGGCGCCATCGGCATCGGTGGAGGCCGCGGCCGCCGACGCGTGGCCGCACGTGCGCGACAGCTCGGACATCGCCGTTCTGGAGGCGTTCATTCGCCGTTTCGGGAACAGCTTCTACGGCGACATGGCGCGCATCCGGCTCGACGGCGTGCGGAAGACCGCTGTCGTTGCCCCGGCGCCCGCACCGACGCCGCCGGTGCCATCGACGCAGCCACTCCCCACGTGTACGCGGGGCACGATCTGGACACACAACGGCAGCGAGATGCTGCTGCTCGCGGAGGGACGCAAGCGGTCGTTCCGCTATGTGGCGCCGCGGCCGTCGCTCGCCGAAATCGGAATTCGGGAGGGGACGCTTCTGTTCAACGGAGAGCGCGTCGGCGATCGCTACGAAGGCGTCGCGCGGCGTTTCTCGGAGCGGTGCGGGGTGCGGGAATACAGCGTCTCGGGTGAGCTCGAAGGAGAGCGGCGCGTGATCCTCAGAGGCACCGTGCGCGGGCTCGATCCGTCGTCGTGCCGGCCGGGCAGCCCCTACGACGATGTCCTGGAGTTTGACTTCGTGCGGTGCGCGCAGTAGCGGGCGGCGCTTCGAGGCGCGCCGCCCGGGAGCGCGTCACTCCATCGTGGCGAGGGTCATCGCCAGCGCGCAGGCATTGTCGAACTCGTCGAGGTCGACCCATTCGTCGACGGTGTGGGGATCCACCTGACCGGCGCCGAACGTGACTGTCGGGATGCCGTGGCGGACGAGCCAGTTGGCATCGAGACCGCCGTTCGCCGCCTTGACCATCGGCGCGAGACCGGTCGCCTCGACGGCTGCGATCGACCGCTTCACGACCGGCAGGGTCTCCTTCAGCAGGAAGGGATGGTAGTCGGTGTGGGCGGTGAACTTGACCTTGCCCGCCTTGCCTTCGCTGTTGGTGACGCGGGCGGCCGCATCGACGAAGGCTGCCTTGTAGGCGGCCGTGATCTCCTTGAAGAACTTCGCGTCGTGGCTGCGGCTCTCGCCACGCGCCTTGACGTAGTCGGTGACGACATTGGTCGCCTGGCCGGCCGGACCGCCGTCTGCGCCCATGACGGGGCCGATATTGGATGTGCCGGCCTTGTTGCCCTTCATGACCTTGCCGAACCAGCCGCCCTTCCTGATATCGGCGAGGGCTTCGGCGAGAATGAGGGTGGAGGAGATGCCGCGCTCGGGAGCGCCACCCGCGTGGCTGGCGCGGCCCATGATCTCGACCTCCCAGCGATCGGCGCCGACGGCGCCGATGGTGACGGCGGTGGCGTAGCGGCCGTCGAAGTTGAAGGCCATGCGAGGCGCGCCGAGGTTTTCGAGGTCGACGAAGCGCGCGCCCCAGAGGCCGCTCTCCTCGCGCACGGTGAAGAGGAATGTCAGCGGTGGGTGCGACGGCTTATGGGTGAGCAGTTCGGAAATGAGCGTGACGAGCACCGCGCAGCCCGTGCGGTTGTCGCCGCCGAGCGCGGTCGGCGCGTCGTTGACGATGCGGCGGCCCTTGATGCGCGGCTTTGCTCCGGCGCAAAGGGGGACGGTGTCCATATGCGTCATGAACATCAGGCGGGGCGCGGACTTCAGTGCGCCACGGCCCGGGATCTCGACGATGAGATTGCCGGTCTCGGTCGGCAGCGGGATCTGCTTGTGCGCCTTGTCGAAACGGATCGCGCGCTGGGAGACGCCGGCCTCGCGCAGCGCTGCGACGATCTCGCGGCCGATGGCGGCTTCCTGGCCGGTGACGCCCTCGACGGACAGGAAGCGCATGAGGCGGCCGACGGCGGCCTCGCGATCGACGGTGTGCATGGTTGTCTCCGTGTGACGCGCGGAGCGTGGCCCCGCGGACGGCTGGTCAGAGCTGCAACCTAGTGAGCAGCGGCGACACGGTCGACAGAAATGGAACGACGACGCTGCGGTCCGGTTTGCGACCGGTTAACGCGCGGGCTTCGGAAGCGGGACGGGCGCGCCGAGAAAGCGTACGCCGATGGTCGTCGTCTTGCGCCACTTCACCTCGCATTCGACCTGCATGCGATCGGTGCGCATGACGAGGGTGAATGTGCCCGGCAGGTGGTTCAGATCGCCGAAATTCTTGATGGAGGCCTCGGGCAGCGCGAGCCGCGCGCCGGTCCCCGACATATCCACGATCTGGCAGGGCAACTGGAGGCGCATCGTCTTGAACGTGAGGAGGCCCGGCAATGCGGTCTGCTTGCGGCGGGTGCGGCGATTGCAGGGGGCGTCGCTATCGGCCTTCGTCGTCGCCTTCTCGGCGGCGATCTTGCGCAGCCGCTCGAGGTGGTCGATGTCGCGGGTGCGGGGGGCCTTGAATTGCGGCAGCACTTCGGGCTTCGGCTGTGCGGGCGCGCGCCCTGCTGCTTCAGCCTTGGCGGGCGCTACAGACTGCAGAATTCGGGCCGCTCGCAGCACCACGTCGGTCTTCCCCTACGCATACGGGGGCACACACGGCGACCCCACCACTCCGTGGGCCGGAGACTAGAGAGGAAGCCTTAAATGGCGGTTACCATTGGTGCTCCGGGACCTCACCTGTCGCGGCGATAGCGGACGGGACGGCCGGTCAGGGTCTCGGCGGCGCGGAGCACGGCCGCCGGATCGAGGCCGTAATGGGCGTAGAGCTCGGGGATGGAGCCGGACTGGCCGAAGTGCTCGACGCCCAGCGGCCGGACGCGATGGCCGACGACGCCGCCGAGCCAGGACAGCGTCTCGGGATGGGCATCGCAGAGCGTGATGATGCCGGCGTCGCGCGGCAACGCGGAGAGCAAGTCCTCGACGTGAGAGGTCGCGTTCCGGTCGCCCTGTTCGTGGGCGCGGTCGGCGGCATGCCAGCCGGCCGACAGGCGGTCGGCCGACGTCACGGCGAGGACGCCGACGCCGCCGCGCTCGTCGGAGAGGAGGCCGGCCGCCTCGATCGCCTCGGGCGCGACGGCGCCCATGTAGACGATGGCGATCGTCGTCGAGGCGGTCGGGGGCCGGAGCCAGTAGCCGCCGGCGATGATGTCGTCGCGCAACGTCTCGGTCAGCGGGCGCGCGATCTGCTCGATCGGGCGGGTCGAGAGACGGAGGTAGACCGAGCCGCCCTTTTCCTCACGTTGCCAGCCCTTCTTGCCGTCCTCGGGGCCCTCGCGCTGCATGTATTCGAAGGCCCAGCCCATGACGACAGTAAGTTCGTCGAGGTAGGCGGGCTCGAACGAGGCGAGGCCGTCCTGCGACATCCCGATCAGCGGCGTCGCGATGGACTGGTGCGCGCCGCCCTCCGGGGCCAGCGTCAGGCCCGACGGCGTGGCGACGACCATGAAGCGGGCGTCCTGGTAACAGGCGTAATTCAGGGCATCGAGGCCGCGCGAGATGAACGGGTCGTAGAGCGTGCCGATGGGGAGCAGCCGCTCGCCGTAGTGGGCGTGGCTGAGGCCGGCGGCCGCCAGCATCAGGAACAGGTTCATCTCGGCGATGCCGAGTTCCATGTGCTGGCCGTCCGGGCTCATCTCCCAGCGCTGTGGGCTCATGAGGCCGCGCGTCCGGAACACGTCCTCCTTGCTCTCGAGCGAGAAGAGGCCGCGCCGGTTGACCCATGGGCCGAGATTGGTCGACACCGTGACGTCGGCCGACGTGGTGACGATCCGGTCGGCCAGCGGTCCGCCGCGCTTGGCGATCTCGTCGAGGATGCGGCCGAAGCCGGCCTGCGTCGCGGCCTTGCCTTTCGTCTCGATCGACGGCATCGCGGGAACGGGGATCTTCGGCGCCGTGAGGGTGCGGGTGCCCCGGCTCGCGAACGGCACACGCTTCAGGTACCGCTCGACGTCGGCTGGCGGCAGGCGCAAGCCCGCATACTTGTCCCACTCCTCGCCCTGATTGACGCCGTGCGCGGCGCGGAACGCCTGCATCTGGGTCTTGTTCATCAGGCCGGCGTGGTTGTCCTTGTGGCCGGCGAGGGGCAGGCCGAACCCCTTGATGGTGTAGGCGATGAAGCAGACGGGCTGGTCCGCCGGCGCGGAGGCGAAGGCTTCGAGGATGGTCTCCATGTCATGGCCGCCGAGATTGGTCATCAGGCGGGCGAGTTCGGCGTCGGAGCGGCCGCGGACGAGGCCCAGGATCTCGGCGTCGGATGCGAAGTCCTTTTCGAGTTCGCGGCGCCAGCCGGCGGCGCCCTCGAAGACGAGCGCGGAATAGAGCTGGTTCGGGCAGTCGTCGATCCACGTCCGGAGGCGGTCGCCGCCCGGCTCGCGGAACGCGGCCTCGAGGAGCTTGCCGTACTTGATCAGCACGACCTTCCAGCCGAGGTTGTCGAAAAGGCCCGCGACCTTCATGAAGAGCTGGTCGGAGACGACGCTGTCGAGGCTCTGGCGGTTGTAGTCGACCACCCACCAGCAGTTCTTCAGGCCGTGCTTCCAGTATTCGAGCAACGCCTCGTGGATGTTGCCCTCGTCGATCTCGGCGTCGCCCATCAGAGCCACGAGGCGGCCCCTGGGCCAATCGCTCGTCCGCCAGCTCTTGGCGTGGACGTAGTCCTGGACGAGGCTCGAGAAGCCGGTCGCGGCCACGCCGAGGCCGACCGAGCCCGTGGAGAAGTCGACGTCGGCCTTGTCCTTGGTGCGGGACGGATAGGACTGCACGCCGCCGAAGCCGCGGAAGTTCTTCATCTTGTCGACCGACTGATGGTCGAGGAGGTACTGGATGGCGTGGAAGACAGGGCTCGCGTGCGGCTTCACGGCGATCCGGTCCTCGGGGCGAAGGACGTGGAAATAGAGCGCCGTCATGAGCGTCGCGAGGGAGGCGGACGAGGCCTGGTGGCCGCCGACCTTGAGGCCGTCGTGGCGCTCGATCTCGTGATTGGCGTGGTGGATCATGTAGGTCGAGAGCCAGAGCACCTTGCGCTCCAGCTCGGACAGCATGGCGAGCGTCGCCGGGTCGACGACGGGACCATTGGACGTCATGCGGGAGCCTTCCATCAGCGGGATCCTCCGGGATTGGTGACGACGTCGACTTCGAGGCCGCCTTCACGCAGGCGGGCAACGGTCGCGTCCAGATGGGCGCGGTCGCGGGTCTCGATCACGACCTCGAGCAGGGCGCCCTTGGCGGGGAGATCGGAGAACACGCGCTGGTGTGAGACCTCGACGATGTTGGCCCCTGCTTCGCCGAGCAGGTTCGCGACCTTGGCGAGCTGGCCGGGGCGGTCGACGAGGTCGATCGCGAGTTCGGAGAGGCGACCTTCGCGGGCGAGTTCGCGCGTCAGGACGGAGGCCAGCAGGCGGGTGTCGATGTTGCCGCCGCACAGAACGAGCCCCACCTTCTGGCCGCGGAACATGGACCGGTTCGCGAGGACGGCGGCGAGACCGGCAGCTCCGGCCCCTTCGACGACGGTCTTCTCGATGTTGATCAGGAGGCTCACGGCGTGCTCGAGATCGGCCTCGCTGACGAGGACGATGTCGTTGACGAGGGCGCGGACGATCTCGCTCGTCAGGCGGCCGGGCGCCTTCACCGCGATGCCTTCCGCAAGCGTATCGCCGCGCATCGGGAGATCGCCGCCCTTCATGACATTGTACATCGAGGGATAGAGGCCGGCCTGCACGCCGACAATGCGGATCGAGGGCTTTATGCCGCGCGCTGCGACGGCAATACCGCTGATGAGGCCACCGCCGCCGATCGGGACGACGAGGGTGTCGAGGTCGGGAACGTTGCGCAGCATCTCGAGTGCGATGGTGCCTTGGCCGGCGATGACGTGGGGATCGTCGTAGGGGTGCACGAACACGAGGCCGCGGGCGTCGGACGTGGCGCGGGCATAAGCGGCGGCATCCTCGAGGGTCGCGCCCTCGACGAGCACCTCGGCGCCGTGCCCGCGCGTGTTCTCGACCTTCACCATCGGCGTGCCGAGGGGCATGACGATGGTCGCGGGAATGCCGAGGCGGCGAGCGTGGTAGGCGACACCCTGGGCATGATTGCCGGCCGACATGGCGATCACGCCGCGGCGGCGCTCCTCGTCCGTCAGGTGCAGGAGGCGATTGAGGGCGCCTCGCTCCTTGAACGAGGCCGTGAACTGGAGGTTCTCGAACTTCAGCCAGATCTCACAGCCGAGGATGTCGGAGAGTGTGCGGCTCGGATCGAAGTCGGTGTCGAGCACGGCGCCGGCCAGCCGTCCGGCGGCTGCCTGGACGTCATCAATGGTCACGGGAAGGGCCGTGCTGGAACCGAGGGCCGGCATGAGGGGCTCCTGTGGGCTGGCGGTGAGAATATCGCGACTCGTCCGGCAATTATTGCTGAATTTCGCCAATCCTTGGGGCAGTATTGGCAGAATCTGCAATTCCATGACGCGATCGCGGCCTGCAAATGCCAATTCCGGAACTCGACGACATAGATCGGCGCCTGCTCGCCGCCATTCAGGAGAATGGCCGGCTCACGGCAACTGAACTCGCGGAGCGGGTCGGGCTGACCGTCAGCCCGTGCCTCCGGCGGCTGCGGCTGCTCGAAGAGGGCGGCGTGATCCGTGGGTATGCGGCTTTGCTCGACCAGAAGAAGGTCGGGCTGCCGGTGTCGGTGTTCGTCTCGATCAAGCTGGAGCGGCAATCGGAGGACGCCATGCGGGCCTTCGAGGATGCGATCCGGAGCTGGCCGGAGGTGCTCGAGTGCTACCTCATGACGGGGCCGAGGGACTACCTGCTGCGGGTCGTTGCGAGCGATCTCGCCGACTACGAGCGGTTCGTCAAAGCGCGGCTCACACGGGTGGCCGGGATCGCGAATATCGAATCGAGTTTCGCGCTGGGCCAGGTGAAGCACACCGGCGCGCTGCCGCTCGGCCGCTGACGGCTCGAGGGGCGGCGGGCGTGTGGCCCGCCGCGCGTTTTCTCGTGCGCCCCGATCAGGACTTCGGCGCCCAGGCAGCGCGGCGCTTTTCGGCGAAGGAGGCGAGACCTTCGGCCGCTTCGGCGCTCTGGCGGGCCGTGGCGTGACTGTCCACGAGAGCGTCGAATGTGGCGCGGTCGAAGCCGCCCCAGGCGCTTTCGAGAATGTGCTGCTTGGTCTTCGCCATGGCGGTCGGGCTGTTCTCGAGGATCTGGGCCACCATCTCCGCGCCGCGGGCTTCAAGCTTGTCGAGGGGCACGACCTCGTGGACGAGACCGATGCGACGCGCCTCGTCAGCGCCGAACCGCTCACCAGTGATCGCGTAGCGGCGGACCTGTCGCACGCCGATGGCGTCATTCAGGTGCGGCACGATGATCGCGGCGTGGAGGCCCCAGCGAACCTCGGCGATCGAGAAAATCGCGTTGTCGGCCGCAATGACCACGTCGCAGGCGGAGACTATGCCCGTGCCGCCACCGAAGCAGCCGCCCTGGACGAGGGCCACGACGGGCACGGGCAAGCGGTTCAGGCGGTCGACGGCCTCGGCAGTCGCGCGGGATACGTCGCGATTCGCCTCGGGGCTGCCGGGGCGCACCGAGTTGATCCACTTGAGGTCGGCGCCGGCCTGGAAATGACGGCCGTTGCCGCGCAGCACGACGCAGCGGAGCCCCTTTTCCTTGCCGAGCGCGTCCATGCCATCGAGCACGCCCTGGATGAAGGCGCCGTTGTAGGCGTTGTTCACTTCGGGGCGATTGAAGGTCACGGTCGCGACGCCGCGTGCGTCGAGGTTGGTCAGGATGGCGGGTTCAGACATGGCGTTCCTCTTTGCTTTGGTTCGATGCGAATGATGGTGCGAGGACGGGGCCGCGTCCAGACAGGGCGGCGTGACGTATGGACCACGGCGCGTGTCGGCGGACGGTGACGTGCCAAGCCATGCAGCTTCCAGATGGCTGCTGCTCACAGGCGCGTGTCTGGCCGAGGCGCGCGAATGGGTATAGATGCAACAAGGAATGGCGCAGGTTGTCGGCATGGTCACGGGATTGCCTCATTGTGGTCCCCATGGGGCCGCAACCTTCGCGACAGTGCCACGTTCGTCATTCGGCGCTGTTCGCGCGGCGTCGTCAGGTGGAGCAGGGGGGAGCATGGCCATTATGGGAAACCCGTTCGACGCCGGGGCAAGAGGCCGCACCGCGCCGCTGGCCCGCCCGGTCGAATGCGGGGCAGTGCGTAGGCTCGCGTGTGCCGGCGTGATCTCCGCCCTCGTCGTGGGTTCGACCGCCGCACCTGCGGCGGCGCAGATGGAATGGGCCAACAAGATCTTCGGCGTACCGACCACGACGACGTCCTACGAGCGGCGGCCGGCGGCTGTGGAAGGCGCAGTGCAGAACCCCGATGACCTCCGCACCGGCGACATACCGATGCGCAGTGAAGCCATGCTGGCGGCGCTCGACCTCGCCTATGGACGCTACAAGGCCATCGCGCAGAGGGGTGGTTGGCCGAGCATTCCTTCGCAACGCATGATGCGACCGGGGGACGACGACGAGCGCGTGCCGATCGTGCGGCGCCGACTGCTGGCGACCGGTGAGCTGCGCTCGTCGGGGTTCCAGAGCTTCACGTTCGACGGCGAACTCGAGGCGGCAGTGCGCCGGTTCCAGGCATCGCATGGGCTTGCGGTCAACGGGCGCGTGGATCGACCGACGATCGCGGCCTTGAACGTGCCTGTGCAGGCGCGCATGGCGCAGATCAAGCTCAACTACGATCGTATCTCGAAGATGATGGAGCGAACGGGGCCGGCCGAAGATCGCTACGTCTTCGTCAATGTACCCGGCTACCAGCTCGAGGCCGTCGAAGGCGGCAAGGCCGTTCTCCGGCATCGTGTCATCGCCGGGCGGCCCGGCCGTGAAACGCCCGAGGTGAAGGCTTTCGTCAGGGCGCTCAATTTCTTCCCGTTCTGGCGGGTTCCGGACAGCATCGCCCAGCTGGATGTGGCGCCGCGGCTGGTGAAGGAGCCTGACTACCTCCAGAAGGAGCAGATCCGGGTGCTTTCGGGCAACTTCAACGGTCCCGAAATTGACGCGACGCGGATCAACTGGGCGCAGTTCGACTCGAAGACGACGAAGCTCAGGCAGGATCCGGGGCCACAGAATGCGCTGGGTCTCGTCCGGTTGGACATGCCGAACGAGCACGGTGTCTACATGCATGACACTCCGATGAAGCCGCTCTTCGGGCGCGCATCGCGCGCCTTCAGCGCTGGATGCGTGCGTGTTCAGGATGTCTTCGATCTGGCAGCATGGCTGGCGCGGGACGAGCCGGGCATGGATCGGCGCCGCGTGGACGAGATCATCGCGGGAGGCACACCTGTAGACATTACGCTGGCGCGGCCGGTGCCGGTCTATTTCGCCTACGTGACGGCGTGGGCGGACGAGAAGGGCAATGCCTTTTTCCGCCCGGATATCTACGGGCGCGACGGGCTCAATGAACTGAGCGGGGATCGCGAACACGATCCGGACGCGCCGCCACCGCCGGCGCAGGGTCTGGCGCCCTGACTATTGGCGTGGCGGCCTTCAGGCCCAGCGTCTCGAACGACGAACGCCATGTCGCTTCGCGGCATGGCGTTTTTTGTGTCGATAGGGCTGAGCTTCGGACCTAATGCGTCCAGGAGCCGATGCGGCCGAACTTGAAGTTGTCGGAGTAGCTTTTCCGCTGCGTGCGGCGGGGTGCCGGCTCGGAGAGGCGGTAGGCGATGCCGTTCCGCTCGGCGTAGGCGATGGCTTCTTCCTTCGTGTCGAAGGCGAGCGCGACCTGCGTGCGGGTATCGCGGGACGATGTCCAGCCCATCAGGGGATCGATCTCGCGCGGACGCTCGGGTTCGTGCTCCAGAACCCACTCTTTCGTCCGGGCGGGGCCGGACTGCATGGCGGTACGTGCGGGCTTGTAGATGCGGGCGACCATCGGCGGCTCGGCCTTGCTGTCTGACGGCGCTCTCCGGGGGAGAGGCGATGTGGTCGGGGCAGAGAGATTCGAACTCCCGACTTCCTGCTCCCAAAGCAGGCGCTCTACCAGGCTGAGCTATGCCCCGTGACTTGCTGCCTTCGTGTGCCCGCTTCGCGCGTCGGCGTCAAGACGCGCCTCCAATCGGCGCGGTCCGCCTAGCGTGTGGCGGCCGAAAACAGGCTGTGGATGACGCGATCACCGGGTGAGAGACCGATCCTGGCGGCCACGCCCGCCTTGAGTTCGAGGACGGCTGCCACGTCGCCGCGGGATGCGATCACGGTCTCCGAGAACGGCTCGGTGCCGTGCTCGATGCGGTGAACGCGGCCGTCGGCCTTGATGAACACCATGTCGAGTGAAATGTACGTATTGCGCATCCACATCGTCGCCTCCTGTGGAGGCAGGTACGGGAAGAGCATGCCGGCGTTATCGGCGAGCGAGCGGCGGAACATGAGGCCGCGCGCTTTCTGTTCGGGCGTTTCGGTGACCTCGACCTCGAAGACGTGTTCGCCGCTCGTGGTGACGATCTTCAGCGGGTCCTTTCGCATCTCGGCCAACGCCCCGGGAGCGCCGCCGGGCACGAATGCGAGCTGCGCAAAAACAAGCAGGGCTGCGAGGATCGCAGCCCATGCCCTATTTGTCGTACCTGTGCGCCGCATGCAACCCGTCACCTCAAAAGTCCAGGAGCGGGCCGCCAGCGATCTCGACGCGTCAGTGCGCGTGCGGTAGCGTCGATGTCAGCCCGTCGGGACGCATCTCGGCCGCCATGCAACCCTTCTCGCCCATGCCCCAGCGGACCTGAACGATCTGGCCGGGCCGAAGCTCGGTGAACCCGAAGCGGCGCAGCGTCTCCATGTGGACGAAGATATCAGGTGTTCCCTCGCCGCGCGTCAAGAATCCAAAGCCGCGAATGCGATTGAACCACTTCACCATGGCCCGCTCCCATCCGCTCTCGGCGACCACGATGACGTGGGTGCGCTGGGGTAGCTGCGAGGGGTGGATGGCCGTGCTTTCATCCATGCTGAGGATGCGGAACGCCTGCATCCCCTTCGGCCGACGCAGGACCTGGGCATGAACCCGGGCGCCCTCGTAGGCGGTCTGGTGGCCTCCGGCACGGAGGCAGGTCACATGCAGCAGAACGTCCGGCAGGCCGTTGTCTGGTACGATGAAACCGTAGCCCTTCGAAGCGTCAAACCACTTGATCGAGCCGGCGATCTCGAAGACCTCAAGACCAGCGACGTCCCCCCGAAGATCATCCTGCAACAACTCGGGAAGATCCGGAGGCAACTTCGTTGCATCCCCCATGCGTATACCCCGCTTTACTTTCTACGGTTCTGAACTCGGGTCGGCGATCAGCCCTATATGATCGCTGCCCGTCCCGATGACCTGTTGCGGAAAGATGCCCCCTCGCCGCGACTGGCCGTTCGTGACGGGCCGAAATAGCCATGTGCCGTGCCGCAATGTCCAGTCGGTTTTTTGTCGTGATGGTGGGCGGGAGGCCTCCCCGAGGGGTGTCACGGAACTGTAGGAAATACAGCCTAGTTGCTTGTAATTATTGGTTAACGATATGTTAAGAACACGTGTTCAAGGGCTCTCGGATCGGCTTGTGCAAAGCGGTGGGAAAAGCGGAGCGGAAGTGTGGCGGGAAGGTGGCGCACGAGGGTGTGGGCGGCCAATCCGGCGAATCACCCGTCCAGGCAGCTGCTGGCGACGGAGCGCCACGATCGGAGGCATGCGGTGCACCGGTACCCCGTGGTGCATTGCGTGGGGACAGCTCTCAGCGCTAAATGGCCGCCAGCCCCAGCCCATCCCAGGAGAACCGATCATGCGCTATCTGCACACCATGGTGCGCGTCACGAGCATCGAGGCGAGCCTCGACTTCTACTGCAACAAGTTCGGCATGAAGGAAGTACGGCGCGTGGAGAACGAAGGCGGACGGTTCACGCTCGTCTTCCTCGCGGCCGACGAGGACGAGGGGCCGGGCCGGGAGAAACGGGCCCCGCTGCTCGAGCTGACCTACAACTGGGACCCGGAGGCGTACGGCGGGGGGCGGAACTTCGGGCACCTCGCCTTCGAGGTCGACGACATCTATGCGACCTGCGACCGCCTGATGAAGGCGGGCGTTACCATCAACCGGCCGCCGCGCGACGGGCGGATGGCGTTCGTGCGCTCGCCCGACAACATCTCGATCGAGATCCTGCAGAAGGGCGAGGCGAAGGCCAAGGCCGAGCCGTGGGCTTCCATGCCCAATACGGGGGTCTGGTAAGGCGGCGGGTCGGTGCCGCCGATGGCGGACGACAGGCCGGTCCTCGTGCTGGGTGGCGGCCCGGCCGGGCTCATGGCCGCCGATGTCATCTCGGCGGCCGGCGTGCGTGTGATCGTGGTGGATGCCATGCCGAGCGTCGGGCGCAAGCTGCTGATGGCCGGGCGCGGCGGGCTCAACCTCACGCACAGCGAACCCGTCGGAGTGTTCCTCACGCGCTACGGCGCGGCACGGGACTGGATGGCTGGACCGGTGGGGGCGTTCGCACCGGACGCCGCGCGCCATTTCGCAAGCCATCTCGGGCAGGAGACGTTCGTCGGCAGCTCGGGGCGGGTGTTTCCAAAGGCCATGAAGGCGTCACCGCTGCTCCGGGCGTGGCTCGCGCGGCTTGCGCGACAGGGTGTCACCGTCCGTACGCGATGCCGGGTGACGGCGATCGAAGGCGCGGACGCCGTGACGATCGATACCGGGGGCGCTTCGGAGCGGCTCGAGGGGCGAGCCGTCGTGCTGGCGTTCGGCGGGGCGAGCTGGCCGCGTCTCGGCTCGGACGGGTCGTGGGTCGACATGGTGCGCGCCCGGGGCGTCGGGGTGGCGGATCTCGCGCCGTTCAATGCGGGTGCGGCGATCGCCTGGAGCGAGACGTTCGCGTCGCGGTTTGCGGGTGAGCCGTTGAAGCGGATCGCGATCGCGTGTGCCGGGGGGCGTGTGCGGGGTGAGGCGATGGTGACCCGCGGCGGGCTCGAAGGCGGCGCGGTATACCAGCTCAATCGCGAGATCCTGGAAGAAGTCGGGCGGGCCGGGAAAGCGCGGCTCGAGATCGATCTCAGGCCCGACCTGACGTTCGACGACCTTCTGGCGCGGCTCATACGTCCGCGCGGCAAGCAGTCGGTCTCGACGTGGTTGCGCAAGGCGGCGGCGCTATCACCCGTCGCGATCGGCCTGCTGCGCGAGGTTTCGCCGGGTGGTTTGCCGGCGGCGGCCGATGATCTCGCCATGCTCATCAAGGGCTTGCCGCTCGACGCATCCGGGCTGGCGGGGCTCTCCCGCGCCATCTCGACCCGGGGCGGCGTGCGGCTCGAAGACATCGGTCCGGACATGCAGCTCGCAGCGTTGCCCGGCGTCTTCGTTGCCGGCGAGATGATCGATTGGGATGCGCCGACGGGTGGCTATCTGCTGCAGGGGTGTTTCGCGACGGGCGTGGTCGCCGGGCACGGTGTGCTCCGCCACCTCGGGGTCGTGCTGGCCACAGTGCAAGCTGAAAACAGTCAAGAGAAACAGATCGAAACAGAGAGGTCGTGATGCCGATCATCAACCGGGCCGCAGGCATGAAGGAGGAGATCACCGCCTGGCGGCGCGATTTCCACGAGAATCCGGAGATCCTGTACGAGGTGCAGCGGACGGCCGGGATCGTGGCCGAGAAGTTGCGCGCCTTCGGCTGTGACGACGTCGTCACCGGGATCGGGCGGACCGGAGTCGTCGCTGTCATCAAGGGCCGTGACACCGGCTCGGGCAAGGTCATCGGGCTCCGCGCCGATATGGATGCGCTCCCGATGCAGGAGACGACGGGGCTCCCCTACGCGTCGAAGATCAAGGGCATGATGCATGCCTGCGGGCACGACGGGCATACCGCGATGCTGCTCGGGGCCGCCAAGTATCTGACCGAGACGCGCAACTTCGACGGCACGGCGATCGTGATCTTCCAGCCGGCGGAAGAGGGCGGCGCCGGCGGCCAGGCGATGGTGCAGGACGGCCTGATGGACCGCTTCGGCGTGCAGGAGGTCTATGGCCTCCACAACTCGCCGGGCTTGCCGGTCGGCCACTTCTCGCTGCGGCCGGGGCCGATGCTGGCGGCGGCCGATCGGGTCGATATCCGGATCACGGGGCATGGGGCGCACGCGGCGCGGCCGCATCTGAGCATCGATCCCGTCGCCGTGGGATGCCAGCTCTACACTGCGCTGCAGACCATCGTGTCTCGCAATGTCGATCCGCTGAAGAACGCAGTCGTTTCGATCACGATGTTCCAGGCCGGTGAGGCGTCGAACGTCATTCCGGAGACCGGCCGCCTGCAGGGGACGGTTCGCACGCTCGACGCCAAGGTGCGGGACCACATCGAGGCGCGCATGCACCAGATCGTCGACGGGATCGCGGCCGCGCACGGGGCGAAGATCGTGCTCAACTACGAGCGGGGCTATCCAATCACCCGCAACCACGCCGACCAGACCGCGTTCGCGGCCAAGGTGGCGCGCGACGTGTCGGGTCCTGGCGCGGTCGACGATGCGGCGCCGCCGGTCATGGGCGGCGAGGATTTCTCGTACATGCTGGAAGCGCGACCCGGCGCGTTCATCTTCATGGGGGTCGGCGACACGGCGGGGCTTCACAATCCGGCCTACGACTTCAACGACGAGGCGATTCCGGCCGGCGTGTCGTTCTGGGCGAGGCTCGTCGAGACCGCGATGCCGGCGCGCTGAGGGCGACGGGGCCTCCTTTGAAGTGCGAACGGCCGGAGCCCGAGGGTCCGGCCGTTCGTCTTTCTCGCGGTCGCAAGCGCCTGTGGCTTCTCAGCGTGCCAGTGCCGCGAGGCGAAGTACGCCCGGAACGAGCGCCAGGGCGGGCGGGCGCTTGCGTCCGTTCATCCGGCAGGCCGAGGCCTCGGCGACGGCGAGGCGCTGGCTCGCCGTGATGTCGGCATAGCGCATGAACGCGCTTTCGATGCTCGCCAGGCGGCCGAGAGGGCCGGGAACCGGTTCGTATCGGCGATTGCGCTTGTAGCGGGTCTCTTCCGGCGTCGGCGCATGGACGACCAGCACCTCGAGCGGCGCCACGCCGCGACGGGCGAAGCCGAGCCGCTCGGCGGTGGCACGCGAGACGTCGAGCTTCCGGTTGCCACGGAACGGGCCGAAGTTGTTCACCCGGACAACGGCCGCCTCGCCGTTCTGCGGATTTCGGACAACGAGGATTGTGCCGTCGGGGTGGATGGCGCTCGCCGTGTTGTCCGGCCGCGACGCCTCGAAGCGCGCGCCGGAACTCGTCAGGCCGCAAGGATTGAACCTGTCCTTCCGGCAATGGTCGTAGTGCGAGGCCACGAGCTTCTTCATCTTGCCGAGCGCGGCGCGGGTCTCGGGAAGGGTCATGACGCGGTGGCAGACCCCCTTGTAGCAGTGGCGCTTGCCGGGGGCCTTGGCCTCTGCCGCAGCCGCAAATGCCGCCAGTGCGCCACCAATGACGGACAACGCCAGTGCACAGCGCGCCCCCGCACGCTTCCAGTTCAATCGCATTCACACGTCTCCCACCACCTCTGAAGGGCCGTGTGGTGCGGGCGTCCGAGCGCGCCTACAACTTTGCAGTCGTCCTATGGTTAACAGATCGGAAAGCGCCGACGGCTCCGATCGCTACGATCGAAGCGGGTCGGCGGGCATGGCCAGCCGGGTGAGGGGAAGCGCGGACTGCGGCTGAAATGGGATAGCCAAAGCCCCGAGCCTCGCATATTAAGCGGCCTCATGCCGAAACGCACAGACATCACATCCATCCTCATCATCGGGGCCGGGCCGATCGTCATCGGGCAGGCCTGCGAGTTCGACTATTCGGGAACCCAAGCCTGCAAGGCGTTGCGGGCGGAGGGCTACCGGATCATCCTCGTCAATTCGAATCCAGCGACGATCATGACGGATCCGGAACTGGCGGATGCGACGTACGTCGAGCCGATCACGCCCGAGATCGTCGCGCGCATCATCGAAAAGGAGCGGCCGGACGCGCTGCTGCCGACGATGGGCGGGCAGACCGCGCTCAACACGGCGCTGGCGCTCGAGCGGGACGGAACGCTCGCCCGCTTCGGGGTCGAGATGATCGGCGCCAAGGCGGCCGCCATCGACATGGCCGAGGACCGGAAGCTCTTCCGGGAAGCCATGGACCGGATCGGCCTCGAGAGCCCGCGGGCGTCGATCGCCTCGTCTCCCCCGATCCGCAACGCGCAGGGCCAGACGGTCGGCTACGACCGGGCGGCCGGGTTTGCCGAAGCGCTGAAGGCGCTCGACACCATCGGTCTGCCGGCGATCATCCGACCGGCCTTCACACTCGGCGGCACGGGTGGCGGCGTCGCCTACAACCGGGAAGAGTTCGAGACCATCGCCCGGTCCGGGATCGACGCCTCGCCTGTCGGGCAGATCCTGATCGACGAGAGCCTGCTCGGCTGGAAGGAGTACGAGATGGAGGTGGTCCGCGACAAGGCGGACAACTGCATCATCGTATGCTCGATCGAGAACCTCGATCCGATGGGCGTGCACACCGGCGATTCGATCACCGTCGCCCCGGCGCTGACGCTCACCGACAAAGAATACCAGATCATGCGCAACGCCTCGATCGCGGTGCTGCGCGAGATCGGCGTCGAGACGGGCGGCTCCAACGTCCAGTTCGCGGTCAACCCGGCGGACGGCCGGCTCGTCGTCATCGAGATGAACCCGCGCGTGTCGCGCTCGTCGGCGCTGGCGTCCAAGGCGACCGGCTTCCCGATCGCCAAGGTGGCGGCGCGTCTCGCGGTCGGCTACACGCTCGACGAACTGGAAAACGACATCACGGGCGGCGCCACGCCGGCGGCTTTCGAGCCGACGATCGACTACGTGGTGACGAAAATCCCGCGGTTCGCCTTCGAGAAATTCCCCGGCTCCGATCCGACGCTGACGACGGCCATGAAGTCGGTCGGCGAGGTGATGGCCATCGGGCGGACGTTCGCGGAAAGCCTGCAGAAAGCGCTGCGGGGCCTCGAGACGGGGCTCACGGGGCTCGACGACGTGACGTTCGAAGGGCTCGGGCAGGGCGACGACAAGAACGTCATCCGGGCCGAACTCGGACGGCCGACGCCGGACCGCCTGCTCAAGGTGGCGCAGGCCATGCGGCTCGGCTTCGATCACGAGCAGATCCACGCCTCGTGCCGGATCGACCCGTGGTTCCTGGCCCGGATGCAGGAGATCATCGACGTCGAGGCGCGGGTCAAGGCGCACGGGCTGCCCAAGCAGCGCGAGCTTATGCGCGACCTCAAGGCCATGGGCTTCTCGGACGCCCGGCTCGCCAAGCTGGCGGGGATGAGCGAAGCGGATGTCCGGGCGCACCGGGTGGAGCTCGGACTGCATCCCGTCTTCAAGCGCATCGATACGTGCGCGGCGGAATTCGCGGCGCCGACCGCCTACATGTACTCGACCTACGAGCGTGGTCTCTTCGACGAACCCGTGTCCGAGGCCATGCCGTCCGAGCGGGAGAAGATCATCATCCTCGGTGGCGGTCCCAACCGGATCGGGCAGGGCATCGAGTTCGACTACTGCTGCTGCCATGCGTGCTTCGCGCTCTCGGACGCTGGGTTCGAGACGATCATGGTCAACTGCAACCCCGAGACCGTCTCCACCGACTACGACACGTCGGACCGCCTCTATTTCGAATCGCTGACGGCTGAAGACGTGCTCGAAGTCATCCGGGTCGAACAACAGAAGGGGACGCTCAAAGGCGTCATCGTGCAGTTCGGCGGACAGACGCCGCTGAAGCTCGCGGAGGCGCTGGGTGAGGCCGGCGTGCCGATCCTCGGGACGTCGCCGGCCGCGATCGAACTCGCCGAGGACCGGGACCGGTTCAAGGCGCTCGTCGAGAAGCTCGGGCTGAAGCAGCCTGAGAGCGGTATCGCGCGTTCGCCGGAGGAAGCGACCGACGTGGCGCTTGCGATCGGCTTCCCGGTGCTGATCCGGCCGTCGTTCGTGCTCGGCGGGCGGGGCATGGAGATCGTGGCCGATGCCGGCGAACTCGACCGCTACATCAAGCGGCTGTCGGCGACATTGAGGGGACCGTCGGAGCTGGTGGTCTCGGCCAAGCGGCCGCTGCTCATCGATCGGTATCTCGCCGACGCCATCGAGGTGGACGTCGACTGTCTCAGCGACGGCAAGGACACGTACGTCGCCGGCATCATGGAACACATCGAGGAGGCCGGCATCCATTCCGGCGATTCGGCCTGCTCGCTACCGGCGCATTCGCTCGACAGCTCCATCGCTGTGCGCATCGAGAAGCAGACGCGCGACCTGGCGCTGGCGCTCGGCGTCGTGGGCCTGATGAACGTGCAGTACGCCATCAAGGACCGGCAGATCTACATTCTGGAGGTCAATCCGCGGGCCTCGCGCACGGTGCCGTTCGTCGCCAAGGTGATCGGAACTCCGATCGCGGGGATCGCGTCGCGGGTGATGGCCGGGCAGTCGCTCGAGAGCTTCGGGTTGAAGCCGCCGCGACCGAAGCATGTCGCGGTCAAGGAAGCGGTGTTCCCGTTCTCGCGATTCCCGGGCGTCGATCCGGTGCTCGGACCGGAGATGCGCTCGACGGGCGAGGTGATGGGGATCGACCGAGAATTCGGCATCGCGTTCGCCAAGAGCCAGCTCGGCTCCGGCACCGCGCTTCCGACGACGGGTACGGTCTTCGTCTCGGTGCGCGACAGCGACAAGGATCACATTCTCGGCGCGATGCGTGATCTCGTGGAGCTGGGGTTCCGCATCGTCGCCACGCGCGGGACGCGGCGGCATTTCGAGGCGCACGGAATACCGGCGGAGCAGGTGAACAAGGTGCTCGAAGGCCGGCCCCACATCGTCGACATGATGAAGAACGGTGAGGTCCATCTCGTCGTCAATACGACGGAGGGGTCGAAGGCGCTGCTCGACTCGAAGGACATCAGGCGGACGGCCCTCTTGAACCGAATTCCATACTATACGACATTAGCCGGGGCCGTAGCCGTGGTCGAAGCGATCCGGGCGCTGAAGGCGGACAACCTGAAAGTTGCCCCTTTGCAGAGTTATCAGGCCTAGAGCAGCGGAAGCGAGAGCCGCCAGACTGCGGGTTTTCCAGGCAGCGCGGCCCGCTCCTGCTGTGGGCAAAGGTCTAGTCAAATCCCGGCATATGGGTGAGACTGACAGTCAAGGCGCATCCGCCAGGGGTGCGCCGACGTGGAGATGTTAGCGATGGCGATGGAAAAGGTGCCGATGACGGTGGAGGGCTTCGCCAAGCTCGAGGCCGAACTGCATCGTCTCAAATCCCAGGAACGCCCGCGGATCATTCAAGCCATTTCCGAGGCGCGCGCGCACGGCGATCTCTCTGAGAATGCCGAGTATCACTCGGCCAAGGAAGCTCAGGGCATGAACGAGGCCAAGGTCGCCGACCTCGAGGACAAACTCTCGCGCGCGGACGTCATCGATACGACGAAGCTGTCGGGAACGACCGTCAAGTTCGGCGCCACGGTGCATCTCGAGGACGAGGATACGGGCGAGAAGGTGAAGTACCGGATCGTCGGCGATCTCGAAGCCAACGTGAAGGACGGGCTGATCTCCATCTCGAGCCCCATCGCGCGCGCGCTGATCGGCAAGTCCAAGGGCGAGACCGCCGAAGTCACGACGCCGAAGGGCTCGCGCAGCTACGAGGTTCTCAAGATCGAGTGGAAGTAGGCGTTCGACGCCTGCATCCTGGCGATTTCACGGGGCGTGTCGCACGGCGGCGCGCCCTGTTCGCGTTCGAGCGTTGATCTCGCGGCCGCGGCGGGCCTAGTCTGGGTCAGGACAGGGCAGGAGACATCCCATGACAACGACATCGACCGTCGGGCTCAACCCGGCGCGAGAGAAGCTGGCGCGCGGCGAACTGGCGCTCGGCGTCGGCCTCAGGCAGGCGCGGACAGTCGACATCGCACCGGCGATGAAGACGTGCGGCTACGACTGGCTGTTCATCGATTGCGAGCACAATTCGATGACGCTCGACATGGCGGTGCAGATTTCGGTCACGGCGAACGCCGCCGGCATCTCGCCGATCGTGCGGGTGCCACAGGGCCAGCTCGACATGGCGACACGGGCGCTCGACGGCGGCGCCTACGGCATCGTCATGCCGCATGTCGATACGCCGGAAGAGGCGAAGGCCATCGCGGACCGGCTCCGCTATCCGCCCGTCGGGCATCGCTCGATCGGCGGGACCATGCCGCAGCTCGGGTTCGCCACCATGCCGCCGGACCAGTCGACGAAGATCGTCAACGACAACCTGATCGTCGTCGTCATGCTGGAGAGCCCGCTCGCCATCCGGAACGCGGACGCCATCGCGGCCGTGCCGGGCGTCGATGTGCTGCTGATCGGAACAAGCGACCTGACGCTCGAGATGGGGTTGCCCGGCCAGCTCATGCATCCGGACGTCGTGGCCGCCTACCAGACCGTGGTCGACGCCTGCAAGAGGCACGGCAAGTGGGCGGGGATGGGTGGCGTCTACACGGACGAGGGGCTCACCAAGTACATCGGCATGGGCGTCAAGATGGTGCTCGCCGGCAACGACCTGCCGTTCCTCATGCAGGCAGCCAGCGCGCGCGAGAAGCATCTCCGGGGGCTCAAGGTTTGAGCGACTCCAATTGGTGCGCCCATGCCTAGCGTGGCGGTTGGCCGTTTCGATGTTGAAACCAGAGGTGCTTGCGCAAGGGGTCCGTCATGAAAAGGAAGTGCGACTATTGCGACACAATTCTTACCGTTGAGCGTCCCAAGGACCCTCCGCCCCATATTGTAATTTATGGAAAGCGAACGGTTAGTGTGAAGTGCACAAACCCTCAGTGCGGCCGGATCAATATGGTCGACTTCGATGGGAAGCTCTCGTGAGCGATGCGGGCGGAGATGACATTCCGCGCGGTCGCCCACCGAGTGAAGAGGAATTGTTTCTGCTCGACTGGATCAAAGAGGCAGGCAAGACGACCTATCAGACTTTGATCGATGTTCTGAAACAGCTTGTAACCATCAACTGCGCGTTCGTCGGCATCCTGACTGCCTTTGCCGACAAGACGATCCTGCACAAAGGCGCATCCTATTTCCTGGTGGTATGCTTGATCGTGGCGTCCGTCATAGCATTCGTTGGGCTGGTGCCTGACAGGAAAGCAATCTCATTCAACGATGTGAGCGAGATCCGGCGGGTGCGGGAAGCGGCGATTGCCTGGAAGTACTGGTGCATGATGATCTCCGCCAGTGTGATGCTGGGCTCTCTGGTGCTGGCGTTCGCCTTCAGCCTATTCCTAAGGCCATGACGCCCGCCGCGCTGGCGCTGGTCGGCATCACGGTTCTCGGGACGTCGTTCCTCTCGGGCATCTTCGGCATGGCCGGGGGGCTCATCCTGCTCGGCGTGCTGCTCCTCTTCATGGACGTCGTGCCGGCGATGGTGCTGTTCGGCATCATCCAGATGGGCGCCAACGGGTGGCGGGCGTTCCTGTGGCGGGCGCGGGTCGAGTGGGCGCTCGTTTCGCGGTATCTGGTTGGCGCCACGGCGGCGTTCCTCGTCATGCGGCTCGTCGCGTTCGTGCCTGACAAGGCGCTCCTCTACATCGGGCTCGGCGTGCTGCCGTTCGCTGCCGAGCTACTCCCGCGCCGCTACTGGCCCGACATCACGCGGCCGACGGGGCCCTATCTCTGCGGCATCGTCATCATGGTTCTGCAACTGATGGCGGGGGCAGCGGGGCATATCCTCGACATGTTCTTCCAGCGGAGCGGGCTCGACCGGCGCAGCATCGTCGCCACCAAGGCTGTCTGCCAGACGACGGCGCATCTCTTCCGGGTGCTCTATTTCGGCTCGCTCGCCCAGTCGTTCGAAGGCCACGTGCCGGTCTGGGCGATCGTCGCGGCCCTCGCGCTCGCCTTCCTCGGGACGACGCTGGCCGCCCGGGTGCTCGAGGGGATGACGGATGCCGATTTCAGGACCTGGAGCCGGCGCATCGTGCATGGCGTGGCCGTCGTATTCCTGGTGCGCGGGCTCTGGTTGCTTGCCGTCGGGTGAACGCTGTCCGTTCAATATTGCATTGCAGCATTGTCGAGCTGTGTCTGGTCGACCGGGTCGGACTCGCCCATCTTTGACAGGAAATCGGGGGTCGACAAGGCCCTCGGACATGAGCGGAAACGAACCTGAGGATCGGGCTCCAAAAAGAACGAAAAGTTCAGGAGCTGATCATGACGAACGTCTCATTGAGCCTCGTGGCGGGCTATGCGGTCGATACACCCGACCCCTCCGAACACGTCCGGCCGAGCCCTTTCTCCCTGAAGCGCACGCTGCGGTCCATCGGCGACGCGTTCATGGCTGCACAGCAGCGGCGCGTCGAGCGTGAGGTTGCGCTCTATCTCCAGACGCACGGCAATGTGCTGAGCGATGATATGGAGCGGCGCATCAGCCGGCACTTCAAGATCTGACGCATCCGACATCTGATGCGAGAAGGGCGCCCGGTCGGGGCGCCCTTCGTCGTTTAGGGATCATGCCTCGCCGAAGTGGATGCGGCGATAGGCGCGGGACGGGATCAGGTCGTCCGAGTGGATGTCCCAGACGGTGGCGGTGTTCGCCCCCTGATGCTCCTGGAACTGGCCGGCCATCTCGCCGAGGCCCTTGATGCTGGCGCCGCGCAGGCCGAAGCCGCGAGCCATGGCCGCGATGTCGCCGCGACCGTGCATGGCGCCAGACGGATCCACCTTGTTGGCGCGGAACTTGTGGAACTCGGCGCCATAGCCGCCGTCGTTGACGATGGCGGTCAGCATGCGGATGCCGTGGCGCTTGATGGTCTCGAGTTCCTGGCAATGCATCATCAGGCTCCCGTCGCCCTCGATCAGGCACACCTTGCCGTTGCCGCGCGCCTGCGCGATGCCGATGGCTGCGGGAAGCGCCGAGCCGATGGCGCCGAAGTCGACGAACACGTGATACTTGTCGGCCGGCCGGTTCTGCAGATGCGTCATGGCGATCGAGAAGTAGTGGCCGCCGCCGACGACGATGTCCCAGTCCTTCGGGATGGTGCGGTCGAGTTCCTCGATGGCGCGGCGGGGGTCGACCGTGCCGGCCTGAACGTCATAGTGCTTGCGGTCGGGGTGGTCGGCTGCGATGCCCGCCGCGATCTCGGGCGTGCGGAAGCCGGTGACCTTGATATTGCGCTGCTCTAGGCGGTTCAGGATCTGTTCGGCCGCCGCGCGGGCGTCGGCGCGGACGTGGAGGTCGGCGGTCCGGAGGCCCTGCCACAAGCCGCGCGGGTTGGTGTCGACCTGGACGACTCGGGCGCCCGGATAGAGGTAGCCGCTCTCGGTGGTGTAATGGCCGAGGCCGAGACCGAAGCCGATGACGAGGTCGGCCTCGGCGTAGCGCTCACGGGCCCAGTCGCTGGCGTAGGCGCCGGCGATGTCCATCGTGTAGGGATTGCCGTGGAAGAGGCCCTTGCCGAGGAGCGAGGTCGCGAGCAGCGCGCCCGACCGGTCGGCCAGTGCCTCGATCGCCTCGCGGGCGCCGGTGCGGACGCAGCCCTTGCCGGCGAGGATGATGGGCTTTTCAGCTTCCGCGATCATGTCGCAGATCTTGTCGACGAGGATCGGGTCAGCCTGCGGGCGCTGCGCGACGGGCACGATGTCCGAGGACGGCATGTAGTCGGTCAGGTGCGGCCATGCGAGCTTCTGCATGTCCATGGGCACGGAGAGCACCACGGGGCGGCGCTCGACCTGGGCGATCTGGAAGGCCTCGCGGACGTTGTCGAGCAGGCGGTCGATGTGGCGGACGGGGACGTAGGCGGCGCCCGTCGCGAGGGTGAGGGGGCCCATGTCGATCTGCTGGAGATACCAGCTCGCCGCGATGGGGCTGTCGCCTGCGAAGATGACGAGGGGGGAATTGGCCTTCGACGCCATCACCAGCGACGTCATGATCTGGGTGAAGCCCGGGCCGCACGTCGTAGAGGCGACGCCGACCTTGCCGGTGGAACGGGCGTAGCCGTCGGCCATGGAGACGGCGCAGCTCTCGTGGCGGGCGTGGATCACCTGCATGCCCGGGCGCTGGGCCATGGAGGTCGACCAATACATGTTGGCGTCACCCATCAGCGTGAAGAGCGTGTCGACACCCTCCGCCTCGAAGGCAAGGGCCAGCATGTCCTGTGTCTTGAGCTTGCTCATGGGGGTCAGCTCCGTTTTCCAAAGAGGCTCGCGAGCCACGATTTCAGCGCGGCCCAGAGAAGGGTGAAGGCATTGAGTTCGGCCGCCTGTCGCGGCGGGGGCGGTGTGGCGGCGGGCGCGACAGTCGGGACCATCGCGGCCGGTGTGGGTTGCGGGTCGGTGCTCGGCGCCACGGGCTCCGGTGTTGCCGGCGGCGGCGCCGCCGCCTGGCGCTCGGCGACGAGGGCCTGCATGTTCTTTGCGAACTCGGCGAGGAGCGCGCGGGCGACGTGGACGCCGCCGGCATTCGCGAACGTCTCGAGCGGGCCGCTGACGGTGTACTCGCCTTCGACGGCAAGCTGCGTCTCGGTCGTGCCGCTGGCGGCGACGACGCCGTTGGCCAGCGCCCGCGAGGCACCGCGCTGGTCGATGCCACGGCCCTCGATGGTGCACCGGCGGCGGTCGTGGTCGTAGCTCAGCACGGCCTCGCCACGGAACACGGCGACGGTCGGGCCGAACTTGACGCGGATCGAGCCCTTCCAGCTCTCGCCGTCCTGATCGGGCGCGAGCGTCGCGCCTGGGATGCACGAGGCCACGAGAGCCGGATCGGACAGCAACGGCCAGACGGCGTCCGGCGGGGAGGGAATGGTTATCGTCTCGGCGACAGTCGGCATGCGCGGGGGAGCGTCCAGTGTTCTCGAGGCTGGGGAATGTGCGGAAGCTTAGAGAACTCTCGTCGCGGGTCAAACGGTTTGGGCCGGCTCGACGCCATGACGGACGCGTGCCAAGCTTCCGGCAGAGACGAGACTGAAACGGGAGGGCTCCCATGGGCGCGGCGTCGGCGGTCGATTTCGAGGACGTGACGTATCTGACGGTCGCGGGGAAGCCGCTTCTGGCGCGCCTCTACAAGCCGCATGGGCCGGGGCCGCATCCGGTGATGATCGATCTGCATGGCGGGGCGTGGTGCAATCAGGACCGCACCACCGACACCCTTCTCTCGGAGGCCATGGCGCGGGCCGGCATTCTGGTGGTGGCGCTCGATTTCCGGATGCCTCCCGAGGCGATGTATCCGGGTTCGCTGCAGGACATCCATTTCGCGATCCGCTGGATCAAGGCCAATGCCGGGCGCCTTGGCGCGAAGGCGGACCGGATCGGGCTGGTCGGCATCTCGTCGGGCGGGCATCAGGCGATGCTGCTCGGCATGCGGCCGGACGACGCCCATTATGGCGTGCACGCGACCGAGAGCGTGGTCAAGGGATCGGTGGCGGTCCAGTGCGTCGTCCTCTGCTGGCCCGTGATCGATCCGATCGGGCGCTATCGCTACGGCAAGGAGCTGATTGCCAAAGGCGGCGACTATCCGAAGAATATCGACAATGTCATTCCGCTCCACGACGTCTACTGGGGCAGCGAGGCGGCCATGGAAGAAGCGAGCCCGCCGGCGATGCTGGAGCGCGGCGAGGCCGTTGCCATGCCGCCGGTGCTCTATCTGCAGGGCGACGAGGACCGGATGCATCCGAGGCCGCATCTCGACCGGTTCGTCAGGCTCTACAGGGAGAAGGGCGGCGAGATCGAGCTTGCGCTCTATGCGGGCGAGGTGGAAGGCTTCGTGACGCGGCAACCGAAGAACCCGGCGAACCAGACGGCGGGGACGGAGCGGATCATCCAGTTCGTGCATCGCCATCTCGGTTGATGCCTCGGGATCAGGGAACGGAACACATGGGCCAGATCATTTGCGCGGGCGCCCGCGCCACCAAGACACAGCCGGCGTCGAGCTTCGTCGGGACCGTCTATGCCGACGAGGTCGTGGTGGGCGAACCGCCCTCGCGCATGCGGGGGACGCGGGTCACGTTCACGCCCGGTGCGCGCACCAACTGGCACACGCATCCCGTCGGGCAGACGCTCTACTGCCTGCACGGCGTCGGGCGCTATCAGGCCGAGGGCGCGGCGGTTCAGGAACTGCGGCCGGGCGACACCGTCATCATCCCCCCGGATGTGAAGCACTGGCACGGCTCGGCGCCGGGGCAGCTCTTCGCGCATCTCGCGCTTTCCGAGGTCAGCGACACGGGCGAAGGCACCGTGTGGCTCGAGGCGGTATCGGACGCGGACTACGGCAAGACGCCGGGCTGATTACGGGCGTCAGTCGACCGCGGTCGGCGCGGGCGCGGCCCGCGCCCCGGTCGGGCGGGTCAAGTCCTCGGTGAGGCGGAGCGGCTTCGGCTCGCCGAGGCGGGCGCGATAGACCTGGATGTTCGAGAGGACCTTCTCGACGTAGTGGCGCGTCTCCTCGATCGGGATGCGCTCCATCCAGTCGATGGGGTCGATGGCGCCGGTGCGGGGGTCGCCGTTCTCGCGAATCCATTGCCGGGCCCGGCCCGGTCCGGCGTTGTAGGCGGCGAGTGCGACGGCATACCAGCCACCGAGTTCCGCCATGCGATCACCGATATAGGCCGAGGCGATGCGCGCGTTGTAGGCGTGGTCGGTGAGAAGCCGGGGCACGTCGCATTTCAGCTTGTGCTGCTGGCAGACGTGCCGCGCCGTGATCGGCATCACCTGCATCAGGCCGCGGGCGCCGGCGCTCGAGACGATCCCGGTGTTGAATTCGGTCTCCTGGCGCGTGATGGCGAGCAGCATGGCCGTCTCCGGCGGCGGGCGAAGCGGGTCGTAGATCGGGAACGGATCGATCGGATAGCCGTACATGATCAGGTTGTGGCCTCGCGCGATGGCGGCCTTGCCGACCCGAAGCGACGTCTGGGGATCACCCAGGCTCGCCGCCAGTTCGGCTAGGAGCGCCAGTTCGCCTTCGGTCGCCAGATGATTGCGCAGACCGGCCATCAGCCCGATGAAGATATTGCGGTCGAGGCCGGCGCGGTTGGCGAGAACGGCTGCGCGCACCGCATCGAGCGACAGGAAGCGCTCGATCTGCTCCGGTGTCGGCATCGCGGGCGGCCTCACGGGCAGCTCGGTGCGGGTCGAGCCGGTGAGCTTCTGGCGCGACAGGAGCGCGTGAAACGTGTCGGGGTCGCGGGTGGCGGTTTCGTAGCGCTGCCTCGCTTCGTCCTTCCGTCCAAGCACTTCCAGCGTGCGGCCGGTCCAGTAGGCTGCGCGAGCTCGGCTGAGCGGACCGTCGGCCGCCTTCATCGCCGCTTCGAAATGAGGGAGGGCGTCCTTCGGGCGCTTCAGCTTCCGGAATGCGATCCAGCCCGCCATGTGAAGCTGCTCCTTCAGCGGGTTCACCGACAGGGGACCCGACCGGCGGACGAGGTCGTAGGCGAGCTGGAAGCGGGAGGCGCGCAGTGCGTCGTAGGCCGCTTCGCGCCGCGTCAGCCACCAGGCGTCCGGATTGACCAGCTTGTCGGCGTCGTCGGGGATGGCGGTGAGGATGGTCGCTGCCTCGGCGAGGCGGTCGGCGTCGAGGAGGTTGACGGCGCGCGCGAAGGCGACACCCCAGTCGCTCGGCGGTGTGGTGTCGGCAGGCAGCGCGGCGAGGAGCTTGCCGGCGCTTGCCGCGCCGAGGAAGACGGCGAGACGGGCCTCGGCGGACTTCTTGCGATCCTCCGGCAACAGGGCGATGACGCGGCGAGCAATGGTCGCCTGCTGCTGGCGCTCGGCGCGGAAGCGGACGCGGTCGACGAGGAGGCGGGCGAGGCGACGCTCGTGGTCGGCGGTGGTGAGAAGCCCCTTGAAGCGCGCAAGGAAGCCGGTCTCGAAGGTCGCGGACATCTCCTCGTCCGTCCAGGCGCGGGCTGCGTGCTTGCGGGCGGCCTCCTGATTTCCTTCGGCCAGCTCGGCGGAGGCAAGCGCGGCCCAGCCGGCGCCGCTGACGGGCGTGCGGCCCTCGAAGAAGCGGCGAATGTCGGCCGAGTTGCCGCCGCTCGTGAAGAGCTGTTCCTCGGCGCGGCGGGCCAGGATGTGGGCGTCGGGCCAGGCGGGATTGGCGGCCGAGAACGCGCGGAACTCGTTCGGCTCGCCGAGGCCGGCCTTCAGCATCTGCCATTTGACGAGCTTGCGGGCGATCGGGTCCGAGAGGCTGTCGCCGGCGGTCGCAGAGCGTTGGCGAAGGGCCGCCTTCAGATCGCGCACGGCATCGGCGCCGGGCGGGGGCGTGAGCAAAGGGGCGAGGGCGGCGCGGACTCTGGCGCGGTAGGCGCTCTCGTAGGCCGGTGCGGGCAGGGTGCGCGGCGGTGCGACGGTCGGTGACGCGGTCGCGGCGGCTTCTGCGGCGCTCCCGGTCTTGGGCTGTTCGGCATGCGCCGTGGCCGAAATCACGAGCAACATCGCGGCGGCAAGGAGCGTCGGAAGTCTCGTCGGCATCGGGCGTCCCCATGCTCTGGCGGATCGGAGACGGCCGCTGGTGCGGCGCGATTCGGTTCTACAGACATTAGGATGTCGAAATGTGGCGAGATGAGCAAAAGATCCCCGCCGTTGCCGGCCGACGTGCTGCTGCCCCGTGCGCCGACGGATCACGGCTCAGGGGGGCGGCTTGCGGCTTGTCGTGCGACGGCATAATGTCGCTGCCACAACTGACGGATGGCGATTCCCGCCGGCAGGCTCGGCCGTTGTGACCCGTGGCGCGATGTGTCCTGCGACACGTCTCAATGGGCGATCCGGAAGAGCGGCGACACATCCGTCCAACCGGGAGGACGCTCGGCATGTTCAAGGGTTCCAATACGGCACTCATCACGCCGATGAAGAACGGCAAGGTCGACGAGGCGGCGTTCGAGCGGCTCGTCGAGTGGCAGATCAGCGAGGGCTCGCACGGGCTCGTCCCGGTCGGCACCACCGGCGAGACGCCGACGCTCAGCCACGAGGAGCACAAGCGGGTCGTCGAACTCTGTGTGAAGGTGGCGAAGGGGCGGGTGCCGGTGATTGCCGGCGCGGGGTCGAACTCGACCGAGGAAGCCATCGACCTGACGCGGTTCGCCAAGTCGGCCGGCGCCACGGGGGCCCTGCATTCGACGGGCTACTACAACAAGCCGACGCAAGAGGGGCTCTACCTCCACTTCAAGGCGATCAGCGACGCCGTCGATCTGCCGATCATCGTCTACAACGTGCCGCCGCGTACGGTCGTGGACATCCTGCCGGCGACGCTGGCCCGGATCGCCGAGCTGAAGAACGTGGCCGGTGTGAAGGACGCCTCGGCCAAGGTCGAGCGCATGTCGCAGCATCGTCTCCTGATCAAGAAGCCGTTCTCGTACCTCTCCGGCGAAGATGCGACGGCGCTGGGCTTCAACGCGCATGGTGGCAATGGCTGCATCTCGGTGACGTCGAATGTGGCGCCGCGGCTCTGCGCCGATTTCCAGAACGCGTGCCTGTCGGGAAACTGGGCGCGGGCGCTGGAACTGCACGATCTGCTGATGCCGCTGCACGACGCGCTGTTCATCGAGACCAACCCGGCGCCGGTGAAGTATGCGGCGTGGCGGCTCGGCCTTATCGAGAGCCCGGAGTGCCGACTGCCGCTGGCGCCGCTGATGGAGTCGACGAAGAAGGCCGTCGACGCCGCGCTGGCACACGCGGGACTGCTGAAGGCAAAGGCGGCGGAGTAAGTCGGTCTGGTTTTCGAATGACGATGGCGGCGTGGCCCGAGGCTGCGCCGCCTTTTTCATTTCGAGGATGGTCTCACGCGACCGGCTTGCAGCGGGTCTCGCGCATCAGGCACGTGCAGACGAAGCCGACCGCGAGGCCGACGGCCAGCACCGTGAAGGCGACGCGATAGTCGTCGGCCGCATAGACGCGGGCGCCTCCGACCAGTGTGCCCGACCACGCGCGATCCAGAAGCCAGCCGATGAGCGGCTGGTAGACCGCCCCTGTCCCTGTGACGAACGCATTGACGACGCCGATGGCCGTGCCCGAGAGCAGCGGCGGATTGACCTCGCGGACGGTGGCGAAGCAGACGATCTGGCCGGCGCCGCCGAAGCCCGTCAGGAACGTGAGCACGGCAACGACCTCGGCGGAGAGCGAGGGGCCATAGATCAGCGTGAGGAACGCCGGTGCGCAGATCGCGTAACCGAAAATGAACGGCAGGCGGCGCTGCTGCATGAGGCCTGAAAGCCAGCCGAAGAACGGTGCGCCGAAGCCCCACCCCGCGATCAGCAGGGACGTGATGAACGCGGCCTTGGTCGGCTCGAGACCGTGAGCGGCTTGCATGAACGGCACGCCCCAGAGACCGCCGAAGCCGAGCAGCGTGCCGTTGGTGCCGAGGCCGGCTATGGAGATCAGCCATGTCTGGCGGTTCGAGAGCACGTGGCCGAGACCGCCCAGTACGCTGCCGAGGCCGCCCGTGCCGCGCGTCTTGTCGCGGATGGTCGCAAACGCCATCACCGCGATGACGAAGCCGCCGATCGCCATCATGGCGACCGTCGGACGCCAGCCCTGGGCCTCGACCAGCACGCGGACCGGCGCCTGTCCGAGCACGCCACCGGCCATGCCGGCTGCCATCGCAAGTCCCCCCAGCATGGCGAACTGCGTCGGCGGGAACCACTGGCCCGCGACAGCGAAGGCGCCGACGAGGCTGAACGCGGCCGACGCCCCGATCAGGAAACGGCCAAGGGCCACGCCTTCGAGCGTCGGGCTCCAGGCGACGAGAAGGCAGCTCGCGCCGCAGATGGTGGCGGCGACCGTCAAGAGCCGGCGGGGGCCGAAGCGGTCGATCATCAGGCCGACCGGGATCTGCATTCCGGCGTAGCCATAGAAATAGAGCGCCGACAGGTTGCCGAGCGCGGCCCCGCCGACGGCGAAGTCGCGCATGAGTTCCTCGACCATCACGCTCGGGGAGACGCGAAGGACCCAGGCGTAGAAGAAGAACAGCGCGCCGGTGAGCCAGCCGAGCAGCGGAAGCATGGGTGGGAGATCCTGAGGGGGGGCTTGGGTCCAGTCCAGCGTGAAGCTAGCAGGCGTTCGCGCAAAGACCAGTCCCGGAATGGCGGCTCATTGCTGGTCTGCCAAATCCTCGGGCAGTGGTCGGCGGATGGGGCGCGTCGAACGCACTTGCCCTCGACGACCGGGTGGCCGAAGCTTTTGCCCAGCATGCCAGGGAGGCTCAGATGCTCAAGCTCTATTTCTCGCCGTCGACGAGTTCGCTCGCAACCCACATCGCGCTGATCGAGGCCGGCGCGGCGTTCGAACTGGTGCCGAGGCTCCTCTCCAGGCAGGAGACGCGGTCGGCCGAATACCTCGCGCTCAATCCGGACGGCAAGGTGCCGGCACTCGTCACGGCGGGCGGCAACGTCCTGACCGAGGTTGCCGCGACGCTCTACTACATCGCGCGCTCGCACCCCGCGGCGGGGCTCTGGCCCGAAGGCGATCTCGAAGCCGAAGCGCAGGTGATCTCGTGGATGTCGTTCGCCGCTTCGTCGATGCACGGGTCGCGCGCCAAAGGGCCGGAGGCAGTCGCTGCAGCCTTCGACGTCGCGAACCGCAAGCTAGGATCGCGCGAGTGGGCGATCGGCCGCTTCACGATCGCCGACATCCATCTGTTCCGTGTCTACTGGCGGTTCCGGCCCGGGATCGAGGCGCCGATCGGCACCTATCCGGCGCTCGAAGCGCATCACGACCGCATGCTCAAGCGGCCCGCCGTGCAGAAGGCGCTCGAGGCAGAGAAAGCCTACGAGTGAGGCTTTGGGCCTGAGAAACCTTAACCGAAGTGTGAGCCTCCGCCGGCAAGCTCCAAGTTGGGGCTGGCTTGCGGGGCGGACGTTCGTCTAGGGTCGCCGCGAGCCGGAGGCAGGACGGGAGCGGGACGTGCAGATCGAAGGTTGGGACATCGACATTCTGGTGCAGGGGTTTCCGGGCAAGAGTGTCTGCCATGGAGCCCTCGGCTGGAGCAGCGTCGTGCTCCTCCGGCGCGGGGGGCGGATCGCGCTCGTCGATTGCGGCACCTTCTCGATGCGCAAGCTCATCATCTCGGGGCTCGAGGCGCGTGGCCTGAAGCCGACCGACGTCACCGATCTTCTGCTCACGCATTCGCATTGGGATCACTCGGTCAACTGGACGCTCTTCAAGGATGCGCGGATCGTGCTCGGCAAGGTCGAGATGGACTGGGCGCTGGCGCAGCCCTGGGGCCTCACGGCGGTGCCTGAACTCTATGTCGAGCGGCTCGACACGTGGCCGACGCTCGTGCGGATCGGCGACGGAGACGAGGTGATGCCAGGCATCACGGCGCATATCGCGCCGGGGCATACGCCGGGCTGTCTCGTCTACCTGCTGCATGGAACGGAACGGGACGTGATCTTCACGGGCGATGCCGCGAAGAACCGGGCCGAACTCGTCTCGCGCAACACCGACATGACCTACGACGCGGCGGTGAGCCGCGCCTCGATCGAGATGATCTGGTCGCAATGGCGCCGGAAGTCCGGCACGCTGGTCGTGCCCGGGCACGATCTGCCCATGACGCAGGACGGCGGCAAGATCAGCTATCTCGGCACGCGGGAGGCTGCGATCTCGTGCTGGTATGGCGAGGACATGGAAACGACGACGTCTTACTCGCTCACGGTCTGAGGCGATGAAGTTCTCATTCGGGACATTGCTCAAGGAGGCGCTCAGCGGCCACAGGGGATGGCCGCGGCAGTGGCGCGAGCCGGAGCCCAAGCCGGCCTACGATGTCGTCATCGTCGGGGCCGGAGGGCATGGCCTCGCGACGGCCTACTACCTCGCCAAGGAGCACGGCATCCGCAACGTCGCCGTTCTCGAGAAGGGCTGGCTCGGGGGCGGGAACACGGGGCGGAACACGACGATCATCCGCTCGAACTATCTCTGCGAGGAATCGGAAGCGCTCTACGAGCATGCCATGAAGCTGTGGGAGGGGCTTGCGATCGAGCTCAACTACAACGTCATGTACTCGCCGCGCGGCGTCATGATGCTCGCGCACAACGAGCACGACGTTCGGATCTTCAAGCGGCATGTGCATGCCAACCGTCTGGCAGGGATCGACAACGAATGGCTCGATCCGGCCGAGGCCAAGGGGTTCTGCCCGATCCTCAACATCGATTCCCGGCTCCGGCATCCGGTGCTCGGGGCGGCCTTGCAGCGGCGCGGCGGTGTTGCGCGGCACGACGCCGTCGCGTGGGGGTATGCGCGGGGCGCGGACGCACTCGGCGTCGACATCATCCAGGGCTGCGAGGTGACCGGTATCCGGCGGGCACCCTCCGGCGAGGTGACGGGCGTCGAGACGAGCCGCGGCTTCATCGGGGCCGGCAAGATCGGCGTCGTCGCCGCAGGCCATACGTCGGTCATCATGGCGATGGCCGGCGTCCGGATGCCGCTCGAGAGTTTTCCTTTGCAGGCGCTCGTCTCGGAGCCGGTGAAGCCGGTCATGCCGTGCGTCGTCATGTCGAACACGATCCATGCGTACATGTCGCAATCGGACAAGGGCGAACTCGTCATCGGGGCGGGGACGGATGCCTATGTGTCCTATTCGCAGACGGGTGGGCTCCACGTCACGCGCCACACCATAGAGGCGATCGCGGAGCTGTTCCCGGTGACGCGGCGGCTCCGGATGCTCCGGAGCTGGGGCGGTATCGTCGACGTGACGCCCGACCGCTCGCCGATCATCGGACGGACGCCGGTGCCGGGGCTCTATGTCAACTGCGGCTGGGGCACGGGCGGCTTCAAGGCGACGCCGGGCTCGGGGCACGTGTTCGCGGCGACGCTCGCCAGGGACGAGCCCCATCCGATCGCGGCGCCGTTCACGCTGGACCGGTTCGTCACCGGGCGGCTCATCGACGAGGCGGCTGCGGCGGCTGTTTCGCATTGAGCGAGGGAGGCGACAGATGACCAAGGCGACCAAGGTGTTCCGTCCCGAGGACGTGCCCGAGAGCAATGCCACCGGCTATCCGGAGCCCTACCGGGCCATGAACATGATGCGCCATGCGCGGCGGATCGGCGAGTTCGGCGGTCTCACGAACTTCGGCGTCAATCTGGTGCGGATCGAGCCCGGCGGGCAGTCGTCGGCACGCCATGCGCATCTGAAGCAGGATGAGGTGGTGCTGATCCTCGACGGCGACATCACGCTCGAGACGAACGAGGGCGAGCAAATCGTGACGCCCGGGACCTACATCACGTTTCCGGCCGGCACGGGCGACGCGCACCGGTTCGTCAACAAGACCGAGAAGGACGTCGTGTTTCTCGTCGTCGGGGACAAGACGCGGGAGGACGTCGTCACCTACCCTGACATCGACATGCACGGGGTCGGGGGTGCGGACGGCATCTTCCGCTATTACCGCAAGGACGGCACGCTCTACTGAGGGCGGCCCAACAACAAGGAAAGTCGAAGCCCGATGCTGCAGATCCGCTGTCCCTGGTGCGGGGAGGATCGACCCGAGATCGAGTTCCGCTACGCGGGTGAAGCGCATGTGGTGCGCGCGCGCCTGCCGGCGGACGAGAGCGATGCGGCGTGGGCCGAGTACCTTTATCTGCGCACCAACCCGAAGGGCTGGCACGCGGAGCGGTGGCATCATGTGCACGGCTGCGGCCGGTTCCTGAACGCCATCCGGCACACCGTGACCGACCGGATCGCCGTCACCTACAAGCCCGGCGAGCCGCGCCCCACCATTGACGACCAGCAAGGCCCGACGCCGTGATCGAGGACGACAAGGGACCGGGCGGGAACCGCTTTCGAACCGCGAGCGGCGGCCGTATCGACCGTTCGCAGCCGGTGCGCTTCACGTTCGACGGACGTGCGTATCAGGGCTATGCGGGCGATACGCTCGCCTCGGCGCTGCTCGCCAACGGCGTGCATCTCGTCGGGCGGTCGTTCAAGTATCACCGTCCTCGCGGCATCGTGGCGGCCGGGCCCGAAGAGCCCAACGCGCTCGTCACGGTGCGGCGCGACTGGCGGCGGACGACGCCCAATCTGCGTGCGACGGAGGTGGAGATCCATGACGGTCTCGATGCCGTCAGCCAGAACCGGTTTCCCTCGCTGCGGTTCGATTTCGGCGCGCTGAACGACCGGCTCTCGCCGCTCTTTCCGGCCGGCTTCTACTACAAGACCTTCATGGGGCCCGAGCGGTTCGGACGTGGTGCTTCCGGCGCATGGGCACGCATTTACGAGCCGGTGATCCGGCGCATGGCAGGGCTCGGCCGGGCGCCTGTCGACGGCGACACCGACAGCTACGCCTCGCGCCATGCGCATTGCGACGTCCTTGTTGTCGGCGCTGGGCCTGCGGGCCTCGCTGCGGCGTTGGCGGCTGCGGAGGGCGGCGCGCGCGTCATGCTCGCTGACGAGCAGGCGGAGGCCGGCGGCAGTCTTCTCGGCGCTCCCGATGTGATGATCGGCGGGGAGCCGGCGGCGGACTGGCGCGAGGGCGCGTTGGCGCGGCTGATGTCGTTCGAGACCGTGACCGTGCTGACGCGGACGACCGTGTTCGGGGCCTATCCGGATCACCTGTTCGGCCTTGTCGAGCGGCTCACCGATCATCTCCCTGATCAGGGGCGTGGGGTGCCTCGCGAGCGGCTCTGGCAGGTCAGGGCGCGGCATGTGGTGCTCGCGACGGGGGCGCTCGAGCGGCCGCTGGTGTTTCCGGGTAACGATCGGCCGGGGGTGATGCTGGCGGGGGCGGCGGCAACCTATCTGCACCGCTACGGCGTTCTCGTAGGGACGCGCAGCGTCGTGGTGACGACGACCGACAGCGGGTATCGCATTGCGGCCGACCTCGCGGAACATGGGGTCCGGATCGAGGCCATCGCCGATCTGCGTGGCCGCGCCGGGGAGGCAGCCGAGGCGGCGGCGCGGGCGGCCGGCATTCCGATCCACGGAGGCGTGTCGGTACTCGGGACCGGCGGACGGCTTCGCGTTTCCAGCATCAGGCTGGCGCTGCGTGACGGACGGCGCGAGCGGCTCGAGGCCGACAGCGTGCTGATGTCCGGCGGCCGTTCGCCGACCCTGCATCTTTTCTCGCAGCTTCGCGGACGGCTCGTGTGGGACGCGAGACATCATGCGTTTCTCGCCCAGGATCCGCTCGGGGGCGTATCGCTGGCGGGGGCTGCGACGGGGCTCGTCGAGGCGCCCGTGGACGATGCGTTCGAGAGCGGCACGGCAGCCGGCGTGCAAGCCCTCGCGGCGCTGGGCATGAGCGGCGTGGGGACCGTCGCGCTCGGTGCGTCGATGCAGTCACTCCCACCCGCTGATTCCGTCGTGCCGGTGGCGCCGGTGGCGCGGCATCTCGAGGCGGCTTCGTTCATCGACTTCCAGAACGACGTGACGGCGAAGGATCTCCGGCTCGCGGCGCAGGAAGGCTTCCGCTCGATCGAGCACATCAAGCGCTACACCACGACGGGCATGGCGACCGACCAGGGCAAGACGAGCAACGTCAATGCGCTGAGCCATGTCTCGGGTGTGCTCGGCCGGCCCGTCGGCGACATCGGGCACACGACGTTCCGCGCGCCCTACACGCCGGTGACGTTCGGTGCGCTCGCCGCCGAGTGCCGGGGCACGCTGTTCGATCCGGTCCGCCTGACGCCGATCGATCCGGCGGCGCGGGAGCGGGGCGCGATCTTCGAGGCCGTCGGGCCATGGCAGCGGGCGCGCTATTTCCCGAAGCCGGGCGAGACGATGCATCAGGCGGTGGCGCGGGAATGCCTCGCCGTGCGCACCTCGGTCGGCGTGTTCGACGCCTCGACGCTCGGCAAGATCGAGGTCGTCGGTCCGGATGCGGCGACATTCCTCGATCGCATGTATGTGAACGCCATCGCGTCGTTGCCCGTCGGCCGGAGCCGCTATGCGATCCTGCTCAACGAGGCGGGCTTCGTGATCGACGACGGGATCGTGTCGCGGCTCTCCGACGTCAGGTTCCACGTCACGACGACGACGACGGGCGCGGCGCGGGTGCTTGCGCACATGGAGGACTATCTCCAGACCGAGTTCCCGGAGCTGCGCTGCTGGCTGACGTCGGTGACCGAGCAATGGGCCGTTGTGGCGGTGCAGGGACCGCGGGCGCGCGCAGTGCTGGCGCCGCTCGTCGAGGACGTCGATCTGGCGCCGGACGTTCTCGTCCACATGGCGCAGACCGAGGGTCGGGTGCTGGGTGTCCCGGCCCGGGTGTTCCGCGTCAGTTTCACGGGCGAACTCGGCTACGAGATCAACGTTCCCGCCGGCTACGGGCGTGCGGTGTGGTCGGCGTTGCTCTCCGCCGCGGAACGGGTGGGCGGCACGGCCTATGGGACCGAGGCGATGCATGTTCTCAGGGCCGAGAAGGGCTACATCATCGTCGGGCAGGACAGCGACGGCACGTTGACGCCGCGCGATCTGGGGCTGCCGGTCGGTGAGCGGAAAGCGGACTTCGTTGGCAAGCGCTCTCTCTCGCGGTCCGACATGCTGGTCACGGACCGGCCGCAACTCGTCGGGCTCGAGACGGAGGATGGCCGCGTCGTGCTCGAAGAAGGGGCGCAGATCACGCGGGATTCCGCGCCGGCCGTCGGCACGCATGCTGTCGGGCACGTGACGTCGGCCTACCATAGCGCCGTGCTCGGCCGTTCGATCGCGCTTGCGGTCATCGAAGGCGGTCGCGCGCACCTCGGCGAGACGTTCCATGTGCCGATGCCGAGCGGCGTGATCCGGGTGAAGGTGGTGTCGCCCGCGTTCTACGATCCGAAAGGCGGACGCCTCCATGGCTGAAGAGATGGCGGACATGCCCGAGCCCGAACGCGCGCTGGCCGGCATCGCGGCGGGCGTCGCGAGCGTGGCGCTCATCGAGAACGGGCCCGCTGCGGCGCGGATCGTGCTCCGGTGCCGGCCTGACGTCGCCTCGCTGCTCGGGGCGGCGTCGGGGCTCGATCTCGGTGGACGGATCAATACGGCGCGGCTGGCGCCGGGGTGCGCTGTCCTGAAACTCGGACCCGACGAATGGCTCCTCATCGCGGAGCCGGAGGCCGATCCCTGGCTCGGCGCGCGTCTCGGGGCGGCGGCGGGCGCGGGTGCGGTTTCGATCGTGGACGTGAGCCACGCGCGCGGCAGTCTCGTCGTCGCCGGGCCTTCGGTCGAGGCGGTGCTCGCGGCCGGCATCGCGCTGCCGTTGACGATCGACCGGTTTCCGGTGGACCGCGCGACGCGGACGCTGCTCGGCAAGTCGGAGGTGGTCCTCTGGCGGCGCGCGCCGGATCGGTTCCACGTCGAGGTCGGGCGGAGTTTCTTGCCCTACGTGGCGGAATTCCTGTCGCTTGCCATCGCGCACGAAGCCGCGATCGCGGCGCTGCCCCGGTAGGCAGCGGCGACTGCTCCTGCATTTTTCGGCTTGCCAATCGTGAAGGCGACGCAGTACGACATGCGCCGTAACGTACGGTACGGTACGTGGTTGGTCGGCGTTCAAGGGTTGCATCGTGTCGAGTACGGTCCAGGACGAGGCGGAAACACGGCCGGGGCGGGACAGCAGCGCCCGTCGCGGTGAAGTGCTCGATGCCGTGCTCGACCTGCTCGCAGAAGGCGCCGACGGGCTCACGATGTCGGCCGTGGCGCGCCGAGCGAGCTGCTCCAAGGAAACGCTTTACAAGTGGTTCGGTGACCGGGACGGCCTGCTGACGGCGACGGTGCAGTGGCAGGCGTCCAAGGTGCGCGCCGGCGCCTACGAGAACGGCCGGCTCGACGGGCTCGCTCTCCGCGCCGGTCTCGAGGCCTACGCCGTCACGTGGCTCAAGGTGATCTCCTCGCGGACCTCGATCGCGCTCAACCGGGTGGCGATCGGTCATGCGGCATCGGGCCGGAGCAATCTCGGGCGGATCGTGCTCGCCAACGGCCGCTTTGCGATCGGCGAGCGCCTGAAGCCGCTGCTCGAGGCCGCCCGCGACGCGGGTCTCCTCGCCTTCGACGATACGGAAGCCGCGTTCCGCACGTTCTTCGGGCTCGTCGCCCGCGACGTGCAGATCCGGCTCTTGCTCGGCGACAAGATCCGCATGAGCGAAGGCGACATCGCAGAGGATGCGCGTCGCGCGACCGAACAGTTTCTCGCGCTCCATGGAGCGAGGAAGTCCCCGGCAAACCGCCGGGCCTAGACGTTCAACCAGGGAAGGAAACCAAGTCATGCGCGTCTATTACGATCGTGATGCCGATGTGAACCTGATCAAGGGCAAGAAGGTCGTCGTCATCGGCTACGGCAGCCAGGGTCATGCGCACGCACAGAACATGCGCGATTCAGGCGTCAAGGACGTCGCCATCGCGCTGCGCAAGGGCTCGGCCGGCGTCGCCAAGGCCGAAGCCGCCGGCTTCAAGGTGATGGAAGTCGCCGAGGCCGCGAAGTGGGCCGACGTCATGATGATGTGCACGCCGGACGAACTGCAGGCCGACATCTACAAGGACCACCTGCACGCCAACATGAAGCAGGGTGCGGCGATCCTCTTCGCGCACGGCCTCAACATCCACTTCAACCTGATCGAGCCGCGCGCCGACCTCGACGTCGGCATGGTGGCGCCGAAGGGCCCCGGCCACACGGTCCGCTCCGAGTACCAGCGCGGCGGCGGCGTGCCGTGCCTCATCGCCATCCATCAGGACAAGAGCGGCAACGCGCACGACCTCTTCCTCTCCTACGCCTCGGCGATCGGCGGCGGGCGCGCCGGCATCATCGAGACCTCGTTCAAGGAAGAGTGCGAGACCGATCTCTTCGGTGAGCAGGTCGTGCTCTGTGGCGGCCTCGTCGAGCTGATCCGCGCCGGTTACGAGACGCTGATCGAAGCCGGCTACGCGCCCGAGATGGCCTACTTCGAGTGCCTGCACGAAGTGAAACTGATCGTCGACCTCATCTACGAGGGCGGCATCGCCAACATGAACTACTCGATCTCGAACACCGCCGAGTTCGGTGAGTACGCCACCGGCCCGCGCATCATCACCGACGAAACGCGCGCCGAGATGAAGCGGGTCCTCAAGGACATCCAGAGCGGCCAGTTCACCACCGAGTGGATCCGCGAGTGCAAGGCCGGCCAGCCGAAGTTCAAGGCGACCCGCCGCCTCAACGACGCGCACCCGATCGAGGAAGTCGGCGCCAAGCTCCGCGCCATGATGCCCTGGATCAAGCAGGGCGCGCTCGTCGACAAGGCGAAGAACTGAGCGAGCGGTATTTGACGGAATAGTGAGGGGGCGGATCGGATGGTCCGCCCCTTTTTCTGTTCGTGGGTGGGGTGTCGGGCCTTCGGCCTGCGAAGGGCCTCCGGCCTCTCGCGCTCCCCGGCCAGGGGCCGGCCCCTGGACCCCTCGGTGAGGTGCAGCATCGCGAGGTGATGGACGGTGTCGGGTCGTCTGGTTGTGATGGTCGCAATCAACATGAGAATTGACCGACGTGCGGTCTGCCGGTGTTCGCACCGGCGAACATTCGGGGTATAGGCAAGTTCCTCGGCCCGTCTGTGACGTCGCGACGCCGCGCCGGCCGGACAAGAGGGAACATCGGAGAATGCCATGAGCGGCACTGAAGACGTCTCGGGGGACCGCGACTTCACGAGCAGGCTGCGGTCGATCCTCGAGTCGCAGCGGTTCCAATTCTTCATCATCGCGGTGATCATCGCGAACGCCATCACCATCGGGCTCGAGACGTCGAAAACGGCCGTTGCGGCTGCGGGCGGGCTTCTCGCCGCTGTCGATCTCCTCGCGCTGACGATCTTCATCGTCGAGATCGTGGCCAAGCTCTACGTCTACCGCCTGGCGTTCTTTCGCGATCCCTGGAACGTGTTCGACTTCGTCATCGTCGCCATCGCGCTGATGCCGTCGGGCGAAGGACTGTCCGTGCTGCGCTCGCTGCGCATCCTGCGCGCGCTCCGTCTGATTTCCATGGTGCCGCAGATGCGGCTCGTCGTGCAGGCGCTGTTATCGGCCATTCCGGCCATGGGATCGGTAGTCGCGCTGCTGGCGCTGATCTTCTATGTGGCCGCGGTCATGGCGACGAAACTGTTCGGTGCCCAGTTTCCCGATTGGTTCGGCACCGTCGGGGCGTCACTGTTCACGCTGTTCCAGATCATGACGCTCGAGTCGTGGTCGATGGGTATTGCCCGCCCCGTGATGGAGGTGCATCCGTACGCGTGGATGTTCTTCGTGCCGTTCATCCTGATCGTCACGTTCGCAGTCCTCAACCTGTTCATCGCGATCGTCGTCAACGCGATGTCCAAGGCCGCCGAAGAGGAGCAACGGACCGCGGCGGGCGAGGCGGAAAATGCCACGGCGTCAGGCTCAGGCGAGGGCGCTGAGGCCAGTCCGAGGCCACAAGACCTCCAACTGATCCTTCAGGAATTGCAGGCGCTTCGCGGTGAAGTGCGCTCGCTCAAGGGCGAGCGGATCCCTTAGGGAAAATGCGGCCATCGACGCGGCTCGTCGCCGCTGCGTTTCCGGCCGGGGTGCCGGGTCGTTCCGTCTCCGGTCATCATCTGCAGGTGTTGGCCGCCTCGCGCGGGGATGAACCGGGATGCTTGCTGACAGTTGAGGCCGGGTCGATCGCTGACGCATCGGATCGGGCTGCCCCTCACCCCGACCCTCTCCCCATTCGAGAAGGGAAATGGGGAGAGGGGGAAGTGCTTGCGCCAATGCAGTGTCCGGGAGGGAGGATGGTCGCCGAAACTCTCAGGCGACTTGCGACGCGCGGACCATTTCAGCCCGCTGCAGCATCAGATCGAGCGTTTCGGACCTTTGTGCCGCCCATTGCAGGATGTTCGAGAACATCAGGATCTCGATGTCATCCACGCCTTGCATTCGAACGCCGTATTCGTTCCCGAGAAAATCCCAGCGCGCCGGCTCGATCGTCATCCTGTCGAAGGGCAGGAACAGATCGCGGCAGCCGTACTTGAACGGCGGCACGATCGACAGCGAGAGACCCGTCTCATGCACGCCCACGAACACTGGCGGGTGGCGGTGTGACTTGAGATCGCCCGAGAGGTGTCCCCATCGATAACCCGGCTGCGAAATGCGCACCATGCCGGTCATCTTGCGGGCAAGGGGCTTCTTGTTGCCTGACGCCGCGTAGAGGGTCTCGTACTCGCGCCAACGGGAATTGCTGGCGTAGATGATGTAACCGGCCAAAGCGAGAAATCCGCCCAAACTGACGACGGCGACAATCGTCAGATAGAGCTGTTCCAGTACGGCACCCATCGGGCCTGCTCCCTCGAACCTCAATTTTGGCGTGTTGGGCGTTCGACCGGAGCCGAAACAGTGGCAGTCGGCGCCTTCGGAGCATCATAGACTCCGCTGCCGGAGCCGTGATGAAACGCGCCCATATCAGTAATGCCTCTTCTTCTCGATGTTGCATGCTTCCAGCCGAAGCGCACCCCTATCTGCTGCCCAGACTAGTCCGCCGCATCCTTTGCTCCGCAGACTTTGCAGCCATTGAGGTGCCGGCTGATCTAGCCGCGAAACGGGGTCCATCGTTGGCTCTAACAAGATCGATATCACCTCAACCGGAAAGCCAGATACCTTCTGCACTCCGTACCAGTGGATCGGCACGGCGTCCTCGCCAGAAATCGTGTCCCTAGGAAGCCATGCCAATCCGGGAACGACTAGTCTTGAGTCCTTCCTCACAGTCCTCTGGAGAAGGTTCGTTGCGCTTGCTTGCGACGGTAAGTCTCGAGGTGGCACACCGAATGTCTCCGTCGGCAACCCCACAAAGCTAGATACAACTACGCTACTATCGGTCTTAAAATGATCACTGTTCGCATCATGTGCGACGAGCCAACCGGAGTCTCCGAGGTCGACGATCGGTGCCCTTCCGTCAACAGTATGCTCGCAGCAGGACATCGGGCCTCTCCGGGGAAGCCAGTACCGAACTTCCAGAACTGAGGTCCCAGTGCGCTCCTTACCGTCAACCACCGCGATAATCGTCAGGCGATAGCGAAATATCCGCCAGTTATTTAGATTGCTCGCCCCTTCCCATCCCGAGAGTAGCGATTGACAAAGTAGAGCCAGGCAAACGCCTATACAGACCCAGCGTCGTCGCCCAGCTTGCCGCGTCGAAAATACGGCTATGCGACGAAAAGGGCCCTGCACGCCCACGAACACCGGCAGGTGACGATGTGACTTGAGATCTCCCGAGAGGTGTCCCCACCGATAACCCGGCTGCGAAATGCGCACCATGCCGGTCATCTTGCGGGCAAGGGGCTTCTTGTTGCCTGACGCCGAGTAGAGGGTCTCGTACTCGCGCCAACGGGAATTGCTGGCGTAGATGATGTAACGGGCCAAGGCCAGAAACCCGCCCAAACTGACGACGGCGACAATCGTCAGATAGAGCTGTTCCAGTATGGCACCCATCGTGCCTGCTCCCCCGAACCGCGATTTGGGTGTGTTTAACCTCCGAGCGTAGCCGAAACAGGTAGACGAAGCGTTCACAGTCCCGGTTGCGGGGTCGCATTGCGTGGCGGTCAGTGCGCGGTGGCGCGCCAAGCGCCTCACAGCTCGACTACGAAAAAACAGGACCCCGGCGGATTGCTCCGCCGGGGTCTGCCGGTCCCGCTCGCCGGACAGCTGGTTTTACTTCTTGATCGGGGCCGGCGTGGTCGTCGAAGCCGGAGCCGTCGTAGCCGGAGCTGCCGTCTTCGAGGCGTCGGCGGGCTTTGCACCCTCAGCCGGCTTTGCGACGGCCGGAGCGGTCACAGCGGGTTTCGCCGGGCTTGCGGCCTTCACGCCCTCAGCCGGCTTTGCCGGTGCGGTCGCCGTGGTGGCAGGCGTCGCGGGCTTCGCGGCCTCGACCGGCTTTGCAGCTTCGGCAGGCTTCGCAGCCGGCGTGGTCACGGCAGGAGCTGCGCCCTGCGCAAAGGCCGAACCGGCGAAAGCAACCGACAGCGCGACAGCGGCGATGAGCTTCTTGGACATCTGGTGGATCATCCCTTTGAACTTCGCTGCGATTGATCGCCTCGCAGCAAGGCGTGACGCGTTTATGCGCCACGCGGGATGTACCCAACCTGAAGCTGTCGTTTAGCCGTCGTTCAGATGCGCGGCCGTGGTTTCGCGGGACCGGGGGCGGCTTTCTCGTCTCGCCGTGTCGTCGCCGCAGCGGCCCGCCCTCTCACACCTCCATCTCGCCATCGCCGACGCGGACCGCGTGGCCGCCGATGCGGACGGTCTGGAGGCGGCCGTCGTTCATGACGAGGGAGAGGTGAATGAGGCTCGGGCGGCCCATCTCGAAGCCCTGCTCGATCTGGTAGCGATGCTCGCCGCCCGGCGGATCGTCGAAGCGGGCGATGACGGCGGCAAAGGCGGCGGCGGCAGCACCCGTCGCCGGGTCCTCGCTGATACCCTGAGCGGGGGCGAACATGCGGGCGTGGAACTGGCTCGTCTGATGCACGGTCTCACGACAGTAGACGTAGGCAGCGCCGCCGGCAGCGAGGCCCCGGTCCCACCGGCTGGTGACCGGGCGCGCCTTCTCGATCGTCGCGAGGCTGCGCACCGGGATGAACGTGAAGGGCAGGCCCAGCGTGAAGGCCGTCGGGCGATGGTTCTCGAAGCCGATCTCGCTCGGGATGAGGCCGACCGCCGACGCGAGGTCCTCGACCGCGAAGACGGCGCCTTGCTCGTCCGGCAGCTTCGGCGAGTCGAACTCGGCGTAGGCGGCTTCGCCGTCGCGCATGCGCACGCCCACCCGGACGATACCGATCCGCTGCTCGAGGGAGATGATGGCGCTTCGACCGCCGCCGAGGCTCGGGGCGCGCAGTTCCGCCAGCAGGATGGCCGTGCCGATGGTCGGGTGGCCGGCGAACGGCAACTCGGCGTTGGGCGTGAAGATGCGGACCCGGGCCGAGTGCGCGGGGTTCTCCGGGGTGAGCACGAAGACGGTCTCGGAGAGGTTGAACTCGCGGGCGATGGCCTGCATGTCGACCGTCTCGAGTTCGTCGCCGCCATGCACGATGGCCAGGGGGTTGCCACCGAAGCGTCGGGTGGTGAAGACGTCGAGGGTGTTGAACTTCAGGCGCATGAGGCATCCGCCGCTGCTGAGATTGCGCGGACAATGCCGGAAAGGCCGTCGCCTTCCAAGCGCGATCTCCGCTCAGACAGTGCCTTCGAGGATCGCGTGGCAGAGATGGCGCGCGTGCGGGAGCGCGCCAATCCGGTCCAGATCCTGGAGGCTCCGCGCGGCGTGTAGCGCCGTCAGTTCGCCGTCGGTGCTTCCGGCGCGGCCACGCGCGAAGCGATCGGTGATCTCGGCTGCCGTTTCGCGGGTGCGGTATTCAATGGCCAAGGAGCAGTGGCGGCCGTGGCGAGCGACCATATAGCCCGGGCGGCGTTCGAGGCGGGCTGCGTCGAGGCCCGTTTCCTCGGCCAATTCGCGGGCGATGCTGGCGTCGAGATCGATGGTCGTGGCGTCGGCGAGGTCGCGGGCGTCGAGAAAGCCGCCCGGCAGATAGACGTGGCCGGGGTTCATGGTGTCGAGGGCCGTCCGGCCGAGCAGGATGGCACCGTCGGCCGTCTGCACGATGGCAGAGCCGAAGCCGTCGAGTGTCGTGCCGTCGTCGGGCAACCCGCCGTCCCGCCAAGCGAGAAAGGCCGAGAAGCGCTCCAGGCTGAACGCGGCCGTGACGCGGCGGCCGTCCACGTCGAGGCGGCGGAGGACGAAGACGCGGCCATCGTATAGAGACGGATTGGCGGCCGAGCGCGCGTCCCAATAGGCCGCGACAGCCGATGCGTGGCGGGTGGCGAACGGCCACGGATCGGGCGTGACCCGGAGCGCGAGGTCGGTCGTGCGGAGGATCGAGGCGTTGGGCGACATCTCGGCTCGGAGGGGAGGGTGGGCTCAGGGCGGCGGTCGCACATCGAGGCGGGGCGGTCAACCGGATCACGACGGCGGCGCAGGGCCGATATGCCGGGATGACACGGCCCGCCGCTTGTTGTCGGCGCGAGAGGCGTGGTAATCGGGGGCGATCCGGAGCAGCAGGAACGCCCAATGAACGACGCCAGCATGTCCAAGGCGGCCACGCGCGCCTTTTTCTCGGCCTCGCTTGCCGAGGCGGATCCTGAGTTGAACGGCACGATCCTCAGGGAGTTCAAACGCCAGCAGACCGAGATCGAGCTGATCGCGTCCGAGAACATCGTGTCGCGGGCCGTGCTCGAGGCGGCCGGGTCGGTGATGACCAACAAGTACGCCGAGGGCTACCCGGGCAAGCGGTATTACGGCGGCTGCCAGTACGTCGACGAGGCGGAAACGCTCGCCATCGAACGGGCGAAGAAGCTGTTCGGCGCCGCATTCGCCAACGTGCAGCCCAATTCCGGCAGCCAGATGAACCAGGCCGTATTCCTGGCGCTGCTGCAACCCGGCGACACGTTCATGGGGCTCGACCTCAACTCGGGCGGGCATCTGACGCACGGTTCGCCCGTCAACATGAGCGGCAAGTGGTTCAAGGTCGCGCCCTACGGCGTCCGGCGCGAGGACCAGCTCATCGACATGGACGAGGTGGCGCGGATCGCGCGCGAGGCCAAGCCGAAGCTGATCATCGCCGGCGGCACGGCCTACTCTCGGTTCTGGGACTGGAAGCGGTTCCGGGAGATCGCGGACGAGGTCGGCGCCTATCTGATGGTCGACATGGCGCACATCGCGGGGCTCGTGGCCGGTGGCGTGCATCCCTCGCCGGTTCCCCATGCGCATGTCGTCACCTCGACGACACACAAGTCGCTGCGGGGGCCGCGCGGCGGGCTCATTCTCACGAACGACGAAGCGCTGGCCAAGAAGTTCAATTCGGCCGTGTTCCCGGGCCTGCAGGGTGGGCCGCTGATGCACATCATCGCAGCCAAGGCCGTCGCGTTCGGCGAGGCGCTCCGGCCGGAGTTCAAGGCCTATGCGCAGGCCGTCGCCGACAACGCCAAGGCGCTCGCCGAGACGATCAAGGCCGGCGGCTACGACATCGTCGCGGGTGGCACCGACAACCATCTGCTGCTCGTCGATCTGAGGCCCAAGGATCTGACCGGCAAGGCCGGCGAGATCGGCCTCGGGCGGGCGCATATCACCTGCAACAAGAACGGCGTGCCGTTCGACCCCCGCTCGCCGTTCGTCACCTCCGGCATCCGGCTCGGGACGCCGGCGGGAACCACGCGCGGCTTCGGGGTTGGCGAGTTCGAGGAGATCGGGCGTATGATCGTCGAGGTGCTCGACGGCCTTGCACGCAACGGCGATGCGGGGGACGCTCAGATCGAGAACCGGATCAAGGATCAGGCCATCGCGCTCTGCGGCCGGTTCCCGATCTACGGCTGACGTCCAGACCAACCTCTGCCATAGCCGGGGCAGCCCCGCGGAGACGATGCAATGCGCTGCCCCTACTGTTCGGGCGAGAACACCCAGGTCAAGGACAGTCGCCCGACCGAGGAGAACGCCGCCATCCGTCGGCGGCGGATCTGTCCGGATTGCGGCGGGCGCTTCACGACGTTCGAGCGCGTGCAACTGCGCGAGCTCACGATCATCAAGCGTTCGGGGCGGCGTGTGCCGTTCGACCGGGACAAGCTCGCCCGATCGATCGAGGTGGCGTTGCGCAAGCGGCCTGTCGATCCGGATCGCGTGGAGCGGATGATCTCGGGGATCGCGCGGCAACTGGAAAGCATGGGTGAGAGCGAGCTGCCGTCGTCCGTGATCGGCGGCTTCGTCATGGAGGCGTTGCGCGGTCTCGACGCGGTCGCCTACGTGCGATTTGCATCCGTCTATCGGGATTTCCGCGAAGCTGCCGATTTCCAGGAGGTGCTGGGCGAGATCGCGGCGGCGACCCCGGTCGACGCAGTGGCGGGCGGCGAGCCCGGTGCCGGCAGGCCCCTCGATCGCAAGCATTGACCGCATGACCGACCGCCGGAAACGTTTCGATACCGAGATGATGGGCGTCGCGATCCGCATGGCGCGGCGCGGCCTCGGCTCGACCGCGCCCAATCCTTCGGTCGGCGCCGTCATCGCCGACGAGACGACTGGCGAGGTGATTGCTCGGGGATGGACACAGCCGGGCGGGCGTCCGCACGCCGAGAAGGAGGCGCTGGCGCGCGCTGGCGAGCGGGCGCGGGGCATGACGATGTACGTCACGCTCGAGCCGTGTGCGCATACGGGCCGGGTTCCGACGTGCGCCGACAGCATGGTGACGGCCGGCCTCGCGCGGGTCGTCTGCGCCATTCCCGATCCCAATCCGATCGTTTCGGGGCGTGGCTTCGCGCAGCTTCGCGCGGCCGGCATCGAGGTCGATGTGGGCTATCTCGCGAACGAGGCGCGCTGGGTCACACTCGGCCACATCCTGCGCCAGACCGAGGAGCGGCCGTTCGTGCAGCTCAAGATGGCGCTCGACGACGGGGGACGGGTCGCGGCCGGAGACGGCGCGCCGGTCTGGGTGACGGGGCCGGAAGCGCGCGCCTACGCCCACCTGCTGCGGGCCCGCGCCGATGCCATCCTGGTCGGGGCCGGTACCGTCCTCGCCGACGATCCGGAACTCACGTGCCGGTTGCCGGGGCTGCTGCACCGTTCGCCGGATCGCATCGTTCTCGACACCCGGCTCAGGACACCGCCGACGGCCAAGGTCTACCGGCAGGGCGGGAGCCGGCCGAGAGTGTGGGTGGCGGCCGCGCTCGACGTCACGGAAACCTCGGGCGTCCACGGCGAAGCGATGCTGCTCGACGTCGGCACGATGGACGGGGGATCGCTCGACATCGAGGCGCTGCTTGCGACGCTCGCCGGCAACGGCCTCACGCGGCTTCTCGTCGAGGGTGGGCCGACCGCGTGGTTCGCGTTCCTCGCTGCCGGGCTCGCCGACGAGGTGGCCCTCGTCGTGGGCGACGGACTGACGACCGGTCCTTCGATCCCGGTCGTGACCGGGGATCGGGACGCATTCTTCGGGCGCTATGGCCTTCTTCCGGTGGCGCATCGGCAGCGGTCGCTCGGGAAGGACAAGCTTTTCGTCTATCGCCGCGAGTCGCCATGACAGCTTCTGCCCGTGACATGCCGTTCCGCCACTACGTCCGCGTCCGCTACCAGGACTGTGATAGCCAGCACGTGGTGTTCAACGCCCGTTATGGCGACTACATCGACCTTGCCGTGACGCAGTTCCTGATGGCCTCGATGCCCGGCCGTGATCCGTTCGACGGCAGCTTCGAGATCCAGCTCAAGAAGCAAACCATCGAGTGGTTCGGTCCGTTTCATTTCAACGAGGTGATCGAGATCGCGACGTGGGTGTCGCGGTTCGGGCGAACGTCGTTCGACGTGCGGTTCGAGCTGAGGCGGCCGGATGAGGGGCAAGCCGTGGTCGTTGCCGATACGGTCTATGTCCACGTGCACGGCGAAAAGGGCGTCTTTCGGAGCGCGCCGCTCCCTGACGAGGCACGCGCCTTGCTGGAGGCCGGGGCAAAGGGCAAGATCGTGGATCACGCCGGGTATCTGCCGGTGGTGGTGCCCGGGTGAACGACCGCCGCGCGTCGAGCGCCGAACTGCGGCACGAGGAGAAACAAGCTGTGTTCACGGGTCTCATCAGCGATGTGGGAGAGGTCGTGGCCCGGGACGGTGGCCGCTTCACGATCCGCTCCGGGTATGCGGCCGGCAGCATCGCGCTCGGCGCCTCGATCGCGCACGACGGGTGCTGCCTGACGGCCCTTGAGATCCGGGCCGAAGGTGCCGGCAGCATCTACGAACTGGATGTGTCGAACGAGACGCTCGCGAAAACGACTCTCGGGACGTGGCAGCCGGGGCGCCGGGTCAATCTCGAGCGCTCGCTCAGGGCCGGCGACGAACTCGGTGGGCACATCGTCATGGGCCATGTCGACGGCACGGCGATCATTCGCGACATCCGGGCGGACGGTGAATCCCGCCGCTTCACCATCGAGCCGCCCGCTGAGCTGGCCCGTTTCATCGCGGCGAAGGGCTCGATCGCCCTCGACGGTACGTCGCTCACCGTGAACGAGGTGGACGCCACGACGTTCGGGATCAACCTCATCCCGCACACGCTCACCGTCACCACCTGGGGCGGGCAGGCGGTCGGCAACCGGATCAACCTCGAGATCGATCCGCTGGCGCGCTACGTCGCCCGGCTCCTCGAGATGCGCTGAATCGAACAAGGCAGGACAGCCACGATGCAAAAGGTCGAGTACGCGGAAGGGAAGGGGTTCATCTCTCCCATCGAGGATGTCCTCGAGGATTTCCGCAACGGGCGGATGATCATCCTCGTCGATGCCGAGGACCGGGAGAACGAGGGTGATCTCGTCATCGCGGGGCAAATGGCGACGCCCGAGGCGATCAACTTCATGGCCAAGCACGGTCGTGGGCTGATCTGCCTGTCGATCACCGAGCAGCGCGCCGACCAGCTTCGGCTCGAATACATGACGCGGAACAACAAGGCGCGGAACCGTACGGCGTTCACCGTCTCGATCGAGGCGCGTGAAGGGATCGCGACCGGCATTTCGGCGCACGACCGCGCGCTGACCATCGCGACGGCCATCGATACGACCAAGGACCACACCGACATCGTGTCGCCGGGACATGTGTTTCCGCTCGTGGCGCGGGAGGGAGGCGTTCTCGTCCGGGCCGGCCACACGGAAGCCTCGGTCGATCTGGCGCGGCTCGCGGGGCTCTATCCGTCCGGCGTGATCTGCGAGATCATGAACGATGACGGCACCATGGCGCGGATGCCCGATCTCGTCCCGTTCGCACAGCGGCACGGGCTCAAGGTCGGCACCATCGAGGATCTCATTGCCTATCGCCTCAAGTACGACCGGATCGTCGACCGCAAGGCGACGACGTCCGTCGACAGCGCCTACGGCGGCAAGTTCGAACTCTACAGCTATGTGACGACCGTCGATCCGGTCGAGCATCTGGCCCTCGTAAAGGGTGATCTGACGCAGCCCGGACCGGTACTGGTTCGCGTGCACGCCGTCAGCGTCGCCGCGGATCTCCTCGGGATCGGGACCGGAATCCGGGGCTCGGTGCAGAAGAGCATGGAGCTCATCGCCAAAGAGGGGCGCGGCGTCATCGTTCTCATTCGCGATCTCAGGCCGCATTCGGTCTCGGAGTGGATCGCCACCCGCTCGCCCGATCCGCGCGCCGGGCGGACCGAAGAGCGGCGGCTCGTGGAGATCGGCATCGGGTCGCAGATCCTGCGCGATCTCGGAGTGGGAGAGATGGTGCTTTTGACCAACCAGCCGCAGTCGCGCTACGTGGGGCTCGAAGCGTACGGGCTCAAGATCGTTGGAACGCGGAGGGTCGACTAGGTCATGGCAGGCAAGGGAACGGGCGGTGGCGGCCCCGAGGGCAAGGTGCCGGGCGCGCACATCCTCATCATCGAGGCGCGCTACTACGAGGATATCGCGGAGGAGTTGCTCGCCGGCGCCGTGGCGGAGATCGAGGCCGCTGAGGCGACCTACGAGCGCATCGCCGTGCCGGGCGCGCTGGAAATTCCACAGGTTCTGGCCATGACCGGCGAGGGAATGTTCGCGTTCGACGGCGTGCTGGCGCTCGGTTGCGTGATCCGGGGCGAGACATCGCACTACGACATCGTCGTCAACAACGCCAACCACTGGCTCTACGAGGCGACGGCGGAAGCAGGGCTGCCGGTCGGCAACGCGATCCTCACGGTCGACACCAAGGATCAGGCGATGGCGCGGGCGCGGGGCGGTCGCGAGGGCAAGGGCGGCGATGCAGCAAAGGCCTGTCTCCGGCTGATAGAGATCCGGCGCGCCTTCGAGGAACGCCAGACATGACACCCGAAGAAGCGTCCCGGCTGCCGCTTGCGCCCCGTACCGCGGCGCGCGTCACGGCGGTGCAGGCGCTCTACCAGATGGACGTCGCCGCCATTGACATCAACGACGTGATCGGGGAGTTCGAGGCGTTCCGATTCGGCGCCAAGGCCGAGGATGCGCTGCTCGCCGACGCCGATCGGGAATTTTTCCGCAGCCTCGTGCGCGGCGTCGTCCGGCGGCAGCGCGAGATCGATCCGATGATCGATCAGCAGTTGGCGGAAGGCTGGCGGCTGACCCGGATCGACGCCATCCTGCGGGCGATCCTCAGGGCTGCCGTGCTGGAGCTGCTCGAGCGAACGGACGTGCCCGCCCGGGTAGTCATCACGGAGTACGTCAACACCGCACACGCGTTTCTCGGGGACGACGAGCCGCGGGTGGTGAACGGTGTGCTCGACAAACTTGCGCGGCGGGTGAGGCCGGCGGAATTCACCTGATCGGGCGGCTGGCGACAGGTGACGTCGGCATTCCCTTCGATGTGCAGGGGCAATGCCGGTGCATCGCGACTGTCGCCGTGATATCCAGAGGGCGGGCGTGATTGCCCGGCGTGCGAGTCGCGATAGAGCCGGCGGGTGGGGCCGGTTCGGAGCACTTGGGGTTTGAGCATGCGAGGACGTCTCACGGCCGCCGGCGGAGCGCTCCTGGTGATCGTCTCCGTGACGGGGCCGTCGCTGGCTGACGCCGGTCTGGCCCGGGCCAAGGAAGCAGCACTCGCGCTCCAGCAAGGCCGGGCCGACGAGGCCGTGCAGCTGTTCACTGATGCGCTCGCTGCGCCCTCCCTTTCCAACGACCGTCGCGCCGCGCTGCTCAACGATCGCGGCGTCGCCCATGCGCGGAGCGGGCGCAGCAAGCTCGCCATCGAGGATTTCAACGCCTCGGTCCGGCTCGCTCCGGAGGGGGCATCGACCTACAACAATCGCGGGACGGTGCTGATCGGGCTCGGCATGAGCGGCGAGGCGGAGAAGGACTTCAACCGCGCGATCGCGCTCGCTCCGGGTTATGCCGCCGCCTACGTCAACCGTGCGCATGCGCGTCTCCTCGCCGGCGAGGCGGAAGAGGCGATGAGGGATTTCTCGCACGCGGCGCGCCTCTCGCCGCGCACGGCTGCGGCCTACGCGGGACGGGGACGGCTTCATCTCAGGGCCAACAGGCCGCATGCCGCAGTTCGCGACTTCAACCGGGCGGTGAAGAGCGACGAGAGGTTCGGTGCCGCCTACAGGCTGAGAGCGGAGGCCCATACCGTGCTCGGCAAGTTCGACGAGGCCATCGCGGATCTGAGCCGGGCCGTCGCCTTCGATCCCGGCAACGCGGCGCTCTATCTGGCGCGGGGCTATGGGTATCTGGCAGCGCGCAACGTGCCGTCTGCGATCAAGGATTTCCAGCGCGCGAGTGAGCTTGCGCCACGCGATGCGGCGAATTTCGAGGGGCTGGCATTGGCCCAGTCGCGGGCCGGCGGCCACGACGATGCCCTCGACAGCCTGGCGCGGGCGCTCGAGGCAGACCCGCGTTCGGCTCGGTCCTATGCCTATCGGGCCGTCGTCTACAAACTCCTCGGGCAGGTGGATCTCGCAGAGAAGGATCTGGACCGCGCGATGCGGCTCGACGCGACCCGGCCGGAGGTGAAATGGGCGCGCGGGGAGGTGCTCGAGGCCCTTGGCCAGCGTGACGAGGCGGTCGCTGAACTGCGGCTGGCACTCGAGGGACGGCCCACGCTGCGGGAGGCTGCTTTCGCGCTCGAGCGGCTGGGTGCGATCGAGGAGCGGGATGTCGAGGTGCCGGGGCAGGCACTGCATGGCTGGCGGGTCTTCACGAGGAAGGGCCGGTCCTACGCCGCCAACGACGACCTCAAGGGGTTGCAGGTTCCGCTCGAGACCATGAGCGAGGGGAGCGCGCCGCAACTGGTCGACTATGAGGTCAAGGGAGGCGAGCACGCCGGCCTTGCGATCCTGCGGTTTTCGGCCGGGACCGTCGATGGGGAGAGCGGGCGGGAGGAGGTCCAGCACGGCGCCGTGCTCGATCTGCAACTCAAGACCGTGCTCGCTGTGGAGACGCTGCAGCAAGGGGCGCAGTCCGCGAACTGGGAATGGGGCGAGGATGCACTTGTCGTGACCGGCCTCGACGGTTTCAAGCAGGATTATCCGTTCAAAGGCCGTGCCCAGCGTGAGACCGTGGCGGCCGTCCCGGCGGTGCCGCGCCCAGCCGCCCGACCCCGGTCTCGGCCGTCCGATCAGGCCTGGGTGCCGTGGGGCGGTGAACCGTTCTGGGGTGGAGGCGGCAACGCTCAGCAGAAGGGGCGCCGGCCGCAGCAGCAGCCGAAGACGCTCTTCCAGATGCTGTTCGGAAACTGACCGCAACAATCGGCCAACGCGTCCGGCGACGTGCCCCGCATCTCGGGCACGCGACGCCGTCTTCAGAGCATATTGTGCGTGCCGTCGCAGAACGGCTTGTCGTCGGTCGATTTACACCCGCACAGGTTGACCGTGCCACCGGTCTCGGCGACGAAGCGATGCGGCGTGAAGGTGGTTCCCTTGTGGGCGCCGTCACAGAACGGCTGCTTCTCCGACCTGCCGCACGTGCACCAGAAATAGGCGCGTCCGGCCTGAAGCTCGACCTGGAAGGGGCTCTTCTGGGCACATACGGGTTCGTCGGACATGCAATCCTCCTGTGGTAGACGGGGGCAAACGCAATTCGGGGTGGCCTAGAGGATCGCTCGCCGGGTGGCAAGGCGGCTTGCGACGGGCTCAGGCCTCGGTGTTGATCTTGAGGCGCTCACTGACGACGGCACCTCCGTCCTCGGACCACGCCAATTCGAGTTCGCCCGGACCGGGCACCTTGAAGTGGAACACGAGATAGGGGTTGGCGGATGTGCCGGGATGAAACTCGGCCGAGAAGACCGGCGCACCGTCAAACGTGGCGCGGAACGCGTTGATGATCTTGCGCGGGATGGGCTTGCCGTCCTTGTCGCGCCGCTGGCCCGTTTCCATCGTGTGGCTGATCAAGGTTTTCACCTCGATGATCTCGCCGATCCGAATCGTCTCGGGGAGCTTGATGCGCGGTCTGAGGCTCATGGTCTGAAGGCTTTCGGCCCGATCCTGTCACGTCGCGGACGCACGGTGGTGGTCACCCGCCTATCCACCGCAGCCGCCGATGGTCACTTTCACCGTGCGCTTCGCCGCGATGAAGCGGCCAGAGCTGTGCTCGGCGATCACCGCGACCTCCTGCGTCTTGGCGAGGCGCATCCGGCTCGAGACCGCGGCCTTCCCCGACAGGAGCGTGAACCCGAACGAGGCCACGTAGGGGAGCGGGTTCGCGGTCGATAGCACGTGGATCGTCTTGATGTGGTCGGTCGCCGTCATCGGGCTATCGATGCTGATGGCGTAGGGCACCGTGTTGCCGTTCTCGGCGATCTCGGGGATCTCGATGTTGATCTTGCCGGGAGAGGGTTTGGCGTCGCCGAGGATCTTGTCGAGCGCCTGTTCGTAGGGCGATGCCTCGGGGGGCGTCGCGGCCGGCGCGGCAGGGGGTGGGGTCTGAGCGGCCACTTCGGAGATGAGCGCCAGCAGGCTCGCGGCCGACGCGGCACCCAGCAGGACCTCTCGACGGTTCGTCACCCAGATGCGCGCCATCGTGCGCCGACCTCCTCCACCAATCATCAGACACTATCCTCCCCAGCCGGAGCGCCATCTGTCAAATGACGGTTTCGCAAGGTCCGGCGATGGACGCAGGCGTTTGCAACAGGCGTCTGACGGCGGCTGGACGGCGTTTGTTTATCCCCGGGAAAGAGGGCTGATGTATAAGCGGTCGTCGGATTCCCGTCTTGGGGCTCGCCGCTCGGCTGTCCGGCATGGCGGTCGAGACTCGGGCCGCGACGGCTGCATGACGAGGGTGACCGATGGCGATGGTGCTTGCGATAGCCGTTGGACTGGCGGCCGTGTTCGCGCTGGCGATGAAGCGGGCGCCGATCTGGGCCTGGGCCGCTCTAGCAGGCTTGTTGGCGCTCGCCGTGCAATGGGGCATTCCGGGTGGCTCCTTCGCGCCGTCCTGGCCCGGCGTGTTCGGCTGGCTCGGCCTCGTCCCTGCCGTGGTGCTCGGCCTCCTGGCCGTCGGCCCCCTGCGGCGTGCGGCGTTGATCGCGCCGCTGCATGCAACGGTGAAGGCCATTCTGCCGCGCGTCTCCGATACGGAAACACAGGCGCTCGAAGCGGGCACCGTCGGCTTCGATGCCGAGATCTTCTCCGGCCGACCCGACTGGGGGCGCATCCGGGGCTTGCCGGGGATCGTGCTGACGACCGAGGAGCGCGCCTTCCTCGATGGTCCGACGGACGAGCTGTGCCGGATGATCGACGACTGGCAGATCCGGCACGGCGAGCGGGAAATCCCCGACGCGCTCTGGGATTTCGTCAAGGCGCACGGTTTCCTCGGCATGCTGATCTCGAAAGAGCACGGCGGGCTCGGCTTCTCGCCGCAGGCGCAGTCGCTCATCCTCGGCAAGATCGCGTCCCGCTCGCCCGATGTGGTGACCATCGTCATGGTTCCCAATTCGCTCGGGCCCGGCGAACTGATCGAGAAGTACGGTACCGACGCGCAGAAGCATCATTATCTGCCCCGGCTCGCCAAGGGGCTCGAAGTGCCGTGTTTTTCGCTGACCGGGCCGACGTCCGGTTCGGACGCGGCGACGATGCGCGACATCGGCGTCGTCGAGCGCGGGTTTCTTGGCGGACAGGAGACGCTCGGCATCCGGCTCTCATGGGACAAGCGCTACATCACGCTCGGGCCGAAGGCGACGCTGGTCGGGCTCGCGTTCCGGCTCTTCGATCCGTCGAACCTGCTCGGCAAGGGCGCGGATGTCGGCATCACCGTCGCGCTCATTCCGGCAGACCATCCGGGCGTCAACATCGGGCGGCGACATCTGCCGTCGGGGGCGGCGTTCCCCAACGGTCCCAACTGGGGCAAGGACGTTTTCATTCCGATGGACTGGGTCATCGGCGGTTCGACCATGGCCGGACAGGGCTGGCGGATGCTGATGGAGTGCCTCGCGGCGGGCCGCGCCATCTCGCTTCCGTCGTCCGGGGCCGCGGGCGCCAAGTCCATGCTGCGGGTCTCGACGGCCTACGGTCGCGTGCGCCGCCAGTTCGGGCTCTCGATCGCGCGCATGGAGGGGCTCGAGGAGCCGCTCGCGCGGCTGGTCGAGGCCGCCTACGTCAACGAGGCGGGGCGAGCGGTGACGGCCTCGATGGTGTCGGCCGGTGAGCGGCCAGCCGTCATCTCGGCGATCATGAAGTACCAGTCGACGGAACGGCTCCGGCAGGCCGTCAACGATGCGATGGACCTGCATGGCGGGCGCGGCATCTGCGATGGCCCGGCGAACTATCTGCAATCGGCCTACCAGATGGTGCCGGTCGGGATCACGGTCGAGGGCGCCAATATCCTCACGCGGTCGCTGATCACGTTCGCCCAGGGCGCCCTTCGCGCGCATCCCTACCTCTACCGCGAGATCAAGGCGTGCGAGGATACGGATCGCCGGCGCGGTGTCGCTGCATTCGACGACGCCTTCTCGGGGCATGCCTCGTTCACGCTTGCCAACGTGTTCGCGTCCCTGTTCCACAACGTCACGGGTGGCACGTTCGGGGTCGTGCCCGAGAAGTGCGCGGGGCACGAGCACTGGTACCGGCAGCTCTGGCGGCAATCGCACAACTTCGCGCTCGTCGCCGACGCCATGGTTGCTACCCTTGGCGGTGGTCTGAAGACCCGCCAGAAGCTCGCCGGACGCATGGCTGACGCGCTCTCGGAGATCTATCTCGCGACCTGCGTCCTCAAGCGTTTCGAGGACGACGGCAGCCCGCACGCGGACCGGCCGATCGTCGAGATGTGCCTCAGGAACAGCCTTTTCCGTTGCCAGGCGGCGCTTGCCGGGGCGATCGACAATTTTCCGAACCGCTTCATCGCGTTCAAGCTCAAGGCGTTGGTGTTCCCGTTCGGGCAGGTCTACCGGCCGGCGAGCGACAGCCTCACGTCGGCGGTCGTGCGGCTCGTCACGGTGCCGGGCGAGGTCAGGGACCGGCTGACGCGGGACATCTTCGTGTCGCGCGACCCGAACGATCCGACGGGCGTGCTCGAAGTCGCATTCGAGACTGCGGTCGCGGCGGAGGAGGCGGAGCGCAAGCTCGAGCGCGCCGTGCGGCAGGGCGTCGTCCGGCGCTATCACGGTGACGACTGGATCGGGGACGCGGAGGCGAAAGGTGTGCTCTCGGCCGACGAGGCCGCGCTTCTGCGCAAGCTCGAGGCCCTCACGCAGCGCGTCATCGCCGTCGATCACTTCGACCCGGCAGAGGTGAAGCCGAACTACATGGCGGCGGGACACAACGCGCTACGCGCCCAGCGGTCAACCGAGACATGACGTCCGCCGGGGACACGGCGATGCTGTTCCCGATCGATCTCCGCTTCGAGCGGCTGGGCTGGCACGTCAAGCTCGCGATCACGGACGCATCCGGGCGCGTGATCGGCTACGCGCCTCTGCTCGGGGGGCCGAAACAACGCTTCACGGTCTACTCGGATCGGTCGCTCTCGGGGCCGCTCTATGTGATCGGGGCCGACAACCCCTACAATCAGTGGTTCGAGACAGCGCAAGGGGCCAGACTCGGCCATTTCGGCAGCGTGACGACGGCGGCCGGGCGGTTCGTGCATGTCGGGTCCGAGCCGCGGTTCAGCTTCGAGGATGATAGCCCCGGCCTGTCGTGGATCGATGTGCTCATGCCCGGGATCCCCGTTCTCAACGCCCTTTTCGGGGCACTGGTCCAGCCACGGCTCGTCGCCCGTCGTGCCGGTACGGGCGAAGCGGTACTCTCCATCGTCAAGACCCGCCTCGCGTTCGACCTCCACTTTCGAATTCACGAAGTGGGTGAGCTGACGGCACTGGAGCGGGAGTGCCTGCTGCTCGCCGCCATCGTGCGCTGCAGCTTCGACCTGCCCCGTCGCTGGTAAGGGCGTCCTTGGCGGCGCGGGGAGTGGAATGCTACGGAAGGGCTCAGGTCGGCAGCCCGATCAGGCGCGCTCAGGACGCAATGTGAGGTTCCCGTCGGCCATGCAGTTCCCATTGCGCATCAGCTTCCGGTTGCTGACCTTCATTCCGCAGCTCGACGTAAGAGATGCGGCGGGCGCCAGTATCGGTCACGTCCGCCAGAAGCTACTGGCGCTCAAGGAGGACGTGACGGTCTACTCGGACGATACCCTCGCGCGGCCGATCTACACGATCCGGGCCGACAGGATCATCGACTTCACCGCCAACTATGCGTTCGCAGACGCCCAGGGGCGTCCTCTCGGTCGGGTCCGGCGGCAGGGCATGCGGTCGCTCTGGCGGGCGCACTATCTGATCGGGTTCGGTGAGGCGCCGGTGTTCGAGGTTCACGAGGAGAGCGCCTGGGTGCGACTTGCCGACAGTATCGTCGGGCAGATCCCGCTCCTCGGAGCGCTGTCGGGTTATTTTTTCAATCCGAAGTATCTGGTCTCGCGCAGTGACGGCAGCGCGGTCCTGCGCATGACGAAGCGACCGGCACTTTTCGAGACCGATTTCGAGATCGAGCAGCTTGGCCCTATCCTGCCGGAGGAACAGGTCGTGGCGCTGCTCGGGCTGATGATGATCATTCTCCTCGAGAGGTCGCGAGGCTAACCAGAAATCGGCGCGGAAAGGGTGACGCGAGATGGCCGCAGACGTGACGTCGCTTCGCGATTGGCGGTTCTCGATCGACGACCAAGGCATCGCCTGGGCTGTCTTCGACCGGGAGGGCGAGAGCCAGAACGCGCTCGGTCGGCGGCCGCTCGAAGAACTGCTGGTCATCGTCGAGCACGTGGAGGCGGCGGCAAGCGACAAGGCCGTGCGCGGGCTCGTGTTCCTGTCGGGGAAGCCCGGTGGTTTCATCGTCGGGGCGGACGTTCGCGAGTTCGAGCAGTTCTCGAGCGAGGCTGAGGTGATCGCCGCCATCCGGCCGGTGCTCGCGATGCTCGATCGCATCGAGGCGCTGCCGGTGCCGGTCGTCGCGGCGATCCACGGGTTCTGCCTCGGTGGCGGCCTCGAACTGGCACTTGCCTGCCACTGGCGGATAGCGACCCGGGACGATGCGACGCGGCTCGGCTTTCCGGAGGTCAGGCTCGGCATCTTCCCGGGGTTCGGCGGCACTTGGCGGTCGATTCGGCAGGCGGGCCCGGTCGCCGCCATGCAGGCGATGCTCAGCGGCTCCATGCTGCGGGCGACGGCCGCGCGGGCGGCAGGCCTCGTCGACGAACTCGTTCCGTCGCAGCACAATCTCGCGTGGGCCGCGCGAAAGGCGATCGCGCGTGGCCGCCGGTCGAAGCCGGCGCCTTTACTCAAATCCATGCTCAGGCAGTTTCCGATCCGGCCCATTCTCGTGTCGCGGATGCGGGCGGAGACGGCCAAGAAGGCGCGGTCGGATCATTATCCGGCGCCTTATCGCCTGATCGATCTCTTCGAGCGGACGGGCGGCAACCTCACGACGATGAAGGTCGAGGAGACGCCTGCTTTCGCACCACTGATGGTGTCGGAGACGTCGCGCAATCTGCGGCGCGTGTTCCGACTCTCGGAGGCGCTGAAGGCTCAGGCGCCCAAGGATCTCGGGTTCACGGTGCGGCGCGTGCACGTCATCGGCGCGGGCGTCATGGGGGCCGACATCGCGGGATGGTGCGCGGCACAGGGCTACGAGGTGTCGCTGCAGGATCTCTCGGGCGAGGCGATCGACAAAGGCATCGCGGCGCAGGAGAAGCTCTTCTCGCGCCGGTTCCGGACCCGGGCCCTCAAGGCCGCCGCCAAGGCGCGCCTGATCGCAGACCCCCGCGGCGAGATGACCAGTCGCGCCGACGTCGTGATCGAGGCGGTGGTGGAGCGGCTGGACGTCAAGCAGGCACTCTTCCGGGATCTGGAGGCGAAGCTCGCGCCGCACGCGATCCTCGCGACCAACACGTCCTCGATCATGATCGAGGAGATCGCCCCGGCGCTCGCCGATCCGGGCCGCCTCATCGGCATCCACTTCTTCAATCCGGTGGCGCAGATGCCGCTCGTCGAGGTCATCCGGGGGGCGGGAAGCCGTGAGGCCGAAGTGCGCAAGGGGTGCGCCTTCGTCACGGCGATCGACAAGTTTCCGCTGATCGTGAAGAGCGCACCGGGCTTTCTCGTCAACCGCGTGCTCGCGCCCTACATGATGCGCGCCATGGAGCGGGTCGAGGCGGGGGAGGCTCCCGAGAAGCTCGACGAGGCGGCGCGCGCGTTCGGCATGCCGATGGGTCCGATCGAACTCGCGGACACAGTGGGCCTCGACATCTGTCTCAACGTCGGGCGCATCCTCGGCTACGACGCGGAGGGCTCGCGGCTCGCGAAACTCGTGGCGTCGAGGAAGTTCGGCAAGAAGTCGGGCGAGGGCTTCTACACGTGGAAGGATGGAAAGCCCGTGAAGGCCGTGAGGCCTTATGGGTCGTCAGAACTGGCCACGCTCGGCAAGGCACTGGTCGAGCCACTGATCGCGGAAGCCGAGCGCGCGCTGGCGGACGGCATCGTCGAGACAGCGGATCTTGCCGACGCGGGGATCATCTTCGGGACCGGGTTCGCGCCGTTCCGCGGAGGGCCGTTGCACTACCGTGCCGCTCAAGGTGGCGCGGCGCCGCGCAAGGCTTCGGAATGATCGCGTACCGAATTCACCCGAACGGGGAGTGACGCCCATGCCGACCGCGATCCGCCGTGCTGCCATCCTCGGGGGCGTTCGCATTCCCTTCTGCCGCTCGAACACGCTCTACGCCGACCTCTCGAACCTCGAGATGATGACGACGGTGCTCGAAGGGCTCGTCGATCGGTTCGGCCTCGCGGGCGTGCACGTCGACGAGGTGACGGGGGGGGCCGTCGTCACGCATTCGAAGGACTGGAACCTCGCGCGGGAGGCGGTGATCGGATCACGCCTCGCGACGTCGACACCGGGCATCACCATGATGCAGGCGTGCGGCACGAGCCTGCAGGCCGCCCTCGGGATCGCGGCCAAGATCGGCACGGGAGAGATCGAGAGCGGGATCGCGATCGGCTCGGACACGACGTCGGACGCGCCGATCGTGGTCGGCAAGCGGCTCTCCGGACGGCTCATCGCCGCGCAGCAGGCGAAGACCACGGGCCAGCGGCTCGCCGCCTTCAAGGGCTTCTCGCCGGGGGAACTCGTACCCCAGCCGCCGTCCGTGGCCGAGCCACGCACGGGACTTTCGATGGGTCAGCACTGCGAACTCATGGCGCAGCACTGGCGGGTGTCGCGGGAGGCGCAGGACGAACTCGCGCTCGCGAGCCACGCCAAGGCTGCCGAGGCTTACCGCTCGGGCTTCATGGATGATCTGATCGTGCCGTGCGCCGGGGTCTGGCGCGACAACAACCTCCGACCAGACATGAGCCTCGACAGGATCGCGTCGCTGAAGCCGGCTTTTGAACGTAGTGAGAAGGGCACACTGACGGCGGCCAACTCGACGCCGCTCACGGATGGCGCGGCCGGCGTGCTCATCGCCTCGGAGGAGTGGGCCCGGGCACGCGGGCTGGTGCCGCAGGCTTATCTCTTGCACGGGCAGACGTCGGCCAACGACTTCGTCGCGGGCGAGGGGCTTCTCATGGCCCCCACGCTCGCCGTCTCGCGCCTGATCGATCGTGCCGGGCTAACGCTGCAGGATTTCGACTATTACGAGATTCATGAAGCGTTTGCGGCGCAGGTTCTGGCGACGCTCGCGGCGTGGGAGGATGCCGACTACTGCCGGACGCGGCTCGGCAAAGCCGCTCCGCTCGGCGCCATCGACCGGAGCCGGCTCAACGTCATGGGGTCGTCACTGGCCTACGGACATCCCTTCGCCGCCACGGGCGCGCGCATCGTCGGGCTCCTGTCGAAGCTTCTCGCAACGGGCGGCCGTCGTGGCCTCATCTCCGTCTGCACCGCGGGCGGCATGGGCGTCGCGGCGATCCTCGAAAGCGCGAGGGCCTGAGGCGCGGCGCGCTTCAGTTTCGCGATCGGGCCGGGGGCAAGCGGGCGACGATGGCGGCGCGGAGGCGGCGCAGTTCGGTCAGCGTGCTCTGGAGATCATTGCGCTTGGTCGTCAGAACGGCGATGTGCTGGTCCGTTCTCTCGCGCAGCGCTTCAAGTTCGGCAGGGCCGGCGCGGGCATGATCGTGGATCGCGAGATGGTCGCCGATGCTGTCGAGGCTGAGGCCGAGGTTCTTTGCCCGCAGGATCAACGCGAGGCGCTTTCGGTCGTCGGGCGAGTAGACGCGTGTCGTGCCCCGGCGGTCGGGGGTCAGAAGGCCGCGGACCTCGTAGAAGCGGAGCGCGCGGGTCGTGATTGCGAATTCGTTCGCCAGTTCACCGATGGAGTACTGGGTCTTGGGCGGTGGGCGCGCCTTGTAGGGCGCTTCTTCGGAGGTTTGTCGGCGGGGCGTGGTCCGTTTCACGCTGGTCGTGCGCTTGTGAGGGTCCGTCATCTGGCTTGCCGCTTCTGCGCCTCCTCAGCTTTCAGTTCCTTCTTCGAGAGCTTGCCGATCAGCGTTTTCGGCAGGCTCGCGCGGAACTCGATTTCGGACGGCATCTCGATGCGACTGAGTTTCGGCTCCAGATGCACTAGGATCGCGTCGGCATCGGCCGATGCCCCCTGCTTGAGCTTGATGAAGGCCTTCGGCGCCTCTCCCCGATAGGTGTCGGGAATGCCGATGACGGTCACCTCCTCCACGGCTGGGTGGGACGAAATCGCTTCCTCGACGTTGCGCGGGTAGACGTTGTAGCCGGAGCAAATGATCAGGTCCTTGATCCGGTCGACGATGTAGAAGTAACCGTCGTCATCCATGCGCGCGACGTCACCGGTGCGCAGATAGCCGTCGGGCGTCTTCTGCTGGGCGGTCTCGGCGGGACGCTGCCAGTAGCCCTTCATCACCTGGGGCCCCTTGATGCAGATTTCGCCCTTCTCGCCGTGCGCCACTTCCTGGAGCGGATTGTCGGGATCGCGGAGTGACACGATGGTGCCCGGAATGGGCTGGCCGATCGACATGTCCTTCGGCGGGCCGCCGACGGGATTGATGGTCACGGCCGGGGACGTTTCCGACAGCCCGTAGGCCTCGACGACCTTGCAGCCGGTCAGCGCTTCGAACTGGCGGCGCGTCTCGAGCAGCAGGGGCGCGCCGCCGGAGAGACAGAACTTCAGCGAGGAGAGGTCGTAGGACTTGAGCTTCGGGTGGTTCAGCATGGCGACGAACATGGTCGGCACACCCGGCATCAGGGTCGGACGTGTCCTGGTGATCAGGCTCATGGCGTCGTCGAGGACGAAGCGTGGCATGACGACGATCTCGGCGCCGAGCGCGATCGCGAAGTTCATCACCCCAGTCATGGCGAAGACGTGGAAGAACGGCAACGCGCCGAGGATGCGTTCGCGCCCGGGCTCGAGGCCGGGGACCCACGCAAGGGCCTGATGCACGTTGATGTAGACGTTGGCGTGGGTCAGCATGGCGCCTTTCGAGACGCCCGTCGTGCCGCCCGTATACTGCAGCACGGCGATGTCGTTCTCTGGCGACACCTCGATGGGCGCAGGCTGGCCTGCGTTGGCGCGCACCGTGGTGTCGAGCACGATCGATCCGGCGACCGGGGACGCCGCCACGCGCGCGATGTCGCGGCGCTTCAGGAGGCGGAACAGGACGGCTTTTGCCGCGGGAAGAAGCGCCGGGAACGATGCCACGATGGCGCGCTGGAGCGTGCGCGCGACAAGCAGCGCCTCGACCTTGTCGAAAAGCACCTTGAGATCGAGCGTCACCATCAGCTCGAGCCCGCTGTCCTCGACCTGCCGGGTCAGTTCCTCGACCGTATAGAGCGGATTGCAATTGACGACGATGCCGCCCGCTTTCAGCACGGCGAAGTAGTAGATGATGAATGTCGGCGAATTGGGGAGCAGCAGCCCGACGCGGGTCCCTTTGACGACGCCGAGCTTCTGGAGTCCTTCGGCGGCGCGATCGACGTCGGCGGCGATCTCGCCGTAGGTGGTCTGGCGGCCCAGGAAATTGGTGGCCGGGCGAGCCCCGTGCAGTTTCGCGGCGTCGTCGATAAGGCGCCACAGGGGATGGCCTTCGAAAGGCTGGTACCAGTCGACCCCCGGCGGATAGCTTCGCAACCAGGGATAGCGGACGGCGAGATCGGGTTGAGCCGCGTTGGCGTTCGCCACTTTCGGCATGGGCTCTGCTCCCTCGGTGGGCGCTTCGTTCGGGCGCCATCGGCGCCGGGCTCGCAGCCCGCGGCTCCTGCGACCATTCAACACAGAAATCGTGGTATCCGCCAGTGCTCCCGACAGTCAGCGCTGCTGTATTCGCAAAGTCGAGGGCTTCATTCACCATGGCAGAGGCAATCGATGCGAATGAATGCCGTTTACGTTTATCTATCTCCTAAGCTTGCCCTGGACGCCGGCATGCTCTAGCAAATGGCGCTAGACAGGCTCCAGTGCGCATGCAACCCACGGGGCGGGAGAGTAGAATGGACGACACAGCAACCAAGATCGTCGAGATCCTGAAGAAGCACATGAAAGAGCCGCGAGACGATATCGGTCTCGAGACCGCGCTCGCCGACCTCAAGATCGAGTCGATCGATCTCGCGATGATCGTGTTCGAACTCGAAGACACGTTCGGGATCGAGATCCCCTACAACGCGAACGATACCGATGAGGCAGCCGCCTTCAAGAGCGTCGGCTCGGTGGTCGAGCGCGTGAAGCAAGTCATCGCCAGCACGTCCGCCGCGTCGGCGAAGGCGTAAGCGGCCGGCGTGGCAGAGCCGCCGCGCACAATGCCATCAGGACCAGCGTTGCGATGCGGGGGCACGGCGTGCCGCGTCCCGCGCCGCGACATGATCGAAGGATCGCCACTTGAAAAGCGGAACGAAGGATCGGCGCCGCGTCGTCGTGACCGGCATGGGCGCGGTTACCCCCATCGGAATCAATGCGGAGACGATGTGGGCGTCGATGCGGGCCGGGGCTTGCGGCGTAAAGCCGATCGAGAACTTCCCGCTCGAAGATCTCTACATCAAGATCGCCGGCGAGATCCGCGACTTCGATCCGGCCAAGCACGTCTCGAGCCGCAAGATCCAGTACGGCGATCGCTATTCCTGGTTCGCGGGACGGGCGGCCGAAGAAGCCTGGACGCAGTCGGGGCTCGCCAATCCCTATCCTGAGCCCTACCGAGCCGCGTCGATCATCGGATCGGGCGCCGGCGGCTTCTCGACGATCGAGAATGCCTACAAGGACCTGTTCGTCCATCACAAGAAGGCGACCAATCCGCTGACGCTGCTCAGGATCATCGGGTCCTCGGCCTCGGCGCACGTCGGGATCGAGTATGGCATCAAGGGTCCCACGTTCGCGACCTGCTCTGCCTGCTCGACGGCGACGCACGCCATCGGTATCGGCCTCGATTACATCCGGAATGGCGTCGTCGACGTGGCGGTGACCGGCGCGAGCGAGGCCGTCCTGACGTACGGCTCGATGCGGGTGTGGCAGGCCATGCGCGTCCTGTCGCCGGACGGTTGCTTCCCGTTCTCGAAGCGGCGCAACGGAACGGTACTCGGGGAGGGCGCCGGTATTCTCGTCCTCGAGGATCTCGAGCATGCGAAAGCGCGCGGGGCCAACATCCTCGCGGAAATCGTCGGCTACGGCGTTTCCTCGGACAGCAAGGACATGGTCAATCCGGACGTCGAGGGGCCACGCTCCGCGATGCAGATGGCGCTCGACGACGCCGGGATCACCGCTGGCGAAGTCGCATACCTCAACGCACACGGCACCGCGACGACGTTGAACGATGCGAACGAGACCAACGCCATCAAGATGGTGTTCGGCGAGCACGCGTCGAAGCTCGCGATCTCGTCGACCAAGTCGATGACGGGCCATCTCCTCGGCGCCGGTGGCGCGGTGGAGGCGATCGCCTGCATCAAGGCGATGGCCGACGGCTTTGCGCCGCCGACGATCAATCTGACCGATCCCGATCCCAAGTGCGATCTCGACTACGTGCCGAACGTCGGGCGCGAGATGCCGATCAAGTACGCGATGTCGAACTCGTTCGCATTCGGCGGGCTCAACGCGGTGCTTCTGTTCGGCGCTCCGCCGGCCTGATCGTTCGACGCGTTTGTATGGATTTGACGAGGCGTCGGGCTATGGTCGGGCGCCTCATGCGTTCGAGGCGTCCGGTTTGCCGGGCGGGCGCGTGAGAAAGGCCCGGAACGCGGCGAGCGTCGTGTCGCTGACGTGGTGCTCGATGCCTTCCGCGTCGACCTCGGCGGTCGCCGGATCGACGCCCAGCGCGACGAGGAGGTCGACCACGACGCGATGGCGCTCTCGGGCCTGGTTGGCGAGTTCGGCCCCCCGATCCGTCAGAAAGATGGCGCGGTAGGGCTTCGATGTGACGAGGCCGTCGCGCTGCAGGCGCTGGATCGCGTTGTTGACGGTGGCGCTGGAGACCCCGAGGCGTTCCGCGAGGTCGACGACGCGTGCCTCACCAAGTTCGGCGATCAGGTCGTCGATCAACTCCACGTAGTCCTCGGCGAGTTCAGTCTGATGCGCCTCGCGCACCGCCTTGAACCTATGCGACGCCGGGCGTTCGACGCGTTCGCTGTCCGCCATTGGCTCCTCCCGTGTCGTCCAGGGATCGTTTGACACCGTTCGATGCCCTTGACAAGAAATTTAGCTGATACAAAATCTTCGCGGTGGGACTAATATTGTAATGGGGATCTGGATCAAGGAGGGTCGCCGCATGCGGTGTGCTTCTAGTTATGTACGGCCGTGGCGTCGTCGCGGTCTCATCCGCGCGATGGTCGGGTGCCTTGTTCTCTGCGCCGGGCTCGTCGTCTGGCTCGCGGCGTCGCCGGCCGCGGCGCAGGCGCGATCCGGAAAATTGCGGGTCGTCACCACATTCACGGTGATCCAGGACATGGCGCGAAGCGTCGCCGGCGATGCGGCGACGGTGGAGGCGATCACGAAGGTTGGGGCCGAGATCCACGATTATCAGCCGACACCGCAGGACATCGTGCGAGCGCAGGGTGCAGGGCTCATCCTTTGGAACGGCATGAATCTCGAGCGCTGGTTCGAGAAGTTTCTCGCCGATCTCAAGAATGTGCCGTCCGCGCTGGTGACGGAGGGGATTACGCCGCTGCCGATCCGGGAGGGGCCGTACCAGAACAATCCCAATCCGCACGCCTGGATGTCGCCGTCGAACGCCCTGATCTATGTCGAGAACATCCGGAAGGCGCTTACCCAACACGACCCCGCCAACGCGGAGGTCTATCAGCGCAACGCCGCGCGCTACTCGGAGAAGATCAAGGCGATCGACGGGCCGCTGCGGGAGCGGTTGTCCAAGATCCCCGAGAACTCCCGCTGGCTTGTGACGAGCGAGGGGGCATTCAGCTATCTGGCGCGCGACTACGGGTTGCGGGAACTCTACCTGTGGCCCATCAATGCGGATGAGCAGGGCTCACCGAGCCAGGTGCGGCAGGTGATCGATACCGTCCGGCGCGAGCGTATACCGGTCCTGTTCAGCGAGAGTACCGTTTCCGACCGTCCCGCCCGGCAGGTCGCGAGTGAAACCGGGGCCCGTTATGGCGGCGTTCTCTATGTCGACAGTCTCAGCCAGCCAGGGGGACCGGTGCCGACCTATCTGAAGTTGCTCGAGGTGACGGTCGAGACGATCGCCAAGGGGTTCGGAACCTGATGGATGCCGGGGTCGAGGTGGCGGATGCGCGCGACGTGGGCGGGACGCCGTCGACAGTGGCGTCGCTCGACGTGGACGGCGTGTCGGTCACCTATCCGAACGGCTCACTGGCGCTCGAGCGGGCGACGTTCCGGCTTGCCGGCGGAACGATCGCGGGTCTCGTCGGGCCGAACGGCGCGGGCAAGTCCACGCTGTTCAAGGCCATCATGGGCTTCGTGAGGCCGTCGGAAGGGCGTGTCCTGATCAGCGGCCGTGCGCCGCTGGAGGCGCAGAAAGTCGGTCTCGTCGCCTACGTGCCCCAGGTCGAGGAGGTCGACTGGACCTTTCCGGTTCTGGTCGAGGACGTCGTCACCATGGGACGCTATGGGCACATGGGGTTCCTCCGCATCGCGTCGCGGCGTGACCGTGAGATCGTCGACGCGGCACTCGACCGGGTCGGCATGGCGGCGTTCCGCAAGCGGCAGATCGGTGAACTCTCGGGCGGGCAGCGCAAGCGCGTGTTCCTAGCCCGCGCCATTGCGCAGGAGGGGCAAGTCATTCTCCTCGACGAGCCGTTCACGGGGGTGGACGTGGCAACGGAGGATGCGATCGTCGGGTTGATGGGCGACTTGAAGCGCGAAGGCCACCTGATGCTGGTCTCGACGCACAATCTCGGCAGCGTTCCCGAATTCTGCGACCAGGTCATCCTGATGCGGCGGCGCGTGGTTGCGGCGGGGCCGGCGGCGACGACGTTCACGCAGGCCAATCTCGAGCAGGCGTTTGGCGGCGTGCTCCGGCATTTCCGGATCGGCGGGTCGGAACTCCACGACGACGACGACCGGCGGGGCGTCACCGTACTCACGGACGACGAGCGGCCGGTCGTGTTCTACGGCGCGGAAAAGGGCTCGGACAAGCCGCTCTCGACGGGCGAGCGGGAGGGTGGGTGATGGGCGAGCTCATGGCCCCGTTCGCCTATGGCTACATGGTGAAGGCGATGTGGGTGTCGGCCCTCGTCGGCGCGACCTGTGCGTTTCTTTCGGCGTTCCTTATGCTCAAGGGCTGGTCGCTGATGGGGGACGCGCTGGCGCACTCCGTCGTGCCGGGGGTAGCGCTCGCTTATGCCGCCGGCCTGCCGTTCTCGCTCGGGGCGTTCGTCGCAGGCGGGCTCGCGGCGCTAGGCATGGCCTTCGTCAAGCGCCAGACGCGGCTTCGCGAGGACGCGGTGATCGGTCTCGTCTTCACGGCCTTTTTCGCGGCCGGACTGCTGATCGTCTCGCTCAACCCGACCTCGGTCAACGTGCAGAGCATCGTGCTCGGCAACATTCTGGCGATCTCGGACGGTGACGCGATGCAGGTCGTGGTGATCTCGGCCGTGACGCTCGGGGTGCTGCTTCTCAAGTGGCGCGATCTGATGGTCGTCTTCTTCGACGAGGGCCATGCGCGCTCTGTCGGGCTCGCGGCCGGGCCGCTCAAGATCCTCTTCTTCACGCTGCTCTCGGCGGCCACCGTCGCCGCCCTGCAGACGGTCGGTGCGTGCCTGGTGATCGCCATGGTGGTGACGCCGGGCGCGACGGCGTATCTCCTCACGGATCGCTTTCCTTCGCTGCTGCGGATCGCTGTCGCGCTCGGCGCGGGGACGAGTTTCGTCGGTGCCTATCTCAGCTATTTCATCGATGGGGCCACCGGTGGCGTCATCGTCACGCTGCAGACGCTGATTTTCCTCGCCGCCTTCGTCCTGGCGCCACGGCACGGCCTTCTCGCCCAGCGCCGGCGCCGATCAGCTGCGATGGCCGAGGCGCGGCACTGATGGATCTCGGGCAGCTCATTCTCGATCCCTTGTCGTTTCCGTTCATGCAGCGAGCACTCGCGGTCTCGCTGATGGTCGGGGCCGTCTGTGCGGTGCTTTCCTGCTACCTCGTGCTCAAGGGCTGGTCGCTGATGGGGGATGCCATCTCCCACGCGGTGCTGCCCGGTATCGTGATCGCATTCGTCCTCGGCGTGCCGCTGGCGATCGGGGCGTTCGTGGCGGGACTGACGGCTGCGGTGGCGACGGGCTATCTGAAGGAGAACAGCCGCGTGAAGGAGGACACGGTGATGGGCATCGTGTTCTCGGGGATGTTCGGCTTCGGGCTCGTGCTCTTCACGAAGGTCGAAACGGACCAGCACCTCAACCACATCCTGTTCGGGAACGTGCTTGGTGTTTCGATGCGCGATCTCGTCGAGGTTCTCGTGATCGGCGGGGCCGTGCTGGCGACGGTGATCGTGAAGCGGCGCGATCTTCTCCTCTACTGCTTCGATCCGCAGCACGCGCGGGCCATTGGACTTCCGGTCCGGGTGCTGCACTATGGTCTCCTCGTGCTGCTGGCGCTGACCATCGTCACGGCCCTGAAGGCGGTGGGGATCATTCTCGTGGTGGCGATGCTCGTCGGACCGGGGGCGACGGCGCTGCTCGTCGCGCGGCGGTTCGAGGTGATGCTGCGGGTCGCCGTGGCCGTTGCGGTATTCTCCAGCATTGCGGGGACGTTGATCAGCTTCCACATAGACGGCGCGACGGGGCCGACCATCGTCCTCGTGCAGGCGGCCCTCTTCGTGCTGGCGCTCATCGTCACGGGTGTGCGGAACCGGGTGAAAACGGCGACGCGGGAGGGGTCAGCCCTCGGCATTGCCGATGGCAGCCTGGCGGGTAGTCTGAAAAAGCCGGGGTAGGCGGGCCTCGATCAGGTCCGCGAGGCGATCGAGGTGGTTGCCTTCGATGGGCCGGACCTCGGCCAGTGCCGCGCGGAACCGCTGCGGGGTCAGATCGGCGAGCGGCACGGGACGGAACCAGCCTTCGGAACGCAGCAGATCGCGATAGTCGCGTTCCTCGGGCTTGAAGGCGTGGGTTCGGGGCGAGACGCCGACCGTTGGTAGGCGGGCCGCGATCGCCTCCGAGATCATGGTGCTCGAATCCTCGGTCGCCAGGACGTGATCGACGGACGCAAAGAGGCGCGGCAATGTACCCGGGCCTGCGGAGCGGAAATCGATGAGTTCGCCGATGGGGCCGTCGGAACGTCTCGCGAGGTCGGCGAAGGCATCGGCAACCGCGTCGGGTGTGCGGCGCGATGTCGAGACGATCCAGCGGGTGCCGTCGGCGGCGTGGCTCGCCGCGAGGAACGTCTGCAGCGCCTCCCATTCGTCCGTCTCCCAGCGAAAGAGGCCGGATGGTCCACCGACGAGGAGACCGGCGCGCGGTTCGGCCCTTCGAGGTGCGCGACGGGGAAGCGTGTCGGGATCGAGGCCGCTCGGCTTCAGGGTCACGATGTGGCGCGGCAGGGCCGCATGGCGGGCGTAGGACGAGACGACCAGCGAGAGCTGCTCGGGCGGCACGTGACGCAGCGTGCCGCAGAAGATGCTGTCCGCGGCGCGCCACCGGGCGGCGGCGATGGTGGCTGCGAGCGTGTCGCCGCCCGCCGATATGACGACATCCGCCGGTGGCACGGCGTCGGCAGCGAGGCCATAGCCGACGCGCAACACCCATGAGGGGGGAACGCCCGCGGACAGCGCCAATGCGAGGACACGGCCCGGGGTCAGCTTGCGGCGCTCGATACCGATCCGCGTCACTATCGTCGGCACACGGCGGCCGATCGCTGCGGCGACCCCATCGGCGAGGTGGTAGTGTCCCGGTCGGTCGTCGGAGAGTATGACGATGCTGAGGGGCGGCATACGGTTCCTGGTGGCTGGCGACGGTCGTTGTGCCGGCGCGAGTTCGAGGCTCGTCTGGCGGTAGGGCTGCGGCGCCGACGCCGCAACGGCCGCAGGGTCGCAGGCCCATCGAGAGCGAGGACGGGCATTGGGTCTCAGGCATCGCGGAGACGAGCGAGCGGCATGATCGAGACGGCGTGGAGCCTTCCTGTCGCCGGGCTTCTAATCGGTAGCGCCTATGGTTGGCTCGTGCATTGGTCGGGGTTCTGCACCATGGGCGCCATCAGCGACGTGGTGCTCATCGGTGATTGGCGACGGATGCGGACGTGGGCCATGGCGATTGCCGTCGCCATCCTGGGGACGCAGGTGCTGGTGCTCGCGACCGGGCTCGACGTCCGCGCGACGGGGTATCTCGAGCCGCGCATCGCTGGTTTCGGGCAGTTGGTCGGCGGGGTGTTGTTCGGCTTCGGCATGGTGTTCGCCGGCGGGTGCCTGTCGCGCAATCTGGTGCGCGCCGGTGGCGGGGATCTGCGCGCGCTTCTGGTGGTCGCTGCTGCGGCCATCGTTGCCACGTCGAGTTTCCAGGGTCCGCTGGCACCGTTTCGCGATGTGCTCCGCGAGATCGGCACGTTCCAGGTCACCGGTTCGGGATCGGGGCTCGGCGACGTCTTCGCGTCGCTGACCGGCGTCGAGGCGCGGCACGCGGCCGCGCTCGTCGGGTTCGGGCTCGCGTCGGGCCTCGCCCTCTGGTGCCTTCGATCGCGAGGCGCTCGCGGGGCGGCCGGGCTTCTTGCCGCAGGCGTCGGCCTTGGCGTCCTCGTCGCGATCGGGTGGGCTGTGACGGCTTCTCTCGGTGATCCGTTCAAGCCCCAGCCGCAAGGCCTGCAGAGCCTGACGTTCGTCGGACCGTCGGCGCGGGCGCTGGCCTGGCTCACGGGCAGTGGCGGACTGGATTTTGCCGTGGCGCTGGTGCTCGGGACTTTGCTCGGCGCGGGGGTGGCGGCCCTTGGTTCGGTTCAGTTCCGGGTGCGGGTGTTCGCGAACGGAAGCGACCTCGCACGATCGGCTCTGGGTGCCGTTCTCATGGGGTTCGGTGGTGCGACGGCTGCCGGATGCACCATCGGGCAGGGGCTCAGCGCGTTTTCCGTTCTCTCCGTCGGAGGCCTGATCACGACGGCCGGATTGATCGCGGGCGCGCGTCTGGGCCTCGTGGCGATGGACGTTCTCGTCGGCGACGACGGAGAGTGAGCGGCAAGAGACCCAATTCCGTGCCGCTCGACGCCCCTTGGGGAGAGGGTCAGGGTGAGGGGAGCTGCACGTCAGAACCGTCACGAGAACGGGCGCCCCTCGCAAGGGACGCCCGCTGATCATGGAGGAGTTTCGACTTCAGCGCTTTTCGATGGGCGTCATGTCGCGTTGTGCGGGGCCGATGTAGAGCTGGCGCGGACGGCCGATCTTCTGCTCCGGGTCCTCGATCATTTCCTTCCACTGCGAGATCCAGCCGACGGTGCGGGAGACCGCGAACAGCGGCGTGAACATCGAGACCGGGAAGCCGATCGCCTTCAGGACGATGCCCGAATAGAAATCGACGTTCGGGTAGAGCTTCTTTTCGACGAAGTAGTCGTCCTGGAGCGCGATGCGCTCGAGTTCCATCGCGACCTTCAGCATCGGCTCGTTCTTGATGCCGAGCAGATCGAGCACCTCGTGGCAGGTCTCCTGCATGACCTTGGCGCGCGGGTCGTAGTTCTTGTAGACGCGGTGGCCGAAGCCCATCAGGCGGACGCCTTCGGACTTGTCCTTGACGCGCTTGACGAAGTCCGCGACGTGGTCGACCGAGCCGACCTCCTCGAGCATCTTGAGTGCCGCCTCGTTGGCGCCGCCGTGCGAGGGACCCCAGAGGCTGGCGATGCCGGCCGCGATGCAGGCGAACGGGTTGGCGCCGGACGAGCCGGCGAGGCGCACCGTCGACGTCGAGGCGTTCTGTTCGTGGTCGGCGTGCAGGATCATGATCTTGTCGAGGGCCTTGGCGACCGTCGGGTTGACCACGTAGGGCTCGCATGGCACGGCGAAGCACATCTGGAGGAAGTTCGACGCCATGTCGAGGTCGTTACGCGGATAGATGAACGGTTGGCCGATCGAGTACTTGTAGGCCATGGCCGCGATGGTCGGCATCTTCGCGATCAAGCGATGCGAGGCGATCATGCGGTGGGTAGGGTCGTTGATATCCGTCGAGTCGTGATAGAAGGCCGACAGCGCGCCGACGACGCCGCACATGACGGCCATCGGATGGGCGTCACGACGGAAGCCGGTGAAGAACCGGGTCATCTGCTCGTGCACCATCGTGTGGCGCGTGATCGTGTTGTCGAAGTCCTTGAGCTGGGCCTTGTTCGGCAACTCGCCATTCAGGAGCAGGTAGCAGACCTCGATGAAATTCGACTGATCGGCGAGTTGCTCGATCGGATAGCCGCGGTAGAGGAGGACGCCTTCCTCGCCGTCGATGAACGTGATCTTCGACGAGCAGTTGGCCGTCGACGTGAAGCCGGGATCGTAGGTGAAGCAACCCGTGTCGCGGTAGAGTCGCGCGACGTCGATGACATCGGGACCAATCGAGCCCGATCGGACCGGCATCTGGATCTGCTTGTTATTGATGATCATCGTCGCCGCCCGGCTGGCGTCAGACGTCACTGTCCCGGCCTTCTCGCTCATCGTGTCTTTCCTTCGATCCCTGCGCCCACGATCCTTGCACCCACGACCTGGGGCGCCATTCCTGCCGTCCTTCACAAGCACCCGTGGCAACACGGCGATGGATCGTCGGTCGTCCGGACTTATGCAGGCTACCACACTCTATCCCGCACAGCAGCATGACGAAAAGGGGCGTCATCCCCGATCATGCGAATTTGTCCTAATAACGCCGCGGTGGCCCGCAGAGCGGAGCGTGGGAGCGATCACTCCGTAGTCTGATCAATTATCCGCGCCAGCGCTTCCTCGCGCCCTAGAACGGCCATGACGTCGAAGACGGGCGGGGAGACGGTCCGACCCGACAGGGCTGCCCGCAGTGGCTGGGCCGCCTGGCCGAGCTTGAGACCGTTCGCTTCTGCGAAGGCGCGGACGGTCGCCTCGAGGGCCGGGGCGGTCCACTCGGTGACATCGGCAAGCGCCGCATGGAGGCTCGCGAGCGTCGATCGGGCCGGCGCGTCAAGCAACGCCGACGCCTTGGGATCGAGCTGCAGCGGCCGGGTGGCCGAGAGGTAGGCCATGCCGTCGATGAGGTCGAGGAGTGTCCTGGCGCGCTCGCGCAGGCTCGGGAGCGCCGCCTCGACCCGGTCCCAGCCGATGGCGGAGAAGCGCTGCTCCAGTTCGGCGCCGGCGGGCAGGTGGGGTATCAGCGCGCGGAGCGCGGCGGCGAGGTCGGGGACCGCCGACTGTCGGATGTAATGGCCGTTGAGGTCGGCCAGCTTGGCGAAGTCGAACCGGGCGGGGCTCTTTCCCACGTCGGCGACGTCGAACCACGCGATGGCCTGCTCGGTCGAGAAGATCTCGTCGTTGCCGTGGCTCCAGCCGAGCCGCACGAGGTAATTGCGCAGCGCCGCCGGCAGGTAGCCCATGGCACGGTACTCCGAGACACCCTGGGCGCCGTGGCGCTTCGACAGCTTGGCGCCATCGGGACCGTGGACGAGCGGAATGTGGGCGAAGGCGGGCAACTCCCAGCCGAGCGCATCGTAGACCTGCGTCTGGCGGGCGGTGTTGGTCAGGTGATCGACGCCGCGGATGACGTGACTGACGTCCATGTCGTGGTCGTCGACCACAACCGCGAAATTATAGGTCGGCGCGCCGTCCGAGCGCAGGATGATGAGGTCGTCGAGATCCTTGTTCGGGAAGACCACGTCCCCCTGCACCAGATCGGCCACCTGAGTGTCGCCGTCGCGGCGTGTCTTCAGGCGGATCGAGGGCTTGACGCCGGCCGGCGCGTCTTCGGGGTTGCGATCACGCCAGGGGCTCTCGATCACCTGCGGCCGGCCATCGGCCTTGGCCGCCTCGCGCATCGCGTCGAGTTCGGCGGGCGTCAGATAGCAGCGGTAGGCGAGGCCCTTCGCCAGCAACTCGCCGGCGACTTCTCGATGGCGGCCGGCGCGCGCGAACTGGTAGAGCGGCTCACCGTCCCATTCGAGGCCGAGCCAGCGGAGGCTGTCGAGGATCTCGGCGACGTGCTCGGGCTTCGAGCGTTCGCGGTCGGTGTCCTCGATGCGCAGCAGGAAGCGGCCGCCGGTGTGACGCGTGTAGAGCCAGTTGAACAGCGCCGTGCGGGCGCCGCCAATGTGGAGCGTCCCGGTCGGTGAGGGCGCGAAGCGCGTCACGACGGGGCGAACGGAAGATCCTCTGGCGGCATTTGTCATGGGGGCCGTCTTCTGTTGTAGGCTGCGCGAGATATTCGGGCCGCGTCTAGCATACTCGACGGGGCGGGGTAAGGTCGGGGCACATCGGGGGCGGGCCACGCTGGCGCGGTATTCGACATCGTTGCACGGGGCGCTCGCGGGCGAGCAGGATCGGTTCGTGCTTTGGGTGCCGGTGCTGTTCGGGGCTGGCATCCTCGCCTATCTGAGCGTGCCGACCGAGCCCGGGAGGGGGCCGGTTCTCGCGGCGGCCGCCATCGGTGTGCTTGTCTGGATCCTATGGCGACGAGGTCTCGCGGCGCTCGTCATCGGGGGATCACTCGCCAGTCTGGTGCTCGGATTTGCCGCCGGAAAGCTCGCCAGCGACCGGGTGGCGGCACCCGTCGTTCCGGCCGGTCTGCCGCCCGTCAGGGTCGTTGGATGGGTCGAACTCGTGGAGCCGCGCGCGCGGGGCGGCGAGCGCGTGCTGCTCCGGGTTCATGTCATCGACGGTGTCGCGCCGGAAGTCACGCCGCGGCGCGTCCGCTTTTCGGTGCCGGTCGGGGCGGGGGAGCCGCTCGTTCCCGGCGCCGCTGTCACGAGCGTCGTTCGCCTTCTGCCGCCGGCGGGGCCTGCCTTGCCCGGGGCCTTCGACTTCGCACGCACCGCGTGGTTTTCGGGCCTCGGCGGTGTCGGCTCGAGCACGGGACGGCCCATGGCGACGCCGATCGCCGCCCCGTTGCCGCTCGACCTCCGCCTCTGGCTTCCCGTCGAGCGGGTGCGGCACGCGATCAGCCGGCGCATCACAGCCGCGCTCGATGGTGAGCGGGGGGCGATCGCGAGTGCGCTGATCACGGGGGAACGCGGGGGCATCACGGAGGCGACCAACGCTGCCTATCGCGACTCCGGCATCTTCCACATCCTGTCGATCTCCGGGCTGCACATGACGGTCTTCGCGGGGGCCGTCTATTTCTCGATCCGGTTCCTGCTCTCGCTGGTCCCGGCGCTTGCACTGCGCTTCGACATCAAGAAGTGGGCGGCGATGGCGGGGCTTGCCGGGACCGCTGGCTATCTGCTCATCTCGGGCGGGTCGCCGCCGGCGGTGCGGTCGGCGGCGATGCTGGCCGTCATGTTTGCCGCCGTACTGCTCGATCGCCCGGCGCTGGCGCTGCGCAACGTGGCCGTGGCTGCGCTGGTCATTCTTGCGCTGTCACCGCCGAGCCTGATCGATGTCGGTTTCCAGATGTCGTTCGCCGCGGTCGTGGCGCTGATCTCGGGCCTCGATGCGTGGCGGGCGTGGAGGCTACGGGCCGGTACCGTGGAGACCCGGTCGGCGGGATACGGTTCGGGTGTGGTGCTCGCCTTCGTGGGCTCGATCGCGCTCACCACGCTGATCGCGACATTGGCCGTAGCGCCCTTTGCCGCCTACTACTTCCACAAGTCCACGCAGTACGGGATCATCGCCAACCTGATCGCGGTGCCGATCTGCAACCTCCTCGTCATGCCGGCGGCGCTCGCGACGCTCGTCATGATGCCGTTCGGGCTCGAGGCGTGGCCGCTCGCCGTCATGGGGACCGGCATCGACGCCATGACCTGGGTGGCCGAGCGGGTTGCCGCCATCCCGGGGGCGATCGTGCTCGTCGCGGCGATCCCGGTCGAGGCGTTCAGTGCCATGGTGGTCGGCGGATTGTGGCTCTGCCTCTGGCAGTCGAGGCTGCGGCTTTTCGGGCTGGTTCCGATCCTGGTCGGGATCGGTCTCGCGCCGTTTCGCCAGCCACCCGATGTGCTGATCGGGGGGCGGGGAGAGCTGGTTGCGGTCCGGGATCGTGACGGTCGGCTCGCGGCACTCGAACTCGGCCGGTCGCGGTTCGAACTCGCACGCTGGCTGGAGCACGATGGCGATCCGCGCCGGATCGAGGACGTGGTCGGGCAGCGCGCGTTCATCTGTGACCACGACGGCTGCAGCGCGCGATCCGGGGCCGTGCGGATCGCGGTGGCGAAGCACGCCGCCGCCCTGGAGGCCGATTGCGCCCGGTCCGGTCTGATCATCTGGACCGGTGCCGGCGCGCCCGTCTGCCCGACCGGGGGAATCGGGCCGCGCATCGTGACGCGTCGCGATCTTGAGCAGTCTGGAACCCACATCGGCTGGACCAGCGGACCCGGCCTGCGTCTCGTCAGTGTCGGCGCATTGCGGGGTGTCCGACCGTGGACGGTGCCCGCCTCACCTATCCGGGTGCCGCCGGAAGCCCGGGCGTCGAGCGTACCGGGCGCGCCCGGGCGCCCGCCTCCAGAGCCCGCGCTCACGCCTTGACGCTGCGGCTGGCGGACGCCGGGTGATCGAGGGGAAGGCGTTCTCGATGTTCCCGCCAGCGCCGGTCGTACGTTCGGGCCGGCGGTCGGCACGACAGGCGCCGGGGGCGCGCAGCCCGGTCAGTAGCGGCGCAGAAGGCCGACGAGGCGTCCCTGGACCTTGATCTGGTCCGGACCGAAGATGCGCGTCTCGTAGGCGGCGTTGGCCGCTTCGAGCGCGATGGCGTTACCGCGCTTCCGGATGCGCTTCAGGGTCGCTTCCTCGTCCTCGACGAGGGCCACGACGATATCACCGCTCTCGGCCGACTGGGTGCGCTTGATGATCACGACGTCGCCGTCGTGGATGCCGGCGTCGATCATCGAATCGCCACGCACCTCGAGGGCGAAGTGCTCACCGTTGCCGATCATGTCGGGCGGGCAGATGACGTCCTGGCTGTGATTCTGGATGGCGCTGATCGGCACGCCGGCTGCGATGCGACCCATCATTGGAACGGCAATGCCCCCACCGGCCACCGGCACCTCGGCGGGCTTGCGCTCCGGCTGCGCGCGCTGGCCTCCGCCTTCGATCACGCTCGGCGTGAAGCCCGTCTTGCGGGCCGTGGGTTCCGTCAGGGCGTCCGGGAGCTTGATGATCTCGAGGGCGCGTGCGCGATGCGGCAAGCGCCGAACGAAGCCCCGCTCCTCCAGCGCCGTGATGAGCCGGTGGATGCCCGACTTCGATCGGAGGTCGAGCGCCTCCTTCATCTCGTCGAACGACGGGGGGACGCCCGTCTGCTGCACGCACTTGTGGATGTAGATGAGCAGTTCTTTTTGTTTCGACGTCAGCATTCTCGCCCCCTTGGCCGCCCACGGAACGCACCGGGACCAGTGGGCCGCGGATTGTACAAATCGAGAACACGCTAGACGTTCGTGAAGTGTTCCGCAACGAAAATCGGCTCGTTCCGTCGTCAGGGGCGAGCGTCAGAAGTCCAGAAGCAACAGCGGCACCTCGCCGCCACGCTCCACCGCTGCCGCGCCGATGGGTCGAACGATCAGGCAGTCGGCGCCGGCGAGGGGGCGCATGAGCGAGGAATCCTGGCTCGCTGCCGGGGTGACCTCGAGGGTGCCGTCCGGGGCGCGGCTGGTGGTTCCCCGCATGTAGTGGGCGCGCGGTCCGTTGGCTGTGATGGCGGTCGTGGTCCGGGCCATGAGGGCTACGTCGGTCTCGGGAGGGAGGCCGCAGAGGGCGCGGATGAGCGGCCGCAGGAAGAGGCGGGCGCAAACGAGGGACGAGACCGGGTTCCCCGGCAGTCCGAGGACGTGCTGGGCGCCGAGTTTTCCGTACATCAGCGGCTTTCCCGGCCGCATGGCGATCTTCCAGAAGTCGAGCTTCATGCCGCGTGACTTCAGAACGGGGCCGACGAGGTCGTGGTCGCCGACGCTGGCGCCGCCGATCGTGACGAGGACGTCGGCGCCTGCGGCGCGGTCGACGGCTTCGCCGAGGCTGGTTTCGGTATCGCGCGCGATGCCGAGGAGGCGTGGCGTGCCGCCGGCGGCGCGGACCATGCCGGCAACGCCGAACGTGTTGGAGCAGACGATCTGGTCTGGTCCCGGCTCGATGCCGGGGAGGACGAGTTCGTCACCGGTCGCGAGGATGGCGACCAGCGGCGGACGACGCACAGGGAGCGTCGGGTAGCCCATGGCGGCGGCGAGCGTGATGTCGCGCGAGGTCAGTTTCCGGTTGGCTGCGAGAAGCACGTCGGCTGCCGCGAAATCTCCCCCGCGCGGCCGTATGTGCTCGATGCTGGGCTTGCCTTCACGGACTGTCACGGTCGTGCCGGAGAGATCCGCGTCCTCCTGGATGACGATGGCGTCGGCGCCCGCCGGAACGGGAGCGCCGGTGAAGATGCGAACGGCCTCGCCCGCTCCGAGCGTGCCGCCGAAACTGCGGCCGGCCGCTGCTTCGCCGATCAGGCGGAGCGTCGCGGGAAGTGCGGCGATGTCGGCTGCGCGCACGGCGAAGCCATCCATGGCGGAGGCATCGAACGGGGGCTGGGTGCGGCGCGCGGCGAGCGGCTCGGCGAGGACCTGGCCGTGGGCTGCCAGAAGGTCACGGCGCTCGACGTCGGCGATCGGAGCAGCGGCGGCGAGGATCCTCGCCAGCGCCTCATCTACGGTCAGTGCCGGCTGCATGTCTCAGGTCCCCGCCGGCGGCTGGTTCTCGGCCGGGCGCCACGTTCCCGATCGGCCGCCGGTTTTCTCGAGCAGGTGGATCGGACCGATGACCATGGCTTTGTCCGCCGCCTTCAGCATGTCGTAAATGGTCAGACAGGCCACCGAGACAGCGGTCAGCGCCTCCATCTCGACGCCGGTCTGGCCGGAGACCTTGACCTCGGCCGTGACGGCGATGCCGGTGGGGCTCAACGTTGGGACGAGGTCGACGGTGACTTTGGTCAGGAGCAGCGGGTGGCACAACGGGATCAGCTCGTGCGTGCGCTTGGCTGCCATGATGCCGGCGATGCGCGCCGTCGCGAGGACATCGCCCTTTTTCGCTTCGCCCGTGGTGACGAGCGCCAGCGTCTCCGCCGCCATGGCGACAAAGCCCTCGGCGCGCGCGGTGCGGCTGGTGACGGCCTTCTCCGAGACGTCCACCATGCGGGCGGCGCCGGTTTCATCGAGGTGCGAGAGGCGGCTCATCGGGGCTCCCCTTCGAGAAGGCGGCGGGTCGCGGCGGCGACGTCGGGCTGGCGCATCAGGCTCTCGCCGACGAGGAAGGCACGGACACCGACGGCCGCAAGCCGGTCGAGGTCGGCGTGCGAGGCGATGCCGCTCTCGCCGACGACGATGCGGTCGGCGGGCACGCGCGGCGCCAGGCGCTCGGTGGTCGCGAGCGTCGTCTCGAAGGTGCGGAGGTTGCGATTGTTGATGCCGATGAGGCGGCACGGAAGGCGGAGCGCGCGTTCGAGTTCGGCCTCGTCGTGGACCTCGACAATGGCGTCCATGCCGTAGGTGCGCGCGGCGCCGGCAAGGCTCAGCGCCGTCGTATCGTCGATCTGCGCCATGATGATCAGGATGCAATCGGCGCCCCAGGCGCGGGCCTCGGCGACCTGGTAGGTGTCGAGCATGAAGTCCTTGCGGAGCGCCGGCAGGCGCGTCGCCCGGCGGGCCTCCTCGAGAAAGGCCGGCGCTCCCTGGAACGATGGCGCGTCGGTCAGCACCGAGAGGCACGTGGCGCCGCCCTCTTCGTAAGCGCGAGCCAGTTGCGGCGGATCGAAGTCGGCGCGGATGAGCCCCCTCGACGGGCTCGCCTTCTTGATCTCGGCGATCAGGGCATAACCGGTCTTCATACGGGTCTCGAGGGCGGCCGCGAACGGGCGCACGGGGGCTGCCCGGCGGGCGGCCTCCTCAATGGCGGCCGGCGGACGCTCGGCCTTCGCGCGCGCGATCTCTTCCAGCTTGTAGCGGGTGATACGGGCGAGGATGTCGGGGGTGTCGGTCATGGGCGGGCCTTTGCTGCGGCCCGTTATATACGTCGGCGGCGCGCCCAGCGCCATGGCACTCGACTCGGACGGTCGTCGTGGCTCACAATGCCGCGTGCATTCGGTTCGTTGTTGCTATCGGAGGTTATGCATGGATGTCGTCAAACTCGAGAAGCGCGGAGCCGTGGCCATTCTGAGGCTCGACGACCCAGCCGTCATGAACGCGCTTTCGCCCGGCATCAAGGCGGGCCTGCAGGAGAAGGTGCCGCAGGTGCTCGAGGACGACAGCATCCGGTGCATCGTGCTGACTGGGACGGGGAAGGCGTTCTGCGCCGGGGGCGATATCCGCGCGATGCAGGACCCGGCTGGGCGCACGGCACCCGCGGTCCGGCGGCGGATGCAGGCCGTCCACACGTGGACGGAAGCGCTGCTCGGCGCGGACAAGCCGGTCGTCGCGGCCGTCAACGGTGCGGCCGTCGGGGGCGGCCTCGCGCTGGCGCTGCTCGCGGACATCGTCATCGCCAGTTCGAGCGCTTACTTCATGAGCGGGTATTCGAAGCTCGGGGCGCTCCCGGATATCGGTGTGCTGCAGACGCTGCCCTGGGCCATCGGTAGCCTTCGCGCCAACGAGATGATCCTGCTCAACCGGCGCTACACGGCCGAGGAAGCCGTGCAGATCGGCCTCGTCAACCGGTGCGTCGCGCCCGAGGCGCTGATGGACACCGCCATGGCGGCCGCTAACGAGCTGGCATCGGGGCCGCGGGCGATGCTCACGATGTCGAAGGTGATGATGAGGCGCGCCTACGAATCGAGCTTCGAGGAATTCCTCGAGCGGGAAGCGATCGCGCAGGGGGTCGCTTTCGGCAGTCCCGAGTTCGCGGAGGGGGTCGACGCCTTTCTCGCCAAGCGCAAGCCCGACTTCAATCGCTGACGGTGGTCGGGTAGCTCAGACATCCCGACGGATGACGAACCGGTAGACCCCGCCGGTCGTTGCCTGCTCGACGAGCGTGTGCCGGCCCGACTCGCAGAGCGCCGTCACGTCCCGGACAGCTGCCGGATCGGTCGCCAGCAGCTCGATCGTGCCCCCCGGGGCGACCGACCGCAGGGCCTTGGTCGCCTTCAGGATCGGCAGCGGGCAATTGAGATCGCGGGCGTCGACGAGCTTGTCTGCCATGGGCCTATGGTCCCGGGTGGGGTCGGCGTGTGTGGGGCCCGCTTTACGTCACGGTGACCGTGGCGTCGAGGCCGTCCGGAGCGCCCCGACGTCCGCGGACGCCGACCGGACCGCGCTTGCACGGGAGGTAACATCGTTGCAGTGTCCTGCCGGCCGCGAGTCGGGCTCTCGACGGGTGCGTCGGGGCCGGTGCCGAGGTTGGAGCAGACGGGGCTTGTACCCGGACGTGGGGGATGGATGGCAGACGCCGGCGAGCCGAGGCGATCGTTCGTCTTCACGTTCGGGCTGGAGCGGCTCGGGCTTCTTGCGTTGCGCGCGCCGTGGCTTTCGGCGGTCCTCATCCTCGCCCTGTCGGCTTTGGCCGTGGTCGGGGTGCTGCGGCTCAAGGTGGACGACAGTCTCTCCGAACTCTTCCGCACAAATACAGCAGAATTTCGCCAGTACGAGGCCATCGACAGGCTGTTTCCGTCGAGCGAGTACGACGTGCTTGTCGTCGTCGAGGGGGCGGATCTGCTCTCGCGCGAGAAGCTCTCGGCCTTCAGCGAGGCCATGGTCGAGCTGCAGCTGACGGATGGCGTCAAAGGCCTCGTCTCGATGCTCTCGGCGCGCGGGAAGCCGGACGCCACGGGTTACGCGCCGCCCGTCGTCCCCGACGAGTTGCCGCAGGGGGCCGCCTACGACGACGTGATCAAGCGGCTGCGGAGCAACGAGATCGTCACCGGCAAGTTCCTGTCGGACGATGGAACGCTGGCACTCGCCGTTCTTTCTCTCGATCGCACCCTGGTCGAAGAGAGGGGGGCCAAGGCCGTCATCGGCGCGATCCGGACCGCCGTCGAGACGGCGCTTCAGGGCTCGGGTCTGAAGGTGCAACTTACCGGTGCGCCGGTCATGCAACTCGAGATCCGCAATGCCGTGGAACGTGACCGCCTCATCTACAATGGTCTCGGTTTCCTCATCGGTGCGGGCATTGCCTTCCTGTTCTTCCGTCGGGTGTCGTTGACGCTGATCGCGATCGCAGGGCCGTCGATCGCGATTCTGTGGACGCTCGGTGTCGTCGGCGGGCTCGACTACCGGCTCAATCTCTTCATCAATGTCATCACGCCGCTCATCCTAGTGTCGGGTTTTTCCGATTCCATGCACCTCGTGTTCGCCATCCGGCGGGACATCATGGCGGGCGTCGATCGCGTGACGGCCGCGCGCAACGCGATCCTCGACGTGGCGCCTGCATGTCTGCTGACGGCGATGAACGCAGCGCTGGCACTTCTGTCGTTCTCGTTCGCCGAGAGCGCGCTGATCCGGACCTTCGGAACGGCGGCGCTTCTGGCGGTCTGCATCTCCTATGTCGCGGTCGCCGTGGTGGTGCCGACGCTGGCGGCGCTTCTGATCCGCAAGGAGCCCAGGGCCGATCCAGCCGTCGAGCCCAACAGCGACGGCGGTATCGGCATCGTCGGACGGATCACGGACGGCATAGCGCGCGCGGTCATCAAGGCCCCGCTGGGCTGGACCATCGCATCGGTGGCTGCGGTCGGGATCGCGGCCGCCGGATACGTGCAGCTCGTCCCGCAATACCGGCTCGCCGACCAGGTGCCCGACAAGGAGCAGGCGCTGGCCGCGACGGGGCGGCTCGACCAGAAGCTCACCGGAGCCAATCCGGTGCACGTCATGATCCGCTGGGCCGGGCCGCACGGGCTCTACGATCCGGCCACGGTCAGCACCATCGCGGCGGCGCACGAGGTGCTCGAAAAGACCGCGGGCCTCGGCAACGTCTGGTCGCTGGAGAGCCTTCGGCGCTGGCTCGCCGACGCGGGCGACACGCGCATCGAGACGGTGGAGCGCTACGTCAAGGTGCTGCCGGAACATCTCGTCCGCCGCTTCATCGCGGAGGGCGAGAAGGCCGTGCTGGTGACCGGCCGGCTCCCCGATGTCGATTCAAGCCAGATCCTGCCCGTCGTCGAGAAGATCGACGCCGCGCTCGATCCCGTCCGCAAGCTGCATCCCGGGTTCGAGATCTCCGTCACCGGCCTCCCCGCCATCGCGGCTCGCAACTCGGCGCGGCTCATCGGGGAGCTCAACTGGGGGCTCGTCGGGGACATGTTCGTGATCTTCATATTCCTCGGTATTGCGCTGCGCTCGCTGCTGGCGGGCGTCGCGAGCATCCTCCCGTCGGTGTTCCCGATCTTCGCGACCGGCGCGCTGCTGCACTGGTCGGGGGAGGGGCTGCAGTTCGCATCCATCATCGCGATCACCGTCGCGTTCGCGCTCGCGATCGATTCGACCATTCATTTCCTCAACCGGTTCCATCTCGAGGAAGCGCGGCCCGACGTCACCTCCACGGCCGATGCGCTGCTCCGGACGGTGCATCACATCGGGCCGGCCGTCGTCCTGACGACAATCGTGCTCGCGTTGGGTCTCGGCGTGACGATCCTCTCGGATCTGCCGTCCCTGCGCCTCTTCGGGAAGCTCGCCGGGTTCTGTCTTTTCGTGTCGTTGATCGGGCAGCTCGTCATATTGCCGGCGTCGATCGCGCTCTTTCGGTCGTTGGTACCGAAGCGGGCGGCGGCCACGCATGTGCTGGAGGAAGCGCGATGACGGAGCCCGCCCAGCAGTTCGCATCCGATAATCAGGCCGGGATCTGTCCCGAGGCGCTGGCGGCGCTCGTTGCAGCCAATGCCGGTGGGCACGTGCCGTCCTACGGCGACGACGGCTGGACGGTCGCGCTCAGGGAGCGGATGTGCCGCCTCTTCGAAACGGATACGGCGCAGACGTTCCTCGTCTTCAACGGCACGGCGGCCAACGCGCTGGCGCTGTCGGCGCTCTGCCGTCCGTTCGAAGCGACGATCTGCCATGCCTTTTCGCACATCGAGACCGACGAGGCGGGAGCGCCCGAGGTCTTCTCCGGCGGCGCCAAGCTGCTCACCGTCGATACACCCGGCGGCAAGCTGACGCTGGACGCGGTCGACGCGGCCGCGCGTCGGTACGAAGGCTTCCATCACGTGAAAGCGCGGGCGCTCTCGCTGACGCAGTCGACGGAACTCGGGACAATTTATTCGCTGGCGGAACTCGGTGCGCTTTCGGCGGTGGCACGGCGGCACGGGCTTCGCGTCCACATGGACGGCGCGCGGTTCGCCAATGCGGTGGCGGCACTGGGTTGCGCGCCGGCGGATGCCTCATGGCGCGCCGGCGTCGATGTCCTCTCGTTCGGGCTCACCAAGAACGGGCTGGCGCTGGGCGAAGCCATCGTCTTCTTCGATGCCGCGCTGGCCGAAAGCTTCGCGTGGCGGGTCAAGCAGATGGGGCAGCTCGCGTCGAAGATGCGGTTTCTCGCGGCGCCATGGCTCGCCATGCTCGAAGACGATACGTGGCTGCGACACGCGCGGCATGCCAATGCCATGGCGGCGCGGCTGGCGGCGGGACTCGCCCCTGTCGCGGGTGTTCGTCTGCTGCACACGGTCGAGGCCAACGCGGTGTTCGCCGATCTTCCGGTCGCCGTTCAGGCGCGGCTCAGGGCCAAGGGCTGGCGTTTCTACACGTTCCTCGGCGAGACGGGCTGCCGGCTGATGTGTGCCTGGGACACGACGCCCGAAACCGTCGACCGGTTCGTCGCGGACATCGCGCTCTCTGCCTGAACCTTTGCGTGAACGAGAAAGGGACGGCCGTTTCCGGACCGTCCCTCCAACTCACGACCCTCAGCCGGCCGTTACTGGCTCTCGATCACGCCGAGGATGTCCTTGGCGAGCGAGGCGGCCTGCTCGAAATTGCTGGCGTCGCACATCGTCTCCATCTTGGTGAAGAGCTCGTCGAGCTTCTCGAGCTTCTCATCGGAGAACTGCTTGCCTTCCGCGGACTGGCCGAGTTCGGCGGCTGCCGCGATGCAGTTGTCGAGCGACGTCTGGGTCGCGGTCGGGTCGACGGTCGCTTCCGCCGTGGCGGCGGGTTCCGTCGGAGCCGGTGCGGCCTGTGTTTCGACCGGCGCCGGGGTGGGAGCCGGTGCTGCAGCCGGAGGCGTCTGCGTCTGCTCGATCGCGGGCGCCGTCGGGGCGGGCTGCTGGGCCATCGCCGTGCCGGCGACGAGGAGGCTCAGAGCGGCTGCGGTTGCCATGCGCATGATCATCGGTGGTTCCTTGTTCGTCGTTGCCCTCAACTCACGAACACGGTTCTGCGCTTTGATTATGACTGGAAATCGGCCGCAACCTGAAGAGGTCGTTCAGGAACGCGGGCCGCTGGTGAGGCGTTCGATCGCGAGTACGAGATGGTCGTAGTGATGGACGACCTCGTCGGGCGCGAGATCGGCGATCGGCACATCGGTGTAGCCGAAGGGGACACCGATCACCGGCACACCGGCAGCGCGTGCCGTCTTGATGTCGGTGTCGCTGTCGCCGACCATGACGGCGCGGGCCGGGTCACCACCAGCCATCCGGATGGCGCCGAGGAGATGGTCCGGATGCGGCTTGTAGACGGGGAACGTGTCGCGGCCGGCGATGGCTGCGAAGCGGCGGTCAAGTCCGAGGGTCTCGAGCAGGGTGCGTGACAGGCCTTCCCGCTTGTTCGTGCAGACCGCGAGGGTAGCGCCGGCGGCAGCGAGCGTGTCGAGGGCGGTCTCGAGGCCGGGGAAGGCGTGGCTTTCCACGGCAATGTTCGTCGCGTAGTGGTCGAGGAACACGTCGAGCAGCTTGTCGACCTCGGCTTCGGACAGGCGGGCGTCGCGGATTTCGAGGCCTTTCACGATCATGGCGCGGCCGCCGAAGCTGATCGACGGGCGGATGGCGGCGGGCTCGACGGGGGCGAGCCCGGCGAGTGCCAGCACGTGGTTCGTCGAGCGGATCAGGTCCGGCGCGGTCTCGACCAGCGTGCCGTCCAGATCGAAGACTACGGTGAGGTCGCGCATGGGTCGGATGCTCCAGGTTCGGGGACGTTCGTGCACTGCATCTAGCATCCCATGAGGGAGGCGTCTGCTTGCGTGATCGGTCGGCGGGGCCTACCTGTAGCGTCATGATCGCCCGGACCGGGCGCCCCACCCCTCATGCCGGAGGCTCAGATGGACAAGAAGGTCGCATCGCTCATCAAGACGCAGTGCTACATCGACGGCCAGTGGGTCGGGAAGCCGGAGATCGCCGTCACAAATCCGGCCACGGGCGAAGAGATCGCCAAGGTGCCGCGCCTCGGGGCAGCCGAGACCCGGCAGGCGATCGACGCCGCCGAGAAGGCGTTCGGGCCGTGGAGCCGGATGCTCGCCAAGGAGCGCGCCGCGATCCTCCGGCGCTGGTTCGATCTCCAGGTGGCGCACGCCGACGAGCTGGCGATGATCCTCACGAGCGAACAGGGCAAGCCGCTCGCCGAGGCACGGGGCGAGATCCTCTATGGCGCGGCGTTCACCGAATTCTATGCCGAGGAGGCGAAGCGCATCTATGGCGAGACGATCCCGACCTTCAAGCAGGGCAGCCGGATCATCGTCATCAAGCAGCCGCTCGGTGTCATCGGCGCGATCACGCCGTGGAACTTCCCGCACGCCATGATCACGCGGAAGGTGTCGCCGGCACTCGCGGCGGGCTGCACGGTCGTCTGCAAGCCGGCGACCGAGACGCCACTGACGGCGCTGGCGCTCGCCGAGCTCGCGCGGCAGGCCGGCATTCCGCCGGGCGTGTTCAACGTCATCACGGGTAAGTCGGCCGAGATCGGACAGGAACTGACCACGAGCCCGAAGGTGCGCGGGATCACGTTCACGGGCTCGACCGAAATCGGCAAGGTGCTGATGGCGCAGTCGGCCTCGACCATCAAGAAGGTGGAGCTGGAACTCGGCGGCAATGCGCCTTTCCTCGTCTTCGACGACGCCGACATCGACAAGGCGATCGAGGGCGCCATGGCGTCGAAATACCGGAACGCCGGACAGACGTGCGTCTGCGCCAACCGTTTCCTTGTGCAGGAAGGCGTCTACGACGAGTTCGTCGCGAAGCTCGCCAAGACCGCTGCCGCCATGAAGGTCGGCAACGGCGTCGAGGCCGGTGTCGCGCAGGGGCCGCTGATCAATCCGGCGGCCATCGCGAAGGTCGAGGAGCATATCGCGGATGCGGTCGCCAAGGGTGCGAAGATCGTCACGGGCGGCAAACGGCACACGCTCGGGGGCACGTTCTTCGAGCCGACGGTGCTCGCCAACGTGACGCCCGACATGAAATGCGCCCGTGAGGAGACGTTCGGCCCCGTCGCGCCGGTCTTCAAGTTCAAGACCGAGGAGGAGGGGATCCGCATGGCGAACGACACCGAGTTCGGGCTCGCCTGCTACTTCTATGCCCGTGATATCGGCCGGGTCTGGCGCGTGGCGGAAGGCCTCGAGTACGGCATGGTGGGCATCAACGAGGGCATCATTTCGACCGAGTTGGCGCCGTTCGGCGGCGTCAAGGAATCCGGTCTCGGTCGGGAGGGCTCGAGCCACGGCATCGACGGGTTCGTCGAGCTGAAGTACATGCTCATGGGCGGGATCTGACCGCCGTGTCGAGCGAGGATCTCAAGCGTCAGGCCGCGCTGAAGGCCATTGAACTTGTCGAGCCGGGGATGCGTCTCGGGCTCGGCACCGGATCGACGGCCCGGCATTTCGTCGAACTGCTCGGCGACCGGGTGAAGGCGGGGCTCGACGTGCTGTGCGTGCCGACGTCGAACGCGACGCGCATCCAGGCCGAGAGCCTCGCCATTCCGCTGACGACACTCGAGGAAACGCCGGAGCTCGATCTGACGGTCGACGGCGCCGACGAGATCGACGAGGACCTGCGGCTGATCAAGGGGGGCGGCGGCGCGCTGCTTCGCGAGAAGATCGTCGCCATGGCGTCCGACCGGATGGTGGTCATCGCCGACGCCTCGAAACAGGTGGCGACGCTCGGCGCCTTCCCGCTCCCGGTCGAGGTGGTGCGCTTCGGTTTCCGCTCGACGGAGGCGTGGATCGAATCGTGCATCGAGGAGGCGGGAGCGCGCGGCAGCATGGCGCTGCGTCTTGCGGCCGGCGGCGAGCCGTTCATCACCGACAACGGCAACTACATCATCGATCTCAAGCTCGGACGCATCAACGAGGCGGAATTGCTCGACGAACTGCTGCGCTCGGTGCCGGGCGTGGTCGAGACTGGGCTCTTCCTCGGCATCTGCGACCTCGCCTACATCGCGACGCCGGATGGTGTCCGGACGCTTCAGGTCGATCGCTCGGTGGATTGATCCCGGCAAACGCATTCCTGACGATAGGCACGCTCCCATGACGCACTACGACTACGATCTGTTCGTGATCGGCGCCGGCTCTGGCGGCGTCCGCGCCGCGAGAATCGCCGCGACGCACGGGGCCAAGGTGGCGATCGCGGAGGAATACCGGTTCGGCGGCACGTGCGTCATCCGCGGCTGCGTCCCGAAGAAGCTCCTCGTCTATGCGAGCCGGTTCCACGACGAGTTCGAGGATGCGGCGGGCTTCGGGTGGACGGTCGGTGCGAGCCGCTTCGACTGGTCGACGCTGATCGCCAACAAGGACAAGGAGATCGACCGGCTCGAGGGGATCTACAAGCGGAACCTGGAGCGGGCCGGCGTCGCCATCTTCGAGAGCCGGGCCGTGCTCGAGGGGCCGCATACGGTGCGTCTGCTAAAGTCGCACAAGACGGTGCGGGCGAAGACGATCCTGATCGCCACGGGCGGCTGGCCGAACGTCGACGCCGAGCTCGAAGGGCGCGAGCACGTCATCACGTCGAACGAGGCGTTTCACCTGAAGGAGTTGCCGAAGCGGGTGATCGTCGCCGGAGGCGGTTATATCGCGGTCGAGTTCGCGGGCATCTTTGCGGGTCTCGGCGCCGAGACGACGCTGATCTACCGGGGGCCGAAGATCCTCAGGGGCTTCGACGAGGATGTCAGGGATTCGCTGATGGAGGAGTTGCCGCGGCGCGGCATCCGCATCGTCACGGAGAAGGTTTTCACGCGCATCGAGAAGACAGCCGATGGGCTCGTTGGCCACATGACGGGCGGTGGCACGCTCGCGGCGGACCAGATCATGTTCGCCATCGGCCGCAGCCCGAACACGACAGGCCTCGGGCTCGAGGCGGCCGGCGTCGAACTGGCGAGGGGCGGCGCGATCAAGGTCGATGCTGCGTCGCGGACGAACGTCGAGAGCATCTATGCGGTCGGCGATGTGACGGATCGGGTCGCATTGACGCCCGTGGCTATCCGTGAGGGCCACTCGCTCGCCGACCGGCTCTATGGCATGCGGGCGTGGACGACGGAGTACGAGATGATCCCGACGGCGGTGTTCTCCACGCCGGAAGTCGGCACCGTCGGCATGACCGAGGCCGAGGCGCGCACGGCGCACGGGGAGATCGACCTCTACAAGGCCCGGTTCCGGCCTATGAAGGGTACGCTCTCGGGGCGGGAGGAGCGCATGCTCATGAAGCTCATCGTGGACGCGAAAACCGATCGCGTGCTCGGCTGCCACATCGTGGGACCGGATGCCGGTGAGATGGTGCAGATGGCGGCCATCGCCATGCGGATGGGTGCAACGAAGGCGGACTTCGACCGCACCATGGCGCTGCATCCGAGTGCGGCGGAGGAACTGGTGACGATGCGCGAGAAGTGGCAGCCGCCGGCGTCATCCTCCTCCTGACGCCCAATGTGTGGCCCGCGTGCGCCAGGGCGGCGGGCTGTTGACCGGACGACGTGCGGCAGACTTCCCCGAATCAGCAATTGCTGACAGACGCAAACGGAGAGAGCGTCGAACAATTCTGGGGGAAGCCGATGATGGCCCGACTTCTGATGCGCGCTGCGGCAGCGCTGGTGTTGCTGACGGGCAGTGCTTTCGCTGCGAGCGCACAGAACTATGATGGCTCCGGTGTCGTGAAGTTCGGCGTGTTCGGGCAAGGCAACTGGCTCGATGTCGACCAGTCGCTGCCGGCCATCGCCTCGGCGTCGCCGAGCGGTTTCGGTGGTGGCGTGTCGGCCGGCTACGATTATCGTTGGGGAGCGCTGCTGATCGGCGCCGAGATCGACGGCAGCCTCGGTGACGCGCGCGACAAGGCCGGGATCACTGACTACGGCTTCGACTATCTCTTCACGGCGCGGGCGAAGCTCGGTGTCTACCCGACACCCTACTGGTTGCTCTACGGCACGGCAGGCGTCGGCTATCTCGGCGTCGAGATGCAAGAGCCCGGTATCGGCAACAAGGCCGTGGAAACGCTGACCGGGTTCGTCGCTGGCGCCGGTACCGAAGTCGACTGGAACCACATCATCCTCTTCGGTGAGTGGCTTTATGGCTCCTACGACGACGCCAAGTTCAATATCGCCGGCGTCCAACACAATGCCTCGTTCGACTCGCACATGTTCCGCCTCGGCGTGAAGTTCCGGGTCGGGCACGACTACAAGCACGACTACGATCATCCGCAGGATTATCGCCGCCGGGGCGGTCCGCTGAAGTAGCGGAAGTCGGTGCAGGTAATGACGGGCCGGTGCGGCAAGCATCGGCCCGTTCGTTTTTTACTGTTTGGTGATCAACGTTCATCATGTGCTTGCCTCGCGCGCGAGGGAACGGTAAGGCATTTGCCGGACTGAACAGGGCACGGTGCGATGGCACTTCTCGATGGTCGTATTTGTCTGGTGACAGGGGCCGGAAACGGCATCGGCCAGGCAGTTGCCCGCGCTCTGGCAGCCGCAGGCGGAACCGTTCATCTGTTCGATGTGGATGGTCAGGCGGCCCAGCGCGTGGCTTCCGAACTGACGGCCGGCGGGATGTCGGCCTTCGCACATGCGGGCAGCGTCGCTCTGGGGCAGGACGTCCTCGCGGTGCTCAGGGATATCGATGCCCGCCACGGTCGGCTCGACGTGCTCGTCAACAATGCCGGTCTCAACGTCCGCTCCGACTTTCGGCACCTTTCGGGGGCCGACTGGGACCGGATCCGGGAGGTCAATCTCGACGGCGTGGTGCGGCTCGCGCGGGAGGGGTTCGAGCTGCTGCGACGGTCGGGACAGGGGAGCCTCGTCAACATCGCGTCGATCATGGCCGATCACGGGATGCGGCAGCTCGTCGGCTACAGCGCCACGAAGGGCGCGGTCATCGCCTTGACGAAGGGGCTCGCCGTCGAATGGGCCGCGTTCAACATCAGGGTCAACGCCGTGTCGCCGGGGTTCGTCGAGACCGCGATGACGGAGCGGGTGCTGCGCATGCCCGCGTTCTCGAAGGCGCTGATCGACAAGACACCGATGCGGCGGTTCGGTCGTCCCGACGAGATCGCTGCGGCCGTGGTCTTTCTCGCCTCTGACAAGGCGTCCTTCATCACGGGGACGGAACTGGTCGTCGACGGTGGTATGTCGGCTCAGCTCTGAGCGGCGTCGGCGGCGGCCAAAATTGGGAGTATCGCGCGTTGCAGGTGACATACCGTCGGTTCTCGGGGCTGTGTGCCGTTCTTCTTGCGGCGGCGCTTCAGGCCCTCGCGGCTCTGCCAGCGTTCGCGGAGACCTACTCGCTGGCCGGAAGCCATTCCACGGTCGTGGTGAGCTGGAGCCATGCGGGCCTCTCGCGGCATAGCGCGCGGCTCGTCGGGTTCGAGGGGACGCTGACGTTCGACCCGGCTGCGGTCGAGACGTCGACGGTGGAGACGAGACTGCAACCGTCGCGCCTCTCGAGTGGTGTCGCAGCACTCGACAGGCTTTTGCGGGGACCGGATTTCTTCAATGTCGCGGAGCATCCGGACATTCGGTTTCGCTCGACGGGAATTACGGTCACTGGCGAGCGGCAGGGCGTTGTGATGGGCGAGCTGACGATCCTCGGTGTCACCAAGCCCGTGACGCTGGACGTCACCTGGAACTTCAAGGGCGAGCATCCGCTGGGGCTCGTCAATCCGAGTTTCGCCGGCAAGTTCGTGGCGGGGTTCTCGGCACGAACGAAGCTCCTGCGCAGCGAATGGGGCCTCGGTCGCGGCGCGCCGCTGATCTCGGACGAGGTCGAAATCGCGATCGAGGTCGAGGCCGAGCGGCGCTAGGCCGCGATCAGGTGCCGGTCGCGGTTTCGGCGATCAGGGCGTCGACGACGGCCCGGAGTGCTTCGGCATCGGCTGCGCCGCCAGCTTTCGCCGCCGCGTAGACAGCCACCTGACGATCGGCGCTGGTTCCGTCCGCGACGATGGTGCGGGCATGGGCGATCTCGGATGTGCAGCCGAAGTGGTCTGCGTCTTCGGCGACGAGCGCGATGATTTCTTCGAGCAGGTCGGGGTAGGGGACGAGCGTGCCCTTCCCGAGGTCGAAGAGGCTGTCCTTGATACCGTAGCGCTGGGCGCGCCAGCGGTTCTCCTCGAGGAGGAAGACCGGGTACGTACGCCAGCCGACATTGGCGCGACGCAGGCGCCAGAGCATGCGGCAGAGGCAGACGTAGAGCGCCGCCACACTCACGGCGTCATCCAGACGGGGGGCGACATCGGTGATGCGCAGCTCCAGCGTCGGGAAGCGCGCGGAGGGGCGCAGATCCCACCAGATCTTCGACGCATCCTCGATGACGCCCGCCGCGACCAGCACGTCGACCGACTGGCGATATTCGTCCCAGCCATTGAAGCGGCCGGGCATGCCGGTCCGTGGGCTCTGTTGGGAGAGCGCGAGGCGGAAGCTCTTGAGGCCTGTGTTGTCGCCCATCCAGAAGGGAGAGGAGGTCGAGAGCATCAGCAGGTGGGGCAGGAAGTAGCGCGCCTGGTTCATGATATCGATGCGCAGCTCGGGGTCCTCGATGCCGACATGGACGTGCATGCCGCAGATCACGAGGCGGCGGCCGACGACGGCGAGGTCACGGGCGAGCGCCTGATAGCGGGCCTTGGGCGACGTTTCGAGGCGGCTCCAGTCGGCAAACGGATGGGTTCCAGAGGCGATCGGTGCCAGGCCGTGCTCGGCTGAGAGGGCGATGATCCCGGCGCGGAGCCGGGCGAGTTCGGCTCTCGCATCCCGGAACGAGCGGAGAACGGGCGTGCCGATCTCGATCTGGGAGCGGAGGAATTCGGGGGAGACCTGCCCGCCGAGGCGCTGGTGGCCACGTTCCAGAAGCTCGGGCGGCGCCGAGGCGAGATCGCGGGTCGCGAGATCGACGAGGTGGTACTCCTCCTCGATGCCGAACGTGAACGTCGGTGCGTCAGCCATGTTCCGCCTCCGGGCCGGGTGGCGCAGACTATAGCTGTCGGAAGGCCCGCTGGCAGCGTGTCGCGGTATCGACTATACTGGTGGTGTTCATGGAAGGTGCGGAGCGGGATGGGTCTGCGGTCGCTGCAGAGCCTCGGGCTTCGCTTTATGTCAAAAGGAACGTCCCATGCCGGCTGCCTGGAGCCCGGAAAGCTGGAGATCGAAGCCGATCGTCCAAGTCCCCGATTACCCCGATCTCGCCGCACTTCGCGACGTCGAAGGGAAGCTTGCGAAGTTTCCGCCGCTCGTCTTCGCCAACGAGGTCCTGGCGCTCAAGACCAAGCTTGCGCGGGTGTCGGAAGGGCGCTCGTTCCTGTTCCAGGGGGGAGATTGCGCGGAGAGCTTCAAGGAGCATTCCGCCAACAATATCCGTGACTACTTCCGCGTGTTCCTCCAGTCCGCGCTCGTCATGACGTTCGCGGGCGGTATGCCCGTGGTCAAGATCGGGCGGATCGCCGGGCAGTTCGCCAAGCCGCGCTCCTCGAACATCGAGAAGCGGGACGGGCTGGAGCTGCCGAGCTATCGCGGCGACATCATCAACGGGTTCGACTTCACGCCCGAAGCGCGGATCCCGGATCCGCAGCGCCAGCTCGAGGCCTATCGGCAGTCTGCTGCGACGCTGAACTTCCTCCGGGCGTTCCTGCAGGGTGGTTTCGCCAGCCTGCAGAACGTCAACCGGTGGGCGCTCGACTTCATGAAGGACCGGCCCATCGAGGCGAGCTACGAGAAGCTTGCCAGCGAGATCGGGCGCACGCTCGAGATCATGAAGGCGCTCGGCATCGACGAGTCGAACACGCGCGAACTCGTCTCGACCGATTTCTACACCAGCCACGAGGCGCTGCTGCTCGGCTACGAGCAGGCCATGACGCGGCGTGACGAGGTGATGGGATCGGGCCGCTACTTCGACACCTCGGCGCACATGATCTGGATCGGTGACCGCACGCGGCAGCCGGATCATGCCCACGTCGAGTTCTGCCGGGGCGTCGCCAATCCGATCGGGCTCAAGTGCGGGCCGTCGCTGGAGCCTTCAGGGCTTCTGCAACTCATCGATCTTCTCAACCCGACCAATGAGGCCGGGCGGCTGACGCTGATCTGCCGGTTCGGGTCGGACAAGGTCGAGAAGCACCTGCCGGCACTCATCCGGGCCGTCGAGGCCGAAGGGCGCAAGGTCGTTTGGTCCTGCGATCCGATGCACGGCAATACGATCACGGCGACGACCGGCCACAAGACGCGGCCGTTCCAGCGGGTCAAGGAGGAGGTGGAGCGCTTCTTCACGATCCACCGGGCGGAGGGAACGCATGCCGGTGGTGTGCATCTCGAGATGACGGGGCAGAACGTCACCGAGTGCACGGGCGGCGCGGTCCAGATCGTGGACGAGGATCTCGCCCGCAGCTACGAGACGCTCTGCGATCCGCGCCTCAATGCCGAGCAGTCGCTCGAGATCGCTTTCCTTGTGGCTGACCTGCTGAAGCTGGAGCGGGACGGCCGGGGACAGCGTGACGCGGCGGTGGCGACGGCGGCGGCCGAGTAGAGCCGCCTCACGGCCGACTTCGCGACGACGGGGGCTCGGGCCCCCGTTTTGCGTTTCGGGTGCCTGTGGGGCGGAACTGTCCCCACCGATCGGCAGTGTGCGGAACTGTGGGAATTCAGGATTTGTTGGCTGCTCGCCCTGTAGAACCTTGAGCAGGAGCAGGGGGGGGGGGCAGTCATGGGGCACGGGCACGGGGACGGGCGTGAGCAGAGGCGGGTTCGCTTCGCCAGCATCGATGAGCTCAGCCGGTCCGAAATCGGGCTCGCGGCCGAGATCTGGCTGAGGGACGCCATCGTCGCGCGTTGGGGGACCCGCGAATCCATGCGCCTCGCGGCTCACCTGACGCGCTATATGCGGTCCGGCGACGCAAAGCTCCTGCAACTTGGGCGGATCGAGCATCTGCTCCAGATCACGCGCGACGAGATCACCATGGCGCTGCGGCTCCTCGAGACGTTCCAGCTGGTCGAGGCGCACTCGATCGAGAAGGACGAGCTGAGGTGTGCGCTGCATCTGTCGCGGCTGCAGTTCCTCGAGGTCCTCGATACCCGGCGGCGCCTCGACGATTATGCGCGTGGATCGCCGCCGGCCCAGCCGTCGGCGGGGCGTCGGTGGTGGCCGTCGCCTGCCCAGACGGGGGTGACCGGCGACAGGGTCGGCGAGGATACCGGCGCGTTCAACGACCGCTGAACGCGGGCTTGCGCTTCTCGGCCCAGGCTTTCAGTCCCTCCTGGTGATCGTCCGAACGCGCGCAGGCGGCTCGGGCCTCTTCGTGCCAGTCGAGATCGAGCCGTTGGGCTGCGACGTCGTTCAGCGCCTTCTTCGTCGCGGCGACGGCCAGGGGCGCATTGGCTGCGATCTGGGACGCGAGGGCATCCACGCGCTGCATCAACTGGGCCGCGGGCACGATTTCGGTCAGATAGCCCATGCGCAGCAACTCGGGCGCCTCGACCGGTTCGGCCGTCAGGAACATGCGCTTGGCGTTGTCGAGGCCGATCCTCGAGACATACCGGCGCAATCCGCTCTGGTAGTAGACGATACCGAGGCGGGCGGCCGGCATGAACATGCGGGTGCTCTCGACGCCGATGCGGAAGTCGCACGCGAGCGCCAGATCGGTCGAGCCGCCGTAGACGCCGCCGTTGAGCGCGGCGATGGTCGGGACGCGCAGGTCCTCGAGCTTGTCGACCATCTTCTCGAAGGCGTTCGGGTCGTAGTCGGACTGCTGGCCCTCGTTGCGCTCCTTCAGTGCACCGATATGGAAGCCCGACGAGAAGCTCTTTCCCGTTCCCGTGATGACCAGCACCCGGACCGTGGCATCGTTCGCGATCCGGTCGTAGATCGACATGAGGGCATCGAGGTCGGCGGGCTCCAGCCGATTGTGCTCGGCGGGTCGATGCAGACGGATGAGCGCCTTGCCCTCGGTGATCGTCAGCACGGGTGTGGTCGAGACGGGCTTGGCGTCGGCGGTCATGGGCAGTCCTTCTGGCAGGCGGGATCAGGCGGTGGGGCTGAGACGATAGAAGCGCTGGGCGGTGCCGGCGAAGAGGTCGAGGCGCTCGGAGGCGCTGGCGCCGCCGGCGAGGCGTTTGCAGGCGTTCCAGAAGACGCCGTAGCTGTAGCTGCCCTTGTCGACGGGGAAGTTCGATTCGAACATGCACCGGCTGGCGCCGAAGGCCTCGATGCAGGTCTCGACGTAGGGCCTCCATGCCGTCGCGAGGGCTTCGGAGGTCGGCGGTTCGGCGGCGTCCTCGAAGCGGAAGCCGTTGATGCGCATGCCGAGCCCGCCGAGCTTGATGAAGACGTTGGGCCGCTCGGCGAGGCGCCGGACGGCGGCGCGCCAGTCGTTGAACACCTCGTCGCGCCGGCCGGCGTAACCCTGGATGCCGAGCGGGCCGCCGACGTGATCGAGGACGAAGCGTGTACCCGGGACCGCCGCGGCGGCAGCGGCCAGATCGTCGATCTGGGGATGATAGAGCCAGGCGTCGAAGGTGAGCCCCATGGTGCCGAGGACACGCAGCGCGTCCTGGAATGTCGGATCCTGCAGCGCGTGGCGCGGCGGGGTGTAGGCCGGGTTCATGACGACGGGATCGGGGTCCCACGCCGTGATATGGCGAATGCCCCGGAAGCGGCCGTTGCCGGCCCGGACGTGGGCTTCGAGGACAGGCTCGACGGCCTTGCCGAGCAGCATGTCGGCATGGCCGACGATCCCCTCGCAGACGCGCGTCGCGCCGTAGATGCCGCTCTCGGCCATGGCGGCGACGCCGGCGACGAACTGGGTTTCGCCGACCGGCCGCATCTCGATCGGGCCGTCGGCCCGGTGGAAGGCGCGGCACTGGACGAACACGGTCGCGACGATGTTGTGGCCGGTCGTGGTGTCGGCCAGCAGGTCGGGCAGCATGTAGGGCCAGCCCGGACGGTCCCAGAGATGATGGTGGGGGTCGACGATGGGCAAGCCCGGGTCGAGGGGGTCTTCCCGGTGGCGCGCCAGCCAGTCGGCCCGGTTCTCGATGTAATGCACGCTCTGGCTCATGGCGTCGGCAATCCCCGGTTGGCTCAGGCCTTGGCGGCCTTGGCGCGTTCGTCGGCGAAGACGTCCTTCGCCACGATCATGGCCTCGCGGATCAGCGGTACGCCGACATAGCCGGAGAGCTGCAACAGGACCTCGGTCAGCTCGCGCTCGGTCCAGCCCTGGCGTAGGGCGAAGCGGAGATGGATGTCGAGCTCGGGATGGCGTCCGGTGGCGGCGTCGGAGACGACGCACACGAGTGTCCTCGTCTTGAGGTCGAGGCCGGGGCGGGACCAGAGCGCGCCGAACACGGTCTCCGTGACGACGCCGATGAATTCCTCGGTGATCGGGTCCTGGGCGTACTCGCTCTGATTTTTGGCGAAGTCGGCGTCACCGCGGAGGCGGCGGCGCATGGCCTCGCCCTTCTTGTAGAGTTCGCTCTTTTCGGTCATCGACGTCCTCGCTCGGTCGCGGGCTCTCGGGGAACGGGTTCTAAGAGGTGGGCCGTCACTCGGCGGCCCGAACCTTCTCGAAGACTGGCGCTTCGGGCACGGGCAGGCTGTTCACCAGCGGCACGACCTCGGTCGCGAAGCGACGCATCATGCGATGGCGCGTCTCGCGGTCCACGCCGTGCGTCGCGTTGGAGATCAGAACGTAGTCGAAGCCGATGGCGCGTAGCTCGTTGATCCGCCGGGCGACGGTCTCGGGCGAGCCGATCAGGTTGCGATCGAGGATCGGATCGTTCTGCGCGGGGTCGCCCATCAGGCGCATGTTGGCGAAGATCTTGGCGAACTGCTCGTAGCCCGGGATATCGCCCCACGGCGTCGTGTCGGTGGTGTAATGCTCGGCCTGGAGGCGATAGAAGCGCGCCATGTGGCCGCGTGCTTCCTCGCGGGCCTCGGCATCGGTGTCGGCGATGAAGCACTTCGTGGAGACGGGGAGCGTGACGTTGGTCGGCAGTCCGCGCGATGCCATGCGGTTCCGCCAGCGTTCGAGGATCTTGACCAGCATGTAGTCCGGGAACTGGGCGAGCGAGAGCGGCGGGAGGCCCATGTCGGCCATGATCTCGGCGCTGCCCGGCGAGCCGATGGCGCCGTAGAAGTTGATCTTCCGGTCAGGATCGAGGCGCGGGCGGACCGTGATCGACCGGTCGAGCTTCACGTGGCGCCCGTCGTAGGTAAACGGCTCGCCGGTGAGGGCGAGCTGGGTCACCTCCCAGCACTCGCGGAAGCGGTCGCGGGCTTCGGTCATCGGGATGCGGAGCGCGTCGTACTCGAGCTTCGCCGTGCCGCGTCCCATGCCGATGTGCAAGGGGCCGGTGGTCAGGGTCGCCAGCATGGCGACGTCCTCGGCGAAGCGGATGGGATCGTACCAGGGCAGCACCATCACGGCGCTGCCGAGGCCCATGCCCGGGCAGGCGGCTGCGAGGTGCGAGAGGAACATCAAGGGGTTCGGAGTGGGGTAGTAGTCCGAGAAGTGGTGCTCGACCAGCCATGCGGCGTCGTAGCCCAGCGCCTGCGCGGTGCGTGCATCGACGATGGCTTCGCGATACATGTCGGAATCGCTTGCCCCAAGGCGGTCGACAGCGCCAATCTGCACTCCGAAGCGTGGTGTTGCGGGCATGGTTTCTGCTCCCTCGGCTCTTGTCTGGACAAATGCTAGACAGCCTTCCCCGGGATGTCACGCAGTACGGTGAGCCCGACGGCGGCAACTTCAGGAGAGAGCGCATGACACGCGTTACGAGCCTCGACGATCTCGAAGCCATCTACGGGGCTCCGGTCGAGGCGGCCGTGCTGAAGGAGATCGACTACATCTCGGACCACTACCGCGCGTTCATCGATCGGTCGCCGTTCGTGGTGCTTGCGACGGCGGGGCCCGAGGGTCTCGACTGCTCGCCGCGCGGCGATCCGGCCGGCTTCGTTCGGGTGGTGGACCCGAAGACGGTGATGATCCCCGATCGGCTCGGCAACAACCGGGTGGATGCGTGGCGCAACATCATACGCGATCCGCGCTGTTCGCTTCTGTTCCTCATTCCGGGGATCGGCAACACGCTCAGGATCAACGGCACGGCCGAGATCCTCAACGATCCCGAACTCAACCAGAGCTTCGCCTTCAACGGCAAGCTGCCGCGGACCGTGCTCAAGGTGACGGCGGAGCGGGTCTACTTCCAGTGCCCGAAGGCGCTGATCCGGTCGCGGCTGTGGGATCCGAAGTCCCACGTCGACCGGGCGGAACTGCCGTCGTCGGGCGAGATCCTCGAGGCGCTCACGCAAGGCAAGTTCGACGGCAAGACCTACGACGCGAATTATCCGAAGCGACTGCAGGAGACGATCTATTGAGGGGCAGGCAAGGGCGCGTATCGGCGAGGCCGATCGCGAAAGACATCGCGTTACCCGAGGTCGTGGTTGAAAGCCGCGAGGATTGGCGCGCGTGGCTCGCGGCCAATCACAAGACGGCGACGAGCATCTGGCTCGTGACGTGGAAGAAGGGCGACCCGCGTCACGTCGGTTACGACGCGATCGTCGAGGAGGCGCTCTGCTTCGGCTGGATCGACAGCCGTCCACGCAAGCTCGATGCGGCCCGGACGATGCTCCTCATTTCGCCGCGTAAAACAGGCAGTGCCTGGTCGCAGTTGAACCGGCAGCGGATCGAGGCGCTCACGGCTGCCGGGCTCATGCAAGCTAATGGCTTGCAGCGCGTTGCCGAGGCTAAACAGGACGGTACGTGGAGCAAGCTCGAGACGATCGACGATCTGGTGCTGCCCTCGGATCTCGTCACGGCGCTCGAGGCTCAGGAAGGAGCGCGGGCCAACTGGGACGGATTTCCCAAGTCCGCGCGCCGCGGCATCCTCGAGTGGATCATCCAGGCCAAGCTGCCGAAGACGCGCGCGGCCCGGATCAAGATCACCGCGGCAGAGGCGGCCCGCAACAAGCGGGCTAACCAGTGGCGCGGCACACCGCAGTCGACGTAGTCGTCAGCCGATCCGGGGCGCGTCGAGCTTGTGGACGAGGCCGTCCGTCTCAGGCTTCCAGGCCGGGTAGCGCTTCAGGATCAGCGGGTCGTGGCCCGGGATGACGTTGCGCAACTTGCCGTCCGCGAGTTCGGTCAGGCGGTCGTAGGACCTGAGCGTCGCCTCCTGGTCGATGGTGATGAAGAACGGCCGGCGCTGCTCGATGTTGGCGTAGAAGTGCGCCACGTCGGACCCGAGGACGACAGGGCCGTGCTCGGTCGCCACCCGGATCGCCTGGATGCCCTTCGAGTGGCCCGGGCAATGGTGCACGGTGATGCCGGGTGCGATGTGGCCGTCACCGTCGTGGAACTGGACGCGGCCGGAATAGACGTGGCGCACCATCTGGCAGACGTGCTCGGCCGTGAACGGCACGCGCATCGACGGTTCGCACATGCAGGGGCCGGTCGCGTAGGCCATCTCGGAGGCCTGAAGGTGGAACTTCGTGCCGGTGAACTGGTCCATCGTTCCCGCGTGATCGAAGTGCAGGTGCGTGATGATGGTTTCCTTGATGCTCTCCGGCGCGATGCCGATCCGCTTCAGGACCTCGATCGGCTCGACGGTGATCTTGCGACCGCGAGCGGCGGCTTCCTTGTGGTCGAAGCCGGTGTCGACCAGGATCGTGCGGTTGGCATTGCGAATGACGAACACGTAGTAGTCGATCGGCATCGCCGAGGCGTGGTCGTCGGCCTGCGGGTTCATGAAGTTGTCGGCTGCCTTGCGGGCCGTATTCTCCCCGTACTTCAGTGCGAGGATCTCGTACGTCTCGTTCACGGCGTCATCTCCCTTGCAATGGATGGTCGGAGGATGCCCGCTTCACGAGAGCCGGTCGAGTGAATAGCAGGCGGCCGCCGATCGCCATTGCACGGCGGCGGTCCAGCGCCTAAAGACGATCGGGCAGCGCTATAGAGGACGAACAGGGGGGCCATTTGGCTATGCCGATCAACGTCTCCTTCCTCCAGGATCTCCTGACGACCGTGGCGGAGCAGGGCCGGCAGTATCTGCCGTCGGCGCTCCTCGGGGAGCAGAAGGAAGGCGTTGCCGAACTGGCCAAAGCCCTCCTCTCGGGCAGGGGTGAAGCCTCGGGCGTTGCCATTGCCCGGGAACTCCTCGGGCGTTATCGGGGGCTCGGCCCCGAGGACCGCAAGGCTTTCTTCCGGCTCGTTGCCGATCACTTCAAGCCGAACGACGCCGCGGTGCAGGCTGCCGCGCGGGCCTATGTCGAGGCGCCCGGCGAGGCGACGCTGCTCAAGCTCCGCGATGCGGTCGAGAGCCCACGTCAGGAATTCTTCCGCCGCCTGAACCTCGCGCCGGGTGCGACCGCGGAAATCGTCGCCATGCGGCGGGATCTGCTTCGGCTCGGCAAGAGCGAGCCGGGCTTCTCGGCGGTCGACGAGGACATGGCGCATCTCTTCTCGTCGTGGTTCAACCGCGGCTTTCTGGTGCTCCGGCGGATCGACTGGCAGACGCCTGCCGTCGTGCTCGAGAAGATCATCCGCTACGAGGCGGTGCACGAGATCCAGGGCTGGGACGATCTCAGGCGGCGGCTCGAGCCGTCGGACAGGCGGTGTTTCGCGTTCTTTCATCCCTCGCTCATCGACGAGCCGCTGATCTTCGTCGAGGTGGCGCTGACGCGCGAGATTCCGGGCCAGATCCAGAGCCTCATCGGGCAGCAGCCGGTGGCGGCGACGGAAGCCGGCGGACCACCGACGACGGCGGTCTTCTATTCGATCTCGAACTGCCAGGAAGGGCTCAGGGGCATCTCGTTCGGCAACTTCCTCATCAAGCAGGTGGTCGAGGAGCTGGTTCGCGAGCAGCCGCAGCTCAAGACGTTCGTCACCCTGTCGCCCATTCCACATTTCGCCCGTTGGCTCGACCGGGCGATGGCGAGTGATGAGAGCGGCGTGGTGACGGGTCCGGACCGGGTGGCGCTCCAGATGCTCGGGGATCCGGGCTGGCTCGACGATCCGGACGAGGCGGAGGCGCTGAAGCCGGTGCTTCTGGCGCTGGCGGCGCATTACTTTCTGCAAGCCCGCTCCGGGGATGGGCGGGCGGTCGATCCCGTGGCGCGGTTCCATCTCGGGAACGGTGCGCGGCTGGAGCGGATCAACTGGCTCGGCGACGTCTCGGAGAAGGGCCTCCGCGAGGCGCACGGCCTGATGGTCAACTACCTCTACGAGCTGAAGGACATCGAGCGGCACCACGAAGCCTACGCCAACGACGGCGAGATCGCCTGCTCGCGCGCCGTGAAGGGTCTGCTGCGGGTTCCGCCGAGGTCCCGATCGAAGACGGCCGAAGCGGCAATGGTGTTGGCCGACCGGGCAGCGCGACCGATCACGCGCGCCATCGGCGACGGCGGAAAGTCGTCGTGAACCGGACGGGTGTGTGCGGGGTTTAGTGCCTTGTCGCCGGATCGGTGGCGTGCTGAATTCCAGCGGGATGCGGAGTGTGACGGTCGCTGCCTGACAGGGTTGCGGCACTGCGGGAGAGGATCGCCAGATGCGGTATGACGACAAGGATCGCGAGAGCAGCAATCTCGAGGATCGTCGTGGCCAAGGTGGTGGCTCGCCCTTCGGCCGAGGTGGCTTCCGGATTCCGATGGGTGGTGGCGGCGGCGGGCGCGGCGGGTTCAGCCTGACGACGTTGCTGATCGTCGGCGCCCTGATGCTGTTCTTCGGCGTCAATCCACTGGACATCCTGCGTGGCGGTGTCGGTGGCGGCGGTACCGGGGGCATCGATTTCCCGCAGTTCCCGAAGGCCGACCCGGGCCCGCGTACCAGCCAGAATCCCTTCGAGATCCCGGGATTGCCGGGCGGCGGGACCGCCAACGTCGATCCCGGCCAGGACGAGATGAAGAAGTTCGTCGGGCGCGTGCTGGCCGACACGGAAGACGTCTGGAACCAGATCTTCCAGTCGTTCGGCCGCAAGTACGAGGAGCCGAAGCTCGTCATCTTCTCCGGTGCCTTCCCGACCGCGTGCGGGACGGGGCAGGCCGCCATGGGGCCGTTCTATTGTCCGCTCGACCGGAAGATCTACATCGACCTGACGTTCTACGAGGAACTCAAGCGACGCTTCCGGGCGCCCGGTGATTTCGCGCAGGCCTACGTCATCGCGCATGAGGTCGGGCATCATGTGCAAACCATTCTCGGCATCTCGGAAAAGGTGCAGCAGGCGAAGCAGCGGGTCCGGTCGGAACGGGAATCGAACCAGATTCAGGTGCGCATGGAGTTGCAGGCCGATTGCCTCGCCGGGGTGTGGGCGGCGCGAAACCATCAGCTCAAGAACCGGCTCGAGCCGGGCGACATCGAGGAGGGGCTGAGGGCGGCCGCCGCCATCGGCGACGACATGATCCAGCGGCAACAGACGGGTCGGGTCGTACCGGATGCGTTCACGCACGGGTCCTCGGAGCAGCGCGTACGCTGGTTCCGGAAGGGGCTCGAAACGGCACAGATTCGCGATTGCGATACGTTCAACGCGCAGAATCTGTAAAATCCGGGATGTGCGGAGCGGGTCTGGGAGCGTTCGTGCCGCCTCCGAAGCGCCGTTAAGCTGGCGTTTACCAGTCGGTGCGCCCTGACGATGTGCGTCTCTGTCCGATCTGGCATGGAGCGTGCAGTCGAGTGCGGCGTACGCTGCCTATTTGCCGAGGTGCGCGGCGGGGCTGACGAGGGGACGGTAACATGCACGAGATGCTGGCGATTGTGCTCGCGGCAGGCAAGGGGACGAGGATGAAGTCCTCGCTGCCTAAAGTCCTGCATCCGGTCGGCGGGTTGGCCATGGTCGCCCATGTGCTGCGGGCCGCGCGCGCGGCGGGTGCGTCGTCGACGGCGCTGGTCATCGGGCCGGGCATGGAACAGGTGGCGCGCGTCGCACAACTGGACCAGGGCGATCTCGACGTTCATGTGCAGGAGGAGCAGCTCGGCACGGCGCACGCAGTCCTCGCGGCCCGCCAGCGCCTGATGCGGCATCGCGGCGACGTCCTCGTGCTCTACGGGGATACGCCGCTCATCACCGGTGCGACGCTCAAGCGATTGCGGGAAGCACTGGACGATGGGGCGAGTGTCGCCGTCCTCGGTTTTCGGCCCGCCGATCCGACCGGCTACGGACGCCTCGTCACGGGCGACGACGGTTCGCTTCTCGCCATTCGTGAGGAGAAGGACGCGAGCGACGCCGAGCGCCGCATCGGGCTCTGCAACTCGGGCGTGATAGCGTTCCGGCTGCCGGACGTCGCCGGTCTGCTGGGGCGCATCGGAAATGCCAATGCCAAGAGCGAATTCTATCTGACGGACGCCGTCGAAGTGGCGCGGCAGGACGGGCTCAGGGCCGCTGCCGTCGCCTGCGACGAGCGTGAAGTCATGGGCGTCAATTCGCGCGATCAGCTCGCTGTCGCCGAGGGGCTCTGGCAGGAGGCGCGGCGGCGCGAGTTCATGCTCGCGGGCGTGACCATGACGGCGCCGGACACGGTCTGGCTCAGCTTCGATACGCGCATCGGCGTCGATGTGACGATCGAGCCCAACGTCTTCTTCGGGCCGGGCGTGACGGTCGAGGACCGCGTCACGATCAAGGCCAACTGCCATTTCCAGGGGATCGACGGCAAGAGCCGGGACGGCCTCGTCATTCGCGAAGGCGCGGAAGTGGGCCCGTTCGCGCGACTCCGGCCGGGCGCTGATATCGGGCGTGAGGCGCACATCGGCAACTTCGTCGAGGTAAAGGCGGCGCGGCTCGGGAGCGGGGCGAAGGCCAATCATCTCGCCTACGTCGGCGACGGCGAAGTGGGTGCCGGTGCCAACATCGGCGCGGGCACGATCTTCTGCAACTACGACGGGTTCGCCAAACACAAGACGACACTCGGCGACGGCGCCTTCATCGGCTCGAATTCCTCGCTGGTTGCACCCGTCACGATCGGCGCCGGGGCCTATGTGGCGTCTGGTAGCGTGATCACCCGCGACGTGACACCCGGAGCGCTCGGTATCGCTCGGGCGGAACAGAGCGAGCGTGTCGGCTGGGCCGAGAAGTTCCGGACCCTCATGTTGCGTCGCAAGGCAGCTTCCGGGAAGGGATGAGGTCGATAGACCGTCCGTATCCGGAAACCTTATGTGCAGGCAGTATGTTGCAGTGCAACGTCGGATGGCTGATAGCTGACCGCCGCAGTTCGTGTGGTCGTCTCGCGTCGATGCTGTCGGACGGGTCTCGTTCCCACGGGTGAGCCGGCCACGGGGTGGCGGCCGTCGTGCACGTCTGAGGCAAAGGCCGGACCGAGGGATCGGACCGGATCGGAGTGGCGGGTCGAGCGACCCTGGAGGTGACTTTCCATGTGTGGAATTGTTGGAATCCTGGGCGCCAAGCCCGTAGCTGAAGATCTCGTCGATGCTCTGCGGCGCCTCGAGTACCGAGGTTACGACTCCGCTGGCGTCGCGACCGTCGAGAATGGTCATCTCGAGCGCCGTCGTGCCGAGGGAAAGCTCAGGAACCTCTCGGAGCGGCTCATGCGCGAGCCGCTCGCGGGCAAGGCCGGGATCGGGCACACGCGCTGGGCGACGCACGGTGCGCCGAGCGAGCGGAATGCGCATCCGCACATGTCGGAGAACGTCTGTGTCGTCCACAACGGCATCATCGAGAATTTCAGGGAACTCCGTGAGGAGCTGACGCGGGCCGGCGCCGTGTTCGCGTCCGACACCGATACCGAGGTGGTCGCGCACCTGATCAGCTACGAGATGCGCAAGGGGGCCGAGCCTGTCGAGGCGACGCGTAACGCGCTGGGCCGCCTCAGGGGCGCTTTCGCGCTCGCCATCATTTTCGCCGGTCACGACAACCTCATGATCGGAGCCCGGGAGGGTAGTCCGCTGGCGGTCGGGCACGGCGATCAGCAGATGTTCCTCGGCTCGGACGCCATCGCCCTGGCGCCGTTCACGGACAAGGTGACGTACCTCGAGGAGGGTGACTGGGTCGTCCTGCACCGCGAGAGCTTCGAGATCCGGGATCGGCAGGGCCGCAAGGTCGAGCGGCCGATGCTCACGAGCCAGGCTTCGGGCTTCCTCGTCGACAAGGGCAATCACCGGCATTTCATGCTCAAGGAGATCCATGAGCAGGCCGAGGTGATCAGTCATACGCTCACGAACTACATGGACATGGCGGCGGGAACGGTGCGGTTCCCCGACCTCGGTGTCGATCTGGCGACGGTGCCGCGCATCACCATCTCGGCGTGTGGCACGGCCTACTACGCGGGTCTCGTCGCGAAGTACTGGCTCGAGCGGTACGCGCGCATTCCGGTCGAGATCGACGTCGCGTCGGAGCTGCGCTATCGCGAGGCGCCGATGCCTGAGGGAGGGCTTGCGGTCTTCGTTTCGCAGTCGGGCGAGACGGCAGACACGCTCGCGACGCTGCGCTACTGCAAGGCTGCCGGGCAGCGGATCGTATCGGTCGTGAACGTGCGCAATTCGACGATCGCGCGCGAAAGCCACGTCGTGCTGCCGACGCTGGCGGGGCCGGAGATCGGCGTCGCCTCGACGAAGGCGTTCACGTGCCAGCTTTCGGCATTGGCCTGCCTCGCTCTCGCCGTGGCGCGGGCGCGGGGGCAGCTCAGCGAAGAGCGCGAGCGGGAACTCGTGCGGGCACTCGTGGAGGTGCCGCGGCATCTCACGTCGCTGCTCAGGGACGAGCGGCGCTACGAGGAACTGGCGCACTGGTTCTCGAAGGCGAAGGACGTGCTCTATCTCGGGCGGGGGCTCTCCTATCCGATCGCGCTCGAGGGCGCGCTCAAGCTCAAGGAGATCTCCTACATTCACGCTGAAGGTTATGCAGCCGGCGAGATGAAACACGGGCCCATTGCGCTGATCGACGAGAAGGTGCCGGTTGTCGTCGTGGCGCCCAACGACGATCTCTTCGAGAAGACGGTTTCCAACATGCAGGAAGTGGCGGCACGCGGCGGGCAGATCGTGCTGGTCTCGGATGCGGACCGTGACAGCATCGGCTGCGAGGTAGCGGCGCACATCCGGATGCCGGCCTTGCATCCGTTCGTCACGCCACTCGTTTACGCGCTGCCGATGCAGCTCATCGCCTACCACACGGCCGTGCTCATGGGTACGGACGTCGACCAGCCGCGCAATCTGGCGAAATCGGTGACCGTGGAATAACGGCCCGGCGACGGAATATGGCCAGGTCGTCAATCCGTCGCCTTAATGTTGCGGTCTGACGCTTCGTGGGATTTGGGGGAGCACGGGAGCGACGCACCATGCGGGGCAGCGGCATAGTCATCGTCCTCGGCCTGGGTCTGGGATTGGTTGGGCCGAGCGCCGGCTGGAATGTGGTCGAGGCGCAGACCGTCACAGCAGCGCCAGAAAAGAAGCGGCAAGGGGCCGGCAAAACGGCGAAACAGTCGGACAAGAGTGCGGCCGAGGCCGTCGACCCTGAGGTCGCCATCGAGAAGGCGCGGTCACTTCTCGGACAGGGCAAGCACGACGCTGCGGCCGAACTCGCACAACAGGTGCTGGGCGCGGCCTCGAAGACACCCCGCAACACCGCGCGGGCATTGGCAGTGCGGGGCGAGGCTCGGCTGAAGTCCGGCCGTGTCGCGGAGGCACTCTCGGATCTCGACAGCGCGTTGTGGGTCAAGGGCGGGCTCGCGGGCGCGGAGCGTGATGCCGCCACGGCGGCGCGCGTCGAGGCTCGGAAACAGGCCGGCGTCGCTGTGCCGGCAGATGGCGCCGGCAGTGCCAGCGTTGTCGCCGCCGCACCCGAGCGGGCGCCGCAGCGTCGAGGTGGGGCGGCAAAGCCCGAGCCGGCGCAAGAGACCGCGGCGGCGTCTTCGCCGGGGATCGGTTCGTTCTTTTCCAATCTGTTCACGGGCGGAAAACCCAGCGGCGGGAACGGTGCGCAGACGGCCGCGCTGCCAGTCGACACTGGCGATCGGGCAGCCGCTCTCAGCAGTTCGGAGCCGCAGCGCGCCGAGGATGCGCCGACCGGCAAACGGGCAGAGCGGCGCGCGGCGCCGGCGCCTGTTCCGCGGGCGGCTGCCTTGACCGTAGAACCCCCGGCGTCTCAGACGGCGGCCGGGACCTACGTCCTGCAACTCGGGGCCGTACGCACGCGGCAGGAGGCGCAAGCCATGGCCGAGAAAGCCCGCAAGATGCACGCCGATGTGTTCGGCAGCCGGACGATCTCCGTCAACGAGGCGGTCTACGGAAACATGGGCCGCTTCTACCGGGCCCAGATCAGCGCCTTCAAGAGCCCGGTCGAGTCCGAGGCGCTGTGTGCCTCGCTCCGGCAGAAGGGCGTCGACTGCATGGTCGCGCAACGCTAGGTGGGATTTGTGCTGCCGGGCATTCTAAGCGGCTGCGAAATAGGCTAATTGTGACAGCCGGGGTCGCCGTGGTTGCCGGTTCGGTGGGCTGGCCTCGTTGGGAGCGGGGTCATGGAGGACAAGCAGCCTGCGGCGAGCCGAAGGGCTCAGCGGCGAAAGGCGCGGCTCGAGGCGCAGGCCGAGCGGCGGAGGCGGCGCGAAGCGTTGCGCAGGCCCGGCAGCCTGACCGATGCTGCGCCGAGCCGGTTGTCCTTTGGCGCGCGGCTTCGCAACCATTTCCTGACGGGGCTCGTGGTCGTCGGGCCGCTCACGATCACGCTCTATGTGACCTGGTACATCGTCCATCTGTTCGACAGTTGGGTGAAGCCCTACATCCCGCGCGACTATAACCCCGACAACTACTTGCCCTTTCCGGTCCCGGGTGCGGGTCTCCTGTTCGCCATCTTCAGCCTCATCGTGATCGGGGCGCTGGCTGCCAACCTGATCGGACGCAGCCTGATTGGCGCCGGTGAGCAGATGCTCGACGGCATGCCGATCGTGCGCAACGTCTATCGGGGGACGAAGCAGCTTTTTGAATCGGTGGTGTCCGCAACAGGTCCCGAGCAGGCCTTCCAGAAGGTCGGCGTGATGGAGTTCCCGTCACCGGGGATCTATGCTCTCGTCTTCATCACCGGCGCTGCTTCGGCGCCCATCAAGGCCGTCGTGCCAGGCAAGGACATGATCTCGGTTTTCATGCCCACGCATCTGATGCCGCCCTCCGGGTTCACGGTCTTCGTTGCCCGGGAAAAGGTCACGCTGGTCGACATGAGCATTGAGGATGCCGCCAAGATCATCCTCTCGGCGGGCATGGTGACGCCCGACTCTCAGGCTCGCCTGAAGCAATTGGCCGCCGAGGGCAAGGCGCACGCACGTGTTCCGGTTACCGCCTAGCAAGACGCGGCACCGCGACCTGGCGGCTCAGGCGCGCCCTTCGGTCTCGAACATGGCCGAGGCGAGGGCGTGGCGGGAATCCTTGCCCGCCCAGACCACGAACTGGAAGGCCTGATAGTAACGCTCGCACGCTTCGAGCGCTGCCTTCAGCAGGGCCTCGCACTGACTGACCGTCGCGAGCGTGCCGTTGAGCATCAGCGCCTGCCGGAACATGATCAGTCCTTCGGAGGCCCAGACGTCGAAGTGGCCGACCCACATCTGTTCGTTGATCTGCGCCACCAGACGGTAGATCTCACCCATGCGGTTGTCGGGGATCTTGAAGTCGAAGGCACACGCGATGTGCAGGCTCTCGAGATCCTCGCGCCAGTTGAGCGAGACGTTGTAATCCGCCCACGTGCCGGCGATGGACATCGTCAGTTCGTCTTCGTTCGTCCGCTCGGCGGCCCAATCCTGCGCGGAGGCGACCTGCTCGATCAGGTCGACGGGATTGTTGACGCGGCCAAATCCGGTATCGGCAATTGCCATCGCGGGCTCCACTCCTCTCGGGCGGCCGGAACGGCGACCCAGGGGCGTTGTCTTGGAGCGTGACCTAAGCGGACGGGGGCACGAGTCGCAAGGCGACCCTGAGCTTCTCCACCGGCAATGGCCGGACCACGTCAGAGGTCCTGTTTTCGGCACTTTGGCCCGGGTCGGCGTGCCATGGCCTGTGGACGAGCTGTGGATGAAATGGGGAGAAGATGGACGGCCGTCAGTTGGAAGGGCCGGCGCTTGACGAACGAAGCCTGTCTTCCAGCGCGGCAAGCCGCGCGGCGAGTGCATCGTTCTCGTCGCGGGCCTTCTGGGCCATGGCCTTGACGGCTTCGAATTCCTCGCGCGAGACCACATCCATCTCGCGCAGCATCCGTTCGCCCTGGGCACGGAAAACCGTCTCCACCTCACGGCGCAGGCCCTGGGCCGCTCCGGCGGCATCCGTCATCAGTTTTGCAAACTCGTCGAGCACGCGATTGTTCGACTGGGTCATGGTAGCTCGCTTCCCGTGGCACGATCCGATCGAGGTGACTATGGGCAGGCGGGCCATGCGCCGCAAGGGCGGAGGCGCCGTTGGGGCAGGTTGACACGGGGGCCGGAGTGGATCACCGACAGGGCCGGAGCGGCGTTGCTTCCTGATGCAGCGTCGCCGAAAGGTCGACACGGCGCCGTCACGCGAGAGGATGCTCGATGCTCGTCATACCCTATCCGGCCATTGACCCCGTAGCCCTGTCGCTCGGGCCGGTCGAGATCAAGTGGTACGGGATCGCCTATGCGGCCGGACTGCTGCTCGGCTGGACGTATATACGACGCCTGCTGTCGACACCTCGGCTGTGGCGGGGCGAGAAGGCGCCGATCGATCGGGCGGCAGCGGACGATCTCTTCATCTTCGTGGCGCTCGGCGTGGTCATCGGCGGGCGGCTCGGCAATGTCCTGCTCTATGATCTTGCGTACTACACGCGCCATCCGCTGGAGATCTTCGCGATCTGGCGGGGCGGGATGGCGTTTCACGGTGGGCTCGCCGGCACGATCGTGGCGATGTGGCTGTTCGCGAGGCGCAACGGGGCAAATCCGCTCTCGATCATGGACCTCGTGGCGGCTGCGGTGCCGTTCGGGCTCTTCTTCGGCAGGGTGGCGAACTTCATCAACGCGGAAGTTCTCGGCCGGATCACGAACGTTCCGTGGGCGATGGTGTTTCCCGGAGCGGGGCCGCTGCCGAGGCATCCGGCGCAGCTCTACGAAGCGGTGCTCGAGGGCATCGTGCTGTTCCTCGTGCTCCGCTTCGCCACCCACGCTCGTGGCACGCTCCGGACGCCGGGCCTGACAGGGGCGATCTTTCTCATCGGCTATGGCGTGTTCCGGATCGCGTGCGAACTGTTCAAGGAGGACGATTATGCCGCGAGGCTCGGCATCCAGCCGCTGACGCTCGGCATGATCTATTCGCTGCCGATGATCGCCGCCGGTGTCGTCGCGATCCTGCTCGTGACGCGGGGGAGCAAGACGGCGGCATGAGCTACGACCCGCTCGCACGGAGGCCGACGCCGCTCACCAGTCGGCTGCTTCGATCGATCGCGGAGCGGGGACCGATGCCAGTCTCCGACTACATGCGGCTTTGTCTTTCGGATCCCGAGCATGGCTATTATCGCCGAGCAACCGCGATCGGACGGGACGGAGATTTTGTGACGGCGCCGGAGATCAGCCAGGTGTTCGGCGAGTTGCTCGGGCTGTGGGCGGCTGTGGTCTGGACGGGCATGGGGCGGCCAGAGCCGTTCGATCTGGTGGAGTTCGGGCCGGGACGGGGCACGCTGATGGCGGATGCGCTCAGGGCGGCCAGCAAGGTTCCGGGCTTCCGGACTGCGATACGAGTCCATCTCGTCGAAGTCAGTCCCGTCCTCCGCGCCGCACAACAACAGACGCTCGCCGGGTCGCACGCCGACATCTCCTGGCACGAGACGGCGGATGACATCGCCGACGGTGGGGCGCCCTGCGCCATGCTCGGCAACGAGTTCCTGGATGTGGCGCCGGTCGATCAGTACGTGCGGACGGACGCGGGTTGGGCGCGACGGTCCGTCGGTGTCGATGGCGAGGGACGGCTGGCGTTCGTCGCGGGGGATACCGTCACGCCGCCGGACGAGGCGGGTGCCGTGGGCAATGGCCAGGCTGGAGACGTGCGCGAGGTCGGCGACTACGGGCCGCTGCTGGCGCCCATGGCGCGGCGTGCGGCACGAAGCCCGACGGCTTGCCTCCTCATCGACTACGGCCACGAGGGACCCGCCGTGGGCGATACGCTGCAGGCGGTTCGGGCGCATCGCCATGAGCATCCGCTGACGTCGCCCGGCGAAGCGGATCTGACGGCGCAGGTCGATTTCTCACAGGTGTCTTCGCTGGCGCGTCGCGCGGGGTTCGCGGTCGACGGTCCCGTCACGCAGGCCCGGTTTCTCGGTATGCTCGGCGTCAGCGAGCGGGCCTCACGCCTGATGTCAGCCAATCCCGGTCGCGCCGGGGAAATCGAGACCGGCATCGCGAGGTTGATGGCGCCGATGGGAATGGGCGGCCGGTTCAAGGTGCTCGGGCTGAGGCGTGGCTACGGCGATTTGCTGCCCGGGCTTGCGCCGGCACCAGACGCGCGCTGATCGTTGCCCGGGGAACTGAAGAGAGGGGACCTGATGCCTAGTCCGATCACTGCCGACTGCCTCGCCGAAATCGGAAAGATTGCGGATCATGGGTTCTTTACGCGCGAAGGTGGCGTTTCGACGGGGATCTATGCCGGGCTCAACTGCGGGGCCGGCTCGCGCGACGAGCTGGCGGCGGTGCTCGAGAACAGGGCACGCGTGGCGCGCCATCTCGGGGCCGGTGCCGAAAGCCTCCTCACCTGCCATCAAGTGCACAGCGCCGATGCCGTGATCGTCACCGAGCCGTGGGAGATCGGGCAAAATCCGAAGGCCGACGCGATGGTCACGCGTGTGCCCGGGCTGGTGCTCGGTGCGCTGGCTGCCGATTGCGCACCGATTCTTTTCGCCGACCCTGAGGCACGTGTCGTCGGTGCCGCCCATGCCGGATGGAAGGGCGCGCTGACCGGCGTGCTGGAGGCGACGGTGGCGGCCATGGTGCAACTCGGAGCGAAGCCTGGGCGGATCCGGGCAGCGCTCGGGCCGTGCATAGGGCCGGAGGCCTATGAGGTCGGTCCGGAGTTCGAGGAGCGGTTCCTTGCAGCCGGCGCGGAGAATGCCCGGTTCTTCCGGCGGCCGACGCCAGAGGCTCGGCCGCGTTTCGATCTCCCGGGCTACGTCCTTGCACGGCTGGAACGGCTCGGTCTCGATACCGTCGAGAACGCGACGGCCTGCACCTATGGGGACGAGACGCGGCTGTTCAGCTATCGGCGAGCGACGCATCGGGGCGAGCCGGATTACGGTCGGCAGGTGTCTGCCATCGTTTTGCTGTAGTTTATCCACAGATGTGTAGGGGAGTTTCCGGCCTTTACCGGGATCGGCCTGTGAAAACGTTCGATCTGGGGCTGGACGACCGGGGGGGGGAGGGCTAGAGGGCAAATAAGCGCTGAATCACAAGAGATTCGCGCACGTTGGCCGCTAAGTTTGTACGCCGGCCGCCGAGTGTCAGCGGGAAGACAGGCAAGAAGGGGACGTCGTCGTGACGGACTTCGGCGCTGCTACGGCGTGGACGAGACTTCGGACATTCGGTGTCGCCTCAGGCGTCGTCGCGGTCTGCATCGGAATGGCTGGCTGCGAGACAGCGGGCAACATTCTCGGTGGTAATAACGAGATTTCGACGGAGACGGTGGCGCAACCGCCAGCGGCCCCCGCGAAACCTGTGATGGCCGCGCGCTTCGCGCTGGCCCCCATCATCGGTGCCCCCGACGCTGTGGCACAGCAACTCAGAGATCAGATCACCCAGGCCGGTGAACGCAACCGGATCGGCATCCTTGCGGATCGCGATCCGTCAGCCGATTACGGCATGCGCGGCTACCTCGTCGCGGCCCGGGATCGGGGCGGGGTCAAGGTGTCATACATCTGGGATGTGACCGATCCGAGCGGCAAGCGCGTCAACCGGATTACAGGTGAGGAAGTGGCGGCAGCTGCTCCGGGCGCGAAAGAGCCCTGGGCGTCGGTGACACCCACGATCCTGCAGTCGGTGGCGGAGAAGGTTGCCGGCCAGCTGGGGACATGGGCTCCGACACAGCCCCGAGCGGCCACACCCATCGCGTCCGCAGCGCCAGCCGCACCTGCCGTCCAGACTGCGTCGGTCGCCGTTTCGCCGACCGCGACGGCATCGGTATCGCCGGGCGTCGCCGGAACGCTCCCCATCGTCAGTGGTGCGCCCGGTGACGGAAACTCGGCGCTGGCGCAGGCGCTGAGCCGGGAAATGCAGCGTCAGGGCGTGCCACTGGATGGTCAGGCCGGCCGCGGCTACCGGGTCGAGGGTCAGGTGATCGTCGGGGCTGTCAAGGATGGCAAGCAGTCTATCCAGATCGACTGGCGGGTGAAGGACGCCAAGGGTGCCTCGGTTGGCACCGTCACCCAGAAAAACAGCATTCCGCCGGGTTCGCTCGACGGCTCCTGGGGGCAGACGGCCGATGCCGCAGCAGCTGCTGCCGCGCAGGGCATCATCAAGCTTCTTCCCCAGCAATCGGCTGCCCGAACCACCAACTGACGCCTCCGGGCGCAGCGGGGTTCGCGAAAGCATCACAACCAGCTTCGGGCCCGGGACGTTTACACGCCCGGGCCCGCTTGCTATGAGGCGGCGCGTGTCATCCTGATGACAACCGGTGCTGAGGAAGGCTTGGCCATGCCGTTCGACGCTCGTATGCACCAGTGGGGGCCGGGAGGGCCATCGATGAAACTCGTCGCGGGTAACAGCAACCGTCCATTGGCGGAAGCGATCAGCGAAGCCCTGAGTTCGCCGCTCACCAAGGGGTTCGTGAAGCGCTTCGCGGACATGGAAGTGTTCGTCGAGATCGAGGAAAACGTCCGTGGCGAGGATGTCTACATCATCCAGGGAACGGCGTTTCCGGCCAACGACAACCTGATGGAACTGCTGATCCTGACCGACGCCCTGAAGCGGGCATCGGCCAAGCGCATCACGGCCGTCATGCCCTACTTCGGCTATGCGCGGCAGGACCGGAAGCCCGGGCCGCGCACCCCCATCTCCGCGAAGCTGGTCGCAAACCTCATCGAGCGGGCGGGCGTCGACCGGGTGATGACGCTCGATCTGCACGCCGGCCAGATCCAGGGGTTCTTCGATATCCCGACCGACAACCTCTTTGCCGCTCCGCTCTTCGCGCGCGACATCCAGGACAACTATCCGTCGGACGATCTCGTCGTCGTGTCGCCCGACGTCGGCGGCGTGGTGCGCGCTCGGGCGCTCGCCAAGCGGCTTGGGCAGAACGTGCCGATCGCCATCTGCGACAAGCGTCGCGAGCGGGCGGGGCATTCGGAGGTCATGCATGTCATCGGCGACGTCGAGGGCATGAAGTGCGTGCTGGTCGACGATATCGTCGATTCCGGCGGCACGCTGGTCAACGCCGCCAATGCGCTGCTGAAGCAGGGAGCGACAGAAGTGCACGCCTACATCACGCACGGCGTGCTGTCGGGCGGGGCGGTATCGCGGATCACCAACTCGAAGCTGAAGACGCTCGTCATCACGGACAGCATCATGCCGACCGAAGCTGTCAAGGCGGCACGCAACATCCGCGTGCTCTCGATCGCCGGGCTGCTCGCCGAGGGCATTGCGCGGACGGCGCGCAACGAGAGCGTGTCGAGCCTGTTCTACTGACGGGTGGGGAAAGCCCGACCCGCATCGTGGCGGACCCTGAAGGTTGGCGAAGGCGGAGGGCGTGATGCCCCCCGCCTTTTTCGTATCAGGTGGCGTAGCGCGTGAACGCCGTCGTGGTGGCGCGGGCCTTCCAGTCCGTCACGACGCAGACGATGGCGCACTTGCCGGCGGCGACGGCTTTCTTGGCGCGCTCGAGAGCCGGAGCGATGTCCTCGGGCTTCTCGACGTACTCGCCATGCCCGCCGAAGCATTCGGCGAACTTGTCGTAGCGCGGGTATCCGAGTTCGCGGCCGGGCTTCGCCTTCACCGGGTCGTTCTTGTCGGGATCGCCGGTCCATCCGCCGTTCTGGCTGATGACGACGAGCACCGGCAGGTTGTGGCGGATGCAGGTGTCGAACTCCATGGAGTTCATGCCCCACGAACCGTCACCGTGCAGGACGACAACCTGCTTGTCCGGGCAGGCGGCCTTGGCGCCGAGGCCGAACGGCATGCCGACGCCCATGGTGCCGTAGGCGCCCGAGTTGATGCGGTGGCGGGCCGTGTACTGGGGGATGGCCTGACGGGCGTAGTTGAGTGTCTCCTGGCCGTCGACGCAGAGCACGGCGTCGCGATCGAGGATGTCACGGACTTCCTTGCACAGCCGCAGCGGATGGATCGGGGAGTCGTTGTTGGACAGTGCCTGCTCGGCTTCCGCCTGCTTCTGCACGTTACGGGAGCGGAGACGCTCGCGCCACGTCTCGTAGCTCGCCGGCGTGACCTTGCCGCGGATCGCTTCGGTGAGCTGTGTGAAGGCGACGCGGGCGTCGGCCACCACACCGACATCGAGCCGGCGCGGGGCGGTCGCGATCTCCATCGGGTCGATGTCGATGCGGACGACCTTGGCGCCTGCATTCCAGCGCGGCGGCGCCGCGTTGCCGATGACGTAGTTCATGCGCGTGCCGACGACGAGGATCAGGTCGGCGTCCTTGAAGGCTGCGGCGCGCGAGGTCAGGTAGGAATACTTGTGATCCTCGGGGATGACGCCACGGCCCTGGGGCGTCGTATAGAACGGGATGCCCGAGGCTTCGACGAAGGCGAGCATCTCGCGGTCGGCCTCGGACCACTGCACGCCGGAGCCCGTCACGAGAACGGGCTGCTTCGCCGACGCCATCAGCTCGACGATGGCTTTCACGTCGTTGCTGTTGATCGCCGGGCGCGCGCGCTTCGAATAGTCGAAGGGGTCGGGATACTCGACGGTCTTCTCGTCGATCTCCTGGTAGAGGATGTCGCCGGGGAGATCGAGATAGACCGGGGACGTGCGGCCGGTCATGGCCTGCGAGATGGCGAGATTGATCAGCTCGGGGATCCGCTTCGGGTGATGGACCCGTTCGGCGAACTTGGTGATCGGCTTGAAGAGGGCGAGCTGGTCGGTGTCCTGGAACGCGCCGCGATGCCACGTCGAAACCGGTGCGGCGCCGCCCAGCGCCAGGATCGGCGTGCAGTCGGCCCAGGCGTGCGCGACGCCCGTCACGAGGTTCGTCGTTGCCGGACCAGAGGCGGCCATGCAGACGCCGATCTGGTTCTTCAGGCGGGCGTAGGCGAAGCCGGCCATGGCGGCGGCCTGCTCATGGCGCACGTCGATGCCGCGCAGGCCTTCATTGAGGCACGCCTTCTCGACGGCCAGCATGGGGCCGCCCATGATGTAGAAGAAATCCTTCACGCCCTCGTGCTTCAGCGCCTTGGCTACGATGTCCGAGCCGATTGCCATTCGATCGTCCTTCCTGCTTGGGGTCGAGATTGAACTGGTTTGGGGGATCCGGGCGGCGTCAGACGACGCCTTCGGATTTCAGGGCCGCAATGTCGTTGGCCGTCAGGCCCAGCCATTCGCTGTAGACTGAGCCGTTATCGGCGCCGAGGACGGGAGAAGCCTCAACCGGCACGTAGCTGTCCGTCATCTTCACGGGCCAGCCGGGGATGACCACCTTGCCGCGTACCGGATGGTCGACTTCGACGAACACTTCGCGCGCGCGCATCGTCGGGTCGTTCATGAGTTCACTGGTATCGAGCACGGCACCGCACGGCACGCCCGCCTCGCCGAGGGTCTGCATGGCCTCGTGCTTGGTGTAGTTGATGGTCCAGGCTTCGATGAACTCGTTGATCTTCGCCACCTGCTTCACGCGGAGCTGCGGTGTGGCGTAGGCGGGGTCGCCCTTGAGGTCCTCCCGGCCGATGATCTTGCAGAGGCGGTCCCACTGCTGATTGTTGGCACGGCTCGTATAGATATACACATAGTCGTTGAGGCCGCCCGGCTTGCACTTGAAGACGTCGGACGGCGCGTTGGTGCCGAGAACCACCTGGTTGCCCATGCGGGGGCATGGCTTGTTGTGGAGAAGTTGCGAGGCGTAGGCGATGCGGCCGTAGTTCACCATGGCGTCCTGCATCGCCACTTCGACCTTCTGGCCGCGCCCGGTGGCCGTGCGCTGATAGAGGGCCGCCAGGACGCCGATGCAGGCATGGAGGCCGGTGCCGGTGTCCCCCAGCGTCACGCCGGGCTTGATCGGCTTGCCGTCCGGCTCGCCGGTGATCGACATGACGCCACCGCAGGCCTGGGCGATCATGTCGAAGGCGAGGTGCTTCTCGTAGGGGCTGCCTTTGCCGAAGCCTTTCACCGTCGCGTAGATGATGCGGGGGTTGAGCTTCGAGACCTCCTCGTAGGAGAAGCCGAGCTTCTCGATGACGCCGGGGGCGAAGTTCTCGGCGAAGATGTCGGCCTTGCGGATCATGTCGCGCAGCATCGCCTTGCCGCGCTCGGACTTCAGATTGAGCGTGACCGATCGCTTGTTGGCGTTGAGCAGCATGAAGTAATAGCTGTCGGCGTCGGCACGCTCGGAGGAGGCATTGCGTCCCTGTTCGCCGCCGACGGGGTTCTCGATCTTGATGACGTCGGCGCCGAGCCAGGCCAGCGTCTCGGTGATCGAGGTGCCGGCTTCGAACTGAGTGAGATCGACGACCTTGATGCCGGCGAGGGCGGGTTTGCCGGTGGGGGAAGGTGACTGCATCGTTGTCTCCGTCTGGCGCAGGATGGTCCCGATGCCGAGCGATCGGGGACGTGCGCGATCGCGAGGCCGCGCGAAGGTGCTCTCAGATATCCGTCAGGTTCGACGACAAGCGCCTCGTCAAGCCGCGTTGCGGCGCAGGTGTCGTTTCCACCCCGGAGCGGCTGCCTCGATCGCTCCGACGCAGGAGCTGCCTGTAGCCGTCTTTATTGTCCGGACAGGATGGGGCAGCGGTGCGGCCGTCGTCAACGGGATTGACGTCGATCTGTCATCGTTCGGCGCGGCGCGTCCGGATCAGCGGGTTTCTCCGGTCTTGAAATCGAACACGCGGCCGCTCTCGTCGAACGAGGGATCGACGAGACGCAGGAACAGGGGCACCAGCTCCTCGGGGGTCTTGAGGCTTTGCGGGTCTTCGCCGGGAAACGCCTTGGCGCGCATGCCGGTGCGGATCGGGCCGGGATTGACGATATTGACGCGCGCCGGAGTGCTCGCGAGTTCGCGCGCCCACGTCTTGGCGAGGGCTTCCAGGCCTGCCTTGGAGACGGAATAAGGGCCCCAGTAGGCATTTCGCGCGAGCGCTGCGCCCGACGACACGAACACCGCACGACCAGCGTCGGATTTCTTGATGAGAGGATCGAGTGCCCGGATCAGATGCCAGTTCGCGGTCAGATTGACGTCGATGACTTCGCGCCATGCCTCGGATGTGATGTGGCCGAGGGGGGAGAGCGGCCCCAGGATACCCGCGTTGGCGACCAGGATGTCGAGCCGGCCCCAGCGCTGATAGATGGTGGGCCCGAGGGCATCGAGCTTCTCGGTGCGCTTGAGATCCAGATCGACGAGCGTCGCGGTGCCGCCGGCCTTCCGGATGTCGTCGTCGAGTTCCTCGAGGGCGCCGACGGTGCGGGCCATCGCCACGACGTGAGCGCCCGCGCCAGCAAGGCCCAGCGCCACAGCTCGCCCAATGCCGCGCGACGCGCCGGTCACGAGTGCGATGCGGCCCGCAAGTGGCTTCTTGTCCGTCATGCCTGTCTCCGATGGATCGTCGGCGGACGCTATCGTCTCGGGCGCGTGGCGGCAACCGCTGGCTCGTCGTCGCGGCTCGCGAGTGGAGGCGTGAGCCGTTCCGTCAGGTGCGGCTCGACGCGCGCACGATGTCGAGCGCCATCTCGAGCGCTGTCGACACGGTGCGGAGGCGGATGGTCGCGCGGTCGAGGTTTCCGAAGCGGCATTCGCGGTGGAGTGTGGCGGTCCCGCGTCGGGCGACGGCAATGTGGACGAGGCCGACTGGTTTCTCCGGGCTGCCACCGCCGGGGCCAGCGACGCCGGTCACGGCGACGGAGACGTCGGCCGACGCATGGGCGAGGGCACCTTCCGCCATCGCCATCGCCACTTCACGGCTGACGGCGCCATGGTCCGCGAGCAGCCTTGTCGGTACGCCGAGCATCTGGTGCTTGGCGTCGTTGGAATAGGTCACGAAGCCTCGGTCGACGACGGCCGAAGAACCTGGAACCTCGGTCAGTAGAGCCGCAATGAGGCCGCCCGTGCAGCTTTCGGCGGTCGCGATCTGCAGCGACTGTGCCTGCATGGCCCCGAGGAGAGCGCGGGCCGCCTCGTTGAGCTCGCTTGAAAACATCACGACCACCGCTCTCCTGTTGCCACCCTGGGGAGGCTAGAGCGATGGCCGGTGGTGTTCAACAGTGTTAGTGGTGGTGAACCGTCGCCGTACCGCGGTGGGTCAGGGTGCGGCGAGCTTCTCAGCCTGGCTCAGGAGACCGTCGAGGATCGAGCGCGCCTCGACACCCATGACCTCGGTCGAGCGGCGCTGGGCTTCCTGCCACAAGGGGTAGGCTTCCCGAATGACCGTCTTGCCCCGCGGGGTCAGGTGGAGACCGCGGCCGCGACGTCCGGCGGGTGGGTCCATCTCGATATGGCCGAGCGCGAGCAGTCGCTTCAGGTTGCGCGAGAGCGTCGACTTCTCGATGTCGAGATCGATGCCGATCTCGGCCGCCGTGATGCCGTCGGTGTGCGCCAGCTGCGTCAGCAGCGTGAACTGGCTGGCGGTGATCTTGTGCGGCCGAAGCGCGTCGTCGTAGACGCGGGTCACGATGCGGCTCAACTGGCGAACGCGCGTTGCGATGCAGGTCTCGGACGTGGCCGTGGCTATGGAGCCGAGGTCGGGCTGGGCAGTCCGTGCCGGCGGTGTCATGATATTCATTGGAGCCTCCCCCGCGTGCCCATGGCGATACAACGCCTCTTGCCTCGATTCGGGGGTGGCAGCAACGTCGACGGGAGCCAAGCGATGCAGCCGCGCCGAATTGAGGTTGTGCGGACACACGTGCTCGAGGCGCCGCTCTCGGAACCGTTCGCCTGGTCGTTCAACGCGACGTCCGTCCGGGGCGCCTGCCTCGTCGAGATCGTCGCCGACGACGGTACGACCGGATGGGGTGAGTGCTACGGACCGCCGCGTCTCAATGCAGCGATCGTCGCGGCGTTCAGGCCGCTCCTCATCGGCGGCGATCCGCTGGCGACGGATGTGCACTGGCTGACGCTCTACAACCAGTTCCGGGATCAGGGGCAGAAGGGCCTCGTCGTGACGGCGCTGTCGGGCGTCGACATCGCGCTCTGGGATCTGAAGGGAAAGTTGCTCGGGGCTCCGGTGAAGCAGTTGCTCGGTGGGGCCTTCCGGAGCGACGTGGCGGCCTATGCGACGGGGACGTACCGACGCGGTACGGGCGAGGCGCGGGACTACATCTGCGACGAGGTGCGCGGCTATGTGCGGGAGGGCTTCGGCGCGGTGAAGCTGAAGATCGGCTTCGGCGTCGAGGAGGATCTTCGGCTGATCGAGGCGGTGCGGGAGACGATCGGACCGGACTGCGGCCTGATGCTCGACGCCAACCATGGGTTCGATGCCATCGAGGCCATCGAATTGGGGCGGCGGGCGAGCCGTCACGACATCGGATGGTTCGAGGAGCCTGTCGTTCCCGACGATCTCGGGTCCTACGAGGAGGTTCGGCGCGGGCAACCCATTCCGGTCGCGGGGGGCGAGTGCGAGTTCACGCGCTGGGGGTTCCGGGAGGTGTTGAGACGGCGGGCGATGGACATCATCCAGCCGGACACGTGCGCCGCCGGCGGCCTCTCCGAGTGCAAGAAGATCGCGGACATGGCGACGGCGTTCGGGGTCCGGTACGTGCCGCACGTCTGGGGGACCGGTGTCGGGCTCGCAGCGGCCCTGCAACTTCTCGCGGTGCTGCCCCCGTCACCGCCGCGGACGCGCGCCCTGCAGCCCCTTCTCGAGATGGATCGCTCGGAGCATCCGTTTCGGCAGGCCGTGCTGACGCAGCCCATCGAGCACCGGGGCGGCCGGGTGGCAATTCCCGACGCGCCGGGGCTCGGGGTCGAGATCGATCGCGGGGCGCTGGATCGGTTCCGGGTGGGCGAGGCGGCCGTCTGAGGCCGTGGGGCGCGTCAGCTCGCCTCGGCAAGGAGCGAGAGCTGGCGTGAGCTTTGCGCAGTCTGGTCGGTCAATCGGGTGGGATAGTCGCCCGTGAAGCAATGGTCGGTGAATTGCGGTTGGGCCGGGTCTCGCCGATCCTGACCCATCGCCCGGTAGAGGCCGTCGACCGAGAGAAACGCGAGGCTGTCGGCCTCGAGATAGGCCTGCATCTCGGCGATGCTGTGCGTCGCGGCGAGCAGCTCCGTCGTGCGGGGCGTGTCGATGCCGTAGAAGTCCGGGAAGCGGATGGGCGGGCTCGAGATACGCATGTGAACCTCGCGGGCGCCGGCCTCACGAATCATGGCCACGATCTTCTTCGAGGTGGTGCCGCGCACGATGCTGTCGTCGATCAGGACCACACGGGCGCCGCGAATCACGCCGGGATTGGCCGAATGCTTCAGCTTGACGCCGAGCTGGCGGATCTTCTGTTCGGGTTCGATGAACGTGCGGCCGACGTAGTGATTGCGCACGATGCCGAGTTCGAACGGGATGCCGGCAGCCTGCGCGTAGCCGATCGAAGCGGGGACACCGCTGTCGGGCACCGGCACGATGACGTCGGCGGGCACGCCCGATTCCTCGGCCAGGACGGCGCCCATGTGCTTGCGCATCTCGTAGACGCTGCGGCCGCCGATGATGCTGTCGGGACGCGCGAAGTAGACGTACTCGAAGACGCAGGGCCGCGCCGGGCGGCGCGGGAACGGGCGATGCGATTCAACGCCGTTCTCCGTGATGACCACGACTTCGCCGTTCTCGATCTCGCGCACGAACTGGGCGCCGACGATGTCGAGGGCGCAGGTTTCGGAGGCGAGGACGTAGGCGGTGCCGAGGCGGCCGAGCACCAGCGGGCGGATGCCGACGGGATCGCGGGCCCCGATCATCATGTCGTTGGTCAGGCAGGCCAGCGCGTAAGCGCCTTCGATCTGCAGAAGGCCGTCGATGAAGCGCTCGACGATGCGGCGTTTCTTGGACCGGGAAATGAGGTGAAGGATGACCTCGGTGTCCGAGGTCGACTGGCAGATGGCTCCAGACGAGATCAGTTCGGTCCTGAGGGTGAGGGCATTCGTGAGGTTGCCGTTATGGGCAACGGCGAAGCCGCCCTGGTCGAGGTCGGCGAAGAGCGGTTGCACGTTGCGCAGCACCACATCGCCCGTGGTCGAATAACGATTGTGCCCGAGGGCCATCGAGCCGGCGAGGCGGGCGATGATTTCCTTGCTCGAGAAGCTGTCACCGACACGTCCGAGGCGGCGCTCCTGGTTGAAGCGTTTGCCATCGTAGGTGACGATGCCGCAGCCTTCCTGGCCGCGATGCTGAAGGGCGTGGAGGCCCAGCGCCGTGATGGCTGCTGCGTTCTCGTGGCCGAATACAGCGAAGACGCCGCATTCCTCGCGAAGGCGGTCGTCGGGATATCGGGGACGCGGTGTCCCCGGGAGGCTCAACGGGGGACCCGTCTGGCTGTCCCTGGCGTCGGTCGGGATAGCCGGATTAACGGTGGCGTCTGTCATCGATCCGCTCCAGAGCCCTCGAGCCTTCGATTGATCCGCAGCGACCAGATCACCCGGCGCGCGGCACGTCGACGGGATATATGACGAATTGATGGCGTTGGCCATGCCCCGGCGTGATCGTGACGCGGATGTTGGTTTGCGGCGCGTAACCCTGCTGCTCGCCCTTTGGCTCGGTCAGCGACGACGGGACCACCTTGACGAGCACGTTTCGGAACGAATTGCCGGCGCTCTTGATGTAGGGCAGCGACTTGGCGTTGCGGACCCAATCGAACTGGTTACCGGGATCGGGGAAGAACTGCTCGTAGAACATGTAGGGGATAACGATCAGCACGAAACCCCGGATGACCCCGAAGCCGAAGCCCAGGATGCGGTCGATCATGCCGACACGGCTGTCGAGGATCGTGTCGGACAGGCGGGCGGTCAACAGATGGACGATGATCAGCACGACGAGGAAGATGATCGCGCCCATGACGATCTGGGCGACGGGCAGGGGCACGCTGAACTGGCGGGCGAGGTCCTCGGCGGCCGGCTTGTGGTAGAGGACGAAGTAGAGGACGGCTCCGAGGGCTGCGACCCACGAAAGGATCGAGAGCACCTCACGCGTAAAGCCCCGGTACATCGCGAGGAGGCCCGACAAGAGCGTCATCGCGAGGAGGCCCGCGTCGAGGTAGGAGAGAGGCCCAAGCATCCGGCTTCGTTCCTCTTGTTGCTGAAGGGTCGGAGGGGCGCCCGTGACCGCCTGCCGACGTGGTGTCACTGGCACGGACCGATCTGTTCGGCAAGTTCCTTGAGGTGGGAAAGGCGCTGCAGAGTGATCTTTGCACCGCCGGCCTCGATTTCGCCTGCAGCCGGCAGCACGGCGCGTTTGAAGCCCAGCTTTTGGGCTTCCTTGAGGCGTGTCGTCATGTGCCCCGCCGCGCGGACTGCGCCGGAGAGACTGATCTCACCGAAGTAGACGTGATCTGCGGGAAGAACCGATCCGGACAGCGACGAGAGGAGGGCCGCTGCCGCCGCGAGATCGGCTGCGGGCTCGGTGATCTTCAGGCCGCCGGCAATGTTCAGGTAGACATCGTGCTGGGCGAGGCTGACGCCGCAGCGCGCGTCGAGAACGGCGAGGACCATCGACAGGCGGTTGGCATCCCAGCCGACCACGGCGCGGCGCGGCGTGCCGAGGGCGGAGGGCGCGACCAGCGCCTGGATCTCGACGAGAAGCGGCCGCGTTCCCTCGACGCCCGCGAAGACGGCTGCACCCGGAGCGTTCGCGTCGCGATCGCCGAGGAAGAGTTCGGAGGGGTTCGAGACCTCGCGGAGGCCCTGCTGCGCCATCTCGAAGACGCCGATCTCGTCGGTGGCGCCGAAGCGGTTCTTGACGGCCCGCAGGATACGGAAGGGATGGCCCCGGTCGCCTTCGAAGGAGAGCACGGTGTCGACCATGTGCTCGATGACCTTGGGGCCTGCGATCTGGCCGTCCTTGGTGACATGGCCGACGAGGAGGAGCGCCGCGCCCGACTGCTTCGCGTAGCGGATGAGGGAGCCGGTCGCGGCGCGCACCTGGCTGACGGTGCCGGGAGCTGCGTCAAGCATGTCGGCCCAAAGAGTCTGGATCGAATCGATGACGACCAGATCCGCGCGCTTGTCGTCGCCGAGCGTCGCCAGGATGTTCGAGAGGTTGGTCTCGCTCGCGAGCAGCACGGGGGACTTCGACAGGCCGAGGCGCTCGGCGCGCAGACGTACCTGGGCGGCTGCCTCCTCGCCGGAGAAATAGAGGGTGCGGTGACCGGCCTTCGCCAGCGAGGCGCACAGCTGCAGGAGCAGCGTCGATTTGCCGATGCCCGGTTCGCCACCGATCAGGAGCGCCGAGCCCGGAACGATACCGCCACCGGCGACGCGGTCGAGCTCTGCGATGCCGGTCGGCATGCGGGGCGGGGCTTCGCCGCGGGCGTCGAGCGTTTCGAGGTTGACGACGCGGCCACGGGTCTGGCGTGTGACGCCGGAGCCGGGAGGTGGACCGGCGTCGGTCTCCTCGACCAGCGTGTTCCACTCGTTGCAGGAGGGGCAGCGGCCGACCCAACGTGGCGTCACGCCACCGCAGCTCTGGCACACGTAGGTGGTGCGGGGCGCCTTCGCCATCAGACCGAACCGTCGAGGACGACGCGATGCGAGCGGCGACCGAGGCGGGTCAGCAGTTCATATCCGATGGTGCCGGCGTGGTCCGCCAGATCGTCGAGGCCGCTGGTCGGTCCGATCAGTTCGACCCAGGCCCCGCGGCAGGCCTCGCGCTCCGGGATGCCCGTCACGTCCAGCGCGATGACATCCATGGAGACGCGGCCGACGACGGGAACGCGATGACCATCGAGCGTCACGAGAGGGCCGGGCCGCTCGGTCGGGCCAGAGAGCGCGCGGAGGAAGCCGTCGGCGTAGCCAGAGGCGACCGTGGCAATGCGGCGCGCGTCCGGGGCCGTGAAGGTGGCGGCATAACCCACGGGAGTTCCCGCGGCGACAGTGCGGACCTGCAGGATGCGGGCGCTGAGGCGGGTGACGGGGCGCATCGGGTTTGGAATATCGGTGCTGGCGCGGCCGCCGTAGAGCGCGATTCCCGGACGGACGAGGTCGAGATGGTAGGCGCGATCGAGGAAGGTGCCCGCCGAATTGGCCAGGCTGAGCGGGGCTCGGGGCAGGCGCTGGGCCAGAGCCAGGAATGCCGTCCGCTGGGTTTCGTTCAAAGGGTGAGCCGCGACGTCGGCGCAGGCCAGATGGCTCATCACGAGGCTGATCGGAAAGGTACTCAAGATCTCGCGCTCGGGCCCGGCGAGAGTGTCGACATCGGCCGCCGTCAGACCGAGGCGCTGCATACCGGTGTCGATGTGGATGGCGGCGGGAGCGGGCCGACTGTCGGCGGCGCACCACGCGGCCCACTCGCGGATCTCTTCGAGGCTGGAGAGGCACGGGCGCAGGTCCATGGCCGCATAATGGGCGGCGGCGCCAGGCAGCAGGCCGTCGAGGACGTAGACGATGGCTGGTGGCAGGGCTGCCCGTACGGCGCGGCCCTCGGCCAGAGTGGCGACGAAGAACGTGCTGCAGCCGGCACGGGCGAGGGCCGTCGCGACGTCTGTGATGCCGAGACCGTAGCCGTCGGCCTTTACAACTCCGGCGCATGCGGCTGGGTGAACGCGATCGGCGATCTGGCGCCAGTTCGCGACCAACGCGGCGAGGTCGATCGTCAGGACGGACCTGGCGTCGGGCGGAATGGTTTGACCTTCGAGAATCACGGCGGGGCTCCCCTGATGGGCGGACCATAGCAGGGTGTCAGTGGCGCGCCCATGGGCGGGCGGAGATGCGGCGAGTTCTCATTTTAATCGAATGTTGATGCGTTTGGGGAACTGTCGGAGACCGACGAGACGAGGAGAGATGAGAATGCTCAGGACGGCGCCGACGGCAGAGCGACGGGCCTTCGGCCGGCGCGAGAGCTTCATCCATGCCATCGCGCGTCTGCCGGGACGTGGGGCGGAGCCTTGCGTGGTGCGGAACTTCTCGGATACCGGAGCGCTCATCGAGTTCAAGGCGGATTTCGTGGCGCCGGACCGGTTCCGACTCGATATCGAGGCGAAGGGGTTCTCGGCGGTCTGCGAGGCGAAGCGCAGGGACGGGCGCATGCTCGGTGTTCGGTTCGTCGGCGCGAACGCTACGGAAGCGCTAATGGATCGGGTCGCTGGAACGACGGCCCCGGAGCCGGGCCACGACGAGTTGCCGGTCGACAATGTGCTCGTCAAAGGCCAATTCGTCACGGTGGCGCGCGGCGACGCCGTCCGGGCAGCGCTCGCAACCTGACGCCGGGCCGCGCACCCAGACGGGTCATTCCTCGCGGTCGGGCATGTGGTGCTCGTGGGCGAGGTCGGAGAAGCGCGTGAACTGCCCCTCGAACGCCAACGTCACGGTACCGACGGGGCCGTGGCGCTGCTTGCCGATGATGACCTCGGCCTTGCCCTGGACCATCTGCATCTTGGCGAACCAGTCCTGGAACTGGGCCGTGCCTTCGGAGGGCTTGGTGCGCTCGACGTAGTATTCCTCGCGGAACACGAAGAGGACGACATCGGCGTCCTGTTCGATCGAGCCTGATTCACGAAGGTCCGACAGCTGCGGGCGCTTGTCCTCGCGGCTTTCGACCTGACGCGAGAGCTGCGAGAGGGCGATGACCGGAACGCTGAGCTCCTTGGCGAGGGCCTTCAGGCCAGTGGTGATCTCGGACACTTCCTGTACGCGTCCTTCGGAAGAACGCTTCGCCGAGCCTGTCAGGAGCTGGAGGTAGTCCACGACGAGCACGTCGAGGCCCTTCTGTCGTTTGAGCTTCCGCGCGCGGGCGGCGAGCTGGGCGATGGAGATGCCGCCGGTCTGGTCGATGTAGAGCGGGCAACGCGCCATCTCCTGCGAGACGAGGACGAGCTGCTTGAACTCCTCGGGGCTGATCTCGCCGCGGCGGATCTTCGAGGACGAGATCTCGGCCTGCTCGGCGAGAATTCGGGTTGCGAGCTGTTCGGCCGACATTTCGAGCGAGAAGAAGCCGACGACGCCGCCGTCCTTGGCCTTGGTCGTGCCGTCGGGGAGCGTCTCGGCGCGATAGGCCTTGGCAATGTTGTAGGCGATGTTGGTGGCGAGCGACGTCTTTCCCATCGATGGCCGGCCGGCGAGAATGATCAGGTCCGATGACTGCAGGCCGCCCATCTTGGCGTCGAGATCGCGCAAGCCTGTCGAGACGCCGGACAATCCACCCTGGCGCTGGAAGGCGTTGTTGGCGACGGTGATGGCCGTCGTCAGGGCCGTTTCGAACGAGAGGAAGCCTTGGCCGTACTTGCCGGTTTCCGCGAGCGAGAAGAGCCGCGTCTCGGCCTCCTGGATCTGCTCGTCCGGAGGCGCGTCGATCGGGCTGTCGTAGGCAAGGTTGACCATGTCCTCGCCGATCAGGATCAGCTGCCGGCGAATCGCGAGGTCGTAGATGGTGCGCGCGTAGGCGACGGCGTTGATGACGGTCGTCGCGTTGGCGGCGAGGCGGCCGAGATATTGGGGAACCGTGAGGTTCTGGTCGATCGGCTCGGCGGTTTCGAAATAGGTGCGCAACGTGATCGGCGTGGCAGGTTTGCCGGCCGCGACGAGTTTGCCCGCCGTCTCGAAGATGCTCGCATGGAGGGGATCGAAGAAATGCTCGCTCTTGAGGAACGACGACACGCGCTCGTGCGCGTCGTTGTTCACGAGGATCGCCCCGAGCAACGCCTGCTCGGCCTCGATGTTGTGCGGCGCGGCGCGGAAGCTCGGCTGGTCCTGAGCCTCTTCGCGGGGGGCGGTCTGTCGGGTACGCGGGGTGTTGTTTGCCATGCCCTCGGGATAGCCGATTCCGGTCAGGGCCGGGTGGGGCGATCGGGCGGGGAAGGGTGATGGTCCCCGTAATCAACAGGGGGGCATGTCTGCTGTTGCAGGTGTTCGGGAAGCAACAGGCGCCGGTGTGATCGCCCGACAAAAACGGCGCAGCGACCGTATCGTCGCTGCGCCTCGGTCTGTCGAAGAGTGCTGTCGCGATCAGCGGTCGGCGTCGGGATCATCCGGCTGCTCGCCGGTGCCGCGGGGCTGATCGTAGTTGTCGTCTTCGCTGAAGGTCTCGAGGTCGAGCGCCTCATCGCGGATGACCGTGACGTCCTCGCCGCGGGCCTGGCGATCCGCTTCGTCGGTCGAGCGGGCGACGTTGAGATTGGCCGTGACCGTCACTTCCGGGTGGAGTTGCAGCTTGATCTCGTGCACGCCCAGCGCCTTGATCGGCTTGTCGAGAAGGACCTGCCGGCGCTCGATCGAGAAGCCGCCAGCGGTCACGACCTCAGAGATGTCGCGGGTCGAGACCGAGCCGTAGAGCTGGCCCGTGTCGCCCGCCTGGCGGATGGTCACGAAGGTCTTGCCAGCGAGCTTTTCGGCGACGGCCTCGGCTTCCTTCTTCAGTTCGAGGTTGCGGGCCTCGAGGTGGACGCGCTGGGTGTCGAACTGCTTGCGGTTCTCATCCGTCGCGCGCAGCGCCTTGCCGAGCGGGAGCAGGAAATTGCGGGCGTAGCCGTCCTTGACGCGAACGACGTCGCCCATCTGGCCGAGGCGGCCGATGCGCTCGAGGAGAATGACGTGCATGGGTGGTCCTTTCTTGTCTTGCGTTGAATGAAAAGCGGGCAGCCCGGACTCAGGTGGTCGGGGGTGGCGCCGGGTTGTGGTCGGGAAGATCCGGCCGGCGGTACCACATGAAGGGTTCGAGGATGGCGACGAGGGCGATGATCAGGGCGGCCCACGTGTTGAACAGCAACAGCGTCACGTAGAGACCCCAAAGGATGAACGTGCGGGCCGACTTTCCCCGCGTGGCCCAATGGATGATGGCCAGACCCATCAGGAAGTAGGCGAACAGAAAGGCGCCGGAAAAGCCCGTTGCTAGAAGGCCGGGGAGGCCGGGTAGCAGCGAGAGCGCGATGGCCAGCGCGAGGCCCAGCGAGAAGCCCTGGGGAAAGCGCAGCAGCGACACGTCGGGCCAGGCACGGTGCAGGCGGCCCGAGATTTGCGTGATCTTGGCGGCCAGCCAGAGGTTGAGAAGGAAGCCGCCGAGCCACAGGACCGCCGAGGCGGCCGGCAGGGCATGAAGCAGCAGGTTGGCAAAGGCTGCGCGCTCCGTCTCGCCGATGGGTGTCGTCGAGATGTTCGGCATCTGCTTGGTGACGATGGTGTCGACCATCTCGCGCATCAGGGCGCGCAAGCTTTCGAGGTCGGCGCCGAGGAGGAGGATCGTGACGAACGCCAGCGCTCCCGACATCAGGGTGGCCGCGGCCACGATGCGTCCGGTCGGGTACCACTCGAGTAACGGCGTTGGCGGCGGTGTGCCTGCGGGATCGGGTGTGACAGGGCGGCTCAGAAGAGCCAGGTGGCAGAGCACGATGAGTGGAATGCCCTGGCTCAGGAAGAAGACGGCGCCGGTTCGCGCACCCATGAGAGCGCCAGTGATGAGGGCGCTCAGGACGGCCGCAATGGCAGCCGAGGCCGCACCCCAGCCGACGCCCGCGAGATAACAAGGGAGGGGGGCCAGAAAGAACAGGATTATGCGCCCGGTCATTCCGCCAGCGCTGGCCGACACGAAAAGCAGCGCCGTGGCGAGGCCCGCGAAGAGGCCGACGGGGATGAAATGCATCATGGTTCGCTGTCCCGCTCTCGGCGGTTAGGGCAGGGGCTCACCCTGTCCAACATCGAGGGGCTGCGATCCGGCCGGATGCCGGACCGCAGCCGACCTCAGGTCACTTGATCACGTAGGGCAACAGTCCGAGGAACCGAGCGCGCTTGATGGCCCGGGCCAACTCGCGCTGCTTCTTGGCCGAAACGGCCGTGATGCGGCTCGGCACGATCTTGCCGCGCTCGGAGACGTAGCGACCCAGAAGGCGCACGTCCTTGTAGTCGATCTTGGGTGCGCCGGCGCCCGAGAAGGGGCAGGTCTTGCGGCGACGATGGAACGGACGGCGTGCTGGAGCGCCGCCACCTGTCGATGCCTCGGCCATCAGGTTCTCTCCGTCGGATTAGAGGGGCGGGGACCGCGATCGAAGCCACCTTCACGGGGCGGCCGGTCGCCGCCACGGTCCGGGCGGAAGCCGCCGCCCTCACGGGGGGGACGGTCGCCTCCACTGCGGAAGCCACCGCCCTCGCGAGGCGGGCGATCGCCGCGCGGGCCGCGGTCGCCGCGGGGGCCGCCACGGTCACGGCCGAAACCACCGCCGCCGCCGCGTTCGCCGCGCTCGTCGCGATCGCTCTTGCGCATCTGGATCGAGGGTTCCGTCTCATGCTCCTCGACGCGGACCGTGATGAAACGGAGCACGTCGGTCGAGATCCCCATGCGGCGCTCCATCTCGTTGATGGCAGCCGCCGGGGCGTCGATGTTGAGCAGCGTGTAATGCGCCTTGCGGTTCTTCTTGATCTTGAATGCCAGCGATTTCACGCCCCAGTATTCGGTCTTCGTGACCTTGCCCTGGAGTTCCTCGATGACGTCCGTGAATTCCTTGGTCAGCGCCTCGACCTGTGTCTGGGACACGTCCTGGCGTGCAAGGAACACATGCTCGTAAAGCGGCATGGTAGCCTTCCTTCCCTGGTTGTCCGCCTCGGCGCCAAGCCTCTCCCGGACCGCCCACACGAGGGGGAAGGCCCAAAGACGACCCTAAGAGCGGAGACACGGGGAGCATGAATGGCAGACCACCCACCGTTCGAGCGGCAACTCGAACGCAAGCTCCCGTTCAGCCTCCAGCCGAGACGGGTAGAGCGCGCTAGATGCCAGACCCGTGGCGCAGACGCAAGACGAAACAGGAGGGCGGGGGTATGCCGGAAGCGGGCGGAGCCGGGGATGGGTGGCCCTCGGGACAAGTCAGGGTCTCAACAGTGGGCTTGACAGCGTAAACCCGGCCATGCTTCACGCCGCCCATACCGCACACGCAGAGGGGGTCCGGCGCGATGAGCCTGGCGTTGATGTTTCCGGGACAGGGCAGTCAGGCCGTCGGCATGGGCCGCGAGCTCGCCGAGGCGTTTCCGGCCGCCCGCGCCGTGTTCGCCGAGGTCGACGAGGCGCTGGGCCAGAAGCTGTCGCAGATCATGTGGGAGGGCCCGCAGGAAACGCTGACGCTGACCGAGAACGCACAGCCGGCGCTGATGGCGCACTCGATGGCCGTCGTTCGCGTTCTCGAGGCCGAGTTCGGCTTCAGGATCGCCGAGAGGGTGGCGTTCGTTGCCGGGCACTCGCTCGGCGAATATTCGGCGCTGGCGGCGGCGGGTGCATTCTCGATCGGCGATGCCGCACGTCTGCTCAAGCTGCGCGGCCAGTCGATGCAGAAGGCCGTGCCGGTCGGGCAGGGCGCCATGGCGGCGCTGCTGGGTGTCGGGCTCGACGTGGCGCGGAAGATTGCCGCCGATGCGGCGCAAGGCGACGTCTGTGACATAGCCAACGACAACGAACCGACGCAGGTGGTGTTGTCGGGACACAAGACCGCCATCGATCGCGTCGCAGAAGTCGGAAAGGCCCACGGGCTCCGCCGCGCGATTCCGCTGCCGGTGTCGGCGCCGTTCCATTGCCGCCTGCTGCAACCGGCCGCGGACGCGATGGCCGAGGCGCTGGGGAAGGTGGAGGTGCGTCGTCCGGTCGTGCCGGTGATCGCCAACGTGCTGGCGGCGCCGATCAGCGATCCGGCGGAGATCAAGGCGCGGCTCGTCGAGCAGGTCACGGGAACTGTACGCTGGCGCGAATGCGTCCTCGCCATGGCGGCTGCCGGTGTGACAACGCTGATCGAGGCCGGTTCCGGCAAGGTTCTGACGGGGCTCGCGGGAAGAATCGACAAGAGCCTCAAGGCGCAGGCCATCGGGACGCCTGCCGATATCGAAGCGGCGCGGGGACTGTTCGGTTCGTCTGGTTCGTAACGTAACGCGCGGCCGTGGCCGCGATCGAAGGGTGCTTCATGTTCTCATTGGCTGGAAAGACCGCGCTCGTGACGGGTGCCACGGGCGGGATCGGCGGCGCGATCGCGCGATCGTTCCATGCGCAGGGCGCGACCGTCGCCATCTCGGGGCGACAGGTCGACAAGCTGGAGGCGCTCAAGACGGAACTCGGGGAGCGCGTGGTCGTGGTGCCGTGCGATCTCGCCAACAAGGAGCAGGTCGGCAAACTGATCGACGAGGCCATCAAGGCCCTCGGCGGGCGGCTCGACATCCTCGTGAACAACGCGGGTCTCACCAAGGACAACCTGTTCATGGTGATGAAGGACGAACAGTGGGATGACGTGATCGCCGTCAACCTCACGTCGACGTTCATGCTGATGCGCGCCGCCACCCGGCACATGCTGCGCTCGAAGACCGGTTATGGCCGCATCATCAACATTTCGTCCGTCTCCGGCATCATCGGCAATCCCGGACAGGGCAACTACGCCGCCTCGAAAGCAGGCATGATCGGGATGACCAAATCCCTGGCTCGCGAGGTCGCGGCGCGGGGCATCACGGCCAACTGCATCGCGCCGGGCTTCATCCAGACCGCGATGACGGACGTGCTCAACGAACAGCTCACGGGCGAGATCAAGAAGAACATTCCGGCGCAGTCGTTCGGCGAGCCGGCAGACATCGCCGCTGCTGCGGTGTATCTGGCGTCGGTGGAGGGCCGGTACGTGACGGGCCAGACGCTGCATGTCAACGGCGGCATGATGATGGTCTGATTCCGGCGGACGGCGTGTGTTGGTGAAGGCCGTCAGCCGGCTTTTCAAGGTTTCGGAAGTGTGTTACCGACCCGCGGTTAACGGTTTGCGCCTCGGGGCAAGACGCGTATCGTGCTGTTCAGGCAGGCGATCAGCGACGGATCCCGAAGCAATCACGCGCTCGCGTCATGGGTTACGACCCGGGCGGCTGCGGGGTCCAAATCAAGCCGAGCTCCGGTTCGCTTCGCGAGAGGCACTCCGGGGAGGAAACGTCCACCGTAGTCATGCTGGGTCCCGGCGCACGCCGGCAGGCAGGAACAAGAACTTCTAGAGGAATACGCAATGAGCGACGTCGCGGACCGGGTGAAGAAGATCGTTGTCGAGCATCTGGGCGTCGAAGCCGACAAAGTCACCGAAAGCGCCAGCTTCATCGAGGATCTCGGCGCCGACAGCCTCGATACCGTCGAGCTGGTGATGGCTTTCGAGGAAGAGTTCGGTTGTGAGATCCCGGACGATGCAGCCGAGCAGATCCAGACCGTCGGGGACGCCGTGAAGTTCCTCGAGAAGCAGGCCAAGGCCGCCTGAAGACGTTCGCCTTCGACTGTCCGACGCGATACCCTGGGCGAAACAGCCCGGGGGAGGCGCGGCATCGCATCCAATAGGCCTCGACACTTGCAACGGGGCCAGCCCAACGGCGGCTGAGCCGGCACGGGTCTGATCGTCGTCTCGCAACAACGGGGGTGGCCATGCGCCGCGTCGTCATCACGGGTCTCGGGCTGGTTACTCCGCTCGGAGCCGGAATCGGGCCGACGTGGTCGGCGTTGCTCGCCGGCAAGAGCGGCGCGCGGCGCGTGACGGAGTTCGAAGTCTCCGACATTTCCTGCCAGATCGCGTGCTTCGTTCCGCGAGGCGACGGCTCCAATGGGACTTTCAACGCCGACAAGGCGATGGAGCCCAAGGAGCAGCGCAAGGTCGACGATTTCATCATCTACGCCGTGGGCGCGGCCGACGAGGCGCTGGCCGATGCGGGTTGGGCGCCGAAGACGCCGGACGAGCAGGAGCGCACCGGCGTCCTGATCGGCTCCGGTATCGGGGGCCTCAACGGGATCGCCGAGACGTCGCTGCTGCTCAAGGAGAAGGGCCCGCGCCGGGTGTCGCCGTTCTTCATCCCGGGGCGGCTGATCAATCTGGCGTCGGGCTACGTCTCCATCAAGCACGGGCTGAAGGGGCCGAACCACGCGGTGGTGACGGCCTGCTCGACCGGGGCACACGCCATCGGTGACGCCGCCCGCCTCGTGGCGCTGGGCGATGCCGATGTGATGGTTGCCGGCGGCGCGGAGAGCCCCATCTGCCGCATCGCGATGGCCGGCTTCGCGGCGTGTCGCGCGTTGTCGACGGGGTTCAACGACCAACCGACGAAGGGATCGCGCCCCTACGACAAGGACCGCGACGGCTTCGTCATGGGCGAGGGCGCGGGCGTCGTGGTGCTCGAATCGCTCGAGCACGCCAAGGCGCGTGGCGCGCGCATCTATGCGGAAGTGATCGGCTACGGCATGTCGGGTGACGCCTATCACATCACGGCTCCGGCCGAGAACGGGGATGGGGCATTCCGGTGCATGCGGGCCGCGTTGAAGCGGGCCGACATCGACGTCAGCGAGATCGACTACGTCAACGCGCACGGCACCTCGACGCCGATGGGCGACGAGATCGAGCTCGGGGCGGTCGAGCGGCTGTTCGGGAATTCGGCCTCCAAGCTGGCCATGTCCTCGACCAAGTCGGCGATCGGTCACCTGCTCGGCGCGGCTGGCGCCGTCGAGGCGATCTTCTCCGTGCTCGCGATGCGCGACAACATCGCGCCGCCGACCCTCAATCTCGACAATCCGTCGGTCGCGACGGCGATCGATCTCGTGCCGCACGTCGCAAAGCCGCGCCAGATCGACACCGTGCTCTCGAATTCGTTCGGGTTCGGCGGCACCAATGCGTCGCTGATCCTGCGGCGGTATGCGGCCTGAGGGTCACGGCCGTCGCGCCATTACGCTGGATTGTGGATCTCAGTCGCTAGTCTTCGATCTTCGGCCATAATTGTGCGTAGGTTCCTCTGTCAGGAGCCGGAGCGGGAATCGGGCCACGCGTGTCTCGTGATCGCGCGCTGCCGGGGTTCCTTGCTGGATGGACGGATACTCGTCGATGAAGGCTTCGAAAGCCAAAGCCCAGACCGCCGCCAAAATCGAGCCGCGGCTCAGCGGCGCCACGTTGCGCACCGGCCCCGCACCGCGAAGCCCGACGGAGCTCGCCATGCCGACTCGGCCGCCCAGACCGCCCAAAACACTGCGTCACGAGCGCGAGCCGCGTGAGCTGAACGGGTTTCTTCGCCTGATCGACGGCTCCTTGTCGTTCGTGTTCATCAGCTTTCTCCTGCTGGCTGCCCTCACGGTGTGGATGCGGCAGAGCTTCGATGCGCCGGGGCCGCTTCCAGCGACCGCGGCCGTCGTCATCCCACGGGGTGAAGGTGCACTCGAAATCGCCGAGCGGCTCGAGAAGGCCGGCGTGGTTGCGGATCGCCGGGTCTTCATGCTGCAGTACTATGTGGCACGCTTCTACAGTGGCGGGGCTCCTGGCGGCGCCGACCGCGCGAGCCTGAAGGCGGGCGAGTTCGAGTTCACGCCGCAGGCCAGTGTGCGCCAGGTCCTCGACACCCTGATCAGCGGCAGGGGCATCCTGCAGAAGATCACCATCCCCGAGGGACTGACGAGCCGGCAGATCGTCGAACGGCTCAATGCGGAGCCCAGCCTCTCCGGGACGATCGCCGAGGTGCCGCCCGAGGGCGCGTTGTTGCCCGATACCTACAAGTTCTCGCGGGGCGGAAGCCGGCAGGAGATCATCGATCGGATGCGAGCCGAGCGGGATAAGCTGGTCGAGGCGCTGTGGGCGCAGCGCAATCCGGCCATTCCGGTGCAGTCGGCGGAGCAGGCCGTCATACTCGCGTCGATCGTCGAGAAGGAGACGGGGCTGGCTGAAGAGCGCCCCCGCGTGGCGGCCGTCTTCGTCAACCGGCTGCGCAAAGGGATGCGGCTGCAGTCCGACCCGACGATCATCTATGGTATCGTTGGCGGGCAAGGTCCGCTCGGCCGGTCGATCACGCGCTCGGATATCGACACCAAGACGGCATACAACACGTACCAGATCGATGGGCTGCCGCCCGGTCCGATCTGCAACCCGGGGCGCGCGTCGATTGCGGCTGTGCTCAATCCTCCGGAGACGCAGGATCTGTTCTTCGTTGCGGACGGGACGGGTGGACACGCGTTCACGTCGACGCTGAAGGATCATAACGCCGCTGTTCAGAACTGGCGGCGTATCGAACGGGCGCGGCAGGGTGTGGCCGAGCCGCCCGCCGCGGCGTCGGCCGGGGAGGCTCAGAAGGCCGGAGGGCCGGTGGCCAAGTCGCGGCCGGCCTCGGTCATCAATTCGGGCAAGGCGGGTGAGCGGGCCAGTCCGGACAAGAAGCAGAAGGACAAGCAACCCTGAGGCTATCGGTCGAGGGCACGACCTCGCCTTCATGGCGCCTCGCGGGTTGTGCGGGTCGCATGAGTTCGCTAAAGGCGGTGCATCCAGTCGCGCGGCCGAGGATTCATGGCGCTCAGGAGCATGACGGGCTTTGCCCGGTTCGACGGTTCGATCGCGGGCACCCGGTTTCACTGGGAGCTGCGCAGTGTCAACGGACGTGGTCTCGATGTGCGGCTGCGCTTGCCGCCGGGCTATGAGGCCATTGAGGCGCAGGCGCGAGAGGCGGTCAGCCGGCATGTGGCGCGGGGGAATGTCGCGCTGACCCTCAGCATCGACCAGGGGGCGACGTCCTCGGAGGTGCGAATCAACGAGCGCGCACTCGAGACGGTATCGGCCGCAGCAGAGCAGCTCAGACTTCGGCATGGCTGGGACAATGTGCGGCCGGAAGGCGTGCTGGCGCTGCGTGGCGTCCTCGAGGTGGGTGAAGGGCCGAGTGTGAACGTGGAGGCGGCCCAGCCGGTGCTCCTCGCGGGGCTCGAAACAGCGCTCGGGGCGCTGGGCGTGGCGCGCGAGGGCGAGGGGGCGAGACTCGAGGCTGTTCTGCGGGCTTCGATCGAGCGTATCGGAGATCTCGTGGCGCGCATCACGGCCTTGCCGTCGCGAACTCCGGAGGCCATCCGGGCGCGGCTCTCCGAACAGGTCCAGAGGCTCGCGGGAACGGGTGTCACGTTCGAGCCTGAGCGGCTGCATCAGGAGGCGATCCTGATCGCTACTCGGGCCGACATCGAGGAGGAGATCAAGCGGCTCGGCGCGCACATCGCGGCGGCGCAGGCGCTCGTCGGCGAGACGGCGCCGGCGGGCCGGCGCCTCGACTTCCTGGCGCAGGAGTTCAATCGCGAGGCCAACACGATCTGTTCGAAGTCGGGAGACGTCGAGATGACGCGGCTCGGGCTCGAGCTCAAGGCCGTGATCGACCAGTTGCGCGAGCAGGTACAGAACATCGAGTGACAACCATGTCCGCCAGCCAACGTTCTGTCTCCCCGGACGCGCCGCGCCGCGGTCTCATGCTGGTCATGTCGTCGCCGTCGGGAGCGGGAAAGACGACGCTCAGTCGCGAGATTCTGGCGCGCGATCCCGCGCTCGCGATGTCGGTATCGGTCACGACCCGGGCGCCGCGTCCGGGCGAAACGGACGGAAAGGATTATCATTTCCGGACGCCTGACGAATTTCTGGCGCTGCGCGACAGCGGCGGTCTTCTCGAGTGGGCGGAAGTGCATGGCAATTATTACGGGACGCCGGCCGCGGACGTCGCTGATCGTCTGAGCGCGGGGCAGGACGTGCTGTTCGATATCGACTGGCAGGGCGCGCAGCAACTCGCGCACAAGGCAGTTGCGGACACGGTCCGGGTCTTCATCCTGCCGCCATCGGCGAGGGTTCTCGAGCAGCGTCTGATCGGTCGCAATCAGGATGGGCCCGACGTCATCGAGCGGCGGCTCGCGGGTGCGGCAGCGGAAATAGCGCACTGGGCAGAGTACGATTACGTCATCGTCAACGCGCAACTCGACGCCAGTCTCGAGACGCTGCAGGCGATCCTGGCTGCAGAGCGGGCCCGGCCCCGGCGGCAACTCGGAGTGCGCGCGCTGGCGACGGGCATGCTCTCGGATCTCGCGGCGCGCCCGGGCCGGTAGGGTCGTGCCGGGCTCAGATGCCGGCGTCGACGGCCGCCGCGAGGCGGGCGAAGTCGGCTGGCGAAAGCTCTTCCGCGCGTCGCTCGGGCTCGATGCCGGCGGCGGCGAGGAGCGCCAGAGGGTCGCGGCCGAGCTGCTTCAGGCTCTGGCGCAGCATCTTCCGGCGCTGGCCGAAGGCTGCTGCCGTGACGCGCCCCAGCGTGATGACGCTACAGGCCGGTTCACAGACGGGTCGGGGCACGAACGTCACCACAGCCGATGCAACTTTCGGCGGCGGTGTGAAAGCCTCGGGGCCGAGTGCGAGGGCGATCCGCACCTCGGCCCGCCACTGCGAGATGACGGCGAGACGGCCGTAGGCCTTGGTGCCTGGAGCCGCGACGATGCGTTCGGCCACTTCTTTCTGGAACATCAGTGCCATTTGCCGCCACCAGGGCGGCCAGGGCTCGGTCTCTAGCCAGCCGACGAGGAGGCGGGTCGCGACGTAATAGGGCAAGTTGGCTGCGATGACCACGCGCCCGGCATCTTCACCCACGAGGTGGCGCCAGTCGACGTCCGTCGCATCCGCGAAGTGAGGGACGAGACGACCAGGATAGCGCTCGCCGATGGCCGCGAGTGCCGGCTCGCAGCGACGATCGGTCTCGATGGCGATGACCTTGCGAGCGCCTTCCAGCAGCAGACCGCGGGTGAGGCCGCCGGGGCCCGGACCGACCTCGATGACAAGGGCATCGTCGAGCGGGCCGGCGGCACGGGCGATGCGGCGCGTCAGGTTGAGGTCGAGGATGAAGTTCTGGCCGAGGCTCTTCTTGGCCGCGAGGTCCAGAGCCGCGATGACGTCGCGCAGGGGCGGCAGGCCGTCGGGACTGGCGCCGGGGCGAGGGGATTGTGGGTCGCGCTCGTCGGGTGGCGTCTGGTCGCGGCTCACGATCGAGCCGCCCGGTGGGGGGCGGACAACCGTGCGGCAAGGTGGAGGGCTGCGATGAAGCTCTCGGGATTGGCGCGGCCGGAGCCGGCAATGTCGAAGGCCGTTCCGTGATCGGGGGATGTGCGAACGAACGGGAGACCCAGGGTGACGTTGACGCCGCTGTCGAAGGCGAGGGTCTTGATCGGTATCAGCGCCTGATCGTGGAACATGCAGATCGCGACGTCGTAGCGACGGCGGGCGGCGGCATGGAAGAGCGTATCTGCTGAATGGGGGCCGGTCACGGTGATGCCTTCGGCGCGAAGTTCCGCGATCGCCGGGCCGATGACGTCGATCTCCTCTCGGCCGATCGTGCCCTGCTCGCTGGCGTGGGGGTTGAGGCCGGCGATCGCCAACCGAGGCTCGGGGATCGCGAAGCGACGACGGAGATCGAAGGCTGTAATGCGGCAGACGTCGAGGATACGCCGCCGGGTCACCGCGCGGGGCACGTCTGCCAGCGGGATGTGGACCGTCAGCGGGACGACGCGCAGGTCGTCGGTGGCGAGCAGCATCACGGGATCGGCGGGGAGGTGCGGGTAGTGGCGGCGGGCCAGTTCGCCGAGGAATTCGGTATGACCCGGATGCGCGAAGCCGGCCGCATAGAGTACGGACTTGGCGATCGGGTTCGTGACGATGGCAGCGGCGGCTCCGCAAGCGACAGCGGCGGTCGCCTGTTCGATCGCGGTGACGATGGCGGGACCATTGGCGCTATCCGGGCGGCCGGGCACGGCGGGGACCGCCAGGCGGACGGGTACGACCTCGAGGGCCTGGGCCGGACCAGCTCGATCCGTTCGGGGCGTTTCTACAACTTCGAAGTCCGCATCAATGCCCAGCCGCCGCGCGCGGTCGGCGAGGGCGTCGGGGTCGCCGTAGACGACCATCCGGGGGAGTGGCGACAGGGCGCGGCTGTGCCACGCCGCCAGCACGATATCGAGACCTATGCCGGCCGGGTCGCCCATGGAGACGGCGATCCACGCCCGATCCGGGCTGGCGGCCTCGGGCCGCGACGCTGCTTCGGCCGTCATCAGGTCCTCACCGCATTTCGATGAGGGCATCCTTGCGCAGGTCGTGCAGGTAACGCAACGCGAGCTTCTCGAACTCCTTCATCTGGAGTTGATTTTCGGCGGCCTGGCGCTTCTCGTCGTCGAGCTTCACGGTGCGGCGAGCGCAGACGGCATAGATCTCGACCCCGGCGCCGGAAAGATTCGCCGGCAGGATCTCGCCGTCCTTGGCACTTTGCAGGAGGCTGCGTGTCGGCTCCGCGACCGAGGTCGGCTTTCGCCATCCCAGATCCTGGAATTTGGCGTTCGCGCGGCCCTTGGCAAGCCCGGCCATGCTCCCGCAGCCCTTGAATTCGCCGCGCAGGGCGTTGGCTTCCATCAAGCGGGCGGCCATGGCGCGCTGATCGACCTTGCCGGGGCTTTCGATGGTGATCAGCTGGAGTTTCAGCTCCTGGCTCTCGTCGCCGCCGGCCTGGGCAGCGAGGGATTCGATATCACGCTGGCTGATGTTGATCTGGTGGCCGTAGCGCTTGCGCACCACTTCGCGCCAGACGAGAGAGGCCCGGAGGCGCGACTTGACGACCTCGGCATTGGCGCCCTGGCGTGCGATGTGCGCCGAGAACTCGGCGCTGGACATCTTGTTGCGCTGGGCCATCTGGGCGAAAATCTTGTCGACGTCGCTTTCGGGCACGGGGATCGACAGCTTCCGACCTTCCTGCAGCTTCAGGCGCTCATCGACGAGTTCCTGAAGCGCGTCCTTCCGCAGGGTGGGGATGATGCCGGAGCGGGCGCTTTCGACGGCCTGCCGCTGGAGGCTTTCGACGAAGGACTTCTTGCGCACCTCGAAAGCAGCGATCACCTGCTCGCGCGTCTTGCCTCGGTTGGCCTTGATGGTCTCCTCCAGGATCGCCTTGAGGCGCTCGTTGGTGGATGGGTTCTTGGCGATGGCCTGCATGTTTGCGCGTGCGCGCTCGCCGATGTTGCTCGAGAGCGCCATGAACCGGGCGCGTTGTTCGACCGCGAACCCGGTTATCGGCTCGTCGTTGACTAGGGCGACGATGCGGGTGCTGGCGCGCGCCTGGTCGCCGTCCGCGGGCTTGGCGGGCGGGCGCTTGGCGGCGGCGGGCTTGGGCTTGGGTGCCGGCTTGGGCGCGGCGCGGTCGATCGATGCCGTGGGCGTCGGTGGCGAGACGAACAGGCCGGGGGGGGCCTCAACCGGACCGGGAGCCGGTCCTGACGGAGCCGCAACGACCAATCCCGGGATCGATGGCGCGGCTTGCTGAGCGGCCACCGTGAGTGGCAGCGCCGAGACGCCGGCCACGGCAAGGAGAGCCGTCAATCGCTGCGCCGTCGAGGCACTGCGGTGAGATTGTGGTTTCTTGTGGTGTGCCATGTCCCACGCCATCGTGACTGCGTCCTGCGCCGGTAGGCCGACGATTCGCTCTATTGATCTTAGCCGCTTCCGGCGCGCTCAATGGAGTTTATCCACACCAAGCATGGCGTTGAAGCGGCAAGGCGAACGATTCATGTCTCGATGAGGCCGAGCCGACGGCGTTCCGCTCGCGATGGCCGCGGCGGGAGACCGTTGCGGTCGCGGGTGCCGGGCCAAGGCAGGGCGGAGCGGCGTTACTTCGCCGGGGCCTGATTCTCGGTGAAGACGTGATCGAGCGAGTCGGTCTTGTAGCCGAACTGGCCCAGATGCTTCAGCTCGAACCGGAGCATGATTGTGCGGTCCGGTTTGATGTCGAGCGTCGGATTGCTGATGTGCGTTTCGATGTATGACGCCGTCAGGACGAAGCACTCGTCGGAGTACTTGACCTGGATCTGCTCCTGCAAGCGCAGCTTGTCGTCAAGGTCGTAGCGCGCGATGCCGAGCACGGACCAGTTGTCGGTCAGCTTGAGCCCGAGGCCGCCGATGATCTCCTGCTCGGACTGGAAGTTGCCGATGGCCGGGTCGTCGCGGGTGTAGGCGTACTGGGCATGCACCGTCGCCGGGCCGAGTACGGCCTGCGAATAGAGGTTCTGACGCTTCAGCGAAAGGTCATCCTCGTCGAACCGGCTCTGGGCCACGATGCGGAACGACTGCACGGGTGCGATGTAGGCACCGAGCACGTAGTCGGACCGGTCGCGGTCGAGGCCGCTGTTCGGTGAGAAGGCCGTCGCGTCCGGATAATAGTAGCGGTTGCCGTAGGAATCGACCGTCTCGTAGGGCGACTTGCCTGGATCTGTATAGGCATTGGTGCCTGCGAGCTGGAAGCTCTGGCCGGCGATCAGGCGGGCATATCCGCCCGTGTTGCTCTGGAACGTGTACTGCATGCCGACATTGGCACGTGTTCCCGTCTCGACGCGATCCCAGCCCGAAAACTTGTCGACGTCGAACAGCAGGGTGTCATCCCAGACGAGGCTTTTCGCGTCTTCGACCGGCAGGCGGCGCTGCGAAACGTGGTTGGGCCGTGCGATGACCTGGCCGACGGGCTCGACCACGTGCGATCCGAGAAGGCTGTGGGCGATGAACGGGTAGGAGTACGTCATGCCGACGGCACCGATGGCGCGGGTGACCGTATCTTCCGCGATGGGACGGGACGTATCCGGGTCGAAGCCGTTGGTGAACTGGGTGACGTCGGCGCGCGCGTAGGCGAACGGGGTCCAGACTTGCCCGACGCCGTCGATCAGCTTGCGGCGCCAATGAGCGTCGACAGCGATGCGGTTGGAATCCGTGCCGTCGCTCCGCGACAGGCTCTGGGCATTGGCGTTGAAACTCAGCTCGCCGCCAAGGACCGGTTTGCCGGCGACGTAGTTCCAGTCGATGACGGGGTGGACGCGGCTCTCGGATGCAGCGCTGTCCTCGATGAGAAGGCCGCCGAACTGGTAGAGCTGCATCGAGAAGTGATTGCGGTCGCTCAGGCCCTGGAGCCAGGCGGTGTTGACGCGGTCCGTCTGCAGGATGCTGTCGAGCTTGTAGAAGCGGCGGAACGTGTCGTCGCTTTCCAGCGTCACGTCCCAGCCGAATTTCCACCACGACGCGAGCGAGAACACGCCGCGAGTCTGAATGCTGCCGCGCCAGCCGTCGAGGCGGCGGCGCTTGTCGGCAGAGGTGTCGTCGGGCAGCGCGTCGCCGTCCTGCTCGATGCCGGCGATCTTGAAATTGTACTGACCGGTGATGTCGCCGAAGGCCACGCGGTGGCGCCAGTCTCCCTGATAGAGCACACCCTGCTTGGAGAGGTACTGCGGCGCGAAGGTGAAATCGTAGTTCGGCGACAGAGCGAAGTAGTACGGCAGCGTGACCCCGAAGCCGAGGTTGGTCGAGCTCGAATAGTCGGGCAGCAGGAAGCCGGTGCGGCGCTTCACGCTTGGGTCGGCGTGCTGGAAGTAGGGGAGGTAGGCGATCGGCACGCCGAACAGTTCGAACTGGGCGTCCTGATAGGTGATCGTCGCGGCCTGCTGATCGTGGACGACGCGCGCGGCGCTGATGCACCAGAGCGGGGGTTTGCCGGGATCGCTCTTGCAGGGCGTGAACTTGCCCTGCTCGAACTCCGTCACGTTGCCGTCCTTGCGCACGGCCCGGCGCGCCGCGATGCGGCTGTCGTCCTTGCCTATGACGCTCAGGCTCTGGATGAAGGCATCACGGAAGTCCGCCGTGGTGTCGATCGAGTCGCCCTTCACGATATTGCCGTTGGGCTCCTTGAGCTGGGCATTGCCTCTGGCGGTCAAGGTGTTGGCGCCCTGGTCGTAGATGACCTCGTCGGCGGTGAGGACGTAGTTGTTGTAATAGATCTCGACGCTGCCGCGCGCGATGACGCGATTGTTCCGCGTGTCGTAGATCAGTTCGTCGCCCTGCAGATAGAGCGGCTGTGACTTGTCGATCTTCTGGATGGGACCGCCGAGGGGGCCGCCCGGCTGCGACGGGAAGCTCGACTGCGACGAGCGCGATGTCGGGCTCAAGCCGCTCGAGGTGCCCTGAGCCGCAACGGGTGTTGGGGCGACGCCGAGGGTCGCGGCGACGGCGAGGGCGGTCGCACAAGCGAAGGCGCGCAGGCTTGCGCGCACCCTCTCCGCCAGCGCTGTATCCCCCTTACGCGCCACTCAGCCGTCCTCCTGGTGCAACAGCACGAGCAGCGCACCACAAAATCCCAACACGACAGGCGTCGCCACCGCGAGCAGCGGCGGCGCCAAACCTGCTATCCCCACCTGCCGGGAGATTTCCGAGAAGAGAAAGAATCCGAAACCTCCCACGAGCCCTATGCCGACCATAGTCTGGATGCCACCCGAGCGGAATGACCGCAAAGACACAGTGGCGGCCAAAAGGACCATGACGACGAGCAGCGCCGGACGGGCTAGCAGGAGCGCGTATTGAACGCGAAAGCGGTGCGCCGATAATCCTGCTTTTTCCGTTACTTCAATCAGTGCCGGAAGATCCCAGACAGACACCGTGATGGCGCTGCCGAGGGCATCGGCCACGCGCTCCGGCGAGAGCGCCGTCGAGACCGTGTAGACGTCGTAGGAGTCGGGCTTCTGGCCCGCTCGGGTGACGGTCGCCGAATTGATCTCCCAGAAGCCGTCGAACAGAGTGGCACGGGAGCCATCGATGCGTTCCGTGAAGCGGCCCTGCGGGTCGAACTGAAGGAACATCACCTCGTGCAGGATGGTGCCGCTCGAATGCGCGGACGCCGCATGCAGAACAGAGGCCCCGTCACTGCCTTCCTGGCGAAGCCAGGCGCCGTTGCCGTCACTGCGCAGGACCGTCTGTTCGCGACCGAAGGCCTCGGCGAAGAGGCGCTCGGATTCCTCGCGGGCCCACGCGGCGACGGGGTTGTAGACCGCGATGGAGAAGATGCCGAACAGGAGCGCCACAGTGATGCCGGGGCGCACGAACTGGAGCGCCGACATGCCGGCGGCGCGCATCACCGTCAGCTCCGATTTCCGGTTGAACATCAGCAGCGTGCCGATGGACCCGACGAGAACGCAGAAGGGGAGGAGCAACTCGGTGTAGGCAGGGAGGCGGAGGACGGCGATCCAGGCGATCCGGGCGGAGGGGACGCGGCCGAATTTTCCGGCCTGACGGAGGAGTTCCACGATGTCGATCATGAAGATCAAGAGAGAGCACAACGCGAACGTGCCGAGGGTCGCGGCGGCAAAGCGTAGGGCCAGATAGCGGCGGAGGATGCGGGGAGCGACCATCGGTTCTCCTCAGGCGGTACGACCGGCGCGAGGCCGGCGCACGAGGAGGGACGACAGTTTCTCCAGCAGTGTCCCGACAAGGTCGGAGACCGAGCGGGCCCAGCGCGATGGGGGCCGTAACGTGCGGCGAGAGGCGATGATGGCGACAGCCGCTCCACCCGCGATGAGTGGAATGGCGTAGACGAGCCAGATGGCGCCCGCGCTCAGAGCGACGACGTTCGTGCCCGCGAGGCCGGCAAGACGTGCTCCCGCCGCCACGAGGAACGCCGCGACGATGGCCTGAATCCGGTTCTGACGGGTCGTTCTCGCATGGCCGATGAAGGCGACTGCAAGCAGGACGAAGGCGAACGGGTAGAGGGGACTGGACAGGCGCTCATGCAACTCGGCGCGCAGCAGGCCCGGCTGGCGCCTGGCGATGACGTCATCGGCATCGGGCGCGATCAGTTCGCTGAAATATCGCTCACGCGGTTTCAGGTCGACGCCCTGCTGTTTCGGCTCGAAGCGCGCGAGATCAACGGCGTAGCTCTGGAACACGATCGTCTGTACGGGATCGCCGTTGCGCGGACGGCGCAGGATGTGGCCCTGTTGCATCAGCAGGTAGCCGGTGCCGTCCTGCTTGATGATGTGACCCTTTTCCGCGAGGTAGGTGCTCGCGATCTTCTCGTCGCGGCTGTCATGCATCACGAGGCCGAGCAGGGTGCCGGAAAGATCACGATCGCGGATATGGAACGTCAGGTTCGGCTCGGGGGTGGAGAAGCGCCCGGGCTGGATGACCTGGGAGATGAGGTCGGTGCGCACCTGCACGACGTAGGTGCGCAGCAGGCGCAGGCTCCACGGCATGGCGACGTGGTTCACGAAGCTGACGGCCATGGATACGAGGACGGCAAGGACGAGCAAGGGCTTGGCGATGGTCCAGACCGTGCCGCCGCCGGCCGTGGTCACGATCAGCTCGCTGTCGCCGTTGAGGCGGTTCAGGACGTGGATCGATGCGACCAGCAGGGCGAGTGGCGCGATCAGCGCCATGAGGTTGGGAAGGGCCAGCAGCGTCATCTTGATGAACATCCACGTGTCCTGGCCTTGCGAGGTCACGAGATTGAGCTGGCGCAGCGCGAGCGCGATCCAGACGACGCCCGTCAGCGACGAGAGGATCATCACGACCGAGCCGCCCGCCTGCCGGAAGATGTAGCGGAAGAGAATGCCGGGCATCAGCGGCCCCCTGCCTGCAGCGTCGGCCGAGACGCGGCGCGTCGAGCCGATCGGCCCCAGCCGGTGCGGCGCGATCGGCGCTGGCGCGGGTCACGCGTCGTGCCACACATGCTCTCTTGCCCCCGGTCTCCCCGCCATGCGGGCGAGGTCTCATGATCTACGGCGTTCGCATGCGACCGTGGCCGAACTGCGGCCTCGCCTGTCCGCGGTCGTCCATGTCGGTCCCCAGTTGCGTGGCTGGCGGTGCTTGCGATTCGTCTGCAACGTCCCTAGCCTTTAAAGCAGATTGCGCCGTCACCTAACAGGAGCCAACCCGTCACGCCGTCGGTCGATACACCGAGGATCGTGCCGTGCGCGCCGAGCCCGAGCCAGAGCATGACCCAGAGACCCGATATCCGTTTCGTTCCGCTGTCGACCCCACTTGCGGGCAGTGTCGTGCTGACCGTCGGGCAGGACGTGGAGTTCGGCGGTATCGGGAGGCGGCTCGACACTCAGTCGGGGGGAAGCCTCAGGCGGGCGGCTGCCGAAGCCGGCTTCAAGGGCAAGGCGCGGGCATGCGTCGAGGTGCTGGCGCCCCAGGGGCTCGAGGTCGGGCGGGTGACGCTCGCCGGCGTCGGCAAGGCGGAATCGCTCGAACCTCTCGACTGGATGCGGATCGGCGGCTCGATCTGGGGCCAGATCGCCAATCGACCGGGGGAAAGTGCGAGCCTCGTGCTCGATACCCCGCAGGGGACCGCCAGTGCGGCGGCGCGCCTCGCGGAAGGTGTTCTGCTGCGGGCCTACCAGTTCACCAAGTACAAGTCGCGACGCAAACAGGAAGACGGTGGCGACGGCTCGGGAGGGAAAGGGCCGGGCACCTTGCTCGTGCATTGCGAGGATCCGAGTGCGGCCGAGGCTGCGTTCGCGGAGCGCGCGGCGGTCGTGGACGGCGTCTATCTGGCGCGCGATCTCGTCAACGAACCCGCCAATGTCCTGGGGCCCGTGGAATTCGCGGCGCGCCTTGCGGCGCTCGAAGTGCCCGGGCTTGAGGTCGAGGTGCTCGACATGGCGCAACTTCAAGGCCTCAAGATGGGGGCGCTGCTGGCGGTCGGGCAGGGCAGCGTCCGCGAGAGCCGCGTCGTCGTCATGCAATGGAACGGCGCGAAAGGCCGGGCCAAGTCGAAGCCTCCCGTGTGCTTCGTCGGCAAGGGCGTCGTCTTCGATACGGGCGGCATCTCCATGAAGCCGGCGGCGGGCATGGAGGACATGAAGGGCGACATGGGCGGCGCCGCCTGCGTCTCCGGCCTGATGCTGGCGCTCGCCCGGCGGAAGGCGAACGTGAACGTCGTCGGCCTCGTCGGGCTCGTCGAGAACATGCCATCGGGAAGCGCGACGCGTCCGGGCGACATCGTGACCTCGATGTCCGGGCAGACGATCGAGGTCCTGAATACGGACGCGGAGGGCCGTCTGGTGCTCGCGGACGTGCTCTGGTACGCGCAGGAGCGCTTCAAGCCGCGGGCCATCGTCGATCTTGCGACGCTGACGGGCGCGATCATGGTGGCGCTCGGGAAGGAGCACGCGGGTCTCTTCTGCAACACGGACAAGCTGGCCCGCGACCTCGAGGATGCCGGGATCGCGACGGGGGAGAGGGTCTGGCGCATGCCGCTGCTGCCGGCCTACGACAAGCTGATCGACAGCAAGAACGCCGACATGAAGAACATCGGCGGGCGTTTCGGCGGCGCCATCACGGCGGCGCAGTTTCTGCAACGCTTCATTCGCGAGGCGACGACGCCGTGGGCGCATCTCGACGTCGCCGGGACGGCTTTTGATTCGAGCCGCGACGAGATCAACCAGAGCTGGGGCTCGGGATGGGGCGTCCGGTTGCTTGATCAGCTCGTGACGTCGCATTACGAGTGAGCGGCGAGGTTGCAGAGATCGCGTAAGCTGTTGTAATTGATTGCGTGATATCTGATATTTTCCATAATATATATTATGCGAACGATGCCAGGGGAATGGAGACGCGGTCAACGCCGGCAGTGCTGGCGGGTTTGGCCTGATGTCGGGTTCGGCTTCCGGCTCCGTGATCGCCGCGGCCGGTGTGGCAGCTGACGTGCCACGTCCCCTATGCCTCGGCCTATCACGCGGCCGTCGCCGGACGTCTTCCGGGCGGGCTACTGGACCCGATAGCCGCGGGCGCGCCAATGGGTTTCCTCGAGCGTGCGAACGATCTCGGACAGCACGACCGCATATATCGCGATCAGGAAGCCGACCAGGACGTTCGACCCGATGACGATACCTGCGAGCTTGGCCCAGTCCGGGCCCGTATAGGTCGCGATCAGGCGGACGATCAGATCGTCGAGCCAGAGGCGCAGGCTGAACAGCGCCTCCCCTGCCTGTGCAATGCCCGGGCGTTCCGGGAGGTCGATCAGTACCTGTCGCGCGAGTTGCAGCGACGACGGCGCGGGGATGAAACTTACGGCGGCTGAGAACAGGAGGCCAAGTGGCAGCGACATGCGGAAGAAGCCCCAGTGTGTCGGGCGCGCCCGGAGGCTGATCGTGAGGCGGCGCAGGACGGTCGAGCCGATCAGGAGGCCGACGACGAAGAGCGCCGCGACGAACTGCAGGCGGCTCTCGCCGGTCCCCGAGAACGTCATCACGGCGATGAGGCCGGCGAGAAGGCCTTTGAGGACGGCCTGCGCGGTGCCGACGATCAGGCGGACGAAACGGCCGAGTGGTCCACTCCCCTGGAAATAGAAGGGCATCTCGAAGGCGAGGCGGCGGGCTTCGAGGCGGAGGCCCAGAAGTGTTGCAAGGGCCGCGGACACGCCGGCGAAGATGAGCGGGTGTCGCCACGCCAGCCAGCCGGCGGCGGCGGCAAGCGCGATCTCCACCGCAACGATCAGCACGTTGACGATGAAGTGGATGATGAACACGGCCGTTCCCCCGCGCCTCGGGCTTCAGGTTTCGACAGCCCGGCGTCGCTCGGCTAGAGGTAACTCCTGGACAGCGAAACGGCAACGACACAGGCGTACGACATGAACGGACGCAAGGGCATGACGCCGGGGCGGGACGTGGGGCGTCTCGTCGAGATCATGGCGGAGCTGCGGACGCCCGTCACGGGCTGCCCGTGGGATCTCGAGCAGACCTTCGAGAGCATCATTCCCTACACCATCGAGGAAACGCACGAGGTGGCGGACGCGATCGAACGGCGCGACTTCGTGGATCTCAAGGAGGAACTCGGCGATCTGCTGCTGCAGGTCGTCTATCACGCGCAGTTGGCGCAGGAGGCCGGGCACTTCGATTTCGGCGACGTGGTGCACGGCATCACGCGGAAGATGATCCGGCGGCATCCGCACGTGTTCGGCGACAGCCTCGCGCCCTCGGCCGGCGAGGCGAAGGCGAGCTGGGAGCGGATCAAGCGGGAAGAAAAGGCGGAGCGGCTGGCGGAGCGTCTCGCAGCGGAGACCAGCGCAGAGCCGGAGGCGAACGCCGCGGCGAAGACGGTCGGTCTCCTCGCGTCTGTCCCGATGGCGCTGCCGGCGCTGTCTCGCGCCCTCAAGTTGCAGGACAAAGCCGCGTCGGTCGGGTTCGACTGGCCGTCGCTCGCGCCGGTCTTCGACAAGGTGCGGGAGGAGATCGGAGAGCTGGAAGAGGCCGTCCGGGTACCAGCCGACGGTGACCCGGATCAGCGGCGGCAACGGATCGCGGACGAACTCGGTGATCTTCTCTTCGTCCTCGCCAATGTGGCGCGGCATCTCGACATCGACGCGGAGACGGCGCTGCGAGGCACCAACGCCAAGTTCGTCCGTCGTTTCTCGACCATCGAAGCGCGCCTTGCGGAGACCGGGCGGACGCCTGCCGAGAGCGATCTCGCCGAGATGGATCGGCTCTGGAACGAGGCCAAGGCCGGCGAGCGGAAGGGCTAGAGCTTGAGGCGGCTCTCGAAGCGGTGGCGGTGCTCGGCCGGTACGCGCACCTTCATGTGCGCCGCGCCGTCGGCATCCGCCTCGCGGGAGACGACTTCGCCATTCTCGTAGATCCAGGCGAGGAGGCGTCCGTCTTCGGGCGGGACGACGACGTCGAGGAGGACGTCGGCGGCCGAGAGGCGCATATCGATAGCACCGAGGAGTGCCTCGACACCCTCGCCCGTCATGGCCGAGAGCAGCACCGGCTGCGGGTCCTGTCGCCGCGCCGCGCGTGTGATTTCCTCGCGGCGGTCGGGGTCGAGGCGGTCGACCTTGTTCCAGACCTCGAGCATGTGAGCAGTCGGGCCGTCGGTGGCGACGCCGAGCCCGGTGAGCACGTGCAGGACGTCGGCCGCCTGAGCCTCGCTCTCGGGATGGGAAATGTCGCGCACATGCAGGATGAGGTCGGCTTCGATCACCTCCTCCAGCGTGGCGCGGAAGGCGGCGACGAGCATGGTCGGCAGATCGGAGATGAAGCCGACGGTGTCGGACAGGATGATGCGCCGGCCGCTTGCCATCCGGATCTCGCGCATGGTCGGATCGAGGGTGGCGAAGACCTGGTCCTTGGCGAAGACACTCGCCCCGGTCACCCGGTTGAAGAGCGTGGACTTGCCGGCATTGGTGTAGCCGACGATGGCGACGATCGGGTATGGCACCCGACGGCGGCCGGCGCGGTGCAGTTCGCGCGTGCGGACGACGGCTTCGAGTTCGGTCTTCAGCGCGTCGATGCGATCCTGGATCAGGCGGCGGTCGAGTTCGAGCTGGGTTTCGCCCGGGCCACCGAGGAAGCCGGCGCCGCCCCGCTGGCGCTCGAGATGGGTCCAGCTGCGGACGAGACGGCTCTTCTGATAGGTGAGGTGGGCCAACTCCACCTGCAGGCGGCCTTCGCGCGTGCGTGCCCGCCGGCCGAAGATCTCGAGGATGAGGCCCGTCCGGTCGACGACCTTGGCGTTCCATGCCTTTTCTAGGTTGCGCTGCTGGATCGGCGTCACGGCGTGGTCGACGATGACGAGCGTGCTGTGGCTCTCCTCGACGAGAACACGGATCTCCTCGACCTTGCCGGAGCCGAACAGCGTGCCCGGTCTCGGCAAAGGCACCGGCACGATCAGATTCTCGGCAACGTCGAGATCGATGGCCTGGGCGAGGCCGACAGCCTCGGCGAGGCGATCCTCGGGGCTATGAAGCGAGACGCGCGGCACCGTGCCGTTGCCAGCGTTGCCGGTGTTGCGGGTGAGGACAGGCGCCAGAACAATAGCGCGGGTCGGGGGAACGTCGCGTTCCACCAGTGCGCGCTTCGGTCTTGCGGGTTCGGTGTCTTCGATGTCGTCGCTGATGAGTTGTCTCTACCCTTGTGCGCCGTCTGCCGGATCGCTGTCCATCAGATGGACCGGTCCACCCGGCATGATCGTCGAGATCGCATGCTTATAAACGAGTTGGGAGTGGCCGTCGCGGCGCAAGAGCACACAAAAATTGTCGAACCACGTGACGATGCCCTGGAGCTTGACGCCATTGATCAGGAAAATCGTCAGGGGCGTCTTGTTCTTGCGGACGTAGTTGAGGAACGTGTCCTGGAGGCTTTGGGGACGTTCGGCGGCCATTTGCTTTCCGTTCTTGTTCTCTTTGGCGCTCTTGTTATCGGCTGCCGGCTCAGAGCCGGCGGTCGCGGTCGTTGCGTCCGGGCGCACGACTGGTGCGGTCCGGCTGCGGGTCGGGCGTGCGGGCTCGTCTCGATCTCGGGCCATGCAAATATCGCGGGTTGACAATCTCTCACCGTAAATTGTCACCGCTCCCTTCGCAAGTGCGTTGCCAACGGACGATAATGGCGTTGCCTGACCTTCGGCGCAGACATCAGCTCAAGGGGGTGTGCTCGGCGACCTCGTGGAAGAGCGTGCGCAGCCGAAGCGTCAGCGTACCAGGCTCGCCGTTGGCAATGCTGCGGCCATCGATGGCGACGACCGGCATGACGAGGCTGGTCGCCGAGGTGGTGAAGGCCTCGCGGGCCGTCTGGGCTTCGGCGACCGTGAACGGGCGCTCGACGAGCGCGATACCTTCCCGCGCGAGGAGGTCGAGGAGGGTGCGGCGGGTGATGCCGGGCAGCAGTGCGGGGCCCAGCGCGCGCGTCACGAGACGACCTTCGCGATCGACGATCCAGGCGTTCGAGGACGCGCCTTCCGTCACGTGGCCGTCGGCGTCGACGAACCAGGCGTCGTCGGCGCCGGCGGCCTTGGCGGCCTCCTTGGCGAGGCTCGCGGGAAGGAGCATCACGGTCTTGATGTTCGAGCGGTGCCAGCGAATGTCGGGCGCGGTCTGGACCGAGATGCCGCGGGCGGCGCGCGCCGCCCGTTTTGCCTGCGGGATCGAACGCGCAAGACAGACGACCGTCGGCGGGGTGCCGGCGGGAGGAAACAGAAAGTCGCGCGGATGGGCGCCGCGGCTCACCTGCAGGTAGACGAGGCCGTCGGCCACGCGATTGCGGCGCACGGTCTCGGCGATGACGAGGCGCCAGGCCGCGTTGCTCATGGGGGCCGGGATCGACAGCGCGGCGAGCGACGTCGCCAATCGGTCGAGATGCCGTGTCGCATCGACGAGGGCACGGGCCTTCACCTCGATGACCTCGTAAACGGCATCGGCGAACTGAAATCCGCGGTCTTCGACATGGACGGCCGCGTCGGCATAGGGGCGGTAGGCACCATTCACATAGACGGCACGTGTCATCGAAGATCTCGCTCGCGATTGCGGCTGGTGGTGGATCGGCCCGTCAGGCCGGCTTCTGGTCGCCGGTTCGTTGGTCGGATCCGACGCCGAGGGCGCGCAGTTTGCGGTGAAGCGCCGAGCGCTCCATACCGACGAACTCGGCCGTTCGCGAGATGTTGCCGCCGAAGCGGTTGATCTGGGCGAGCAGGTACTCGCGCTCGAAGATCTCGCGGGCCTCGCGCAGCGGCATCGACATCAGATGCTCGGCGCCACCATTGACGGGGAGCGGCACGTTCGAGCCGATCTCTTCCGGAAGCATGTCGGCGGTGATGACCGTGCCCGGTTCGCCGCCGGAGAGGATCAGCAGCCGCTCGATGTTGTTGCGCAGCTCGCGGACGTTGCCCGGCCAGTCGTGGGCCTGCAGCACCGCGATGGCGTCGTCGCCGATCTTCCTCGGCGCGAGGCCCGACGCCGACGAGAGCTGGCCGACGAAGTACTCGATCAGCGCGGGAATGTCGTCGCGGCGCTCGGCGAGGCTCGGCACGCGCAGCGGGACCACCGACAGACGATGGTAGAGATCCTGGCGGAAGCGGCCGTCCTGCATCTCGCGCTCGAGGTCGCGGCTCGTCGAGGAGATGATGCGGACGTCGACTGCGACCTTGTTGGCGCCACCGATGCGCAGGAACTTCTGCTCGACGAGGACGCGAAGCACCTTGCCCTGCGTCTCCATCGGCATGTCGGCCACCTCGTCGATGTAGAGGGTCCCGCCATGGGCCTCCTCGAGGGCGCCGACCTTGCGCGGTCCCGATCGATCCTCGGTGCCGAACAGTTCCTCCTCGACGCGATCGGGGGCCATGGCGGCGGCGTTCAGCACCACGAACGGGCCTTCAGCGCGCAGCGATTTGGCGTGGATGGCGCGCGCGGCCAGTTCCTTGCCGGTGCCGGACGAGCCGCGGATCAGGATGCGGCTGTTCGTCGGAGCGACGCGGTCGATCTGGCTCTTCAGGGCGTTGACGGCGGTCGACTTGCCGACCATGTCGCTGCTCTGGGTCGAGCGCTCGCGCAGCTCCTTCACTTCGCGACGGAGCTGGGACGCCTCGAGCGCGCGCAGCGTCACGAGGATCAGGCGGTCGGCCTTGAACGGCTTTTCGATGTAGTCGTAGGCGCCGCGCCGGATGGCGGTGACGGCGGTCTCGATGTTGCCGTGGCCCGAGATGATGACCACCGGCAGGTCGGGATGGGCGCGCTTGATGTGCGAGAGCACCTCGAGGCCGTCGAGGCGGCTTCCCTGCAGCCAGATATCCAGGATGACGAGGTGCGGGCGCCGGTCCTCGATCGCGCGAAGCGCCTCGTCGGCGTCCCGGGCCGAGCGCGTGCCGTGGCCTTCGTCCTCGAGGATGCCCGCGATCAGCTCGCGGATGTCCGTCTCGTCGTCGACAATCAGGATGTCGGCTGCCATGTCTCGCTCCTGGCTTCCTTGGTCGCGTTGGTCATGCTTCGGCGCGCACCGGGTGGGTAGACCCGGCACTGGTATTCGAGGGGACCGGGCCCGAAACGTCGGCGGGGCGGCGGCTCACAGGGAGGGACAGGCGGACGAGCGCGCCGCGGGTCCGGCCGGGGCCGGGCGGGGCGTCTTCAAGCGAGAGCGTGCCGCCGTGCTGCTCGACGATCTTCTGGACGATGGCGAGGCCGAGGCCCGTCCCCTTGCTGCCCTTGGTGGTGACGTAAGGCTCGAGCAGGCGGGCGCGCTGCTGGCGGGGCAAGCCGAGGCCGTTGTCGATCACCTCGATGTCGATCTTGTCGCCGCTCGGGCGGATGATGGTCTCGATGGCACCGGTCCAGTCCGGCGCCGCGTCCGCGCTCTCGCCGGCGGAGACGACGCTTTCGGTGGCGTTCTTCACGAGGTTCGTCAGTGCCTGCGAGATGAGGCGGCGATCGATCGGGGCCAACACCTGGCCGTCCGGCATGGTGAGCGTGTAGGTGATGGCGGGGTGGCTTTCGCGGAACAGAATGACCGGCTCCTGAACGGCGGGCTTCAGATCCGAGATCTCGATCTCGGGGCGCGGCACGCGGGCGAAGGCTGCGAACTCGTCGACCATGGTCTTGATGTCGCCGACCTGGCGCACGATGGTGTCAGTCAGCTTCTCGAAAGTCTCGCGATCGGTCTGGATGGAGCCGGCGTATTTCCGCCGCAGCCGCTCGGCCGAGAGTTGTATCGGCGTGAGCGGGTTCTTGATCTCGTGGGCGATGCGGCGTGCAACGTCGGCCCAGGCCGAGGAGCGCTGGGCGACGACGAGGTCGGTGATGTCGTCGAAGGTGATGACGCTGCCACCGCCGCCGCCGGCCTGTTCGCCGGTGATGCGGATCGAGAAGCGCCGGTCTTCGCCGTCGACGGACAGCGCGACGTCGTGGGGGCCGCGGGGCTTGAAACCCGTGCCGTCTCCGGCAAGAGCGGCGGCGAGGGCCGGCAGCGCTTCGGGCAGCGCGCGTCCCGTGACCTCGGTGGCGGAAATGCCGAGCAGTTTCTCGGCCGACGGGTTGACGAGGCGGATCACGTTGTCGGGGCCGAGGCCGACGACGCCAGCCGACACGCCGGACAGCACGGCTTCCATGAAGCGGCGGCGCTCGGTGAGCTGCTCGTTGGCGGACACGAGGGCGAACCGCTGGCGGGAGAGTTCGCTCGTCATGTTGTTGAAGTCGCGCGACAGGCGCCGGAGGTCCCCTTCCCCGCGGCGCAACGGGAGCACGACGTCGAGGTCGCCCTGGGCGACGCGCTGGGCGGCACCGATGAGGCGGCGTATCGGGGCCACGAGATGGCGTGCGAACCAGAGGCCGACCCAGATCGCGGCCAGCATGCCGGTGAAGGCGATCATGAAATACATCACGCCGTGGGCGAGCTTCGGGCCGCCGCGGGCGCGCCGGAGGCGCTCGTACTCGTCGACGGCGGCCTGTGTGCGTTGCAAATGCCCGACCACCGTCGGGTTCACGCTGCGGGCGACGTAAAGGAAATGGTCCGGCAGGTGGGCCAGCCGGGAGACGGCGCCGACGCGGAAGGTGTCGCGTGGCATCAGGAGCTGGACCTGGCCGGCGGCGGCCCGGCTCATGACCTCCGGTCCGGGTGGCGTGAACGGCACCCGGCTGTCTGCCTGTTGCAGCACGACGGGCTGGCCGCGCGCATCGATGACTGCCGCGAACGAAAGATCGCGGAGACCGGTCTGCGCCATGATCACGTTCTGGAGACGCGCGATGCCGGACGCACCGACCGCTTTCTCGGCGGCGACGTCGTCAAGGTCCTTGGCCATGTTGACGACGTCGGTGCGGATCACCTGCCCATGCTCGGCGAGGTAGGCGTTGGCGACGTCGAGGGACGACGCCACGATGGTGCGCGTGCGGCTCGAGAACCACGTGTCGAGCGACCGGGAGAACGTCGTCGTGGCTGCAATCGCCAGCAGGAGAGCCGGTAACGCCGCAATGATGGTGAACAGGCCGACGATGCGGACATGGATGCGGGCGCCGGCAACCTTGTTCTGCCATGCGCGCCACAAACCGACGGCCTGAACGCCGAGGACCGCGCACATGGCCGCAATGAGCAGGATGTTGACCGCCAGTACGCCGAGAACGATGTCGTTCCTCGGCGCGATCGGCGTCAGACCGGTCAGGATCAGATAGGTCGCGAGCCCCGAAACGAGTGACAGGACGACGATGACGAGACCGGTCCAGAAGGCGCGCGGGCTGGATGCCGGCATGGCGAGGTCGTCGGAGGCTGGCGCAATGGCCGTGGCGTCGCTGCCGCTGTCCTCTTGAACCTCATCGGCGCGGAGGCGGTCGCCGAGAGCCGCAAGACGGCCCCGGAACGCCGTCCACGCGCCGGCCAGTCGCTGTCTCAGCGCCGTCAGCCAATGGTCGGTCGAGGGGTCCTGCAAGGTCTCTGTTCTCGCGCTTCGGCTACGGGGCCGGGCTGGTGTCGCGATGGTGCCCGAGCGGTGAAAATCGGCTGGTCAGTATGAGACGCCACACTGTGACTTTTTCGCGACATTCGGCTGAATTAACCTTGTGAGCCGCGACCGTCAAGTGATGCCTGACGCTTCGCGCGTCGCCGATGCTCAGCCCTGCGCGCATTCTCTCGGGCGTGCCGCGAATTAGGCGCGGCGGCTCATCTCAGCCGGCGGTCGGGCCCTTGAAGACCTGGATGTTCAGCATCTGGATCTTTTCGCGCAACGTGTTGCGGTTGAGGCCCAGAAGTTCGGCGGCCTTGATCTGGTTGCCCCGCGTCGCGGCAAGAGCCGCCGTAATGAGGGGCTGCTCCACCTGCCGGATGATGCGCCGGTAGAGGCCGGGGGGCGGCAGGTCGCGACCGAACGAGGCGAAATGGGTGGCGAGATACCGCTCGACCATCTCGGACAACGCCGTCGTCTCGCCGATGGCGTCGTCGGGACGCGGGCTGGCGGTCGCCTCGGCCAGTTCGCTCTCGACGAGTTCGGGGGTGATCGTGTCCTGGGTGTAGAGGGCGACCAGGCGGCGGACGACGTTCTCGAGTTCGCGCACGTTGCCGGGCCAGGAGTGGCGCTTGAGCCGTTCGATGGCGGCGGGCGTCAGCGTGCGTTCGCCAAGGCCGTCACGGGAGGCGTGGCGGAGAAAATGACGGGCGAGATCACCGATGTCCTCGAGGCGCTCGCGGAGCGGCGGGAGGCGGAGCGGCACAACGTTGAGGCGGTAGTAGAGGTCCTCGCGGAAGAGGCCCTGCTGGATCTGGGTCCTGAGGTCGCGGTGGGTGGCTGCGATGATGCGGACGTTGGTGCGGATGGGCGTCCGGCCGCCAACGGTCGTGTATTCGCCCTCCTGCAAGACGCGGAGAAGGCGGGTCTGGGCCTCGAGCGGCATATCGCCGATCTCGTCGAGGAAGAGCGTGCCGCCCTCGGCCTGCTCGAAGCGGCCTTCCTTGCGGACCTGAGCGCCGGTGAACGAGCCCTTCTCGTGGCCGAAGAGTTCGCTCTCGATCAGTTCGCGGGGGATCGCTGCCATGTTGAGGGCCACGAAGGGGCCGTGCTTGCGGCGGCCGTGGTCGTGGAGGACGCGGGCGACCAGCTCCTTGCCGGTGCCGGACTCGCCCGTGATCATCACGGTGAGATCCGTCTGGGTGAGGCGGGCGAGGACACGGTAGATCTCCTGCATCGCCGGCGAGCGGCCGATGATCGGAAGTTCCTCGCCCTCGGGATCGGCGGGGCGCTCGCGCCGGCGGCCAGGTTCTGCCAGTGCGCGGCCGACGATGGAGACCACCTCGGCGATATCGAACGGTTTCGGGAGGTATTCGAAGGCGCCTCGCTCGGCTGCCGTGATCGCCGTCATGAGCGTGTTCTGGGCGCTCATGACGATGATCGGCAGTTCGGGGCGTGCCTTCTTGATGCGCGGGATGAGGTCGAAGGCGTTCTCGTCCGGCATGACGACGTCGGTGATGATGACGTCGCCCTGCCCTTCAGCGGCCCAGCGCCAGAGCGTGGCGGCGTTGCCGGTGGCGCGTGGTGAATAACCGGCGCGAGCCAGTGCCTGGTTGAGGACCGTGCGGATCGCTGCGTCGTCGTCTGCGATGAGGACCGTACCGCGCGCCATGATGCTATCCCTGATCGTCTCTTGAGGATTTCCGCACCGGCCGGTCGCCGATGGGAAGGAGGACGCGGAAGATCGTGCGCGGAGGCTCGCTCTCGCACTCGATGATGCCGCCGTGGTCGCCGATGATCTTGGCGACGAGCGCGAGGCCGAGGCCCGTGCCCGTCGGTTTCGAGGTGACGAACGCATCGAAGAGATGGGGGCGCATGCCGTCGGGAACGCCCGGGCCGTCGTCCTCGACCTCGATGCAGAGCGGCAGCGACACGCGATCGCGGCTGCCCTTGACGGAGAGGCGGACGCCAGGACGGAACGACGTGCGCATGATGATGCGGCCGCCGTCCTGCTTGCTCGAGATGGATTCGGCGGCATTCTTCACGAGATTGAGGAAGGCCTGCACCAGTTTGTCGCGATTGACGGACACCGGCGGCAGGGACGGGTCGTAGTCCGACACGAGGCGCATGCCGCGCGCAAAGCCAGAGCCCGACAGCTTGAGCACATGATCGAGGATGGCGTGGATGTTCACCGGCTCGGTGACGAGCGGGCGTTCGTCGCCGAACACTTCCATGCGGTCGACGAGGGCGCGGATGCGGTCGGTCTCGCTGCAAATGAGTTCGGCGAGCTGGCGGTCCTCGTCGTTGAGCGACGGCTCGAGGAGCTGGGCTGCGCCGCGGATGCCCGACAGGGGGTTCTTGATCTCGTGGGCGAGGACAGCGGCCAGTCCCGACACCGAGCGGGCCGCTGCCCGGTGCGTCAGCTGGCGCTCGATCATCTGGGCCATGGAGCGCTGCTGGAGCATGACGAGCGTCAGTTCCTGGCTCTCGGGCAACGGCCCGGCGTGGATGTCGACGATGCGCTGGGTCTGGGTCTTCGGCGTGACGACGCCGACGCCATACTCGTTGACGGTGAACCCCGTCCGGCGGACGTCCCGCACGAGCGCCACCAACGGACATCCGAAAGCGACCAGTTCCTCCATCCGCAAGCGCTTCAGGAGCGCCTGGCTCGCCTCGAAGAAGATCTCGGCGGCGGTATTGGCGTAGATCACGCGCTCGTCCTCGGCGAGGACGAGTATCGGGTGAGGCAGCGCCGCCAGCAGCAAGTCGTGCGCGACGTGGCGACGGGCCGTCGTCACGGGCGGGGCCAGGGGGCGAGGCACGTCGGATGCGCTCATGCAGCATGCTCCTCGGCTTCGACGTAGAAGTCGTGCAGACCGGCCAAGAGTTTCTCGGCGCACTCCTCGGTGCAGAGACGGCGGCGCCAGAGCCGGGCCGCCTCGCCGGGCATGCCGCTCGAGGCGATGTACCAGCCGACGTGCTTCCTCGCGTTCTTGAGGCCGAGCTGGCGGCCGTAGTGTTCGAGCATGTCGCTGATATGGGCGTGGGCGATGCTGCGCTGGCGCGCGAGTGATGGCGGGCCGGGATCGTCGCCACCGGAGAGCGTCGCCGCGATCCGGGCCGGCAACCATGGCGCTCCATAGGCACCGCGTCCGATCATCACGCCGTCCGCACCGGAACGGCTCATTGCGTCGCGCGCCTCAGCGGGGCCCGTGATGTCGCCGTTGACGACGACTGGAATGGACACGGCCGCCTTGACGTCGGCGACGCGCCGCCAGTCAGCGGTTCCCTTGAAAAACTGGTTGCGGGTGCGGCCGTGAACGGTGACGAGGCGGATGCCGGCCTCCTCGGCGCGCCGCGCGATGGCGGGCGCGTTGACCGATCTGTCGTCCCAGCCGAGCCGCATCTTGAGTGTCACGGGCACACGGACGGCCTTGGTGACGGCTTCGACCAGCGCCAACGCCTGATCGGGTTCGCGCATCAAGGCGCTGCCGGAGAGGCGGCCCGTCACTTCGCGCGCCGGACAGCCCATGTTGATGTCGATGATCTCGGCGCCGGAGGCTTCCGCGATGCGGGCGCCCTCCGCCATCCAATGGGCCTCGCAGCCGACGAGTTGTATGGTGTGGGGGCTCAGACCGTCGCCGGAGGCGCGGCGGACGACGTCCGGCCGGGCGCCGACCAGTTCGCGGCTGGCGACCATCTCCGAGACGACGAGGCCGGCGCCAAGCTCGTGCGCCAGGCGGCGGAACGGCAGGTCGGACACACCCGACATGGGGGCAAGGAGGACGTTGTTCGGAAGGGTGTGGTGGCCGATACGTATTGGCGAAGCGCCCGTTTCGGGCTTCGGGACGGGGTCGAGCGGGTGGCCGCAATCGTCCCGCGCCGGCTCTCTCGGGCCGGTGCCGGCGGGTTCTGCCGAGCGTGCCTGATTAATGGGCGTCATGGTTCTCTGCCTGTTCTTGTGGCAATCTACGGTCGCTCTGGCGCGTTCGCAAGTGCGAAGTTGAGCCATCGTGCGGTTTTGCAAGTCTCGGTGATACGGACTACTTGGAGAGAACGAAGCAATTCTGGAGGTCGACCGGTGCGGATCGCTGCCGTAATCGTGGGTGCTGGACGGGGTGCACGTGCCAGCCGGGGCGGTCGTTTGCCGAAGCAGTACGTGAGCCTGAACGGCGTGACCGTGTTTCGGCGGACGCTCGACGTGTTCGTCGCCTCGCGGTGCGCGGGGCTCGTGCAGGCGGTCATCCACGCCGACGACGGGGAGGCGTTCTCGGCTGCAGCGGCCGGACTGGGGTCGGCCGTGCTCAGTCCCGTCACGGGCGGCGCGACACGCCAGGCTTCGGTGCTGGCGGGGTTGCGAGCGCTCGTTCCTCACCGCCCGGATCTCGTGCTCGTGCATGACGCGGCGCGTCCGTTCGTCGATGCGGATGTGATCGATCGCGTCGTTTTGGCTCTCTCAGGCTACGACGGCGTCGTTCCTGGCCTCGCGCTCGCGGACACGCTGAAGAGCGTGGGCCCGGACGGTGTAGTGGCGCGGACGATCCCGCGTGACGGGCTCTGGCGGGCGCAGACCCCGCAGGGGTTCCGGTTCGGGGCTCTTCTCGCCGCGCACACCGCAGCCGAATGCCGCGGACGGGATGATTTCACGGACGATGCGGCGCTCGCGGAGGACGCTGGGCTCACGGTCGGCGTCGTCGAGGGGAGTGCGCGCAATCGAAAGTTGACGACAGCGGAGGATCTCGACGTGGCGGAGGATGAACTGAGTCGGGCCGAACGGTGGCCGGACGTGCGGACGGGGACGGGCTTCGACGTGCATCGGTTTGCTGCCGGCGATCATGTGTGGCTCGGCGGCGTTCGGATCGCGCATACGCATCGGCTCGACGGTCACTCCGACGCCGATGTCGTGTTGCATGCACTCACCGATGCCCTGCTCGGCGCGATCGGTGACGGTGACATCGGGCAGCATTTCCCGCCGAGCGATCCACAATGGAAGGGCGCCGCGTCGCGGATCTTTCTCGAGGATGCCGTCCGAAGGGTCGGCGCGCGGGGCGGACGGATCAGCAACGTCGACATGACGGTGCTGTGCGAGGCGCCGCGCATCGGGCCGCATCGGGACGCCATGCGGGAGACCATCGCCGGTCTCCTCGGCATTGCCATCGATCGGGTGGGCGTCAAGGCGACGACGACGGAGCAGCTCGGCTTTACGGGCCGCAGGGAAGGCATCGCCGCCATGGCGACCGCGACCGTGCTGCTGCCCGGCTGAGCGGCCGGGTCAGCTCGCGAGTTCGCGCGAGCGGCGCGTTGCGGCGGCGATCGCCTCGTCCATCAGCGGGCCGAGGCCGTTGTCGGACATGAGCACCTGAAGGGCCGCGTACGTGGTGCCATTCGGGGACGTCACGTTCTTGCGCAACTGGTCCGGCCCGAGGTCCGACTGGCGCATCAGTTCGCCGGAGCCCGACACCGTGGCGCGGGCGAGGCGCAGCGCCAGATCGGGGGCGAGCCCCGCCTTGACGCCGGCCGCCGCCAGACACTCCGTCAGATAGAACACGTAGGCGGGGCCGGAGCCGGAGACGGCCGTCACCGGGTCGATCAACGCCTCGTCCTCGACCCAACCGACCTCGCCGATGGCGCCGAGAAGGCCGTCGCAGAGGCTGCGATGGGCAGTCGTGACGTGGGCATTGGGTGAGGCAATCGTGATCCCACGCCCGACGGCTGCCGGGGTGTTCGGAATGGACCGCACGACGGCGATGCCGGGCGCCAGATGGCGCTCGAACGAGGCGATGGTCTTGCCGGCGGCGATCGAGAGGACGAGCGAGCGGCTCGTGCAGCGCGTCGCCAGCGGGGGAAACACCTCCTCCATGATCTGTGGCTTCACGGCCATCAACAGCACGGCCGGCGGGGGCATGGCGTCCGGCAGCGTCGCGGCGCTGCGCACACCGGCCTTGTCGATCAGGGCTTTGGTGGCCGCGGGTGGAGACGGGTCGAGGACCAGGATCCGCTTCGGGTCGAGGCCGTTCGCCAGCCAGCCGGCCAGCATGGCGCCGCCCATGTTCCCTGCGCCTGCGAGTACCAGATCGCCGTCAAGCTCGATGCCCATGGTGAGGCCTCCTCCTCGATGTTCGTTGTCGCGAGCCTAGCAGGATTGATCCCGTGGGCCAGAGGCAAGGCGAGGCGGGCGATCCGGTTTCAGGCGGCCCGGAACAGGCGCACGGCTTCGTCCTGCTCGAACAGGTAAAGCAGGGTGCGCAGCGCCATGCCGCGTGGCGACGAGAGGGTCGGATCGGCGTTGAGGATCATCTGCGCGTCGGCGCGGGCGGCCGTCAGCAGTTCCTCGAAGCCGGGGACCTCGGCGATACGGAACTCCGGGGCACCTGACTGGCGGGAGCCGAGCACCTCCCCGCCGCCGCGCAACTCGAGGTCCTTTTCCGCGATGAGGAAGCCATCCTCGGTGTCGCGCATCATCTCGAGGCGGGCCGTCGCGGCATTGCCGAGCGGGCCCTTCCACAGGAGAACGCAATAGGATTGCCGGCTGCCGCGGCCGACGCGGCCGCGCAACTGATGCAGCTGGGCGAGGCCGAATCGTTCGGCGTGTTCGATGACCATGATCGATGCGTTCGGCACGTTGACGCCGACTTCGATCACCGTCGTCGCGACGAGCACCTTCAGCCGGTCGGCGCTGAAGGCCTCCATGACCTTGTCCTTGGCGGGACCAGCCATGGCGCCATGGATCAGGCCGACCTGATCGCCGAATGTCTGCGCGAGATGGGCGGCGCGCTCCTCGGCGGCGGCCATCTCGCTCGTCGCGTTGGTCTCGATCAGCGGACACACCCAGTAGACCTGGGCGCCCTGCCCGATCGCCCGTTTCAGGCCGTCGATCACCTCCTCGAGGCGATCGGTCGAGACGAGCGTCGTGGTGATGGGCTTGCGGCCGGCCGGCTTCTCGGTCAGCCGGGAGACGTCGAGGTCGCCGTAGTGCGTCATCAGGAGCGTGCGCGGGATCGGCGTCGCCGTCATGGCGAGCACGTTGACGCCCAGCGCACCGCCCTTTCCCTGCAACGCCATGCGCTGGTGGACGCCGAAGCGGTGCTGCTCGTCGATGACGACGAACGCAAGGTCGCGATAGACGACGTCGGGCTGGAAGAGCGCGTGCGTGCCGACGAGAATGTCGATCTCGCCCGTCGCGAGGCGCTCGAGGACGGCGGCGCGGGTGCGGCCCTTCTCGCGTCCCGTGAGAAGACCGATGCGAAGGCCGGCCGCCTCGGCCAGCGGCGCGATCGTCTCCGCATGCTGGCGGGCGAGAACTTCCGTCGGGGCCATCAGGGCTGCCTGTCCGCCGGCCTCGACCGCGATGGCCATCGACAGCAGCGCGACGAGCGTCTTGCCCGAGCCGACGTCACCCTGCAGGAGCCGCTGCATTCGAGTCGGGGCCGCCATGTCGGCCTCGATCTCGGTCAGGGCGGTACGTTGCGAGCCAGTCAGGCTGAACGGCAGAGCTCCGAGAAGCCGGGCGCGGATGCGACCATCGCCGATCGTGGAACGGCCCGGTCGCTGACGGTCGCCCTGGCGGACGATGCCGAGTGCCAGCTGGCCGGCGAGCAGTTCGTCGTAGGCGAGGCGCTGGCGGACGACGCTGGTTGGCGAGACGTCGGCGGCGTCGGTCGGCCGGTGCAGGCGTTCGAGCGCCTCGCGGATCGGGGGGAAGCCGCGGGCCTCGCGCCATCCCGTCTCCTGCCACTCGGGCATGTCTGCGACGTTCTGGACGGCCTGGCGGATGGCCTTGCCGAGGATCTTGCCCGAGAGGCCGGCGGTCAGTCCGTAGACCGGCTCCAGCAGCGGCAGATCAGCACGGCGCTCCGGCGGGACGATATAGTCGGGGTGCGACATCTGCAGCGTATCGCCGTAGCGCTCCACGCGGCCCGACACGTAGCGCAGCTCGCCTTCGGGCAGCTGGCTCTCGATGAAGCGGCGCTCGGCGTGGAAGAAGACGAGGTCGAGGCGGCCCGTCTCGTCCTCGCAAGCGACCTTGTAGGGCGCCTTCGTGTTGCCGCGCGGGGGGCCGCGATGCTTCAGGACGCGCACCCTGAGCGTCGCGATCGTGCCCGGCACGGCGTCCGCCACGGACGGCTCGGCGCGCCGGTCGATGACGCCGTTCGGGAGGTGCCACAGCAGATCGAGGACGCGGGGCGCGGTGACGCCGGGCGGCAGCGCCAACGCCTTTTTCAACAGGACGAGCAGGCGCGGGCCGATGCCGGTCAGCGCCTCGGCCGATGCAAACAGGGGATTAAGCGACGGTGGCCGCATGGGGTTCGGCTCGCCAATCTTTGCGGGTTGGGCCTTGGGCGCTATATCACGCGGACGCCACAGGTGGACAGCGCGGGCCCGGCAAGGCCCCAGCGACTGTGGATGACATGATGCGCCAGCCGAGAGTTCCGACATGACCGACATGGACCAGCGCCGCCGGCGCGCCGCCTACCGCGCCGCCCACCGGGGGACCAAGGAAATGGACTGGCTCCTCGGGCGCTATGCCGACGCACACCTCGCCGGCATGACGGAGGCCGATCTCGACGTGCTCGAACGGCTGCTCGCGCTGCCGGATCCGGATCTGCAGAGCTGGATCATGACGGGCCAGACCAAGGGCGACAACGATCTCACGCCGCTGGTTGCCCGGATCCGTGCGTATCATGGGCTCAACTCGCAGGGGGAGGCCGACCGCTCGTGACGTCCGTCAGCGCCAAGACCGCCAAGGCCGAGACCCGCACCGCGTTGCCCACGGGCAGCGAAACGCTGCTCGGTGTGCCCGAAGGCTATGACGGGCTCGTCCTCGGACAGCTCGCGGCTGAAGCGTCGGCGATCGCGGGCCGCCCGATGGCGCTCCTGCACGTGGCGCGCGACGACCGGCGGCTCGGCGAACTGGAGGCGGCGATCGCGTTCTTCTCGCCGCAGACCAAAGTGGTGAGCCTGCCGGCCTGGGACACGGTGCCTTACGACCGGATCGGTCCCAACGCCGATCTCGTCGCGAAACGGATCGCGACGCTGGCGATCCTGGCGGCCGGGACGCGGAAGGAACCCACGGTCGTCCTGACGACGGTCAATGCCGTGTTGCAGCGGCTGCCGCCGCGCGCCTTCGTCAAGAGTGCGCTCCGACAGCTCGCGCCCGGGCAACGGGTGGATCGCGGGCAATTGATCGAGCGGCTGGCGCTGGCCGGGTTCGTGCGCAGCGGCACCGTGATGGAGCCGGGCGAGTTCGCCGTGCGCGGGAGCCTCATCGATCTCTTTCCGCCGGGACGCGCGACGCCGGTGCGGCTCGATTTCTTCGACGACACGCTCGAGAGCATCAAGAGCTTTGATCCCGAAACGCAGCGCACGCAGAAGATCGTGCAGCGCCTTCTGCTGACGCCGATGAGCGAACTGGCGTTCGGCGAGGCGGCGACGAGCCGCTTCCGACAGCAGTACGTGGCACTTTTTGGCCCGGCACAGCCCGGCGATCAGCTCTACGAGGCCGTCAGCGCGGGACACCGGTTCCCTGGCCAGGAACACTGGCTGCCGCTCTTCCACGAGGGGCTCGAGACGGTCCTCGACTATCTCCCCGACTCGCCCCTGTCGCTCGATCACATGGCCGAGCAGTCGCTCGCCGACCGGCAGGCGCAGATCGATGAGCACTATCAGGCCCGCGTCGATGCGCTCGAAGTCGCGACCTTCGGGGCGCCGCCCTACAAGCCCGTGCCGTCGAACCTGATGTACCTGACGCGGGAGGACTGGGCGAAGGCGCTCACCGGACGGCGCGTGTCGCGGCTCTCCGCGTTCGAGAGCGAGGACGCCAAGGGCACGATCCGGACCTTCAACGGCCGGCGGGGTCGGTCGTTCGCGCCGGAGCGGTCGACCGATGGCGTCAATCTCTTCGATGCGGTGACCGCCCACATCAAGGCCCTGACGGGACAGGGCAAGCGGACCATCATTGCCGCCTGGACACCGGGTGCCCGCGAGAGGCTCGGCGCGCTGCTCGGCGAGCACGGCATCGTCGCGACGAAGAAGGTCGAGACCTACGCCGAGGCGCTGCTGACGCCCAGCGCGACGCCGATGCTGGCCGTGCTCGGCCTCGAAGAAGGCTTCGAGACGCCGGATCTCGCAGTCATCGGCGAGCAGGACATTCTTGGCGACCGTCTGGTCCGGCCGCGACGCCGGTCGAAGAAGGCGGTCGACGTCATCACGGAGGCGACGAGCCTCTCGGTCGGCGATCTCGTGGTGCATACCGATCACGGCATCGGGCGTTTCGTCGGCCTCCGGACGATCACCGCGCTCGGCGCGCCGCACGATTGCCTCGAACTCGCCTATCACGGCGGCGACAAGTTGTACCTTCCCGTCGAGAACATCGAGCTGCTCTCGCGCTTCGGTTCGGACGAGACCGGGGCGGAACTCGACCGGCTCGGTGGCTCGGCGTGGCAGAACCGCAAGGCGCGGCTGAAGAAGCGGCTCCGCGAGATCGCGTCGGAGCTGATCAAGGTGGCAGCACTTCGCCAGCTCCGCGAAGCACCGGTCGTGCTGAAGCCCGAGGGTGCCTACGAGGAGTTCGTGGCGCGGTTCCCTTACGAGGAAACAGAGGATCAGGCGGCGTCCATCGAGGCGGTCGTCGAGGATCTGGCGCTGGGCAAGCCGATGGACCGGCTCGTGTGCGGCGACGTGGGCTTCGGCAAGACGGAGGTGGCGCTGCGTGCGGCATTCGTCGCGGCCATGGCGGGGTTGCAGGTGGCGGTCGTGGTGCCGACGACGCTGCTGGCGCGGCAGCACTTCAAGACGTTCGCGGCGCGCTTCCAGGGACTGCCGCTCAAGATCGGGCGCGCCTCGCGCATGGTTCCGGCCAAGGAGATGGCGGAGGTCCGTGCCGGCCTCAAGGACGGGACGCTCGATATCGTGGTCGGCACGCACGCGCTGCTTTCGAAGACCATCGAGTTCGCGCGCCTCGGCCTCCTCATCATCGACGAGGAGCAGCATTTCGGCGTCGGGCACAAGGAACGCCTCAAACAGCTCAAGGAAGACGTCCACGTCCTCACGCTGTCGGCGACGCCGATCCCGCGCACGCTCCAACTCGCGCTGTCGGGCGTTCGCGAACTTTCTCTCATCACGACGCCGCCGGTGGATCGTCTCGCTGTCAGAACGTACATCTCGCCTGTCGATCCGGTGATCCTGAGAGAGGCGCTCAGGCGCGAGCGGCATCGGGGCGGGCAGTCGTTCTTCGTCGCGCCCCGGCTCTCCGACCTGGACGACGTGGCGGAGTTCCTCGCGGAGCACACGCCGGAGCTGAAAGTCGCGCGGGCGCACGGCCAGCTCTCTCCGACCGAACTCGAGGACGTCATGACCGCCTTCTACGAGGGCGAGTACGACGTGCTCCTGTCGACGGCCATCGTCGAGAGCGGGCTCGACATTCCACGGGCGAACACGCTGATCGTGCACCGGGCCGACATGTTCGGGCTGGCGCAGCTCTATCAGCTTCGCGGGCGGGTCGGGCGCTCGAAGACGCGGGCTTACGCCTATTTCACCACGCCGGTCGGGCAGCGGCTCACGGAAGGGGCGGAGAAGCGCCTCAAGGTCCTGCAGTCGCTCGACCAGCTCGGCGCGGGGTTCTCGCTTGCCTCGCACGACCTCGACATTCGCGGCGCGGGAAATCTGCTCGGCGACGAGCAGTCCGGGCATATCCGCGAAGTGGGCTTCGAGCTTTACCAGTCGATGCTGGAGGAGACGATCGAGGCGCTGAAGGGCGGCGATATCGACGGCATGGACGCCGAGCAGTGGAGTCCGCAGATCCAGCTCGGTATGCCGGTGCTGCTGCCGGAGAGCTACATCGCCGACCTGCAGGTGCGGCTCGGCCTCTACCGGCGTCTCTCGGGCCTCGTGACACGGGAGGCGATCGACCAGTTCGCGATGGAGCTGGTCGACCGGTTCGGGCCGTTGCCGCTCGAAGCGGAGGCGCTGCTCGACGTCATGGAGCTGAAGGCGCTTTGCCGGCGCGCCGGCGTGGCACAACTCGATGCGGGCACGAAGGGCGCGTCGCTCGCCTTCCGGAAGGGGGAATTCTCCAACCCGGACGGGCTCGTCCGGTTCATCACGGCGTCGAAGGGGCTCGTGCGGCTGCAACAGCCCGGAAGTGGCGCGCCACCGAAGGGCGGCAAGACGCCGGAGATGAAGCTGCTGTTCAAGGGCGACTGGGAGAAGCCGGGCGCCCGGATGAAGGGCGTCAGGGGCCTGCTCTCGGAGCTGGCCGACATGGCGGATGCGAAATAAGGACGGGGTGCCGCCGGTCAGCCTGCGGTGGCGGTCCGGGCGGGCCTGTCTATGACGATGCGGTCGCCGGGCCGCGCGTATCCGAGGAGCGTGCGGGCCAGTTCCTCGACATAATCGGGATCAGGGGCCTCCTCGGACAGGAGCTTCACTTCACGTTGCAGCTGCCTCCGATGCGTCTCGAGGGCTGCGAGTTCGGTCGATAGCCGCGCGGCGCGGGTTTCCAGGGCCGTGCGTGCCCCAAGGCCGTGTCGGCCCTCGACGGCGTGGTAGCCGAAGTAGCCGAGCACGCCCAGGGCGCACAACAGGACCGGCCATCGCCGACGCGAACGCATACCGCTTACTCACACTTTACGCAGAACTGACAGAGCCCCGATCGCTCGTGGCGCGATCAGGACACTAGCAGTCTGGGGTAAAGTGGACGTAAAGCCTTGAATTAACGCGAAATTAAGGCGGCGCGCCGGTCTCAGGCCCCGGCGCGGGGCGCCTTCAGGGCCTGACGGCCGGCGTAGCGCGCGGCGTCGTCGAGCTGCTCCTCGATGCGGATGAGCTGGTTATACTTTGCAAGGCGGTCGGAGCGGGAGAGCGAGCCGGTCTTGATCTGCCCGCAGTTGGTGGCGACGGCGAGGTCGGCGATCGTGGCGTCCTCGGTCTCGCCCGAGCGGTGCGACATGACGGCCGTGTAACCCGCGCGATGGGCCATGTCGACGGCGGCCAGCGTCTCGGTCAGGGAGCCGATCTGGTTCACCTTGACGAGGATCGAGTTGGCGGTCGCCTCGGCGATGCCGCGGGACAGGCGCTCGGTATTCGTGACGAAGAGGTCGTCGCCGACGAGCTGGCATTTGGCGCCGATCAGGTCGGTCAGGATTTTCCAGCCTGCCCAGTCGTCCTCGGCCATGCCGTCCTCGATGGAGACGATCGGATAGCGGGCGACGAGGTCGGCGAGATAGCGGGCCATGGCCTCGGAGGCGAGGCTCTTGCCCTCCCCTTCCATCACGTACTTGCCGTCCTTGTAGAACTCGGTCGCGGCGCAATCGAGCGCGAGCATCACGTCGTCGCCGGGCTTGTAGCCGGCCTTCTCGATCGACGTCATGATGAAGCCCAGCGCTTCGTCGGCCGACTTGAGGTTCGGTGCGAAGCCGCCCTCGTCGCCGACGTTGGTCGCGTGGCCGGCGGCGGCGAGGCCCTTCTTGAGGGTGTTGAAGATCTCGGAGCCCATGCGGATCGCGTCGCGGCAGGTGTCCGCGCCGACCGGCATGATCATGAACTCCTGGATGTCGATCGGGTTGTCGGCATGGGCGCCACCGTTGACGATGTTCATCATCGGGACCGGGAGGATGTGGGCCTGCGTGCCGCCGACATAGCGATAGAGCGGCAGCGACCGCGCGGCTGCTGCTGCCTTGGCGGTCGCCAACGAGACGCCGAGGATGGCGTTGGCGCCGAGACGGGACTTGTTGCGGGTGCCGTCGAGTTGCAGAAGCGAGGCATCGATGTGGCGCTGGTCCTCGGCGTCCATGCCGGCGAGCGCGTCGAAGATCTCGCCGTTGATGGCCTCGACGGCCTTGAGAACGCCCTTGCCCAGATAGCGTGTGGCGTCACCGTCGCGGAGTTCGACCGCCTCGTGGGCACCCGTCGAGGCGCCGGACGGAACGCCCGCGCGGCCGGTGGAGCCGTCCTCGAGCACGACGTCCACCTCGACCGTGGGGTTGCCGCGCGAGTCGAGGATCTCGCGGCCGATGATGTCGACGATGGCGGTCATGGTGGTGCTCCGGTTTCTGGCAAGTTGGTGCGGGTTCTAGCCGAGGCGGCGGGCCCGGCAAAGCACCCGGGTGTGGTTGTTGGTTGACGGACGTTTGGCCGCAGGGCACCCGGCGGCTTGCCCGCAAGCCCCCCCTCCCCTATCACGCTCGACACGTCCACCCGAGCACGAGGCCCCAAGATGCCGGATACGCTTGCGTTCGCCCTGGTGCTGACCGGGGCTCCGGGACATGGCGCCGTCATTGGCTCCGTGATGCAGACGGCGCGGAGCGAAATCGCGGGCGGGACCCTCCTCGACGAGCGGTGGCTCGCCCCCGGGGACGCCTGGGAAGCGCTGCTCGCGTTGCCGGACGATGGGTCGCCGGGAGACCTGCTGGAACGTGTGCGGCTGGCGCTGGGCGCGGCGGCGGTCGACGTGAACCTCGTCGGGGCCGATCTCGCGACTCGCCGGAAACGCCTCCTCGTCGCCGACATGGATTCGACCATCATCGGCCAGGAATGCATCGACGAGATGGGCGACGTGCTGGGCATCAAGGCCCGGATTGCGGCCGTCACGGAGCGCGCGATGCGGGGGGAACTCGACTTCGAAGGCGCGCTGAAGGAACGGCTGGCACTGCTGGCGGGCCTCACGACGGCGGATCTGCAACGGGTGTTCGACGATCGGATCACCATCAATCCCGGCGCCCGGGAGCTGGTGGGCACGATGCGGGCGCACGGCGGTTTCGCGGCCCTCGTTTCGGGTGGGTTCACGTTCTTCACGAGCCGGGTGGCGCGGGCCGTTGGCTTCGACACGGACCGGGCGAACGCGCTGCTGATGGATGGCGGGCGGCTGACGGGGAACGTCGAGGAGCCGATCCTTGGTCGGGAGGCCAAGCTCGCGTTCCTTCAGGAGTTCGCGGCGGGGCGCGGCCTGCATCCGGCGTTGACGCTCGCGGTCGGCGACGGGGTGAACGATCTCGCGATGATCCGGGCTGCCGGGCTCGGTGTGGCGTTCCGGGCGAAGCCCGTGGTCGCTGCAGAGGCGAGCGCCAGCATCACGCACGGTGACCTCACGGCCCTCCTCTATCTGCAGGGGTATTCTCGCGAGGAGCACGTCGCGGCGGGAGCGCGGCGCGATGCCTAGCGGCCGAAAGCGGCCCTGAGACGGGCGACGAGCGCCAGGGCCGCCGGCTTGAGCGGTGCAGCGATGCGGCGTCCCAGGTCCTTCGCGGCCAGTTTGAGGGCCACGGCGGCGCGCCAGACGGGCGTCGCCTTGGCGGCGGCGACGATCGCTTCCTTCCACGGCATGAACCAGTTGTAGAGCCGCGCGAACCACGCGAGCTGCATCAGGGCCGGCTGGGTGAGCTGGAAGATACGGGCGTAAAGCGCCGTGCCGGCGACCTTGGCGAAGGCGAAGACGAGGGCTGCGCTCACGGCATGGCCGCCCGCAATGAGCCAGAGGGCCACCAGCTTCAAGGGAAAGAACAGGACGCTCGGGACGAGGAAGACACCGAGTGCCGGCCACGGCGGCAGTGCCGCGACGCCGCGCTCGAGACGCGCGATCAGCTCGAACCGTGCCAGTTGGGCGAGGAGGGCTGCTAGGGGACGCCAGCCCCACTCCTCGAACACGATGACGATGGCGACGAGGACTTCGGCCGTGAGCTTCAAGGTCCGCTGCGCGACCCGGATGGTGCGGATCGCCCAGCGCGTCGCCGTACCCCGCCGGATATGGCCGTTGCCGAGGCCTCGCCCCGGCTTCCTGCTCGCTTCAGGATCGGTGTCGTGTTGCATCAGCGCGTTGGTCCGCTGGGGCGCGCCCGCAGGCCCCGGAAGTCGGACGCGGTGTCACCATAGCGGATCGACGTTACGGCGTCGTTCTTCTCTGATTGACCGTGATCAGGGCTTCGTCGCGAGATCGGCGAGCCAGCCGCGCTGCAACGTGCGGCTGAGGAGCAGGACGAAAATCGTCTCGTAGATCGCGAGGGCGAGGGCCGCACGGCTCGGTACGGTGAGGCCGAGCCAGGCCAGCACGACGATCGGGACGATCGGGCCGAGTACGACGAACAGATTGCTCGACATGGCGATGCCGGGCGCTATCGCCGGGGCGATGTGGGCGAGTGCGGCGTAGATCAGCCAGACGCCGGCGAGACTGGCGATCCAGACCGGCTTCGGCGTCACTTCGGAGAGCCATTCGAAGGGGACCGCCGGCCAAGCCAGCAGAAGCGTGCCCAGCGCCAGATTGCACAGGATGCGAATTCTCGCCGTCCACTTGAACGATGTCATGGCCGATGCCTCCGGCTGTTGGCCGCATGTCGTTCCATATCGGCGGAACGTGGCTCTTCCTAGATGCAATTGATCCTGAACGTCGCCGTCGCAGGTGCGCCGCGGGGGGCAACGAAGTCGACGATGTCGAGGTAACACTGGTCCTTCGATTTCAGATCACGTTCCAGGCGGCGAACGCGGCGGAGATCGACCCGGTCGCCCACCTTCACGCGCTTCGAATCGCCCGCAATCAGGATGTAGAACTGGCTCTTCTCGGTATCTCGCTCAGCCTGCTCGGCGCGGAGCGACAGCAGGATCGCGTGCTTGGTCAGGTCGACGGACTTGCCCTGACGGAGCTGGAACACGCCCTCGTCGACGCGGTCGAGACCTTCGCCGGGTGGGGGACGGGTGGCCTGTGCCAGGGCCGCTACCGGTGTGCCGGCCAGCGTAAGCGCGGCCATCAGGCTCAGCAGTGCGGCGCGGGGGATGGTGCGGCAGGGCATCGGGTGGGGTCCTCGGCGGGGTCAGCGGCGGGCGGGCGTCAGGGTTGCCTCGGTGGGCGATCCAGCGCCTCCCGAGATGCGGACGTTGAACAACGGCGCACCCGGCCACGAGAACTGGCAGAGGTCGCCGGGCCGGCAGGTGAAGTCGCCGTTCTCGGACGTGAATGCGACCGCCGTCTCGGTGATGCGTTCGACGCGGACTTCGTGCTGGCCGATGCCATTGCAGAGCGAGAGGCCGGGGCTGAGGGTTATGGCCTCGGCGAACGAGATTCCGAGGGGCCTGCAGGGCGCCTGGCCGATATTGGCAGGCTTCACGAAGGCGGTGCCGCCCGAGGCGTCGCGGTTCAGCCGGACGACCTTGCGATAGACGCTGCACGACGAGCGGGGCGGCACCGACGGCTGATAAGCGCCGGCGACGCAGCCCGCGGTGTTGCGGCATGTATTGAGGCAGCCGTTGAGCGAATCGGCGCCCGAGACCTTGATCTCGTCGCCGGCGACGGCTGCCCACTCGTAGATATCGAAGCCGCGCTCCTTCCGGCTCGGTGCGAGATCGACGGCCAAGGGCGTCGGCGTCGCGGCGGTCGGCGGTACGGGGGGGGGTGGGGCCGTGAGTGCGGCGATCTCCTCGCGCAGGCGGCGGGCGCGCAAGCCTGCCTCGGTCATCTCGCGCTGGATGCGGATCGAGTCCTGCAGCCGGCTTTGGCGTTCTTCGGGCGTTCGCGCCTGACCTTCGATGCGCCGGGCTTCGAGGAGGCGGCGCTGGAGGTCCTTCGCCTTGTCCTCGGCGACGGCGAGGCGAGCACGTTGCTCGGCAATGCGGTTCAGGGTCTCGGGCGGCAGGAGCTTCACGCCGGCGCGGGTGGGGTCGGCACTGGCCTGTCGCTTCTTCTCGGCGTCCTCTAGGGCCTTGAGGCGTGCCTTCAGCGCGTTGACGTCCTCGGTGCCGCCGCGCGGGGCTGCCGTCTGCGAGCCGGTCGCCACCTCGCCGGGGACGAAATAGAAATCGCCCGTCAGTGCGCTGTGGTCCCACGGCACCTGCTTGCCGCCGGTCGCCGAGAGCACGGCCTTGCGGACCTCGATCATGGTCGCGTTGAGGTTGCGGCCGCGGCGTTCCATGTTGGCGAGGAGCGCCGACGTAAACGGCGAATTCCGGCCGTCGCCGTCGAGTGCGACATTGCCCGGCTGGGTGGCGTAGGCGATGAAGGTGCCGACGCCCGTCGAGGCCGGCGCGAGCCCCGAACCGACGGCCGTCGAGCGCGTGCCCATGGATCGGGCGAGGCTGCGGCTCAGCGGATTGTCGCGGCAGGCGTCCAGCATCACGATCGTCGTTTTGCCTTCGCGGTCGATTTCCATCTGGCGGAGGACGAAGTTGAGCTTCACCGCCTCGAATTCGAGATCGCGCTGCGAACCGAGACGGGCGTCGACGGGAACGAGGAAGTTCTCGTTGCCGACCTGGAGGCCGTGTCCGGCGTAGAAGAATAGCGCGACATCGGCTTCCGATAGCTTTTCGGCGAAGGCGCGGAGCGCGCCGTCCATGCGCCGCTTGTCGGCGTCCGTCGCGACAATGACCTCGAAGCCGGTGCGTTCGAGGGCGGCGGCGACATCCTTGGCGTCGTGGAGGGTGTTGGAGAGCACGGACGTGTGGGCGTAGGCGCTGTTGCCGATCACCAGCGCGAGGCGCTTCTCGGCCTGCGCTTCGAGCGCGCCGAAGCCCAGCAGGAGCAGCCCAAGCGCAACGATACGCGTCACAGAGACGACCACCCCGCCCAACATCGTCGTCACGCCCCCGGCTCCCCTCGCCTGCCACCCCATCGGGCCATGCCGGCCCTTCGGTCGGTGATTATGGCAGATCCCGCATGGCGCGAGAATGGCAGGCGTGCCTAGTGTGGCGGTTTCGAAGTCCGCTTCATTCGCTCGGTGAACTCTCAAAGCGGGCTTCGAAACATGACGCCAAACTAAGCCTATGACTTTGCTAGCGTCCTATCGACCGCGAAGTTCGTCGAGGGGTTGCCGCGAAATGAAACGAACTTCGCGGTCGGGACACTAGCGCAGAACGAGCGGCCAGAAGAACAGGATTGCGGGAAGCCCCACGGCGATGACGATGACGGTCAGCGGCAGTCCGAGACGGGCGTAGTCGGAGAAGCGGTAGCCGCCGGGGCCGTAGACGAGGGTATTCGACTGATGGCCGAACGGGGTCAGGAAATCGCAGCTGGCGCCGATCGCGACCGCCATCAGGAACGGATCGACGTCGAGGCCGGTCGCCTTCGCATACTTCGCGGCGATGGGGCCCATCAGCAGGACGGTCGCGGCGTTGTTCAGAACCGGGGTCACGGCGAGCGTGGCGATCAGGAACAGCGCGAGGGCTGCGGCAGGTGGCCAGCCTTGCGCCTGCGCCGCGATGAATTGCGCGATGGCGTCGGTGCCGCCCGACGTCTCGAGCGCCGCCGTCACCGGAATGAGGGCTGCGAGCAGGACGATCACCGGCCAGTCGATGGCGGCGTACATGTCGTTGAGCGGCATCACGCGGAGGACCGCGATCACCATCACGGCGAGGAAGAAGGCCACGGTCACCGGCAGCACGCCGAAAGCCGTCAAGCAGACCGCACCGAGCATTGCCACCGCCGGCACATAGCGCTGGCTCGGGCGGCCGAGGGAGATCTTTCGCTCGGCGAGCGGAAGGCAGCCGAGTTCGGCCTGGGTCGTCGGCATCTCGTCGAGCTTGCCCTGCAGCACGAGGACGTCGCCGGCGGCGAACCGGTAGTGCTTCAGGCGGTTCGTGGTCCGCACGCCGCGACGGCTGACGGCCAGCAGGTTGACGCCATAGCCGCGCAGGCCGAAGTCGAGCGGTGAGCGGCCGATCAGGGGCGAGCTGTCCATCACGACGACTTCCGAGATGCCGAACCCTTCGGAGGTCAGCAGCTTGGGATCGGTTTCCTTGGCGCCGACCAGTTCGAGTTTCTGCTCGTCGACCGTGCGCTTGATCGCGGCTGTGCTCGCCTCGAGGACGAGAACGTCGCTCTTCTGCAGTTTCATCGTGGTCCATGGCACCAGCCGGCGCACGTCGCCCCGGATGACCGCGAGAACCGCCACGTCGCCGTCGTTCTCGACGTCGCCTACGGTCTTGCCGATCAACGGCGAGCCCTCGAGGATCTTCGCCTCCGTCACGTAGTCCTCGATCTTGAAGCGGGCCTCGGGCAGCGGCGCGCCGCGACGGTCGGCGGGAAGCAGCCGCCACGCGAAGGCGAGGTACACGATGCCGACGAGTGCGATCGAGAGGCCGACGGGGGCAAAATCGAACATGCCGAACGGCGTGCCGACAGCCTCCTTGCGGACCGCCGCGATCAGGAGGTTCGGGGGCGTGCCGATGAGCGTGACGAGCCCACCGAGGAGCGACCCGAAAGCGATGGGCATAAGCACGATGGCCGGAGAGCGTCCCGCCTTCTCGGCGGCGACGATCGAAGCCGGCAGCAGAATGGCGAGCGCGCCAACGTTGTTCATGAAGGCCGAGAGGATCGCCGTGATCGCGGTCAGCGTCGCGATCATCAGCCCCGGCGTGCCCATCATCGGGCCAGCAGCCGCGACCGCCCTGTCGAGCAGACCCGACTGGCGGATCGAGGCACTCAGGACAAGCACGAGCGCGACCGTGACCACGGCCGGATCGGAAAAGCCGGTGAAGGCCACCTTGTGATCGACGACGCCAAGCAGAACCGCGGCAAGCAGCGCGCCACCGGCCACCACGTCATGGCGCCAGCGGCCCCAGATGAAGAGAACCAGCGTCACCGCGAGGATGATGGCGATCAGCATGGGGCTGGACAGGGCTGGCACGGGGAACCTCGAACGTGATGGCGCGCGGGCGAACCAGGGAGCGCCGCACGTTGACGGGGGCGGTCACTCGGCTACGGTGCCGCCCTGTCTCGACGATGTGCTGGCCCTTGGGAAGGCCGGGTGCAACGCACCAGACGGAAAAAGGTTCAGCGGGCGAGGAGCCATTGCCGTGAAGACCAGAGCCGCCGTTCTCTATGCCATGGAGCAGCCGCGCCCGTATGCGGTCTCGCGTCCGCTCGTGATCGAGGAGCTGGATCTGGCGCCGCCGGGTGATGGCGAGGTGCTGATCCGCATCCGGGCGGCCGGTCTCTGCCATTCGGATCTGTCGACGATCAACGGCGACCGTCCCCGGCAGATGCCGATGGCGCTGGGCCACGAAGCGGCTGGCGAGATCGTCGAGCTCGGGGCGGGCGTCAAGGATCTCGTCGTCGGCGACCACGTCATTCTGGTGTTCGTGCCGAGCTGTGGCCATTGCCTGCCCTGCATGGAGGGCCGACCGGCGCTCTGCGAACCCGGCGCCAAGGCCAACGGTGCGGGCACGCTGCTCTCCGGCGGGATGCGGCTCTCGCACAACGGCAAGCCCGTCTTCCACCACATCGGTGTCTCGGCGTTCGCCGAATACGCCGTCGTTGCCCGCGAGAGTGTCGTGAAGATCGACCGCTCGCTGCCGTTCGAGGAAGCGGCTCTCTTCGGATGCGCCGTCATCACCGGGGCCGGCGCCGTCATCAACACGGCCAAGGTTCCGCCCGGGACCACGGCCGCGGTCGTCGGGCTCGGCGGCGTCGGGCTGATGTCGATGCTGGCGGCGAAGCTCTCCGGCTGCCGGACGGTGATCGCCATCGACATGCTGGACGACAAGCTCGCGCTCGCGCGTCAGCTCGGGGCGACGCACGCGATCAACGCCCGCGAGGCGACGTGCGTCGAGCAGGTGCGCGACCTGACGGGCGGCGGCGTCGATTTCGCGTTCGAGATGGCGTCGTCGGTGAAGGCACTCGAACTCGCCTACAAGATCACGCGGCGCGGCGGCACGACCATAACCGGGAGCCTGCCGCACCCGACGCACACCATGGCGCTGCCGGCGACCAACCTCGTCGCCGAAGAACGCACGATCAAGGGCAGCTATGTCGGGAGCTGCGTGCCCGGGCGCGACATCCCGCGCTTCATCAGCCTCTACCAGCAGGGTCTGCTGCCGGTGGACAGGCTCATGAGCGAGCGGATCGGTCTCGACCAGATCAACGAAGGCTTCGACCGGCTCGCCGACGGCGGCAGCGTGCGGCAGATCCTGGTGCCGTGACGGCGCGGGATCGCGGGTGGCGCGAGGACTGGCTCAGCCCTTGAGCAGGTCCTTCAGCAGGCCACTCGCGCGTCCCATGTCGATCTGGCCGGCGTAGCGGGTCTTGAGTGCACCCATCACCTTGCCCATGTCCTTCGGGCCGGCGGCGCCGGTTTCCGCGATCAGGGTGGTGATGACCTCACGCGTCGCGGCTTCGTCCATCAGCTTCGGCAGGTAGGCTTCGATGATGGTGATCTCGGCCGCCTCCTTGGCTGCCAGCTCCGGCCGGCCGCCCGCGTTGTATTGCTCGATCGAGTCCCGGCGCTGCTTCACCATGCGCGTGAGCACGGCGACGATCCCGGCGTCGTCGATCGGCCCCTTGGCGGACGGTTCCATGTCGGCCGACTTCATGGCGGAAATCATCAGGCGGATGACGCCGAGCCGCTCCTTTTCGCCGGCCTTGAGCGCGGTCTTCATGTCGTCGTTGAGGCGCTGGCGCAGCATGATGCTCTCCTTCTCGCGAGGTCGGGCGACAGTGACGTCTCGGCCCCGCGAGGGCAAGGCCCAGCGCTAGGCCGCGACCAATCGGCCCGAGTAAGCGCAGCCTTTGCTGCGCTGCGTCATTTGACCCCCGGATGCCCTTCGCATAGGGTCCGCCGCCGAGTGCGTGCCCGCGCGCGCCTGCGGTGCGCCCGAACGAGGAGAGAGAGCCATGTCCGACAGCAAAGGCACGACCGCACCAGCGGCCTGGGTCGAGGCGCCGACGACGGCCCGCCTGGTGCTCGCGGACGGCTCGGTCATCGTCGGGACCGGGCTCGGCGCGACCGGCTCGGCCGTCGGCGAGGTATGTTTCAATACCGCGATCACCGGCTATCAGGAAATCCTGACAGACCCGTCCTACGCCGGACAGATCGTCTGCTTCACCTTTCCGCACATCGGCAACGTCGGGACCAACACCGAGGATACCGAGACATCGAACCTCGCTGCCCGCACCGGCGTGCGCGGCGTCGTGCTGCGCGCGGGCATCACGGAGCCCTCCAACTACCGGTCCGGCGGCCACTTCGATGCGTGGCTCAAGGCGCGCGGGATCGTCGCCATCGCCGGTGTCGACACGCGGGCGCTGACGGCGCTCATCCGCGAGACGGGCATGCCCAACGGCGTCATCGCACACGACCCGAAGGGTGTGTTCGATCTCGACGCGCTCAAGGCCGAGGCGCGGCAGTGGCCGGGGCTCGTCGGGATGGATCTCGTTCCCGACGTCACCAGCGGACAGAGCTACACGTGGGACGAGATGCGGTGGGTGTGGGGCAAGGGCTATCCGCGCCAGACCGCACCCGAGTTGCATGTGGTCGCCATCGACTATGGTCTGAAGCGGAACATCCTGCGTTGCCTCGCGACGGTCGGCTGCAAGGTGACCGTCGTGCCGGCGACCGAGAAGGCCGAGGATATCCTCGCGCGGAAGCCGGACGGCGTCTTTCTCTCGAACGGCCCGGGCGACCCGGCAGCGACCGGCGTCTACGCCGTTCCAGAGATCAAGGCGCTCCTGAAGACGGGATTGCCCACGTTCGGCATCTGTCTCGGACACCAGATGCTCGGGCTGGCGCTGGGCGCACGCACCATGAAGATGCCGCACGGGCATCATGGCGCGAACCACCCGGTCAAGGATTTCACAACGGGCAAGGTCGAGATCACGTCGATGAACCACGGCTTCGCGGTGAATCGCGAGACGCTGCCGGCGAGCGTGGAAGAAACGCACGTCTCGCTGTTCGACGGCTCCAACTGCGGCATCCGGGTGAAGGGCCAGCCGGTGTTCTCGGTCCAGTATCATCCCGAGGCGTCGCCGGGCCCCGAGGACAGCCATTATCTGTTCATCCGCTTCGTCAACGCGATGCGCGCGCGCAAGGGACTTGCCGCCCTGCCGGAGGGATGAGCCGGCCGCCGCTTCTGTTCGATCGCCCCGGGTGACGGCCATGAATACGATGTCTCGGTCGCCATCGCCACGGACCTGGCTCAGGCGCTCGGCGCTGGGGCGCCTGGTCTTCACCGCTGTGCTGATCGGGGGCGTCGGGGCGGCATCCGTCCGGGCCAGCGACACCGTGCATCCCCTCTGTTCCGCGGCTTCGGCCGAGCGCGCGAGACTGCCGCCAGCCACCGCCTGCGTCACTATGGCAACAGGCGCCGGCGGCGGTGCGTCACGGGTCCTCGTCGCGGCGACAGCAGGTGCCACGGGGCTGCCCGTCGGCGAACTCGCGGCAGCCGACTTCGTGCTCCTCGGCGAGATTCACGACAACCCCCATCACCATCGCCTGCGGGGCGCGCTGCTCCGGGAGATCGCGGCGGCGCGGGCTCCCCCAAACGGGGGCGCCCGCCCGGGCGCTGTCGTGTTCGAGCATCTTCGGGCCGACCAGGGGCCGGCGCTCGACGGTCTCCGGCGAGCGGATGGTCGTTTCGATCCGGGGCTTCAGGCGAGCGCGCTTCTGGCGGCCGTCGATTGGGCGTCGTCGGGTTGGCCGGCTGCCGACCTCTTCGAGCCGCTGTTCGGGGCGGCCATCGAGGGCGGCTTCGTCCTCGCGACCGGCGATCCGGCGCGAGGCTCGGTGCGGGAGGTGGCGCGAAAGGGCTTGGCTGTGCTCGCCTCCGTCGAACTGGATGCACTTGGGCTCGCCACACCGCTCGATGCCCCGTCACAGGCCGAGTTGCTGGATGAACTCGTTCAATCGCATTGCGGCGTGATGCCGGCGTCGGCGTTCGGCGGGATGGCGGATGCGCAGCGCTATCGCGACGCGCACCTGGCCCGAGCCATGGTCACGGCGCGAGAGCGGCATGGTTCCGTCGTCCTCATCGCCGGCAATGGGCATGTCCGGGCCGATCGCGGCGTGCCGTGGCATCTCGGCCGGATGGCACCGGGCCGAAGCATCGTGAGTATCCTGTTCGTCGAGGCGTCCGGGGAGAAGCCGCTGGCGACCGACTATGTGCGGGGCTCAGCGACTGGCCGGGCGCTGGCTGATTACGTCGTGGTGACACCGGCCATCGTTCGCCCCGACCCTTGCGAGGTCATGCGCCAGCGCGCTGGATCGAAGAAGTAGCCCGTGGTGGCCGCTACTTCTTCTCGTCGGTGCCCACCTGCGGGAAGCCGGCGCGCATGTAGGCGATGACCGCCCAGATCTCGTCGCGGCTGAGCTTGTCGCGAAACGCCGGCATCGCCGACTGGAATTGTGCCCCGCCGTCCGAAATCGACCACAGCAGGTATTCGTCGATCGATATCGGGCGCCGGATCATGAAGGCCAGCAGCGCCGGCGAAGGCGAAACGGCGTTCTCGGCGTCGCCGTCACCGAGGCCATCCTTGCCGTGGCAGGACGCGCACTGGGTGGCGTAAATCCGGGCTCCGCGCGCGGTGGTCTCGGGGCCGGGGGCGAGTGGCGAGCGGGCGCCATCGTAGTCCGTCGGGACGCCATAGTTCATGTAGGTCGTGTGCCGGAGGAGCCGGGTCATCATGCCTTTCGGCATGCGTCCCGGTCCCCAGAGTTCCCGCACCATCCAGTCCGGCTGCCAATAGTCGGGGCCGGGTCGTGACTGTTGCGCGGGCGGTGTCTGTTGCGCGGGCGGTGGTGTCTGGGCGACAGCCGGCGTCCCCAGAGCGGCGGCCGCCGCAGCCATCAGGGCGACGAGCGTACGGCGACCTCGCGTGGCTCGGCATGACATGGCTGTACCCTCCCCTGCCCTCATGATCCGTTGTCGAGCATCCCTCACGCAGGATACGCGGCTGGATCGACGCCGCACATCTCGAGGAACTTGCGCACCTGGATCACCTCCTCTTTCGGGAGACTGTGGTGGGCGTGGGTGAAGGCGGCGGTGTGTCCCTTCAGGGTGACGCCGATGCGGTTTCCGGACTTGTTCTCGACTTCGGCGCCGAGGTCCTCGAGCACGTGGACGACGTCCTTGAAGTCGATGTTTGCGCTCACGGGATGGGCGAACAGAGCGTGCAGGACCTTGCGATGGCGATGGTTCATGGGGCCGGGTTCCTCAGGTTCGAGCTTTGGTCAAGGAATGCCGGTGTCCCGGCCGGGTGATGTTGCGCGAGATCAATCGCGGTCCGGGCCGTGTGTCATTGACGGCGCTGCCGAGCTGAGGCTCACTGCCTTCCCTCTCACCGCGATCCGGCCAGGTGGACCCGCGCGTCCCTCGAGTGCCGCCGACGCAACGCTGCTGACCTGGATCCTTCATGACCGCACTCGACTGGCCGTCACTCGCCCTGCTGGCGCTCGCGCTGGCCGCGGCGGGTTTTCTTTCGGGCTTTCTCGCCGGGCTGCTCGGCGTCGGCGGTGGTGCGGTCGTCGTCATCTCGCTCTACGAGACGTTCCGCATCATGGGCGTCGACGAGGCCGTCCGGATGCATCTCGCCACGGGCACGGGGCTCGCCATCATCGCGCCGACCACGCTCAGGTCGTTCGCGGCGCATCGCGCGCACGGTCTGGTCGATCTCGCCTTCGTCAAGCGCATGGCGCTCCCGGTGATCTTCGGCGTCGTGCTCGGCTCGCTCGTCGCGAAGCAATCGGGTGGCGACGTGCTCAAGTGGGTCTGGGTGGTGATGGGGTCCTTCATGGCCATCCGGATGTTTCTCGGCCGGGACGAGTGGCGGCTCGGGCCGGACATTCCCAAAAGTCGTTTCGTCGAACTCTACGGAGTCGGCATCGGCACGATCTCGACGCTGATGAGCATCGGTGGCGGCGCCTATGTCGTCATGCTGATGACGCTCTATGGGCGGGGGCTCAAGCAGGCGGTCGCGACCTCGTCCGGATTCGGGCCGCTCATTGCCGTGCCGGGGGTTCTGGGCTTCATCTGGGCCGGGTGGGGCGCGGACGCATTGCCGCCGGGCTCGGTCGGCTATGTCAGCCTGCTCGGAGCGGCGCTCTCGATCCCGACCGGATTGCTCGCGGCCCCGATCGGGGCGCGCCTGTCGCATGGGCTCTCGAAGCGCCGGCTGGAGCTGTCGTTCGCCGTATTCATGACGGTCGTGGTGTGCCGGTTCCTCGCCAGTCTTCTCCTTTAGGTTCCACTCGCCTCAGGATGGCTCCGGGTGAGGCGTGTCCTCTGGCACTCGCCCCAGAGCCGACACGGAAGTGATCGGTTCGGCGCACGGGTACGGACAATCATCGATAGCCAGTCTGCCGCCGTGCCTGCTTGTCCCGAGGCGCGCCCTGCGCCGCCGCGCAACGCTCCGCTGTTGGCCGCCGTGGCCGGAGGAAGAGCGCGTTTCAGCTCATGTCTGAGCCAAATTTGGGCAACCTGCCTGGCGACACCGGCGCAGAAAGCATGCGAAGCTGCGTCGATCGGGCGGCGGGGCACGGCCGGTCCGGTGCCTCTAGCCCCGCGCAATGACATGGAGAGACGCATGAGAACATCGCTAGGCCTGGTGGCCGCCGTCCTGGCCGCCGTCGCTGTCGCACCGACGGCCTTTCCGGCCGCTGCCGATCAACTCGACGACATCAAGAAGAGGGGAACGCTCGTCGTCGGGGTAAAGACGGACTATCCGCCGTGGGGCATGCGCGACTCGTCCGGCGCCATCGTCGGCATGGAGCCGGACATGGCGGCCGACGTCGCCAAGCGGCTCGGCGTCAAGCTGGAGCTGGTGTCCGTCGTCTCGTCGAACCGCATGCAGTTCCTGCAGCAGGGCAAGATCGACCTGATGATCGCGACGATGAGCGACACGCCGGAGCGCCGCAAGGTCGTCGGCATCGTCGACCCCGTCTACTACGCCTCGGGCGTCGCGATCCTCGCCAACGCCAAGGCCAATGTGAAGTCCGCCGCCGATCTCAAGGGCAAGCCGGTCTGTGCCTTGCAGGGCGCGTTCTACAACAACGAGCTGCAATCGAAGTACACCGGCCAGGATCTTGTCGCCTTCAAGGGGCTGCCCGAGGCCGAGCAGGCGCTGCTTGATGGCCGTTGCGTGGGCTTCGTCTACGACGACGTCGTCCTGGTCTGGAAGAAGGCGCAGGAGGGAAAGAAATGGGAGGGCTTCGAGGTCGTCCAGCTGACGGAGTGGAAGCCGGTCCCCTGGGGCCTCGCGGTGAAGATCGACGAGATTTCGGCGCCGTGGGGCAAGTTCATGGCGCAGACCGTGACGGACTGGCTGAAATCCGGCACCCTCGTTGCGCTCGAGAAGAAGTGGGTGGGCAGCAATACACCCTGGTTGCTCGAAGCGACGGCGAAGGCCAAGCAGTAATCGCTCTTCGCTGGGGCCCGGGTGGTGACAGCCGGGCCATGCGGCGGACAGCCTCCCGGCGTCGGCATTCAGCTCACCTGTCGTCAGCATGGCGGCAGGTGCGCTCCAAGGAGCGGGGTCAGGCTCCGTCCCGGCATCGTCCGGTGGGCGGCGAGAGCCCGACAGGCGATGATCGGCGCACTTCGGCTCTGGTCGATGCGGGATGAGAGTGCCGACGGGAGCAGGCTCTACCGGCTCGGGAGTGGAGCCTGGTGCCCTGGCCGCAGGCGAGACGGGAGTTTGCAGTCGATCGGCTCGGGGACGCCGGAGCGGCTCTCGCAGTGCTCTGACCGGGGCCCCGACTGTTCACAATCCGCGTGGTGCGGCGACCGGGACTTCGCAATGACACGCCGGATGATCACGAAAGTTGCGCATGGATAGTTTCTGGGAGCTTCTGCGGGGCCTTCACGACAGCTACGGGATAAATCTCGTCCATTTCTACGATGGCTTCGAACGCGGGCGGTTGCTGCGGGGCATGTGGACCACCGTCAAGCTGGCGGTGATCTGTATCGTGCTCAGCGTCGTCATCGGCATGATCGGGGCCTGGTTGCAGGGTAGCCGCCTGAAGCTCCTGAAAGCGCTGGTCCAAGGCTACATCCAGTTTTTCCGCAATACCCCGCCGCTGGTACAGATGTATTTCTTCTACTTCGCGCTCGGGCCGCAGATGCCGCGCATCGTCAATGAGCACGGCATTGCGCAGCCGATGCTCGGCAGCTTCGAATGGGCTGTCCTGTCGCTGTCGTTCTTCGCCGGCGCGTTCAATGTCGAAATCTTCCGCTCCGGCATCGAGGCCGTGCAGAAATCGACCGTCGAGGCGGCTGACTCGCTCGGCTTCAACCGCCTTCAGATCTATTGGTACGTCGTGCTGCCGCTGGCCATCCGCTTCTGCCTGCCGGCGCTCAACAACAATCTCGTCAATCTAGCCAAGACGACGACGCAAGCCTATGCGATCGCCGTGCCCGAGACATTGTTCGTCGCCAGTCAGATCTGGTCGGACCGGATCAATGTCTTCGAGATGATGATCACACTGCTCACCTTCTACCTGCTGCTGGTCGGCATGTTCGTGTGGATCATGGCCCGTGTCGAACGCGCCCTCCATGTGCCGGGGTTCGGGCGATGAGGCGGTATCAGGGCGACGCGAGTTGCGCAGGTCCCGCCGAGCCCGCGCCTCCGGCTGGCGAAAGCGGTTACACGGCCGCGAACTTCACGCCCCGTGCGCTCGCTATCGTCCTCGGCGTCTTCTGCGTCGTGGTCTTGGCGGGTGAAGCACTGGCGCAGATGCGTTCAGGCGGACCGAGCCGGAGCATCGTCGCCACACTCGTCGCCTGGACGCCGCTGATCCTCTTCGGCCCACCGCGCGAGTTCGGCGGCTTTGCGCTCAACATCGCTGTCAGTTTCCTTGCGATGGCCATCGGCACGGTGGCGGGTCTCTTCCTCGGCATCGGCCAGATTTCCCTGAGCCCTGCCGTGCGCAAGGTCTCGTGGGCCATCACCCAGTTCTTCCGCAATTCTCCGTGGCTCGTCCTGCTGTTCTTCGTGATGCTGCTGACGCCGTTCCAGATCAAGATCGCCGGCTACACCATTCCGCTTCCAGCCTGGCTGAAGGCGACGTTCGGCCTGTCGCTGCCCGTCATGGCCAACTTCGCCGAGATCGTGCGCGGCTCGATCAACTCGATCCCGACCAGCCAATGGGAGTCCGCCGAAAGCCTCGCCTTCACGCGCATGCAGACGATCTGGCGGATCATCCTGCCGCAATGCGTGAAGCGCATGACGCCGCCGTGGATGAACTGGTACGCGATCCTGACGATGGCGACCCCGCTGATCTCGATCGTCGGCGTCAACGATGCCATGACGCTGACGCAGGACGCGCTGGCGGCCGAGCAGCGCTCGGAGTTGCTGATGCCGATGTACGGACTGCTGCTCGTGTTCTTCTTCGTCTATTGCTATCCGATCGCGCGGTGGACGATCTATCTCGAGCGCAAGTTCGCGGTGCGATCTTGAGGAGTCTTGCTGCATGACCGTGGCCGCCGGGTGGACACCGGATCAACCCATCATCCGCATCGTCGACGTGCACAAGTCGTTCGGTACCAACGCGGTCCTGAAGGGCGTCACGTTCGATGTTGCGAAGGGCGAGGTGGTGTGCGTCATCGGGCCGTCGGGCTCCGGCAAGTCGACGCTGCTCCGGTGCATCAACGCGCTGGTGCCGATCGACAAGGGCTCCATCAAGGTCGAGGGCCGGGAGGTTCACGATCCCGCGCTGGACAAGCTGGAGCTGCGCAAGAAGGTCGGCATGGTGTTCCAGAGCTACAATCTCTTCCCGCACAAGACCGCGCTCGACAATGTCATGATGGCGCCCCTGCACGTCCTGAAGCGCGGCAAGGACGAGGTCGAGGCACAAGCCAGGCAGCTCATCAAGAAAGTGCGGCTCGAAGGCAAGGAGGCGGCCTACCCAGGCGAGCTTTCGGGCGGCCAGCAGCAGCGCGTCGCCATTGCCCGATCACTCGCCATGAACCCCGACATCATGCTGTTCGACGAGGTGACCGCGGCCCTCGATCCCGAGACCGTCAAGGAGGTTCTCCTGACGATCCGCGAGCTCGCCGAGGACGGCATGACCTGCATGCTGGTGACCCACGAGATGGGATTTGCCCGCGAAGTCGGCGATCACATCTACTTCACCGACCGCGGCGTCATCGTCGAGCACGGGCCGCCCGAGAGCTTCTTCAAGAGCGCCAGCGATCCCCGCACGCGCCAGTTCCTGAGCCAGATCCTCTAAACCACCGCGCGCCCGACCGCCAACCCCGCCCCAGATGGAGCCCCGACGAGCATGAGCACCGAAACCGTCCCCCACTCCGAGGCGCTCTGGGCCAGGGCCGATCGGCATCTCGTGCGCTACGGTCATTTCTTCCAGCCGGCGATCATCGAGAAGGCGCAGGGCGCCTACATGACCACCACCGACGGTCGCCGCCTGCTCGATTTCGCGTCCGGACAGATGAGTGCCATCCTCGGCCATAGTCATCCCGAGATCACGGAGGTGATCCGCGAGCAGTGCGGCGACCTCGTGCATCTCTACAGCCAACTCCTGTCGCGGCCGGTGATCGATCTCGCGGAGGCGCTGGCCAAGGTGGCGCCGGGGCATCTCAGCAAGGTGCTGCTGCTCTCGACGGGCGGCGAATCCAACGAAGCCGCCTTGCGCATGGCGAAGACGGCAACGGGTGGCTACGAGATCCTCGCCTTGTCACGATCCTGGCACGGCGTCACGCAGGGCGCTGCGTCGGCGACCTACAACAGCAGCCGGAAGGGGCATGGCCCCGCCGCGCCCGGCTCGTTCGTGCTGCCGGCTCCGATGCCGTATCGCCCCGCATTCCTGAAAGGCGACAGCTACGACTGGCAGACGGAACTCGACTATGGCTTCGACCTTTACGACCGCCAGTCGACGGGCAATCCGGCTGCGCTGATCGTCGAGTCGATCCTGTCATCGGGGGGCGTCATCGTACCGCCCGACGGCTACATCAAGGCGTTGACCGAGCGCGCGCGCCAACGCGGCATGCTGGTGATCGTCGACGAGGCACAGACAGGTCTCGGCCGCACCGGCCAGATGTTCGCCTGCGAGCACGATGGGATCGTGCCCGATTTCATCACGCTTTCGAAAACGATCGGAGCCGGGCTCGCGCTCTCCGCCGTGCTGACGACGCCCGAGATCGAGGAAAAGTGCTTCGAGAACAAGTTTCATTTCTACACGACGCACGCATCGGACCCGCTCCCGGCAGCGGTGGGGCTCAAGGTGCTCGAGATCATCCTGCGCGACCGGCTGGCCGATCGGGCTCGCATTGCAGGCGAGCGTTTGCGCAACGGCTTCGAAGCGATGATGCAGCGTTACGAGGTCATCGGCGACGTGCGCGGTCGCGGCTTGCTGATGGGGATCGAGCTGGTTCGGGACCGCCATACCAAGGAGCCGGCGCCTGACCTCGCGCTCCGTGTCATGAACGGCTGCCTCGATCGCGGCCTGTCGACGAGCATCGTGCGCGGCAATCTCGGGGTGTTCCGGCTGGCACCGCCGATCACCATCTCGGATGCCGACCTGGATCTCGGCCTCTCGATCTTCGAGGAGTCACTGAAGGCTTGCCTCTGACGTCCAGTCGCCCATTCACGGTGCTCGGTGAGGCCGCCAGAGGATTGGTGGCCCCCCGATGCGACAGGCCAGAGACGATCTTCGGACGGTTGCCGCACGCCGTAAGGACCGGATGACGGCCTATGGCCCGTTCGAACTCAGCGCCCCATCGTCGTCGGATCCGGGCCAAGGCGCACGAGCAGTTTGCCGAAGTTCTCGCCGCGCAGGAGGCCGATGAAGGCACGCGGTGCCCGCTCGATACCGTCGACAATATCTTCCCTGTACTTCACGCGGCCGCTGCGCACGAGTTCGCCCATGGCGCGGCGTGCCGGCTCGAAACGGGGTGCGAAGTCCGAGACGATGAAGCCGCGCATGGTGACGCGGCGGCCGACCATCGGCCAGAGCAGCCGCGGGCCCATCTCGGGACGTTCGGCGTTGTAGGCGGAAATAGAGCCGCAGAGGGGAACGCGAGCCCAGAAGTTGAGGAGCGGGATGACCGCATCGGTGACCGGCCCGCCGACGTTGTCGAAATAGACGTCGATGCCATTGGGGCAGGCGTGCCGGAGCGCGCCTTCGAGATCGTTTCCAGCCTTGTAGTCGACGGCGGCGTCGAAGCCGAGTTCGTCGCGGATGAACGCACACTTCTTCGCACCTCCGGCGATGCCGACGACGCGGCAACCGGAGAGCTTCGCAAGCTGGCCCACCACCTGTCCGACGGCGCCCGAGGCCGCGGAGACGACGACGGTCTCGCCCGGCTTCGGCTGCCCGATCTCGTAGAGGCCGAACCATGCTGTCAGACCCGGCATGCCGAGAATGCCGTTCGCCGTCGAGATCGGTGCGAGGGACGGATCGATACGTCGGAGGGCATGGCCGTTGCTGAGGCCATACTCCTGCCAGCCGAGCCGCTCCTCGACGAGGTCGCCGGGCTTGAAGGCCGGATTGTTCGAGGCGACGACCTCGCCGACGGTGCCTCCCTCCATCACCTCACCGATGCCGACGGGCTTGGCGTAGGACGCCACGTCGCGCATCCGCCCGCGCATGTAGGGGTCGAGCGACATGTAGACGACGCGCACCAGCACCTGATTGGTGCCGACGGTCGGCATGGGCACCGTCTCGATGCGGAAGTCGCTCTCGGCAGGCTCACCAGGTGGGCGTCGGGCGAGCACGACGCGGCGATAGGAGGTGGGGATTGCCTGGGACATGCTCGTTCCTCGCTCGAGGCTTCCGTCTTGCCGTCATGTCGCTCGTCGCATGATGCCGCTGGCGCAGCGCGCCCTCGTGCCACATAGAAACGATCACCGGCGTGTCGTGGACGATGGCATGGGCGCTGCCGCTCGCATAGGGGGCTCGACGGCAGTCGCGCGCTTCACTTCCCCTGCTCAATTGGCCTGCAAGAACTGGACGACCGCTGCATTGAAGTCGGTCGGATTCTCGTAAGGAAGGCCGTGCGTGGCGTTGGGGACCACGACCACTTTCGACCCTGCAATCGCGCCAGAAAGTGCCTCGACATTCGCCACGAAGTTCGGACGCGTGTCGGCCCCGTACAAGAACAGGGTCGGCATGCGAATCGTCGTAACCGTCGCGCAGGAATATGGGCGGCGCTCTTCGTTGCGTTGGCCCAGCATGGTGCGCGCATTCGCGCGGCTGATCGCCTTGCGCTCTTCCGGTCGCCGCTCCCATGCGCCGGGGCCGCCAGTGTGTTCGGCGACGACCTTCAGCCCGCCCTCCTCATCGCCCGCCGCGACCAGATCGGCGGCTTTCGTGAAGGCACTGGCCTGGCCGGCCGCTGCAGGCTTGCCGCCGAGGCTCTCATCAAGCTCGCCGCCGGGTTCAGCCAGGATCAGCGCGCTCAGCAGTGTTGGATGCCGTTCGGCGACGCGCACGGCGATGTGACCGCCGCGGGAATGGCCGAGCAATGCAACCGGCCCCTTTCGCAACGCACCGATGAAAGCGGCGACGTCGGCGACATGCGTGTCGATGCGGAAATCCCCGCCTTCGGCCGGCCACTTCGAGGGCCAGCAGTGGCGCATGGACAGCGCCATCACATGGAACCCCGCCGCGGCGAGGGGCGCCATCTGTGCGGCGAAGCTCCGCTGGTCGCCCAGCGTCCCATGCACCATCAGCAGCGGTCGGCCGCCGGCGCCGGCTTCGGCGTAATGGATCTCGGTTCCGTTGACCTGCAGGCTCGGCATCGCATTCTCCCTATCAAGGCGGGGGCGCAGTAGCCCCGAAGCGCGGCATCGCCGAGCGTCGCGCGACCGGCTCGGTACGGTCGCAGGTTCCACCCGTTCCAGACTGCCCGGCTTGACGGGGCAGCTGAGCCTCGCAACACGGCGGGTTCACACGGTGACCCCGGCTAACCCAGCCTGATGACCTTGCCCTCGACATGCGATCGCTCGAGCGCGTCGATCAGGGCGTGGCGTACGACGGCGTGGTCGAAGTCGGGCGCGGGCGGCGCGCCGGCTCCCACTGCCGCGGCGTACCGGGCGTAGGCCTGGGCCACGTTGATCGCCGGGCTCTGGGGCATGTCGGCGGGGGCGAGCCGATAGCTGGCTGGCACGGCGACCGGCTTCATCTCGCCCTTGCCGATGCCGAGCTGGAGCTGGCTCGGTCCGATGTTGACCGACTTCGAGGTCAACACGAGCGTGCCCTTGTGGCCGTAGACTTCCAACCGTATCCCGCTGGCGTGGTGGGGCACACTCGCCACCTGCCAGGAGACCTCGGCGCCGTTGCGAAGCACACCCACGACGGAGACGGTGTCCGGCGCGTCGACGGGGAAGTCGGCGCCCGTGACGGCGTGCTTCCACATCGTGATCCGCGTCGTGACGCGCGCACTGACTTCGGCGAACTCGCCAAGGATGTGGCACAGGGCATCGATCGCATGGCCGCCCGGAATGGTCATCGGGTTGGCGCCGTTCTTCCGGATGCCCTGCCAGATGCGACCGTCGCCGCGTTCCGGGATCGAATCGACGATGACGCGCATGTTGACGGAGACGATGGCGCCAAGCTCGCCATTGGCGACGATATCACGGGCATACATGACAGCCGGATCGCTCTGGGCCTGAAGGCCGACCAGCGTCGGCAGCCGTGCGGCCTTCGCGGCGTCCGCCATTTCCTTGGCTTCCGCGAGATGAGCTCCGAGTGGCCATTCGCAGCAGACCGGCTTCCCAGCGCCTATGACGGCCATCACCAGTTCCTTGTGCCTCGGTACACGAACGACAACCGCGACGAGGTCGACTTCGGGATGCGCTGCCATCTGTCGGATGTCGTGGAATGCGAGGTCGGCGCCGAATTTCGCCGCCGAGGCCTTCGCGGTCTCCTCGTGCGCGGTGCACACGGCCTTCAGCTCGAAGTTCGGCAAGGCCTGCAAGGCAGGAACGTGTGCGGTGGCGCCCCAGCCGCTTCCTCCCGGGGTTACGGTGGCGCCGACGAGACCGACCCTGATCCTCTGTGCCACGATCCTGTTCCTTCTCGTGTGCGGCGCCTGAGCAGAACGGACAGGTTGAGACTTTCCAGTGGGGGGTTGCAAGAGGGTTCTCGGGGCGGCGCGAGAATCCCGGGACGGCCGAGACGACCGAGGGTTGCGCCGGTGGAGGCTGTCGAGGTGATGCTTCGCTCGATGGGCACGAAGGATGGCCATCGCGCAGCGGGCGGTGCGGCGCCGGCTCGTGATGCGGTAAGGATCACCCGTCGCGGGAATGTCCCTTCGGGGAGCGACCGGCTGGGCATGTCATGGGACACTGCCGGTTCGAACGCCTATGCTGGCGACTTCGTCGCTGGAGCCCACCGGGGATCACCCATGTCGGATCACGAGAATTTCGAGCTTGGCCCGCTCGTGCTGCAATGCGGTCTCACGCTGCCGAAGGCGCATATCGCCTTCAAGACCTATGGCACTCTGGCGGCCGACAGATCCAACGTCATCCTGTATCCCACATCGTACGGCGCCCACCACACGGATATCGACTGGCTGATCGGGCCGGGGCGCGTGCTCGATCCGACGCGGTACTTCGTCGTCATCCCGAACCAGCTCGGGAATGGCCTCTCGACGTCGCCGAGCAACCTGCCGGAGCCGTTCGGTCTCGGCCGCAGCCCGATATTCACCCATTGGGACAACGTGCAGGTCCAGGAGCGTCTTCTGCGCGAGCGCTTCGGCGTCGAGCGCGTGCGCCTCGTCTATGGCTGGTCGATGGGCGGACAGCAGGCGCTGCACTGGGGCGCCATCTTTCCGGAACGCGTGGACAGTCTCTGCGCCGTGTGCACGTCGGCGCGGACGAGCCCGCACAACAAGGTTTTCCTCGAGGGGATACGCGCCACGCTCACTGCCGATGCGTCCTATCGAGACGGCTACTTCACCGAGCGGCCCGTGCGGGCGCTCAGGGCCTTCGGTCGGGTCTACGCAGGCTGGGCCATGAGCCAGGAGTTCTATCGCGAACGGGTGTGGTCGCAGATCGGCTTTTCCTCCCTCGAGGATTACCTCGTGCGCGCCTGGGAGGCCAATTTCCTTCGCCGGAAGCCGGAAGACCTGTTGTCGATGATCGAGACGTGGATGAGGTCCGACATTTCGGACAATCCGATTTACCGGGGCGACCTGTCGGCGGCGCTCGGCGCCATCACGGCGCGCGCGATCGTCATGCCGTCGACGACTGATCTCTACTTCACGGTTGCCGACAGCGCGGCCGAGACCAAGTCTATGCCCAACGCGTTCCTCCGCCCGATCCGCTCGATCTGGGGGCACCGGGCCGGCAATCCGGCGCAGTGCCCCGAGGATGAGGCCGCACTTCGCGACGCCGTCGCGGAACTGCTCGGCTGACTCTCGAGCGGGTGGCGTGTCGGGTGGGGTCGGATGCGCGTCGGTTGCATGGCGGCGAAGGAGGTGTGACCGCTGCCAAACCTGACGCTCGCGGCGGTCCGCCCTCCGGCGGCGAGCGCGAGCGATGGAGGCATGCTGCTGTGACGCTTCGCCGAGCCGCCGCCCGCTCGCCTCAGCTTCGCAAGCCCGGTGCTTCGTGGCCCGTGCGCTCGACATACTCGGTGTAGCCGCCGCCGTAGGCGTGAACGCCATCCGGCGTCAATTCCAGCACGCGGTTCGACAGCGCCGCCAGGAAGTGCCGGTCGTGCGAAACGAACAGCATGGCGCCCTCGTAGCGCGACAGCGCCGCAATCAGCATCTCCTTGGTCGCCAGATCGAGATGGTTGGTCGGCTCGTCCAGCACCAGGAAGTTGGGCGGATCGAACAGCATCAAGGCCATGACGAGGCGCGCTTTCTCGCCGCCCGACAGCACGCGGCACCGCTTTTCCGTGTCGTCTCCAGAGAACCCGAAACAGCCGGCCAACGTGCGCAGCTGGCCCAGACCCGCCTGGGGGAATTCGTCTTCGAGCGATTGGAACACGGTCCGATCGCCGTCGAGCAGATCCATGGCGTGCTGTGCGAAGTACCCTTTCTTGACGCTGGGTCCGATCGAGACCACGCCGGCATCGGGCTCCGTTGCGCCGGCCACGAGCTTCAGCAAGGTCGATTTGCCGGCGCCATTGACGCCCAGCACGCACCAGCGCTCGCGTCGGCGCACCTGGAAATCGAGGGCCTCGTAGATCACATGATTGCCGTAGCGCTTGGCGATGCCCTTGAGGGTCGCGACGTCCTCGCCCGAGCGCGGCGCCTGCTTGAATTCGAACGCGATGGACTGACGCCGTTTCGGTGGCGCGACACGCTCGATCTTTTCGAGTGTCTTCACCCGGCTCTGCACTTGCGCGGCATGGGACGCACGCGCCTTGAATCGCTCGATGAACCGCTGCTCCTTCGCGAGCATCGCCTGCTGGCGCTCGTACTGCGCCTGTTGCTGGCTCTCGGCGAGCCCGCGCTGGCGGGTATAGAATTCGTAGTTGCCCGAATAGCTGGTCAGCTCGCCACTATCGATCTCGATGATCCGCGTCACGACCCGATCCATGAATTCGCGGTCGTGGGACGTCATCAGGAGGGCGCCGTCGTAGGCCCTCAGAAATTGTTCGAGCCAGATCAGGCTTTCAAGGTCGAGGTGGTTCGACGGCTCGTCGAGCAGCATGGCGTCGGGGCTCATGAGCAGGATGCGGGCGAGCGCCACACGCATCTTCCAGCCGCCCGACAGGGCCCCGACATCGCCGTCCATCATCTCCTGGCTGAAGCTCAAGCCGGCGAGCACTTCGCGCGCACGCCCTTCCAGCGCGTAGCCACCGAGCTGCTCGAAGCGGGACTGCGCCAGGCCGTAGCGCTCGATCAGGTCATCCATCTCGCCGGCCCGATCGGGATCAGCCATGGCCGCCTCCAGTTCGGTGAGTTCTTCGGCGACCGCGCTGACCGGTCCGGCGCCATCCATCACCTCCATCACGGCGCTACGGCCGGCCATCTCGCCGACATCCTGGGAGAAGTAGCCGATGGTGACGCCACGTTCGACCGACACTTGCCCTTCATCGGGCTGGTCCTCGCCGACGATCATGCGAAACAGCGTCGACTTGCCCGCGCCATTGGGGCCGACGAGGCCCACCTTCTCGCCCTTCAGCAACGCGGCCGAGGCGCCGGTGAACAGGATCTGGTGACCGTTCTGCTTGGCGATGTTGTCGAGATGGATCATGGGGCCTTCGGGTTCCGGGTCGTCCGTTGGCGCATAGGCCATACGGATGGCGGGCGCGCAAGCTCGCGTCGGCGCAAACGCCGGCCGGTCCTGGCTGGACGCGAGGCTCGCGAGGATGTGGGGGAGCGGGCCAGAATGGACTGCACGTCGATCATCGGGCGTGCCACACTCGACCCATCCGTGCCCACTCCGCCGAGCGGGCTCGCCGAGCCAAGGAGTCCCACTCATGGACCGCATCACGTCAAGCCTCGCACTCTATCATGCCTGGGTGTCCAGCGCCTCGCGCCGGGTGCGCTTCGTCCTCGAGGAGAAAGAGCTGAGCTATCAGGGCATTCTCGTGAACCTGCTGGCGTTCGAGCAGCACTCTCCCGAGTATCTCGCCTTGAACCCGAACGGCTTCGTGCCGACGCTCGTGCACGACGGACAGCCGGTGATCGAGAGCAGCGTGATCTGCGAGTACCTGGACGAGGTGCATCCCTCGCCGTCACTTCGACCGGCGGCTCCGATCGCCCGCGCCCGGATGCGCGTGTGGGCGAAGTGGACCGACGAGGTGGTCATCCGTGCCTTTCAGGTCGCGAACTGGAACCGCATGATGGCCCCGACGGCGCGGACGTGGAGTGACGAGGAGGTCGAGCGACGGCTCAAGGCCGTTCCCGTGCCCGATCGCCGCGAAGACTGGCGCCGGATGGCGCGCGAGCCGTTCAGCGAGGCCGAGATAGCCCACGCCGTCGCGAACATTCGCCGCACACTCGATCGCATGGAGGCCGATCTCGGGCGCGGCCCGTGGCTCGCCGGCGATACCTTCTCGCTCGCCGATATCCATCTCTCGCCGTACATCGTCAGGCTCGGGGAACACGAAGAGCGCGGTATCCGCCTCGCCGACTACCCGCGGTGCGCGGACTGGTGGGGGCGTCTGACGAGCCGTCCGGCGTTCGCGCGCGCCCGGATCGAGCCGGTGGTGTTCGCAGCCTGATGCCTATCCCGCTCGCCTTCTTGTCGGGTGATGGTCGTCAGGCGCGCTGTCCGGGTTGACGATGCTGCACATCGATACTCTGCCTCGCCGGCTTCTCGTCCCGGGCCACTCCCGGAGCCCGTCTCAGAGCCTGTCGGGTGCAGTCCGGCCGGCTGCGCGTTGCAGCGCCATGTTCACGCACTCGGGGGCATGCAGGGGGATTGCGGCGGATGAGGCAGAGCCGCTTGTGGCGCGGGTGCTGGCGCGCTAAAGGCATGGATCGGCGGGCGCATTCGGGTGCCAACGGAGCCGGACCGAGGCAGGTGCTGGCGTCGAAGTCGTTGTTCGCGAAGTTTTGGATGGGTGGCCGAGTGGTTTAAGGCACCGGTCTTGAAAACCGGCGTGGTCGCAAGGCCACCGGGGGTTCGAATCCCTCCCCATCCGCCACACTCTTTTTGTTGTTTCATGGCGTTGCGCTCAACCGCAGGTCCCGCCGCGTCATCCGCCCCACGGCCCTATGGCATTCGACCCGGTTGGACCAGGGCGAACGGGCATGGCGCACTGCGTCCGGTTGGCAAGCGAGCCTTCTATTGGGATGGGGGATGGGCACATGCGACCGAACTTGATGCTTGCTCTCGTACTGTGGGTGTTCGGGGCGGCTGGTGCCGCTGCGCAAATCTTCAGCTCGACAACCGACGCTGCGCTCAGGCACTAGAGACTGCGGTGATGGCGTCGCAGCCCATGCATATCGAGGGCGGGTCGATCTGGTTTGTTCGGCTCGCATCAGCCGATCGCTTCCGCCTGGCTTATGGCTGCGCCGCCGGTTCCGGCGGACGATCCGTGTGAACGCTCAAGGTGTGACGGCGGGTGCCCGTGGCATTGACGACAGTGGCAGGAAGCGGTGAAAGTCGCGCCCGCGTCGTCCGTCGCGCCCCTGATGAACCGTCTGCTGCTCTCGACGCACCGTTCGAAGCTCCACGTTGCGTCGCGCGCAGCCTCCCGCACGCACGCTTTCGCTTGCCCCAGAGAGACCCATGGTCGTCGACGCCAAGGTAATGCTGTTCCTGCAGGTCGTCATCGTGGTCGGCCTGCCGCTCATGCTCTGGGGACCGCTGGGGCTCGGCCGGTTGTTTCCGCTGCCGATCATCCAGATCTTTGCCGGGATCGCGCTCGGACCTTCGATCTTCGGCGCGCTGGCGCCTGAGGCCTACACGTTCCTCTTCGACAAGGCGGTTCTTTCGGGCGTCGAGACGCTCTCGAACGTGGCGCTGGTGCTCTTCGTGTTTCTAGCCGGATGTGAACTCGATCGGCAGGTGCTTCGGGGCGCCGCGGGAATGGTGCTCACGACCGGCATTTCGGGGGTCGCGGTGCCGTGGGTCGCGGGCACCGCGGCGGCGTTCGCCCTGCTCGGGCAGGCGTCCATTCCGGGTCTCGTCGGCGAACTCGGCAATACGCCTCTCTACGCCATCGCGTTCGGGCTCTGCATGGCCGTCACGGCGCTGCCGGTGCTGGTGGTCATCCTGCGCGAGATCGGATTCAACGTGAAGCCGATCGGGACCATCGCGCTCGCCATCGGAGGTATCGACGATGCGCTCCTGTGGGGCGCGCTCGCCATCATCCTGCCGTTTGCCGCCGGCTCGTCGAATGCGCTCCTCTCATGCGCGGTCGCGGCCGGTGGTGCCGTGGTGACGGTGCTGGCGCTGGTCTATGTGATCACGCCCTACCTGCAGCGGCTGATCGACCGGGAAGCGCAGGAACGGTTCCTGATCTCCCTCGCGTTGATCGCGCTCTTCGCGGCAGCTGCGCTCAACGAGGCGACGCAGCTCCACGCTGCGATCGGGGCCTTTCTGGTCGGGTTGCTGCTACCGGACAAGATCCGTCACCTCTGTGAGGATCGGCTTGATACTCCGGTTACGTTGCTGCTGCTTCCGTTTCTCTTTCTCGCCACGGGCCTGAAGACGAGTTTCAGTTTCGCGGACCCGGCGGTGTGGACCGTCGTGGGCATCGCGATGCTGGTTTGCGTCGGCGGGAAGTTCGTCGGGATCGCTGCGCCGCTCCTTCTGTCGGGCGAGCGGTTCCCGTTCGCGCTGACGCTCGGGGTCTTGATGCAATGCAAGGGACTGATGGAAATTGTCGTCGTGACAGTGCTTTACCAGAAGGGCGTGCTGGGGCCGACGACCTTCTCGGCACTGGTGCTGGTGGCGCTGATCTCGACGGCGATCACGGTGCCGCTGGCGCGCCTCTGCCACCGCAGTTTCGGCGATGCCGCAACGAACCCGCGGGTGCCTGAACCTGTCGAGACCGTGCGTTCTCCTGCGCCAGCGGTCGGGACTGTCGGTGGGCCGGCGCTGATCTTCGATGAGCGGCTCGGGACTGTCGCCATCGACAAGCCGGAGATCGTCATCGGGCGACACAGCAAGGACGATATTCGCGTCGAAGACGTGCGGGTGTCGCGTCACCATGCCCGGTTGTTGCTCGCCGACGGGAAGGCGGAGATCCACAACCAGACCGCGGTACGTTCGGAGCCGAACCCGATCCTCGTCAATGGCGTCGAGAAGGAGCACGCCGAGTTGCAGGATGGGGATCGCGTGTCGCTCGGGGGCGTGCAATTCACGTATCGCGCCGGGCCGCCGCGGTCGCTCTAGCACCATGCGGATTTCGGCTGCTCGCCTCTATGCGTCGTCAGAGGGTACGCGTCGCCCCTCGGGCGGCCGCCGACACGGTCATATCGCGTGTGCCGATGCGTCTCACTCGATGACCTGCCGATTCGATTGATGCGTAAACACCACAGTGCGAGAGCATTCTTCGGAAACGCACGGAATTCCACTCGATCTCGGATGACTGAAAGCTAGTCTACGAAATGTTGATTGGCCGTCGGGTGGGACCGACTGCAGCGGGGGACAGGTGCCGGCGCCGCTTGTATTCGCGTCGTGTGCCATGCCGAGATTTGCCACGCTTCAGTACTCATCCGGATTTGTTCGCGTTATAGCGTTGGAGTCCATGATGCGTGGTCCAAGAGTTCATTTCGTCAATCGGTACTTTGCGCCTGATCATTCCGCGACCAGCCAAGTCCTGTCGGGAATAGCATTCTCGCTGGCGCGCGGCGGCTACGATGTCCATGTGTGTACGAGCCGGCAACTCTACGAGAATCCCGGCGCGTCGCTTGCTCCCCGCGACGAGATCGAGGGAGTGGCCGTCTCACGGGTGGCCTCGAGCCGGTTCGGCCGATCGAGCGTGCCCGGACGGGCTTGCGATTACATCACGTTCTACCTGAGCGTCTTGCTGCGATTGCTGGTCGAGGTGCGGCGTGGCGATATCATCGTCGCGAAGACGGACCCGCCGCTCCTCTCCATCGTGTTGTGGCCGGTTGCGTTCCTGAAGGGCGCCCAACTCGTCAACTGGATGCAGGACATATTTCCGGAAGTCGCCGCCCATTCGAAGATCGGTGGCGGGCTCGGCCGATTGATCTTTCGCGCTCTTGTGCCGGTGCGCAACTGGAGCATCCGGCTGGCCCAGCGCAGCGTCGCCATCGGCGAGGGCATGCGTGCACGGTTGCGGGACCTCGGGGTCGCCGACGATCGGATCCGGGTCATTTCCAATTGGGCCGACGGCCAAGTGATCAAGGCATCCGACCAGGGGGCCGTCGCACGCCGTGTCGAGTGGGGTTGGGACGGCAAGATGGTCGTCGCGTACTCCGGAAACTTCGGGCGCGTGCACGACGCCGAGACGATTCTCGAGGCCATGGAGCGCATCTCGCGGCGCCGCAATGCCGACGGATTGCCGGATATCCTGTTCGCCTTCATCGGGGGTGGAGCTCAGCGCGCCTATCTCAAGGCCGAGTGTGCCCGGCGCGGGCTGACGAATGTCGAATTTCGCCCCTATGAGCCGCAAGAGCGGCTTTCGGTTCTCCTCTCCAGCGCCGACGTGCATCTGGTGACCTTGCGGCCCGAGTACGAAGGGCTCGTCGTGCCCAGCAAGGTCTACGGCATCCTGGCGGCGGCGCGGCCAGTTCTCTTCGTTGGTGCGCGGGACGGCGAAGTGGCGCGTCTCGTCGATCGGTTCGGATGCGGTGTCGCCGTGGCCGCTGGCGACGGGGGGCGGCTGGCAGATGCCATTCTCGGGCTCGCCGCCGATCGAGGACTTCGGGAGACGCTCGGAGGCGCGGCGCGGCGTGCGTTCGACGCCAGCTACACACTGCAGATCGCGACCCTGAAGTGGCATTCGCTGCTTTCAGAACTGACGGTTCTTTCGGGAGCTGCCAGTGTGCCGGCGTTTGGTTCTGGAGGCGATCGGGTCGCGGGGTTGACGACCCCACTCCCACCAGTTCGTGAAGCGGCGCGCGCACTCGAGGCTCCGTCGGAGAAGATCGGAGGGTGAACGCTGGCGATGTGAGGGGGCGGATCCCTCCGGTCGGTCAGCCCAGTTGAGCCGTCGGGAGCAGTTCGCTGCCCCGGCCGCGGACCCAATACCAGGCCAAGCCCATCCATTCGTGCAGCGATGAACGAATGGCGCTTTCCGGAGCCTCCGGCAGGTCTGCGACGGGCCACGTCAGCACGTCGAACCCGACCCGCCGGAATACCGCGACGGAACGGGGCATATGGACGGCCGAGGTGAGCAGAAGCCATCTCTCCCCGGCTTGCCGTTCGACGAGGCGGCTTGAGTTGCGGGCGTTCTCGTAAGTGGTTTGGGACAACGTCTCGATGGTCACACGGGCTGGATCGATACCCGCACCGAGGCCGTGCCATACTTGGGCATGTGGTCCGGCTCCACTGACAAACACACGCAGATGGGGCCATCGTCTCGCGAGGCGGCCGGCCTCACGCAACCGTTCGATGCCGCCACCGAGCACCACGAGCCCTTTGACGCCTGCGAGTTCATGCTCCGGAAGGCGCTGAAAGCGGCTTTCGAGTGGTTGTGCGACCATCTTCGCCACGCGCCCGCCGACCGAGGACGACAGACTGATGGCGTGCGCCATGAAGGCGAGTTGCAGGACCAGTACGATCCCGGCCGTCAACGCCAGCCACTCTCGTCTTCGACTTGAAGTCATTGCCTGCCCTTCGTGCGGCACAGGGGGAGCCACCTTCTGCCCCGCCGCCGCCATCTGTGAATGATTCTCTGACATGGCCGCAATGAGGCAGCGCTTCGACTTGACCGACAATGGTAAATTCCGGCGCCGGCGAACGTTGATGTCTCGACGCATCTCCGGGGCGAAACGTGCTCCGGATGAGCAGCTTCGGGGGCAGGAACGCACATTCCGGCGGCCGCTTGTTCTCCGTGGATCACCATATGTGCTATACGGATCGTGGTGGGGCGCCTTGCGTAAAGCGTACAATTCGAGGTTCCGATGAGCGGGCCGCAATGGGTGGTTGTGCGAAGTCAGCCGCACAGGGAAAATGTCGCTGTCCGCAATCTCGTACGGCAGGGGTTCGAGGCCTACTGCCCCATGCTGTTGCGGCGGGTGCGCCACGCACGCCAGACGCGTGATGTCCGTCGCCCGATGTTTCCCGGCTACCTGTTCGTCGGTATCGACCGCGAAACGCAGCGCTGGCGACCTATTCTGTCGACGTACGGGGTGTGCGGCGTGGTGACGACAGGAGCGTCACCCGGTTCCGTCCCCGATGCCTTCATCGAAGCGCTGCGCGCACGCGAGGTCGACGGGTTGATCGTGCGGCCTGGAACGCCGTTTCATCTCGGCCAGACCGTGCGGCTCAATCTGCCCGCGTTCGACGGGCTTGTCGCCGAGATCATCGGTCTAGACGACAATGAGCGGCTCCTCATCCTGATGACGGTGCTCAACCGTCCCGTGAAGGTCCGGGTGCCGGTCGCTGCGGTCTCGGAGATCGTCGGCGGCTAAGTTGCGGCGGGGCGGAAGCGGGCGGGCTCAGTCCGGGGCGCAGGCGAGGCACGGCTGTGAGACTTTGGGCCGTTTCCGGGAAGACTTATCCCCGCGATGTGCGGCGGGCTTAGGCTCTGGTCCACGAGCCGACCCCGCAGGAGACCATTCGTGGATCATTCGCCCAATCTCGCGCTGCCCTTCATCGCCCAGGCCCAGGCCCAGAAGCACGTGACGCACAACGAGGCGCTGACGACGCTCGATGCCGTCGTCCAGATCGGCGTCATCGATCGCGATCTCGGCGAGGCGCCGGCGTCGCCAGTTGACGGCGCGCGCTACATCGTCGGGCCCGGTGCTACGGGGATCTGGACGGGTCGGTCTGGAGATGTGGCGTCGTTCCAGGATGGCGGCTGGCTCTACCACGTTCCCCGCGGCGGATGGCTCGCCTGGATCGCGGACGAAGAGCGCCTGGTCGTCTGGCATGACGGCGCGTGGATCGATGCCACGGGTGTCGGCGAGGGGCTGAATGCGATTCCGCTGGTCGGCATCAATGCCACCGCTGATGCGACGAACCGCCTGACGGTCGCGTCGGCAGCAACGTTGTTCGATCACGACACCAGCGGCGGGCATCAGCACAAGATCAACAAGGCGACCGCCGCCGATACGGCCAGCATGCTCTTCCAGACCGCCTATGGGGGGCGCGCCGAGATCGGGACTTCGGGCGATGACGATCTCCATGTCAAGGTCTCGCCCGATGGCGTCGACTGGCACGAGGCCATCGTCGTCGACCGCGGCACAGGCGAAGTCTCGTTCCCGAATACGACGCTCGACGGCGCCGCGACGCAGGCCGTCCAGCCCGTCCTCAACCCCTACCTCCGCCGGCCGTGGGCGAAGCTCGGCGCCATCCTGCGCGGCGAGGCCAACGCCCGGCTCAACGTCGTCACGCTCGGCGACAGCGTCATGCCGCTTTTGCGCGAGCTGATCGAGCAGCGCATGAAGCTCGAGTGGGTCAATGGCGGCATTGCAGGCCGGCTGTCCGGCGAGACCGGGTTCGGCGACGACGGCAACGGCACCAGCATCACCCAGGTGACGGGAGACTTCACGCATTCGCCCAACGGCGCCTTCTGGAACCTCGCATCCGGGGGATCGAAGTACTTCCAGGTCGGCAACCCCACCAACGACAACCCGCTGCCCGAGTGGCACAATCAGGTGGCGCTGGCGCCCGCCGCCTGCACGCGGATCGGCGTCTGGTTCACGCGCCGGTCTGGCGGCGGCACGTTCAAGGTGCAGACCTCGACCAAGACGCAGGCCGAGGTCTACACCGACGTCACGGGCCTGACGGCCGTCGACACCAGCGGCGCGACCGGCCTCGTCTACCAGGAGGTGACGGTCGCGGCGATCGACGCGAGCCGCATCCGCTTCGTCCACGTCTCCGGTGGCGACTGCTACGTCGTCGGTGCGCTGGTGGCGGCGAGTTCGGGCATCGTGTTCCACAACTGGCACGTCGGCGGCCTCGCCCTGACGGACATGGTCGCCTCGACCCGCTTTGCCGAGCTTGCTTCGGCGACGCCCGCCGACATGATCATGACGAGCTTCCTGGACAGCCCCGGTGACTCGTCCGGATCGACGGGGCTCACGGTCGCCGAGATGATCGACACCGTCATAGACGGCATCCGCGATGCGTTTCCGGCCACCGTCTCACCGGCCAACGCCTCTGCGTGGAACGGCACGCTCGCCGACACGATCCCGCTCGCAGCGCGGCGTGCGCCGCTCGTCCTGTTCGGCGCGAACCGCGTCTCGAACTCTGGTGCTGTCGATCAGGACGCCTACGACGCGGCGCTCCGGGCCAACGCCGAGACGAACGGGGATTGCTTCGTCGATACGGCGCGGATCATGGGCGCGTGGCGCGAGGCGTGGGACCTGGGGCTCATGTCGAACGGTGACGGGCCTTCGACATCGACGCATCCGCGTACCTTCTACTTCGGCGCGGTGGCGACGGTCTTCTTGCGCGAGACGGGGTTCATCGGCGGCGCGTTCATGCGCCCGCTGGCGCAGCCGCGCCACGACCGGGTTCAGGTGGGGCCGGCGCGTCCGGGCGTCGAGGTCGGCGGTGTCGCATTCTCGAACCGGGCCAACCGCTTCAAGGCCGGCGACAACACGACGCAATTCTCGGCGGGTCCACTCGATCTCGTCGGCTTCGGCGATATCGCGGCCATGATCCAGTCGTCCGGGTCGGTGTTCGAGTGCGGCCTCGTCTTCAACAGCACGGCGGCGAACGGCCGGCGCTACCTGATCACCTCGCAACCGGGCGGCGGTTTCATCCTGCGGGACATCACGGCGACCGGTCGGAACTTCCTGCAGTACAACGCGGCGCAGCAGTTGAACCTCGGCACGTCGAGCGGCGATTCGATCAACATCGGGCCGAAGAGCAATTTTTTTACCGGCATCCGCCATGGCACGGTGGCATTGACGGCGGGGCAGGCGACGGTCTCCAACGCTGTCATGACCGCCAACGCCCGCGTCGTCGTCACGCGCTCGGCCCGGGGCGGCACGCCCGGCGTGACCTACGAGGTGGCGCCGGGCGCCGGGTCGTTCACGATCACGTCGCGCGACGCCGCCGACGCCATCGCGACATCCGACACGAGCACCATCAGCTACGTGGTGGTGGAGCCGTGAGGTGGGCCTGGCTCTGGTCCTGCTGGCGAGAGAATGCTGACTTCGAATCGATCATGACCTCGTAAGCCATCCGCATCGTCGCGTAGTGATAGCCCGGCGCGCCATCCAGGAAGCCGAGCCGAAGGACGTAGAGATAAAGAAACGTCAAGAACGGCCGCCCAGGCAGGCGGTAGGCGACGCGCTTCAGGGCTGCTCGCCGGGCCCCAGGATCGCGAGCGATCAGTTGGCCAAGGCGTAGCCGCGCGTTGCGCTCCTCTCCGAGGAGTTTCTCAGCTTCCGCCGTCGCATAGCGGGAGTGGCGCTCGTACCACCAATCCATGCCCTTATTGAAAGGATAGTGGACGAGATGCTCGCGAAGTTCGTCCGTACGGCCGCTGCATCGATAGACCTCGTTGATCTCGCGCTCCACCGTAACCATCCCGCGGCGCATGAGGCGTGGAAACCAGGTCGGATAACCGGACGATCGGCGCAGCCAGCGCCCCATGAACATGTCCTTGCGGCGAACGCGCAGCATGCCCAGATCGGCTTCTGCGGTCTTGATCCGGGTCTCGATTTCTGCTGCGAGCGCGGGCGTCACCCGCTCGTCGGCGTCGATCATGAGGATCCAGTCGTGCGCAAACGGGAGCGCAAGACCAGCGTTGCGCTGCTCGGCATAGTTCGTGAAGGGGCGCACCACGAACTTCGCATCGAGCGCCCGCGCAAGTGGCTCTGTCTGATCGCTGCTCCCGGAATCGAGGACATGCACGTCGCTGCGCCAGGGCAGCGAGGCGATGCAGTCGGAGATGTTGATCTCCTCGTCGAGCGTGAGAATGAGGACCGAGATCATCCGGGGCGCGCGCCTCGTTCACCCACCACCCGGGCCGGATTTCCGGCGACGACTGCTTGTGGCGCCACGTCCTTCATCACGACGGCACGCGCCCCCACCACGGCGCGTTCGCCGATGCGGACGCCGGGGCCGATGAACGCGTCCGCCGCGACCCAGGCGCCCGCCTCGATGTCGATGTCGCCGACGAGGAGCGTGAAGGCTGGATCGCGATGGTCATGGGTCGCAGCGCACAGGTGGGCGCCCTGGCTGACGATTGCGTCGGCGCCGAGCCGTACCTTGCCCACGGAATAGCAGATGCTGCGCGGGCCGAGGCAGCTTCCGGGTCCCATGACGAGGTTCCATGGTGCCCGGATGCGTGCGGAGGGATAGGGATGCGCGGCGGGACCCACCTCGGCGCCAAACAGCCGGAGCAGGAAGCAGCGCCACGTGTGGAGCGGGGTCGGCGAGAAGCGATAGAGGGTCGCCTGCACCGTCAGCCACGCGAGGCGGCGGGCCTTGTCACCGGTGCTCGGCGGCGGCTCGGGATGCAGGCGGCCAGGTCGAGGAAGCGGCGCGGTCATCGGGCTCTATCGATCGTCGATGGCGTCTGCTTGCCTGCCAGTCCGCCCAAGCACCACCGGTACACGGCTTCCATGTCGGTCGCGACCTTATCCCACGAGAACTCTGCCCCCATCCAGGCGTGACCGCGCCGGCCCAGCGCATCGAGGGCATCTCGCGGCATCTGCATCGCGGCTTCGAGTGTGGCGGCGAGCGGGTCAACTCCGTGCTCGACCCACCAGCCACAGTGATTTGTTTGCAAGCCCGCCCATGGCGCCCCCTTCGTGCAGACGACGGGCGTGCCGTTTGCCAGCGCCTCCGCAACGACCATGCCGAAGTTCTCGTCGAGCGTCGGCAGCACGAAGAGATCCGCGCCCCGATAGGCCATCTCCTTTTCGCGCCCGAACATCGGGGCCATCATCTCGGCGCGGCGGAGCCCCAGGGCGGCCGCTTGCGTGGCGAGCGTTTCGCCGTGGCCGTTCTCCGACGGGCCGACGATACGGAGGGACCAATCCGGGTACCGGGGCTCGAGCCTCGCCCACGCTGCGATCAGGCGGTCGATACCCTTCTTCGGGTGCAGGCGGCCAAGATGCAGGATGGTCCGACGGGCTGGATCGCGGTCCTTCTTGGTGATGGCCACGTCCTCGGCAGGTGGCACATCGATGCCGTTCGGGATGATCGCGACGGGCCGCGTGATGCCCATCGCTCGAACATCCTCGCACTCCGCGCGACTGGTTGCATGGACGCAGGTGGCGTCCATCATCGCGCGGCGCTGGGCGAGGTGCCAGAAGATCTGCTTGGCGTGGTGCGAGAACTTGAGCGCGCCCTTCCCGAGCATGCCACGGGGAGAAACGATGTGGATCGCGCCATGGCGTCGGGCGGACGTTGCCGGATAGAGGTTCGGCAGCGTCCATAACCCGTGGCTATGGAGGAGCGCGCCGTCGGCCGCTGCACGATCGATGGCGGTCGACAAGGCTCGGCAGCGGTAGAGCTTCGCGGCGACCGGCAGGCTTGCACCCTCCTGGCGATAGGCCTGAACCGGGACGAGAGAGGCGGGCGGTGCCGACTGCACCGTCGTGCAACAGACTTCCGAACGCGCACCGCGGGCCGCCAGCGCTTCCGCCAGCCGCCGCACCGAATAGCTCGGCCCCGCAGCCGGGTTGTCGAGCGAGGCGATGACCTGGAGGGCTGTAAGCGGGGGTGGCATCAGCCTGGGGCGCGAGATGTGCTGTCGGTGACGCTCATTCGCGCCGTGTCCTTTCGTCGACTGTCAGATCAATCGAGCGACGCAGGTGAGGTTGTGTAGCGTAGGACCTTTTCCGCGGGTATTGCGACAGTGCTCCATGCCGGGCCCGATATCTGCGCTGCGTCCCGCAATGATCGCTCCCCGTCGAAGAGTCGGTAGTTCGCGCGTCCAAGGATTGCTTTCATCTGGGGGGCGGTTTCCGCACCGATCTCGCAGACTATCACCGGGCGGATGTGATCCCATAGAGGTGCGGCGTTCGAGAACACTTCGCATTCAGCGCCTTCCACGTCGCACTTCACGACGTTCGGTGCTGGAAGCGACTTCAGCACCGTCGGGATGTCGAGTACGGCAACCGACTGGAGTTCTGCTATGCTACCCTGCTGGGAGTGACCGTAGCCCTCGAGAGAATTCGAAGCGCGCGAGCGGCTCGCAATGGAGAACGATCGGATAGCGACTTCCTTGCCTATGGCAGCTGGCACGACCATGACCGGCGCGACATTCTTGGTCTGAAGCTGCACGGATCGGCGCAGTAGCTGTACGAGCCACGCGTCTGGTTCGAAGGCTGCGACGTTCCCGGTTGGTCCGGCACGGGCCGCGGCAGCGAACGTGAACAGTCCGACATTGGCACCAATATCCCAGACGGTATCCCCGGCGCCGACAATCTCGGCGGCGTTGCGAAGCAGGGAGCTATCGACAGCGTGTAGGGGTTTGAAGAGATACTTCAGGCCTGCAGAAGGGCTGACCACGATCGTCTGGTCACCACGATCGGTTTGGAGCCGTCGCTTGAACGACCAGTTTCGCGTCGTTGTCTCGAGGAGCCGTCTGGCAGTCAGATTGAAGGACGTCACCGGGCATCTCCGCGGGTCGTGGCCCAATCAGGCTTCAGGTGGGACGTCGGGCTCATCGTGCAGAGGCCGCGTCTGTCGAGGTTGTTGCTTCGCTGCGACGTCGGCATTCTGCAAGTTCACGAGCGTAGCGCGCCCCATAAGCGGACCAGCTCAGGAGATTGCGATCCGCGTCGGCGAGTTGTGGCACTTGGCCCGCGAGCGCGCGGTCGATCATGATCTGCAAGGCTCTCGCCATGGCGTCGGCATCTCCCACCGGCGTAACGGCGATCCGGTCCGCAAGTGCTGGGGTTAGACGTAGGTCGCTTCCCCCCGTCATATCGGTGGAGACGACCGGGAGACCGCTCGCCAGCGCCTGAGAAAGCACCATGCCGAAGCCGTCTTCGCGGGAGGCGAGGGCGAAGGCGTGGGCGCGCCGGTAGTATTCGGTCAATCGCCACTGAGGCACCGGGTCCACGTGCTCGAAGCGGGGATCGTCGGGAAACGGGACGTCGACGATGCCACCGACATGGAGAAGGCGCACGCCACCCAGCTTGCGGATGGCCTCCACGAGAACGTCGGCGCCTTTTCGAATGCTCCAGCCGCCGACGAAGAGGACGGTCGGAGGCGTCATGGGTGGCGTCTCGTGCCGCTGCGGGAACTGCTCGAGATCGACGCCATAGGGATTGACGAACAGCTTCGGTACCAGATGCGGGGCCTTTTCCCGGAAGCTCTCGACGACGTGGCTCGAGGGCACGACGATGCGGTCGGCCAGTTCGTAGCCGGCGAGTTCACGAGCGACGGTGAAGTCTGTCGGGCCTCGTGCTCCAACCTCTGCCAGAATCTCGCGCTGCGAGAGGATGTGGCGGCTGGCGCGCTCGAGCCAGATCTGGGCGCCGTAGCGTCGCTTGGCATAGCGGGCCGCGCCGAGGTAGGCACCCGACATGCACACGAACACGTCGCAGGGTTCGAGACGGGCGCTGACGGCGGCATCGAGCGCGTGAAACATGAACCGTTCATGGATGTCGGGCCAAAGGCGGGGCAGGTAGTATTGCCACGCGACGAGCGGGACCAGCAGCGGCAGGACGCTCCGTTGGCATTGGCGCCGGAGGCCGAACTTCTCTCCCCTGGATACCGGCACGTATGAGTAGAACCGCGTATGAGTGCCAAGACGATCGAGCTCGCGCGCGAGATCGAGGACGAAAAACCGACCGAGTGACGCAATCGCGATCTTCAGTTCCAATTTGTGGTTCATATGGGCCTCGCGGGACGTGGTCGGCGTAGCCGGCGCCACATGGCCACCAGGCCGGCCGAGAGACTGGCGCGCTCGCCTGGGGTGAGAAGAACGACGCAGGCGAGTGCTCCGACGACGGCCGCTCCCATCAGCGCCGCAGTCAAGCGGACGGGCAAGCTCGTCGGATGAGCGAGATCGAAGAGCAGAGCTGCGTAGAGCGCCAGTGTCAGGCCGGACAGCACGATCACACGTGTCCCTCGTATCGCGCCGCTCCCGCCCCAGGCCAGGGCCGCCACGAGACCGGCCGCGGCAAAGCCCATGGCCTGCGCCAGAAGGTATCCGGCAAGCCCGAAGCGGGGGATGAGGAACCACGCACTGGCGAAGACCGTCACAGCCTGCACGGCACCCACCATCAGCAAAGCCGCGCTCGATTTCCCGCGCGCCATGAGCGCCCCGTGCAGGACGCTCAGGAGCATGGCGGGCACGAACGCCATGAGCGCCAGGTCGCCCATGTGGCGGGCCAGCGGATAGGCTGAACCTGCGACGGCATCGACGGCCAGGGTCCACAGTGCGGCTACGGCCACTGCCAGCGAGAGGCTCAGCGTCCAGAGCCATCTGAGGTGCTGGCGCACGTCTGCCGGGCCGCTGCCGCTGGCATAGCCGGCGGCCAGATGGGTCAGGATCGGTCCCATGAGTGCCGTTGGAAGTGCCGAGGCGGCAGCCATGATCGCTTGGGTCACTCGAAGCTCGCCAAGTGCGTCGATGCCTCCGGCACGCGCAAGAATGCCGAGTGTAGCGAAGTCAACTGGAAGCAGGAGTAGGGTACTCATGAAGTAGGGTAGGCCTCGGGTCAGCACCTGTAGCACCTCTCGGCCTGGCCAAGCCGGGCAGAGAGCGATGTCGTGCGCTCGCAGCACGCGGATCATCGCAGCTGTGGCCAAGGTCGCCATCGACACTTGTCCGATGGCGAGTCCCCATGCGGCGCCAATGGGCCCGACCATAAGCGCGCCGCCCGCCGTCGCGGCGAGAGTAACAACACTCCCTTGCAGCGCCGCGCGAGCATGCTCTTGAAATGCACCGAGCCCCGCCAGGATCGAGTAAATGACGCCAAAGAGCATCAGGGCAGCGAACATTGCTGTAGCGGGCGCAACAAAGGTGACCAATTCGGGGGCAGAGAACAAGCGTCCTGCAATGAAGTCCGCCGCGACTAGAAGAGCTGTAGCCACCATGATTGCAATGATCGCGGTGAGTGTGAGCGTCTGTCCGATCATCGCCGAGGCGCGCTCACGGTCAGTGTCTCCCGACAAGCTGACCTGCAATCCCAAATCCAGGCCAGTCCTCGACCAACCCGCAAATGCTTGAGCAACCGACTGGGTGAACGTGTAGCTGCCGAGTCCGCGGGCGTCGAGGATGCGCGCGAGGACGACGATACTCACGAGTCCCATTGCGCGCTGTCCGACACTCGCGGCCAACATCGCCAGCGTACTTCGGAGCAGCGTCTCGCGAGCCGCTGCCCGCGGTCGGTCAGGTTGTTCCATGGACCGTCACGCGGCTCGACCTGCGCAAAGGACTTTCGCCAGCAGTGCGGCTGGGTGGTCCACCCATGGGAACATTGGTGCATCGGATCGAGAGCAGCGCACTGATGAGGCGCACGTCATGGCCGCCCCGCTCGGCCGGGGAGAGGAAGTAGCCTGCGGTTGTCGCGACGTCGGAAATCGATGTGATGCCCAATCGCATGGAGTGGTGTGCCTTGACCCTATCGCCAGTCTGTTCTGCGTCGGGCGAGCATTGCCGTTTCCCGGGCGAAGAGGTTCGGGTAGCGCCGGACGGCGAGCGCATCGATCCGGGCCCGCAGAGGCGCCGGTAACAGCCTGTTTCGAAGGGGCCCGAGCGGCGCTGCTCCAGATCCCCGTTGCTCGAGGAGAACCAGTTCGGGAAGGGGCGCAATCAGTTCGCGTGGCGCACTGTCGAACGTGAAGAAGCGCAGATGGGTCCGATCGAAGATGCCGTGTGCCGCATAGTCGAACCGGCCACGCGTCAATGCGAGGCGGCTGCGCCATTCGAGGACATTCGGGACCGCGACGAGCACATGGCCGCCGGGAGCCAAGAGCGGAAGCAGGCGGCGAACAATCTGCACCGGATCGCGCATATGTTCGAGAACGTGCGAAAAGACGAGGAGATCGAAGGGTCCAGGCACTCCTTCGAGGTCCAGCAGCTCGAGATCACCGACAACGATCTGGTCGAAGTGTGCAGCGGCTAGGGCGGCTTCTTCTTCGCTATGAGTGATCCCCACCAATCGCGCGTCCGGCATGGTCTCGCGAACGCGACGTGCATTGTCGCCTGCTCCGCACCCGACATCGAGGATGCGGCGGGCCGACGCCGGGACCATCGAAAGCACGAGGTCGTTGCCGGCATTTTGATAAGGTGCCGCGATCAGCGACGTCATTTCACAGTCACCTTGCCGGCCGATCCGGACGCAGCAGAACCAATTGCGCAACGATCGCGATGGACAAAAGGCGCAGCATGCCTGTGAACGCGGGGCCGACGTCGGTCGGGATCATGACCAGGGCGTTGACAGCCGACAGGAAGACGATGAACCCGCCCGCGCCGGCCCGGGCGACCCCTTCGAACAGCAAAGCCTGGACGATGCCGATCGCGAAGAAGCCGAAGCCGACGCCCAGCAGCCCGCCGAGCATGTAGAGCCATGTGACCGGCCCCATGCCGACGGACGTTGTCTGATCTTCGATTTTGCCCAGGACGACATTGCTGAACCACACCCCCGTCGAGTAGCTCGGCTTGTCCGGCCATAGGGCGCGCGGAACGAAGGCCAGAAGCGGTGACAGGTACAAGCTCTCGGCGAACTCGGCGCTCTTTTCGTCGACGAGCGGGTTGTCCTTGGCGAAGGCGATGCCGACGGACGTCATGCCTGCGAGATCGAACCGCGAGACGACCTGGGTCCCCCAGGACAAGTCCGTCTCGTGCATGAGATCCTTCTGCTGCTGGGATTGCTGGAGCGCGTCCAGCACCTTGCCGATGTCGGCGGCGCCACGGAAATCGTTCTGACCGATGTAGGCACGGAACGGCTCGATGATCTGGTAGGCGAAGAAGAGTGCGGCGCAGGCCGCGGCAATGAAGGTGATCGATATCTGTCGTGTCGCCACGAAGCGCGAGAATGCCAGCATCACGAATGGCATGACGATCTGAGACTTGAATCCGGAGAGCGCTCCGACCGTCAGGTGCAGGAATACGACGAGGCCGCAGACGACCGACAGAACGACCTCGCGATGCCCGGCGGCGCGCCTCCGAAACAGGTAGGTCAGCAGCAGGAAGAGGGACAGTGAGCCCGCCGCCACGCCGAGGTTCAGGAGGTCGAGGAGCGCGATGTGCTGCTCCCGCAACGCGGCGCTTCCCGTCATTCCGAACACGCCGATCGAAATCGCGTACACGACCAAGGAGAAGTAGACGGCCTGCAACCCGACGACCGCCAGCAAGTTCGGCTCCGACCCGCGGCGGAGCAGGCGCCCGCGCTGCAGACGCGCGCGCAGCTTGCGAGCCGGCTTGAGCGCCAGGCCGTACCCCCGCCACATGCAGAACGCCGCAAGACCGGTCGCGAGCCCGGCTTCGCTCAGTTGCTCGGACTGGTTGACGTAGAAGGAGCCGAAGCGGTCGAGGATCCAGGGATCGAACAGCGTGCCTCCCGCGGGCAATGCGTAGGCCAGAAGAAAATGGAGGATGGACGTCAGGAAGGGTGGCGCGAGGAGGCCGAGGGCGTCGGTGCTGCGGATGTGGCGCAGGCACTCGAGGAGCAGATAGAACGAGAGGCCGGCCATGATCAGATGAAAGCCCGGGCCCGACAGGCTCTCTCCGGCCATCGCGCCATAGATGTTCAGCCCGGCCACGCCGCCGAACAGGCCGACGCAGGCCAGTGCCGCGATCCGGGGAGTGGATCTGTTCGGGGCCGCAATGACCCGTTGGATCGCTTCAGCTCGCATGATGCTCCGACCAGGTGATGCGAGGCTCCGGATAGCCCTTGGCGCGCCCGGCGACCGTGTCCAGCAACAGCGGCAAGCGATGGGCGTAGGTGTGCTCTCGCAGCGCGCGGCGCTTGCCGGCCGCCGCAATCTCCCGTCTCTCATCCTCGTTCGCCAGATAATGCTCGATCTTGGCGCGGAGGTCCGCCACGTCGTCGAAGGTCACGAGCTCGCGGCCGATTTCGAAGAGCTGTGAGAGACCCGGACGCGCGTCGGTGATCTGGAAGCCGCCGGCACCGCAGATCTCGAACGTGCGCACGTTCGTGCCCCAGATCTCGGCTGGATTGAGATTGTTGAGGACGATCCTGGCTGAGCGGAAGGCCTTGGCTTTTTCGGCGTGGGCCACGAAGCGATTTTCGACCATCGGCGCGACGGGGCCCGGATCGAGCCAGAGCGGCGGGGGGAGCCCCCAGAGCCGGACGTGCCGGTCGGCGAGATGGCTGAAGAAGGCGACGCGGTAAGCGTAGAGGTTGCCCGCAGTGCAGATGTCGCACTCGTAGTCTGGGTCGGTGGCGATCTGGGGGCTGTGGTTCAGGGAGCGCGGGCTGAAGCACTCGGGCATGTAGTAGACGGGCGCGTCGAGCTTTCGCCGCAGCATGTCGACGATGTACGGGTCCTTGAAGAACATCGCGTCGAACGGGGCGTTCAGGAACATGTGCTTCTGGAAGCTCCAGATCGGGTCCGGATACCAGAGCACGAGCGGCGCCTTCGTCAGCGATCTGATCAGCCGCGCATCGGCGGGTGTCAGGTAGTCGTGCGTGACGAGGACGAGGTCGATCGGGGCTTGGGTCGAGACGAGCTTGCGGATTTGCGATTGCGTCCCGTTCAGACCGAGCGTCGCGCGCGCATTCTCGACTGCGGAGTGGGCCTTGGTGACGACACGATTGAGGTAGAATCGCGTCCTCGAGCCGAAGTTCACGAGCGGTGGCCCAAGGGCGTAGTGTACGGTTTGATGACCTGCGGCGCTGAGTTCCTGACTGACGAAGCTCGCGAAGCCCTCTTCAAAGAAGCGACCGACGACGAGTATTTTCATGACTTTCGTGCCACTGTCGTCAGGCAGCGGGCAAATCGGGTCGGCATGAGACGGCCGAGTGTACCATCCACGGCCGATATGGCCGCGAGCGCTGGTATGCGCATGGGGCCGGCAGTCAATGCCTTCCCAATACGCGCGATATAGCCCGGCCGGCCCGGCCACTCTGAAAGCTTTTGCCAGACGGAGTTTGCGAGAACCGGCGTCCGTTCGTGGAATGCCTCCGAAACAATCGTGAGGCCCGCCTTCGCGAAGTAGCTGCGATTGGCATCGACATCCTCGTAGCCGAGGTGACCGTCTCCATCGAGAAACAATTGCTGATAAAGGTCCGGATCCTGCTTGCGATAGTGGGCTATGAGCGGGTTGTCGGTCTTGATGTCGTAGAAGAAGACGACTTTTCCGCCGGGCCGAAGTACCCGGTATGCTTCACTGAGAAGCCGGCTCTTCTGATCGGGTAGCAAGTGCTCGAACAGGCAGGAGCTGACGATGCCGTCGACACTTTGGTCGGCCAGTGGCATGCGCGTCGCGTCACACTGCGCAACGGCTGCATAGCGCTCCCCGGCCGAGCGAAGTGCTGCACGGGACAGGTCCAGTCCGATCATGCGATAGCGCTTTGCGAACCAGTCGATGCCACCCGCACAACCGATCTCGACGACCGTCGAGCCCACGGTCAACTCCCGGGCGACAGTCGTCGAGTAGCCCTGATGGACGAGTCGCAACGGAAGTGTCGCCAGCACGCCGTCAGACGATGGGATGTAACGGGTCCGATTGTTGTACTTGCCCTCATAAAATGAGTCGTCTTCGCCAACGAGGGAGGCAACGCCGTCCTGGAGCCTTCCAATTGGGCCTGACCTGCCCCTGAAGTTTCATCCAGCCGTGGGTAGAGTCTTTTGGGTTGATACGCTGTCGTCTGGGGGGTGAGCAACAGGCCGGGCTGCG